>OLIH01000001.1_pt1 | contig 556457 bp, 485 predicted proteins | sample 1609721 | NCBI WGS metagenome assembly OLIH01 (sample SAMEA4350157, study PRJEB24818) | metagenome | biome: human; feature: gut; material: faeces | place: Denmark | collected 2013-09
GCTCATCACATCCTGGGGCTGAAGTAGGTCCCAAGGGTATGGCTGTTCGCCATTTAAAGTGGTACGCGAGCTGGGTTTAGAACGTCGTGAGACAGTTCGGTCCCTATCTGCCGTGGGCGCTGGAGAATTGAGGGGGGCTGCTCCTAGTACGAGAGGACCGGAGTGGACGCATCACTGGTGTTCGGGTTGTCATGCCAATGGCATTGCCCGGTAGCTAAATGCGGAAGAGATAAGTGCTGAAAGCATCTAAGCACGAAACTTGCCCCGAGATGAGTTCTCCCTGACTCCTTGAGAGTCCTGAAGGAACGTTGAAGACGACGACGTTGATAGGCCGGGTGTGTAAGCGCAGCGATGCGTTGAGCTAACCGGTACTAATGAACCGTGAGGCTTAACCTTACAACGCCGAAGATGTTTTGGCGGATTTGAGAAGATATTTTCAGCTTGGATTCAGAGTCCGAAGGATTTTGCGCTGAGACAAGGCGGCAAAGGCAGCGACGGAAGGAGCATACATGAGTATGTGACTGACGTTCGCAAGAGCAGCCAACGCAGTATCAGTGTAAAAGACACAGGACAGAGTACAAAGAATTTGCCTGGCGGCACTAGCGCGGTGGTCCCACCTGACCCCATGCCGAACTCAGAAGTGAAACGCCGTAGCGCCGATGGTAGTGTGGGGTCTCCCCATGTGAGAGTAGGGAACTGCCAGGCATCAAATTAAGTAGTAAGCCGGTGCATAAATCCGGTGGTTACAGAAGTATTCGGTGGAGCGGTAGTTCAGTCGGTTAGAATACCTGCCTGTCACGCAGGGGGTCGCGGGTTCGAGTCCCGTCCGTTCCGCCACTTATTACATAGAACCGCAAGTCATTGACGTGACTTGCGGTTTTTTTGTTTTTGTATGCAGATCGTTGTTGGACCTAAAGTAATTGCAGATTACATCTACGACAATCTATCATTAACGCTTAACGCTTAACGCTTAACGCTTAACGCTTAACGCTTAACGCGGGCTGAAAAATTACAGACCCGGCAGTCTGTCAGGCAGACGGATAGCCAATCATAATGTATCTGTCATCGTACAACGATCGCCGCTTGCAAGGCCGGAGAACACAGATATGTTCTCCGGCCTTTTTACTTTTTGTCGCCGCTTCAGGAGCTCTTTCCGGCGGAACATTCGCGGTCCTCGAAGCTGTTATTTGGTATCAGGCTGCATCATTTTATTCATTTAATACAGAATGATTTAAAATGAAACTATCTTTTCAAATTTTAATAACGTTTGATATATCTATCCCGGGAATATATTTCGCTTAAATGTTTATTATATTACGATGATGAACTGATTCATTAATGTGATTTTTATCATTTATTAGCGTTTATGGTTATTATTTAATGGAGTGAAAATATATTTTTCAGAGTGGTCAGCTAGCATTGAATTTCATGTTAAGAACTTTAAGAATGAGATGAAGTACTATAAATTCATATGAATCATAATTAATCCCTTTGTTTTTTAAGTGGTATTTTTTTAATTGTGAAGGTTTTTGAAGTTTGTTTTAGTTGAGAGCTTTTTGTGAGATATAAAGACTTCTTTGCAAGTATAATATTAATCGAGACCATAGTGCATCTATCTTCAATTATTGCAATTTGTATTGGTGAGGTGATATTTTGTTTTTGCTCACTTTCTGGTGGGTATATATCCTGAGGAGGAGTAATATGGGTAACAGTTTTCAAAATGAGGTGCCAAAATCTCGAGTTAATCTTCAATTGGATCTTCACACTGGCGGGGCGGGAAAGAAAAGCGAGTTACCGTTAAAGTTACTTGCGGTAGGTGATTTTAGTAACGGAAAAGAACAACGGTCTTTATCTGAAAGAAATAAAATAAATATCAATAAAAACAATTTTGATAGCGTAATGGCTGAACTCTTACCTACGGTCGATTTGCTGGTCGAAAGCACTCTGTCAGGAGAAGCCCGGGTAGAAAATATTAAACTTAACTTTGGTAGCGTCAAAGATTTTGAACCAGAACAGGTTGCTCGCAATATCCCATCGCTTCGTGCATTGATTTCTATGCGTAATTTACTACGCGATCTCAAATCCAACTTGCTGGATAACGTCGAGTTCCGTCGTGAACTGGAAAAGATTATGAAAGATCCTGCGATGAGTAGTGAACTACGCGCAGATCTAACGGCACTCGCACCGTAAAAAAGTAATGGACAACGACCGGAATAAATACGGTTCATCAAGGAAATGAAGAGGAGGGCATGCTGATGTCTGTACAAGAACATGACGCACCGGTAGCGCAGGCGCAGGCTGTGACCAGAGAAAATGTTTATCAGTCTCTGTTTAAAAAAATTCACCTTACGCCGGTTTCTTCTCTGAAACAACTCGGAGAGTGGCAAGATAGTGAAGCAATGGCGGAAGCATCAACGGAAGAGAGGGTCTCTGCAGCCATTCAGGTACTGCTTTCCTGCGTGGCGAAATCCGGAAAAAATGTTGAAAAGTTAGATAAATCACTGCTGGATTTCCATATAAGCGAGCTGGATCGAAAAATCAGCCAGCAGCTGGATGCCGTGATGCACCACCCGGACTTTCAGGCGCTCGAATCGCTCTGGCGCGGCCTGTGGTTTCTCGTCCAGCGAACCGACCCTCGAAAGAATACCAAAATTGAGCTTCTGGATGTCAGCAAGGAAGACTTACGTCAGGACTTTGATGATGCGCCGGAAATTGTCCAGAGCGGGCTTTATCACCACACTTATGTGCAGGAATATGACACTCCCGGCGGCGAGCCAATAGCCTCAGTGATTTCCAGCTATGAGTTTGATAACAGCCCGCAGGACATCGCGTTGCTGCGTAATATCTCTCGTGTGGCCGCGGCTTCGCATATGCCGTTTATTGGTTCCGTCGGACCTGAATTCTTCCTTAAAAACTCAATGGAAGAGGTGGCTGCCATAAAAGATATCGGTAGTTATTTCGATCGTGCCGAATATATCAAATGGAAAAGTTTTCGCGACACTGATGATTCCCGCTATATCGGTCTTGTAATGCCCCGTGTACTTGGCCGTCTGCCGTATGGCCCGGATACGATTCCCGTCCGCAGTTTCAACTATGTGGAAGAGGTGAAAGGGCCCGATCACGAAAAATATCTCTGGACCAACGCGTCATTCGCCTTTGCGGCGAATATGGTGAAAAGCTTTGTTAACAACGGCTGGTGCGTACAAATACGCGGACCGCAGGCGGGGGGAGCAGTCACCGATTTACCGATCCATCTTTACGACCTCGGTACCGGCAATCAGATCAAGATCCCCTCGGAGGTGATGATCCCGGAGACCCGTGAATTCGAATTTGCCAACCTTGGATTTATTCCACTCTCTTATTACAAAAATCGTGATTACGCATGCTTCTTTTCGGCTAACTCGGCACAGAAACCGGCGCTGTATGAGACGGCGGATGCCACTGCTAACAGCCGCATTAATGCCCGCCTGCCGTATGTCTTCCTGCTGTCGCGAATTGCGCACTATCTGAAGATTATTCAGCGCGAGAATATTGGTACCACCAAAGACCGACGTTTGCTGGAACTGGAGCTTAATACCTGGCTGCGTAATCTGGTGACGGAAATGACCGATCCTGGTGATGCGCTTCAGGCATCGCACCCGCTACGCGATGGAAAAGTGGTTGTGGAAGATATTGAGGACAATCCGGGCTTCTTCCGTATCAGGCTTTATGCCGTGCCGCATTTTCAGATTGAAGGAATGGATATCAGCCTGTCGCTGGTATCGCAAATGCCGAAGGCTAAATCGTAAGCCGCAGGCGCGATGAAAACCTCTCGTCTGCTGCGGGCTGAGGAGATCGACCTTCCTCTCAGCGGCGTTTCGTTGGGAAACCTTCAGTAATAATGGCATTGCTCAACTCGCCATCTACCCTCCATCGGAGTGGCTGCTGTGGCGTTAGATAGCGCGGTGCTGGCGTTGAAAAAACTTAAAGATGCCATTCCTGCGCCTGTGTTTCCCCAACGATACGTTGATGGTACGGAAGTATCAGATGGGCTCTCTTCTGCTTGCGACCTGAATACGCGTGCGGAAGAGAATACGGTGGGCGCGGAGCAGAACATACCGTCGGAGGCGGCGGTACCTCAATCACACTAACAAGGAGAGTAATTCTCATGGCAATACCTGCTTACCTTTGGCTGAAAGATGACGGTGGCGCGGATATCAAAGGTTCCGTAGACGTACAGGGACGTGAGGGCAGCATCGAGGTCGTGGCGCTGGACCACGATGTGTATATCCCGACGGATAACAATACCGGCAAACTGACCGGCACCCGTACCCATAAGCCATTTACCTTCACTAAGGAAATCGACGTATCCAGCCCGTATCTCTACAAGGCCGTCACGACGGGTCAGACTCTGAAAACGGCAGAGTTCAAGTTTTACCGGATAAATGACGCCGGTCAGGAAGTTGAGTATTTCAACATTACGCTGGATAACGTCAAGCTGGTCAGAGTGGCTCCGCTGATGCACGACATTAAGGATCCTGCGCGCGAGAGGCACAATCATCTGGAGCGTATCGAATTCCGTTACGAAAAGATTACCTGGACCTACAAGGACGGAAACATCGTTCATTCCGATGCATGGAATGAACGTCCTTCGGCCTGATAACCGCGGCAGACAGGCAACTGTCTGCTTTTTTATGCGTATTTGCTGATAAGCCGGTCCTTCCGGTGGGGCAAACCCTATCACATTCTGACAGAAACCTGCCAGGCACAGGGTTACGGCTACGGGCGGTAGCGTGCCTGAACAGGATTCAGTAAAGGAAAAATCACTACATTGAAGAAGGGATATCTATGACCGTAAACCAGCCAGCTGCACTGCTACGCCGCCTCAACCCGTTCTGCGCCCGCGCGCTGGACGCCGCCGCATCGCTGTGCCAGACCCGCGCTCACGCCGAGATTACTATTGAGCACTGGTTGTTGAAGCTGCTGGAACAGGGAGAAGGGGATATCACCGTCGTTGCCCGGCGCTATGAGTGGGATATGGAGATTCTCTGGCAAGCGTTGCTGGGGCATCTTGAAACGCTTCCACGCTCGGTACGTGAGCGTCCGCAGCTTTCTGAACGCCTGACGGCACTGATGACGCAGGCATGGTTGTTCGCTTCGCTGGAGAGCAACGAGCCGCAGATCCGTAGTCAGCACTTGCTGATGGCGCTGACGGAGAAGCCCGAACTGCTGGCTTGCGACGATCTGTGGGTGTTGTTGAGCGTGGGTCGCGTCCAGTTAGGGCGGCTGCGTGCGCTACTGGACGAGCAGTCGGAAGAGTGTCCGGTACGGCAAAGGCAGGCTGGCGAACCGCTGGCGGAAGATATAAGTGCAAATTCTTCTGCGCTTGCGGCGGATGATAGACAAGATGATGCGCATCGAGGGGTCCTTAAACGTTTCACCGCGAATATTACAGAAAAGGCCCGGATGGGCCAGATCGATCCGGTGTTTGGCCGCGATGTTGAGATCCGCCAGATGGTGGATATTCTGTCGCGCCGTCGCAAGAACAATCCGCTGCTTGTGGGCGAGCCTGGCGTCGGCAAAACCGCGCTGGTGGAAGGGCTGGCGCTGCGTATTGTAGATGGCAACGTGCCGGATAGCCTGAAAATCGTGCATATTCACTCGCTGGATCTGGGGCTGCTACAGGCAGGGGCTGGCGTTAAGGGGGAATTCGAGCAGCGGCTAAAAAACGTCATCGACGCGGTGCAGGCATCGCCGGAGCCGGTGCTGCTGTTTATCGATGAAGCCCATACTATCATCGGCGCGGGAAATCCTGCGGGCGGCGCAGATGCGGCTAATTTACTGAAACCTGCTTTGGCCCGCGGTGAGCTACGCACTATCGCAGCGACGACCTGGAGCGAGTACAAACAATATTTTGAGCGCGATGCCGCTCTGGACCGCCGTTTTCAATTGGTCAAAGTGGACGAGCCTGATGACGACACGGCCTGCCTGATGCTGCGCGGGCTGAAGACCTACTACGCGGAGCACCATGGGGTGCACATCCAGGATAGCGCCATTCAGGCCGCGGTACGTCTGTCACGGCGTTATTTGTCCGGACGCCAGCTGCCTGACAAGGCGGTAGATCTGCTGGACACTGCCGGGGCGCGTGTCCGGATGAGTCTTGATACCCTGCCGGAGCCGTTAACTCAGCTTCAGGGACATCTGGCCGCGCTGGATATTGAGCAGAAGGCGCTTGAAAAGGATCGCGCGTTTTATCCTGCATCCGCGCAGGCTCGACTGGCAGAGCTCGCCGACCAGCGGGATCAACTCCAGCAAAAGGCGGATCAGCTGGAGTATCAGTACCAACAAGAAAAAGCGCTGGTGCAGCAGATTATAGCGCTACGCCGGGAAAGTCCGGACAGTGAACGGTTACCTCAACTACAACAGCAGCTGCTACAGCAACAGGGATTAACGCCATTGCTGGCGCTGGATGTGGATGCCCGGGCCGTCGCTACCGTCGTAGCTGACTGGACCGGCGTACCGCTCACTTCCCTGCTGAAAGATGAGCAGAGCGAGCTGCTGAATATGGAACAGATGCTCGCCAGGCGGGTGGTAGGCCAGGATGGTGCGCTAAAGGCTATTGCGCAGCGGTTGCGGGCGGCAAAAACCGGGCTCACGCCGGAAAATGGCCCGCAGGGCGTATTTCTGCTGACCGGTCCTGGCGGCACCGGTAAGACCGAAACTGCGCTGGCGATGGCGGATGCGCTGTTCGGCGGCGAAAAGTCGCTTATTACCATCAATCTCTCAGAGTATCAGGAACCACATACGGTTTCTCAGCTCAAGGGAGCGCCGCCGGGTTATGTTGGCTTCGGCCAGGGTGGCGTATTGACGGAAGCCGTCAGAAAACGTCCGTATAGTCTGGTTCTGCTCGACGAGGTAGAAAAGGCGCACCGCGACGTCATGAACCTTTTTTACCAAGTGTTCGATCGCGGTTTTATGCGCGATGGGGAAGGCAGGGAAATCGACTTTCGCAACACCATTATCCTGATGACCGCTAATCTCGGAAGCGATCACATTATACAACTGCTGGAAAAGAGGCCGGCGGCCACGGACGGGGATCTGCAGGAACTGCTGTATCCGCTGTTGCGGGAGCACTTCCAGCCTGCGCTGCTGGCGCGTTTCCAAACGGTAATTTACCGCCCTCTCGGGTGGGAGGCGATGCGGTCCATTGTGGAAATGAAGCTGGCGGCAGTGAGCCGCCGCCTGCGCGAACATTACGGTATGGAGACGGTGATCGGGGCCAGTCTTTACGATCAACTGGCCTCCTCCTGTCTGCTGCCGGATACCGGGGCGCGTAATATCGACAGCTTACTGAACCAGCAGATTCTGCCTGTACTGAGCCAGCAGCTGCTGGCGAATCAGGCGGCGCGACGGCAACCCAGGCTGCTGGCGCTCGGCTGGAGTCAAGAGGACGGTATCGTACTGGAATTAGATACGGAATAACGGGGATGGCGATGAATGCGCTGTGCTCTGGGCGTTACGACTGCCGTTTCCCGTTCATCCCGAAACCCGTCATGGCCGATAGTGATGCAAGCCTTCCCCTCGCCGGGAAAATATTCCGGACCGGAAAAAATCATAACCGATAGCCTAAGTGAGGGGGCGATGCGAATGAGTGAATTACTGCAGCAGTTAACCCGCAGCTGTTTTCCCGATCGGAATGCGCTTGAGGCGGGACAACAACAGGCGGCGCTGTGGCAGACGTGGCTGCTGCCAGTGACGACGGAGTCTCCGGTCGGGAGAGACCCCGTCTACCACGACGATTTCCAGCTGATGCGCGACGAGCTGAATAAGCTTTCCGGCGCGGATACCGCTCTGATTTGTCAGCTTGCGGAATCCCTGCTGCTCACTCAGGCAAAAGATGTACGCATCGCCACCTGCTATATCTGGGCGCGATTGCACCGCGACGGCGAACGCGGATTAGCGGAAGGTCTCGCCCTACTGGCCGGGCTGGTGCAGCGCTTCGGGACGCAACTGCTTCCCTCTCGTCCGGCGGGCCGGAAAATGGCGCTGGAATGGTTAACTGGCGAAAAGATACTCGACAGCCTGGCGCGTTACCCGGAAGTGGCAAAAGAAGACTTTGCCAATATTGTCGCGGCTCTCAATCTGCTGGACGCTTCTTTTTCTACATGGCCGGAAGAACAACAGCCGCCGTCCCTGATACCGCTGATCCAGGCGCTGGAGTCGCGGCTGGCGCAGTCGGGCGGGATGAGCGCGGTGGTGCCGCAGAACAGCGCGGCAACCGCTTCACCTCCGACAAATTCGCTACAGATACAGTCCATCAGTTCCGGGCGCGACCTGCTGGATCAGGCAAAAGCGCTGGCCCGCTACCTGAACGCGCAGCCGCAGGGCTGGCTGGCGGCGCATCGGTTGATGAAAACTCTGCGCTGGGACACCGTGCATGAACTGCCGCCTGATGTGGATGGCAGAACCCGACTGGCTCCGCCGCGTAGCGAGTCACGTACTCAGCTTAAACGGTTGTACTCGCAACAGAACTGGACCGAGCTGCTGGAACAGGCCGACCTGATGTTCAGCGCCGGGGTCAATCATTTCTGGTTTGATATTCAATGGTATTTGTATCAGGCGCTGGGCAAAGCGGGCGCGCCGTGGGACAAGTGGACGGCAATTATCCGCCAGGACCTGATGCTGTTGCTTGAGCGTTTACCTGGGCTGGAGAGCCTGGCGTGGAACGACGGCACGCCGTTTGCCGATGAGGTGACCCGCAGTTGGATTACCCGGCAGGTGCTGCCGCAAGATGAGGGGAACTGGCTTAGCAGGACGCCAACGGCCCCGGTGGAAGAGCCGGACAACGATGTGCTGGCGCTGGAACCGGAGGCGCTGGCGCTGGCGGACCGCGAGGGCGTTGATGCTGCGCTGGGCTGGCTCCAGTCCCGTGCGGGGATCGTCACGGCACGCCAGCGTTTGCTGTTGCGTCTGTTGATGGCTCGCATAGCGGAGCAGTACGGTAAAAGCGAAATGGCGCTGCTGCTGCTGGAAGAGCTGCATGGCGCTGCGCAGGGGCTGACGTTGACACAATGGGAGCCGGAGTTAATTTTCGAAGTCACGGCACGACAGCTGAAGCTGCTGCGCCTGCGGGCGCACCGCTATGCAGATAAAGCCCATCTGGCGCGGAAAATGGAAAATCTGCTGGCGGCGCTGGTGGCGATGGATCCTGCGCGGGCGGCAGTACTTTGTGATACGCAATATAAAGACTGAGAACTCACCCGGTATCGAGTTTAAAGGCGCCAATCCTGACGTTATTGCAAAGCCGAAATACGCTACCGATAAGAAGCCGACAGAGACTATGCCCGGCTTACCCTGACCGCGCGCCATTGAGAAGATAAATAGCAAGCAGCGGCTGTTTCCGCTAAAGGATAAAAATAGTATGGAAATCGCTTCGTTAAACCCAATGCCGACGTTTAATTTCAATCATGAATGGCCGCGAGCTCAGGGCAGTGAAAAGGATCGGCGGCTTCTTTCAGGGAGTCATAATATGCAATGTACTCACTATTGCCGGGCGATTATGCATTATTTGCAGCAACAGGAGCGTATATGAAGACGCCGCACTCTTCATTTATCAGCCCGTTCCGCACGGGCGGCGATCCCTGTACCTTTCGGGAGGCCGGCGAACTGCAGGCCGAAATAGGCAAACTTACGCATCCGGCGCGGCCGGATGTGGACTGGGGCAGGGTAGAGAGCCTGAGTCTGGCTCTGTTTCGGCAAAACGGCGTGGAGTTGCAAACGCTGGTCTGTTACGCGCTGGCGAGGACCCGGCAGTATGGGATAGCAGGAATGGTGGACGCTCTGGATGCCCTCGCGGCATTGATAAACCAGCGCTGGGGAGATTTCTGGCCGCTGCAGGTCCATTCAAGGATCGCGCTGCTGGCGTGGCTTGCCGAGAAGATGAAGCAGGCGCTGCGCGCGCAGGATCTTCAGTATCAGGATCTGGCGCAGATTAACCACTGCAGCCAGCACCTGACGGAAATAGAGAACGTGCTGCGGCGGTGCGAGGTCTGGCATATGTCAAAACTGGAGCAACTGGCCGTTCAGTTGCGAAATGCGGCGATGCGCCTGGAGCGGCTGGCGCCGCAGGGCGAAAAAACGGCGGCGAAGAAAATCGCCAGGGAGCGCCCCTGGCCGAGAGATGTAAAAAATGGGGCCAAAAAAACCGCTGAAGCGCAGGCATCGCGAAAGCATGACGAAAGCTTGTTATTGAAGAAAACTACGGAGAGTCCTCGCCAGCGGCGGGTATGGCCCGGCTTTATCGCCGGGATGCTGACGATGGTTTGCCTGGGAGGTTGCGGTTTCTGGGGTTGGTCATGGCTGAACCCGCCAGAAATGGGCCTACGTGAGGCACAGACCGCGACGTCGGTGTTGGCGTTGCCCTCAGCGCCGGGGAGGGATGGCAACAAGATGCTGAGCTGGGCGCAGGGAATGGCGACGACCCGCGCGCAGCTGAAGAGGCTGAATGACCTGCCGCCGCTGTGGCCCCTGCGCCAGGAAGAGGCGCTGCTCCTGGCCCTTGAACGCCGCTGGCCGAATAATTCGCAAATTAAGGCGATGAGCGCCGAGTGGCGTAAGCAGCGGGAAGCCAGCGCGCTGCCGGTGCTTGAATTACAGCGCTATGCCCAGGCGCAGGCGAAGCTACGGCAGCTTTCGCTAAGGCTGGATGCGCTGGATGAACGCAAGGGGCGGTATATGACTGCTTCTGAGTTGAAATCGGCAATTTTCAGCATCCGGCAGCTGTTACAGACGCCGCCGCTGGAAGAACAGCTCAGGCAACTGGAGGCTCAGGTACGAGCCGGAAGTCTCTCACCGGTGCTGCAAATGCAGATTGATTTTCATTTTAAGCAGTTGCTAAGCCGCTACGCTATTTTGCTGGATAGCACGGAAGTGAAACCGAACCCTCAGTAGTAGGATGTCGGCTGCGGTAGAGTAAAAACAGACGGGAAAAGTTGGCCCAGGATTTTTTCAGCCCGCCATTTGATTATTGCTGTTTTAGCAAAAATCCTCTGCGTTAAACGATCTTTTTCTCGATCCTCTCGTTGGTCATAATGTTTCTCATTAACCGCTATTGATAAATAATGAGGAAAATCATGACAATCCCTGCATTTGGTCTTGGGACCTTCCGTCTGAAAGATGACGTAGTGATCGCATCTGTAAAAACAGCGCTTGAGCTGGGCTATCGCGCCATTGATACCGCGCAAATCTATGACAATGAAGCGGCCGTGGGCCAGGCTATCGCAGAAAGCGGCGTCGCGCGCGATGAACTGTTCATCACCACCAAGATCTGGATTGAAAATTTAAGCAAAGATAAGCTCATCGCAAGCCTGAAAGAGAGTCTGCAGAAGCTGCGCACCGAATATGTCGATCTCACGCTGATCCACTGGCCGTCGCCAAACGATGCGGTTGCCGTGGAAGAGTACATGGCTGCTCTGCTGGAGGCGAAACGCCAGGGACTAACTCGCCAGATGGGTATCTCTAACTTCACTATTCCGCTGATGGAGCGCGCCATTGCTGCCGTTGGGGTAGAGAATATCGCGACCAACCAGATTGAACTGTCGCCTTATTTGCAAAATCGTAAGGTCGTCGATTGGGCCTCTGAGCATGGCATTCACATTACCTCTTATATGACTCTGGCTTATGGTAAAGCGTTAAAAGATGAAGCCATTGCCCGGATTGCGGCGAAACACAATGCCACTCCGGCGCAGGTTATCCTCGCGTGGGCAATGGGTGAAGGCTATGCGGTGATCCCATCTTCGACCAGGCGCGAAAACCTGGCAAGCAACCTGAAAGCTCAGGAGCTGCAGCTTGATGAAGACGATCGCCTGGCGATCGCCGCGCTGGACTGTCACGATCGTCTGGTTAGCCCGGAAGGTCTGGCGCCTGAATGGGATTAAGCTAACCCCTCTGTACTCTACAACCCTCTTACAGCTCCTGCGGGAGCTGTTTTACATGCTCACTAAGAAAGTCGATAAAAGCCCTGATCCGCGTGCTTACCGCCCTGTCGCTGTAGTACACCGCGCTAAACGGCATTTCAATCGGCAGCCGTTTGTCAGCCAGCAGTTCGACAAACGCCCCTTCAGCAATTTCTTTATCCACCATATAGTCCGACAGACAGGCTATACCGTTACCGGCCAGGCACAGCTGCTTGAGCGTTTCCCCGCTATTGGAAGATATCTCGCTTTCGATTTCCAGCAGTTGGCCATCGCAGCAGGAAACTGGCCAGGTATTCAGGGATACGGGCTCGCTAAAGCCGAGGCACTGATGATGTTTTAGCTCGGCGACGCTTTGCGGCGTTCCGTGCCGGGCAAGATAGTCCGGCGAGGCGATAATTTTGCGGTAGCTATTGAACAGCGGTCGGGCGCGCAGGCTGGAATCGGTTAGCGTGCCGGCGCGGATCGCGACGTCCACTTTCCGCTCAATCAGATTGATAAAGGTCTCTGACGAGACCAGCGAAAGGCTCATTTCCGGGTAGCGCTCACGGAAGGGCCTGATCAAAGGCATCAGAAAATGCAATATCACCGGCGTCGCGGCATCAACGCGAAGTAATCCTCTTGGCGTCGTTCGGCTTTCCAGAAGCTCATTTTCGGCGGCGGCCATCTCCTGAAGCACAACCTGCACTCGGCGGAAATAACGCTCGCCCTCTTCGGTCAGGCTTAGCTGGCGGGTAGTACGGTTAAGCAGGCTGACGCCGAGCTTTGACTCCAGCTTTTTTACTGCCCGGCTGACGGCGGAATTAGCCTGACCAAGCTGTTCGGCAGCGCGACTAAAACTGCCGCTCTCTACCACGGCGACAAAAATGGCGATTTCTTCTGAGGTAGCTCTCATTGTTGCACCTGTGGCAAAATTATATTGATACTTTGGCTATTTTTGTCATTAAAACATCTCTTCATACTACGTGTCATCTTAATCCTGTTGATACGGAGTACATTATGCCGCTGGCGCTACTTGCCTTAACTATCGGTGCCTTTGCGATTGGCACGACTGAATTTGTCATTGTGGGCCTGGTGCCTGACATCGCTGAGCAACTAGCTATTTCGCTACCCTCTGCAGGGCTGCTGGTTTCTATCTATGCGTTGGGCGTAGCGATAGGGGCTCCTGTGCTCACCGCGCTGACCGGGCGTATGCCGCGTAAGCAGCTACTGCTGGCGTTAATGGCGCTGTTTACCGCTGGCAATCTGCTGGCATGGCAGGCGCCGGGTTACGAGACTCTGGTTCTGGCGCGCCTGCTGACCGGGCTGGCGCATGGGGTATTCTTTTCGATCGGTTCGACAATTGCGACCAGTCTGGTCGCGAAGGAGAAAGCGGCCTCGGCGATTGCGATTATGTTCGGCGGGTTAACCGTTGCGCTGGTGACCGGCGTGCCGTTAGGCACCTTCATTGGCCAACACTTTGGCTGGCGTGAAACATTCCTGGCCGTGTCTATTCTTGGCGTAATCGCGTTAATGAGCAGCCTTATTCTGGTGCCTAATAACATTCCGGGCCGCGTCAGCGCGGGTCTGCGCGCTCAGCTTAAGGTTCTGACTCATCCGCGTTTACTGATTATCTACGCGATCACTGCTCTGGGGTATGGCGGCGTATTTACGGCATTTACCTTCCTGGCGCCGATGATGCAGGATCTTGCCGGATTTAGCCCATCGGCCGTCAGCTGGACCCTTTTGGGCTACGGTGTTTCAGTGGCGATAGGTAACGTATGGGGCGGAAGGCTGGCGGATAAACATGGCGCCGTGCCCGCGCTGAAGCTGATTTTTGCCGCCCTGTCTGCGCTACTGGCGATCTTTCAATTTACGGCCAGTGTGCATTATGCTGCCCTGGCGACGGTTTTGGTGATGGGGATCTTTGCTTTTGGTAACGTTCCGGGACTGCAGGTGTACGTGGTGCAGAAAGCGGAGCAATACACCCCTGGCGCGGTTGACGTTGCCTCTGGCCTGAATATTGCGGCATTTAACATTGGCATTGCGTTAGGTTCGGTGATTGGCGGGCAGATCGTAGCGCATTATGGTCTGGCCCAGACGCCGTGGATCGGCGCTCTGATTGTGCTGGTGGCGCTTTTACTGGTCGGAATTAGCGGCCGGCTTGATAAGCCAGGACTTCGCGCTAACGGCCCTGGCGTAGAAGGCTAAAGGTTTCTGGCAAATTGCATTGAAAGTGTCTACAAAAATCCCTATAACAGAAGAACCAGCTGCAGTCGGGCTGGTTTCCTGTTATCGAGGTTTGATGCCTAAATTGCGAAAGAATACCTATGCCATGCGCTATGTCGCCGGACAGCCTGCGGAGAGAATTTTACCTCCGGGGTCGTTTGCAGGCATGACTCCGGCTTTTCCGGCGGGAGTACCGTTAAGTTCGGATGAAAAAATCCGCGTACTGGTGTGGAACATCTTCAAGCAGCAGCGCGCCGAGTGGAAATCAGTTCTTAACAACTTTGGTAAAGATGCGCACCTGGTGTTGTTACAGGAAGCGCAAACTACACCTGAATTAGTGAAGTTTGCCACGTCCAACTACCTTGCAGCGGATCAGGTTCCGGCGCTGGTGCTGCCCCAGCATCCTTCCGGCGTGATGACGTTAGCCTCTGCGCATCCTATCTACTGTTGTCCTCTGCGTGAACGCGAGCCTATCCTGCGGTTGGCGAAGTCGGCATTAGTGACCGTGTATCCGTTACCGGATTCCCGCCTGCTGATGGTGGTCAATATTCATGCGGTTAACTTCAGCCTTGGCGTCGATGTCTACAGCAAGCAGCTGCTGCCGATTGGCGATCAGATCGCCCATCACAGCGGGCCGGTGATTATGGCAGGCGACTTTAATGCCTGGAGCCGCCCGCGAATGAATGCCCTGTACCGCTTTGCGCGCGAAATGTCGCTGCGCGAAGTTCGTTTCTCTGACGATCAGCGCCGCCGTACGTTTGGCCGCCCGCTTGATTTTGTCTTCTATCGTGGGTTAAGCGTACACGATGCTTCCGTACTGGTGACGCGTGCCTCCGACCACAACCCTCTACTAGTCGAATTCAGTCCCGGCAAGCCTGATTAATTAAGGTATGTCAGGCCTGCCACGGGGCAGGCCTGCGTATGCATGGTGCTGCCTTTATTACTCAAAAAAACCGAAGGACAATGCAATGACAACACGCTCTCATCATGACCATGTAGAAATGCAGTTTGGCTCACAGGCCAGCGCCTACCTGACCAGCGCCGTACACGCCTCCGGGCGCGATCTGCAACGTCTGGCCGAAAGGCTGGCGGATTTTCCTCAAGCGCACGTGCTGGATATGGGATGCGGCGCCGGCCACGCCAGCTTTGCGGCGGCAGGGCAGGTTGCACAGGTGACGGCGTATGATTTATCCAGCCAGATGCTGGACGTTGTGGCTCAGGCCGCACGTGATAAAGGTTTTGCTAATATTACCACTCAGCAGGGATATGCCGAGTCTTTGCCTTTCGCTGACGCCAGCTTTGATGTAGCGATCAGTCGTTATTCTGCGCATCACTGGCACGATGTCGGTCTGGCGCTGCGTGAAGTGAAGCGAGTGCTGAAGCCGGGCGGAGTAATGATTATTATGGATGTGATGTCGCCCGGGCATCCGGTTCGCGACGTCTGGCTGCAGACCGTTGAGGCCCTGCGCGATACTTCCCATGTCCGCAACTATTCCAGCGGCGAATGGCTGGCAATGACGAGTGAGGCGGGTCTGGTGATTAATCATCTGCTGACCGACCGCTTGCCGCTGGAGTTTGGCTCATGGATTGCGCGCATGCGAACGCCAGCGGCGCTGGCGGAAGCGATTCGCTTATATCAGGAGAGCGCATCGGCTGAGGTTAAGGCCTATTTTGCCCTGCAGCACGATGGTTCGTTCACCAGCGATACGATTATGTTTGAGGCCCACAAGGCGGCCTGACGCCGGGATAAAAAAAGGCACCGCATGGGTGCCTTTATCATGCCTGATGAATCATCAGGATTCTGGTCTGTCGCTGTTTTTCACGAACAGCGTCAGCTGATCGCCGGGCTTCAGGTTGCCAGTATCGCTATTCCAGCGCATGACATCACGAATGTTGACGCCATGGCGTTTCGCAATGCTCGACAGGGAGTCGCCTTTGCGCACGCGATAAGTGATGCTATCGCTGTTGTTAGCCAGACGCTCGGCGCTGCTGCCTGCGCCAATCACCAGATTCTGACCAACCTTCAGGTTAGAACCGCGAATACCGTTCCACTGCTGCAGATCTTTGGTTGATACGCCGAGACGCGACGCAATGCCGGAAATCGTATCGCCGGAACGCACCTTGTAGCTACGGCTGGTTAACGGCTTGTTGTCAGCCAGCAGCGTCGGCTGCACGGCTGCAATATCGCCGGAAGCCAACGATTCGCGCAGCTGTGCGGCGTGCTTCTGCGGCACCAGCACGTAGTTTGGCCCATTCGCGCCCAGGGTTGATCCTTTGACGCCAGCATTGAAGGTCTTCAGCTTGCTGACCGGCATTCCTGCCATATCGGCTAACTGTGAAATCTCAACCGGGCTGTCGAGACGTACGCGCGCCAGAGCCCGGCTTTCGTCTGCCGTCGGCAGCCTCACGCCGTAGCGCTTGCTGTTCTTGAGGATATCGCTCAGGGCCAGCATTTTCGGTACGTATATTTTGGTTTCATGCGGCAAAGACAGCGACCAGAAATCGGTGGGTTTACCACGCGCTTTGTTCGCTTTGATCGCCTTCATGACCCGGCCTTCGCCGCTGTTATACGCCGCAACGGTTAACAACCAGTCGCCGTCGAACATTTTGTTCAGACGTTGCATCATGTTTAACGCTGCCGTGGTTGAGGCAACGATGTCACGACGCGCATCGTAACTGCGGGTCTGTTTCAAACCATAATTGCGCCCGGTGCTCGGAATGATCTGCCAGATGCCTGCGGCATTGGCGCCAGACGTTGCGTGCGGGTCAAAAGCGCTCTCCACTATGGGTAGTAATACCAGTTCCATCGGCATGTTACGTTTCTTAACTTGCCCGGCTATCCAGTACATATACGGCTCTGCCCGTAAAGTTACATCGTGGAGATAGCTCTTATTTCTTAAATACTTCTGTTTTTGTTCGCGAATCCGGACGTTTTCCGGAATTCCCATCTTTAGCTCGTCGCCTATCGAAGTCCACAGATCCTGGTCTTGCGCGTAGAAGGTTCCATCATCTAACCAGCGCGCTCGACTTGTGAACTTGCTTGCTTCCCCTTGACTCGCTGCAGAAAGGCTCTGTGCGTGCTGTTGTACGGTGCCATCGTTCTTAGACGCCTGGCACCCCACCAGCAGGACAGAGGCGAGTAAAATCGCTCGTGCCTTCATGTGTGTGTCAATAGTTGCTTAAAAGACGAGCAAGGATAACGGTGAAGTCCCCCGAAGACAAGAATTAAATCTCAGAAGTCGTCTTTCTTTGACCTTAACCACGCAAATCTCTGAACAGAGTGTTGCAAATTTGTTTCTTTGTTTATTTCTTCAATTAAATCATGATCATCTGTACGTAAAAATAAATTTATACGACGTTCATTTTTCAGAGTTACGGGTAGTGTCTTTTGTTTTTTTGCGCGTAACTCATTAACTTTGCGATAGTAATCATTTATATCCTTATCATGGGGCAAGATGCTCATTGCAAACTTCATATTTGCTAAAGTGTACTCATGTGCGCAACATATTAACGTTTCATCAGGAAGGGCGTTAATCTTTTTAAATGATTGATACATCTGGTCTGGTGTGCCTTCAAAGAGTCTGCCGCAGCCGCCGGAAAACATTGTATCGCCACAAAATAGATAAGGTTTACTGTAGAAACAGATGTGTCCTAAAGTGTGACCTGGCGTAGCAAAAATAGAAAATTCGCGGCCCAAAACGGACAGGCTTTCTCCGTCCTTTACGATGCAGGTTGCTCCCTTATCCTGGGTTTCTGCCGGTCCGTAAACCGCTATTGCCGGGAATTTTTCACATAGTTGTTTTACGCCGCCAACGTGGTCGTGATGGTGATGCGTTAAGAAGATGGCTTCCGGCTGCCAGCGGTTTTGTTCTATCGCGGCGAGCACCGGCGCGGCTTCTCCCGGGTCGACTATCAGACAGCGGCCGCTATCTTCACTGAGAACCCAGATGTAGTTGTCCTGAAATGCGGGAATACTGATAAGATTCATAAATTACCTCTAAAGCGTAGCGGAAGGTTGCGATGAAGCCGGCAAGGATACCTCAGACAGTTACAGCGCCAGAGCACTGGTCCAGCATGCCCTGGGGCGAATACTACCGCGAATCGCTGGAACGGCAGATGAAACCGTGGCTGGCTAAATTATATGGCTTTCATTTACTTAAGATTGGCAATCTGAGCGCGGAAATCAATACGGAGTCCTGCGCGATTTCCCATCAGGTGAATGTCTCTTTACAGGGTAATCCCGTGCAGGTAAAGGCCGATCCGCTGCATTTGCCTTTTGCCGAGAAGTCGGTTGATGCCTGCCTGCTGGCGCATACCTTACCCTGGTGTAGCGATCCGCATCGACTGCTGCGGGAAGCAGACCGAGTGCTGATTGACGATGGCTGGATCATTTTGACCAGTTTTAACCCCATGAGCCTGATGGGATTACGCAAGCTGGTGCCGGTCTTGCGCAATAAGCCCCCCTATAACAGCCGCATGTTTACTTTAACGCGTCAGATGGACTGGCTGGCGCTGCTGAATTTTGAAGTGATGCATCACGGTTGCTACCAGGTCCTTCCCTGGTCTCGTCACGGGGGGAAAATGCTCAGCACCCATTTACCTGCTTTAGGATGTTTACAGCTCATTATTGCCCGTAAACGTACGATCCCCTTGACGCTAAACCCGATGAAATCGGGCAAAGCAAAAAAACGGATACCGCAGGCGGTGGGCGCCACACGTCAGTGGCGCAAGGGGCAAAATTAGCGCTCTGCCAGATAACCGGTATCATCCCGGGTGGGATGAGAGGCGGCCGCGCGCGCCAGTTCGTCGCAGCGTTCGTTTTCCGGATGCCCCGCGTGGCCTTTGACCCACTCCCATTTTATTTTGTGTTGACCCAGCGCAGCGTCCAGGCGCTGCCAGAGATCGACATTTTTGACCGGTTTTTTATCCGCCGTTTTCCAGCCGCGCTTTTTCCAGTTGTGGATCCACTGAGTAATACCCTGACGCACATACTGGCTGTCGGTACTGAGGATCACTTCGCAATGTTCTTTCAGCGCTTCGAGGGCGACGATGGCGGCCATCATCTCCATGCGGTTATTCGTCGTGAGGTTAAAGCCTTCGCTAAAGGTTTTTTCTTTTCCGCGATAGCGTAAAATTGCACCGTAGCCGCCGGGGCCTGGATTGCCCAGGCAGGAACCATCGGTGAAAATTTCTACCTGTTTGAGCATCTCTGGTAGACTTCCTGTAATTGAAATCGATACGTAAAACGGTAAGTCTGACATAAATGACCGCTATGAGCACTGCAATTACACGACAGATCGTTCTCGATACCGAAACCACCGGTATGAATCAGATTGGTGCGCACTATGAGGGGCATAAGATAATCGAGATCGGCGCGGTAGAGGTGATCAACCGCCGCCTGACCGGGAACAACTTCCACGTCTATCTTAAGCCGGATCGCCTGGTGGACCCTGAAGCTTTTGGCGTCCACGGTATTGCGGACGAATTCCTCATGGATAAGCCCGTGTTTGGCGATGTTGTCGATGAGTTTCTCGATTACATCCGCGGCGCGGAGCTGGTCATCCATAACGCATCGTTCGATATCGGCTTTATGGACTATGAATTTAGCAAGCTGAATCGCGGCATTCCGAAGACCGATACTTTTTGCAAGGTGACCGACAGCCTGGCCCTGGCGCGTAAGATGTTCCCGGGCAAGCGCAATAGCCTTGATGCTCTTTGCTCGCGTTATGAAATAGATAACAGCAAGCGAACGCTCCATGGGGCTCTGCTCGATGCCCAGATTCTGGCCGATGTTTATCTGATGATGACCGGCGGTCAGACGACGATGGCTTTCTCTATGGAAGGGGAAGGGCAGCGGCAGGCCGGAGATACGGGAATACAGCGCGTTGTCCGGGCAGCCAGTAAGCTACGCGTAGTTTATGCCACTGATGAAGAGCTGGTGAACCATGAATCCCGCCTCGATCTGGTACAAAAGAAAGGCGGAAGCTGCCTGTGGCGGGCATGATTGTGCAGTAAACGCGTTAAAAATAATCTGATGGGTGATTTTTGCAGCAAGCGATTCAAAAATGAAGAAAAAGCGTTGACGGAGTAGAGGGGAAACCGTAATATTCGCCTCGTTCCCAACGGAACAGTATGTGGAGCGGTAGTTCAGTCGGTTAGAATACCTGCCTGTCACGCAGGGGGTCGCGGGTTCGAGTCCCGTCCGTTCCGCCACTATTCAGAAAGCCTGAATCAGAAATGATTCAGGCTTTCGTCGTTTTAGCCTGCTGAATCATTACTCTTCCCTCTTTTCGCCAGCGAGCGGTATGCCGCATTAACGCTTTTGCTCTGAGCAGCGTGAGTTTTCTCTGGGGTCTCAGGGGCGCGTTATCGCGGGGGTTTAAGGCATAAAGAAAGGGAGCACAGGCTCCCTGATATGCGGTCTTTAATTGAGCGTGAAGGGGTCGGCATCCTGCCAGGCTGGAAACTTCTCGCGATACTCGTTCAGCGCCGTCAATGAAAGCTCTGCGTCAAGGCGAGTGGCCTGATGCGGCTCGGCGGTGGCGATAATTTCGCCCTGCGGCGTAATTATCCGACTGTCGCCCCGGTAATGGTGGCCATTGCCGTCGGTACCGACGCGATTGCATCCGGCAACATAAGCCTGATTTTCGATAGCCCTGGCCACCAGTAGCGACTGCCAGTGCGTTGAGCGTGGTGCGGGCCAGTTGGCAACATACAGCGCTAAATCGTAGTCGTTATGATTGCGCGACCAGACCGGGAAGCGCAGGTCGTAGCACACCAGCGGCAGGATCCTCCAGCCGCGCCATGCAAAAATGACCCGTTCGTTACCCGCCTGGTAATGGTGATGTTCATCCGCCATGCGGAACAGATGTCGTTTATCATAGAAATGGATTTTACCCTCGGGCTCCACCAGCAAAAAACGGTTAACGGGCCCGCGTTCCGTTTGCAGCGCCGCGCTGCCGGCAATCAGCGCATTGGTTTGCGCGGCTTTAGCTCCCATCCAGGCAACCACTTCCTCTTGCGATAGCGACTGTTTTGCCGCCTCCATCGCGAAACCGGTGGTGAACATTTCGGGTAAAACAATGAGGTCCCGCCCGGTAATCCCTTCCAGTTGACGATCGAAATGACGCAGGTTGGCGGGACCGTCCATCCACACCAGCGGTTGTTGTAAAAGGGTAATTTTCAGTCCGGGCACGGTGGTAACTCCAGCGTTGTGAAAGGAATGATAAATACTTTAACACCATATCAGCAGGCGGAGGGCTCACGGAATAGTTTGTCAAAGAAATGACAGGACGGGATATCGCTTATGGAGAACTGCCAGAAAAAAGAGAGGCGGGAGGCCCGCCTCGATCGTGATGTGATTATTTTTTAGTTTTAGGCCGCTTCAATCTTGCGAACCTTCTCCGGCAGCTTTACCGGTCGGGTCGCCAGTTCATCCGGGGCGAAGTCGTCGACGTTGATGCTGCGCAGACGGCTGGTTTCAGCACGGACCAGGATGTCCGCCTCGTCCTGATTGATTAACCCTTTTGCCAGCGCGTTACGGGCCAGTTCATCAAGTCGGGTAAAGGACAGATTCTTGCCCAGCTCTTTACAGATACGCTGGTGGATAGGATCTGCCGCCATCACATCAAGCAGCGCTTCCTCCAGCAGACCGACCGGGTTATGCTCGCTCGGCGTCAGATACTGACCGCGGCCGATACGAGAACGTGTCGCGCTCGGAACCTGCAGGATTTTCGCGACTTTATGATCCAGCTTGTCTGAAGGCGCCAGGTAATGACGTCCGGTCGGGAAGATAGCCACGCGAAGCGCGCCCGCTACCAGACGATTCGGGAAGTTCACCAACAGATCGTCAATCGCCTGCTCGGCCTGATACAGCGCATCCTGCACCCCCCAGTGCACCAGCGGTAAGTCCGCTTCGTTACGCCCCTCATCGTCATAGCGTTTCAGGACCGCCGACGCCAGGTAGAGCTGGCTCAGCACATCGCCCAGACGCGCAGAAATTCTTTCACGACGCTTCAGACTACCGCCCAGTACCGCCATTGAGACATCGGACAGCAGAGCCAGGTTGGCGCTCAGGCGGTTCATATGCTGATAGTAGCGACGAGTGGCATCGCGGGTCGGCGAGCTGCTGGTAAGGCCGCGAGTCAGGCCCAGCCAGAAACTGCGTACCTTGTTGCTTCCTACGTGGCCGATGTGTTTAAACAGCAGCTTATCGAAAGCGTTAACGTCGTTATTCTGCGCCGCCGCCATTTCATCCAGCACGTATGGATGGCAACGAATCGCCCCCTGGCCGAAGATCATCATGCTGCGGGTAAGAATATTCGCGCCTTCAACGGTGATGGCGATTGGCGCGCCCTGATAAGCCCGCGCCAGGAAGTTTCCGCTGCCGAGCATAATGCCTTTACCACCGGTAATATCCATTGCATCGATGATCGAACGCTGGCCGCGGTGGGTACAGTGGTACTTCACGATTGCCGACAGTACCGCAGGTTTTTCGCCAAGCATAATGCCGTAGGTAATCAACGAGGCGGCAGCATCCATTACGTAGGCGTTGCCTGCAATACGCGCCAGCGGTTCTTCGATCCCTTCCATTTTACCGATGGAGATTTTGAACTGGCGGCGAATGTGCGCATAGGCGCCGGTGGCCATGGCGACAGACTTCAGGCCGCCGGTGGCGTTCGATGGCAGGGTGATACCGCGACCTACGGATAAGCACTCAACGAGCATCCGCCAGCCCTGGCCGGCCATGGTTGGGCCGCCGATAATGTAGTCGATAGGAACGAAAATATCTTTTCCCTGGGTCGGACCATTCTGGAATGGAACGTTCAGCGGGAAATGACGACGACCGATCTCAACGCCCGGCGTGGTTGTCGGGATGAGGGCGCAGGTAATACCCAGCTCTTCTTCACCTCCCAGCAGACGGTCGGGGTCGGAGAGTTTAAATGCCAGCCCCAGCACGGTGGCGATAGGGGCAAGCGTAATATAGCGTTTGTTCCAGGTCAGACGCATACCCAGCACCTGCTGGCCTTGCCATTCGCCCATGCAGACCACGCCGGTATCCGGAATCGCGCCGGCATCTGAACCCGCTTCCGGGCTGGTCAGCGCGAAGCAGGGAATTTCCTGGCCGCGAGCCAGGCGTGGCAGATAGTGATTTTTCTGTTCTTCCGTACCGTAATGCTGCAGCAGCTCGCCCGGGCCTAATGAGTTAGGCACGCCGACGGTAATCGCCAGAATACCGGAGACACCCGACAACTTTTGCAGAACGCGAGCCTGTGCATAAGCGGAGAACTCCAGCCCGCCGTACTCTTTCTTAATGATCATCGCAAAGAAGCGATGCTCTTTCAGATAAGCCCACAGCTCCGGCGGCAGATCCGCCATTTCGTGAGTGATTTCGAAGTCGTTCGCCATTCGGCAGGCTTCTTCAACCGGGCCGTCAATAAAGGCTTGTTCTTCGGCAGTCAGGCGCGGCTGCGGGTAGTTGTGCAGTTTCTGCCAGTCGGGATTGCCGCGGAACAGATCGCCTTCCCACCATGTTGTCCCGGCATCAATTGCTTCTTTCTCGGTACGCGACATCGGCGGCATGACCTTACGGAAAGCGCGGAAGGCTGGCACTGAAATCATAGATTTGCGCATCGGCGCAAAATTGAACGGCAGTAAAAGAATGGCCAGCGGGACCAGCAGCCAGATATTCCACAGCCCTGCAACGCCGAGCGCGGCGGTCCAGAGCAGCAAAATCGCGCTGCTGAGCAGCAGACTGATTCGGTGATAGAAGAGCGCACCGAGTAAAACAACGGTTGCAACAATACTCAAAATCATCATAGAGAAATGCTCCCTGTCTTGTAGGAGGTCTGACCACTTGTAATGATATGGTTGTAGTGGATGTAATTTGTTTTAGCAATGTGTTTACAAAATAATTACAACCTTGCTCACATTGTTGTACGGAATTGCGGCACATAAAAGCAAAACGCCAGAGGATAACCGCGCCTGCGGCTTCTCGCTTCGCCGGCTATCCGGTAAACTGCCTGGGTTATCCCACCCATACTGAAGGATTATCCTCATGTACCAGGATCTTATTCGTAACGAACTGAACGAAGCCGCCGAAACGCTGGCCAATTTTCTGCAGGACGAAGCCAATATCCATGCGATTCAGCGCGCAGCGGTGCTGCTGGCGGATAGCTTTAAGGCCGGCGGTAAGGTGCTCTCCTGCGGTAATGGCGGTTCGCACTGCGATGCGATGCACTTTGCGGAAGAGCTGACCGGGCGCTATCGTGAAAATCGCCCCGGCTATCCGGCCATTGCGATTTCAGACGTGAGCCACCTTTCTTGCGTGAGTAATGATTTTGGCTATGAATATGTTTTCTCTCGCTATGTGGAATCTGTGGGGCGTGCAGGGGACGTACTGCTGGGGATCTCCACTTCCGGAAATTCTGGTAACGTCATCAAAGCGATCGAAGCTGCCCGCGCTCAGGGCATGAAAGTTATTACCCTGACCGGTAAAGACGGCGGTAAAATGGCAGGTTCTGCGGACGTTGAAATCCGCGTACCGCATTTTGGCTATGCCGACCGCATTCAGGAAATCCATATTAAAGTGATTCATATCCTGATTATGCTGATCGAAAAAGAGATGGTTAAAGCTTAAGAGGCTATTTTGTTAGCCATTTTGAACCCGGTCAGTGCTCAGACAAAACTCACCGAGTTTTGAACGCCCTTCAGGGCGGCCCGGAGGGTGAGCGTAGCGAATCATCCTCACGTACATGATGTACGCTCCGGTTTCTGTGCGCTGGCCGTGTCCAAACTGACAGCACCAGTAACGCCTTTTATGTTTCAGTAAGTGGTATGAGGTGATCTATGTGCGAACTGCTCGGGATGAGCGCGAATGTGCCAACTGATATTTGTTTCAGCTTTACCGGGCTGGTTCAGCGCGGTGGCGGAACCGGGCCGCATAAGGACGGCTGGGGAATTACCTTTTATGAAGGTAAAGGCTGTCGCACATTTAAAGATCCGCAGCCTAGCTTTCAATCGCCCATCGCTAAGCTGGTGCAGGAATACCCCATTAAATCCTGCTCGGTTATCGCCCATATTCGTCAGGCCAACCGCGGTATTGTCGCGCTGGAAAATACTCATCCCTTTACCCGCGAACTCTGGGGACGTAACTGGACCTATGCGCATAACGGCCAGCTGGAGGGGTATGAGTCTCTCGAGACGGGAAATCTGTATCCTGTCGGGGAAACCGATAGCGAAAAGGCGTTCTGCTGGCTGCTACATAGCATCACCGAACGCTATCCGGAAATGCCGGGAGACATGGTTGAGGTTTTCCGGTTTATCGCCACGCTCGCCGGGGAGCTGCGTGAAAAAGGCGTGTTTAACATGCTGCTCTCCGATGGGCGCTACGTCATGGCGTTTTGCTCAACGAATTTATACTGGATTACGCGACGGGCGCCGTTTGGCGTAGCGACGCTGCTGGATCAGGATGTCGAGATTGACTTTCAACGCGAGACCACACCGAATGATGTGGTCACCGTTATCGCCACCCAGCCGCTGACCGGTAACGAAACCTGGCATAAAATCATGCCAGGCGAGTGGGCGCTATTTTGCCTCGGGGACCGTGTAGTTTGAAGCAAGCTGTGGCTGAACGACTTCGTGGCTGAGCGGTTTGCTCACTACGTAGCGGCCATCTACTACGGAAACCACCGGCGGCTTGTGCGTCAGGCGGAAGTAATCATACCCGGGTTTCAGCTGCTTCCAGAAATCCGCGAAGTAGGAAAACTTGTGGCGCGCCATGTTGGCATCGGTCATGCGGAAAGGATAAATACTCACCTGAACGTTGGGCTGACCAAAAACTAAGGCGCCGGTGACGAACTGGAAAATCTCGTCAATGCCGGTATCGGTCATGGCGTAGCAGCCGACCGATACGCAGGCGCCGTGAATCATCAGATATTTTCCTTCGTAACCATGCGCGCGATCGTAGGCGTTCGGAAAGCCGATATTGATCGCTTTATAGAAACGACTATCGGGTTTTAACTGGTTACGGGAAACATTGTAAAAACCTTCCGGGCTTTTGAAGTCGCCCTGACGCTGCTTTGGCCCGAGACCGCCGGAGTAGTTACAAATGCGGTAGCTGTCGAGAAGCTGCCAGGTTTCGCCCATCTTGACGTAAAGATCGAGCATGCGCTCTTCTTTAAAGATCTCAATGTAGACCGGCGAGCCCATGAGCTGCTGCTTATACTCTTTGCTCATCGGCGTTGTCGAGCTGTTACTGCTAAGTAGCCCTGCGAATGAAACGCATGGCAACAGAAGCATCGCAATAAATAATGCGATTTTGCGCATACTACTTGTTCCTTGATAAAACAAATAACCACATTGCCAGGACGGCAAGAGAGACCCGAAATCAGAGTATTCTGGTTTTAGAGCGCTCACATTAGCATCACGGCATTTTTTCGCAAGCACGACGTGCTGCGTTTACGTCTGAGTTTTCCGTTATAGCGAATCCTGGGGCAAAGCGCAGTCAGAACTTTGCGTAATAGCTCGCATTTTAGAACCACTTAGTGGCGGTTTGTCTACAGGCGCCGCTCACGAAATGTTACACTTGGCCCGCTAACTGTTCAGGGTAAGAAAGGATGCTTCTCTCCCGTCTTGTGAATCACCAGGACTATGATGTTCCTTTCTTCCTCATATATTCCATTAATTATGCTGGCCTCGGCCCGAAACCGGGGTTTAAGTAACGGATACCTGCTAACGATATGATTAAAATCACGAAAGGGCTGAATTTGCCCATAGCTGGCATGCCATCACAGCAGATTTCTTCGAAGACTGCGGTCAAGCGCGTTGCGCTGTTGGGTGAAGAGTACATCGGTATGCGCCCATCAATGGCGGTGCGTGAAGGGGACCGGGTGCAAAAAGGTCAACTTCTGTTCGAAGATAAAAAAAATCCTGGCGTGCGTTTTACAGCACCTGCGAGTGGAACCGTCAGCGCCATTCATCGCGGCGAGCGCCGGGTTCTGCAGTCGGTCGTTATTGATGTGGATGGCGAAGAGTCCGTTCATTTTCCCCGCTATGAATTAGCCGATCTTGCCGGATTGACGCGCGAGAGCGTTCAGCAGCAGCTGCTGGAGTCCGGGCTGTGGACGGCATTTCGCACCCGCCCTTTCAGTAAAATACCTGCGCCGGGCAGCGTTCCTGCGGCCATTTTTGTCACCGCGATAGACACGAATCCGCTGGCGGCCGATCCTCAGCCAATCATTCTGGCCCAGCGCGAAGCGTTTGACGCCGGTTTGACGCTGTTGACGCGGTTGACCGACGGTAAAGTTCACGTGTGTCAGGCCGGCGGCGGCAAGCTTGGCGGGCATCCTGTCGGCCAGGTGACCTTTAATCAGTTTGCCGGTCCGCATCCGGCCGGGCTGGCGGGGACTCACATTCATTTTCTTGAGCCGGTCAGCCTGAAAAAGCAGGTCTGGCATCTTAACTATCAGGATGTTATCGCCGTCGGCAAAGTGTTCCTTGAAGGGGAGTTGTACAACGAACGCATCGTTGCTCTTGGCGGCCCGCAGGTCAAAGAGCCTCGTTTGTTAAAGACCTGCTTAGGCGCCAGCCTTGATGAACTGCTTGAAGATGAGCTGCTGGACGATGAAAACCGCATTATCTCTGGTTCAGTCCTCAGCGGAACCCATGCGTGCGGGCCTCATGCTTTCCTTGGACGCTTTCATTTACAGATAAGCGTTGTGAAAGAGGGGCGCGAGAAAGAGCTATTCGGCTGGGTGATGCCGGGGAAAGATAAATTCTCCATTACCCGTACCACCGTCGGCCACTTTCTGAAGCGTAAGCTATTTAATTTCTCGACGGATACCAACGGCGGCGAGCGGGCTATGGTACCGATTGGCAACTATGAGCGAGTGATGCCGCTGGATATTCTGCCCACCATACTGCTGCGCGATTTGCTGGCGGGAGATACCGACAGCGCGCAGGCGCTGGGCTGTCTGGAACTGGATGAAGAAGACCTGGCGCTTTGCACCTACGTTTGTCCCGGCAAGTATGAATATGGTCCGGCATTGCGCAGCGTGTTAACCCAGATTGAGCAGGAAGGATAAGTGATGGGCTTAAAGCAACTGTTTGACAAACTTGAGCCGCACTTTACGCACGGCGGCAAGCTGGAAAAATACTACCCGTTGTTCGAAGCGACGGCGACCCTGTTCTATACACCCGGTCAGGTGACGCGCGGAGCGGCGCACGTCAGAGACGCCATCGACCTTAAGCGGATGATGATACTGGTGTGGTTCGCCGTTTTCCCGGCGATGTTCTGGGGAATGTATAACGTTGGTCTGCAGACCATACCGGCGCTGGCTAAATTATATAGCGCTGAACAGCTGCAGCAGGTCATCGCCGGGAACTGGCACTACAGCATTGCCCAGTGGCTGGGGGTAAACTTCACCGCTGATGCCGGCTGGCTCAGTATGATGACGCTGGGTGCGGTATTTTTCCTGCCTATCTACATCACCGTGTTTCTTGTCGGTGGGTTCTGGGAAGTCCTGTTTGCTATCGTGCGTAAGCACGAAATAAACGAAGGCTTCTTCGTGACCTCAATCCTGTTTGCGCTGATTGTACCGCCATCGCTGCCGCTATGGCAGGCTGCGCTCGGGATCACGTTTGGCGTCGTCATGGCCAAGGAGATCTTTGGCGGAACCGGGCGTAACTTTCTCAACCCGGCGCTGGCGGGGCGGGCCTTTCTGTTCTTTGCCTGGCCGGCGCAAATTTCCGGCGATCTGGTGTGGACCGCAGCGGATGGCTTTTCCGGCGCGACGCCGCTGTCCCAGTGGGCTAGCGGCGGCGGTGAATCGCTGGTTAATGTCACAAGCGGACAGCCGGTAAGCTGGATGGATGCCTTCCTCGGCAATATTCCGGGCTCGATTGGCGAGGTTTCGACGCTGATGATTCTGATCGGCGGCGCCATCATCATTTTCGGTCGCGTGGCTTCCTGGCGCATTGTCGCTGGGGTATTCCTCGGCATGGTGGCTACCGCGACGCTGTTTAACTTCATTGGCTCTGATACCAACCCGATGTTTGCCATGCCGTGGTACTGGCATCTGGTTCTCGGCGGTTTTGCTTTCGGCATGATGTTTATGGCGACGGATCCGGTGTCCGCGTCGTTTACGGATAAGGGTAAATGGAGCTACGGCCTGCTGATCGGCGTGATGTGCGTCCTGATTCGCGTCGTCAACCCGGCCTATCCGGAAGGGATGATGCTGGCGATCCTCTTCGCCAACCTCTTTGCGCCGCTGTTCGATTACCTGGTGGTGCGGGCCAATATTAAGCGGAGGAAGTCGCGTGGCTGAGAATAAAAGTAACGATAGCATCGGCAAAACGCTGCTGGTGGTGCTGGTGCTTTGTCTGGTCTGCTCAATCGTGGTCGCCGGTTCTGCCGTCGGGCTAAAATCACGCCAGCAGGAGCAGCGCGCGCTTGATAAACAGCGCAATATCCTGGCGGTTGCTGGTCTGATGAAGCAGGGAATGAGCGCAGATGAAGTGGCCGATATTTTTAAGGCCCGCATCTCTCCACGATTAGTCGATCTCGCTAGCGGGGAGCTGCTGGATAAAGACCCGAGCAAATTTAATCAGGCCCAGGCCCTGAAAGATCCGCAGCAGAGCTTGCAGCTGGAAGCCAGCCAGGATCCGGCGGGTATTAAACGCCGCAGTAATATCGCCGAAATATATCTTGTGCGTGATGAAAAACAGCAGATTCAGGAAGTCGTACTCCCTATTTACGGCAACGGTCTGTGGTCGGTGATGTACGCGTTTGTGGCGCTGGAAACCGATGGCCGTACGGTAAAAGGGATCACTTATTACGATCATGGCGAAACGCCGGGGCTGGGCGGTGAAATTGAAAACCCCAACTGGCGTCAGCAGTTCGTCGGTAAACAGGTGCTTGATGATAAAGGGATGCCTGCGCTGAGAATCGTCAAAGGCGGCGCGCGTCCTGGCGACCTGCACGCCGTTGATGGCCTGTCGGGCGCAACGCTGACGTCAAATGGTGTGCAGCATAGCTTTGATTTCTGGATGGGCAAACTGGGCTTTGGCCCATTCCTGCAAAAGGTGCGAGAAGGGGAGCTGAATAATGGCTGATTTGGGCGACATGAAAGAAATGAAGCGCGTGCTGGTGGGGCCGCTTATCGCTAATAACCCTATCACTCTGCAGGTACTGGGCGTCTGCTCCGCGCTGGCGGTGACCACCAAGCTGGAGACCGCTTTTGTAATGACCATTGCGGTGACGCTGGTTACGGCATTCTCCAGCATGTTTATCTCCATGATTCGCCACCACATTCCGAATAGCGTGCGCATCATTGTACAGATGGCGATTATCGCTTCGCTGGTTATCGTCGTCGATCAGGTGCTACGCGCTTTTGCCTATGAGATCTCGAAACAGCTTTCGGTTTTCGTCGGTTTGATCATCACTAACTGTATCGTGATGGGGCGCGCCGAAGCCTATGCCATGAAGTCGCCGCCGTTGGCGAGCTTTATGGACGGTATTGGCAACGGTCTGGGATACGGGGCGATCCTAATCATCGTCGGTTTCCTGAGAGAGCTGATCGGCAGTGGTAAGCTATTCGGTATTACCGTGCTGGAAACGGTGCAGAACGGCGGCTGGTATCAGCCAAATGGTCTGTTTCTTCTGGCACCCAGTGCGTTCTTCATTATCGGTTTGTTGATTTGGGCGGTGCGCAGCTGGAAGCCTGAACAGCAGGAAAAGGAGTAACCGACCATGGCTCACTACATTAGCCTGTTTGTCCGCGCCGTGTTTGTTGAAAACATGGCACTGGCCTTCTTCCTGGGAATGTGTACCTTCCTCGCCGTGTCGAAAAAGGTCTCAACCGCTTTCGGTCTCGGCGTTGCGGTAACGGTCGTACTCGGACTGGCGGTACCGATCAATAACCTCGTGTATAACCTCGTGCTGCGCGATGGCGCGCTGGTGGAAGGCGTTGACTTAAGCTTTCTGAACTTCATCACCTTTATTGGCGTGATTGCCGCGCTGGTACAAATTCTGGAGATGATCCTCGATAAGTACTTCCCGACGCTTTATAACGCGCTGGGGATCTTTCTGCCGCTGATTGCCGTTAACTGTGCGATTTTTGGCGGCGTCTCCTTCATGGTACAGCGCGACTATAACTTCACCGAATCCATCGTTTACGGCTTTGGTTCCGGCGTCGGCTGGCTGCTGGCGATTGTGGCGATGGCGGGTATTCGCGAAAAAATGAAATACGCAAACGTGCCTGCTGGTCTGCGCGGGTTAGGGATCACCTTTATTACCACGGGTCTGATGGCGCTGGGCTTTATGTCATTCTCCGGTGTGCAGCTATAAGGGCGGAAAGTATGGAAATAATTCTTGGCGTAGTGATGTTCACGCTGATCGTCCTGGTGCTATCCGGGCTGATATTGGCCGCGCGTTCGAAGCTGGTGAATGCGGGCGATGTGGTCATTGAAATCAATAACGAAGCGGATAAACAGATCCGTACTCCGGCGGGTGACAAGCTGCTGAATACGCTCTCCAGCAACGGAATCTTCGTCTCGTCGGCCTGCGGCGGGGGCGGCTCCTGCGGCCAATGCCGGGTGACGGTGAAAGAGGGCGGCGGTGATATCCTGCCTACCGAACTTTCTCATATCACCAAGCGTGAGGCGAGAGAGGGCTGCCGCCTGGCCTGCCAGGTCGCGGTGAAGCAGAACATGAAAATTGAGCTGCCGGAGGAGATTTTTGGCGTTAAGAAGTGGGAATGTGAAGTTATCTCGAACGATAACAAAGCCACTTTTATCAAAGAGCTGAAGCTGCGCGTGCCGGACGGCGACGCGGTTCCGTTCCGCGCAGGCGGGTATATTCAGATCGAATGTCCATCGCACAAGGTCGCTTATGCTGACTTTGACGTTCCGGATGAGTATCGCGGCGATTGGGATAAATTTAATCTCTTCCGCTATGTCTCGGATGTAAAAGAGCCTACGTTACGCGCCTACTCCATGGCTAACTATCCGGAAGAGAGGGGCATCATCATGCTCAACGTGCGTATCGCAACCCCGCCGCCGCAGGTACCTGATGCGCCTCCGGGAATTATGTCTTCCTACATCTGGTCGTTGAAGCCGGGCGATAAAGTGACGATTTCCGGGCCGTTTGGGGAATTTTTTGCCAAAGAAACGGACGCTGAAATGGTCTTTATCGGCGGCGGAGCCGGAATGGCGCCGATGCGCTCGCATATTTTTGATCAGCTTAAGCGCCTGCACAGTAAGCGTAAAATCAGCTTCTGGTACGGCGCGCGCTCTCTGCGAGAAATGTTCTATGATGACGAATTCGAGCAGCTGGCACGTGAAAATCCGAACTTTACCTTCCACGTGGCGCTCTCCGATCCGCAGCCTGAAGATAACTGGACCGGTCATACCGGCTTTATTCACAATGTCCTGTATGAAAACTATCTGCGCGATCACCCGGCGCCGGAAGATTGTGAATTCTATATGTGCGGGCCGCCGGTGATGAACGCCGCGGTCATCAAAATGCTGAAAGATCTCGGCGTTGAGGATGAAAACATCATGCTCGACGATTTTGGAGGCTAATGATGCTGACGGTATTTGTCGCGACCTTTGTGATTTTCGCGCTGGTTATTCTGGGAATGTCGCTCGGGTATCTGATCAAGCGAAAAACTATCCAGGGCAGCTGCGGGGGGATCTCATCGCTGGGTCTGGAAAAGGTCTGCGACTGCCCTGAGCCCTGCGATGCGCGTAAAAAACGCATGGCACGCGAAGCGCAGCGCAATCAGGATCGCATCATTTAACTAGCAGGCCGCACCATGCGGCCTTTTTTGATTTACCACGTTTTCGCTTTTGCCGGTGAGTCAACCATTACGCCGTCGGCGCCAAGCTCGCTTGCCGTACGAAAATCATCAGCATTATTAATGCCGAAGAATATGATATGGGCTTTGCCCTGTGAGCGGAAACAGTCCATCGCTTCTTTATCCCAGGTGAGCGTGGCCGGCGATACGCCTTCGCCCAGGGTGAACTTCTCGATGACTTCTACTTTGCGTTTCAGCTCAAGGCCGTACCAGTACTCGTCCCCTGGTGAGTTGGTGGGCTGACACTGGTGGCTAAGAGAAATGGTCGCCAGCTTTGTTCGCGTTTCGTCCCGGCTGACGAAATGGGGAATTGACTCTGGTAGCGCTGCGATATAGCGAGCGTCCGTTGAATACACGCGTACGCGGGCGAGGCTATGGGTTTTATTTAACACATCGCCAAGCCGAGCCGCCATTATCGCAGGGTCGGCATCAGGCGATTTGATATCGATATAAAAGAAGGTCTCCGGCCACTGTTCCAGCACCGATTGTAGCGTGGGAATCGTTGCATTTTTACCGCGCCAGGGGTGAGTTTCATCGCCCCATTTCCACCCCGCGTCCATGCGTGCCAGTTCGGCTGCGCTATAGCTTGAGATTTTCCCTGTATGATTAGTCAGCGCGGAAAGATCGCCAGGACGATATAAAACCGGGACGCCATCCTGGCTTAATTGCACCGTTATCCAGATCGCCTCGGCCTTATTTTCCAGGGCGAGTTTTATTGCTGGAAGTGTATTTTCCGGGGCATCGCCGGTACCTCCGCGATGAGCAATAAGCTGAGGTGCTGCGCAGGCGCTGCTGGCAATAAGTAAACCGAGCGCAGTTACTATTGATTTCATGATTGGGTTTTACCTTATTTATTAATATAACTATATGAAAAATAAATCATATTTGTTGCATTTTTATGTTGTAGCACGTTTTTTAAGGTTGTGGATTTAAAAAGATTAAATTTCGCCATAGTTTGCTATACTGTATGCATGTACAGTCTAAGGTTTGGCTATGCGTAAAATCATCCATGTAGATATGGACTGCTTCTTCGCAGCGGTTGAAATGCGTGATAACCCGGCGCTGCGCGATATCCCTATCGCCATTGGCGGCAGTCGGGTACAGCGCGGCGTTATCAGTACGGCTAACTATCCGGCGCGTAAGTTCGGCGTGCGCAGCGCTATGCCTACCGCCACCGCCCTGAAACTTTGCCCACACCTGACGCTCCTTCCCGGCCGTTTCGACGCTTACAAAGAGGCCTCGAACCATATCCGGGAGATTTTTTCCCGCTATACCTCGTTAATCGAACCCCTATCGCTGGATGAAGCCTATCTTGACGTCAGCGACAGCGTCCATTGTCAGGGGTCAGCAACGCTGATGGCGCAGGAGATCCGTGAGACCATCCATCGCGAGCTCAATCTGACTGCTTCTGCCGGCATTGCGCCGGTAAAATTTTTGGCAAAAATCGCCTCGGATCTGAATAAACCTGACGGCCAGTTTGTCATTGCGCCGCACCAGGTAGCGGAGTTTGTCAAAACGCTGTCGCTGTCGAAGATCCCGGGCGTCGGCAAAGTCTCCGCCGCGAAGCTGGAAAGCATGGGCCTGAGAACCTGCGAAGATGTACAGAACAGCGATCTGGCAATGTTGCTCAAGCGCTTTGGTAAATTCGGGCGAATATTGTGGGAACGCAGCCACGGCATTGATGAACGAGAAATCAGCAGCGAGCGCCAGCGCAAATCGGTGGGGGTTGAGCGAACCCTGATAGAGGATATCCACGAATGGGTGGAGTGTGAGTCGATTATTGAGAACCTCTATCCAGAACTTGAACGGCGCCTGGCGAAAGTTAAACCGGATTTGCGGATTGCTCGCCAGGGGGTCAAGCTGAAGTTTAATGATTTCCAGCTCACGACCCAGGAGCATGTCTGGCCCCGGCTGAATAAAGATGATTTGATTTCTACCGCGCATAAAGCCTGGCACGAGCGGCGCGGAGGGCGGGGAGTCAGGCTGGTGGGGCTGCACGTGACGCTGCTTGATCCGCAGCTGGAGCGACAACTCGTTTTGGGACTGTAACGATGTTAACGATAAGAATGTACGAAGAGCGGGATTTTCCGGCGCTATGCGCACTCTTTTTACGCGCCGTTAAAGAGACCGCCAGCGCCGATTATTCCCCCCGGCAAATTGCCGCCTGGGCACAGGTTGATGAAGAACGCTGGCGACAAAAACTCGCGGCGTCATGCGTACTGATTGCGATAAAAGATGCCTCGCCGGTCGGGTTTATCACTGCCGTAGATGATTATATCGATTTACTCTTCGTTTCTCCCGACTATAGCCGCCAGGGCGTCGCCAGCGCGCTGCTCAATACGCTATTGAGGCAGCTTCCTGAGCGCGTTTATACGGTAGAGGCCAGTATTACGGCAAAGCCCTTTTTTGCGCGTCATGGCTTCACGGTTATTCAGCCACAGGAAGTGGAGGCGCGGGGTGAACGTTTTCTTAATTATTTGATGCGGCGGCAAATCGGCTTGCAATAGATTTAACGCCTGATTACTATACGCGCACTTTCACCTATTTATTAACTGCAAAGGAGGTTCACCATGAATACAGATTTCCAGAACGCACTTTGCAGGCCTTCCCAGGAATAACTCTCTTTTTTGCCCTGGTAACGTCTGCCACATCCTTTATTTATTTTTTAATATGGATTGGTATATGGGCAATAATGTTCATTATACGTCTGAATCTATTTCTTATATTCGTTCAGACGATCTGTGGATCGAAGGTTTAGCGATCCAACAATTACACACGACGGCAAATTTACCCCACATGCAGCGCGTGGTGGGAATGCCAGACTTACATCCCGGGCGTGGCTATCCCATCGGCGCAGCCTTCTTCTCGCTGGGCCATCTCTACCCGGCACTGGTGGGTAACGATATCGGCTGCGGCATGGCGCTGTGGCAAACGGATATCCTCGCGCGAAAATACAATGCGGATAAGTTTGAGAAGAAACTGTCCGCTATGGAGGACGTTGCGCAAGCAAGCTGGCTGGACGAGCATCTGCCGGAAAATTTGTTGACCCATCCCTGGCGCAGCGCCCTGGGATCGATTGGCGGCGGTAACCATTTCGCTGAACTGCAGCAGGTGGAGCAGGTTGTGGATAACGACCGTTTCCAGCAGGCCGGCCTTGATGCTCAGCGCCTGCTGCTGCTGGCGCACAGCGGATCGCGCGGCCTCGGGCAATCCATACTGCAGCGCCATATTGCGGCTTTTTCGCACGATGGCCTGGCGGAAGGTAGCGCTGCGGCTCGGGATTATCTGGCAGAACATGATGATGCGCTGGCTTTTGCCCGCGTGAATCGTCATCTGATTGCCACCCGCATCCTGCAACAGATACGGGCCGACGGACGGAGCGTACTGGATATCGCGCATAACTTTGTCGAGTCCTGTTCTGTTGCCGGGCTGCAGGGTTGGCTGCATCGCAAAGGGGCTACGCCGGACGACCGGGGCCTGGTGATAATCCCGGGATCTCGCGGCGACCACAGCTGGCTGGTGCAGCCTGTTACCCGCGAGGAGACCCTGCATTCGCTGGCGCATGGCGCCGGGCGGAAATGGATGCGAACCGAATGCAAAGGGCGCCTGTCCGGCAAATATACGCCGGCTCAGCTGGCGCGCACCGAGCTGGGAAGCAGGGTGATCTGCCGCGATCGTCAGCTGATCTATGAAGAAGCGCCGCAGGCGTATAAATCCGTTGAAAGCGTACTTAACTGTCTGGTGCAGGCCGGACTGGTCGAACCGATCGCCCGTCTGCGTCCACTGCTGACGCTGAAAACCAGCGGAGGGAAAAGCGCATGATTTTATTGCAACTCTCTTCCGCTCAGGGGCCGGATGAATGCTGTCTGGCGGTGAAACTGACGTTGGAGCGGCTCATAAAGGAAGCCGCAGAGCGGCGGCTTTCCCTGACGCTGTTGGAAAGTGAGCCAGGACGTCATGCCGGCACCCTGCGTTCTGTTCTGCTTTCGCTGGATGGTGACGGCGCGTTTGCTTTCAGCGAAAGCTGGTGCGGCACTTTACAATGGGTCTTTTCCAGTCCGTTCAGGCCGCATCACGGGCGCAAAAACTGGTATGTTGGCGTAGGGCGCTTTTCCTGCGATGAACAAATGCTCTCCAGCGAGATCCGCTTTGAAACGCTGCGCTCTTCCGGACCTGGCGGGCAGCACGTGAACAAGACCGATTCCGCGGTGCGCGCCATTCATACGGCAAGCGGCATCAGCGTAAAGGTGCAGTTGGAGCGGAGTCAGCATGCGAACAAACGGCTGGCGCGTCTGCTGATTGCCTGGAAGCTGGAACAGCAGCGGCAGAATGAGAGTGCGGCGTTGAAGTCTGAGCGGAGAATGTTCCATCATCAGATTGAGCGCGGCAATCCGCTGCGAACGTTTAGCGGGCGTTAATGAGCGAGTCGTTATAAAGAAAAGGCCCACTTCCTGAGGAGTGGGCCTTTGTTGTCTTACTTCGCCGGAATGGATTTCAGCAGCTCAGTCAGCAGCGTCCAGTACTGGCCCACGCTTTCGATATGCACCTGTTCATCCGGAGAGTGAGGGCCAGTAATGGTTGGCCCGATGGAAACCATATCCAGTTCCGGATACGGTTTCTTGAACAGACCGCACTCCAGGCCCGCGTGGATAATCTGGATATTCGGCGTTTTGTTGAACAGACGCTGATAGGTTTCACGTACCAGATGCATCACCGGAGAGTTGGCGTCCGGCTGCCAGCCTGGATAGGCGCCTTTGGCTTCGGTTTTCGCACCGGCCAGCTTGCCCAGAGAGTCCAGCATGCTCACGACGTAATCTTTACCGCTGTCAATCAGCGAACGAATCAGGCAGTGAATCTGCACGTTGTCGCTGGTCATGGTCACCACGCCGACGTTCAGAGAGGTTTCCACCACCCCTTTTGCCACGTCAGAGTTGCGGATGACGCCGTTCGGCGTGGCGTTAAGCAGGCGCACAAAGGTATCACGAGATTGAGTCGTAAGCGCAGGCTGGCCATTTTCCGCCGACTCCAGCAGCACAGCGAGATTTTTCTCTTTAGCCGCCAGCTCGTTTTGCAGGATCTCCTGGTACTCATTCGCTCGCGCTTTCAGCGTTTCCGCTTTGTCCGCGGCTACGGCTACCGTCGCGAACGCTTCGCGCGGGATGGCGTTGCGCAGGGTGCCGCCATTGAAATCGACCAGGCGCAGATCGAGCTCTTCAGCATGGCCCGCCAGGAAGCGTGCCAGCAGTTTGTTCGCATTGCCTAAACCGACGTGGATCTCGCCGCCGGAGTGGCCGCCTTTCAGCCCTTTAAGGGTCAGTTTAAAGCTCTGGAAACCGGCCGGAACGGCTTCACGGGTCAGCGCCAGGTCAGAGGTGAAGTCGATCCCACCCGCGCAGCCCATGTAAATTTCACCCTCTTCTTCGGAGTCGGTGTTGATCAGGATATCCGCCTGCAGCCAGTTGGGCTGCAGGCCAAAGGCGCCGTCCATACCGGCTTCTTCCGTCATGGTCAGCAGCACTTCCAGCGGGCCATGAACAACGTTGTCGTCAGCCAGCACCGCCAGCGCGGAAGCCATGCCGATACCGTTATCGGCGCCCAGAGTCGTGCCGCGCGCTTTGACCCACTCGCCGTCGATGTAAGGTTGTATCGGGTCCTGAGTGAAGTCGTGAACGGTATCGTTGTTTTTCTGCGGCACCATATCGAGGTGCGCCTGCAGCACTACCGGTTTGCGGTTTTCCATACCGGCAGTGGCGCCTTTACGAATCAGAATGTTGCCAACCTGGTCGCGTTCCGCGTGTAAGCCTTTTTCTTTTGCCCAGCCCATAATGTGCTCAGCGAGCTGTTCTTCGTGATAGGACGGGTGGGGAATAGAGCAGATTTTGGCAAAAATATCCCACAGCGGCTGAGGGGATAATTGAGACAGTTCAGACACGATGAGTCTCCTTACAATCATCTGCAAAAGTCGTTTGCAGATCGAGGGTTAGCAATCAAATACACTACAAGCCCGGGCTTGCGCGATGGGGTTGAGAATACCACTTTCCGCGTACTCTGGTAGTGTAAACCACGTAAAAAGAGTCGTCGTGGCCGCTTAACGCTGGTTTTTAGCGCGTCAGATCTCTATAATCTCGCGCAACCATTTTCCCCCTCGAACATTATTTAAGCCGTATTACACAGGCTGGGACACTTCACATGAGCGAAAAATACGTCGTCACCTGGGACATGTTGCAGATTCACGCCCGCAAGCTGGCAACCCGCCTGCTGCCGGTTGAACAGTGGAAAGGCATTATTGCCGTTAGCCGCGGCGGTCTGGTACCGGGAGCACTACTGGCGCGTGAACTGGGTATTCGTCATGTTGACACCGTTTGCATCTCAAGCTACGACCACGATAACCAGCGTGAGCTGACGGTTCTGAAACGTGCAGAAGGCGACGGCGAAGGCTTCATCGTTATCGATGACCTGGTCGATACCGGCGGTACCGCCGTTGCTATCCGCGAAATGTATCCTAAAGCGCATTTTGTCACTATTTTCGCAAAACCGGCCGGCCGTCCGCTGGTTGACGATTATGTTATTGATATTCCGCAGGATACCTGGATTGAACAGCCGTGGGATATGGGCGTGGTGTTCGTACCGCCTATCGCAGGCCGTTAATTTCCCGCATAAATGCTAATTACCACGCCCGGTTTTGCCGGGCGTGGTTTTTTTTACCCTTGCGCAGGTTACAATAGCTTCAGTGGCAACATGATGGAGGCTGCACATGTCCCAGGCTAACCTTAGCGAAACGCTGTTTAAACCCCGATTCAAACATCCGGAAACCTCTACGCTGGTGCGCCGGTTCAATACCGGAGCGCAGCAACCGATCCAGTCCGCGCTCAGCGGCAATAACGTTGATCACTGGTATCGATTGATTAATCGCCTGATGTGGATCTGGCGTGGCGTGACGCCGCAGGAAATCCTCGACGTGCAGGCGCGCATCGTCATGAGCGATGCGGAGCGAACCGATCCGGAGCTTTACGATACGGTTGTCGGCTATCGCGGTGGCAACTGGATCTTTGAATGGGCGAAACAGGCGATGGACTGGCAGCAAAAGGCCGGCCAGGAAGAGGATCTGCTCATCAGCGGCCGCCACTGGCTGCATGCGGCAAACCTGTACAGTATTGCCGCCTATCCGCACATTAAAGGCGATGAGCTGGCGGAACAGGCGCAGGTGCTGGCATACCGGGCTTACGAAGAGGCGGCTCAGCGGCTGCCCGGCAAGCTGCGCGAGCTGGAGTTTTCCATCCCTGGCGCGGCGCCGATCACCGGGTTCCTGCATATGCCGCCAGGCGAGGGGCCGTTCCCGACGGTGCTGATGTGCGGCGGCCTTGACGCGCTCCAGACCGATTATTACAACCTGTATGAGAACTATTTTGCGCCATTGGGCATCGCTATGCTGACCGTGGATATGCCTTCAATTGGTTTCTCGTCAAAATGCAAGCTGACCCAGGATACCAGTATGCTGCACCAGTATGTGCTGCAGCATCTGGCCAATGTGCCATGGGTCGATCATACCCGCGTGGCCGCCTTTGGTTTCCGTTTTGGCGCCAACATTGCCGTACGGCTGGGCTATCTGGAATCTCAGCGCCTGAAGGCGGTTGCCTGCCTGGGCCCGGTGGTGCACGGCCTGCTGGTGGATCCGCTGCATCAGGGACGGGTGCCGGAAATGTATCTTGACGTTCTGGCTTCGCGTCTGGGAATGCACGATGCTTCCGACGAAGCGCTGCGCGTGGAGCTTAACCGCTACTCCCTGAAGGTTCAGGGACTGCTGGGGCGCCGCTGCCCTACGCCAATGCTTTCGGGCTTCTGGAAAGACGATCCGTTCAGCCCGGAAGAGGAGTCGCGATTGATCACTTCATCCTCATCCGACGGCAAGCTGCTGGAGATCCCGTTCAATCCGGTTTATCGCAATTTCGATCACGCCCTGCGGCAGATCGCCCGCTGGATTAGCCATAGATTTAGTTAATATATTGCTAAATTCTATCGATTTGGTAACGTCATGGCATCACCAAAGGAGATTGCAATGACGTTACCGAGTGGACACCTAAAGAGTAAGCTGATTAAGAAATTCACGGCGCTAGGCCCTTACATCCGTGAGGAGCAATGTGAAGACAACCGCTTCTTTTTCGATTGCCTGGCAGTTTGCGTCAACGTAAAACCGGCGCCTGAAAAACGCGAGTTCTGGGGATGGTGGATGGAGATGGAAGCGCAGGCATCGCGCTTCACCTATAGCTACCAGTTTGGATTATTCGATAAAGAAGGCGACTGGCGTCCGGTCGCGATTGACGATCCTGAAGTCACCGAAAAGCTCGAAAAGACGCTGCGCGATTTTCACCAACGAGCCGAAGCGCTATTGGCAACGTTTAACCTTAAGCTGGAACCTGCTGATGATTTTAGCGAGCCGGTTAAGCTGAGAGCCTAAGAGTCAACCTTCTGTTGCCATCCGGCTAGCAATAAAACCCGCGTTTCTACCAGCGTGGGTTTTGTCCCCAGGCAAACCCACACTAATTGCCGTTTAATACCCGATAGGGTTGACCGACGGCAATCATGCCTGCGGCCAGATCTTTGGTCACTACCGTGCCTGCCCCGACTTTGACGTTATCGCCTAGCGTGACCGCGCCGATCACCACGGCGTGGGCGCCAAATTCTACGTTATCGCCGATTCGCGGGCTGTTGCCTTCCTGACCCTGGCTATCGGTCACGCTGCCAATAGTGACCCCCTGGCGCAGAGTACAATTTTGGCCGATGATCGTTCCCCGATTAATAACGATGCAGTGCGGATGAAACAGCTTCAGTCCATATCCAATGCGCGCTCGCCACGGCAGCTCAATGCAAAATAAACACTCGTTAATCACGATATTGAGAATAACGAAGGGAATTGCGCAGATCTTCCACAGCGGGTTACGACTGCGGTAGAGCGTTGCCAGACGATAGAGCAGAAGCGCGATTTTCGCTTTAATGCCGCCGCAGGATTTGATTTCCCGGCCGACCAGCCTGATAGCCTCAAACATGGTTATTCCTTAAGGTTAAACGAAGCCAGTGAATACCATCCGTCACCGGTTTGACCTTCGTTAGCAAGTTGTATACGCGGTAGATTTTGATGGTTGGTCAGCGCCGCTTCCAGGCGGTACTGGCCGTCAGGCAGGCCCGCAGGCAGCGGCAGCGTGACGTTGCTTTGATGGTCGCCGGGCAGCCACTGGCGAACATCGTCCGACGTACGGACTTGCGTCATCGTCGTACCCGCATCATTCACTATTCGCCACTGTACAAGCCACGGGAGATAGGCTGGAGCGACGCCGTCGTTACGCCAGGTAACATTCAGCGTAAGCGGAGTGCCGCTACGCACGGGCGTATCAAATTCCAGCCGGCTCACCCGGTAGCGATAGCCGATACGCAATAATGCGTTATCAACGATATCGCGATAGGCGGCCGGTACCGGACGCGATTTCAGATTCAGGGTACTGGCGTGCTGCGCTAATGCCCAGTCAAAGCTGGCCTGAACCTCCTCGCGGGTATAGTGCTGAACGCTTTCCCACTCCGCCATATAACCGCAAATTTCAAGACTAACGGGAGCGTGCTGCCAGCCAGTGTTAAAACCGGCCCACGCCTTCTGCGCTGCGGCCAGGCGTTGAGGATAGTCATCGCGCATATGGCTCCACTCCGGGGAAAAGTTATGCCAGTCTCCCCAGCAGTCCGCGCGCCATCCGGCGCCCTTTTGGCTGGCCCAGGCCAGCGAGTCGCCGCCGCTGATTAACATAATTTTGGGCGTTTTCGGGAAACTGCTGAAGTGCATATCAACGTAGCGATTGAGCTGTTGCGGAGTGTACTTTTCCATCAACGGCGCGACGTCAGGGAAATTGGAGTTATGCCATTCGCCCCAGGAACCCACCATGCCGATATCGACAAACGCCAGTTCAGGATTGCCGTCATAACGCGCGCCGAGGGCGTTAAGCAGCTTTTGCGCATAGGCGATAAAAGTCGGATCGCTGAGATCCGGGACAAAGGTTTTGCCATTTTCGACCCATTGTCCCTGAATGCCTTTGGCGATAAGCCAGGCGGGGATTTTCGAGCCTGATTGTGGCTCATCGAGCGCCATGAAACGTAATCCGACGTTCATCGCCGGCTGATGCTGGGCGGCGACGCTGAAGGCATGATCAATCGGCGCAAAATGATAGACGCCTTCTTCAGGCTCCAGATCGCTCCAGTAAAAGCGATCGTATTCAAATCCGGTGTCCGGATACTCTTTCAGAGAGGGCTTCTGACCATAACCATCGTGGAAACTGGCCACGCCGATTCCAGGATTCGTTAACAGACCGGTGAAGGCCGGCGGGGTGACAACCGTACGTTCAGCCAGTACCGCTGCAGAGGGTATGGCTCCGGCCAGCAGTAGCGCCAAAAGCAGCGCGGCGCGGCGCAGTGAAAAAGAGCTCATCGTTAATTCACTTTATCGTGGAGGTTTACAAACCACGTCCAGATACCCACGTGGAAGTTCTTAAACACATCGATACCCAGCGCAGATTTAAGCATATAGAGCGCCAGCAGCACGGCAAGAATGGCAAACAGTACGGCAAACGTAATCGCCAGGGTGGAAAATATACGCCCGAGCAGCGTGCTTTCTCGCGGAATTTTGCGCAGATCGCGACCGCATAAAAAGACTACAAAATAGCGACGATGCAGAAACGGAAAGCTATGGCGAAAGTCGATACGATGGCGCGACGCCAGGCTCGATCTCACCAGCGCCTGTTCGATACCGCGTTTCTGCTCCGGCGTTAATGAGGCTTCTGTTTCCGGGTCAAGCGCGGAATAAAAGCGCTCGATGACCAGGTCGGATGTTGATTTTGTCACGGTTGACTCTTATTCGTTAATCGCTGATAGACCTGAGCCGTTTTCGCTGCAATGTCCGGCCAGCGGTATTTGGGCATTAACTGGCTGTAATCCACGGTCTCCTCGCCGCTCCAGGACTGCAACTTTTGCGCCAGCGCGGCGACATCACCCGCCGGGAAATAGTCCCCCGCAGGCAGGCCAATCTCCAGGTTAGCGGGGATATCGCTGACGATAACCGGCAGTGACCAGGACATGGCCTCCAGCAGGGCAATAGGCAGCCCTTCATGGTAAGACGGTAGAACAAAAAGCCCGGCCTGTGAGAACAGGGTATGCAACGGATCGCCGCTAATAAAACCGGTCATGATCACCCCCGGGGTAGCGGCCGCCTGTTTCTTCAGCCGCTCGCTATACTCATCCGGATGATCGGCATCGCCAATCAGCACCAGCGGCTGCGAGCAGTTGGCGGCTTTGTGGGCGGCAATCAGATCGTGCAGCCCTTTTTCTTCAACAAAGCGGGCGACGGCGACAACGTATTGCCCGGCTTTGAGAGAGTACTGATCCAGCGTGGCCTGGCGGGCCTCTTCGGCGGGGAGCTGCGGCTGGCGCACGCCGTTATAGATCACGTTCGCGTTATAACGGCCATGTTTGGTCTGAATCAGCGTATTAATCACTTCCGAGATAACAATGACCTCGTTGGCATATTTCACCGCCCATTTTTCACCGAGGCGCAGCATCTCCTTCGCCATTTTCCCCCACTTCTGCCGGTCATAGTCCGGGCCGTGGTGGGTAAAAACGACGCGTTTGCCGAGCAGGCGCAGCAGCGGGACCACCAGACCCGGCCCGACCGCGTGAACATGCACGACATTTGAACCGTCGAACAGGGTACTGAAGGCGGCCAGCGTAGAGTGAATAATGGCTTCGAACTTGCGGCTTTTGGGCGCCCACAGGCTTTTCAGCTGTACGCCTTTATATTCGCTACGGCGGTAGTCGACGTACGGCGAGCGGGCAATGACGCAGATATCAGCATGATTCTGTTGATAGATTTCGGGATACAAATTCTGGCAATGGGTCTCCACGCCGCCCTGGACGTTCGGTATACCGCGGGTGCCGAGCACCGTCACTTTAAGCTTCATTTCGCTTCCCCCACAAGCTGCTGATAGAGTTCCTGCAGAACCTGCATATGCCGGGCGAGATCGTATTTATCCTCTAACCGCTGGCGTGCGTTAATGCCCATTTCACGCGCCTGCTGCGGATTGGCGGCCAGGCTATCCATGATGCGCGCCAGCGCGTCGGCATCTCCGGGTTCCACCAGATAGCCATCAATGCCATCGCGAATTTGCTCCGGAATACCGCCGATATTGCCGCCGACGACGGGGCGGCCGAACGCCATCGCCTCCAGCACCGACATCGAGCAGTTTTCATAATATTCGGAAGGGACGATCACCGCTCGCGCGCCGCGAATCAGCGCGTTGAGCGCTTCTCCATGGCGCATATAGCCGAGAAATTCCGGACCGCTAAAGCGGGCGCGCAGGTCGCTGCCGAGAGGGCCATCGCCGACGATTTTCAGCGGCATGGACTGCTGCATTTTTTGCTGCGCCAGCGCCAGGGTAGCCACGCCTTTCTCACGGCTCAAGCGGCCGATATAGAGGAAATAATCCCCCGCAGTATCGCCCGGGACCGTGGTGCTGGCATCAATACCGTTGACGATCACATCGATCCGCGACCTGGGTAATTTACGCAGCAGCGTCTGACGCATAAATTCGCTGGGAGCGATAATGCAATCGAGCATGGCGTAATTTTGCGCGAACTTTTGCCAGTAGGCCTCAAGCGAGAGCAGCAGGCTTTTAAAGGTGTCTCCTTGCTGGCAGCGATGGCGAAAGGCATTGCTCACCGAACCGGTAAGACAGTCATCGCAGACGTGGCCATCGCGCAGCATGGTGTAAGATGGACAAACGATTTTATAATCGTGCGCCGTCAGTATCGTTTTGCAGCCAAAGCGTTTAGCGACGCCAATCAATGCGGGCGTCAGCTGATGATAGATATTGTGAAAGTGCACAATATCCGGGCGCTGTTCCAGCAGCAGCGTATTGAGTTTATTGCAGGCCTCGGCGTTGTAGATAAAATCGATACCCGCTTTGAGCTTACCCGTCAGGCCGTGGCTTTGATGATAATCCACGTTATGTACGAAGAAAGTCTCCCAGGGTGAAGGCTTATTTTCCGCATGCTGCATGCTAAAGTCGACAACCTGATAGCCGGCTTGCAGCATGGCGTCTCGTTCCTGAAAAAAAACGGTTTCCGCTCCGCCCTTAATAAAGAAGAATTTATTAACGAATAATATTTTCATGTTCTGTCTGGATATGTTTTGGGTTAGAGACGGTCACGGCGGGCTGTTTCAGCGGATCGCGAACGGGGTTAATGACGCCTCGCACCATGCCTGCGGAAAATAACGATAAGTTGATTACGCTCTGGACGCCGTCGCGCAGCGATTTATTTTTAATCGCCTTCAGCGCGATAAACGCCAGCAGCGGAAGCAGGGCGATGATAATCACCCCGGGATTGAACGTCAGCAGGCAAATAATCAATATCAGGATATACAGCGTGAATATCAGTTCGTTGCGAACAATCTTAAGCGCGGCGGGGAAATGCTTTTTTCCCCAGCAGTTGCGTAATAGCTCACCCGGCGCCCATAAAAAGCCGTTCTTCCAGCGATAGGCCAGCATTTTGAAGGTCGGCATGGTATAGGATGCATGGCTAAAATAGGGTGCGGCAAGACGATGGAGCTTATAGCCCGCGGCCTGCAAACGGATCCCCAGTTCAGCTTCTTCATAACCGTGAAGGTTCAGATTAGTCAGATAGCCTATTTTCTCGATTGCTGAACGGCGATAGAGCCCACCGCCGCCAAGATGATCGGTATCGCCCTGCGGATAGATAAGATGCAGACGCTGCTTGCGCGATTTAAACTCATAGTTAGCGGCGTCATCCATCTCGACGCTGCCCGCCACGCCCGCATATTCGGGATGCGTTTCGAGAAAAGCCACAGCGGTGTCGAGAAAACCCGGCTCCAGCTCCATATCGCCATCCAGCAGCAGCAGGTAATCCCCTTCGCTGAACAACCAGCCCAGCTGATGACCCACGCCGCAGCAGCGATCTTTCGCGTTATCGAGGCAGACCACCATCGCGTCTTTGGCGACGGCCAGCTCCCGGGTATTGTCAGTGGACAGGCTATCGGCGACGATAATTTGATGCGGATAAGGCTGCAATTGCTTGCGGACGCTGTCGATCGTTTTTTCAATACCTTGCGCTTCGTTGAGGGTTTTAATGCTGACGGTAATTGATGGCGTTTTATTCATATTGGGTACCGGAATTCAGACGGACAGAACGATGAATGACAATAAGCGCCCCGAGGGCCAGCCATAATAAAAACTGTAGCATGGGAATGATCATCAGGATCTGGCTGTAGGGAAGACTGAGCAAACAGCCAATGGCAAAGACGTAAAATGCAGGCGCGGAGCTGAGCAGCTGTAAATCTTCACGTTTAAGATCGTAGCGGGAAAAGGTCTCTTTCGGCCGCATACCGACGAGAATAGAAGCAATCATGGCGATAAATAAGATCACGCCGATAATACCGACTTCCCACAGCAGCATGCTCAGCGCGGTGGAATCGAGAATAAGGTGATACCAGGCGCCAATATAGCCGGGGGAGACGGTACTGCCGCTGTTGGTGGCGTTCAGACCGTAACCAAACAGCATTCCGCCGGGGCCAAAAAGTTCGTTATGCTGGAGCCAGAAGAAAATAGTGGTAAATCGGCCGAGCTCGCCGCTTTCCATAATGTAGTTGGTATCAAAGATATAGCCGAGGGAATCGATAAATACCGAGAGCGCGCTTTTTGTCGGATCTCCGCCGAAGGCCGACGAGTAGTTGGACGCCAGAATAGTGATAGCGGCAAAAATTAATACCACCATGCCGGCGGCGATAATCATCAATGAGCGCAGGGTGACTTTACTGATACCGCTAACGTAAGCGGGCATGATCCACAGCAGTGCCAGTAAGAACGGCGACAGCAGAATCACGAATTTTACCTCGCCGACCACGCAGAGGAAAAAGGCCAGCACGATATGCGTCGCCATCGACTTGAACGAGCAGATACCGTGCTTGAATTCGGACACCTTCAGCAGCATAATCAGCAGGCAGAACATCCCCATTGCTGCGGTATTGCCGCCGCCCATCGGGTCGCCGCCAAACGTGCCGACCACCGAATCCCACTTTTCATCCTCACCGCGTAGCGCCACGCGTTTTGGCACCACTACCAGCACCTGATAGATAGCCAGCGGGAACTGGACGTAGAATAGCCAGTAAAAAAGCTGTGTCAGGCGATGCAGCTGCGACTCGCGAAACATGCCGAGCAGCATGCAAAACATCACCAGCGACAGAGCCAGTTCGTTTTTAAAGCCGACGATAGCGGTGACGATGCCGGATTGTAAAACCGTGGCGCAGAGGCTGAGGATGATAAAAGTCAGGTACAGCGCCAGCACCACCTTCTCGCGCGCGCTAAGCGCCAGCGGCTGCGCCCGGCTTTGCATCATCAGCAGAATCACCATCACCAGCACCATGAAAAAAGGAAGCCACAGTACGGCTGCCACGCCGGTGAAATACTGAATCGTGCCGCAGAAGACGATGGTCGTCAGCGCGAATGCTTCCAGATAGCGGCCGGTATTTAGCTGCATATTTTCTGCTCCTGCCGGGAGAGCTGTAGCGCCCGTTTGTTCATTTTCAGCAGGATGAACAGATAGCGAATGCTGGTCAGAAGAGAGAACGTCAGCAGGGCTATCTCATAGCTCTGGCCCAACTTAGGCAGAACGACAAAAGCGACGGCGATGATTAGCAACTGCTCTATCTGAATACGTAAAAAATAGCGTTTAGAACCAAAGATAAGCTCAATAACGGTCAGCGGACTGACGGCCAGCGCGGCGAACAGATAGGGCAACATATAGCGTGAGGTCGGAATGGAATTGAGCCACTCCTGGCTAAAGCCGAGGCGCATAACCAGCGGATAGAAAATCCAGATCCCAAGGATACAGATCAGCGCCGCGGCCATCAGCAGCAGGCGAATCTTTTTGTACTCCGGATAGTTAAAGGTGCTGTTGCGAAAATCCATCGACCATTTTGAAAAGATGGAGTTGCGCACCGCGTTACCGACAATCATCACCGGAGATAAACAGAAGCGGCTTACCACCGAGAAATAGCCCGCGACCAGCGGTGAAAACCAGACATTTATCAACATCGTCGGCAGGTTATTGCTGGCCATCGCCAGCACTTCCGCGCTGCCGACGCGACTGAGATGCTGCCAGTGCTGACGCGCAAAAAGAGCGTTCGCGCGCGGAGAAAAATGCGCTGGCGTCAGGGTACTGAAGCGGAACAAGCGCAGCAGACAGAGGCTGAGCAGCAGCAAAATACCGGCCATCCAGGCGATATAGAACAGCGTGGTATTCGGCATCGCCAGCAGGGCTATCGCTACGACCAGCGACACGGCGATGCGCTGAAAGGTCAGAAACTGATAGTTGCCGCCGCGCAGCGAGAGGTTCTCGGCAATCAAAACCAGCGCATAGCCGAAGGTGAGCAGATAGAGAAACGCAATATTGAGATGGAAAATCAGCCCGGTGATGACCGCCCAGGGCAGCGCCAGAATCAGGCTTTGTAGCAGGCAAAACACTACGTTCTGCCCCAGCTCATGCTCCTCCTGGCGCGGGATAAGCAGCTGCGACGCAAAGGTGCAAACCTGAGCGCCAATCAGCACGTTGCTGTAGATCATCGCATAGTGTCCGACTTCCGCCATGCCGTAGCGATGGGAAATCAGCCACACGGAAAATGCGCCGATCGCCTGCGAAAGAACCGAGGAGCTGGCGATTGAAGAAATACTCTTAATTAAATTCATAATCGCTACTTCGGTGAAATCAGTTCGCCCATGCCGCGCTCGGGCAGGCGTTTGCCTTCCTGAGTCTCCAGATTCTCTTCTTGAACCCGGTTAAGCATGGTGGCGACTGGCGTAGGCGCGGCGGTTTGCAGACGATTCTGCGCGTCGCGAATGCGCGACGCCTGCTCGCCAGCGTTGATCGCCAGCAGGGTAATATCGACGTGGGGCGCCAGCAGCAGGGCGTCCTGCGCCAGCCCGAGCGAAGGCGCATTAATAATCAGATAATCGTAGGTCTGCCGCAGCGTCGTCAGCAGCGCCGGGAGCCGCTCAGAGGTGAACAGCAGCAGCGCGGAGTCGCTCAGCTCGCCTCGCGGCATAAAATCAAGCGTGTCGGCCAGGGGGACCACCGCCTGAGGCGCGGCGCTGCGGCCATCAAGACGCTCGCTAAAGCCCGTTTTATGCTGCGGATAGCGCGCGGAGAGCCCATCGCTTGCCAGGTAGTCCACATCAATGAGCAGCGTTTTACCTGACTTAGCGGCGGACCACGCCAGCATTTCGGCAATCAGGCTGCTGCCGGCATCGGCCTGCGCCGAGGTCACCAGTATCATCCCGCCATGATTATTCTGACCGAGCAGCGCCAGGCGCAGGCTGTGGATCATGTCGGCATACAGCAGGTTCTGGAACGTCAGCTTCGCGCTGTTCGCCTGAGGCAATTGCGGGAATTCACCGCTGGCATCAAGGCCCGTTTTAGCTTTAAGTTCGCTGATGCTGTTGACCGTTTTATCCAGCGCGGTGCTGACAATCAGGTACATAATGTACAGCGCCAGCGCCATCAGGGTCGCCATCACGATAAGCAGACCGCGCTGCGGTTTAGACGGTTGATTTGGCGGCACGGCGGCATCGTAGATCACTTCATCAGGAACCGAAAAGCTCTCGGAGAGCTTCTGCTCGTTCGCCCGCTGATACAGCGATTTATACAGCTCTTCGGTTTTGTTCAGCGCGGTCATCATGGTGTTGTATTTATCGCGCTTAGCGCCCAGTGCCTGGAAGTCGGCTTTCTGATCGTTGAGCATCTGCTGATAGTGCTGCTCATCGTCCAGCGCAATCTGATACTGCTGACGTAACCCATTGAGCAGTTCACCCAGCACCTGGCCTATTTGTCCGTTAACGACCTGCAGCTGGGCCTGAGCCTGGAGGTATTTCGGATGCTTAGGGCCATAGTGTTTTGCCGCTTCCGATAAGTTACGTCGCGTCTGGATCAGCGCGATCCGCAGATCCTGAATCTGCGGATGACCGGAAATTTCCGGCAGTGAGATGATCGCTTCCGGCGCTTTTCCCTGCTGGCGGCGCACTTTGTCCCATACCGTTTGCGCTTTCAAACGGCGCTGGGTCGCGTCAGCCAGATGGTTAATCACGATCCCCAGGCGCTCGGTTTCGTAGCCATCCATGCTGCGAAAAGTCAGCAGACCGTTCTGTTTGAGAAAATCATCGATATCGGCTTTCTGGCGATCGAGTTTATTGCGCAGATCGTCCATCATTTTTTCGTTCCAGCCCTGGGCCTGAAGTAATATTTTCTGCTTCTGCGCCAGGCTGTAATCGATAAAGGCCTGCGCCACGCCGTTGGCAATATCGGCGGCTTTTTGCGGCGATTTCGCCTCCATCGAAACGGATACCAGCTGCGTGGTGCGCACGCCGGAGATGGTCAGGTTTTTTTGCAGGGCGCGCACGGCATTATTGACGCGCGCGGCCTCATCAAGCTTATCCCCGCCGTTAAATTCCGGGTCCTGATCCAGCTTTAGCGCTTTCACTGCGGCTTCCAGTACCACGCGGGAGCCCATCAGCGCGTATTTGGTTTCATAGTAATCGCTGCGGGTGGAATCGTAGTTTTCCAGCCGCGGCAGGGGGGTTACATCCTGCGACTGCGCTTTAAACAGCACCGTTGCGGTTGCGGTATAGCTGGATGACATAAAGCGCGTCAGGATCCACGACGCCGCCGCAGCCACCACGACCACCACCAGGCACCAAATCAGCTTGTGCTTGATTTTGTTGAAATAAGGCGTGAAGTCGATAAAGCCTTCTTTCTTCTTTCCATTTTCAACTAATGAAATAGCCATATCAGAAGAAACTCATGCCAATGATGATGGTATCTCCGGCCTGTACGGCGGAGTCGGCGGCGACGTTTTCCAGCAGTTTACCGCTGCGAAACTGGCGAATGCGGATGTCATGGCGATCGGCGCGGTCGGTGAACCCTCCGGCCAGCGCAATGGCTTTTTCCGCCGTTAAGCCGGGCTCCCAGGCGTAGCCGTCCGGTTTTTTGACTTCGCCTAACAGATAAATTTTACGGTATTCGGCAATGCTCACGGTGACCATTGGCGCTTGCAGATAGCTTCCGCGCAGCTTATCGGCAATTTCATTGCCGACCTGTTCGGGCGTTTTTCCTTTCAGCATCAGGGAGCCTATATAAGGATAATCAACGCTGCCGCTATTATCGATTTTTACGCGCATAGTGAGATCCTGCTCGCCGGAAACCGCGATATTGATCTCATCCCCCTGGTCCAGATGATAAACGGCATCCGGCGGCGTTCGGATCGTCTGCGGCGGCGCCGAACAGCCCGCCAGCCATAGCGCCAGAAGAGAAATCGCCGCCCGTTTTCCATAGCTAAGGATCATATTTGTACCTGCGTCATAAAAATAATGGCCGAGTCGTTGTAGCCCAGCGTGCGCTCGACCTCATGGTCATAGTCTGGCCCAATATAAAAGGCATCTTTTTCTTTATTCGAATGCATCGTGTTCCATTGCAGCTTCAGCTGAAAATTAACGGATGGTCGATAGTCGTAGTTGAAGGTCAGCGATACGAGGTTTGATCGATCTTTACGTCCGTTGGTCTGGTGCTTGTAATCCTCTGTAATATAAGAGTAATCAACCAGGGTGGAGAATCTGTCGACCAGCCAGTGGTGCTCGTAGCCCAGGCCAAAATTGGATACCAGAATATAGCCGCCGGAGTCGGTGGGATCTTTTATCCGCTGTGAACTGTGTAAGTTGAGTTTTATCTGTTCAAGCGGTTTCCAGTCGGCATTAATATCCCAGTTCAGGCCGTTGAACCCCTGTGAGTCGGGGTTATGGATAAAATCTTTATACAGCCATGCGACGTTGCCGTTGATCTCGGTCTTGCCGGAAAGGCGGTTTTTCATACCCATCAGCAGATAGTATTCATTACTGTCCTTTAACGGGTTGAGCTCATAGCGACGCTGGTTGGTAATAAAACTGTAGCGGTAGCGCAGCGTTTTGGCTTTTTGATCAAAAAGCTCGGCGACCAGGCTGTTTTCATGCCACTCCTGATCGTGCATGTAGTAATGAAAGTCGGCGCTGGCGTCCTCAATGCTGTCAAGATTGCGAAAGCGCAGCTGTTTATGCATCAGCGCAACTTCTGCTTTGCCGCGCCCTTCCGGCGCCCCGTAGCTATAGCGTAGTTCACTGTTAAAGAAGCGCGTGGCGATGGGCTTGTTAATGCCAAACTCTTTGAACTGCTCGGGCAGAAACCCCTCGGTGGTATCGCGGCCGCGCTCTTCATGGCCGAACGTTTCATCAAGATCCAACGACAGGCCATGCATACTGCCGAAGCGCCACTTACCGTTAAACATAAAAAAATGGTTATCACGGTTATCAGCGCTATCGCTGGCGTAGCGGCGGTAATCGCCCGAGTACATCAGTAAATAGCGATCTTCATAGCGCTCGCCGATCGCTTTAAAAATCGGTTTAATACCCTGCCAGGAGGAAGCGGTTTCGTTGCCGCCGTAGCGTTGCCAGGTCACGTTGTCATTGTAACCGACGTCATAACCCACCTGGCTCTCGAAATCGATGCCAGCCACGCCGGTATGTGGTTTTGCCTGCAGGTCCGCCCATGCGCAAGGTATCGCCAGCAGACCCGCGAGGAAAGTGAGTTCAGAACGCATTTTTGCCCACAAATCCGCGGAAAAACGTTAAAAATACAATTTTGATATCCAGCAGCAGCGACCACGACTGAATATATTCCAGATCGTACTGAATGCGTTTTTCCATTTTATCAATCGTGTCAGTTTCGCCGCGAAAGCCGTGAATTTGCGCCAGCCCGGTAATGCCGGGCTTCACTTTATGGCGAATCATGTAGTTTTCCACCAGCACGCGATATTGCTCATTGTGCGCGACCGCGTGCGGGCGGGGACCCACTATCGACATGGTTCCCTGCAGCACGTTAAAAAACTGCGGCAGTTCATCAAGCGATGTTTTGCGTAGAAAGGCGCCGAAGCGGGTAATACGCGGATCGTTACGCGTGGCCTGGGTGACGACCGCGCTGTTTTCCATCACGCGCATGGTTCTGAACTTCCATACCGCGATCTGCTTACCGTTCAGACCATAACGATTTTGTTTAAACAGCACCGGGCCTGGCGACGTCAGCTTGATGCCGATGGCCACCGCGAGCATTACCGGCAGGCTGACGAGGGTGAACAAGGTGCCGAGAACAATATCTTCGATACGCTTGAGCACCGCTCCTTCGCCTTCAAACGGCGACGTAAAAATGCTGATGGTCTGGATATTGCCAAACATCCGCAGCTGCGAAATATGTGAGCTATAGGAAAACAGGTCCGGTACCAAAAACACATCTACGGTGGTATCGGAAAATTCGTTTAAGAACTGGCGAATGCGCTGCTGGGCGACCATCGGCAGGGCGATATAGACTTCATCTATCTCGCCTGCTTTTGCCAGCGCCAGCAGGTCGCGCGAGTTGCCTTTTTTCTCAATGCTGAGCAGGCGGCTGTCGCGCTGTACGGCGCGGTCCTCAAAGAAGGTAATTTCAATACCGTTATGGGTATACTCCTTAAACAGCGCCTGCTCAATGGCCAACCCGGCTGGCGTAATACCTAAAATAGCCACCTTGAGTCTGGATTTGAAAAAATAGCGGCTGGAGATAATACGAATAAGAAACATACTAATGAATATGGCCAGCGAGCATAGTGCAATCACTTCAGCCAGCAGCAGCGCGTTCGTACTGGCATGATTGTTCATTAATAGTTCAGCAATCACAAACAATAAAAACGTCAGCAGCCCGCTAATACAGACGCTAAAAAAAAGCTTCGTTAATTTTTTAAAATACTGACCTTTAAACTGGCCTGAATATAACTGAAAGTGCTCGTTGGCCCGGATAAAAATCAGGGAATATATTATTCCGAGGAACAGAGAGGCCGTAGATGGTTCGACGAGAAAGTATTTTAAATAAGCAAAAATGAACAAGTTAACGGCAAAAAAATCCAGTAGCTTCATTAGCTTACTGTAGCGGGCGTTATAAATTTTAATTGTGCTATCCGTCATCTTTTTGCTCGTTTTATAGTCAATAAAATGATGTCATATCCCGCTGAAAAGCAAAATTTATCTCTATGAATCTATTAAGAAATTAAGCTTCAGACCGGCGTTGATTATTGTAGCCTACGATTAATCCTATGTCGAACCTGCCCGGAATGGATGATTGATAACTTTTTCTTATAGCCAACGCCCTTTTTCGCATTGTTATTAAGCATAATGAATGGCGCTGAGACGGGCAGGATATCGGGATGTCCTCATGAACCCAGCCGCGAAACGTATTTCCAGCTATTACCGAGGGAAATGACCGCTAAATAAGCTGCGCCAGCAGAAGCTGGCGCGAGGGTTGATTAAATCCCAATACACATGTATTTGATTTCTAAGTAATCCTCTATGCCATACTTCGAACCTTCGCGACCGAGGCCGGAGGATTTCACGCCGCCGAAGGGAGCCACCTCGGTGGAGATAAGGCCGGTATTAATACCGATAATGCCGTATTCCAGCGCTTCGCCAACGCGAAAGACGCGGCCCAGATCGCGGGCGTAGAAATAAGCCGCCAGGCCGAACTCGGTATCGTTGGCCTGAGCGATAACATCTGCCTCATCTTTAAAGCGGAAGAGCGGGGCGAGGGGCCCAAAGGTCTCTTCTTTCGCTACTTTCGCATCGCTGGGGACGTCCACCAGAATTGTGGGCTGAAAGAAGTTTCCGCCCAGCTCATGGGATTTCCCGCCGGTAGCCACCCGCGCGCCTTTGTCCAGCGCATCGGCAATATGTTCCTGCACTTTGGCGATCGCTTTCTCGTCAATCAGCGGCCCGATGGTGACGTTCGGCTGCAGGCCATCGCCGATTTGCAGCTTACTGACCGCCTGCTGAAGCTTTTCGGCGAAGCGATCGTAGACGCCATCCTGAATGTACAGGCGGTTGGCGCAGACGCAGGTCTGTCCGGCGTTGCGGAACTTGGAGGCCAACGCGCCTTCGACAGCTTTATCCAGATCGGCGTCATCAAAAACGATAAACGGCGCGTTGCCGCCCAGCTCCAGCGAGACCTTCTTGATATCTTTCGCGCACTGTTCCATCAGCTGGCGACCTATTTCCGTCGAGCCGGTAAAGGTGAGTTTGCGCACCAGCGGGTTACCGGTGAGCTCGTTACCCACTTCGCTGGCCGAACCGGTCACCACGTTAAATACGCCTTCGGGGATCCCGGCGCGATTAGCGAGCTCCGCTAGCGCCAGCGCGGAGAACGGCGTCTGGCTGGCGGGCTTGAGCACCATCGTGCAGCCTGCGGCCAGCGCCGGGCCCGCCTTACGGGTGATCATCGCCGAGGGGAAATTCCACGGAGTGATAGCGGCGGTTACGCCAATCGGTTGTTTAATCACCAGCAGCCGTTTGTCGGCCTGATGACCGGGAATGGTGTCGCCGTAAATGCGTTTACCCTCTTCGGCAAACCACTCGATAAAGGAGGCGGCGTAGCCGATCTCGCCTTTTGCTTCCGCCAGCGGTTTCCCCTGCTCCAGCGTCATCAGGCGCGCTAAATCGTCCTGATGCTCCATCATTAAATCAAACCAGCGGCGCAGGATAGTGGCGCGCTCTCTGGCGGTAAGGGCGCGCCACGCGGGCAGCGCGCGAGCGGCGGCATCGATCGCCTCGCGAGTTTCCTCGGCGCCCATTTTGGGCACGCTGCCCAGCTGCTGACCGTTGGCGGGGTTAGTAACCCCGAGGGTTTCTCCGCTGCTGGCGTCGCGCCAGCGTCCGTCAATAAATGCCTGCTGGCGAAAAAGGGTAGGGTCGTTAAGTTGCATGATTGCGTCCTGTCTTGATTTGTTTTAAACCGTGGATGCGCCTGAATCAGCTGCGTCAAACACCTGTCCCTGTTTAGTGTAGACGAACGCGTTCAGAGAACCGGGAGCAGTGCTGGGTGATACAACAATAACCCTCAATAATTTACGGATATTTGAACTGGCAGAACGTTATTGTGCAAACAATGCTGTATTTTTTATGCTCAATTTGCGAGAAAGGAGCGCCCTATGTCACAGCAAGAACGGTTTTGTCAGGCCTGCGGAATGCCGATGTCCGCCGAGGAGGCGAAAAGCGCAAGCGACGATTACTGCGCCTGGTGCTGCGATAGCGAGGGGAAGCTTAAGTCCTGGGAGGATGCCGTTTCCGGCCTGGCTGAGTTCCTCGATTCCTGGCAGAAAGTTGGGCCTGCGGAATCGCGCAAGCGAGCGATGCGCTATTTAACGGCCATGCCCGCGTGGGCTCATAAAGCGGAAGATTAACCTGCAGCCCGGAGCAAAAACTCCGGGCTTTTTAGCACGATCAGAACTTCCAGGAGACGCTGCCGACGATACTGCGCTCTGCGCCAAAGTAGCAGTAAGAGAGCGAGTTACAGGCGGCAACGTAGCTCTTATCGGTCAGATTATTGACGTTCAGCTGCGCGCTAAGGCCTTTAATCCCGACCTGCGACAGGTCATAGCCAATCGTCATATCCACCAGCGTATAGGATGGAAGGGTATGCGTATTCAAGCGGTCGCTGGTAATACCGTTGACGTAACGCACGCCGGAACCCAGCGTCAGACCATCCAGCGGGCCGCTTTTCACATCATAGCTCAGCCAGGCGCTGGCCTGATTGCGCGGCGCGTAAACGGCGCGCTTGCCTTGCTCTTCCGGGCTGCTTTTCTTATAGCGGATGTCGGTGTAGGTATAGGCCGCCTGCAGACGGAGGCTGTCGGTTAGCTGACTGATGGCCTCCAGCTCCACCCCTTTCGACTCAATTTCGCCAATCGAGCGGTACGGATCGGTCGGCTCTTCTTTGGTGGCGATATTGGTCTGATTGATGCGGAATACCGAGGCGCTGAACTGGCTGTTCATTCCTTCTGGCTCATACTTCAGCCCGGCTTCCCACTGCTTGCCTTTCATAGGATCGAGCACGTTGCCGTTTTCGTCGGCGAAGCTGGTGGGCGTAAAGGCGGTAGAGTAGCTGATGTACGGGGCAAACCCGTTGTCGAACAGATACAGCAGGGCGGCACGGGTGCTGAAATTGTTCTTATCCAGATCGCTGCGCGTTTGATTCAGCTTATCGATATTCGACACGCTGACCTGGTCGTAGCGCCCGCCCAGGGTGAAGCGCCAGCGGTCCCAGGACATCTGGTCCTGAAGATAGTAGCCGGTCTGGCGCAGCTTGTGTTTTTCACGGCTGTACATGGTGATGTAATCCGGCTTCGCGCCGTAGACCGGATTAAACGCGTCGATGGCCGGGAATGCGCCATAGTAGCCGGTGGTGTTGTTGCTGCGATCCTGATAGTCAATGCCTATCAGCAGGCGATGGTTCACGGCCCAGGTATCGACGCTGCCGTCGAGTTGGTTATCGAGAGTGATGGCGTTCATCTTTTCGTCCGAGCCGGAGTAACCGCGGTTCAGTTCGGTTTCGTTCAGCCAGCCCGCGGCATAGACCTGATTCAGCTCGACTTTGGTATGCAGGTAGCGCAGCTTCTGCCGCACCGACCAGCCGTTATCAAACATATGCTCGAAATTGTAGCCGACCATATTTTCACGGCGGTCGTACTTGTCGTAATCATCTTCACCTTCGAAGAAGGTGTTAGCAATTTTCTTGCCGTAGTGCGGTACCACGGTACCTTCATAGGGGAGACCCGAGTGGCTGCCGCCCTCCGGATCGCGATGCAGATAGGCCATTAAATCAAGGCGCGTCTGGTCGGTGATGCGCCAGGTCAGGCTGGGCATAATCGCGTAGCGCTGCTCTTTCAAGGTATCAAACTGGGAGTCCGCATAGCGGGTCATGCCGCTCAATCGCGCCGCCACCCGATCGTTATCGTCCAGCGCGCCGGTGACGTCAAACGCCGCCCCGCGCTGGTTGTTATTACCGGCAAACAGCTTGATTTCCCCTCCGGGATCGAAAGAGGGCTTACGCGAGGTGAGGGCGACGATGCCGCCGGGCGAAGAGCGACCATACAGCACCGAGGCCGGGCCGCGCACCACTTCGATATTCTCCAGGAACCACGGATCGACCACCAGTGAGCTATGGGAGTTGGTATCGCCCATCATTTTCAGGCCGTCAAGATAGACGTTATCCAGGCTGCCATCGGAGAAGCCGCGCAGGACGATATAGTCAAAGCGGTTGGAAGCGCCAATCTGGTTGCTATAAACACCGGGGGTGTAGCTCACGGCCTGACGGACGCTGATCGCTCCCTGCTCTTCAAACTGCTCGCGCGTGATGATGGATACCGATTGCGGGGTCTCAATATCCGGCGTGGCAATTTTGGTCGCGCCGCTTTGCATCTGCGAAGTGACGACGATGGTTTCGTTTTTTGTTGTTTCCTGGGCCAGCAGCGGGAAAGCGACGCCGCCGGTCACCCATCCTACCAGTAGCGCCAGGCGAGTTTTCGCAAACATGAACATCTCCAAAGGCATTTCTAATTGTTAATAAGAATTATTACCTTTTTGAAGCGTTCTATAGCTATGCGCAATGCCAGGATGCGTATGCGCGCTGCCAAAGCGGCGAAACAGACTTCGCGAAAAGGTGAAAAATAGATTAGCCCGTCTTTTGCACGTCGCAGGGGGAGATACCGTAGCGTCGACGAAAGGCGGTAGAGAAATTGGTGGCGTGCTGATAGCCCGACATCCAGGCCGCCTGCTGCACGCTGTACCCCTCCAGCAGATAGCCTCTGGCCCGCGCCAGCCGGCAATCGCGCAGGTAATCAAAAACCGAACAGCCGTAGGCCTGGCGAAACTTACTGCGCAAGCTGCTGGAGCTCATCGCGGCCCGCTGGGCCAGCTCGTTCAGGGTGTAGTCGTTTTCCGGCGCCTGCTCCAGCAGGCGGCGAACTCTCTCCAGGCGCAGCTGCTCGCCGCCCGCCGGGAGGATCTGCTTCGCGCTTTCATCCTGGCACACGCTCAGACCATGGCCGAACAGCTGCAGGATCAGCCCCTCCAGCATCAGTTGCCGGGAAACGCGGCCCGGCGCGCTCTGCTGGGCATATTGCAGGCCGCTCAGCAGAAAACCCGGTATCTGCCAGATGAGCGTTGGCGTCTGGCATCTTTCCCATTCGCGCATTAATGAAGCAAGCAGTCCGTCGCGCCAGGCGCCGTCCGGGTAGAGTCCAAGGGAGAGCGTGCGGAGCCTGCTGTTGGCATCGTGACGGGCGCACATGGCCTGATGTTCGCTAAGGCGTGAGGTGAACGCCATCCCGGAACGTACAAGGTGCTGCTCGCCGTTGAGAGTCAGGGAAACGCTGCCTTCCAGCACCACCAGCATATAGAGAGGGCTGCTATGGCGGGAGGTGGTTTCATAGGGCTGCAATACGTGAACATCTGAGTGGGTGATGCACATCCCGCAGGGCAGCGTCATCTCTTCCACTTCACCTTGCAGCACCGGGCTGGCGTGCGAGGGCTCCGGCGTTTGCAGCAGCGGAAAGCGATAGTCGATACCATAGCGTTCACCAAACGCCATAAACTCGCTGACGGAGAAGGTTCTTCTCAGCGCCCGGCGGGCCGGCTCGTTCTGCCCAGGAGTATTGTTCATGCGGTTTTCTGCACTGGAGATGAGGCTTCATCGGATGAGGTAACCTTACCATTGCGCGGGCAGGGCGACAATAAAGATGAGAATGATTATCAATTTTTGCATTGCATGCTGCGGTTACTGCAGAACGGCGCGCGGATAGCCGCTATCCGCGCGCGGGAGAGTCAGGCGTCGGCGTTATCCAACGGCCAGGAGTCAAACAGGTAGCCGTCGAAGTAAATATCATCGACGTTGGAGAACTCCAGCAGACGGCGTTTAACATTTTCCAGATGCTGCCACATGGCGAGTTTTGCCGCCCGAGCGTCTTTTTTGATTAAGGCGGCAAGGATCCGTTTATGATCCACCAGCCACTCCTCACGGTAGTGAGTGTCGCCGAGATGGCGGTGCAGCTGGATCCACATGGGATTATTTTCCCGCCACTGCCATGACTGGCGGAACAGTTCTACCAGCATACTGTTGTGCGTCGCTTCGGCGATGGCCAGATGAAACTGCATATCGCCGCTTTCGGAACCGCCCGGCGCGCTGCTGGCCAGCTCGCGCTCTTCCAGCTGTAAGGCCTGGCGCATTTTGATGATATCTTCCCGGGTTGCCTGCAGGGCGGCAAATTCGGCGATATTGCTTTCCAGCAGTTGGCGGGCCTGCAGCAGCTCAAATGGACCGGCATCATTACAATGCTTCATGTCCGCGCTCTCCGCCGCACCTTCCGCCGCGACGTTATCCAGCACATAGATCCCGGCGCCGCGGCGCACTTCGACCAGCCCTTTAATTTCCAGCATGATCAGCGCTTCGCGGACCACGGTACGGGTTACATCCAGCATCTCGGCGATCTCGCGCTCAGGCGGCAGGCGATCGCCAGGGTTATAGGGCGTCTTGACGATGAGATCGCGAATTAACGCGCCGACTTCCTGATAAGGTCTGTGCTGAGAAGTTTGTGATTTCATGGTGTTAAGTTGTGATATGCAGTAGCCCGGTGGTTGACTATAGCATTTGGCCGGCGGGTTGGCATCACTCTCGGCCCGGAGAGGGAAAACGGGTCAACCAAATTATTGTTCAGTTGACCCGTGAAAGAAGGGAGATTACAGACTGGCGCTAACCGCCGCCACGCACTCGCGGGCGCCGCGCTCGCACAGCTGTTGATACGCCAGGGTAACCGCGTTGACGAAGTCGCCATTGTCCGGCAGATCGTGGGCAAAGATCCCGCTGATGGCCAGCAGTGCGGCGACACGCTCCGCGCCCTGATAACGCTGATTAATCTGCTGGATCTCCGTTAGCAGCGGGTCGACAACATCAATGGGTTGTCCCTGCTCATCGCTTCCCTGGGTATAGCGCATCCAGCCCGCCACGCCGAGCGCCAGATGGCGCCAGCTGCTGCCGTTTTGCAGATGCAGACGAATTGGGTCAAGCAGGCGCTGCGGCAGCTTCTGGCTACCGTCCATGGCGATCTGCCAGGTGCGGTGACGCAGGGAAGGGTTGCTGAAACGGGCAATCAGCAGCGTGGCGTAGGCCTGAAGATCGGTGCCTTCCGGCATCGAGAGCGTCGGCGCCTGCTCCTGCATCATCAGGGCAAAAGCCGCTTTGCGGTATGCCGGGTTAGTCATGGTGTCGGCGATGGTTTCATAGCCGCCGAGATAGCCGAGATAGGCCAGGAAAGAGTGGCTGCCGTTGAGCATGCGTAGCTTCATCATTTCAAACGGCACGACGTCTTCAACAAACTGCGCGCCGACTTTGTCCCACTCCGGGCGGCCGTTGACGAAGCTATCTTCAATCACCCATTGACGGAACGGTTCACAGGCGATGGCGCACGGATCGTAGACCCCAAGCTGGTCGGCAATCTCCTGTAGGGTTTCAGGCGTCGCCGCGGGCACAATGCGGTCAACCATGGTGCACGGGAAGGTCGCGTGAGCTTCAATCCACGCCGCCAGCGCTGGGTCACGGGCCTGGGCCAGGCCAAGTACCGCCACTTTCGCCACGTGGCCATTCTCGCGAACGTTATCGCAGGACATCACCGTAAAGGCGTTTAGCCCCTCTTCGCGGCGCAGGCGCAGCGCCTCGACGATGTAGCCTATAGCGGATTTCGGCGTCGCCGGATGGGCAAGGTCGTGTTGAATCAGCGGATTATTCAGATCGAGCTGACCGCTGGCCGCATCGGTGCAGTAGCCTTTTTCCGTTACCGTCAGCGAAACGATCGCCGTTTGCGGTCGCGTCATGGCGCGCAGAATGCCGTCACAGCCATCGATTTCCGGATGCAGCGCCTCTTTCATCGAACCGATAATTTTCAGCGCGGTGCTGTCAGCGCCTTTTTCCGCCACGGTATAAAGCAGCTGCTGATTTTTCAGATTCTCAATCAGGAGGCGGTCGTTGCCCGGCATCAGGTTGACTTCGCAGATGCCCCAGTCGCTATCGCTGGTTTCCAGCAGATGATGGGTATAAAGCGCCTGATGCGCGCGGTGAAATGCGCCGCAGCCCAGATGAACGATGCGGGATTCGAGACGAGAACGATCCCACGCAGGGCGCGTAACCGGCAGGTTGCTGTCGGCAATGGTTGCAGTCATAGCAAACTCCAGAGTGGGCCGCAACAGGCGGCCGAAGAGGAAAAGGCGGAGCCTGCTGCTCCGCCGGTCAGGAATTAGCGGCTAAAAAAAGCGCGCTGGATCGCCAGCTCCACGCCGCGGACTTCGGCCAGCCCTTTCAGGCGACCAATTGCGGAATAGCCGGGGTTGGTTTTCTTTTTCAGATCGTCGAGCATCTGGTGGCCGTGGTCAGGACGCATCGGGATAAGATCCTCTTTACCTTCCGCTTTACGGCGGTGCTCTTCTTCGACAATGGCCTTCACCACTTCATACATGTCCACGTCGCCGTGCAGGTGCGCCGCTTCGTGGAACGTTTTCGGGTTCTCTTCACGTAGCGTAGAGCGCAGGTGGGTGAAGTAAATACGCGGACCGAACTGCTTAATCATATCAACCAGGTCGTTGTCGGCGCGTACCCCGTAGGAGCCGGTGCACATGGTAAAGCCGTTCGCCATGCTGTTCACGGTATCGACCATCCACTGCATATCTTCAATCGTTGAGACGATGCGCGGCAGGCCGAGGATCGGACGCGGCGGATCGTCCGGGTGGACCGCCATACGCACGCCAACCTCTTCGGCAACGGGAATAATCGCTTTCAGGAAGACGGCGAAGTTCTCGCGCAGTGCGGCTTTATCGATATCTTTGTAGGTTGCCAGATGCTGGCGGAACTGGTCGAGGGTATATCCTTCTTCCGCGCCCGGCAGACCGGCAATGATGTTACGGGTCAGGCGCGCTTTATCCTCTTCGCTCATGGTGGCGAAGCGCTGATTCGCCTTGGCGACCTCTTCGGCGGTGTAGTCCGCTTCCGCACCCGGACGCTTAAGGATATGCAGCTCAAAGGCGGCAAATTCAATTTGATCGAAACGCAGGGCTTTGGAGCCGTCCGGCAGGACGTATTCCAGGTCGGTACGGGTCCAGTCGAGGACCGGCATAAAGTTGTAGCACACGGTACGAATGCCGCACTGGGCCAGATTGCGTAGGCTCTGCTGATAGTTAGCGATCCACTGCGCGTAGTTGCCGGTATGGGTTTTGATCTCTTCGTGAATCGGTACGCTTTCAACTACCGACCACACCAGCCCGGCTTCTTCCACGATGGCCTTACGCTTGAGGATCTCGTCAACCGTCCACACTTCGCCGTTCGGGATATGGTGCAGGGCGGTGACCACTCCGGTCGCGCCCGCCTGACGGACGTCAGCTAAAGTGACCGGATCGTTAGGGCCATACCAGCGCCATGTCTGTTCCATGCTTAACCTCTTTCACGTTTTGACCTGTTCCAGGCCGCTGCTTTGATGGGAGTGTCGGTTCCGGTCAACCATCGTAACGGAGAGAAACCAGACGATATGGCGTATAAGTTCCTCCAATTGGTCAAACATGTCAACCATAACAGCAAAATTGGTAAACCAAAATGTGATAGAGATTCGCTAATGGCCTGAGTGCTAACCCATCGATATTTCAGGCTCGTTGCGTCGCGCGAAGAGATTCTGCTGAAGCTCAGGAGGGCATGAGGCCCCGCGAAGCGGGTCTTTATAAATGGTTAACCAATGGCGTCAACATATCGACCAGATGCGTCAGAAATCCGCTGGGCTTGCAACAGATCACACTTTTTAATTAATACGATTTCCTTATAAAAACTACGTGTTATCATTTCGCTGGTAAATATCTTTTCAACTCTCACCGAGGCTTTGATGCTGGAGAATGTCATCATTAGATAATCAGCTTCCCGACCTTATCAGGCCGGACTGGTTATCGCTGCGCTTAAACTTTACGCGAACACACCGTGGGTGTTGGCTCGTTTTTACGCATGATGATTAACAGGTTTCTTCAGTATGAATCTATCCCGTCAGGAACAACGTACCTTACACGTTCTCGCTAAAGGTGGCCGGATCGCGCATATTCGCGATGCATCAGGCCGCGTAACCTCTGTTGAATGCTACAGCCGCGAAGGGCTCCTGCTCAGCGACTGCACGCTCGCCGTTTTCAAAAAACTCAAAACCAAAAAACTCATTAAGTCCGTCAACGGGCAGCCCTACCGTATCAATACCACCGGGCTGAACAACGTTCGCGCTCAGCTGGACAACCGCTAAGGAGCAACTGATGACAAACCATAACTTCACCTTTCACATCACCTCAGAGCGTGATGCTGATGATATTCGCGAAGTTGAAACCCGGGCCTTCGGCTTTAGCAAAGAGGCCGACCTGGTTGCCGATTTGCTCAACGATGAAAGTGCTCACCCGAGATTATCTCTGCTGGCCAAACATAATGGAAAAGCAGTTGGGCATATTTTGTTCACCCTGGCGACGTTCAAAGGGGAGTCTGACTCTCCGATGATGCATATCCTTGCCCCCCTGGCGGTGGTGCCGGAATACCAGGGCATGGGTGTTGGCGGATTACTTATCCAAAGCGGTATTGAGCATCTGAAGGCAATGGGGAGCCTGGCGGTATTCGTTCTGGGACATGCCACTTATTACCCGCGGCATGGCTTTGAACCCTGTGCCGGAGATAAAGGCTATCCGGCGCCTTATCCCATTCCCGAGGAGCATAAAGCCTGCTGGATGCTGCAGCGGCTTTCGTCCCGGCCGCTGGGGATAACCGGTCAGATACAGTGCGCCCGGGCGTTAATGAAACCCGAGCACTGGCGCGAGTAATCAATAAGGAAATGATGATGACGATTAGTACGATTATCAGGGATTCCGCAAACGCAGTTTTGCCGGAGGTGGAGCGCAAAATCCCCTGGGATGAACCGGCGTTTAGCCAGCGTATGCTGGAGAATCATCTGTCGCAGGAGCACGACTGGGCCAGCCGCAGGCTGGCGGTTATTGAACAACAGGTGGCATGGCTTGCCGGGCAGCTGCCCGCCGGCGCGCGCATTCTGGATCTCGGCTGCGGGCCGGGTTTTTATACGCGCCAGCTGGCGGAGCGCGGCTTTTGCTGTACGGGCGTGGATTTTTCTCCGGCGTCGATCGCCTGGGCTCGTCAGCAGGCGCAGGCGGTCAGCCTTGATATTACCTATCACCAGCAGGACGTTCGCCACTACCAGCCGGAAGAACAGTTCGATTTCATTATGATGACCTTCGGTGAACTGAATGTGTTCAGCGCGGCTGAAACCCGGGCGTTGGTTAATCGCTGCGCGCAGTGGCTGGTGGCGGGAGGAAAACTGCTTATCGAAGTTCATACTTATGCTGAAGTTAAACGGCAGGGGATGGCTGAACCCAGCTGGCAGCGCTGTCCGCAGGGGCTATTTCTGGATGTACCGCACCTGCTGCTGACGGAGCACGCCTGGGATCCCGCTGCGCAAACCAGCGCAACGCGATTTATGGCGATTGAAGAGAACGGCAACGTGACGCGCTTCGGCAGTCAGATGACCGCCTGGCAGGATGACGCCTGGCTCGACCTGCTGCATACGGCAGGTTTTACCTCAATTATCCGCCCGGATGGGGCGGCATGGCCGGTCAGCGATACTTTTACCGACAAGCTGTACGCGCTGCTGGCCGAAAAAAACGAATCTTATTCTCTTACTACCCACTCAATGAAAGGAATACCAACATTGGATATCCCACGTATTTTTACGATTAGTGAAAGCGCCCACCGCATCCATAACCCGTTTACGCCGGAAAAATACGCCACGCTTGGCCGCGTGCTGCGGATGAAGGCCGGAACGCGGATACTTGACCTTGGCAGCGGATCGGGGGAGATGCTCTGTACCTGGGCGCGCGACCACGGTATTAGCGGCACCGGCGTCGACATGAGCGCGCTGTTCAGCCAGCAGGCTAAGCAGCGGGCAGCAGAGCTCGGGGTTGCCGACCGCGTCACGTTTATCCATCAGGACGCCGCTGGTTATGTGGCCGATGAAAAATGCGACATCGCCGCCTGCGTAGGCGCGACCTGGATTGGCGGCGGCGTAGCCGGGACGATCGAACTGTTGAGCAAAAGTCTCAAGCCCGGCGGCATGCTGCTCATCGGCGAGCCGTACTGGCGTCAGGTTCCGGCAACGGAAGAGATAGCGCAAGCCTGTGGCGCCTCTTCGCTCGCCGATTTTCTGACGCTTGCCGATCTGGTTTCCTCTTTTGATAAGCTTGGCTACGACCTTGTGGAGATGGTGCTGGCGGATCAGGAGGGCTGGGATCGCTACGAAGCGGCGAAATGGCTCACCATGCGCCGTTGGTTAGAGGACAACCCCGGCGATGAATTTGCGCCAGAAGTTCGGGCGGAGCTGACGATTGCGCCAAAGCGCCATGCGACTTACACGCGTGAATACTTTGGCTGGGGGGTATTTGCGCTGATCAAGCGGTAGTTGAAATCCCCGGCGTAGCAGGCAAGCTATGCCGGGGGCAAGGGTATTCAGAGCCGCAGGAAAGGACAACCTTAAGATGTTATCTCGTCAGTTTATTTTTGCCCCGGACAGATGCCTGTTAGCGGTGAAAATCCCGCGATACTGACGGTGGCGACATGCTTCATCAGAATTTGATGGTTACCTGATTGCCGAGCACCCAGGCGTTTTTAATCTCTTCGCTTCCTCCCGGATGAACGAGCAGCTGCAGGTTAGGGCGGACGCTCAGCCATGGCGTCGCGCGAAAGCTATAATGCAGCTCTGCGGCATACTCGGCTCTGCGAACCGGGACATACAGGGGGTTATCATAATCATCTATCCCCCGCATCTGGTTCAGGAGCTGCGCCCGACGGGCGACCCTGTCGTTGGCGTGCATTTTACTGACGCCGAAGCTGATAAAGTCCTGCGGACGGCTGGCGAAAGGGCCTTTATAAATAGCCCCCGCCTGGATCTGATAATCCATGGTCGCCGTCTTTTTATCATTTATTGCCAGATGGCCGAAAAGGCTCAGGCCATTTTGGCGCTGGCTGCTCGAGGGGGTTATCTGCTGGCCAATATAGAGATAACCTCCGTAACGCCCTCCGTGTCGCCGGGCGGCCTGCTGCGTGAGGACATAGGGATCGCCATTGTCGTCATCCAGCACATCATTGGCGTCCGCCGTGTTATACCATCCGCCGAGTTTCCAGCTTCCGGGGAGTTTTGCCGCGCCGAGAGTAGGTCGATATCCCAGTTCAAAAAGGTACATGTACCCCAGATGCCCGGTACCATCCAGCTGGAAGCTTCCGTGGCGGGTGGCGTAGGCAGGGTTGTACTGAAACGCGCCGGCCTGGACGTAAAGCGCCGGGGCAGGGCTGTATTTAATACGGCCGCCCCACTGGCCTATGGGGGTGTTATACCAGACGCCGCTGCCGTGGCCGGCCAAAGAGCCGCACAGCGACAGGTTTTGAAAAAAGCAGCCGTTGTTATCAAAATCCTCTCCTGGCGGCATCAGGCCCACCTTGAGATCCAGCTTTTTATCCCACCCGGTTTTTTTGAACCAAAACTGCGTCGCGTGCCATGTTTGTCCCCGACCGTAATTGCTCTGCACACCGGAGCCTATTACCGGCGCACGCGGATCCTGCAGGCGATCCTGAGTCAGGTCTCGCCCGTTACGATTATTCACCGAGGCTTTAAATTCACCGTCCTGAATACCAAAAACCTTTTCCAGGTCCATATCTATGCCGAGAATATACTGGTCGCTATAGCGCAGAGTTTTATCGCGATCGTAACCGCCGGACATATTTGTGGCCGTCATTGCGCTATATTCCAGCGTAAAATCATAACCATGACGGCGCAGATCCGTACGCACGCCTCCCCACTCTCCGGTCATATTTTTTGCCGTGGGAGAAAAAAGCGTCTCGTTGGCCAGCGCCAGAAAAGGATGTAGTAAAGCCAGCAGCATCGTGCCGCTGTGGATGAGTTTATTCATGTTTTTCACCGCCCGTTGATGAGCCAGGTCTATGAATGATCCCGGGTCAGGCGCAGCTGAATCAGCCGACTACGCCGACCTTCTGTCAGAAGCGGCTCCGTGCTTCCCGGAGCCACCGATCGTCTATGGCGACAGCTCTTCTAACGATTTCCCTTTGGTTTCAATGGCAAAAAGCCAGGTAATTAAGCCGCCAATCAGCGCAATGACCGCGAAAGTGATAAACACAAAGCGGATCCCGAAGCCGCTGACGATAAAACCGACCATCAGGGGGCCTATGGAAGACCCCGCCCGGAGCCATGCGCTGGAATAGGCGGTGCCGATAGCGCGCAGTCGGGTGGGATAAAGCTCAGCCGCGTACAGATAAAGCGAAAAGGCGATGGTTTGCAGAATGGCGTAGGTGAGGCTGCCCAGAATCAGAATTTCAACGGCGGATTTTGCCCCCAGAACAGAAAGCGCAATCAGCGGAACGACGGCCAGGAGAAAGGCCCATGTGTACCAGCGCTTGCGGCCAACACGGTCGATCATCAAGGCGCAGATCACCGAAGCCACGACGCCGCAGGAGGAGGTGATCCAGCCGTAGGCCAGGCTGGTGTCGAGGGAGAGGTTAAACCAGGTTTTGTACAGGGTAGGGAACCAGGTGATCATCCCATTGTTGACGCTATATACGGTCAGCCACAGCCCCCACAGCATAAAGGTTCGGGATTTGTAGATACCGCCGAAGAGGGCTTTTACTCCTTCCGGAGCCGCTTTGTGCACCGTCGGGGCTTTTATTTCCGGTTCGGGCAATGACATCCCGCGCCTGATAACCTCAGATTCCAGCGTTGATACGACGTTCTCCGCTTCTTTCAGTCGGCCTTTTGCGGTCAACCAGCGCGGTGATTCCGGCATCAGCCAGCGCAGGGGAACGGTCAGCGCAGAAGGCACCAGACCGATTAAAAACATGACTTTCCATCCATAGATGGGCACCAGAAAATACCCCACCAACCCGGCAAACATCATGCCGATGGGGAAAATTACCTCATACAACAAAAAGAAACGCCCGCGCTTTTTGGCGCCGACAAATTCATTGATATAGGCGCTGGCCACGGGAACCTCGGCGCCGATGCCCACGCCCTGTAAAAAGCGAATGATAAGAATTGACCAGCCGTTCCAGGCAAAAAGGCAGGCGGCATCCATCAGCACGAACATGATAATGGTGATACGCAAAACGCCGATACGGCCTATTTTTTCCGCCAGTGAGCCAAAAAAAAGTGCGCCGCACAGCTGTCCCACATAGCTGGCAGCAATAATAAGACCGACAAATGTCGGCGTAAGACCCCATTCCTGAGTAAGCTGGGGGAGAGCAAATGCGATTGCAATAATGGTATAAGCATCGAAAAACGTCGATAAGCCGACGATAACGCGGATCGCTTTCAGCCGTCGGGTGATGGGGAGGCGTTCCAGCCTTGCCAGCAGCGCATCTGGCGTGGACGCCGTTCCGCTGGCAACGGCGTAATCTGAAGCAATGGCCTGAGTTGACATAGTATTACCCTGTTAAACGTTGTCTGGGGCATACACGTAAGGTTCTGAATAACCACAGGGCAACGAACCCTTATTCATAGACGTGCTGCATATAATGCTGTCTGAATTGGTTTGTGATAACGTTACTGCAATCGATTTCACTTGCAGCTAATCCTTTGCTGGATTTGTCGCTAAGTCAATTGCGCCAGTTGTATAAATGTCGAACAGTTCACAATCTGAAAAAACTTACGCGTAAAAAGGCCAGGCGGCGAACGTCGAGTAAAGTGAACAAGCTGAGTGAATTAACCACCGGGGGAGCGGACCCTGGCAAAGTGAAGCACCATTCCTTTTGTCCGGGCGAGGTTTGACGTAAGATCCTTTAATCTCTCGGTTTGCATGATGGTATCCCTTGAACGGGCAACACGGATATTTACCCGCTTTGATGAGTTGGAGCAGCAGATGGATCAAGAAAGTGAACTGAACGATTTGCCGGAAAAAAAGCTGGCGACAATGCGGGATGTTGCTCGCGCTGCGGGCGTGAGCGTCTCGACCGTTTCGCGCGTACTCGATGAAAGGTTACCCACCTCGCGCAGCGCCTCGGCAGATAAAATTCGCCAGGTGGCGCGCGAGCTTGGCTACCGTCGGGACTATGTTGCTTCCAGCCTGCGGCGTGGCGATACCGGAACGCTTGGCGTCCTGGTTCCGAGACTGACCGATGCCGTCACGGCGATGCTGTTTGAAGAGATAGCCAGGGCGGCGGCCCGGCGAGGCTACTTTGCTATTGTCGCGACCTGCGGAGATAGCAAGGAGCAGGAGAAAAACGCCGTTGAATCGCTGCTGGATCGCCGCGTCGATGGGCTGATCATGTCCACCTGCCGGCTGGACGATCCTTTGCCGCAAACCCTGCGTGAACGGGATGTTCCTCACGTACTGGCGCTGCGCACCGATGGCTTTAGTCCCTCATCGGTCGGGGACGATGAGCTTGGCGGCTATCTGGCTACCCGACACCTGATTGATTTAGGCCACCGGGATATTGGCCTGATTGGCGGCCCTGACTTTGCCTCCAACGCGCGCAACCGGCGTAAGGGTTTTGAGCGGGCAATGCAGGAAGCCGGGCTCAGGATCGAAGCGGAATGGTGCTGTCACTCTGATTTTAATATCGCCTCGGGGGAGCTGCAGGGAATGAAGATCCTCAGCCAGCCTCATCGCCCGAGCGCGCTGTTTGCCGTAAATGATGAGCTGGCGATTGGCGTCCTCGCGGCCGCTCACCAGCAGGGGCTGGTGATTGGCGAAGATCTCTCCCTGGTGGGCTATAATGACATTCCCCTGGTGAGCAGACTCCCCGTGGCGCTGACCTCGGTCAGGACGCCGCTGGAGCATATCGCCAGCAATGCGGTTGATATGTTATTGAATCCAGAGATAAATAATAATATGCGGGTTACCACGCCCTCCCTTATTCCACGTAAGTCTACCTCGTCTCCACGTAAATAATCCGCCTGAGATCCTCCCCGGCTTTCTTGGAGAAAGCGGGGAGGGTTGATTTTTGTAAAACGGATCTCATCCCGGATGCGGATCGCTGTTTAGTTTGTGATCTGCGTTGCATTTTTAACCAACATGGCGTTGACGGTTTTATTTTTCAGGTTCAATGTCAATGGCGTGAAAACGATTGCAGAAACGATTTCACTTGCGTTTCAAATAATCGATTAACCGTAAACAAATGCTTATTCATCAAGGGGATATTTATGATTAACATCGATCTGAGAGGTTTGACTCCGGCTCCGGTTACACCATTCACTCGCGATGGACGCGTAGACTATGATGCCATTCAGCGCCTCGGTAGCTGGCTGGGCAGCATCGACGGTGTGAAAGGTCTGGTGGTGCTTGGACACGCGGGAGAAGGGACTTTTCTGACCCAGGAAGAGCAGGCGAATGTGATCCGCGCATTTGTGAAGTCCGTGGATGATAAGCTTCCCATTATTGCCGGTATCACCGGGGAAGGGACGGAAGTGGCCGCGCTGGAGGCGAAGCGCGCCGTTGCCGCCGGCGCATCCGCAGGTTTGCTCTATCCTTCACACGGCTGGCTGCGCTTTGGCTATCAGGACGGCGCGCCTCAGGATCGCTACCGCGTGGTGTATGAGGAAAGTGGCTTGCCGCTGATTCTTTTCCAGTATCCGGATGTCACTAAAGCCACCTACAACCTGAAAACGCTGCTGGATATCTCCGCGCAGCCGGGCGTATTTGCCATGAAGAATGGCGTGCGTAATATGCGCCGCTGGGATACTGAAATTCCGGTTATTCGCCGCGAGCGTCCGGATCTGCAAATCTTAAGCTGCCACGATGAATATCTGCTGCATACCGCCTTTGATGTGGATGGCTTCCTCGTCGGCTACGGTAATATCGCGCCTGAGCCGTTAATTGAGATGATCAAAGCGGGTAAAGCGGGCGATTACGTTAAAGCGCGTCAGCTGCACGACCGGCTGCTGCCGGTGACCAAAAGCGTCTACCACCGCGGTTCGCACATGGAAGGGACCGTGGCCCTTAAACATGCTCTGGTTGCGCGCGGGATCCTTGAACATGCCACCGTTCGCTCTCCGCTGCTGCCGCTGGAAAATGGCGCTGAAAAAGAGATCCACGACGCCATGCGCGCCGCTGAGCTGGGCCGCGTCGGTTAATTTGTTCTGAGTCTGTTGTTAATCCGCAATACAGAAATATCGCTTACTGTATTGCGGATCATCGGTTACTTCGCCCCGCTATCTTTTGCTGCTCTTCATCATAATGCCGGGGCTTTCACCTCTGTATATTCCTGGGTGATTTATGAAACTATTAAGCTTTCGCGTTAATGATAAAAACAAATATGGCCTGGCGACCGCTGACGGCGTCATTGATCTACAGGCGCTGTTTCCTCAATATGGCAGCCTGCTGGAATTTATACCGCATCTTCATCTTGTTGATACTCTGCCGCCGTCTGCGAAACAAGCGAACTACTCTTTCGACGAGATCGCTTTTCTGCCGGTCATGACTGAACCGAAAAAAATCATCTGCGCTGGCGTGAATTATCGCGATAAAAACGCTGCCGGTAACGAGAAGTCCTCTAATCCCGTGTTGTTTATCCGCTTTGCGGATTCACAGACCGGCCATCTGACACCGCTCCTCAAGCCGGAGTGCAGCAATGAGTTTGACTATGAAGGCGAAATGGCGCTGGTGATCGGCCGTGGGGGGCGCAATATTCCTCAGCAGGAGGCGCTGCATTATGTGGCTGGCTACAGCTGCTATATGGATGGCTCGGTGCGCGACTGGCAGCATGCCTGCTTTACCGGCGGGAAAAACTGGCCTGCGACGGGCGGCTTCGGCCCCTGGCTGGTGACGGCGGATGATATCCCCGACCCGCAAAATCTGAATATTACCACCCGGCTCAATGGCCAGACGGTGCAGCAGGATAATACGGGCAGCATGTTGTATTCAATTGCCGAACTCATTGCGTATATCAGCACCTTCAGCGCGCTCTCTCCGGGAGATGTCATTCTGACCGGTACGCCCGGAGGTATCGGAAAAAAACGTACCCCGCCACTCTTTATGCAGCCCGGGGACAGGGTGGAAGTCGAGATTGAGCAGATCGGATGCCTGATGAATACCGTACGCAGCGATGCCGCTGTAGCGCGATAAATTGTCTTTCACCGGCAGGTGACATCCAAAGGTATGGTGAGCGCGCGTTTGTCCGGCGGCCATGTCTTCTTGCGAAGGGGTAATGCCGGATTGGGAGCCGTGGAGGCAATATATGATATTGGTTCAGTTTCTGGTGGTGCTGCTGTTTCTGTACATCGGCATGCGGGTCGGGGGGATCGGCGTGGGGTTTGCCGGCGGTGCCGGCGTAATTGTGCTCAGTGCGCTCGGCGCCACGCCGGGTGATATGCCGATGCTGGTTATCGTATTTATCATGGTGGTGATCGTGGCGATTGCCGCCATGCAGGAGGCGGGCGGTATTGAATATCTTGTTGACCTCACCGAGCGTCTGCTGCGCCGCTATCCGCGATTGTTAGTCATCACCGCGCCGCTTTCCACCTGGCTATTGACCATGATGGCTAGCACCGGTCAGGTCTCCTTTGCCTGTATGCCGGTTATTGTCGGCGTGGCGAAAGAGAACAATATAAAACCTACCCGGGCGCTTGCTCTTTCCGTCAGCGCCTCTTTGCTGGGCATTGTGGCGTCGCCCATTTCTGCGGCGGTGATTTTCTTCTCGGGGATTCTGGAAAAGGGCCATTCCGGCTGGGGCTATATTGAGCTCATTGCGGTATCCATACCCTCCACCTTTCTGGCGCTGCTGGTCACCTCCGTTTTTTACCTGTGCTGGGACAGGATCCGCCATCAGGATCGGCTCGATGACAATCCGGTTCCGATTAAAGCAAGGACTGAGCGGGCGATCCCGCCCTGTGCCGGACGTTCGGTGCTGATTTTTATCGTCGGACTGGTTGTGGTGCTGGTTTATGCGATTGTCACCAGTCCAAAATTAGGGCTGATTGTCCATCCGGCCATGAGTAGCGGACAGGCGCGGGTAGGGGTGATGCTGGGCGTTGCGCTGCTGATTGTGGTGTGCTGCCGGGTTAACGTACACAAGGTCCCGTCCGGATCGGTGTTTAAAACCGGCATGACCTCCTGCATCTGTATCCTCGGCGTCGCCTGGCTGGGTTCAACTTTTATGGATAGCAATCAACAGTGGTTGCAAAGCGCGGTCTCGTCACACTTGTTGGATTCGCCCATTATGTTGGCCATCATTATTATGGCGGCCTCATGCTTCTTGTATTCTCAGGCGGCCTCCACAAAAATTTTATTTCCCGCCGCGCTGAGCATGGGCGTAGCCCCGGCTATTTTGGTGGCCTGCTTCCCGGCCACGGCTTCTCTTTTTATTTTGCCAAACTATCCGACGCTGTTGGCGGCGGTAGAGCTGGATGATACCGGCTCCACCAGACTGGGCCGACATATTATCGATCATCCTTTTCTGCTGCCCGGCCTGGCATCGGTGCTGCTGTCAATGCTCTTCGCCGCGGGGCTGGCTTATGGCATTCAGTGAATCCTAATAGTCCTTCATGTTGGGATGAGAAACGGATATGGGCCGTATCATCATTTAGCTCAATCCGACATGTTATACCTTGTGTAGGCCGGTGGAATATCGAAGATAGCTTTATCTGGCAGGGAACTTAAAAAGCCTGCGAGGCTAAACGGGGGATTTACAGTTTTCCGGTATCCGTCTAACCAGCCGTACTCGGACTACCTGACCCGCCCCTTTCTTGCGGAAGGGGGCTTTCACAATGGGGCTGAAAATTGGGGGTGCCTACAAATTTGCGCGGGTGACGGAACGGGTTCTGGAGGACTGGGTAAATTAACGGGAACGGCTATCAGGGGAAATTCCCACCCATCAGCCTGTTCTGAGGGGGGTTATTTCTTTTTCACATCGGGCAAATCAGCGTCCTCCGTTCCGGGGGGCACGGGGACACTTTCGCAGCCGCGTTTCTGACTCATGCTGGCGCCCGTCAGTGATGCGGACGACAAGGGGGGCGACGTTTTCGCCTGAATATCGTGAATATAATTTGCCTGGCAGGCCGGTAGCTGCGGAGTGAAGGCAGCAACAGAAACCCTGTGTGAATATTTTTCATCTTTATTTACTCCTATAATAGTAATAATATCCGGAATGAGAACAACAGCTTGCAACGTTTTTCTTCCCCGCTGAGGGAATGTTGTTCTGACTAAGAGTTAGCCATAACGTCCCCCGTGAAAAGGAGTTTATATGGGCAACACTACTGTAGATAACCGGTATGCTAACCGGGCGTTACTGTTTGTTACGCTGGCCTGCATCATACCGTTGCTGATTATCTTCTCTGTTTCTCTCAGCAACCCGGGCAGCCCGTTTCTTAATCAGATCGCTGATGCCACCCGCAGCACTCCTTCCGTAACCTCGGCATTCAATCCGGTGATGACTAAAGTGATGGATATCTACGTTAAGTCGGCGCCTGTTGCAGGTATATTGGCCTTTATGTTCTTGCTCAAAAAAAGAAAACCTCTGGAAATAAAAAAACGGGCCGAACTTATACGGGCATGTTTTTTAAGTCCTTTCGTTTATGTGTTTTTTATTTATTTCTTTCTTATGCACAACCTTGAGCTGACCACTGCCGGAAGAACGATTAGATGGATGTCTGAAAATAACTTTAGTTTATTGCTTTTATATATCATGCTTTATATAGCAACATTCTTCATAACCTATGCTGTTTGCTACACTCCTGTTCTCGCCTGTAAATTAATGAGAGAAAGGCAGTAAGCTGCCTTTCTCCTGTTCAGTTAGTAGGCCGGGCGAATAATCTCGTTGTTCAGCTTGTCAATGAACTTATCGTCAATCAACGCCCCTATGAGACCCGCGATAATAATGCCAATAATGCCGACCACAGCTGTAGACACACCAGCAGCAACGAGCATAGCCCCCAATGTGGCCGAAAAAACGGCCAGAGCTACTGATGAGGTTAGTCCGCTGACAGTCCAGGACTCTACTTCCCTCATCAGAGGCCCCCAGTTACCGGTCTCGTAACCCGTAATTGACTTCTCCCTGACATTATTTCCCTTCGTGACATAATCAGCCACTTTAAAGGCTCTACCAAGCGCAGTGAATTTGTTTCCCATATCTTCAACATTAAATGCTTTCCATGCATTAATAACTGCAGTTTTATCCGCAGCCTTGATCTTCATATTGGGGTTAGTCATCAGTTTATTCATTGAAGCCATCGCCTGATCATAGGTGCGGATCTGCTTCCCCTGAAAATTTTGGATATTACTGGCAACTTCGCGGGATAGCGCTTTATATTTTTCTCCCAGAAGAGCACCGGCCTTATCCCCGACGCTGATGATGACTCCGCTGGTTTTATCCAGAACCTCTTTATCACTCTCATTTTTAACTGATGCAAAATTTCTGACAATATCTTTAGCAAATTCTGCAGTAAATAAAGGATGCCCCTGCGCAAGGGTGGTGAGTTTCATGTTATCCAGGTCACCGTTTTTTACCTCAATTTTATACAGTGCTTTGATATCTTTAGCCTTAAAATACATGGTGTATGTATCAGTCTCTTTATTCCTTGAGACTGTAAGATGGTGTAGTAGCCGCATTGGTACTGTCGTTCCGACATAATAAAAGGATTTCTCGTCAGTCGCTCTCCAGTTCCGGTATTTTTTTGGGGTAGTATCTATATTTTCACCTCCGTTAAAACCATCCAGTGGAGTACCGACTCCGATAGAATTGAGCTTTTCCGGATTTTTCAGATTGTATTTATGTCCTGTTTCAAAATCTCCGACCGAACCAATATATCCGGGTACAGTTATTCCCATGACTAGCCCCGTGAGACCAGCCTGTCTGGCCTGAGTGGCAGTAAGACCTTCCATACTTATCGCCATAGTCCCTTCCGGGGAGATTGCGTGCACTGTAATCTTCACTGAAGGGTTGAGCTTGCGCGCGGCCTTAATTAGATTTGAAAGCCTGGCTCTTACGTTTTTATCAGCACGTATGGCATTGATCTGTTTCTGCTCAGCTGGTGTCGTATTACTATGGTTCCCACTGTTGCCTGAAGATCCTCCACCTGGTAATGGACCCGTTCCCCGCTCTTTACTCCAGGTTGTACCGTCACCGAAACCACCATAACTGAATCCCGCCATATGAATTTCCTCTTTGATTTTAATAGAAAAAATAATGATAAACTGTATAAGTAAACACTGTATATTTATACAGTGTTGTACCCTGGTTATTTTCACCTGTCAACAGTGTGGATTACGTTTTCAATGAGTTTTATAAAATGGTAGATAGCAGGGGAATGATAACGGAATTGAATGTTTCCCTGTTGTGGCACACTAAATTTGGCCACGTGATTAAAGGTGATATTCTCACCTCAACACAAAACAGGTGACTTAATGAACAAGAAAACCTAACGTACTTTTACCCCTGAGTTCAGACTGGAATGTGCACAGCTGATTGTCGATAAGGGTTACTCATATCGACAGGCTAGTGAAGCGATGAATGTCGGTTCTACCACGCTTAAGAGCTGGGTTCGCCAGCTCAGGCGGGAGCGTCAGGGTATTACGCCCTCTGCAATTCCCATTAGCTCAGAGCAGCAACGTATTCGCGAGCTGGAAAAGCAGGTTCGCCGCCTGGAGGAACAGAATACGATATTAAAAAAGGCCACTGCGCTCTTGATGTCCCACTCGCTGAACGGTTCACGGTAGCCGCCAGATTGAGTGGCAGCCACACAGTTGTCAGCCAGGATAACATCAATACTAAAATGCCCGTCAGGCGTATACATGCCTGCCGAATCTGCTTAAGCGCCAGTTCGCGGCACCGAATCCTGACCGGGTATTGTGCGGAAATATTACGTATTTCTGGTCACGAAATTGCTGGTGCTATCTGGCGGTCGTTATGGATCTTTTTGCCCGCAGAATCATCGGCTGGAGTCTGTCAGCAAATGCCGATACAGCGTTGGTAAGCGGTGCCTTGCGGATGGCCAGTGAGATGTGTGGCCAACCACGTGATGTCATGTTCCATAGCAACCAGGGAAGCCGGTTACCGGCCTTAAATATCAGTCACTTCTCTGGCGTTACAGAATAAGTCACAGCATTAGCCGGCGGGGAAACTGCTGGGATAATAGTCCCATGGAGCGCTTCTTCCGCAGTCAGAAAACAGTATGGGTGCCGACGGAGGTTTACGCAGGCAAGGACAGGGCCCGGCAGCAAATTAATGATCATATATGGAGCTACTACAATAGCGTCAGGCCTCACCATTACAACGGTGGGCTGACGCCGGAAGAGTCGGAGAACAGATTTCTTAGCCTTCTCTGTCGCACCGCGGCTTTCCATTCGACGCAGTACATTCAGCAGCACCAAAGGCTTAATGTTTTTCACCGGCAAGTGGCCGAGAAAGGGGAAAATATTTTTATTAAAGGCTTCGATAATGTCAGAAGCATACCCTTCTGACCATCTGCTCGCCTTCGTACCGTGCCATTCAAGCGCCACAGACTGGAAGGTATTATTGAGTTGCACATCGCGAACCAGCTTTTCTTCTTTCTTGGCAAACGATGGATCCATACCTTCGGCCAGTTTTTTCTTGGCTTCATCATGTAGTGCCCTCGCTTGTGCAAGGGACACTGCTTGATAAACACCAAAAGCCATACGCTTCTCTTTTCCATTGAGGCGATACTTCATCCGCCAGTCTCGAGAACCCGAGGGAACAACCTCAAGATACAAACCCGCACCATCTGCCAGCTTGCAGGCTTTCTTCTCTGGGTTTAGTAGCGTGCGCATTAAGCTTCATTGGGGGCATCTCTCAGGACTGAACCCAAAATGCCCCCACTTATGCCCTCAACTATGTCTTGATTTCGGATGAGTCCAGTTGATAACAGCAAATAAGATACGCGCCAGAAACAGCAGTAGAAGGGCCTCGAGTTGATTTAGATAGATCTGGGAAAAGTTTGAGATGGTGCCGATAATAGGAGTCGAACCTACGACCTTCGCATTACGAATGCGCTGCTCTACCAACTGAGCTATATCGGCCCTGCAAGACGTGCTGACGAGCGTAAGCACGGGTTAGAAGGTTAAAACTAAGTGGGTGATGCGTCAATGCCCTTGTGAATCAAACGGCTACTTTTGCATCACCCAATGCGCATTAAGCACGAATGGTATCGTCGCCGAAACCAATCCACTTATAGGTCGTCAGGGCTTCCAGCCCCATCGGGCCGCGCGCGTGCAGCTTCTGGGTGCTGACCGCCACTTCCGCGCCGAGGCCGAACTGGCCGCCGTCGGTAAAGCGGGTAGAAGCGTTGACGTACACTGCCGAGGAGTCCACCTCGTTGATAAAGCGGTTCGCGTTGCCCAGGGTGCGCGTCAGGATGGCGTCGGAATGCTGGGTGCCGTGCTCGCGAATATGCGCTACCGCTTCATCCTGATCGGCCACCACCTTCACGTTCAGATCCAGCGACAGGTACTCGTTGTCATACTGCTCCGCTTTCACCGGCTCTACGCTGGCCGGGCCGTTTTGCAGCGCGGGCAGGGAGGCCGCATCGGCGTGCAGGCTGACGCCGCTTTCCGCCATCTGCTTGCTCAGCGCGGGCAGGAAGCGTTCGGCGATATCCTGATGTACCAGCAGCGTTTCGACCGAGTTACAGGCGCTCGGGCGCTGCACTTTGGCGTTAACGATCACTTTCAGCGCTTCGGCAACGTCAGCGGAGTGGTCGATATAAATATGGCAAACGCCGATCCCGCCGGTGATCACCGGAATCGTCGACTGTTCGCGGCACAGCTTATGCAAACCTGCGCCGCCGCGCGGGATCAGCATATCGATATACTTATCCATCTTCAGCATCTCGCCGACCAGCGCCCGATCCGGACTCTCAATCGCCTGGACGGTGGCTGCCGGTAAGCCGCACTCCTGCAGCGCCTGCTGAATCACTTTCACCGTGGCGGCATTGGTGCGCCAGGTCTCTTTGCCGCCGCGCAGAATCGCCGCGTTGCCGGTTTTCAGGCACAGAGAGGCGACGTCGACGGTCACGTTCGGGCGCGCTTCGTAAATCACGCCGACCACGCCCAGCGGCACGCGGCGGCGCTCAATGCGCAGGCCGCTGTCCAGCAGGCCGCCGTCGATCACCTGACCAACCGGGTCCGCCAGGTTGCAGACCTGACGAACATCGTGAGCAATCCCGCTCAGGCGCGCCGGGTTAAGCGCCAGGCGATCGAGCAGCGCCTCGCTCAAACCGTTAGCGCGCGCTTCCGCCAGATCCTCAGCGTTAGCCCGCAGGATCGCGTCGGTCTGCGCTTCAAGATAGTCGGCAATCTTTTCCAGCACCTGGTTTTTTTCGCGGCTGGAAAGCTGCGCGAGTTTGTACGAGGCCGCTTTGGCAGCAATGCCCATTTGTTCCAGCATTTTCAGCTCCTTAACGGATAATCATGTCGTCACGGTGGACGGCGACCGGGCCATATTCATAGCCCAGAATGGCATCGATCTGCTGCGAGTGCTGCCCGGCGATACGGCGCAGCGCATCGCTGTTATAGCGGCTGACGCCGTGGGCGATATCGCGGCCTTCAAGGCTGCGAATGCGGATCACTTCGCCGCGCGAGAAGTTGCCGGTGATGGTTTTAATCCCTTTCGGCAGCAGGGAACTGCCGCGTTCAAGAATTGCCTGGGTCGCACCGGCGTCAACGGTAATTTCGCCCGCCGGCGGCGCGCCGAAAATCCAGCGTTTGCGGTTTTCCAGCGGCGACTCCTGGGCGTGGAAGCGGGTGCCTACGGAAACCCCCTCCATCACGTCGCCAATCACGCCAGGGCGGCTACCGGCGGCAATGATCGTATCAATACCCGCGCGGCAGGCGACGTCGGCGGCCTGCAGCTTGGTGCCCATACCGCCGGTACCTAAACCCGACACGCTATCGCCCGCGATAGCGCGCAGGGCGTCATCAATGCCGTAAACGTCTTTAATCAGCTCGGCCTGCGGGTTGTTGCGCGGGTCGGCGGTGAACAGCCCCTGCTGATCGGTCAGCAGCAGCAGTTTATCGGCGCCCGCGAGAATTGCCGCCAGCGCCGAAAGATTATCGTTATCGCCGACTTTAATTTCAGCGGTCGCCACGGCGTCATTTTCATTAATGACCGGCACGATATTGTTATCCAGCAGCGCGCGCAGGGTATCGCGGGCGTTAAGGAAGCGTTCGCGGTCTTCCATATCGGCGCGGGTCAGCAGCATCTGGCCAACGTGAATGCCATAAATAGAAAAAAGCTGTTCCCACAGCTGGATAAGACGGCTCTGGCCGACAGCTGCCAGCAGCTGTTTCGACGCAATGGTCGCGGGCAGTTCCGGGTAGCCGAGGTGCTCACGTCCGGCGGCTATCGCCCCGGAGGTGACGATCACAATTCGATGACCCATCGCGTGCAGCTGCGCGCACTGACGCACTAATTCAACGATATGGGCGCGGTTCAGGCGGCGGGATCCGCCCGTTAAAACACTGGTGCCCAGTTTTACCACCAGCGTCTGGCTATCACTCATGATTCTCTGCCGTTCAAAAAGGAGTTTCGATATCGAGTTGATGTTGTAACAGGAGTGAGCCCGCTTGCCAACACCTGGCGTGGTGGACGAACCACTTCATTGCGCGGATCGGGCATTCTGGCGAGAAAATATGACACATTCATGACGGAAATAATTTAATACTCTTTTTAAGTAAAAGTTCCATGTTGTCATAAATTTTTAATATTAGAGCGTTAAAAAACCTGCAGTTTTTGACAGGGCTTCCGCCCGGAATTGATTAGCGCGTATAAATAAATTACCAGGACTGAATAATGAAAAAGAGCTCACTGGCATTAATGATGATGGGTCTTATTGCTTCTTCGGCTACCCAGGCGGCAGAAGTTTATAATAAAAACGGTAATAAACTGGACGTCTACGGCAAAGTCAAAGCGATGCACTATATGAGCGACTATGACAGCAAAGATGGCGATCAGACTTACGTTCGTTTCGGCATTAAAGGTGAAACGCAGATTAACGACGATCTGACCGGCTACGGCCGTTGGGAATCGGAGTTCTCCGGCAACAAAACCGAAAGCGACTCCACGCAGAAAACGCGTCTGGCGTTCGCCGGGGTGAAAGTGAAAAACTACGGCTCATTCGACTATGGTCGTAACCTCGGCGCGCTGTACGACGTCGAAGCCTGGACCGATATGTTCCCGGAATTCGGCGGCGACTCTTCCGCGCAGACCGATAACTTTATGACCAAACGCGCCAGCGGCCTGGCCACCTGGCGCAACACCGATTTCTTCGGCGTGGTAGATGGCCTGAATCTGACCCTGCAATATCAGGGCAAAAATGAAGGTCGCGACGCGAAGAAACAGAACGGCGACGGTTTCGGCACCGCCCTAAGCTACGACTTCGGCGGCAGCGACTTCGCCGTCAGCGCGGCCTATACCAGCTCCGATCGCACGAACGACCAGAACCTGCTGTCTCGCGGTACGGGTAAAAAAGCGGAAGCCTGGGCAACCGGCCTGAAATATGACGCCAACAATATTTACCTGGCGACCATGTACTCAGAAACCCGCAAAATGACGCCAATCAGCGGCGGTTTTGCCAATAAAGCGCAGAACTTCGAAGCCGTGGCGCAGTACCAGTTCGATTTCGGGCTGCGTCCGTCCCTGGGCTACGTGCTGTCAAAAGGCAAGGATATTGAGGGCGTAGGCAGCGAAGATCTGGTCAACTATATTGACGTTGGCGTGACGTATTACTTCAACAAAAATATGAATGCCTTTGTGGATTACAAAATTAACCAGCTGAAGAGCGATAATAAGCTCGGCATCAACGATGATGATATCGTTGCTGTCGGTATGACCTATCAGTTCTGATAAGTTAACAGCTAACAGACAACAAAGCCGCCGTGGTGACAGGGCGGCTTTGTTATGAGTGATTAACGATTTTTTGCCAGATGCAGATTATCGTTATTCATGGTTATCTGGGCGTTATATTCCTTCGGCAGGCGGCGAGCCTGGTAGAATACCGATTGCCAGTATGGATTATCCAGCGAAGAGCGCATCACGCCCTGGCTGGTGGAGGCATGAAGAAAATTACGGTCGGTATCATAGAAACCGACGTGCATGCCGCCTTTAATACGGAAGAAGACTAAATCTCCCGGCCGCAGCTGCCGCGGGCTTACGCGCTCGCCCATATGCAGAAGCTCGCGCGTCGTAATGCGCTCCATCGGCAGGTTGAAGCGATCTTTGAGCGTGCGCCAGACAAACCCGGAGCAGTCGACGCCGCTTTGCTCCGTCCCGCCCCATTCGTAGGGCGTTCCCTCCCAGGTATGCATTTGATCGTGCAGCGCGGCGATCACCGGGATCAGATCGTCTGAACCTCCGTCGATGGTCGAGTGACTACTCTGGGCGGCGGTTTTATGCGGTTTCGATGAGGATGAACATCCTGCCAAAAGCAAAAAAGGAACAAACAGTAGCGCGTGAGAGAGTCTGGGCTTCATATCATTGTTTTTCGTCACTGAAAACGGGCCGTGATATTTTATAGCCGATTCGCTACGGCCTCAGAATGACCAAACGCAAAATTTACGAAACCTTACGTAATTAATACGGGCAGGATCGTGCAGCGAAAAATAACGCGCATTATTTAACGCCAACCTGAACTTATCGTATTAATAAATTTTTTCTCCGTGAAACAATATTTCACAAATATTCGCGTGTGACGCAACCGGGCAGATTCACTTCAAGGTGAAAGATCCTCATCATCCCGCCATTGCGCCGCCAGGCTCCCCTCCAGTACTTTTGAGGGATAAAAGAGAGAGTGGGGCGGGCTAATGCATCTGGATTTTCGCCAACTGCGCAACTTTGTGGCGCTCGTTGAGTACGGCAGTTTTAATCGCGCGGCCGAGGCGGTGTGCCTGTCGCAGTCGGCATTCAGCCGCAGCATCCAGGCGCTGGAGCAGAGCGTCGGGCATCCTTTATTTGACCGGCAGAGCAAGCTACCGACGCTCACTCTGCATGGGCAAAAGCTGCTGCCCTACGCCCGCCGTTTTCAGGAACTTAACGTCGAGCTCAGCAGCCAGCTGCGCGAAGCGGACGATGCGCAAAACGGCGAGGTCGCCTTTGGCTGCGGCCCGGCCCCCGCTGCGAGGCTGATTCCGGCTGCCATCGGCGAGTTTCATCGTCTTTTGCCGCAGGCGAGGGTGCGCTTTCAGATTGATAACTGGCTGGCTCTGCATCAGGCGCTCACCTCCCAGAGCTATCCTTTTGTCGTCGCCGACAGCTGGCAGGCCGAGCTCGACCCGCAGCTGCGCGTTCAGCCACTCAGCCCGCAGCGCTGCTTTTTCGTCTGCCATGCCGGGCATCCGCTGGCAAAACAGGGGCCGGTCTCTATTCAGGCAATGCTGCGTTACCCCTTTGCGGCACCCTATCTGCCGCCGGGCGTGCGCAAAGTGCTGGCGACCCTCAGCCAGCAGCAGGACTTCGCGCCGGCGATTCAGTGCGACCATATCTACGCGCTGCTTTCGACCCTGGCGCGAACCAATGCGATTAGCTTCGCCAGCGAGGATGGCTTCGCGCTATGCCAGCACAGCCATCGGCTGGTTAAGCTGGAGCTCAGCGATCTGCCTGAAGAGTGGCGGCTGATGCAGACCCGGTTTGCCATTATCTCTCCGGTTCATGCGGCTCAGCCGCCGCTGGTTGCGAAACTGATAGAGATGATCCTCCATACCGATCGTCAGCATCAGCTGCAGCTGCTGGCCCAGGAGGAAGGGAGTTAACCGGCGTTTTTCGCCTGGCCTTGGGCATCGTACTGCGGCCAGCGATTTTCCAGCTGCTGGGCTTTCAGCGCCCGCTCGACAAACTGGCCGTCCACCCACTGGCTGACGTCGAAAGCGCTGCGGATCAGGCGGCCCGAGTGAGCCTGCCCGACGCTGCTGCTAAAGCTGGCGGTCAGGAACGGGTCGATGCGCGGCGAGGTGGTAAAGTTCAGATCCTGCGGCTGCAGCTCTTCGAGAAACAGCGCCTGCGGGATCTGGCTCTGCTGCGCCATCTCGGCGGACCAGGCGTCGCGATTGGCGGGGTCACTGATTTCAGCGGCGTTCTTCACCAACACGTTAACGATCTGCTGGGTCGCCTGCGGCCAGGCGTCTATAAACGTCTGCGTGCCGAGGAACCCGGCCTGAGTGGTGTTCTGGCGGCCGGAGTCACCGCTTTTGACGACCACATCAATCTTATCGCCGCGTAGCGCCAGCAGCGAAACGCCGCCCCACACCGCATCGACGCGACCGGCCGCCAGCGCCGCTTTGCCGGCGTTCCAGTCGAGGTTGATCACCTGCAGGCTGCGCTCGTTGAGGCCGACGGTTTGCAGCGCCCGGTCAAAGGCCAGCTGGTCCGCCGTGCCGCGATAAACCGCCACCCGTTTGCCTTTCAGATCGGCGAGGGTTTTAATCCCGGAAGCTTTGGTCACCGCGAGGTAAGATTCCGAACCCCGGCTGCCCAGCAGCAGGCGCGTCGGCAGCCCGTTGGCCTTACCGATAATCGCCGCCAGATCGCCGAGGTAGACAAAATCCAGCTGGCGGTTGGCTAACGCTTCATTTACCGCCGGACCGGCGCCTTTGAAAAACTGCCACTGCACTTCCACGCCCTGCGGCTTAAACACCTCTTCCAACTGATGGCGGATAAACGCCATGCCGACCGGCCCCTCAATAAAGGGTTTACTGCCCGCGCTCTGGTCCGGCACGCCGATGCGGATAGTGCGTAGCGTTTCGGCCTGGACGCTGGACGCCAGGCCGATGACCGCGACCAGCGCCAGCAAGGTGCGGTTGAATATTGCTTTCATCATAACGTGTTGCTCCCTTGAGTTTTTTCTCACCCTAAAGAGCCGACGGGTAACGTGTTAAATGCTTTTATTCGCCAAGCATTGCCGAAAAAAAGCTAAATCAGAAGCCGCGTGCCCGCCAGGCTGAAATGCATTTGATGCATCGGGATTATTCGCCTTACGCAATGGCGGCGAAGCGTGAGGCACGTTTTGATAGCGACATGACTGACTGAAAAGTGGACCGAAATGTCGCAGATGATCTTAAGAACGGATGCTCCCGGCAGGCCGGGGTTCAGGCTTAACGGCTGGCCATGGCTGCTGCCTGCGTTACTGCTGCTGCTGTGGTACATCGCCGCTCGCGAGGGATGGATGCCGGAGCAAATTTTGCCCGCGCCGTCGGTGGTTGCCGATACTGCCCTGTCGCTGCTGAGCGGCGATCTACTGGCGCAGTGGGGATTTAGCCTTCAGCATCTGGCGCTTGGCCTGCTGCTGGGCGCCATCGCAGGCACGCTGCTCGGGGCGCTGTTCGGCCTGGTGCCGGCCGCCGCGCAGCGGGTGGAACCGCTGTTTTACGCGCTGGCGCAAATCCCGACGCTCGGCTGGATCCCGCTGTTTATGGTGCTGTTCGGGATCGATAACGGCCTCAAGCTGGCGGTGATCGTCAAAACCACCGTAGTACCGATGACCATTAATACGCAGCAGGCGGTGGCCGGCGTGCCGTTGACCCTGAGCGAAGCCGCAAGAGTAATGAATTTTTCCCGCTGGCAGCGGCTGCGCTGGCTGGTGATCCCGGCAAGCCTGCCGGGCTGGTTTACCGGCCTGCGTCTGGCGCTATCGCAGGCCTGGGTGTCGCTTATCGTCGTGGAACTGCTGGCTTCTTCGGAAGGTATTGGCTACCTGATGGTCTGGGGTCGTCAGCTGTTTCAGCTGGATATCGTCTTCGTCACCATTGCGGTGGTTGGCCTGAGCGGCATGCTGATGGAGTGGGCGGCGAACCGGGCCTGTTCCCGGCTGGTGTTCTGGCCGCAGCCTGCCGCCGGACGCCTGGCGTGGAAACCGCAGGCCAGTTGGCGGGCGCTGCAGCTGCCGTTAGTTCTGCTGGCGCTGTGGCAACTAGCCAGCCAGTCAGGCTGGATTGATGAAGCCTTGTTCTCTTCGCCGCTGGCGGTAGCGGTGCGCTTTATTCAGGGCATCCTGAGCGGGGAGCTGACTACGGCGATGTTGGCCAGTCTCGGACGGGCCTTTGTCGGCGGCGCGCTGGGGATTACGGGCGGCCTGCTCTGCGGACTGCTGCTGGCGCTGCGCCCGCGCGCCGGGCAAATCTTCACGCCCACGTTAAACGTGCTGCGCCATATCGCCCTGTTTGCCTGGCTACCGCTGCTGACCGCATGGGTGGGCAACGATAACGGCGGCAAAATCGTCTTTATCGCGCTGGCGTCGTTCTTTCCGATGTTCTTCAGCACGCTGCAGGCCGTGCTGCAGCGTAACCCGCAGCTCGATGAAGTGGCCAGGGTACTGCGCCTGGGCGAATTAGCGCGCCTGCGCAGGGTTATTCTTCCCGGCGCGGCGCCGGGGATCTTCGCCGGTCTACGGCTGGCGCTGATTTACGCCTGGCTTGGCAATATCGGCGCGGAATATTTCATGTCCTCCGGCGTCGGCATCGGCAGCCTGATGATCAACGCCCAGCAGCTGCTGGATATGCCCACCATTCTTTGCGGCATGGTGCTGGTCGGTATCACCGGCGCGGCGCTGGATAAAGCCGGACGTTTACTGGAAATGCGCGCCACCCGCTGGCGTCAACAGGAGCAGCTATGACCTCTTCAACTCTGGTCTCTTTTCGCCACGTGCGTAAATCCTGGCAACAGGTAACGGCGCTACAGAATTTCAGCCTGGATATCGCCGCCGGTGAACTGGTGGCGCTGGTGGGCAGCAGCGGCTGCGGTAAATCGACGCTGCTGCGGATGCTGGTAGGCCTGGAGTCAGCGACCCAGGGCGAAATTCGCATTAACGGCGAGCCGGTCACCGGCGTGGGCAAAGAGCGCGGCATCGTATTTCAGGAGCCGCGCCTGTTTCCGTGGCTGAAGGTGATCGACAACGTGATGCTCGGTCTGGCGGATGAAAAGCTCAGCCGGGCGGATAAGCGCCAGCGGGCGCTGGAAATGCTGGAACGCGTGCAGCTCAGCGAATTCGCCAACGCGCTGCCCGCGCAGCTCTCCGGCGGTATGGCCCAGCGGGTCGCCATTGCCCGCGGCCTGGTGGCACGTCCGCAGATTCTTATGCTCGATGAGCCTTTCGGCGCGCTGGATGCCCTGACGCGCCATACCCTGCAGCAGGAACTTTTACAGATACATCAGCGCGCGGGAACCACCACGCTGCTGGTGACGCACGATGTGGAAGAAGCCGTCGCCCTGGCCGACCGGGTCGTTGTGCTCTCGCCGCGTCCGGGGCGGATACGGGAAGTGGTAAGCCTGGCGCTGCCCCATCCGCGCCAGCGCGATGATGCCGCGTTTACCGCCGCCTGCCGCCAGATACGCAATCTGATTACTTCTGCCTGATTCTTTAATGTAAGGAGCAACTTATGGGACACCCCTCCGTCTTCCCGACCGGCGCCACCCTCTACGATCCGCAGCGCGCCTGGAGCGGCTACACCCTTTTCCAGGCCACCGAACACGGCGCGGTGCTGGTGGATATGAACGGTCACGTGGTACGCGAATGGCCTGAACTGCATGGATTTCCCAATAAAATCCTGCCCGGCGGCGCCATCCTTGGCCACAGCGGCGAGCGCGATCCGCGCTACGGCATGCAGGATATGCTCGATCTGATCCAGGTGGACTGGGAAGGCAATGTGACCTGGAAATTCGATCGCTATGAGCAGGTGAGCGATCCCGGCAATGAAACGCGCTGGATGGCGCGAGCTCATCACGACTATCAGCGGGCAGGCAATCCGGTGGGCTATTACGCGCCGGGGCTGGAGCCGCAGGTGGATGGCGGCAATACCCTGATCCTCGCCCATACCAACCTGCTGAACGAAGCGATCTCCGACAAGCTGCTGCTGGACGACACCATTATTGAAGTTGACTGGCAGGGCAACGTGGTGTGGGAGTGGCGCTGCAGCGACCATTTCCACGAGCTGGGTTTCGACGACGCGGCGCGTACCGCGCTCTACAACAATCCGAATATGCGCGCCAGCGGCGGTGGAATGGGCGACTGGATGCATATCAATTCGATGTCGGCGCTGGGGCCGAATAAGTGGTATGACGCTGGCGATGCGCGTTTTCATCCCGACAACATTATCTGGGACGCCCGTGAATCCAACATTATCGCCATTATCGACAAACAGAGCGGCAAGATCGTCTGGCAGCTGGGCCCGGACTACAGCAAACCGGAGTTGAAACACATCGGCTGGATTATCGGCCAGCATCATGCGCATATGATCCCGCAGGGGCTACCGGGCGCGGGCAATATCCTGATTTTCGATAACGGCGGCTGGGCCGGATACGGCGCGCCGAATCCGGCATCGGCGGACGGAGTGAAAAACGCCTGGCGCGATTACTCCCGGATCCTGGAGATCAATCCGCTGACCCTTGATATCGAATGGCGCTATTCGCCTTATGAAGCGGATTTGCCGCAGCCGACCGATTCGTACCGCTTTTACAGCCCGTACATCAGCAATATGCAGCGCCTGGAAAACGGCAATACCCTGATTAACGAAGGATCGAACGGGCGCATTTTTGAAGTGACCCGCGATCACGAAATTGTCTGGGAATATCTTTCGCCGTTCTGGGGCAAGACGCTGAACAACAATATGGTCTATCGCGCCTACCGCATTCCCTACGCCTGGATCCCGCAGCTGGCGCAGCCGCAGGAGACGCCGATTGCGGCGGTCGATGTACGAACCCTGCGCCAGCCCGGTGCGGCGGCAGCGGGACCGGCGCAAAGCGTGGTGCGGGTGGCGGGCGTACAGCCGTACAGTAAGAGCGCCGATGCGCTGTGCGTGGCAACCGATAACGATACCCTGCGCCGCAGTCCGAAGCTGTTCCGCGTCGCGGAAAGCGCGTTCACGCCGATAAGCGCGGCGAGCGAGCTGGATAGTAAAAGGCCCGTGCTGCTGTTCGTAGGCGCGGAGCGCTGCGTGCACTGCCGCAAGCTCTGGCAACTGCTGGCGCATGAGAAACTCAGCTCGCGAATTGCTCAACTGGATACGCGCTATCTGGATGCCGACCAGCATCAGGATCTGGCGACCACGCTCGGCGTGCGCGGCCTGCCGACGTTGCTGCTGCTTAAAGCGGGGCAGCCAGCAACGCGCGCGCCCGCGCAGCTTTCGGTGGACAATCTGTTCGACTGGCTGAATCGCGCAGCAGAGTAAGTCGCGATTATTGCGGACTGGCGTTTGCCGGTCCGCCGTTGATCTGGCGGATAAAGGCCATCGGCGAATAGCCCATCGCTTTGCGGAACATCGCGGTAAAGGCGGCTGGATACTCATAGCCCAGACTCAGCGCGACTTCGGTAATCGAATCCCCTTCACGCAGCGCCGTCATGGCGTACATCAGGCACGCCTGCTGGCGCCAGTCGCAAAACGCCATCCCGGTCTCCCGGCGAAACAGACGATTAAAGGTGCGTACGCTTTTGCTCAGCTTTTGCGCCCACTGCTGCGGCGTGCTGCGGATACTGGGCTGTTGCTGAAAATCGCCGCATAGCGCCGCGAGGTGGCTGTTCTGCGGGAGCGGGGTAAACATCGGCAGCGGCGCGGCGGCGCCCAGTTCATGGAGCAGGAGCGCAATCAGGGCGGCATCGCGCCCGCTCTCTTCATACAGCAGCGGTAGCTGGCAGGCGGCCAGCAGGAGCTGATGGGTCAGCGGAGAAACCTGTAACACTTCGCAGCGCTCGCTATCACGCGGGGCGATCTGCGCATCAATATACAGGCTGTGGGTGCTGACGCCGGGCATCCAGACGCGATGCGGTTTTGTCGCCGGGATCCATACTCCGCTGAACGGCGGGACCAGCCACTGGCCGTCATCCGTTTCGACCTTCATTAACCCGTTCATCGCGTACAGAAACTGCGCCCGGCGGTGGCTGTGGCGCTCCAGCAGCGTATTGGGCGGATAGTCGCTGCCCAGCGCCAGCACCCGGCGAGGCAGATGATCGACGTCATTAATCGCAACGTTGCGCATAAAAAGTTGCCCTGGCTGAAATTCGTAATAGATTGGCTTTAAAGCGTAAGCCGGCCATGAGGTTATTCTATATCGTTACCTCCTTTTGTGGAGGAGTTTGAATGAGCGACTGGCTTTTTCTGTGCGGCATACTATCCGGCGTGACCACCTGGCTCTTTGGTTTCGGCGGCGGTTTCGTTACTGTCCCGCTGCTCTATTTACTGGTCACCGGCGCGTGGGGAGCGCAAAGCTCAGTCGGACAGCAGGCGATGCAAATCGCGGTCGCCACTTCGGCGCTGGTTATGCTTTGTTCCGCGCTGCTGGCGACCTGGCGGCACGTGCGTACCGGCACCCTGAGCTGGCGTCGTCTGTGGGCTATGCTCACCGGTATTGCCGTTGGCGGCATCGCCGGCGCGCTGTTGGCGCTTGAGGTGAGCGGGGAGTGGATCCGCTGGCTGTTCGTTATCTACCTGCTGGCAACCGTTGCCGATTGCTACCTTCGCGCCGGGTTTATGACCCCGCCCTCCCGCCGGGTGGCGCCGTCGGTGTCATACGAGCTCACGACAGGCGGCATCATTGGCCTGATCGCCTCTTTTCTCGGCGTGGGGGGAAGCGTGATGACCGTTCCTCTGATGCGCCGTCGCGGCGTGCTGATGTCCGAAGCGGCGGCGATGGCCAACGTGCTGACGCTGCCGCTGGCGGCAACGGCGACGCTGACCTGGCTATTGCTCGCCTGGCTGTCGCCGGTGGCGTTACCGAATGGGTTTATCGGCAACATCTGGCTGTCGGCGGCGGCGCAGCTGGTGGCGGGAAGCTGGCTGGGATTAAAAATAGCCTCCCGCTGGCTGGCGCGTTTACCGGATCGCTGGCATGTGAGAATTTATCCGCTATTGCTGATAGCCGTACTGCTGGTGATGAGCGTGCGGGGATAATGAGGGACGCGGCGCTGCGCATCCATCCGAGAGTCGCCTGGGTAAGCGTAGCGCGACCCGGGAAAAAGCTGCTGTTTCGCGCGGCGAAAGACAGCGCCGCATAGCCACCCTCCCGGGCGTTATGCCCGGTTCATTCTGCTGTCATTTTACTTGCGCATGCTCTCGCGAGGCGCTGTGGCCGATAAAGGAAAATAAACGATGGGTAAAACGCTGACCATTTTCGATCTGGATAATACGTTGATTAAGGGCGATAGCAGTACGCTGTGGAGCCGCTTTATGGTGCGCGAAGGCTGGGTAAACGATGCCGATTACCTGGCGCGGGAAGCGATGCTGATGGACGATTACGATCGCGGCGAGATGAATATCGCCGATTATGTGGCTCTGATTCAGGCGCCGCTGGTTGGTGTGGCAAAGCAGGACGTGGATGCGCTACTGGCGCGCTGCGTGCGTGAAGAAATTATGCCGCGCGTTTATCCGCAGGCCTGGGATCTGATTCGGACTTTACAGGCAAAGGGCGAGCAGATACTGGTGATCTCAGCCTCGGTCAGCCTGCTGGTACAGGCAGTCGCGGCGCAGCTGGGCATCGAGCAGGCGCTGGGCATTGACGTCGAGATGGTGGACGGCGGCTATAGCGGAGTGATTGCCGGTACGCCGAGCTATCAGCAGGGGAAGGTGGTGCGTCTTGAGCAGTGGCTGGCGGCGCATCCCGCCTGTTCGGGCGAGGTGACCTTCTACACCGATTCGATTAACGATCTGCCGCTGTGCCTGCGCGCCGATCGCGTACGGCTGGTCAACCCGTGTCCGCAGCTGACGGCGGCGAATGCGCAGCATCAGTGGCCGGTACTGACGTGGCGGCTGTGATTTTCCCCCGGGGGGGGCGTAAACGCCTTACCCGGCTACTTTTTCGTGCAGTTTGGGTAACCCGGATAGCTGCGCAGCGCCGCCTCCGGGAATGTTGTGATATCAGACTTCCCCGGGGAGGCGCAGCGCGATCCGGAAAAAACTAATCCGCTTTAAACAGCGGCACCACGCTGCCGCCAATATAGCGGCGGCGCAGCCAGGCGGACAGCATATCCATCGCCATCACCACCGCCACCAGCAGCAGGGTAATAAACATCACCACGTCCCAGTTCCACAGACGCATATTTTCTGCATAAATCAGGCCGATCCCTCCCGCGCCGACAAAGCCGAGCACCGCGGCGGAACGGGTATTCGATTCGATCTGATACAGGCTCAGCGCCAGGAAAGTGGGGAAAGATTGCGTGAAAATGCTGAAACGGTGCTTCTGTAACCCGTTCGCGCCTACCGCCGTCAGCCCGCGTCCCGGCGAGCGCTCAACCGCTTCGTGCCCCTCAGCGTACAGACGCCCCAGCAGCCCGGTATCCTGCATGATTATCGCCAGTACCCCGGCCAGCGGCCCGAGCCCCACCGCGCGGACAAAAATCAGCCCCCAGATCGCCATATCGATACCGCGCAGCACGTCGAACAACCGGCGCATCAGCAGGGCAATCGTCCCCGGAATCACGCCACGCATAATGTTGCGCGCCGCCAGGAAAGAGAGCAGCAGGGCGATAACCGTCGCGGTAAGCGTCCCGGCGAAAACAATCGCCAGGGTAATAGCGATTTGCGTGAAGTAATAGCGGAACGGCCAGTTAAAAAAGTCGTGCCAGACGAACATCCGCAGCAGATAGCGACTGATTTGCTCCAGTCCGCTGGCGAGTTGCTCGCCGCTGATGCCGAACTGCATAAAGAACCAGACATAGTAGAGCAGGCAGGCCAGCGTCAGCAGGCCGATATAGCGCAGATAGCGCCCCTGGGCCTGATACAAATGCCGATGCCGGCGACGGCTGGCGGCGATATCCGGTTGATTTTGCCACTGTCTCATTTTTTCCCCTCCAGAACCCACTGCCGCAGGCGGCCGGACAGCATATCCAGCAGCGAGACCACGAGAATAATCAGCAGCAGCGTGATGCTGACCTGATCGTAACGGTCCAGTTTGATATTGGTCATCAGCTCCTGGCCGATGCCGCCCGCGCCCACCAGCCCAAGGATGGTTGAGGAGCGGAAGTTAATTTCGAGGCGCATAAAGCCGTATGAGAGGAAGATGGGTTTGACCTGCGGCCACAGGGCAAAGCGGATACGCTGCAGATGCGACGCGCCGCAGGCGGCCAGGCCGCGCACCGGTTTATCCTGGGCGCTCTCTACCGCTTCATAGAACAGCTTGGTCAGGCTGCCGATAGTGTGCAGCATTAATGCCAGGAAGCCGGGGATGGCGCCGATACCAAAAGCCATCACGAAAATCACCGCCCACGCCAGCTCCGGCATGGTGCGCAGAAAAGCCACCAGCACGCGGACGGCAACACGCAGCGGGGCAGGGGACCAGGCATTATTAGCGGCAACGAACGCCAGCAGGGTGGCAATCACCACCGCAACCAGCGTCGACGCCAGCGCCAGCTGCAGCGTTTCCCAGATAAGCGGTAGCTGAATCGGCAGGCGATAGCCCCAGTAAGCCAGAGAGCCCTTAGTATGCGAATCGGCAAACAGATCGGCGATGTGCAGCGTGGGCAACGTCTCAAACAGGTAATCGAGAAAATTGGGCAGCGAGTGCCAGATGGTAAGGAGATTAAACTCGGCCAGGCTGCCGGCGGCAAAATAGAGTACCAGCAGCAGCAGGGACCCGCTAAAGGTATCGCGCTTTTGCCGCGAGCGTACCTGCTGATAGTAGCGTTCGAATTGGGTGTGGGTGTTATTCATGCGTCGCTGTGTCTTCAACGAGTCGCTGCCCCCCGCGACACTCGCCGGGCGGCAGCGTCAGGGTGGGATTAACGCGCGCTAACCAGTTCGCGTTTCATATCAATAATCTGCTGAAAATCAGCCACGCTGCCCGGGCCGATATGCTGCGTGCCGCCCATCGCTTTAATAAAGCAGGCGTGATCCTCGGTATCCAGCTTTTTAATCGCGGTAATGACTTTGGCCTTAAAATCAGCAGGCAGGGAATTGCTGACCAGGATCGGGCCGTTCGGGATCAGCGGCGATTGCCAGATAATGCGGATTTGCTTCATCAAATCCGGGTGATCCATGCGAATCAGGCGGTTGAAGGCGCCGACGCTGTAGCCGCTATTATAGTCACCGACCATGGAGGTCCAGGTCACCGCACCGGCAAACTGACCGTTCAGCACGCCGAGAATATCCTGCTCGTGGCCGCCGGAGAAGGTCACGCTGGAGAAGAAGTTATTATATTTATTATCCGCGGTGCCGCCGAACTGCTGTTTAAAGGCGTGGTTAGGAATTAAAAAGCCGGAAGTGGAATCCGGGTCGGCGAAGCCAAACGCTTTGCCCTTCAGATCCTCTAACTTTTTATACGGGCTGTCCGCTTTGACAATCACCACCGAGTGGTAGCCGCGGGACCCGTCTTTATCATCTACGGCAATCCCAACAATATCGACCGCTTGCGGATTGTTAATATAAACGGAGGCGTAAGAAGACGGCGACATACTTAATACCACGTCAACTTTGCCACCCAGTAATCCCTGAATGACGCCGGAATAGTCGGAGGAGTTACGTAATTTTGTATCGACCTTCAGCTCTTTATCAAGGAATTGCTTAACGCACTGGTTGTCGCCAATTTGCTGCGTTGCGTTCTGACCGCCAAGGATACCCAGGTTTAATTCCTTCGGTTGTTCAGCAGCGCTTGCCTGCCACGCCATCATAATGCCTGCAACCGCTGCGGATAAACGAACTGCGCCAGTGATGTACTTTTTCATTATTTTGCCCGTGTGAGTGAAATTAATGCAATTGGCTAATTTCATCGCCATACAGCCGATGCAGAATATCCTGATTCAGCTGCGTGGGATGGTCGTCAAAAATAATCTTGCCTTTGGCTATGCCGATAACCCGCGTGCAGTATTCTCGCACCAGCTCCACCGAATGCAGGTTTACCATCACGCTGATGCCCTGTTCGCTAATTTCGCGCAGGACATTCATGATCCGCTGCGTATTTTTCGGGTCGAGAGAGGCGACCGGTTCATCGGCCAGCAAAATCCCCGGGTTTTGCATCAGGGCCCGGCAAATGGCCACGCGCTGCATCTGGCCGCCGGAGAGATTTTCCGCTCGCTGCAGCGCATGCGGCAGCATATTCATCCATTCCAGCAGGGAGATAGCGCGGGCGCGGTCGGCGTCGGGGAAGATTTTGAATAATGATTTCAGGGTTGAGGTTTGGCTCAGGCGTCCCAGCAGCACGTTGGTCAACACGTCGAGACGCGGAACCAGGCAAAAATCCTGGAAAATCATACCGCACTGGCTACGCCAGGCGTTCATCGCCCGCCCGGACAGCTTTGATACGTCCTGCGGCGTCCCTCCTTCCGGGAAGCTGAGGATTTCGCCGCCGCTGGCGCGATGGGTACCGTTAATGACGTGCAAAAGCGTCGATTTTCCGGCGCCGGAGCGACCGATCACGCCAACCAATTCGCCCGCATGCAGATCGAAACTGATGCTATCCAGTACGGTTTGCTGCGCGCGCCAGGCTTTGCTCAGGTTGCGTACGCTCAGGACCTTACGCTGCCGGTCGATAAACGGCGGCGTAAACGGTTGATAATCGGTTTCTGCAACCGCAGCCAGGGAACTGTTCATAAGTGCGTCCAGATTCGTCAGTAAACTGGGCACTATTAATGGTGTTTTATATGACTGCCAGATGACAATAAGGCGAACAAATAGTGAACGAACCGGTGAGTCAGCGTAACGGATGACGAAAAATTCCGTCAGTGATCACATTTTTGCATCGGCAATCCGGCGTCTGAAAATACTCAGCCTACCTTTAATACGCTATGCGTACGATATTAAGAATGATACGTATTTCATCTGATAGAGATGCCGCGTTTTATGCGACATTAGCCGCAACGGTTTTATTGCCGCTGGCGCAAAGCAAGGCCTCAGGATGTTCGTGCAAATCTTCTTTCTGCGTCGATTTAACCGAATAGATAATCTTTTCGTGCTTGTTTACGATTCACCGCGCTAAATTTTTTGTCGGCGACTATACCTTTTGTGCGGAGCATAATTTCATTATTTACGCTAATTAATGAAATTAACCACTATTTTTGTATTGATTATTGGTTTTTTCTTCTTATTTTTTGAATTTCTTCGGTTTTTTTGCTTTTTCGAATGAAAGTGTGGTTAAGAATAGTCTTAACAGCTAATAGCTAAGATCCTGGAACATATAATATTCACTTAAGAATCGACGCATATCCCACCAATAACCATATGAAAACAAATACTTTTTGTGTTTAACTCAATATCCTTATTTTTATTCTTCAGGCTTAAATTGACCTGGTCGGTAATTAGCCCCCAGCGCACTTATTGACACACATGGCGAAAAATCCTAAATTTGGTGACACAAGAAACAAGCAAGTCATTTAGTGTTCTTTGCCTCAAGCAATACTATTTTGTGGTTTTAGATTGGATATATTTATAAGAGGGAATTTGCTGAATTAGACTTTGCAGGCCTGGGCTATCAGCAGTGTTGTGATACGTTCAAGATTTCCAGGACTATGGGGTTTAACACTATATGGATTATAAATATTCTTTAGATCAGTGCATCTGGCCGGCGCATGATAGCTTTTTTTTAAAAGGTCTCGCTGAGCTTATTCTGGATATCGATGACTTAATCTATCTTTCACTAGAAAAGGTACGCCGGGAATTTGTATTTATTAACCTTAGCGCCAGTTCGCTGAATTATTTTATCCGCCGCGATAATGAGTGGTTGGCTGAAATGAAAGGAAAGCAGATTGTACTTATTGCTGCAAGGCGCTCGGAGGCGCTGGCCAATTACTGGTATTACAATGGCTCCATTCGAGGCGTGGTCTACGTAGACTTAGCTAAGGATATTCGTCAGGAGCTGGCTTACGTTATCAATGGCCGTTTTCTACGTAAAGATATAAAGAAAGATAAAATTACTAACCGGGAAATGCAGATAATTCGTATGACGGCGCAGGGAATGCATCCGAAATCTATCGCCAAAATTGAGAATTGTAGTGTGAAAACAGTCTATACCCATCGGCGAAATGCTGAGGCCAAATTGTATTCAAAAATATATAAGTTAGCGCTGTAATTAGTAATAAACGTTGTATTTAAAAATTGTGCACCAGGTCGTAACACCCAAAATAATTTGCGTCGCAGATAATAATGATGCGGCCTGAACTATGGCGGGAATGCACACAGACGTGGGACATCAGGTCCCTTAATAAACTCAGGATGAAAAAGCTATGAAAAAAAAGGTTCTTGCAATTGCTCTGGTAACCGCGTTTGCCGGTATGGGTGTCGCTCAGGCAGCTGACGTTACTGCTCAGGCAGTCGCTACCTGGTCCGCAACCGCCAAAAAAGACACAACCAGCAAGCTGGTTGTGACTCCGCTGGGCAGCCTGGCTTTCCAGTATGCTGAAGGGGTTAAAGGCTTTAACTCACAGAAAGGCCTGTTTGATGTGGCTATTGAAGGTGACACCACCGCGACCGCATTCAAGCTGACCTCTCGTCTGATCACCAATACCCTGACTCAGCTGGATACCTCTGGTTCCACCCTGAGCGTGGGCGTTGACTACAACGGCGCTGCGGTCGAAAAAACGGCTGACACCGTCATGATCGACACCGCTGCGGGCACCCTGGGCGGCAACCTCAGCGCGCTGTCTAACGGCTATAACACCGCTGGTCGCACCACCGCTCAGGACGGCTTCACGTTCTCCATCATCAGCGGCACCACCAACGGCACAACTGCCGTTACTGACTACAGCACGCTGCCGGAAGGTATCTGGAGCGGTGACGTCAGCGTACAGTTCGACGCCACCTGGACCAGCTGATCCTCTCGTAGCACCAGGCAGGGGGTTCTCCCCCTGCTTTCTTTCACGGAATGAAATGATATGAAAAAACACATTCTGGCCATCGGCCTGTTGCTCAGCACAATGACGCCTGCCCTGGCGCTGGATGTGGGCGATATCTCTTCGTTTATGAACAGCGACAGCAGCACGCTGAGCAAAGAGATCAAAAATACGACCGACAGCGGTCGCTTAATCAACATCCATATGGAACGCCTCTCTTCGCCGCTGGATGGCGGTAAGGTGATCCCGATGGATAAGCAGGACGAGATTTTACTGACCCCCGCCAGCCTGCTGCTGCCCGCGAAGGCCAGCGACGTGATCCGCTTTTTCTATAAAGGCCCGGCGGACGATAAAGAACGCTATTACCGCATTGTCTGGTTCGATCAGGCGCTCAGCGATGCCCAGCGCAACGGCTCGACCCGCAGCGCGGTAGCCACGGCTTCGGCACGCATCGGCACCATCCTGGTGGTGGCCCCGAGAAAAGTGAATTACCGCTATCAGTACGCCAACGGCACGTTGACCAATACCGGCAACGCCACCCTGCGCATTCTGGCCTATGGCCCGTGCCTGAAACCGGCGGATGGTAAGGATTGCAAAGAAAACTACTTCCTGATGCCCGGAAAAGAGCGCCGCTTTACGCGCGTCAATGTGGCTGACAAAAAAGGACGGGTCGCGCTCTGGCAGGGCGAGCAGTTTGTTCCCGTGAAATAGACAACTGTGCTGACGGACCAAAACTATGCTTATACCAGGGATTGCCCCAGGACTTAAAGTGCTCCTTGCCTCTGGCATGGCCATCTTGCTTGTTCCGCTCAGCGTTTCCGCCGCGGCTGACAAAGTACAGCAAATCGGCGGCGTCATTATCCCTCAGGCCTTCAGCCAGGCGCTGCAGGACGGAATGAGCATTCCTCTGTTTATTCACCTCGAAGGCAGCAACGGTACCCAGGACGATCAGCGCATCGGCAACGCTTTTATCTGGCTGGATAACGGCGTACTGCGCGTCCGGCAAATACAGCTGGAAGAGAACGATAACAATGCCACCGTCAGTGAACAGACCCGCAAGCAGCTGACCGCGCTGGCCAATGAAGCATTCACTAAAGAACTCAAAATTAGTCTGACAGATGATGCGCAGCTACAGCTCAGCCTGCGCCAGCTGCTGCTGCAGCTGGTGGTGAGAAAGGAGGCGCTGGGTACCGTGCTGCGTTCGCGCAGCGAAGATATCGGTCAGTCCAGCGTCAATACCCTCAGCAGCACGATGAACTATAACCTCGGCGTATATAACAACCAGATGCGCAACGGCGGCAACAACACCTCCAGCTATCTGTCGCTGAACAACGTCACCGCGCTGCGCGAGCATCACGTGGTGCTCGACGGCTCGCTGTACGGTATAGGCTCCGGCAATCAGGACAGCGAAGTCTATAAAGCGATGTATGAACGCGATTTTGCCGGCCATCGTTTTGCGGGCGGGATGCTGGATACCTGGAATTTACAGTCCCTCGGCCCGATGACCGCCGTTTCGGCAGGGAAGATTTACGGCGCCTCATGGGGCAACCAGGCCAGTTCAACGGTGTTCGACAACTCCCAGTCGGCGACGCCGGTGGTCGCCTTTTTACCCGCCGCCGGGGAAGTGCATCTCACCCGCGACGGGCGCCTGATGAGCGTGCAGAACTTTGCCATGGGTAACCACGAAGTGGACACGCGCGGCCTGCCGTATGGCATTTACGATGTCGAGGTTGAAGTCATTGTGAACGGCCGGGTGGTCAGCAAGCGTACCCAGCGGGTCAATAAATTGTTCAGCCGCGGACGCGGAGCCGGCGCGCCGCTGGCCTGGCAGTTCTGGGGCGGCAGCTTCCATATGGACCGTTGGTCTGAGAGCGGTAAAAAGACGCTTCCGGCTAAAGACAGCTGGCTGGCGGGCGCCTCGGCCTCCGGTTCGCTCAGCACCTTAAGCTGGGCGGCGACCGGCTACGGTTATGATAACAACGCCGTCGCCGAGACGCGCCTGACCCTGCCGATCACTGAGTCCATTAACGTGAACCTGCAGAATATGCTGGCCAGCGACAGCTCGTGGAGCAGCATCGGCAGCATCAGCGCCACGCTGCCCGGCGGCTTCAGCTCGGTGTGGGTCAACCAGGAAAAAACGCAGATTGGCGACCGGATTCGGCGCAGTAATGCCGACAACCGGGCTATCGGCGGTACGCTGAATCTCAATTCACTCTGGTCAAAACTGGGGACGTTCAGCATCAGCTATAACGATGACCGCCGCTATAACAGCCACTACTACACGGCGGATTACTACCAGACGCTTTATACCGGATCCTGGGGATCGCTGGGCCTGCGCGCAGGGATACAGCGCTTTAATAACGGCGACAGCAGCGCCAGCACCGGGAAGTATATTGCGCTCGATTTCTCGCTGCCGCTCGGCAACTGGTTCAGCGCCGGGATGACCCATCAGAACGGCTACACCATGGCCAACCTGTCGGCGCGTAAACAGTTTGATGAAGGCAGCACCATCCGTACCATCGGCGCCAACGTTTCGCGGGCGATTTCCGGCGACACAGGCGATGATAAAACCCTCAGCGGCGGCGCATATGCTCAGTTTGATACCCGCTACTCCACCGGTACGCTGAACGTGAACAGCGGCGTGGATGGCTACGTGAACACCAACCTGACCGCCAACGGCAGCGTGGGCTGGCAGGGGAAAAATATCGCCGCCAGCGGCCGCACCGACGGCAATGCCGGGGTGATTTTCAACACCGGACTGGAAAATGACGGCAAGCTGAGCGCCAAAGTTAACGGTCGCATTGTTCAGCTCTCCGGCAACCGCAACTACCTGCCGCTGTCGCCCTACAGCCGCTATGAAGTGGAGTTGCAGAACAGTAAAAATTCGCTCGACAGCTACGATATCGTGACCGGGCGCAAGAGCCAGCTGACCCTTTATCCGGGGAACGTGGCGGTGATTGAGCCGGAAGTGAAGCAGATGGTCACGGTCTCCGGGCGCATTCGCGCGGAAGACGGCACGCTGCTGGCCAATGCGCGGATTAATAACCATATCGGTCGTACCCGCACCGATGAGAACGGTGAGTTTGTGATGGATGTGGATAAAAAGTATCCCACCATCGATTTCAGTTACGGTAAAAACCAGAGCTGCGAAGTGGCGCTGGAGCTAAGCCAGGCGCGCGGCGCGGTATGGGTGGGCGATGTGGTCTGTAGCGGCCTCTCCACCTATGCCCGCGTGCAGCCGACAGGAGAAGGTAATGAAAGCTAAGTGGCTGGCATGTTTAGTGATGTTAACGGCGGCGCTGTGCGTGACGCGGGTCAACGCCGCGGTCACCAAAACTACCTGGCCGGATGCGGCGGCCATGCAGTTTGTTTTCGTGGAAAACAACTCGGATGATAACTTCTTTGTCACCCCGGGCGGCGCGCTGGACCCGCGTATGACCGGGGCTAACCGCTGGACCGGGCTGAAATATAACGGCTCGGGCACCATTTATCAGCAGAGCCTGGGCTATATCGACAACGGCTATAACACCGGCCTGTACGCCAACTGGTTCTTCGATATGTGGCTGGATAACTCACCGGCTTCGCACCCTTTACTCGGCCTGCGCTGTATCAACTGGTATGCGGGCTGCGATATGGCCACCAGCCTGATCTTGCCGCAAACTACCGATGCCAACGGCTTCTATGGCGCGACGGTAACCACCGGCGGACAAAAGTGGATGCACGGCATGATGTCCGATGCTTTCTACCAGTATCTGCAGCAGATGTCGGTGGGCAGCAGCTTCTCAATGACCATCAACTCCTGCATGACGTCGGTGAGCTACGATGCCAGCAGCGGCGCACGCTGCAAAGATCAGGCCTCAGGGTATTGGTACGTGCGTAACGTCACCCATACTAAAGCGGCAAACCTGAAGCTGATTAACACCCATGCGCTGGCGGAAGTGTTTATCAACAGCGACGGGGTTCCGACGCTGGGCGAAGGCAATGCCGACTGTCGCACCCAGACTATCGGTACCCGTTCCGGTCTGAGCTGCAAAATGGTGAACTACAATTTGCAAACCAACGGCCTCAGCAATACCTCAATTCATATTTTCCCGGCTATCAGCAACTCGGCGCTGGCCTCCGCGGTGGGCAGCTACGATATGCAGTTCAGCCTCGACGGCAACTCATGGAAGCCGGTGAGCGGCATCTCTCAGTACTATACGTTTAATGAGATGAAATCATCAGATTCAGTGTATGTCTTCTTCTCAAGCAACTTTTTTAAGCAGATGGTGACGCTGGGCATCAGCGACGTGAATACCAAAGATCTGTTTAATTTCCGTTTCTATAACACCACCTCGCCCGAGTCTGGCTGGTACGAGTTTTCAACCTCTAACACCCTGATAATTAAGCCGCGTGATTTCAGCATCAGCATTATTTCCGATGAGTACACCTCGGCGCCGACCCGTGAGGGCTACGTGGGCAGCGGCGAGCCGTCGCTGGATTTCGGCTATATTGTGACGACCAGCGGTAAGACCGCCGCCGATGAAGTGCTGATTAAAGTCACCGGCCCGGCACAGGTTATTGGCGGGCGTTCATACTGTATTTTTAGTTCATCCGACGGCACGGCGAAGGTGCCGTTCCCGGCGACGCTGGCGTTTACGACGCAGACCGGGTCAACCAAAACTTACGATGCCGGATGCGATGATACCTGGCGCGATATGACCGATGCCCTGTGGTTAACCACGCCATGGACGGATATTTCCGGCGATGTCGGGCAGATGGACAAAACGACGGTGAAGTTTTCCATCCCGATGGATAATGCGATATCGCTGCGAACGGTGGATGATAACGGCTGGTTTGGTGAAGTGAGTGCTTCAGGAGAAATTCATGTCCAGGCGACGTGGCGTAACATTAACTAATTTGCTGCGGATGCTGATCTGCCTGCTGTCGCTGGGACTGGCGACAGCAGCGCAGGCTATTTCGGTGGGGAATTTAACCTTCTCGCTGGCAGCGGAAGACAATTTCGCTGCTAAGCGGGTTATCAACAACAATAAAAGCGCCCGGCTGTATCGGGTCTCTATCGTCGCTATCGACCGCCCCGGCGGCAAAGAGGTGCGTTCCCGTCCGGCGGACGGCGAGCTGCTGTTTGCCCCGCGTCAGCTCACTCTACAGGCGGGGGAGAGCGAATATTTTAAGTTTTACTACCACGGCCCGAAAGATAACCGCGAGCGCTATTATCGGGTATCGTTCCGGGAAATTCCGACCCGTAATTACGTAATGCGTAATCAAAGCGGTACGGAAGTGAGTATGGATCCGGTGGTGGTCATGGACACTATCCTCGTCGTTCGCCCGCGCGAGGTACAGTTCAAATGGGCTTACGATCGCGCGGCGGGGACCGTCAGCAACACCGGCAATACCTGGTTTAAGCTGCTGATCAAGCCCGGATGCGATACGACGGAAGAGGAAGGGGATGCATGGTATTTGCGGCCCGGGGACGTTGTCCGCAAGGCTTCGCTGCGCCAGCCGGGGAACCACTACATTATCTATAACGACAAATTTATTAAAATGACAAAAGACTGTCCGGTGAAGTAGCCGGGCAGCGCTCGCTATCCGGATAACATTCATCATTGAGAATGATCTATTTTTGATTTTTTATGTTTTTTTGATGTTATTTTGCGCCGAAAAAATATCAACATTATGTCCGCTTTGATACGTGATGAAATGATGTTTTCGTATCCCGAATATATATGATATTCCATCATTAAATAATTCATGCTAATTGTCTTTATCGTTCCGGCTATGAATTTTTTCTATTAATATGGCTTTTCCTAAGAAAGTTCCTAATGGCTGGTGGGGAAATTCCTGGACCAGATGAATTGAGAATTATTTTCAAGCGCCATGTTTTTCCTATCTCATTGTAATTAATGGTTTTTTTGTGATTTCGTGTTTTTAAGTTAATTAAGATACTCTAATTTTTTTTATCATTTTATTTTAGGGGTTCTAATTTCTTAGTTGTGAAGTGCCATTTCATCCATCCTTCATATTGACTCGTCTTAATTAAACACATAACTTCTGAAACATAAAGTGGCTGTTTCATATTGTGATTGCGCATTTAAATACAAATTATATGCCATGCGTATGTTTTATTTTGTGTTATATAGAATCTGAATTATTCATCTTATATATGTTTAGTGGCGTTTTTTGAGCAGAGGAGTCGCCTTCCTTTGTACTCTTCCCGTTAAGGAAAGCGGCAAATCATGGATGAGGAGCGCGTGATATATGGACTATCTCACTGATTTACGGTCATGTATCTGGCCGAGAGAAGATCGCTACTTTGTTGACGGATTATCCACGATTATTTTTGATATCCGCGATTTGATCTACCCATCTCTGGATGAACTACGCGACGGGTTTATGTTTATTAATATTAGCCCTAAATTTATGAGCCACTTTATCAGCCATGAACACCAATGGCTGAAAATCGCCGAGAAAAAACAGGTGATATTAATTGCCGCAACCAGGCTGGAGGCGCTGGCCAATTACTGGTATTTCAATAGTCAGGCCAGAGGCGTGGTTTATACGGAATCCTTATACGCTATTCGCCATGAGCTGACCCGAGCCATAAACGGTCGTTTTCGCCGCAGTGATATAAAAAAAGGAAAAATGACCCGAAAGGAGATGCAAATCATTGGTCATCTTGCGCAGGGGATACAGCCGAAATCTATTGCCAAAATTGAGAACTGCAGCGTCAAAACGGTTTATACCCATCAGCGTAACGCGGAGGTGAAGCTGGATTTTAAAATAAATAAATTAGCCATCTGAGATTTAAGCTCGGCGGCCGTTTATCCCTTCGCCGGGCGAGCGTAAATGTTATGGGTCGTAAATAATATATATTATATAAATCAATGTATTACCTGAAATAGTATCAAGCAGCCTTGCTCCGGCGCAGAAGAGACGCGTTGCTCAGGAAACGCAGCGTGGCGCGATAATCCTTCACCGCGCCACGGCCGATGGCTACCCGGTCGCTCTCCCATATCGGCGATTCGCCAGCAGACTCAGTCCGCAGCACAGCAGATAGTAAACCGCGCCGGTAAAAACAAAAATCGCCAGCGGGTAGATCTGCACCCGGTTATTGACCTGCCCGGCGACGGTAGTCAGCTCCGGCACGTTGACGATAAAGGCCAGCGAGGTGTCTTTGAGCAGGCCGATAAATATCCCAACCAGCGACGGCTGAACGTTACGCAGGGCCTGCGGTAGCAGGATCAGGCGCAGCGTTTGCCCGGGAGCGAAACCCTGGGTCAGCGCTGCTTCGTATTGCCCACGGGGTAGCGATTGCAGGCCCGCCAGCACTGAATGCATCACCGAGGCGGCGGTAAACCACGCCAGCGCCACCGTGACGGTGACCGCGCCCGGGAGATCGCTGCCGGTGAGCATAGGAAGCAGATACCACAGCCAGAAAATCACGAAGATCAGCGGGATGCCGCGAATAATTTCCGCCCACAGAAATAGCAGCCGCCGCACGATCCCTTCGTAGCGCCAGGCGATAGCTGCCAGCAGAACGCCGCCCGGCAGCGCCAGTGCGGCGGCGCCGATAGCCATCAGCAGCGTCAGCACCACGCCGCCGGGGATACCGTCCGCCAGCCGCCCCCACAGCAGATAATCGAGGTTATCAACGATGACCGCCAGATTAGCGTTCATAACCGGCTCTCCTTTGCTGAGCTCTTCCCGGACCGAGACGCGTCAGCGCCACGCCCATCAGCACCCCAAGCGCCAGATACAGCGCGGTGCCGACGGCAAACGCCTCCAGCGCATGCGCGTTGTAGCTCTCGATTTGCCGCACCTGATAGGTCAGTTCGGCAAAGCCGATACCGCTCGCCAGCGAAGAGAGCTTCATCAGGTTGAGATACTGGCCGATAATCGGCTGCCAGGCGTTAGCCAGCCCCTGCGGCAGCAGAATGTGGCGCAGCTCCTGCCAGGGCGTAAACCCCTGCGACAGCGCTGCTTCCCGCTGACCGTGGCTAACGGCGCGCAGCCCGGAGGCGATCTCTTCAATCAGAAACGCCGAGGTAAAGACCCCGAGTCCCCACATTGAGCAGAGAAACTCCGGCGTCAGCCACCAGACGTTGCCCGGGAGAATCGACCAGCTGCGATCGTCATTAATAAAATCCTGCGCCCCCAGCGGCAGCAGATTCCAGGCGGCAAAATACCAGAACAGCAGCTGGACCAGCAGCGGCGTATTGCGGAACAGTGAAACCCAGGCCGCCACCAGCCAACGGCCGGGCCTGCCGCCCCCGAGACGCAGTGCCAGCAGCAGGATGGCCAGCACGGTCGCCAGAACCATCCCGGCGATGCTGACCCAGACGGTGGTGAGAAAACCGGAGATGATCCATTGCAGCGGCTGCCCGCTCAGCACGCCATGCCAGTCGAGATGCGGGATCACGCCTCACTCTCCTGGTGCAGCGGATCGAGCACCTTTTGCAGGAAACGGCGGGTGCGGGCGTGCTGCGGCCGGGCAAAAAACTCGGCCGGCGGCGCGACTTCGAGAATATCGCCGCCGTCGATAAACACCACCCGGTCAGCAATCTCGCGGGCGAACTGCATCTCATGCGTCACCACCACCATGGTGATCCCGCTATGGGCGAGGTTTTTCATGACCTGCAGGACTTCGCCGATCATCTCCGGATCGAGCGCCGACGTGGGTTCGTCGAACAGAATAATCTGCGGCGAGGAGGCGAGGGCCCGGGCGATCGCCACCCTCTGCTGCTGGCCGCCCGAGAGCTGGGCCGGCATCTGCCGGGCTTTATCCGCAAGGCCGACCTGGTTGAGCAGCGCCAGCGAGCGCTCGCGGGCGGCGCTTTTGCCCCAGCCGTGAACGCGTTCCAGCGCGAGGGTGATATTCTCCTGCGCCGTCAGGTGGGCATAGAGATTAAACTGCTGAAAAACAAAGCCGACCCGGCTGCGCAGCTGGCGCAGAGCGCTGCCGGTGAGCTGCGCTGTCGGTTTGCCGTCGATCAGTATTTCGCCGCCGCTGAGTGATTCAAGCTGGTTGATCAGCCGGATCAGGGTTGATTTGCCCGATCCCGAAGGGCCGAGGATCGCCACCACTTCGCCGGGTTCAACCTGTAAGTTAACGCCGTTCAGCACCCGATGGTCGCCGTAGCTTTTGGCAACATCGCGAAACTCAATGCTGGCGCGCTGCAGATGCGAAAAATCCGCGGACGATGCCGCGGAGCGTGAAAATAGAGCCGATAACATCATCTTTCTCTGCTTATTTCGCTTCGATAGTAAAGGCGCGCGGCTGCGGGGTTTTGGTGCTCGGGCCAAACCAGACGTCGTAAATTTTGGCCGCCTCACCGGATTTCTCCAGCTTGACCAGCTCGTCATTGACCGCTTTCAGCAGGGCCGGTTCGCCTTTCTTCACGCCGACGCCAATCTCTTCTTTGCTCAGCAGGTCGGGGATGATTTTGAAGTTAGCTTTGTCCGGCGCTTCCGCCAGCAGTCCGGCCAGGATGGTGCTGTCCTGAGTGATGGCCTGCACGTTGCCGTTGCGCAGGGCGGTCAGCGCCAGCGGAATATCATCATAAGAGAGCACGCGCGATTGCGGGAAACGCTGATGCAGCGCCTGTTCGCCGGTGGTGCCTTTTACCGCGCCGATGCGCGCTTTGCTGTAATCATCGAGCTTATCCGGTGATTTTGCCGGAACGAGGAACTGCTGGCCGGTCACAAAGTAAGGTGTTGAGAAATCAATGACCTGTGCACGTTCCGGAGTGATGGTGATATCGGCGACGATCAGGTCGGCCTTGCCGGACTGCAGCAGCGGAATGCGGTTGGCCGGGTTAGTGGCGACCAGCTCCAGCTTAACGCCGAGAGATTTGGCCAGCGCTTCGGCGAAGTCCACGTCGTAACCGACGATTTTATGCGTTTTCGGATCTACCGAACCGAACGGCGGGTTGGCGTCGAAGGTGGCGACTTTGACCACGCCGGCGGCTTTGATATCGGCTAATTGATCGGCCTGAGCCTGCGCGGCGAGCACCAGCATGCCCAGCGCCAGCGCGATTTTTGTTTTTGCAATGCGCATTGTTATTCCCCTGAATCCCTGTTTTGTTTTGTGTTTATCACGCTCCCACAAATCGCCCATCGGCGGCAAAGAAGAAAAAGTTCTTATCTATAACAAAAAAGAACTTAACAAAACTGTGGGTATTGTTTAACCGGATGGGCTACTACGCTGGGGAAAAGTAGCCCGGACAGGTGCGTAGCACCGCCTCCGGGAGGGTGTAGAGGGGTTCCGTTCACCATCAAGTCGCAGAAAATGCCTCATCGAGGTACGTGAACGGGAAAAGGGGGAGAAAACCGTCTCCCCCTTTACAATCCCCGCGGTCCCGCAAAGAAATCGGTGCTGCGCACTGCGCTCACCTCCCGGACCTCAGCCTGCGGTCGGCTCAACTCGACCTTACTCGTCCCATCCCTGGGACTCGCCCCTACGGGGCCAGCGCAAGCGCTGTTCAAAATTGCTCCAGGCAATTTTGTCGTGTCTCGATTCGCCTCTGGCCGCCATCCCTGGCGGCCAGCCCTTGTCTTCGGTCCTCCGGTTCGCCGATTTCAGCGGGGGCCAGGGCATCGCTGCATAACACGTTGTTTCAGAGATATCTCCGCTGCTGTATGAAACTCTCCCGGAGGCGGCGCTTGACGCGCCTGTCCGGGCTACCAAACCGAGGAAAAGTAGCCCGGATAAGACGTTTACGTCGCAATCCGGGAAAGGCCCCAATATGCATCCCGCAGCATTACTAATCCGGAATTGATATTTCCCGCTCGCCGTCAACTGTGGTTGAAATAGACCCAGGCAAAAATGCTTCCTGACGGAGGAGAAAATGAAAGTGGCGCTGTGGCAACGCATAACGGGCTGGCTGGCTTCTTTATCTGACGGTGAAGCCGGGCAGCAGGATACCCAACGCATCATGGAGGCAATATTACCGGTCGCCAGTCTCTACGGAATTGAGCTCGGCAACGTTGAAACAAGGTGGTTTCGCCATGATAAAACATACTGAGCGGCGCAGGACGCGTGAAGCCTACTGGAACGAGGTGTGCTTTGTGTAGCGCGAGGCTGTTTGCGGTTGCGGCGACGCAGGAAGCGAAGCCGCAGCTCTGAACAGCTTTATCCCCCCAGATACATTCGCTTGATTTCCGGATTCGCCAGCACCTCCTGCGCAGGACCCGAGAGCATAATCTTCCCATTCTCCAGCACATAGGCGCGATCGGCGATGGTCAACGCCGCCGTGGCGTTCTGCTCTACCAGCAGCACGGTAATATTCTCCTCCCGTAGCTGCCTAATCGTGGCGAACAGCTCCCCGACAATTTTCGGCGCCAGCCCGAGACTTGGCTCATCGAGCATCAGCAGTACCGGTTCGCTCATCAGCGCTCTGGCGATAGCCAGCATCTGCTGCTCGCCGCCGCTCATGGTGCCCGCCATCTGAGCACGCCGCTCCTTGAGGCGGGGAAACAGGCTGTACATGCGATCGCGCAGGCGGGTAAAGCCGGCGAGATTATTGTAGGCCCCCATGCGCAGATTTTCTTCGATGGTCAGGTTGGTGAAGATGCGCCGTCCTTCGGGTACCAGCGCCAGCCCCTTACGCACAATCTGATGCGTCTGGCTGCGGGAGATATCCTCGTTGAGAAAATTGACCCGCCCCGTGGAACGCACCAGATTGACGATGCCGTTGAGGGTGGAGGTTTTCCCGGCACCGTTGCTGCCGATAAGGGTAACGATCTCCCGGTCGTAAATATCAATATCAACGCCTTTTAGTCCCTGAATCACGCCGTAAAACACGTTTAATTCGCGCGCGCTAAGCATAACGAACGTCCCCCAGGTAAGCGGAAATCACGCCCGGATCCTCAATGGCTTCCGACATCAGGCCGCTAAACAGCGGCTTGCCGTACTCCAGCACCATCACCCGCTCGCACAGCTTGTTGACGAACGGCATATCGTGCTCGATCAGCAGTACGCTGAGCTGATAGTCGTTACGCATGCGGAAGATCAGGTCTGCCAGATCTTCCGTCTCCTTTGGGTTCATCCCAGCGGCGGGTTCGTCGAGCAGCAGTAATTTTGGCGAGGTCGCCAGCGCGCGGGCGATCTCCACCTTGCGCTGGTTGCCGTAGCTAAGGTTGGTGGCCTGCACGTCGGCGAAATGGGCGATACCGATATCGTCCAGAATCGCCATCGCTTTGGCCTTTGCCGCCCGCTCGGCGGGGTAGTAGCGGCCGATATGCAGCGCCGCTTCCAGCAGCGAATAGCGGCTGGCGCTGTCGAGGCCAACCATCACGTTTTCTAATACCGTCATCGAGTTGAACAGGCGGATATTCTGAAAGGTGCGGGCAATCCCGGCGTTGACCACCCGGTTCGGCTTCAGCCCTTTTAGCGATTTTCCCGCGAGGGTCACGCTGCCGCTGGTCGGTTTATAGTTGGCGGTGATGACGTTGAACATCGTGGTTTTGCCCGCGCCGTTGGGGCCAATCAGGCCAAAAATTTCCGCCTCGTCGACGTGGAAACTGACGCTGTCGATAGCCCGCAGGCCACCGAACTGCATGGTCACGTCCTGCACCTGTAAAATGACCTTATTTTGCGCCATCGCCGCGTCTCCTTTTGCCCACCTGCCAAATCTCTTTTTTGCCCAACAGACCTTCGCGGGCGAACAGCATGATGATCAGCAGCAGCAGCGAGAACACCACCATCCGCAGGCCCGGATACGCGCCGAGATCGTGACCGAAGAACTGGAGCGGCTGGTCGAGAAAGCGCAGCCACTCGCCGCTGCCGACCACCAGTATGGTGCCGAGCAGCGCGCCGGTGGTGCTGCCCAGGCCGCCGAGCACGATAATAATCAGCAGCTGGAAGGTAAGCATAAAGTCGAACAGGCCCGGCGAGATGGTGGTCAGCAGCGAGGCCAGCAGGCCGCCGCCGATCCCTTCGAAGAAGGCGCTGGTGGCGAAGGCGCAGGTTTTAATGCGAAACGTGTTCACGCCCATGGCGATAGCGGCGTCTTCGTCGTCGCGCACCGCTTTCATCATTCGCCCGTACTTCGACCACACCAGCTGCAAAATCATCCCGGTCGCCAGCAGGGCGAACAGCCCGCACCAGAACAGCAGATGCGGCTGCTGCGGAATATCGTTGAGGCCAATCGCGCCGTTGGTGATCTGCGGATTGTTGATTGCGAGGATTTTAATGATAAAGCCGAAGCCGAGGGTCACAATCGCCAGGTAGTCGCCGCGCACGCGGAAGACCGGCAGGGCAAGGCAAACCGCCAGCGCCGCCGCGCACAGGCCGCTAATGAGCAGCGCGGGCAGGAACCCGGCGTGCAGCACGAGGATCCACGGGCTGGGCGCGGCCATCTCAAACATATCCAGCTTGCTGTCGCTGGGGAGGATCAGCAGGGCGGTGACGTAAGCGCCGACCGCCACAAAGCCGTTGGGCTCCAGCGACAGCTGGCCGGTCACGCCGTTGATCAGGTTATAGCTGACTGCGAGGATCATAAAGACGAAAATGGTGCTGATGACGCGAATAATGTAGTCGTTGAAGACGACGTTGATCCCGGCCAGCAGCGCGACGCAGAGAGCAATAATGACCAGGTTGCGCAGCTGCGCCCCGGCGGTAGTCGTAGCGTTGAGCATCAGAAACGGCTCCTTTCCAGACGTTCATCGCCCATAATGCCAACCGGGCGGAATAAGAGGACCAGAATCAAGAACATAAAGGCAAAGGCGTCTTTGTAGCCGCCCAGCTCGGGAAACAGGGCGACCGCCACCACCTCGGTAAAGCCGAGAATAAAGCCGCCGAGCACCGCGCCGGTGACGCTGCCGATTCCGCCGAGCACCGCGGCGGCGAAGGCCTTCAGGCCGATCAGCACGCCCATCAGCGGGTCGATGGTCGGGTAGCTGATGGAGTAGAACACCCCGCCCAGCGCCGCGAGGCTGCTGCCGAGGGCGAACACCAGCGAGATAATGCGGTTGGCGTCGATGCCCATCAGGCGCACGGTATTAACGTCGAAGGCCACCGCGCGGATCGCCATCCCGTAGCGGGTGCGGTACAGCAGCCAGAGGATCGCCAGCAGCAGCAGGACGGTGATCAGCGGCACGATCCACGCCACGTTGGTGATAATCACGTCACCAAAGGCGCGAGTGTTGTTGAAAAATTCCGGTGCGGAAAAGAAGCGCGAGCTGCCGCCAAACAGCACGTTGAACAGGTTTTCGAGGAAGAAGCTGACGCCGATGGCGGTGATCAGCATCGAGATTTTTGATGCCTGACGCAGCGGGCGATAGGCCACCCGGTCGATCAGCATGCCGAACAGGCCGCACAGCGCGAGGGTCAGGAAAACGGCTACCCCGAAGGGTAGCCCAATGGAAGAAAACAAAAACAGGGTGGTAAACGCCCCGACCATCATTACGTCCGCATGGGCGAAGTTGATCAGGCGCAGCACCCCATAAACCATCGTATAACCGATGGCAATCAGGGCGTACATGCCCCCAAGGCTCATTCCATTGACCACTTGCTGGAGAAAAATGGCACCATCCATCTGATATCTCTCTTATTTTCCCTAAATAATTCGAGTTGCAGGACAAAACGGTTAACCGTTTTGAACAGCGCTTGCGCTGGCCCCGTAGGGGCGATGCTCATGGATGAGCCGAGTAACACAGCCAGCGCACATGCAACTTGAAGTATGACGGGGTTAAGGATTAACCACGGTACGAAACGCCAGCTTGCCATCCTTCACTTCGTTGATGACCGCGCTGCGGATAGCGTCGCCGTTTTGTAACGTCAGCGTACCGGTTACGCCCTGGAAGTCCTTAGTAGCGCGAATTTTTTCGTTAACGCAAACCCGGTCGCGCGGGTCGCTGCACTGGTTCATGGCGTTGATAATGACGTTATAGGCGTCCGCCGCCATCGCGCCCCAGGTATGGGTCGGCTGCTGGTATTTGGCTTCCCAGGCTTTGATAAACACCTCGCCCGCCGGCGTTTGCTCTTTGGCGTTCGGCGAGTAGTAGTCGGTGGTCATATAGCCGTTGACCGCGTCTTTGCCGACGTCAAAAAAGACCTGATCCGCCGCCAGCCCGTCGCCGCCGACCACCGGCTTGCTCAGCCCCAGTTGCTTCGCCTGTACGGCGATCAGCGCCCCTTCGGTGTAGTAGATCGGCATATAGATCATGTCGACGTTCTTCGCCTTCACGCTGGCCAGCTGGGCCTTAAAGTCTTTGCTGCCGCCGGGAGCCTGAACTTCGATAGGAATGGTGCCGCCGTTTTTCAGGAACTGCGTGCGGAAGGCTTTCGCCAGGCCAACGGAGTAGTCGTTGCTGCTGTCGAAGACGATGGCGGCGGTTTTAGCCTTCAGATCGCGCGAGGCGAGGTTAGCGCCGACCACGCCCTGGAAGCTGTCGGAGAAGCAGACCCGACTGACGTAAGGGTGGTTGCGGGTGACGCGGTCGTTGGTGGCGGTTGAGGAGACCAGCGGCGTTTTACTGTCGTCGGCGATTTTGGTCATCGCCAGGGTATTGGAGGAGGTGACTTCGCCGATCACCGCGTCGACTTTATCGCTGGAGACCAGGCGCTGCATGGCGTTAGCGGCTTCGACCTTGTCGCTCTTATCGTCAATCACGATAAGCTTCACGGTGTCGCCATTTTTTAACGTCGGCGTAATGCTCTGGATGATATCCAGCCCTTTTTGCGAAGGTTGTCCGTAGCCGCTCAGCGCGCCGCTCAGCGGCAAGACCACGCCAATTTTAATTTCAGCCGCCTGCGCGCTGCTGGCACCGACCCACGCGGCAACCAGCGTGGCCATTAAAGACGCTTTCCCGGAAAACTTGTTCATTTTTACCTCACCGTCGGTCGATTATTTATACCCTTCATACTTCAAGTTGCATGTGCGTTGGCTTTCCTCGCTCACCCCAGTCACTTACTAGAGTAAGCTCCTGGGGATTCCCTGCGTCGCCGCCTTCCTGCAACTCGAATTATTTTGGGTATATCTTTAACCATCAATGACTGCATAACATTGAGAAATAATTCACCTGGATATCCGGCGAATTATTGGCTGTTATATTGAATAGATAACGAGATATATTTGGTATGCAGATTTACCTTACAACGTCCGTTTCGTTTTTACTCATGCAATATTCTTATTACCTGCAGGAAAGGGCATAAGGCTGATGACAACCCTGTTTTGGGTACGGTGAACGCATTATGCCGGGGGCGGCTGACGCCTTACCCGGCCTGCAAAATCCGCAATGCCAGCGCGCACCCGAAAATAATATCCAGGTGCGCCCGGTAATATTAAAAATCTATTCTGCTGTCCGCCTGGTTTATTATTTTAGCTGGCTCAACGGTTTTATTTTTCCATGCAGCGCAGGATTATCACTTTCGTCTTTCAGGCGCACTCCGGTAAGCCGCCGCAAAAAGGCCTGCTCCAGTAACCAGGCCAGCTTAAAAGCGGCGGCATCAAAGCTCAGCCCTTCCGGACGGATATTAGAAATACAGTTGCGCTCCGACTCCAGCCGCTGACGATGCGGCTGCCAGGTTAAATACACTCCGAGGCTGTCCGGCGAAGAGAGCCCGGGCCGTTCGCCAATCAATATCGCCACCGCTCTGGCCTTCAGCGTTTCGCCTATATCATCGCCCAGCGCGACCCGCGACTGGTGCGCCAGCACCACCGGGGCCAGGCTCAGGCCGAGGGTTTTCAGATAGGGCAGCAGGGCGCGAATCAGCGGCACTGCCTGGCGCTGCACGGCGTACGACGACAGCCCGTCGCCAATCACCAGCAGCAGGTCGGCGGGGCGCGCGCCGCTGGCGGCGAGGTCGGCGCGGCTCTCTTCGTTCAGCTGCCGCCCCAGATCCGGGCGATTCAGATAGACATGGCGATCGCTGGCGGCGCTGCGGACGGTCAGCGTCGACAGCCCCAGCTCCGCCAGCGGCTGAACAAGCTGGTCGCTGGCTAAAGGTTGGTGGATAGCATCGCGCGCCCGGGCGTGGGCGAGGCCGAAATTCAGCACTTCGCGGGTCGGCAGGCTGGCGCCGCTGCGCCCCAGCGCAATCCGCGCATCGGTAAACTCACGCAGCGGGTTCCAGGCGTCGGGAGGATTCATACCGGTTCTCCTTGCGGCAGGACGGAAAGCAGCGGATGGCGGGCATCGGTCAGACGCAGCGCGCCGTGGCGGTCAATAATTTGCATCTTCGTCAGCCAGTCGGCGAACTCAGGCGCATGCTGTAAACCCAGCAGTCGGCGGGCGTAAAGTGCATCGTGGAACGAGGTGCTTTGGTAGTTGAGCATAATATCGTCTGCCCCCGGTACGCCGATCAAAAAGGTCAGCCCGGCCGCGCAAAGCAGCGTCAGCAGGGTATCCATATCGTCCTGATCCGCTTCGGCGTGATTGGTGTAGCAAACGTCGCAGCCGATGGGCAGCCCCATCAGCTTGCCGCAGAAGTGATCTTCCAGTCCGGCGCGGATAATCTGCTTACCATCGTACAGATACTCCGGGCCGATAAAGCCCACCACCGTATTGACCAGCAGCGGCTCAAAATGGCGGGCGACGGCGTAGGCCCGGGCTTCGCAGGTCTGCTGGTCAACGCCGTGATGGGCGTTGGCGGAAAGACAGCTGCCCTGGCCGGTTTCAAAATACATCACGTTGTTGCCCAGCGTGCCGCGGTTCAGGCTAAGCGCCGCTTCCCGCGCTTCCTGCAGCAGCGCCAGATTAATGCCGAAACCGCTGTTGGCGGCTTCGGTACCGGCCACCGACTGGAACACCAGATCCACCGGCGCGCCGCGCTCAATCAGCTGCAGAGTGTTGGTGACGTGGGTCAAAATGCACGACTGGGTGGGGATGGCGAAGCGCTGAATAATATCGTCAAGCATATGGTTTAGCTGCGCCAGCACCGGCAGGCTGTCGCTGGCCGGATTGATGCCGATCACCGCGTCTCCTGCGCCGTACAGCAGGCCGTCGAGCATGCTGGCGGCGATGCCTTTGAGGTCATCGGTCGGGTGATTGGGCTGCAGGCGCACGCTCAGGCGCCCCGGCAGGCCGATAGTGTTGCGAAAACGGGTGACGACCCGGCATTTGCTGGCGGCGAGGATCAGATCCTGATTGCGCATCAGCTTGCTGACCGCGGCGGCCATCTCCGGGGTTATCGCGCGGGCGACCTGGCGCAGCGCCGCTTCATCGGTGGCGTCGTCGAGCAGCCAGTCGCGAAAATCGCCGACCGTAAGATGGCGAATCGCCGCGAAGCCCCGGGCGTCGTGGGTATCGAGGATCAGCCGGGTCACCTCATCCTGCTCGTAGGGAATCAGCGGATTATCGAGAATCTCGGTGAGCGGAACCTCCGCCAGCGCCATTTTTGCCGCCATCCGCTCTTCGGCGGAGCCGGCGATAACGCCCGCCAGCGCGTCGCCGGAACGCGCAGGGGAGGCCTTCGCCAGTAGGGTTTTCAGGCTCTCAAAGCGCCATACCTGGCCCGATAGCGTGGTTTTATACATGTGTCGCCTCCTCAGGAGACCGTACGCAGCTGCGGATCCACCGCCGCGCGCTGGCGGGCCGCTGCGGTCTTGCGAAACCACAGGTAGCCGCCGAGCATCATGGCGGCGAAAATCAGCGCCAGCAGCGTGTTGTACCAGACCATCGCCACCAGGCAGAGCACCGCCATGGCCAGCGCGAAGGCCGGCGCCCACGGATAGAGCGGCGCGCGGAACGGTCGAATCAGCTTCGGCTCGCTGCGGCGCAGCTTAAACAGCGCCGCCATCGAGGTGATATACATAACAATAGCGCCAAATACCGACATCGTGACGATACAGGCGGTCAGCGGCATCCCGCTAATGGTGATCAGCGAATCGGAGAAAATGGCGGCGATGCCGACCACGCCCCCGGCGAGGATCGCCAGATGCGGCGTGCGGGTGCGGCGGTTCAGCGTCGCCAGCCCGGCGGGGAGATAGCCCGCGCGCGCCAGAGAGTAAATCTGCCGCGAGTAGCCCATGATAATCCCGTGGAACGAGGCCACCAGGCCAAACAGCCCCAGCCACACCAGCATATGCAGCCAGCCGCTGCTGTTGCCGACCACCATTTTCATCGCCTGCGGTAGCGGGTCGTTGATATTGGCCAGGGTTCGCCAGTCGCCGACGCCGCCGGCAAAGACCATCACGCCTATCGCCAGTACGGTCAGGGTCAGAATGCCGCCGCCCAGCGCCCGGGGAATAGTGCGCTGCGGATCTTTAGCTTCTTCGGCGGCCATCGATGCGCCTTCAATCGCCAGAAAGAACCAGATCGCGAACGGGATGGCGGCAAACATGCCCGGCAGCGCCAGGCCGCTAAAGCTTTCCGCGCCCGCCCAGCCGTTAGCGGTAAAATGGCTCCAGGAGAAGCCCGGCGCGACCACGCCCATAAACACCAGCAGCTCGAAGATCGCTAATAACGTCACCACCAGCTCAAAGGTGGCGGCAATCCCCACGCCGAGAATATTCAGCGTCATAAAGATAACATAGGCGCCGCAGGCCACCCATTTGGGGTCGAGCGCCGGAAACTGCACGTTCAGATAGGCGCCGATGGCCATAGCGATGGCGGGCGGGGCGAAGACGAATTCAATCAGGGTCGCGAAGCCGGCGATAAACCCGCCGGTGGGGCCAAAGGCGCGGTAGGCGTAGGCAAAAGGTCCGCCCGCATGCGGAATGGCGGTGGTCAGCTCGGTGAAGCTAAAAATAAAGGCGCAGTACATCGCGGCGATGGCCAGCGCGACGATCAGAAAGCCCAGCGTCCCGGCCTGGGACCAGCCGTAGCTCCAGCCAAAATACTCCCCGGAAATAACCAGCCCAACGGCGATCCCCCATAAGCGGAAACTGCCGAGCGTTCTTTTAAGCGTTGTGGTTTGCTCTGTCATGTTCGTTGCCTCGCCAGATAAAGATATCGGGAGGGTTGCAAAGAGAATGCCAGGGCATACCACCGATAAACGCGGCGGTTTAAGAACCTATCCCATTAGGGCTATCTTATTTGCCAGTTTGGCCCTGGGCAGTGCTCAGACAATACTCACAGAGTGTTGAACGCCCTTCAGGGCGGCCCGCAGGGGGAGCGTAGCGAATCATCCTCACGTACTACGTGTACGCTCCGGTTCTTGCGCGCTGTCCGTGTGCAAACTGTCTGCAACGATTACGCCTGTTGGGCCAGGCTCTACGCCAACGAGGATCAAAAAAGGGGCAGACCGCGCCCGGCGGAAGAGTCGCCGTGGTGCAGCTGCCCGCAAATGTGGCGTTACTGGTGCACGATGGCGCCAGCGTCTTGTTGAATTACCGGACCTGCTTTCACCTGCAGGTTAAGTCCTTTACTCTCCAGCTCGGCATTGCGAATGCGCAGGCCGCGGTCGGCTTCAATATTGACGTTGCTAAAATGGAAACCGCTGAGCGGCGCTTCCGGGGTACCGATAATATAGGCCGCCGCTTTGCTGTCGCCGGTGGAGGTTAAATTCTCAACGGTGATGTTACTGAAGTGCGGAGTCTTGTATTTATCGAACGGCTGTTTCGGGTCGCTGTCCGGCGGATAGATCTGCTCGCCGAGGGTAAAGCCGCCTGCCTGCAACAGCTTATCGACCTCGGCCTGCACAATCGGCGCGGCTTTGTAATAGGCGGAGAACACCAGCGGCACCTCAACGTTATGCATTCTGGTATTGCGGTAGACGATATTTTTTACCTCGCCGCCTTTGCCGCGCGGGCTTTTAATCCGAATGCCGTACATCGAACCTTCGAAGGTATTGTTTTCCACCAGCACGTTATTCACGCCGCCTGCGCTCTCGCTGCCGATGGAGATCCCGCGCCCCTGCTTCAGAGTGTTGTTGGCGATATAGATGTTATCCACCACGCCGTCCGGGAAGCGCGGGTCGGCTTTCTCCGCCTTGATGGCAATATGGTCGTCGTTACAGTCGATATAGTTGTTGGTAATACGGATATTCTGGCTATCGATAGGATCGATGGCGTCGGTGTTCGGCGCATGCCACGGCGAAAGAATACGCGTGCCGTTGATATCGACATCGTGCGCGTAGCGGGTGACCACGTGGAAGCTGGGTGAATGGGTGAGGGTCACGCCGTCGATAAGCACGTTGCTGGCGCGGGTGATATAAATCAGCCGCGGCCGGTCGGTACCGCCTTTCTTGCCGGTGGCGCGGATATTTTCCCGCCAGCGTTCCCACCACACTGCGCCCTGGCCGTCGATAGTGCCTTCACCGACGATGGCCACGTTTTGCGCGTCGGCGATGCTAATAAACGGCAGCCAGCCGTTTTCCGCTTCGGCGTATCGCGTTTTATCATCGCCGCGATAGGCAGCCACTTCGGTTGAGGCCACCAGGGTGGCGTCTTTCTCCAGCTTAAGCTGAATATTATTCTTCAGAAACAGCGGGTTGGTGAGGAAATTACCTTTCGGCACCAGCACCGTTCCCCCTCCGGCGGCGGCGCAGTCATCAATCGCTTTTTGAATGGCATCGGTGTTGAGCGCGATTTGCAGCCGATGGCCTTCTGCGCCGTAGTGGGTGATATCACAGACTTTATCGGGAAACTTCACGGAACTCGCGGCCTGAGCGGCGTGCAGCGGTAGAAGGCCGACGGCGGCAGCGGCGGCCCACAGAGGCAAAGCGCGGGGTATCATGGCATTATCCTTTTTTGGTTTGTTGTTTTGTAAAATTAGCACCAATGTTTTGATTTAATGAGGGCGGCGATCACGGTTTCTCTTTTGTCGTTATTCTGCCCATAAGTGGCGATGATGATTTGGGCGAATGCATAGATGACAGGCCCGGCGGCTTTGCAATTTGGCGACAGGCGGGGTATAAGGAACCTCTTATCTGGATGTTTAGATGTCTATACGCCCATGGGGTCAAATGCAAACAACACAACAACAACAAGGTGGGCAGCTTAAGCGCACCATGAAGACTCGCCACCTGATCATGCTGTCGCTGGGTGGCGTTATTGGCACAGGGCTATTTTTTAATACCGGCTATATCATCTCCACCACCGGAGCGGCGGGCACGCTGCTGGCCTATCTGATTGGCGCGCTGGTGGTCTGGCTGGTGATGCAGTGTCTGGGCGAACTTTCGGTGGCGATGCCGGAAACCGGGGCGTTTCACGTCTACGCCGCGCGCTATCTCGGCCCGGCGACCGGGTATACCGTCGCCTGGCTCTACTGGCTGACCTGGACCGTCGCGCTTGGCTCAAGCTTCACCGCCGCCGGATTCTGCATGCAGTACTGGTTCCCGCAGGTGCCGGTATGGGTCTGGTGCGTGGTATTCTGCGCGGTGATTTTCGCGCTTAACGTTATCTCCACCCGCTTCTTTGCCGAAGGTGAATTCTGGTTCTCGCTGGTGAAGGTGGTCACCATTATCGCCTTTATTATTCTCGGCGGGGCGGCGATCTTTGGCATCATTCCGATGCAGGATGGCTCTCCGGCGCCGGGGCTGCGCAATATCACCGCCGAAGGCTGGTTCCCGCACGGCGGTCTGCCGATCCTGATGACCATGGTGGCGGTTAACTTCGCTTTCTCCGGCACCGAGCTTATCGGCATCGCGGCGGGGGAAACGGAGAATCCGCATAAAGTCATTCCGGTGGCCATTCGTACCACCATCGCCCGGCTGATTATCTTTTTCATCGGCACCGTCTTCGTGCTGGCGGCGCTGATCCCGATGCAGCAGGCGGGAGTCGAGAAAAGCCCGTTTGTGCTGGTGTTTGAAAAGGTCGGTATTCCCTACGCGGCGGATATCTTTAACTTTGTGATCCTGACGGCGATTCTGTCGGCGGCCAACTCTGGCCTTTACGCCTCCGGGCGGATGCTGTGGTCGCTCTCCAATGAAAAAACGCTGCCGTCCTGTTTTACCAAATTGACCAGGAACGGGGTACCGCTGACGGCGATTTCGGTCAGCATGCTCGGCGGCGTGCTGGCGCTTTTCTCCAGCGTCGTGGCCCCGGATACGGTGTTTGTCGCGCTGTCGGCGATTTCCGGTTTTGCGGTGGTGGCGGTATGGCTGAGCATTTGCGCCTCGCACTTTATGTTCCGCCGTCGCCATCTGCAGCAGGGGAAGGCGCTAAGCGAACTGCACTATCGCGCGCCGTGGTATCCGCTGGTGCCGGTGCTGGGATTTGTGCTTTGCCTGGTAGCCTGCGTGGGTCTGGCGTTTGACCCGAGTCAGAGGATTGCGCTGTGGTGCGGGATCCCGTTCGTGGCACTGTGTTATGGTGCGTATTATCTGACTCGTTCACGGAAACTCACCCAGGAGCCTCAACATGTCGCAGAATAATCCGTTAACCGCCCTCCTCGACGCAAAGCCCTTTATCCTGCTGGACGGCGCGATGGCGACGGAGCTGGAAGCGCGCGGCTGCAATCTTGCCGACAGCCTGTGGTCGGCGAAAGTGCTGGTCGACAACCCGGAGCTTATCCGCGAAGTTCACCTCGACTATTTCCGCGCCGGCGCGCAGGTGGCGATCACCGCCAGCTATCAGGCCACTCCGGCAGGTTTTGCCGCCCTCGGCCTTGATGAAGCGCAGTCGAAAGCGCTGATCGGCAAAAGCGTTGAGCTGGCCCGCAAGGCGCGGGAAGCGTATCTGGCGGAAAACCCGCAGGCGGGCGCGTTGCTGGTTGCCGGTTCGGTCGGGCCGTACGGCGCCTTCCTGGCGGACGGCTCGGAGTATCGCGGCGATTATGTCCGCAGCGATGAGGAATTTCAGGCATTTCATCGTCCGCGCGTGGAAGCGCTGCTCGACGCCGGGGCCGATCTGCTGGCCTGTGAAACGATGCCGAATTTCGCCGAGATGAAGGCGCTGGCGGAGCTGCTGACTGCCTATCCGCGCGCGCGGGCATGGTTCTCGTTTACCCTGCGCGATGCGCAGCATCTCAGCGACGGCACGCCGCTGCGGGAAGTGGTTGCCGTGCTGGCAAACTATCCGCAGGTGGTGGCGCTGGGCATTAACTGTATCGCGCTGGAAAACACCACCGCCGCGCTGGCGCATCTGCATAGCCTGACGGCGCTGCCGCTGGTGGTTTATCCTAACTCCGGGGAGCACTATGACGCGGTATCCAAGACCTGGCATCGCCACGGCGAAGCCTGTGCAACGCTGGCGGAATATTTACCCCAGTGGCTGGCGGCGGGGGCGAAGCTGATTGGCGGCTGCTGCCGCACGACGCCGAAGGATATTGCCGAACTGAACGCGCGGCGTTGAGTTTGCGCCAGGTGGCGGCTGATGCCTTACCCGGCCTACAACGTGCACGAATCGTAGGCCGGGTAAGCGTAAGCGCTACCCGGCATCAATCACTTGGCATCCGCTAACACAAACATCCCGTACGGGTGGATTTCGAGATAATAGTGCTCGCCGACATCCGGCTGCAGCCGCGTCGCGTTCACCTGCAGCAAAATTTCCTGCCCGTGCCACTCTACCGTCACCTCGTACTGCGGTCCCATATAGGCCACGTGGCGAATCGTGCAGCGCTGGCTCTCCTCGCCGCGATCGCTCAGGGTGATTGCCTCCGGGCGCACGCCGACGCTACCCTCGCCCTGGGCGGCAAAATGCGGCGGCCTCGGCAGCCGATAGCCATAAATATTGACAAAATCCTCGCTAAAGGCGGCCGGGAACAGGTTGGCATCGCCCATAAAGCTCGCCATAAAGCGCGACGCGGGCTGGCGGTAAAGATCCTGCGGCGAGCCGATCTGCATGATATGTCCCTTATTCATCACCAGCACGGTATCGGAAACCGCAAAGGCTTCGCTCTGATCATGGGTCACGTACAGCGAGGTGATATCAAACTGCTTCTGTAACTCGCGGATCTTATCGCGCATGCTGCGCCGCAGGTTGGCATCGAGGTTGCTTAAGGGCTCATCAAACAGCAGCACCTTTGGCTTGAGGATCAGGGCGCGCGCCAGCGCCACGCGCTGCTGCTGACCGCCGGAAATCTGATCGACATAGCGATCTTCGAATCCTTCCAGATCCACCATCGCCAGCGCCTCCTTCACCCGCGCTTTCACGTCGCTGCGCGACACGCCGAGCATCTTCAGACCGTAGCCGACGTTGTCCCCCAGCGACATATGCGGAAACAGGGCGTAAGACTGAAATACCATACAGATGTCGCGCTGCTGAATGGAGCGATGAGTAACGTCTTCGCCATCGATGAAAATCTGTCCTTCGCTCGGTTTTTCCAGCCCGGCGACCAGGCGCAGAATGGTGGTCTTGCCGCAGCCGGACGGGCCGAGCAGGGTCACCATTTGTCCCTGGGGGATGGTGAGATTGATATTGTCGATAACCGTGTTGCTGCCGAATCGCTTGGTGACGTTGCGCAGCTCAACAAAATTTTTCTGACTCATAGTGCGCTCCATTACGCCTGGTTTTTGGCTTTTGACCGGGAGATACGCGCTTCCCCGATCAGCCAGTCAAAGATAAAAATAATCGCCAGCATCACGACGATCAGAATCGATCCGTAGGCGATCGCCACGCCGTATTCGCCGTCTTCCACCCGGTTGAGGATATAGGCGGTAGCGACGCGGGTGTCCGGCGTCACGAGGAACACAATGGCGCTGACGGTGGTAATGGCGCGCACAAAGCTGTAGATCAGCGCCGAGAGGATCGCCGGGCGCAGCAGCGGCAGCAGGATATGCGTAATGGTGCGCAGGGAACCCGCGCGCAGGCTGAGCGACGCTTCGTCCAGCGATTTGTCGATCTGGCCTAAACCGGCAATACCTGCCCGAATGCCCACCGGCACGTTACGCATGACCATCGAGATAATCACAATCGCCGCCGTTCCGGTGAGGTACACCGGCGCGCTGTTAAAGGCGAGAATATAGGAGACGCCCGCCACGGTGCCCGGCACCGCGAAGCACAGCATGGTGGTGAACTCGATGGTCTTTTTGCCTTTAAACTGCTGTCGCACTACGATCCAGGCGATCAGCAGGCCGAAAGCGGCGGTGATGGGCGCGGCGATCCCGGCGTAAAGCAGAGTATCGAGCAGCGAAGGCCAGGCGCCGTCGCTCATCCCCTGGCCGAACAGCTTGATAAAGTTATCCAGCGTCAGGGTGTAGTCCACGCCCCAGTTAACGGTAAAGCTGCCGTAGAAAATACTGCCGTAGAGCAGGGCGTTGAAGGCGATCCACACCGCCAGAATGGCGATCACGCTCCACACCAGGGTCACCGGCAGCGGCTGCACGTCGCCACGGTAGGACTTGCCGGAAACCGTGACGTAAGAGCGCTTGCCGATCCACATATACTGAATGCAGAACACCAGCAGCGAGAACAGCAGCAGGAATGCGCCGAGAGTACTGGCGGCCTGATAATCGAGCTGCGAACCGGTGATATAGAAGTAGATTTGCGTCGCCAGTACGTCGAAGTTGCCGCCGAGCACCAGCGGGTTGCTGAAGTCGGCCAGCGACTGAACGATGACGATTAAAAACGCGTTCGCCAGCGCCGGTTTCAGCAGCGGGACGAAGACGCCGTTGAAGGTCTGCCAGCGGCTGGCGCGCAGGGTGTACGACGCCTCCTCCAGCGACGGATGAATGGTCTTAATCGCGCCGTCGAGGATCATAAACGCCATCGGGGTGAACGCCAGCACCTGCGCCAGCCAGATGCCGGTAAATCCGTACAGCCAGTTGGTGTTGGTTAAGCCAAACCAGTCGACCATCAGTTCGGTGATGTAGCCGGAACGGCCCATCATCAGGGTAACGCCGAGACCGACGACAAACGGCGGGGTGACGATCGGCAGAATCGAGAAAATGCGGCCAATAATCGCGCTGCGCTGGGCGATACGGGTGGTGTAAATCGCCAGCACCAGACCAAAGAAAGTGCAGCCGATGCCTACCGCAATTGACAGGGCGATGGAGTTGAGGATCACCTGGACAATATGCGCCTGCGACAGCACGGCCATAAACGCCAGCGGGGCAAACTCGCCGGCGTCGTTAGTGAACATCGGGATGAAAATAGCGATGCTCGGCCAGACGATAAAGACGCCGATTAACGCCACGATGGTGACCAGCGAACCAATGACAAAGCGGTCGCCCCCCAGCCATTCCAGGCGGGTGAGCGCCAGGGTCATGATGGCCCCCAGCGCGACAAACAGCACGATGGTGGCGTAGCCTAATCCGCGGCCTTCCACGGTGGCGCTGACGACGATAAACGCCATACAGCAGAACGCCCAGCCAGCATCGAGATAGTGGCGGCTGCGCTGCTCCCGCCTGGCTTCCTGAAAGGGACGAATCAGCAGCAGGCTCGGTAACAGATACCACAGCCAGCTGATATTGAACTGTGACCAGCCGTAGGCCGCGAGAATTTCATCGCTCGTGGACTCCAGCAGACCGTAATCCAGGCTCCAGCTCGGCAGCAGGGCAAACGCCAGCCAGCCGAATAAAACCCAAAGGAATATCGCATCCCGCTTTTTCACGGGATGGAGTGCAAGTGTGTGTGACATAAGTTTTCCGGTGTCGTAGGCCGGGTAGGGCAGTGATGCCGCCACCCGGCAAATGAACGCAATGCGGGCTTATTTACCCATCTTCACTTCGCTAACCCATTTATTGATTAGCGCTTTACGCACGTCCGTTGAGCCGTATTTATCCATGTCATAGTTGATGAGCTTCAGGTCGTCGAGCTTCAGCGAGTTCGGCGAGGTGTCGGCGGTAGTGTTGGTCAGGATCTGATAAGACTTGCCTTTCTTCCACGCCAGCTCTTGGGCATCTTTCGACAGCACCCAGTCGACAAACAGTTTGGCGTTGTCGAGGTTGCGCGCGCCCTTCAGGATACTGACGCCGCCAATTTCATAGCCGGTGCCTTCGCACGGCGAGATCAGCTCCAGCGGCGCGCCCTGTTCTTTTTCCAGCGAATAGTCGTGCAGGAAGCCGATGCCGATGGCCGTTTCACCGCGGGCGGCGTTGCGGGCCGGGGCGATACCGGACTTCGTGTACTGGGAGACGTTAGCGTTAAGCTGTTTGAGATAATCGAAAGCCTGATCGTCCCCCCACAGCTGGGCGAAGGTCGCCAGCGCGGTGTAGGCGGTGCCGGAACTCTGCGGGTCGGCAATCTGAATTTCGCCTTTATATTCCGGTTTAGTCAGATCTTTCCAGCATTTCGGCACCGGCAGATTTTTCTCTTTCAGGCGCTGGGTGTTCACGCCGAAGCCGAGTATGCCAACGTACACCGCCGAGGAGTAGTTGCCTTTCAGCTTCGCCGGATCGCGGAACTGCTCCATCACCTGCGCAAGATTGGGCGATTTATAGGGCTGCAGCAGGCCCATTTCACCGGCCTGGGACTGCGGGTCGAGGGTGCCGCCGTACCAGACATCCGCCTGCGGGTTTTTCTTCTCGGCATCGACCTTCGCCAGCGTGCTGCCGGAACCGTTGCGAATAAATGAGGTTTTTACGTCATATTTTTCGCCGAAGGCTTTGGTTTCCGCCTCACACATTTCGTTGGTGGCGCTGCAATAGACCACCAGACGACCTTTGGCGTGCGCCGCGCCGCTTAACGTCGCCAGCGCAATGCCGGAAGCAATCAGGGTAGTGACCAGCGTTTTTTTCATTATTTTATCCTTTGAGCAGCAGAGGTAGTAATGCTCGCCATCAGCAGCGGCATCAGCAATAAACCCATCAGAACTGCGGCGACCGAGAGTAAACTGAACATGCCCGACCAGCCGTAGCGTTCAATGACCAGCGACAGAGGCCAGCCCGCCAGCGCTGCCCCCAGATAGGCGAACAGGCCAAGAAATCCGGTAATTGAACCCGCCGCCGCTTTGTGTCCGCACTCCACCGCCGCGAGGCCAATCAGCATTTGTGGGCCAAAAACGAAGAAGCCCACCGTAAAGAAACACACCGCCAGCAGCGCGTAGTGATGGACCGGCGCCAGCCAAAGCGCGGCGACGGAGACCATCAACCCCAGCGTGAACAGTAAAATCATCGGCGCCCGCTGGCCGCTGAACAGCAGATCCGAGCCCCATCCGGCGAACAACGCCCCGAGCAGACCGCCCGCTTCAAACAGCATCACCGTGGCGTTGGCGCTGAGCAGATTGACGCCGTGGCTCTCCGTCAGCCAGATGTTGCCCCAGTCGTTGAGCGCGATGCGGATCAGATAGACCAGCACGTAAGAGACGCCCAGCAGCCAGATCATCGGATTCTTCAGCATCGTGGTGCGCAGCATCTGCCATAGCCCCATCGGCGGGCTTTGCTGCTCCTGGCGCAGCTCCAGCGGGTCGTTACGCCAGCGGCCTACTGACGGCAATCCCTCTTCGCGGGGCGTTCCTTTCAGGTGCAGCGTTAACCAGATGCCTGATGCCATGCTGATCGTCCCCGGTGCCAGCATCGCCGCCTGCCAGCCCCACCAGTGGGCGGCAAAGGCGCTAATCAGCGGGATAATCGCTCCGCCGATATTGATCGACATATTCCAGCAGCCCCACCAGAAGCCGCGTTCGTTGCGCGAGTACCAGTGGGTCAGCAGGCGGGCGCAGGGAGGCCAGCCCCAGCCCTGAAAAAATCCGTTCAGCGTCCAGACCGCCAGCAGCAGCGTCAGCGATTCGCCGAAGGCGAACACCACGTTCAGCAGACCGGTGGCGAACAGGCCCACGCCCATAAACCAGCGCTGCCCGTGGCTGTCGTGCCACAGTCCGGCGGTAAACTTCGACAGACCGTAGGTCAGGTAAAACAGCGATCCCAGCAGGCCGATATCGCCTTTATCCAGACCCAGATCCGTTTGCAGCGCCGGCAATACGTAGTTGACGCTTTTGCGCGTCAGGTAAAACGCCGCATATCCGATGACCATGTACATCAGCAGCTGCGGACGCAGCGTCCGGTAATGTTGATTAATGTCGGTTGCTGAGCGCATCGCCGTCTCCGTTTTGCTGACTATATGAAAGTGAAATCGAAAGGGGATGAGAGAAAGTCCGGAGTGACTAAGACTTTTTCCTGGTTAGCCGGCTGTTTGTTGCAAATTTGTGGGCAAGTTAACAATTACCCGCGTCCCATGCTGCGACTCCAGGGTCAGCTCTCCGCCCAGGGCGCTGACCCGTTCACGCATGCCCTGAATGCCGAAGCCGGCCATTTTGTCGGGGCTGATACCGATGCCGTTGTCCTTGACCTCCAGGCGCAGCAGCGTCCCCTGCTGATACAGAGCAATGGCAACCTCGCTGGCGTCGGCGTGTTTACAGACGTTGTTAAGCAGCTCCTGTAGCAGCCGATAGAGGGTAAAACGTACCGTTTCGCTCTCCGGCGTGGCGGTGAGCCGGTAGTCAAAGCGGCAGCGGATACCGCGCTCGGCAAAGGCAAACTCATTGAGCAAATGGTGCAGCGCCTCTTTAAACGACAGTTCATCAAGGGCCGGGGGGCGTAGCTGGCGCAGCAGCTGGCGGGTAGAGTGGTGAATACGCCGGGCGAGATCGTTAATCTGGCTGGCGGCGGCCTGGGTTTGCGCCGGATCGCGCGCTCGCTTCACCAGCTGCGACTGGATCTGAATGGCGGTAATATTCTGGCCGATTTCGTCGTGCAGCTCGCGCGCCAGGCTTTTGCGCGTATCCTCTTCGGTATGGATCAGCTTTTCGGTTAGCGCCCGCCGCGCCGCCAGCTCCGCCTCCAGCCGCTGGCGATAGTGGTGCAGGTTTTGCGCCAGGTGCTGCTGGCGACTGATGGCAATCCCCAGCCCGATACCGAGCAGCGCCTGGGTCGCCAGAAAAATCTCCAGCTCCACCAGGTTGCTGAATCCGACGCCAACCTGGCGGGCAATGGTGATCATCATGCTGCCCAGCAGACCGGAGAGAACGCCGCCCTGCCAGCCGAACTTCCACGCCATCACCACGTTGGGCAGAAACACCACAATTAACAGCAGACGCTCGATTTCCGGCGACAGAACCATTTGGGTGCCGATGCCGATAATAAAGAACAGGCTGCACCAGATGATCAATGAGGTGCGCAGCGGCGGATTATTGGTATCCAGCCCCAGCAGGTGGTAGCGGTGCTGCTGGCGCAGGAATTCAAAAATCAGATAGACAAACGGCGTCAGCAGCACCCCGCCGGTAAACGAGGCCAGACCGAGCATCATCGCCGGACTTTTCACAAACGGCGAGAGCAGGGCGGTGTTGAGCAGCGCGCTGGCGGTGACCGTGGCCAGCAGCAGCGTCAGCCGCTGCCAGTAAAGGGGGAAGCGGTGCCAGAACTGTTGGGCGATGCCGGCGGGAAGCAGGCCGATCAACGGCGCGGCCAGCAGAATATAGCCGTTCAGCAGCTGTTCGCCGTGCAGCCAGAACAGCATCAACACGGGAGGCAGCACCAGCGCGGGCCAGTAGCGGCGCGAAAGCAGGATCAGCAGCGCCAGATAGACGCCGTGAGGCAGGAACAGCGCCGCCTGCTGGCCGTTATGGGTCAGGTAAAACCCGAGCGTCCACAGCATCAGCCAGCCGCTTCCCCAGGCCAGCACGATGAACAGCGAGATGACGCTGTGGCGAAGGCTGCGCGACATTAATGACCCGCCAGCAGCTGGTGGTCGAGGGCGAAATGGACCAGATCAATGGTGCTGTGGCACTGCAGTTTGCCCAGCACGTTGGCGCGATGAACGTGCACCGTCTTGTGGCTGAGATCGAGCTTGAAGGCGATTTCCTTGACGCTGTCGCCTTTAACGAGCAAATCAAACACTTCGCGTTCACGCGGGGTGAGCACCTCGAGCACCTGCGCCGGTTGCTCTCCGCCGCGCAGCGCCCGCAGGGCATCGGCGCACAGGTAGTGTCCACCCATACCGACGGAACGCACCGCCTGCACGAGCTCTTCCGGGCCGCAGCGTTTGGTCAGATAGCCGCTGGCGCCGGCATCAAGGGCGCTCTGCACGAAGGCCGGGGTGTCGTAAATGCTGAGAATAATGGCGCGAAACTGCGGCTTTTGCGCGCGCAGGCGCTTTAGCAGGCTCAGGCCGTTCTCATCCGGCATGGCGATATCCATGACCGCCACGTTGACGTCGTCGCGCAATAATGCCGGCCAGGCTTCCGCCGCGCTGCTGAACTGGCCAACCACCTCGAGATCCTCTTCGAGGCTGAGTAACTGCGCAAAGCCTGAACGCACCACCACATGGTCATCGACCAGCACCACTCGAATCATGTTTCTTCTCTCTTAGCGCATCATGGTTCTATGATGCCTGCCGCCGCTGCGCTGGCAATCAATCAGGCGCAGTTATGCAATGAATGTAACAAAATCGCAATACACTTCATCCTTCAAGCTGCCTCTTTGTTGGCTTCGTTTGCCCGCCCCGGTCACTGACTTATGTCAGCTCCCGGGGACGAACAACCTTGCCGCCTCGATGCAGCATGAATGATTTTGTGTATAAGCATTGCCGATTTTTTTCTAAAAACGCTTTGTTCTTAGCAAGAATTTTTAATTACTTCATCAAACGCATCGCGCCGGAAATACTGCACCCATAACAACTATGGGAAGCAGACACTATGGCACTATCATCGCGTATCACACTCATTGCCGCGCTGGCGCTGGCGGCATTCCAGGCCCAGGCGGTGAACGTCACCGTGGCGTATCAGACCTCCGCCGAACCGGCGAAAGTCGCCCAGGCGGACAACACCTTCGCCAAAGCGAGCGGGGCGACCGTCGACTGGCGCAAGTTTGACAGCGGCGCGAGCATCGTGCGGGCGCTGGCTTCCGGCGACGTGCAGATCGGCAACCTCGGCTCCAGCCCGCTGGCGGTCGCCGCCACCCAGCAGGTGCCGATTGAAGTCTTTCTGCTGGCCTCAAAGCTCGGTAACTCCGAAGCGCTGGTGGTCAAAAAGAGCATCACCAAACCGCAGGATCTGATCGGCAAACGCATCGCCGTGCCATTTATCTCTACGACTCACTACAGCCTGCTGTCGGCGCTGAAGCACTGGGGGATTAAACCGGGGCAGGTGCAGATCCTCAACCTGCAGCCGCCGGCGATTATTGCCGCCTGGCAGCGCGGCGACATTGACGGCGCCTACGTCTGGGCGCCGGCGGTCAACGCGCTGGAAAAAGACGGCACGGTTCTCACCGACTCGTCGCAGGTGGGGGAGTGGGGCGCGCCGACGCTGGACGTGTGGGTGGTACGCAAAGACTTTGCCGAAAAGCATCCTGATATTGTCAAAGCCTTCGCCAAAAGCGCCATTGACGCGCAGCAGCCCTATATCGCCAACCCGGATGAGTGGCTGAAGCAGCCGGAAAACATCAGCAAGCTGGCGCGCCTGAGCGGCGTACCGGAAGCCGACGTGCCGGGGCTGGTGAAAGGCAATACCTACCTGACCGCCGCCCAGCAGGCGCAGGAGCTGAACGGGCCGGTGAATAAAGCCATCATCGACACCGCTAAATTCCTGAAAGAGCAGGGTAAAGTCCCCGCAGCGGGAAGCGACTACAGCCAGTACGTTACCGACCGTTTTGTGAAGTAAAGGAGGTCATGATGCTGCAAATCTCGCATCTTTCCGCCGACTACGGCGGTAAACCAGCGCTGGCGGATATCAACCTGACGCTGGACAGCGGTGAACTGCTGGTGGTCCTCGGGCCTTCCGGCTGCGGTAAAACCACGCTGCTGAACCTGATTGCCGGATTCGTGCCTTATCAGCACGGCAGCATCACTCTTGAAGGCAGGCGGGTTGAAGGGCCGGGAGCCGATCGCGGCGTGGTCTTTCAGAATGAAGGGCTGCTGCCGTGGCGCAATGTGCAGGATAACGTTGCGCTCGGGCTACAGCTGGCGGGCGTCGGCAAAACGCAGCGCCGGGCAACCGCCGCGCGGATGCTGAAAAAAGTCGGCCTCGAAGGGGCGGAAAAGCGCTTTATCTGGCAGCTTTCCGGCGGCCAGCGTCAGCGGGTGGGCATTGCCCGCGCGCTGGCGGCCAATCCGCAGCTGCTGCTTCTCGACGAGCCGTTTGGTGCGCTGGATGCCTTTACCCGCGAGCAGATGCAAACCCTGCTGCTCAGCCTGTGGCATGAGACCGGCAAGAAGGTACTACTGATCACCCACGATATCGAAGAGGCGGTGTTTATGGCCACCGAGCTGATACTGCTTTCGCCGGGGCCGGGCCGGGTGCTCGAACGGCTGCCGCTCGATTTTGGCCGCCGCTTCGTCGCCGGCGAATCCTGCCGCAGCATTAAATCGGACCCGCGGTTTATCGAACAGCGCGAGTACGTCCTCAGCCGGGTATTTGAACAACGGGAGGCTTTCTCATGAGCGTGGTCATCAATGATAAACCGCGTCAGCGGAGGCTGAAGTGGCGCTGGCCGTTCTCGCGTCAGCTCACTCTCAGCGCGGCGACCCTGGCGGTACTGCTGGCTATCTGGTGGGCCGTTGCCGCCCTGCAGCTGATTAGCCCGCTGTTTCTGCCGCCGCCGGGGCAGGTATTGCAGAAACTTATCACTATTGCCGGTCCGCAGGGTTTTATGGACGCCACCCTCTGGCAGCACCTGGCGGCGAGCCTGACGCGTATCGTTATCGCGCTGCTGGCGGCGGTACTGCTCGGCGTGCCGGTCGGGATCGCCATGGGGCTGAGCCCCACGGTACGCGGGATCCTCGACCCGCTGATCGAGCTTTATCGCCCGGTGCCGCCGCTGGCCTATTTACCGCTGATGGTGATCTGGTTCGGCATCGGCGAGACCTCGAAGATCCTGTTGATCTACCTGGCGATATTCGCGCCGGTGGCGATGTCGGCGCTGGCGGGCGTAAAGAGCGCCCAGCAGGTGCGCATTCGCGCCGCGCAATCTTTAGGGGCCAGCCGGGCGCAGGTGCTGTGGCTGGTGATCCTGCCCGGCGCGCTGCCGGAGATCCTCACCGGCCTGCGCATTGGGCTCGGCGTGGGTTGGTCGACGCTGGTGGCCGCGGAGCTGATTGCCGCCACCCGCGGGTTAGGTTTTATGGTGCAGTCCGCCGGTGAGTTCCTCGCCACCGACGTGGTGCTGGCCGGGATCGCGGTGATTGCCATCATCGCCTTTTTACTGGAACTGGGGCTGCGCGCGCTGCAGCGTCGACTGACGCCCTGGCATGGAGAAGTACAATGAGCGAACGTTTAAGCATTACCCCGCTGGGGCCGTATATTGGCGCGCAGGTATCCGGCGTCGATATTACCCGCCCGCTGAGCGACAACCAGTTTGAGCAGCTGTATCACGCGGTGCTGCGTCACCAGGTGGTGTTCCTGCGCGAGCAGAATATCACTCCCGAACAGCAGCGGGATCTCGCCCTGCGCTTTGGCGACCTGCATATTCATCCGGTCTATCCGCACGCGCCCGGCGTCGATGAGATTATCGTGCTTGATACCCACGACGATAACCCGCCGGATAACGATAACTGGCACACCGATGTCACCTTCATTGAGACGCCGCCCGCCGGGGCGATCCTCGCGGCAAAAGAGCTGCCGTCAACCGGCGGCGACACCCTGTGGACCAGCGGCATTGCGGCCTATGAGGCGCTCTCCGGGCCTTTACGCCAGCTGTTAAGCGGCCTGCACGCGGAGCATGATTTCCGCAAATCGTTTCAGGAGTATAAATATCGTAAAAGCGAAGAGGAGCATCAGCGCTGGCTGGAGGCGGTCGCGAAAAATCCGCCGCTGCTACATCCGGTAGTGCGCACCCATCCGGTGACCGGTAAACAGGCGCTGTTTGTCAATGAGGGCTTTACCACCCGCATCGTTGACGTCACGGAGAAAGAGAGCGAGGCGCTGCTCGGCTTCCTGTTTGCTCACGTCACTAAACCGGACTTTCAGGTGCGCTGGCGCTGGCAGCCGAACGACGTGGCTATTTGGGATAACCGCGTCACCCAGCACTACGCCAACGCCGATTACCTGCCGCAGCGGCGCATTATGCACCGGGCGACGATTCTCGGGGACAAGCCGTATTACCGGGCTGGTTAATTTCTATAGCCCGGCTAAGGCGTCAGCCGCGAGCCGAGGAGGAAAGTGGCCGCTGCATTGTGCGCTGTTTCCCGGAGGCGGCGCTTAACGCGCCTTGTCCGGGCTACCGCTCCGCAGAACGCGGTTAACCCGTAGCCCGGCTAAGGCGCAATATGCCACAAGCCGGGAAACAACCTACGATAAACGCACTGCAGCCCGGACAGGCGCAACGCGCCGCCTCCGGGAAAAGGCTTTTATGCCGATTTTTGCGCGTCCAGATGTACCCCAATATAGCGCTGATAGCGGTTGGCCTTCAGATAGGTCAAATCCACCAGCACCAGCCCATCCACGCAGTTGTTGAAATCCGGGTCGCTGCCGAAATCGATAAACTGCACGCCGCCCGGCTCGCAGACTTCTGAGTACTGTTTATACAGCGGCGGGATCGCGCAACCGAGGTTGCCGAGCAGGGACTTTAGCCGCGCCAGGTCGTCGTTGTAATCTTCTCCGCCAAACTGCGCCAGTACATCGGGCAGCGAGGCCGGATAAGGACGCCGCGACTCTGCCAGCGGATGCGTCGCCGGGAACCACAGCCGATAAAAAGCCACCAGCAGATCGCGCGCCGACGGCGGCAGCCCGCCGGAAATCGACACCGGGCCGAACAGATAGCGATAGTGCGGATAGCGCGCCAGATACGCGCCAATGCCGGACCACAGGTAGTCCAGCCCGCGGCGGCCCCAGTAACGCGGCTGGATAAAACTGCGACCCAGTTCAATGCCGTGTTGCAGAATATCGTCCATGCGCGCGTCGTAATGAAACAGGCTGTAGCTGTAGATGCCGTTCAGGCCGCGCTTTTCCAGCTGTATTGCGGTTGGCATAAAACGGTAAGCGCCGACGATCTCAAGATCTTCCTCATCCCACAGAATCAGCTGCAGATAGTCGTCGTCATAAACGTCAACGTCGCGACGTTTGCCGCTGCCTTCCCCCACCGCGCGGAAGGCGATTTCCCGCAGACGGCCCAGCTCGCGCAGTATCGGCGCATCTTCCTGGTCGCGGCGCTGCCAGAGATAGATGACTTTACCATCCGCCGTGCGCCCCAGCGTTTCAGCCTTCCCCAGCTCGCGCTTGAGCAGGGCGCGGTCTTCGGGACGGGCGATAGCGCTTTCGGTTTTGAATATACCCGGCAGCCCTTTGCCGAGTAGCTCCAGGTGGCGATAGCAGCGCTCGGTCAGTTCCCGAGAAGAGCTTTGCGGATTGAACCAGTTTGACCAGGTTATCTGTTGACCAATATTCACCGGCAGGCTGCTGTTGCGGCGACGGAACATTTGCTGCATCAGCAGCAGTAACGGCAGATTCTCGGACATCAGGGTACTGGCGTAAAACAGTGCGCTGTTGCGCGCGCGGATCCACGCTGGTAGCAGCGGGGCGCGGTATTTCGCCGCCAGCTTAATAAATCCGGAGTGCCATTTTTTATCACGAATACCGCGCCGGGTGAGGCGTGAAACTTCGCCGGCCGGGAAGAAAATCAGCACGCCGCCGTTTTGCAACTGCTGGTCCATCTGCTGCAACGCCGCTTTGGCGGTGCGGCCATTGATATTATCGACCGGAATAAACAGCGAGCTCAGCGGTTCAAGGTGAGTCAGCATGCGGTTGGTGACCACTTTGACGTCGCGGCGCACGCGGGACACCGCGTAGAGCAGGGCCAGGCCGTCAAGTGTACCGGTGGGGTGGTTGGCGATGATGACCAGCGGACCATGTTCGGGGATTTGTTCGAGATCGTGCGCCGGGATAGCGCAGCGGATATTAAGATGTTCGAGCACCTGTTCGACCGTATCCAGTCCTTTCAGGTGATGATGACGCGCGGCAAACTGCTGAAACTCTTCCTCATGCAGGAGCTTTTTCAGCACCTTTTTCTGCCAGAGCGCTGGCTTTGCCTGAGGCCACAGGTCATCGATGACATTGTCGAGACTAAACATAGCGGCACCTCCTCCGTCCTGCCCAGACAGTAGAAGGCGCAGATGTCGTTCAGATTACAGTTGAGTGAAGATTTGGGATTGGCGGGAGCGGGTAGCCCGGACAGGCGCGCAGCGCCGCCTCCGGGAAGGCCACAGGTGAAAAGTTGCGAACGCTTTTCCAGATTGATCTCCGGTTTCTTGCCTTTCGGTCTCCCCCTCTTTTAACCTGGGGAACAGGCAAATATCTTCGGCAGGGAGCATCCGATGGTCGATTATCGTCGTTATTACCTCAAGGGTGGGAGCTGGTTTTTCACCGTCAATTTACGCGACAGAGAGAGTCGATTTCTGGTTCAGCATATTGATGCGTTACGACAGGCGGTGGCAATAGTCCACAAACAGAAACCTTTTCATATTGATGCCTGGGTGGTGCTCCCCGAACACCTTCATTGCATCTGGACCTTACCTGACAACGACAGCGATTTTCCATCGCGCTGGAGAGCAATTAAAAAGCATTTTTCAGGTTTAACAGGCGCGCATAACGTGTGGCAACCGAGATATTGGGAACACGCCATTCGCAACCAGAAGGATTACCGAAGCCATGTTGATTATATTTATATCAATCCGATTAAGCATGGGTGGGTAAGGCAGGTACGGGATTGGCCCTATTCAACCTTTCATCGCGATGTAAGCCGTAGTTTGTATCCTGTTGATTGGGGTGGGGAAGTGAAGGAATTATTGTGCGGCGAGCGTTATTAAAATGACTTCCCGGAGGCGGCGCGCTGCGCCTGTCCGGGCTACCAACCCACAGATAGCTGTGAGCCTGTAGCCCGGTCGTACAGCCGCGACCGGGGAGGCAGTAATAGCCGAATTAACGCAAGATTTTCTTTTCGGCCAGATCGAGGGCGAAATAGCTGAAGATCAGATCTGCGCCGGCGCGCTTGATTGCGCCGAGACTTTCCAGCACCACTTTCTCTTCATCGATAGCGCCAGCCTGGGCGGCGAACTTAATCATCGCGTATTCACCGCTCACCTGGTACGCGCCGATCGGCAGGTTGGTGCGCTCGCGCAGATCGCGCAGGATATCAAGATAGGGACCCGCCGGTTTGACCATCAGGCAGTCGGCGCCCTGGGCTTCGTCCAGCAGCGATTCACGAATCGCTTCGCGGCGATTCATCGGGCTCATCTGATAGGTTTTACGATCGCCTTTCAGCGCGGTACCCGCGGCTTCGCGGAACGGGCCATAGAACGATGAAGCGAATTTGGTGGAGTAGGACATAATCGCCGTATCGGTAAATCCGGCGGCGTCCAGCGCCTGGCGAATAGCCTGCACCTGGCCATCCATCGCGGCGGAAGGCGCGATAAAATCCGCGCCTGCGGCAGCGGCGACCACCGCCTGCTTGCCGAGATTCTCAAGAGTTTTGTCGTTATCCACGCCGTGATCGCACAGCACGCCGCAGTGGCCGTGGGAGGTGTATTCGCAGAAACAGGTGTCGGACATGACGATCATCTCCGGCACCGCCTCTTTACAGATGCGGGACATGCGCGCCACCAGGCCGTTTTCGTTCCAGGTATCGCTGCCAACGGCATCGGTATGATGGGAAATGCCGAAGGTCATCACCGAACGGATGCCGGCGTTGGCAATGCGCTCGATTTCGCGCGCCAGGTGTTTTTCCGGAATACGCATCACGCCGGGCATGGCTTCAATGGCCGTGTAATCGTCGATTTCTTCTTCAACAAAGATCGGCAACACCAGGTCGTTCAAACTCAGTGTTGTCTCTTCAAACATGGCACGTAGCGAAGCGGACTTGCGCAGGCGGCGTGGGCGAGTGATTAAATCTGTCATGGTTTGCCTGATTTTGTGAAATGAAAAAAGTGAGTTTACCTCAATTGGCGGCGGGATGTTTCGCCAAAACGATCCTTATCAATCGTCGGCAAAACATCCCCACAGGTTACTGGCTGGCGGTCTCAATCCCGGTGCGGACGCCGCTTAATTCACTGACCAGCTCGTTGATCCCGTCGCTCATGTTGTTGAAACGCGTCAATGAAGAACGGGTGACCACCACGAAGGCGCCGACGTTGGCCTGCGGGTTCATCGCCATGTAAGTAATAAAGCCGCCGCCGCCGCCGGTCTTCTGAATAATGCCCGGCTGGCCGTTTTTCGGCTTCATGTAGACCCAGCCGAGGCCCAGCGCATCGGCTTGACCCGGCACGTCCATACCGATCACCTTCGTCAGCTGGCTGCGTTGATAAATCAGCGTTTGCATCCGGTCCGCCTGCTGCCCACGGGCGAAGAAGTCGGAAGAGAGGAACTGCTGCATCCAGCGCATCATATCGCCCGGCGTGGAATAGACGCCGCCGCTGCCGATAGCCGCCAGCGTATTGTTGCACGGGCTGGCTCCTTTCTCCGGAATCATCAGGCGCCGGCACTGATCGGGCGAAGGCGTAAAGGTGGTGTCTTTCATCCCCAGCGGACGGGTGATCTGCTCTTCAAACAGCTGCGGATAAGGCTTGCCCGCAGCGGTAGAGAGCGCATCGGCGAGTAAATCGAATGCCAGATTGGAGTAGGCGGCCTGGGTGCCGGGAGCGGTTTTCAGCGTTGCGGTGGATAACCAGTTCCAGCGCTGCTGGCGAGTTGGCCAGACAAATACCGGCCGGTGCGCCGCGCCGCCGGGCTGCTCGCGCGGCAGGGCACTGGTATGGGTCGCCAGATTTACCAGCGTGATAGGCGCCCCCTGGTAAGTCGGCACCCGCGCACCCGGCGGAGCATATTTGCTTAGCGGATCGTTGAGCTTAACCACGCCCTGATCGAGAAGTTTGACCAGCATTTCACTGGTCATCAATTTGCTGATAGAGGCAATGCGGATCACCGAATCGAGCTGCGGGTGCTCATTATTGCCCGGGCGCGTCTCGCCGAAGCTGCGGAATACGCGCTGGTTTCCGTCGATAACCACCAGCGCCATACCGACTGCGCCGCTGCCGTAGTAGATATGGTTAGCGTAACGATCGACCACATCAGCGGCGAATTCCGGGTCGACGCTCGGCTGTGCGGCCTGGACCGATGTCAACGACGCCGCGCACAGCGCAGCAAAAATGAGCAGACTACGTTTCAACGGGAGCATCCATCATGATGAAGAAAAAAGATAGAGCGTATTTATACTACGAAGCGCCGCCGTGCAAAGCGCTAATAGCACGATTCTGTGCGGAAAAACGTAACCTGGCGTAAAAAATCCTTTTTTTGCTTTCGGATAGCGGCATTCACCTGCGGGCGCGTATGATGATCGTTTTGGCTAAAGAGGGGGGCAAGAGAAGATGGCGGCGAAACGGGTAGTGATGGTAGTGGATATGCAAAACGGCGTTTTCGCGACGCCGCGAGTTGAGCGCGAGCGCTGCGCGGCGCAAATTAACCGCCTGATTAACGCTGCGGACACCGTAATTTTCATTCAGCACTGCGAAGCGGGCGGCCTCGAAGAGGGGAGCGAAGGTTTTGCTTTGCTCCCCGAGCTGATCCAACCCGCAGGCTCCCTGTACGTGACTAAGACCGCCTGCGACGCCTTTTACCGTACCCGTCTGGAAGAGGTACTGCGCGAACATCACATCACGCAGTTTGTGATTTGCGGCTGCGCCACCGACTACTGCGTGGATACCACCATCAAAAACGGCGCCAGCCGGGGCTACGCGATTACCGTCGCGGAAGATGCCCACACTACCGCCAACCGTCCAGCGGCGCCGGCCGTCACGCTGATCGCCCACTACAACGATGTGTGGCGTTCACTGACCGTTCCCGGCAATCCTTTACAGGTGAAACCGACAGAAACAATTCTTAGCGGATGGCAGGCGAACTAAGCTGCTGATATCCGGTCTCATCATCCGCCCACTTTGCTTCGCTGCGACGGCTTTGCGGCGGGCGCTTTTGTGGTACACAGCACAGCAAAACGAAAAAGAAGTTAGCAGGAGAGCAAGATGTTTAAATCCTTTTTCCCCAAACCGGGGCCGTTTTTTATTTCTGCCTTTATCTGGTCGCTGCTGGCGGTGATCTTTTGGCAGGCGGGCGGCGGCGACTGGCTGCTGCGGGTCACCGGCGCATCGCAGGATGTGGCGATTAGCGCGGCGCGCTTCTGGTCCCTCAACTACCTGGTGTTCTACGCCTTCTACGTATTCTGCGTGGGCGTTTTCGCCCTTTTCTGGTTTATTTACAGCCCGCACCGCTGGCAGTACTGGTCGATCCTCGGTACCTCGCTGATTATTTTCGTTACCTGGTTTCTGGTCGAGGTTGGGGTGGCCATTAACGCCTGGTATGCTCCGTTCTACGATCTTATCCAGGCCGCGCTGGCAACGCCGCACAAGGTCAGCATTAACCAGTTCTATCATGAAATTGGCATCTTCCTCGGCATTGCGCTAATCGCGGTGGTGATCGGCGTGATGAACAACTTCTTCGTCAGCCACTACGTCTTCCGCTGGCGTACCGCGATGAACGAACACTATATGGCGCACTGGCAGCATTTGCGCCATATCGAAGGCGCCGCGCAGCGCGTGCAGGAAGATACCATGCGCTTTGCTTCCACGCTGGAGAGCATGGGCGTCAGCTTCCTTAACGCGGTGATGACCCTTATCGCCTTCCTGCCGGTGCTGGTAACGCTCTCCGCGCACGTCCCGGATTTACCGATTGTCGGTCATCTGCCTTATGGCCTGGTGATTGCCGCCATCGTCTGGTCGTTAATGGGTACCGGCCTGCTGGCGGTCGTTGGGATCAAGCTGCCCGGCCTGGAGTTCAAAAACCAGCGCGTTGAGGCCGCCTATCGTAAAGAGCTGGTTTACGGCGAAGATGACGCTAACCGCGCGACGCCGCCGACGGTGCGTGAACTCTTTGGCGCCGTGCGCCGCAACTATTTCCGCCTCTATTTCCACTATATGTATTTCAATATCGCCCGTATTCTTTATCTGCAGGTGGATAACGTTTTCGGTTTGTTCCTGCTGTTTCCGTCGATTGTTGCCGGTACGATTACGCTGGGCCTGATGACTCAGATAACCAACGTCTTTGGCCAGGTTCGCGGTTCGTTCCAGTACCTGATCAGCTCATGGACTACACTGGTTGAGCTGATGTCTATCTACAAACGTCTGCGCAGCTTCGAGCGCGAGCTGGATGGCAAAGAGCTGCAGACCGTGACGCAAACATTAAGTTAATCAACGCAAGGATGAACCATGCCGGTAGCGCAATCCAGAATCACTTCTCTCACCCTGACGCTACTGGCAGGGATTGTCCTCAGCGCCTGCTCCAGCAAACCGGAGCCGGAGCTGAAAAAGGGCGAAAAGGCGATTGATGTCGCCGCGGTAGTGCGGCAGAAAATGCCCGCCAGCGTGAAGGATCGCGAAGCCTGGGCGCAGGCCATCGCCAAAACCTTTGCCAGTCAGAAGCTGGCGCCGACGGAAGAGAACGTCTGTTCGGTGCTGGCGGTGGCGCAGCAGGAATCCAACTATCAATCTGACCCGGCGGTGCCGGGGCTGAATAAAATCGCCTGGCAGGAGATAGACCGCCGGGCGGAAAAAATGCACATCCCGGTTTTTCTGGTACATACCGCGCTGAAAATCAAATCACCCAACGGCAAAAGCTATAGCGAACGTCTGGATAGCGTGAAAACCGAAAAGCAGCTGAGCGCGATTTTCGATGATTTTATCGGCATGGTGCCGATGGGACAGAAGCTGTTCGGCTCGTTGAACCCGGTACATACCGGCGGCCCGATGCAGGTCAGCATTGCTTTCGCCGAGCAGCACACCGACGGCTATCCGTGGAAAATCGACGGTACCGTGCGCCAGGAGGTGTTCAGTCTGCGCGGCGGTCTGTGGTTTGGCACCTATCATCTGCTGAACTATCCGGCGAATTACAGCGTACCGCTGTACCGTTTTGCTGATTTTAACGCCGGATGGTACGCCAGCCGCAATGCCGCCTTCCAGAATGCCGTCTCTAAAGCAACGGGCGTGAAGCTGGCGCTGGATGGCGACTTAATTCGCTACGACAGCGACGAGGCGGGAACCACCGAACTGGCGGTGCGCCGCTTATCCTCCCAGCTGGCGATGAGCGATGACGAGATCCATCGTCAGTTAAAGAAAGGTGACACGCTGGCGTTTGAAGAGAGCGATCTTTATAAACAGGTATTTCGCATCGCCGATAAGAAAGCCGGTAAAACGCTTCCGCGGGAAGTCCTGCCGGGTATACAGCTTGAGAGCCCCAAAATCACCCGTAATCTGACCACCGCCTGGTTTGCCAAACGCGTTGACGACCGACGGGCCAGCTGTATGGCGCGCCGCTAACGGCGGCTGCGCCAGCGGAAAATCAGCCCTGATATGCCAATTAACAGGCTGGCCGCCACGAAGGGAATCAGGCCAAACAGGGTGCCGACCAGCAGGCCAATTTCGACCCGGGGGCGGCTACTGTCCTGCATCTGAATCAAGTGCTCAAGAACGCCCGGCGCGTGGATTAACATGCTCAGCATTTGCGCGCCGGCCCAGAAGCAAAACAGCACAAACAGAGCATAGGCGATGTTGCTGCTGGTAATAGCGCTCCTCTTTTTGCCGCCGTTGACGGTCTTTGCAAAGGTGAACTCAGCCATATTGACCTCCGGACTTCGCTTTCTTGCCGATTTTTTACTTCGGCTACATACGAGTCATTCTGGCAACCCCGGGGGGATTCCAGTATCAGATTGCTGGTAATTTCCGCCCAGGAATATTCCTGATTTCATCGGCTTGTGAGTTTGCTACAAATTTGTGAAATTTAGACCGCTATCGCAATGTGCGACAATTCTCCACGCGGCTGCAGACCGGCGGTGATGGCTATGCGAAGATGCTTTTTTTGTTGTCGGAGTGGTTATGAAACTCACTGAAAAAATCCGCCGCGACTGGCACTACTATGCGGTTGCCCTGGGGTTAATTTTTATTATGAATGGCGTAGTCGGGCTGCTGGGGTATGAAACCGAAGGCTGGCGTTCATACGCGGTTGGGCTGGTGACGTGGGTGATTAGCTTCTGGATCGCCGGTTTTATTATTCGCCGCCGTCCGCCAGAGGAAGCGTAAAGCGGAGGTGGTGAACCCGTAGCCCGGGCAGGCGCTTGCGCCGCCCCCGGGGAGATAACCTGAAGCCGTGTTGGATGTGGTTTCCCGGAGGCGATGCTGCGCATCTGTCCGGGCTACCGGCCCGGTAAGGCACCAGCCGCCACCGGGCGATACCTTGATTAATTCATCGATGTTTTCAGCGCCCGATCGGCGGCGTGACGCTCCAGCGCCAGTTCAATCAGGCGGCTAATCAGGCTGGTGTAATCCAGGCCGCTGGCCTGCCATAGCTTCGGATACATGCTGATGTTGGTGAAACCCGGCAGCGTATTGATTTCGTTAATCACCACGTCGTTATCGGCGGTCAGGAACACATCGACGCGCGCCATGCCGCTGCAGCCGAGGGTCTGATAGGCACGAACGGCGATCTCGCGAATTTTATCGTTTACATCGCTGTCGATGGCCGCCGGAACCACCACTTTCGCGCCCTGATCGTCAATGTACTTGGTGTCATAGGCGTAGAATTCGCTGTTGAGGACGATTTCACCGCAGGTGCTGGCCTCGGGATTATCGTTGCCCAATACCGCGCACTCGATCTCACGCCCTTTAATCCCCTGTTCAACCACCACTTTATGGTCAAATTCGAAGGCCAGGGCGACGGCCTGCTGATACTGCTCTTCGCTGTTGACCTTGCTGACGCCCACCGAGGAGCCCTGGTTCGCCGGTTTAACAAACAGCGGCAGGCCCAGCTTCGCCTGCACCTCGGCAAAGCTTACCTGATTCCTGTTAGCGCGGGTCAGGGTAATAAAAGGGGCAATCGACAGCCCGGCATCGCGCAGCAGACGTTTGGTGACGTCTTTGTCCATGCAGGCGGCGGAGCCGAGGACGTCGGAGCCGACGAAGGGCAGGTTGGCCATCCGCAGCATGCCCTGCAGAGAACCATCTTCGCCAAGAGTGCCGTGAACGATCGGGAAGATGACGTCGATGGCCGCCAGCGGCTGGCCGCTATCGGCGTTAATCAGCTGCTGCGCCTCGCGTCCGGGAATCTGCGCCAGCGTAATATCGGACGGGCGCAGGGCAATATGGGCAGGATCCTGCGGATTGAGCAGATAGTTACTGGCGTCGTTAATATGCCATTGCCCCTGCTTATCAATCCCCAGCAAAACTACGTCGAAGCGCGTTTTATCGATCGCTTCCACGATATTTTTCGCTGACTGAAGCGACACTTCATGTTCTGCCGACTTACCGCCGAAAACGATCCCAACCCTCATCTTAGCCATTTCAACTTCCATCATGATTACATCAAAGGGCATAACATAGCATGTGAAAGAGCCCCCTGGCTGCCATAATATTCACCGGGTAAAGCATTGGGAGGCGGCGCGTGAAAGGAAAAGGTCTTATCGTTCTGTTGGCGCTGCTGGCGGCCGGATATTACGGCTATCGTTATCTTCCCGCACAGTACAATCCATTCGCGCCGCTGCGCCTGGAAGACCCCCCGGGACTCCTCAGCCACTATAAACTGCGGCGATTAACGCCCGCCGAGTGCGCTGGCCTGCTTGAGGAGGCCAACCGGCGGAAGCTCATTTCCAGCCAGCCGGTGGCCGATAGCGGAGGAGCGTGTCCTCTGCAGAATGTGGTTCGGGTGCGTGATTTTGGCACGGTGAAGCTCAGCAGCAGCTTTCTTGCCAGTTGTCCGCTGGCGTTGAGCAGCGCGCTATATCTGCAACAGCAGGCGAAACCGTTGACTCGCCGGATGCTGGGGCAAGAGCTCCGCCAGATTGACCATTTTGGCAGCTATGCCTGCCGTAATATTTACCATCGCCAGAACGCGCGGCGCAGTGAGCACGCTACCGCGGAGGCGCTGGATGTCAGCGGCTTTCGTCTGTCCGATGGCCGACGCGTCAGCGTGCTGAAAGGGTGGCCCGATGCGCAGTATCACCCCTGGCTGCAGGCGTTACTGGCCGGCGGTTGCCGCTATTACGGCAACGCTTTAGGGCCGGACTATAACGCGGCCCATACCAACCATTTTCACTTCGGGATGCGCGGCCAGGGTTTCTGTTTCTAAGCATAACTCACTGTACACCACGATTTTCACCACGAAATCATTCACAACAGGGCTATATGGTGTCATAAAACACTAAACTCACCTCTGGCGCATCTCTGGTAGTACGGCGGATCGGGGAAATTGCTAAGCTAGGTAATAATTGCCAAAAAATTAATGAATACGCGTAGTTATGGAATCCTGGAAGGTTAATCTTATCTCCGTCTGGTTTGGCTGTTTTTTTACCGGACTGGCTATCAGCCAAATTCTCCCCTTTTTGCCGCTGTACGTTTCTCAACTCGGCGTAACCTCGCACGAAGCGTTATCCATGTGGTCTGGGCTGACCTTCAGCGTCACCTTTCTGGTGTCAGCGATCGTCTCGCCGATGTGGGGCAGCCTGGCCGACCGCAAAGGGCGCAAGCTAATGCTGCTGCGCGCCTCGCTGGGGATGGCCATCGCCATTTTACTCCAGGCCTTTGCCACCAACGTCTGGCAACTGTTTATCCTGCGTGCGGTGATGGGGCTGACCTCCGGCTATATTCCTAACGCTATGGCGCTGGTGGCGTCTCAGGTTCCGCGCGAGCGTAGCGGCTGGGCGCTGAGTACACTTTCAACGGCGCAAATCAGCGGCGTGATCGGTGGGCCGCTGCTCGGCGGTTTCCTGGCTGACCATGTCGGTTTGCGCGCGGTCTTTATCATCACTGCTGTTTTACTGACCGTGAGTTTCCTGGTGACGCTGTTTCTGATCAAAGAGGGCGTCCGCCCGCAGATGAGTAAGGCGGAGCGGCTGAGCGGTAAGGCGGTGTTTGCCTCGCTGCCTTATCCGGGTCTGGTAATCAGCCTGTTTTTCACCACCCTGGTGATCCAACTGTGCAATGGTTCAATTGGCCCGATTCTGGCGCTCTTTATTAAGTCGATGGCGCCGGATAGCAATAACATCGCCTTTCTTGCCGGCATGATCGCCGCCGTACCGGGCGTGTCGGCGCTGATTTCGGCTCCCCGTCTGGGGAAACTGGGCGACAGGATCGGCACCTCGCGGATCCTGCTGGCGACGCTATGCTGCGCGGTGGTGATGTTCTTTGCCATGTCGTTCGTCACAACCCCATTCCAGCTTGGCGTGCTGCGTTTTCTGCTCGGTTTTGCCGATGGGGCAATGCTGCCGGCGGTGCAAACGCTTCTGCTGAAATACTGCAGCGACAGCGTGACCGGGCGGATTTTTGGTTATAACCAGTCGTTTATGTATCTTGGCAACGTGGCCGGTCCGTTAATCGGCGCATCGGTCTCGGCCATGGCCGGCTTCCGCTGGGTGTTTATCGCGACGGCGGTTATTGTCCTGATCAATATCTGGCAGCTGGCCATCATGCTGCGTCGCAGCCGTCGTACAACGGCTTAATCCCTTCTCTTCTCCTTCGCCGGTATTGACATCACAGCGTCAATGCCGGTCGCCGACCGCCTTCAGCTTCAAATGTATCACCGATCACAAAACGATCATTTTCCCCTCTCATCCTCTTCTATTATTAACTGTTACGCGTATACAGTTACGCGTAACAGTTATCTTAAAAAGAGGTTTTATGCGAAATTTATTCGATTTGACAGGGAAGCGCGCGCTGATCACCGGGTCTGCTCAGGGGATAGGCAATTTGCTGGCCGGCGGCCTTGCGGAGTATGGGGCAGAAATCATCATCAACGATCGGACTCAGGCTCGTGCGGACCAGGCGGCGCAGGCGCTGGTGGCGCAGGGCTTCCGCGCGGTAGGGTACGCATTTGATGTCACTCAGGCGACGCAGGTCGAGCAGGCGATAGCCCGCATCGAAGCGGAGGTCGGCGCCATTGATATTTTAATTAATAACGCCGGGATTCAACGACGTTTCCCTTTTACCGAGTTTCCGGAGGAGGAGTGGGATAACGTTATTGAGGTCAACCAGAAGGGCGTTTTCCTGGTTTCGCAGCAGGTGGCGAAATATATGATCGGCCGCCGCGCCGGGAAGATAATTAATATTTGCTCAATGCAGAGCGAGCTGGGGCGTAAAACCATTACGCCTTATGCGGCCTCGAAAGGGGCGGTTAAAATGCTGACCCGCGGCATGTGCGTTGAGCTGGCGGAATACAATATTCAGGTTAACGGTATCGCACCGGGATATTTTGCCACCGAGATGACCACCGCCCTGGTCAACGATGAGGCGTTTTCCGCCTGGCTGTATCAGCGCACCCCGGCGGCACGCTGGGGCAAACCGGAAGAACTGATTGGCGCCGCGGTGTATCTGGCTTCTTCAGCGGCAAACTTTGTTAACGGTCATTTGTTATTCGTGGATGGCGGGATGCTTGCCGCCGTCTGAATCACTTCACGTCCTTCGAACCGCATGCGCGCACGCACTGCCTGAAGGACGGATTATTAAACCCGTGTGATGGTATTCAACACCTGAGGATGGCTTATGCAAATGCTCGCGAAATTACCCGTGCGTCGCTGGTGGTATTTAATGCCGATTATATTTATTACCTATAGTCTGGCCTACCTTGACCGCGCAAATTATGGTTTTGCCGCTGCGGCGGGAATTGAAAGTGATTTAGGGATTACGAAAGGAACGGCATCGCTTATTGGCGCACTATTTTTTCTCGGCTATTTCTTTTTCCAGGTGCCCGGTGCGATATATGCGGTAAAACGCAGCGTGCGAAAAATGATTTTCTTCAGTCTTATTTTATGGGGATTTTGCGCGGCGGCGACCGGGTTCGTCAGCAATATTCCGATGCTGATGGCGATTCGCTTTACGCTGGGCGTGGTCGAGGCGGCGGTGATGCCGGCAATGCTGATTTATATCAGTAACTGGTTTACCAAAACCGAACGTTCACGCGCCAATACTTTCCTGATCCTCGGAAATCCGGTGACGGTGCTGTGGATGTCGATCGTTTCGGGCTACCTCATTCAGGCGTGGGGCTGGCGCGAGATGTTTATTATCGAAGGCATTCCGGCGGTGCTGTGGGCGGTATGCTGGTGGATTCTGGTGCGCGATAAACCGTCCGAGGTTTCCTGGCTGAATGAGCAGGAAAAAGAGACCCTGCAGAAGGTGATGGACAGCGAGCAGAGTCATATCAAGCCAGTGCGCAACTACGGTGAAGCGCTGCGCTCGCGCAATGTCATTATGCTCTGCGCGGTCCATGCGCTGTGGAGCATCGGCGTGTACGGCTTCATGATGTGGATGCCGTCAATTCTGAAAAACGCCGCGCAGATGGATATCGTGGCGGTGGGCTGGCTGGCGGCGGTGCCGTACCTGGCGGCAATCATCCTGATGCTGACGGTTTCCTGGCTGTCGGATAAGTTTCAGAATCGAAAGCTGTTTATTTGGCCATTATTACTGATTGCCGCTATCGCTTTCTTTGGTTCGTGGATGGTGGGCAACCAGGCGTTCTGGCTCTCTTACCTGCTGCTGGTGATTGCCGCGGCGTGCATGTACGCGCCCTATGGCCCGTTCTTCGCGCTCATTCCTGAACTGTTGCCGCGTAACGTCTCCGGGGTATCGATGGGCCTGATCAACAGCTTCGGCGCGCTCGGCGCTTTCCTTGGCGCGTGGCTGGTGGGGTATCTGAACGGTATTACCGGCGGACCGGGGGTATCCTATACCTTTATGGCTATCGCGCTGTTGTCCTCCGTCGTGCTGATGTACAACGTGCGCGCTAACCCACAACCCGCCACCTCCTCGGTGACGGCAAAAAAGGTCGCCGGTTAACATAAACCGCCGCTGCTGTGGTAAGGTTCTCTGCAAGGACATAAGTCGTTTGTCGTAGAGAACCTGATGAAAAACAACCGGATGACATTGCAGGATATCGCCAACCTGGCGGGGTTGAATAAAATGACGGTCAGTCGTTATTTACGCGACCCCGGTCAGGTTTCCCAGCGCAGCCGTGAGCTGATTTCGAAGGTCATGGAAGAGAACAACTATATTCCTAATCGGGCGCCGGAAATCCTGCTTAATGCCCGCAGCAAAACGATTGGCGTGCTCATTCCCTCTTTTCGCAATCAGATTTTTGCCGATGTGCTGGCCGGAATCGAATCCGTCACTTCCGCTCACCAGTACCAGACCCTGATTGCCAACTACGAATACGATCCGCAGCGTGAAGAGCGCGAGGTGCTTAACCTGCTCTCTTATAACATTGACGGGCTGATTTTGACCGGAAAACAGCATAGCGATCGCATGGTGCAATACGTCCGCGCCAGCGGTATTCCTGTTGCTGAACTGATGGATTTTGGCGGTCAGCAACTGGATATCCAGGTAGGTTTCGATAACGAAAAGGCGGCGTGGGACATGACGAACGCCTTTCTTGAGAGCGGTAAACGGGCGATCGCCTTTTTTGGTTCAATGGACGATCCCCGCGATTTAAGCCGCTTTCACGGAACCGAACTGGCGCTGGCGGCCCACGGTTTGAAGCCCTATCATATGGCGCCGCGCACCATCTCCTCGGTTGCGCTTGGCCGGCAGATGTTTCTGCAAATGCAGCAGGTGCGGCCGGATATCGATGCAATCTTTTGTACCAACGACGATCTGGCGGTAGGCGTGCTGCTGGAGTGCCAGGCTCAGGGAAAAACCGTCCCGCAGGAGATGGCGATTGCCGGTTTTCACGGGCTGGAAATTGGCCGCGCCCGGCTGCAAAAAATCGCCAGCGTCATTACCCCACGTTATGAAATCGGTAAAACTGCGAGCGAAATACTTATTGCACGTCTGGCCGGAAAAGACGCGCCGGACAGCGTTAATCTGGCCTACCAGATATATTATGGCGATACGTTATAGTTATCGATAGAATAGCGATATTCCATTTTATTCTTATTTGTTAAATTTGGTTGTGTCGCTTATTAATCCGTCATTGAGTCATTTCCTGGATGGCGGGGTGTAAAGAGCAAAACGTTTCGCTTGTTATTCATCGATGAGCCGATTCATTTTAAAAAAATAATTGTGGCAACCGACGGCTAATGTATGACATAAATAGCAGACTACGGACCTCGCATAAGGATAAAGCGCTGTGAAGAATCTCATTGCTGAGCTACTGGTAAAACTCGCCCAAAAGGAAGAAGAATCGAAGGAACTGACGGCCCAGGTCGAGGCGCTGGAAGTGGTGGTCACTGCTCTGCTGCGCCATATGGCGCAGGACGCCCAGCAGGCGCTCATCAGCGATATCGAGCAGGCGATCGACGAGGCCAGCCCCGGCCCGCTGGTCGATGACCGCGATACCCAGCTACTGCAGCAATATATAAAAAAGCTGTTACGGCATCCTCGTAGTTAGTTTCGTGACAAGGTATGGATGCTGTCATTTTACTGTCACATCGCTTTTATACAGTCTCCCTCGTTTTGTTTTTTAAAGTATTTTTTACATGGAGACGATAAAAGTGAAATTAAGCGCCCTGTTTATTGCCCTGCTACCTCTGCTGGGCTCCCCGATTATTCACGCAGAAACAACAACCGCACCGGTTCTGGAAAATCGCGCCGCCCAGGGCGATATCACCACGCCGGGCGGCGCGCGTCGTTTAAGCGGCGATCGGACCGAGGCGCTGCGCGCTTCGTTAATCAATAAACCGGCTAAAAATATTATTTTGCTGATTGGCGACGGGATGGGGGATTCTGAAATTACCGCCGCGCGAAATTATGCAGAAGGGGCGGGCGGATTTTTTAAAGGGATTGACGCGCTGCCGCTGACTGGCCAGTACACCCACTATTCGCTGGATAAGAAAACCGGCAAGCCGAATTATGTGACCGACTCCGCCGCTTCCGCTACCGCATGGACCACCGGCGTAAAAAGCTATAACGGCGCGCTGGGCGTCGATATCCATGAAAAAGATCATCAGACTATCCTTGAGCTGGCGAAAGCGGCGGGTTTAGCCACCGGTAACGTCTCAACGGCGGAACTGCAGGACGCGACGCCGGCTGCGCTGGTGGCGCACGTCACTTCGCGTAAATGCTACGGCCCGAGCGTGACCAGCGAAAAATGCGCCAGCAATGCGCTGGAAAAGGGCGGGAAAGGTTCCATTACCGAACAGCTGCTGAACGCGCGTCCCGACGTGACGCTGGGCGGCGGAGCGAAAACCTTCGCTGAAAGCGCGACGGCCGGCGAATGGCAGGGCAAAACGCTGCACGAGCAGGCGGTGGCCCGCGGCTACCAGATCGTTACCGATGCCAGCTCATTGGCCGCCATTAGCCAGGCAAATCAGGATAAACCGCTGCTCGGTCTCTTCGCGGAAGGCAATATGCCGGTGCGTTGGGAAGGCCCAAAGGCGTCTTATCACGGCAATATCGATAAGGCGGCAGTAACCTGTACTCCGAACCCGAAACGCGATGCATCGGTGCCGACGCTGGCGCAGATGACTGAAAAAGCCATCGATCTGCTGAGCAGCAATGAGAAAGGCTTCTTCCTGCAGGTGGAAGGCGCTTCCATCGATAAACAGGATCATGCGGCGAATCCGTGCGGCCAGATTGGCGAGACCGTCGATCTGGATGAAGCGGTACAGAAGGCGCTGGAATTTGCCAAAAAAGAGGGCAACACCCTGGTTATCGTCACCGCCGACCACGCTCACGCCAGCCAGATTATCCCCGCCGATACCAAAGCGCCGGGCCTGACGCAGGCGCTGAACACCAAAGATGGCTCGGTGATGGTGATGAGCTACGGCAACTCTGAAGAAGAGTCGATGGAGCATACCGGTACTCAGCTGCGTATCGCCGCCTATGGCCCGCATGCGGCTAACGTGGTGGGCTTAACCGATCAGACCGACCTGTTTTACACCATGAAAGCCGCACTTAATCTGAAATAACCGGACGCCGGTGATGAATTTTCGTTACCGGCTGGTTTTTTCTCCATCAGCGACCAGACTTACAGTGTTCCACTCATAGAGGATGGTGCGATGAAAATAACATTACTTGTGACCCTACTTTTTGGCCTGGTATTTATGACAGCGGTGGGTGCCTCGGAAAAAGAGTTGACCCCCCAGCAGCAAAAGATGAGCGTCTGCAATAAAGAAGCATCAGCGAAGTCGCTAAAAGGGGATGAGCGTAAAACGTTTATGAGCAGCTGCCTGAAGAAAGAGGGCGCGGCCCAGGACGGTAAGGGGTTAACGCCTCAGCAGCTAAAAATGCGCGAGTGCAACGGTCAGGCGACCCAGCAGTCGCTGAAAGGTGACGATCGCAGCAAATTTATGAGCGCGTGCCTGAAAAAACAGGTGTAGAAAATGAGCGGGTGAGGGATACCCCACCCGCTGTCCGATGTGGATATCAGGAACGGCTCAGCTGCTCTGATTTTTCCATGCATTTCGCCATGGCTTCGATAACGGCGGAACGGAAACCCTTCTCTTCCAGCACGCGCACGGCCTCGATCGTCGTGCCGCCCGGCGAGCACACCATATCCTTCAGCGCGCCCGGATGTTCCCCGCTTTCGAGCACCATTTTGGCCGAGCCCATCACCGCCTGGGCTGCGAATTTGTATGCCTGAGCGCGCGGCATTCCGCCGAGTACGGCGGCATCAGCCATTGCTTCGATAAACATAAAGACGTAAGCCGGCGCGGAGCCGCTGACGCCTACCACCGGGTGGATCATCGGCTCAGCAATAATTTCCGCCTGGCCAAAGCAACGGAAGATGGTCAGGATATCCGCGGTCTCTTCGGCGCTAACCAGCGCGTTTGGCGTAACCGACGTCATGCCCGCATTAACCAGCGAAGGCGTATTGGGCATCGCGCGGACTATTTTACGATCGTGGCCCAGAGCGCGCGCCAGCTGGTCGAGGGTGACGCCAGCGGCAATGGAAACCACCAGAGAGTCTTTATTCAGGCTGGAGGCAACGTCGCTGAGAACTTTCACCATCACGCCCGGCTTAACGGCGCCAAAGATAATATCCGCTACCTGAGCCACTTCCTGCGCGCTTTGCGCCGCATTTATGCCGTACTGGTCGTGCAGGGCCGCCACTTTATCCGGCGACGGGGTGTAGACCCAGATTTGTCCCGGCTGAACCTGTCCGCTGGCGATCAGGCCGCCGAGAATGGCCTTGCCCATGTTGCCGCAGCCGATAAAGCCGATTTTCTTCTCCATCACCAATCCCCTTGTTTGTTTGATCGTTAGCGACATAGCTTATCATCTTGTTGCTTTCGCGGAAGGCCAAAGCAGGCGACAATACGTTATCTCTTTTTCATCGACAGGAGCCGCAATGGCTATTTGGGTTGATGCGGACGCGTGTCCGAACGTCATTAAAGATATTTTGTTCCGCGCCGCCGAGCGTACGCAAATCTCGCTGACGCTGGTCGCTAACCAGCCGCTGCGCGTCCCGCCGTCGCGCTTTATTCGCACGCTGCGCGTGGCGCAGGGTTTTGACGTGGCGGATAACGAAATCGTACGTTTATGTGAACCGGGGGATCTGGTGATTACCGCCGATATCCCGCTGGCGGCGGAAGTGCTGGCGAAGGGTGGGGCGGCGCTGAACCCGCGCGGCGAACGCTACAGTGAGGCGACGATACGCGAACGCCTCACGATGCGCGATTTTATGGAAACGATGCGGGCCAGCGGCGTGCAGACCGGCGGCCCGGATAGCTTATCCCAGCGCGATCGACAGCAGTTTGCCGCCGCGCTGGAGAAATGGCTGCTGGACGTCAAGCGCCAGCAGGGTTAAACCCAGCTGTCGTCGTCGCTGCCGAAATCATCGTTGCCAAAACCGGCGTCGAAGTCGGCATCATAGTCGTTGTTGTCGGCAAGGAACTGACTGTCATCCTGGCGGAAGGTATCGTCAGCGACGCTATTGTCCTGCGCCTGGCTGAGATCCGGCTGCGGTTTCTCTTCGATGATATTAACGATCTCCTGCGGATGTGAGCCGCTAAACATATTGGTGAGCATGTTTCCCAGCACCACCCCGCCCGCAACGCCCGCCGCCGTTTGCAGCGCACCGGCCATAAAACCGCCGCCGCTGCGGGCGCCCTGAGGCGCATAGCTCTGCTGTTGCGTCTGCGGAGCATACTGAGGCTGGACGCTGGCCTGAGGGCGACCATACTGCTCGGCCCCAGGAATGGGATCGGAACCGCGAGACTGACCGCCGCCAAACAGACCAGAGAGAAAGCCACCGCTGCTCGGCTTCGCGGCCTGCAGCTGGCTGACCTGACTTTCCAGCGCCTGAATCCGCTCGTTGAGCTGCTTGATTGCCGCTTCCTGAATCAGAATCGTTTGCGCCATATAGTAAGGGGCGAACGGTTGTTCTTTAATGTGCCCGGCAATCCGCTCCTCGGCGCTGGAATCGCGCGATGCGCTGCGGCTCTCGGCCTCTTTTAACCGGGAAAACAGTCCATCGATAAGGCGTTGCTCTTCAGATTGCATACTACATACCTCTGTCATACTGATTGATTAGCCTCAGATTCGCTCCGAAGCACGGATGTTGTAAATATGTGGCTGCGTAAAGCTGTGCAGAAATGTGTTACTGTTTACGCCAGACTGCGAACAAAAAATAACTTTTGTACAAAAGTAAAGCTGGCATAACACCACATGCAATGATAAGTTTACATTTAAAGTCCTTTCTAATACTAAGGTGAAAGGGTTTGCAGATGGTGTGTAACGTTTATTTTACGGTTATCGTCGGGTAAGTTTGCGGTACCATTGTTTCTCTTTTCGCTTTCATTTATCCGCAAAACGCGGAACCAAGGGGTCTTCGGTAATGACACAGCTAATTTTTCTTGTCGGGCCTCGCGGCTGCGGTAAAACGACGATCGGTCATGCGCTGGCGGAAGCTCGCGGTTTCCAGTTCGCCGATACGGATCATGAGCTTCAGGAGCATGAACAACGCAGCGTGGCGACTATCGTTCAGCAGGAAGGCTGGGAACGCTTTCGCGCTCTGGAAACGCAGGCGCTGGAACGCGTCGCTCAACCCGCAACGATCATCGCTACCGGCGGCGGCATTATTCTCAGCGAATACAATCGTCAGTTTATGCGGGAAAATGGCGTCGTGATCTATCTTGAGGCCACGGTTTCTGCCCTGATTGGTCGTCTTGAAGCCTATCCGAAGGCGGAACAGCGCCCTACGCTGACCGGAAAGCCGATCCGCGATGAAGTGGGGGAGGTGCTGGCACAGAGGGAAGCGCTGTATCGGGCCGCCGCGCATCATATTATCAACGCGACCGTCCCGCCGGATGAAGTCGTTGAACAGATTATGACGACCGTCTGCGGTGAGACCTATACCAGTTAAGACTTTACCTGGGGTAAACGGATCGGCAGCGCCTATACTTTAAATCTCTTAAGGTAAAAAAAGGAAATGCTATGCCGACCAGACCTCCATATCCAAGGGAAGCGCGCGTTGTCGCCGTTGAGAAAGGCCCCGAGGGGCAAACGGTGACCTGGTATGAACTGCGCGCTGACCATCCGACGCCTGACTCGCTTATCAGTGAGCACCCTACAGAACAGGAAGCGCTGGACGCTAAACGGCGTTACGAAGATCCTGATAAGTCATAATCCCCCAATAAATGTCCGGGATTCGCTCTGAAAAAGTCGTAACCGGGCATATATCACATTTTTAATTAATTAACAGTACTAATGATTAACTAAGATACGGATTTTCAGGAGCGTTTTAAGCGCTTCTGGAATCTTTACATTCCATATTAGCCGTAACCTGCTACGCTTCACGACGGTTGATTTTGGTCACCAGGGGGCAGAAGTCGTAAATAGAAGCCTGTTTTGAAACAGCGGTTGTGACAAAGGTAAATGATATGAGTAGTGCATCGATGGCAATTTTGACCATTGGGGTGGTACCGGTGGCGGAGATGTTGCCGCTTTTAACTGAACATATCAGGGAAGATCAGATTAATCATATTAGCCTGTTAGGCAAAATGGCGCGCGAAGAGGTTATGCGCGATTACTGCGTGGAACCCGGCGATGAAGCGCTGTTAACCTTGCTCAATGATAATCAAATCGCGCAAGTCTCGCGGCAGAAAGTTGAACGTGATTTACATAGCGTCATTGCGATGCTCGATAAACAAAATTACGACCTTATTTTACTGATGAGTACCCATCCTTTTAGCGGATTTAAAGCAAATAATGCAATCCTGCTCGAGCCGCAAAGGATCATTCCGCCGCTGGTCGCGTCGATTGTTGACGGCCATCAGGTGGGAGTAATTGTTCCGGTGGAAGAGATGCTGCCGCTGCAGCGGGATAAATGGCAGGTGTTAACGCATACTCCTTTTTATGCTATCTGCAGTCCGGTTAACGGTAGTAAAGAACAGCTGCTGGCCGCGGGCAGGGAGTTAATTGAACAAGGCGCTGACGTATTAATGCTGGATTGTCTTTGTTACCACCAGCAGCATCGCGATATATTACAAAAAGCGCTGGATATTCCGGTTTTATTGTCAAATATACTGATTTCACGGCTGGCGGCAGAACTATTAGTTTAACCTGTTGTAACACGTTAATTTTACGTGACAGGGGCAAGGAGCGCCCCCTATATTGTGCCTTCAACACAAGATCATAAGGGCGAGTTTATGCTTCAAAGCAATGAATACTTTGACGGAAAAGTAAAATCCATTGGCTTCACCAGCAGCAGCACCGGTCGTGCGAGCGTGGGCGTTATGGCGGAAGGGGAATACACCTTCGGGACCGCGCAGCCGGAAGAGATGACCGTAGTCAGCGGCGCGCTGAACGTTCTTCTGCCGGGTGAAACCGAGTGGAAAGTCTATGCTGCCGGGGAAGTATTCAACGTTCCGGGGAATAGCGAGTTTAATTTGCAGGTGGCTGAACCCACGTCTTATCTGTGCCGCTATCTGTAACGTTCGTTTCCTTCCTGCGCAGGCAGGAAGGAATTTACCCGATTAGCGCTGCGCTTCGCCGCCTAACCCTTCTACCAGATTCTGAATTAGCGCGGCCAGTTCGCCGGTCATCAGAATAAAGTCCGCGTCAAAGCGCTGAGCGAAATCTTCCCGGTCGATATCTTCATTCTGGTCCCGCAGCTCGTCGCAGAACTTCAGACGTTTAATCGAACCATCATCGCACATTAAGAACTGAATGCGCTGTTGCCAGTCGAGCGCCAGCTTGGTCACCACCTTACCAGCCTCAATGTGCACAGCGATCTCATCGCTGACCAGATCCTGTTTTTTCGCGCGGATCACGCCGCCATCTTCCAGCATCGCTTTCAGCTCGGCTTCATCCAGCAGCTGGAAGCCCTGAGCCACGGTACCGGAACGCACCCACTCGGTCAGCGTCAGTTCGATCGGGGTTTCCAGCGCCAGCGGAACAACCGGCAGCGAGCCCAGGGTTTTACGCAGCAGCGCCAGCGTATCTTCCGCTTTTTTGGCGCTGGCGCAGTCCACCATGATCAACCCGTTGACGGTATCGATCCACATCATGGTCTGGCTGAAGCGGCTAAAGGCGCGCGGCAGCAGGGAATGAAGCACTTCATCCTTCAGCGAATCTTTTTCCGTTTTTTTCAGCTTACGGCCCTGTTCGGCTTCCAGCTTGAAGATCTTTGCTTCCAGCGCCTGTTTGATCACCGGAGACGGCAGGATCTTCTCTTCTTTACGCGCGCAGATAACTATCTGGCCATTTGCCGTATGGGTCAGCGCATCACTGTGCGAGCCCATCGGCGGAACCCAACCGGTTTTGGCCATATCCTGGCTGCCGCATGGGGTAAATGTCAGCTCGGCCAGCTGTTTTTCCATCTCCTCGGCGCGCAGGGAAATGTCGCGGCTGAGACGATAAACCATTAAATTTTTGAACCACAGCATGATAATTTCCACGGCTTTGTCGTTAAATCCAGCGGGCATGATAGCGAATTGTCGCTATGCTTGCATTGTTAATCGGGAGAGGAATTCACAGTGCGCATTGGGATTGATTTAGGCGGGACCAAAACGGAAGTCATCGCGCTGAGCGACCAGGGAGAGCAGCTATTTCGCCACCGCCTGCCTACGCCAGGGGGGGATTATCGCCAGACGATAGAGACGATAGCCTCGCTGGTCGAGATGGCCGAGCAGGCTACCGGGCAGAGCGGCACGGTCGGCGTCGGCATCCCCGGTTCGATTTCGCCTTATACCGGCGTAGTTAAAAATGCCAACTCAACGTGGCTCAACGGCCAGCCGTTTGATAAAGACCTTTGCCAGCGCCTGCAACGTGAAGTGCGTCTGGCCAACGATGCCAACTGCCTCGCGGTGTCGGAAGCGGTCGACGGCGCGGCGGCCGGGGCGCAAACGGTATTCGCGGTGATCATTGGCACCGGCTGCGGTTCAGGCGTGGCGCTTAACGGACGCGCCCATATTGGCGGCAACGGCACGGCGGGCGAGTGGGGACACAATCCGCTGCCGTGGATGGATGAGGATGAACTGCGCTATCGCGCTGAAGTACCGTGCTACTGCGGTAAACAGGGCTGTATCGAAACCTTTATTTCCGGCACCGGCTTTGCGACCGATTACCAGCGCCTGAGCGGTCAGCGGCGACAGGGCAGCGAGATTATGCAGCGCGTCGGCGAGCGGGACCCGGTAGCGGAACTGGCGCTAAGCCGCTATGAGATGCGGCTGGCGAAGTCGTTGGCTCACGTGGTCAACATTCTCGATCCGGACGTCATTGTGCTTGGCGGGGGAATGAGCAACGTTGATCGTCTCTATCAAACGGTGCCGAATCTGCTAAAACCATGGGTATTCGGCGGTGAATGCGAGACGCCGATTCGCCGGGCGGTGCACGGGGACTCCAGCGGCGTGCGCGGCGCGGCCTGGCTGTGGCCGCTGTAATCTTCAACCCGCTGCGCGGCCTGAACGGTGCAGCGGGTACCCTGCGGATTATCGGTACGGGATCTCTTCCAGGCTGTAGTAAATCGACAGCCCCCTTTTTTTGCCTTCCTCAATATCCAGATCCGCGCCGCGAGATTCGCCCGGCAGGCGTAAAATAGCGTCACAGCGGCTAATTAACCGGTGGGCGACGGGGTAGAGATATTCCTCGCTAATCGCATCGCCAATTTCCGTGGAGCCCGCGGCTTTGGCAATGGGGAGAGCCAGCCATTCGCCGACCACGGGGATATGTCCTTTCTGATAAACGCGTAGCGCAACCTGGGCCATATTGTTCAGGTTAGCGTCGATTAGTTCCGCGCGATTGTGAGTGCCGCTGCGTACCGGGCCGGCAATCAAAATTAGTAAATTTTTCATGGTTAAGACCTTCTTAATGGGCCAGAGGGGATGGGACGATGCTGCCGGAGGCCGCAGTTCGCCCGTCAGAAAAGTTATCGATGCACGTTTTTGCACGAAATGATGCGATGACGATAATAAACGCGTTTTCATGCATGAATTAGCCTGATTTTCATCATTAAAGCAATTTAATTGAACTTATCATGCGTGTTCGTGCGATAGCAAGATGTATCGTGAATTTCTGACCCGGACAACGGAGCGACCTCTCCCGTGGGAGAGGTCTTGAAGGCAGGTGCGGAGGGAGAACATTACTCGACGGCGAAGGTTTTATCCAGGCGGCTATAGCCCAGCCCGTTGATCTTTTTAACTTTAATTTGCACCGGAATGCGCTCTTTCATCGCCTCGACGTGGCTGATGACGCCGATAACCTTGCCGCTGGCGTTGAGCGCGTCCAGCGCATCCAGCGCGGTATCGAGGGTTTCGCTATCCAGCGTGCCGAAGCCCTCATCAAGAAACAACGAGTCTATCCGCGTCTTATGGCTCACCAGGTCGGAGAGCGCCAGCGCCAGCGCGAGGCTTACGAGGAAACTCTCGCCGCCGGAGAGGGTCCGGGTGTCGCGCACCGCGTCCGCTTGCCAGGTGTCGACCACTTCAAGCTCCAGGGCATCGCTGGCTTTACGTTGCAGCAGATAGCGACCGTGCAGGCGATTAAGCTGGTGGTTGGCCAGCCACACCAGATTATCCAGCGTCAGGCCCTGGGCAAATTTACGGAATTTATCGCCCTCCCTGGAGCCGATAAGCGAGTTCAGCCATCCCCAGTCTTCCACTTCCTGCGCAGTGCGCTCCATCTGCTGGCGTAAAGCGTGCTGACGCTGCTGGTTTTCTGCATTCTGTTTCAACTGCTGGCGAATCTCTCCCTGACGGGCGCTGTTTTCCCGCAGCAGCGTCGTTAGCTGCTGAAGCTGTTCCTGCACCTGCTCAAGAGACTGGCTGAAGTCCATTTCCGCCGGCGGCTGCCGGCTGTGGTTATCGAGCGCTTCGCGAGCCCGTAGCGCCAGCGCCTGATTCTGCTGTAGCCTGCTCTCCAGCGTCTGTTTCAGGTTTTCGAGACGCTGGCGCGTTTCCTCATCAAGCAGCGCGGCGAGAAATGCCTGCCGGTCCGCGAAGGGGCTGGCGGCCAGCGCTGCGCTGAACTGCGCTTCGCTCTCTTTCAACTGAACCTGCTGCTGGCTCTCCTGCTGCCCCAGAGTTTGCCACTGGCTCTGGAGCGCGAGGCAGTCATCGTGCACCTGACGCCAGCCGTCGAGCGGCGCGGGTTCTGCCGCTAAGTCCGTTTCCGGTAAGGCCTCCAGCAGCGGGGTCAGCTGCTGGAGCTGTTCCTGCAGGGCGAGCAGTTCATTCTGTTTGGCCTGCCAGCTGCGGGTCTCTTCTTCCCGCAGCGCCAGCCAGCTCGCGGTCTGCTCTGCAGCCGGTAGGCTCAGGCTTAAGGCGCTCAGTTCGGCCGCCAGCGCGGCGCTGCGCTGCTCTTGTTCCTGCTGTAGCTGCTGAAGCTGCTGCTGGCACTCCTGCTGCTGAGCCTGCCAGGCCAGACGCTGCTGATGCTGATAGAGCCGCTGTTCATGCTCCTGCTGCGCATTTATCCAGCCCGGAATATCATCCTTTGGCGTCAGGTCGATATTTAATCCGCCGATCGTCTCCTGCCAGCGTGATGTAAGCGCTTGCTCCTGCTGCAGAAGCGATGCTTTCTCAGCCGCCTCTTTTTGCTGGTGCTTAATCAGGGCGTCCAGCTCGCCGCGCACCAGGGCGCCAGCCTCCGCCAGCTGTTTAACTTCGCGCTCCAGCGCATCGCGCCGCGCCTGATTAACGCCGGGAACCAGCGCCTGATATTCGGCGACGGCCGGATGCTGCGCGGAACCGCAGAGCGGACAAGGGGTACCGGGCTGCAGGCGAGCACGCTCGGCCTCAAGACCGGCAATGCGCGCTTCCATTTCGCACAGGGCTTTCACATCGCTCAGCTGCTGATTCTTCTCTTTATAAGCCTGACGGCGCTGAGCCAGTATCGCTTCCAGTTTTTCCTGCTCCTGCCTGGTGGCCTGCCCGGCGGCGTTGAGCTGCATCAGGCGCTGGCCCAGAGGCTGAAGTTGACTATGTAGCGCTGAGAGCTGCTGGCGCAGAGCGCGAGCCGCGGCGTGCTGCGCCAGCCCGGCGCTGACCTGTTCGGCATCCAGCGTCAGCCCGGCGGGCGGCAGGTCTGCCAGTCTGCGACGGGTTTCCGCCAGACGTTGCTGCAGGGCGGCTTGCTGCTGGGTATCGCGAGTCTGCTGCTGGAAAGCCGCCCGCCAGCCCGCCAGCGCATTGCCCCACCGCTGAAAACGGTCATGCTCTTTTAGCCATGCGGAGAGCGTTTGCTGGTGGCTCTGCAGGCGTTCAGACTGCTGGCGGGCGGCGAGGCGAATCCCCGCTCGCCGTCGCAGCCTTTCATGTAAGCGAGTATTTACTTCTTCTCTCAGGCGACGGGTTTGCGCCAGCGCGGTGGTTTGTTCCTGCTGACGCGTCCACTGTGGACGTAAGTGCTCTGCAGGCTGGGCATTCAGCAGCACGGTCAGCTGCGGCTGCGCCTGCTCCAGCGCAGATTGGGCTTCGCGTAGCGCGCTCTGCGCCTGCAGATCTTCTGCTGTCAGCTCTGCGCGGCGTACCAGCCACTGACGGGCATTTTGCAGACGGCTTTGTTCGCTAACCTTCTGTTTTTCTTCATCAGTAAGCGCTTGCAAACTTTGCTGTAGCGCCTGCTGCTGGTCGTCGCTTAGCAGCAGGACGCCGGAAGCCTGAGCCTGGATTTTCTCCAGCTCGACGCGGGCCTGCTTATGCTTTTCAAAGACCTGCGCGGAAATCTGGCCGTAAATTTCGGTACCGGTCAGCTCTTCCAGCAGCTCGGCGCGCTCTTTCGGTTTAGCATTCAGGAAGGCGGCGAACTGCCCCTGCGATAGCAGCATCGAGCGGGTGAAGCGGCCATAGTCCAGGCCGGTGAGCGAGGCGGTCATTTCCAGCTTGTCTTTGATCTTATCGGCGAGGATTTTGCCATCCTCGCAGCGCGCCAGCTCGACGCGCGGCACCTGCAGGTTGCCGTCCGGCTGGTTTCGCGCCCGGTTCTGACTCCAGAAGGCGCGATAGGCGATGCCTTTGACTTCGAACTCCACTTCCGCCAGACATTCGGCGGTGTCGCGGGTCATCAGATCGTTTTGTGATTGCGACACGCTGCTCAGGCGCGGGGTTTCGTGATAGAGCGCGAGGCAGATAGCATCCAGCAGCGTGGTTTTTCCGGCGCCGGTCGGCCCGGTAATCGCGAACAGACCGTTGCTGGCGAACGGCTCAGCGGTGAAATCAATTTTCCATTCACCTTTCAGTGAATTGAGGTTTTTCAGGCGTAAGCTGAGTATTTTCACAGGCGATCCTCACCGTTCAGGCTATGCAGCGTTTCATTAAAAAGCTGTTCCAGGCGCTGCTGCTGCGCGGCTTCCAGCGTTTCCAGCGCCAGACGGCGGGCGAAGACATCCTCCACCTGCAGTTCGCTGAGGGTCTCTCGCTGAGCGCCGGCCAGAATGCGGTTGCGCTGGGCGCGACTGCGGCGCACCAGCAGGACTTCCACCGGCAGCGTTTCGGTCTGCGCCTGAATTTTACGCTGGATATCATGCATATATTCGTCGCTGGTGATTTCGATATCCAGCCACACTGCGGGCTGCAGGACGCTATCCTGCCATTGGTTTAGCTGCTCGCTAATGCTGGCGAAATCGCCCTTCAGGACCGCCAGCGGCTGGGTGACGGGAACGATAAGCGGCGTGACATCCGCCAGACGCCCGTGGGTAAAAGTGACCAGATTGACGCTTTTATTTTTCCCTGTTTCATCAAAGCTCAGCGGGATGGGGGAGCCGCTGTAGCGGATATGCTCGCAGCCGCCCACCACCTGCGCACGGTGAATATGGCCGAGCGCAATATAGTCGGCAGGCGGAAAACGGCTCGCCGGAAAGGCGTCCAGCGTACCGATATAGATTTCGCGCACCGCGTCGCTTTTGCTGGCGCCGACGGTGGTTAAATGGCCGCTGGCGATAATCGGTAGCGCCCGGTCGCCGCGCAGTTCGCAGGCCTGCTGGTACTGCTGCTGGTAATAGTCGCTGATGGCGCTCAGGAGCTGCTGCTGCTTTTCGCCGCTGGAGTGCCCGGCCTGGCTGGTTACCAGTTCACGCGGGCGCAGGAACGGCACCGGGCAAAAAATCGCCCCCGGCGAACCGTCGCGCAGCGGCAGAATAAAGGGGGCGTGGCCGGCATTGGCCACGACCGTGGTTTTCAGGAACGCAAGAATGTCTCGCGACTCGTTGAGGGTGGCGACCGAATCATGGTTGCCCGCCAGCACCACCAGCCGACAGCCGGTTTGCTGCAGCTGAACGACAAACCGGTTATACAGCTCGCGCGCGTAGCTCGGCGGGGAGCCGGTATCAAAAATATCGCCCGCGACAATAATGGCATCGACGTCATGTTCCTGCGCGCTGGCCAGCAGCCAGTCGAGAAACGCCTGATGTTCGGCGGCGCGACTTTTACTGTAAAAATTTTGCCCAAGATGCCAGTCAGAGGTATGAAGGATGCGCATAGTTGTTCCATAGCGTAAAAGCGAAAGCGGCATTATATACCCGTCATCCTTCAAGTTGCTTATGCGTTGGCTACCCGCGCCCACCCAGTCGCATCGTTATCTCTTTTTTGGGACTTACGCCCTTGCTGCCTTTAAGCAAGCCGAATTATTACGGGGATAAGACTGCTCTCAGGCGCGATAAGTCCGTGTCACAATTCGAAATCCGCGTTCATCCGGCGGTCATTTTTTTCATAAATCTGTCATAAATCTGACGCATAATGGCCGCGCACTTCTATACTGATGGCTAAAAAATACAGGGTAAATAATGGCGAGAAGAATTCTGGTCGTTGAAGATGAAGCTCCAATCCGCGAGATGGTTTGCTTTGTTCTGGAGCAAAACGGCTTTCAGCCCGTCGAGGCGGAAGATTTTGACAGCGCGGTTAATCAGCTCAATGAACCCTGGCCGGATTTGATCCTCCTCGACTGGATGCTGCCGGGTGGGTCGGGTCTGCAGTTTATTAAACAGCTCAAGCGTGAAGCGATGACCCGCGATATTCCCGTGGTGATGCTCACCGCCCGCGGCGAAGAGGAAGATCGCGTCCGCGGTCTGGAGACCGGCGCCGATGACTACATCACTAAGCCGTTTTCCCCGAAAGAGCTGGTGGCGCGAATTAAAGCCGTGATGCGGCGCATTTCGCCGATGGCGGTGGAAGAAGTGATTGAAATGCAGGGGCTGAGCCTCGACCCCTCTTCGCATCGGGTCATGACCGGTGAAAATCCGCTGGATATGGGGCCGACGGAGTTTAAATTATTACACTTCTTTATGACCCACCCGGAACGGGTTTATAGCCGCGAACAGCTGCTGAATCACGTCTGGGGAACCAACGTTTATGTCGAAGACAGAACGGTAGACGTGCATATTCGCCGTCTGCGCAAAGCGCTGGAACATAGCGGCCATGACCGGATGGTACAAACGGTTCGCGGTACGGGATATCGTTTCTCCGCCCGATTCTGAATGTTGACAGGAGTGTGAACCGTGCTGGAACGGCTGTCATGGAAAAGGCTGGCGCTTGAGCTTTTCTTGTGTTGTATCCCGGCCCTGATCCTCGGGGCGTTTTTAGGTCATCTGCCGTGGTTTTTATTGGCGGCAGTGACCGGTCTTCTTATCTGGCATTTCTGGAATCTGATGCGCCTGTCATGGTGGCTGTGGGTTGACCGCAGCATGACGCCTCCGCCGGGTAGTGGCAGCTGGGAGCCGCTGCTGTACGGACTGCATCAAATGCAGATGCGTAATAAAAAGCGTCGCCGTGAGCTGGGCAACCTGATTAAGCGCTTTCGCAGCGGGGCGGAGTCTCTGCCGGATGCGGTAGTGCTGACCACCGAAGAAGGCGCGATGTTCTGGTGTAACGGCCTGGCGCAGCAGATCCTGAATCTGCGCTGGCCTGACGATAACGGGCAGAACATCCTTAACCTCTTGCGCTATCCTGAATTTGCCAATTACCTGAAATACAGGGATTTTTCTAAACCGCTCAACCTGGTACTGAATAACGGCCGCCATCTGGAGATTCGCGTGATGCCCTACAGCGATAAACAGCTGCTGATGGTTGCGCGCGATGTTACGCAGATGCACCAGCTGGAAGGGGCGCGGAGAAACTTTTTCGCTAACGTCAGCCATGAGCTGCGTACGCCGCTGACGGTGCTGCAGGGGTATCTGGAGATGATGCAGGAGCAGGTGCTGGAAGGGGGGACGCGCGAAAAAGCGTTGCACACCATGCGCGAGCAAACTCAGCGAATGGAAGGCCTGGTGAAACAATTGCTGACGCTGTCGCGAATCGAAGCCGCGCCGGTCCTGGCGATGAACGATAAAATCGATGTGCCGATGATGCTGCGGGTCGTTGAGCGCGAAGCGCAAACGCTAAGCCAGCAGAAGCATGCGCTGCATTTTTCGGTTGATGAATCGCTGAAAGTGCTGGGTAATGAAGAACAGCTGCGCAGCGCGATTTCCAACCTGGTGTATAACGCGGTCAATCATACGCCGCCGGGAACGGATATTACCGTAAGCTGGCAGCGAGCGCCGCACGGGGCAATGTTCAGCGTCGAAGATAACGGGCCGGGCATCGCGCCGGAACATATTCCGCGCCTGACCGAGCGTTTCTATCGGGTGGATAAAGCGCGCTCGAGACAGACCGGCGGCAGCGGTCTGGGGCTGGCGATTGTCAAACATGCGGTCAGCCATCACGATAGCCGCCTCGAAATTGAGAGTACGCTGGGTAAAGGCACCCGCTTTAGCTTCCTGCTACCGGAACGTTTAATTGCCAAAAATTGAACGCCTGCATGTGGGTGTCAGCATAACTTGCCAATGACCAGCTTCGGCTGGTCATTTTCGTTTGCAGTAAAATCGAAGTTGAGTAATTAACGAACGTTAGCTGCTTTTTTGTTCGCATGATAAGCCAGATGTTTTCCATCCATCAGGTAAATAATTCTACGCATTAAAATAGAGTCAGCATAATCATCTGCTTTTGCGATCCCTCCTTGCTTTAAAACGTTATAAGCGTTTAAATTGCCCCCCTACGGTCGCAGACAGACTGTTTTTGCGTGGTAATTCAAAAAACAATTCTTTTCCACGCCGCTTTGGGAGCATATCCCGCTGAGTTTACTGACAATGGCCGCTGTATCATCCCCAGGGGAAAGGCGCGGTATTTATCCGTTTTTACAACACCACATCCACAGGCTGTAATGAATTTATGACCCATCAGTTAAAATCTCGCGACATCATTGCGTTGGGCTTTATGACCTTCGCGCTGTTCGTCGGCGCAGGCAATATTATCTTTCCTCCGATGGTTGGCTTACAGGCCGGCGAACACGTCTGGACCGCGGCTATTGGCTTTCTGATTACCGCCGTGGGTCTGCCGGTGCTAACGGTTGTGGCGCTGGCGAAAGTCGGCGGCGGCGTAGAGAGCCTGAGCACGCCGATTGGTAAAGTTGCCGGTATCCTGCTGGCGGTGGTTTGCTATCTTGCCGTTGGGCCGCTGTTTGCGACTCCGCGTACCGCCACCGTCTCTTTTGAAGTGGGGATTGCTCCGCTGACCGGCGACGGCCCGCTGCCACTGCTGATTTATAGCGTTATCTATTTTGCCCTGGTGATCCTCGTTTCGCTCTATCCGGGCAAGCTGCTGGACACCGTCGGGAATTTCCTCGCGCCGTTGAAAATCATCGCTCTGATTATTCTCGCCGTTGCGGCGATCGTCTGGCCAGCCGGTCCGCTGAGCCACGCGATGGAAGCCTACCGTACCGCGCCATTCTCCAACGGCTTCGTCAACGGCTATCTGACCATGGACACCCTTGGGGCGATGGTCTTTGGGATCGTGATTGTCAACGCGGCGCGTTCTCGCGGCGTGACCGAAGCCCGCCTGCTGACCCGTTACACCGTCTGGGCTGGCCTGATGGCCGGCGTGGGCCTGACGCTGCTGTATCTGGCGTTGTTCCGTTTAGGTTCCGATAGCGGCACGCTGGTGGAGCAGTCCGCTAACGGCGCGGCGATTCTGCACGCTTATGTCCAGCACACCTTCGGCGGCGCGGGGAGCTTCCTGCTGGCAGCGCTGATCTTCATCGCTTGCCTGGTGACGGCGGTAGGCCTGACCTGCGCCTGTGCGGAGTTTTTTGCCCAGTATCTGCCGTTCTCCTATCGTACGCTGGTCTTTATCCTTGGCCTGTTTTCGATGGCGGTTTCCAACCTTGGCCTGAGCCACCTGATTCAGATTTCGATTCCGGTGCTGACGGCTATCTATCCGCCGTGTATCGCACTCGTGGTATTAAGCTTTACCCGTAGTTGGTGGCATAATTCGTCCCGCGTTATTGCCCCGGCAATGTTTATCAGCCTGATGTTTGGTATCATTGACGGCATTAAAGCGTCGGCGTTTGCAGAGATTTTGCCATCCTGGACCGCGCGCCTGCCGCTGGCGGAGCAAGGGCTGGCGTGGCTGATGCCAACCGCCGTGATGGTGATTCTGGCCGTTATCTGGGATCGCGCAGCAGGGCGTCAGGTGGCCTCCAGCGCGCACTAACCGACGCTTTACACAGGTGTTTAACCACGGGACTTCAGGTCCCGTGGTTTTTTGTTTTTTTGGTCATCCTCCCCGGTGCTTTGCCCCCGCGAAGGCCAGAGGAGAAAAACGGCATGGAACATGATGGAAAGTAGTAACAAGCTTAAGCGCGGGCTAAGTACCCGGCATATTCGTTTTATGGCGCTGGGGTCGGCAATCGGTACCGGCCTTTTCTATGGTTCGGCTGACGCGATTAAAATGGCGGGGCCGAGCGTTCTGTTGGCTTATATTATCGGCGGCGTCGCGGCCTACATTATTATGCGCGCGCTGGGCGAAATGTCGGTACACAACCCGGCCGCCAGTTCGTTCTCGCGCTATGCCCAGGATTACCTTGGCCCGCTGGCGGGCTATATCACCGGCTGGACCTACTGTTTTGAAATCCTGATTGTCGCCATAGCCGACGTCACGGCCTTCGGCATCTATATGGGGGTCTGGTTCCCGGCGGTGCCGCACTGGATCTGGGTACTCAGCGTGGTGCTGATTATCTGCGCCGTCAACCTGATGAGCGTCAAGGTCTTCGGCGAGCTGGAGTTTTGGTTCTCCTTCTTCAAAGTCGCCACTATTATCATCATGATCCTCGCCGGTTTCGGCATCATTATCTGGGGGATCGGCAACGGCGGGCAGCCGACGGGTATCCACAACCTGTGGAGCAACGGTGGCTTCTTCAGCAACGGCTGGCTGGGGATGGTGATGTCGCTGCAGATGGTGATGTTCGCCTACGGTGGGATTGAAATCATCGGCATCACCGCCGGTGAAGCGAAGGATCCGGAGAAATCCATTCCGCGCGCCATTAACTCGGTGCCGATGCGTATCCTCGTGTTTTACGTCGGTACGCTGTTCGTGATTATGTCTATCTATCCGTGGAACCAGGTTGGAACTAACGGCAGTCCTTTCGTTCTGACCTTCCAGCATCTGGGTATTACCTTTGCCGCCAGCATCCTGAACTTTGTGGTGCTGACCGCTTCGCTGTCGGCGATTAACTCCGATGTCTTTGGCGTGGGGCGTATGCTGCACGGTATGGCGGAGCAGGGCAGCGCGCCGAAAATGTTTACCAAAACGTCCCGTCGCGGGGTGCCGTGGGTAACCGTGATGGTAATGACTATCGCGCTGCTGTTCGCCGTTTACCTTAACTACATTATGCCGGAGAACGTCTTTCTGGTGATCGCCTCTCTGGCGACATTCGCCACCGTCTGGGTGTGGATTATGATCCTGCTGTCGCAGATCGCCTTCCGTCGCTGTTTGCCGCCGGAAGAGGCGAAGGCGCTGAAGTTTAAGGTGCCTGGCGGAGTAACGACCACGGTGATTGGCCTGCTATTCCTGGTCTTTATTATCGGTCTGATTGGCTACCATCCTGACACGCGCATCTCGCTGTACGTGGGCTTTGCGTGGATTATTCTGTTACTGATTGGCTGGCAGTTTAAAACTCGCCGCGAGCGTAAGCTGGCGAAAGCCTAGTCCTTTTCGTTCTCTTCTTGCCGGATACGCACGGGCTATCCGGCAAGCCGTTCCTCCACCCCCGCCATCCTCCCCCAATAATTCTGCCGACGATGAGTCATACGCCAGTACGCTATGGCAAGGTGTGCCCATTCTGCAAAGAGAGGAATAATGATGTTGAAGGCATGGCACCTCCCGGTTGCTCCGTTTATTAAGGAGCAGCCGGAACGACTGATTATCACGCTATGGTTAAGCGGCGAGGATCTGCCGCCGCGGGTCACGCTACGCGCGGAAGAAGATAACGAGGAGCTGTCGCTGCCGATGCGCCGCCTGCGGCAGGAACCGCATCCGGGCGTGGTGGCGTGGCGCGGGGAAATCAGCCTCGTCAACGGGCTACCGCGTCGCCGCTACAGCTTCAAGCTGCTGTGGGCCGACCGCCAGCTGTGGTTCACTCCGCAGGGGTTCAATCGTTTTCCGCCGGCGCGGCTGGAGCAGTTTGCGGTTGATATGCCGGACAGCGGGCCGCAGTGGGTGGCCGATCAGGTGTTTTACCAAATCTTCCCTGACCGCTTCGCCCGCAGCCAGTCACGCGACGCCGGGCAGGATAACGTTTATTACCACCATGCCGCCGGTCACGATATTGTGCGCAAGGCGTGGGATGAGCCGCTAACCGGCGAGGCGGGCGGCTCCACCTTCTACGGCGGCGATCTCGATGGGATCAGCGAAAAACTGCCGTACCTGAAGCAGCTTGGCGTCACGGCGCTTTATCTGAACCCGGTATTTGTCGCTCCCAGCGTACATAAATACGATACCGAGGATTACCGTCGCGTTGACCCGCAGTTTGGCGGCGATGCGGCGCTGCTGCGCCTGCGTCACAACACGCAAAAAGAGGGGATGCGCCTGATCCTTGACGGCGTGTTCAACCACAGCGGCGATTCGCATGCCTGGTTCGACCGCCATCAGCGCGGTAGCGGCGGCGCCTGCCACAACCCCGATTCGCCGTGGCGCGACTGGTATAATTTTTCTCCCGAGGGCATTGCCCACGATTGGCTGGGATACGCCAGTCTGCCTAAGCTCGACTACCGGTCGGCGACGCTGATAGATGAGATCTATGGTGGAGAAGATAGCGTGGTGCGCCACTGGCTGAAAGCGCCGTGGAGCATGGACGGCTGGCGGCTGGATGTCGTGCATATGCTCGGTGAAGACGGCGGGGCGCGTAATAACCTGCGCCATATCGCCGGCATTACCCAGGCAGCGAAGCAGGAGCGGCCGGAAGCCTTCGTGTTCGGGGAGCATTTCGGCGACGCGCGCCAGTGGCTACAGGCCGACGTAGAAGACTCGGCGATGAACTACCGCGGCTTTACCTTCCCGCTATGGGGCTTTCTCGCCAATACCGATATCTCCTACGACCCGCAGAAAATCGATGCGCAAACCTGCATGGCGTGGATGGACAACTATCGTGCCGGACTGTCGCATCACCAGCAGCTGCGGATGTTCAACCAGCTTGATAGCCACGATACCGCGCGCTTTAAGTCTCTGTTGGGTAAAGATGTTGCGCGTCTGCCGTTGGCGGTGGTGTGGCTGTTCAGCTGGCCTGGGGTACCGTGCATCTACTACGGCGATGAAGTGGGCGTGGACGGCAATAACGATCCGTTCTGTCGTAAACCCTTCCCGTGGGATCCGGCTTTGCAGGATGGCGAACTGCTCGACCTGTACAAGCGCATGAGCAAACTGCGTAAGGCTAATCAGGCGCTACGCTACGGCGGCTGTCAGGTGATCTATGCCGAAGAGAACGTGGTGGTGTTCGTGCGAGTCTATAAGCAACAGCGCGTGCTGGTGGCGATTAACCGCGGCGCGGCCTGCGAGGTGGTGGTAGAAGATTCGCCGCTGCTTGACGTTCACGGCTGGCAGTTGAAAGAGGGCGCCGGTGATCTGCACGAGAGCGTGCTGACGCTGCCAGCGATCTCCGCCAGCGTGTGGTTTAGCCGTTAGTCATAGAGCTGGCTCAGGCTCTCGCTCTGCAAAATGGCCTCGCGCCACCAGCGCTGGGCCAGTCCGTCATTACCGCTGCGCCAGGCCATATAGGTGATATCTTTCTCGCGGCACGAGATGACGGCCTTTTCGACCAGCTCGCCGCTTTCCAGCCACCGCCGGGCAATATGGCGCGGTAAAAAGCCGCAGCCCAGCCCGGCGCGCAAGAGTTCAACTTTACTGGCGAAATCATCCACGCGGATTTGCGGCTGTTCGTCGAGCAGGTTGCTGTTGAGCGGATGACAGTAGCGGGCGCTGTCGCTGATCACGACCGCGCGGTGCAGGCTGAGCTGCTTGTTGGTCAGCGGTTGGGTCGTTTGCGCCAGCGGATGCCCCGGCGCGATGACGAAAATATTGTCCATGGCGCCGAGCATTTTCCACGACCACTCGGCGGAGGTTGGCGGTTCATTGATCGCCCCAAGAATAATATCCGCGCCGTTGTGGGTGAGCTCTTCCCACGAGCCCGCGAGGGTATGGTGGGTAAAGTTAAGCCGGGTTTGCGGGTGCTGGGCGTAGAAAGCATCGATCAGCGGCAGCAGCGCGCTAAACGGGAAAGAGTCATCCAGCGCGATAGCCAGATCCCGCTCCCAACCGGCGCTGAGCTGCACTGCCTGCTTTTCCAGATCCTTAGCGGCATTCAGCAGCAATCGACCCTTCTCCAGCATCATTCTGCCCGTATCGGTAAATTTAGCCCGGTGGCCGGAGCGATCCAGCAGAGTGATATTCAGATCGTTTTCCAGCTTTTGGATCATGTAGCTCAGCGCAGCTGGGGTCTTAAATAGCGATTCGGCGGCGGTGGCAAAAGAGCCATGTTTGTCCAGCGCGTCGAGAATTAACAGTACATCAAGATTCAGGCGCATGCGTCAGATTCCGGTAAAAATGAGTGCCTCCGTTTTACCGGAGCGCCCTGTTCAATTCCAGTGAATAATTTAGAACGGTTAACCGTAAAAATTTGATAAACATAATTTTGCTCGTTTTGTAATGGTTAATCTAATCGCCATAACCTTTCGCTTTGGAAATAAATTAGAAAAAAATCTTTAATAACTCGTTAGAAATTACTGACTATACTCACCATGCTTTATCAGTCAGGATCCAGACAGCTCAACGGCAACGGTAGTATCTTTTTAACTCATTGATTAACAGGATATGTTATGTCTATTCGTGAACTGATTGATCCCTCTAACTCGGCGCTTATTTTTATTGACCACCAGCCACAAATGGCTTTTGGTGTGGCAAATATTGACCGCCAGACCCTGAAAAATAATACGGTTGCTTTAGCCAAAGCAGGCAAAATTTTTAATGTCCCGGTAATTTATACTTCCGTCGAAACCAAAAGCTTCAGCGGCTATATCTGGCCGGAATTGCTGGCCGTCCATCCTGATGTGAAACCCATTGAACGTACCTCGATGAACTCCTGGGAAGACGCGGCTTTTGTTGAAGCGGTAAAGGCGACCGGACGCAAGAAACTGATTATTTCTGCTCTGTGGACTGAAGTCTGCCTGACGTTCCCGGCGCTGATGGCGCTGGATGCGGGCTATGAAGTTTACGTGGTGACCGATACCTCCGGCGGCACCTCGGTTGATGCCCACGAACGCTCCATTGACCGTATGGTGCAGGCCGGTGCGGTGCCGGTGACCTGGCAGCAGGTGCTGCTTGAGTACCAGCGCGACTGGTCGCGTAAAGAGACCTATGACGCGGTGATGGATCTAGTGCGCGAGCATAGCGGCGCTTACGGCATGGGCGTGGATTACGCTTATACGATGGTGCATGGCGCGCCAGAGCGTAAAGCTTAAATACACTTCATCCTTCAAGCTGCCTCTTTGTTGGCTTCGTTTGCCCGCCCCGGTCACTGACTCATGTCAGCTCCCGGGGACGAACAACCTTGCCGCCTCGACGCAGCATGAACGATTTTGTGCATTGTTGTTTATGGCTAATGGCGGGGATATCCCGTCATTCCCCTGAAGCAAGGAACTCTTAATGGCGCAGCAGAAATCGGTGACCCTGGTTATCAGTCATGTGCTCGACCCGGAGCATGGCCAACGGTATGAAGCGTGGCTGGGCAAAATTATGCCGATTGCGGCTGAATTTCCCGGTCATCTTGGCGCAAACGTGATTCGCCCGGCTCCCGGGCAGAATTTATGGAGCATTATCATTCGCTTCGACACCATTGAGCATCTTTACGCCTGGACCCAGTCGGAAACCCGGCGCGAACTGGTGGCGGAAATCGCACCGCTGCTGAGCGAAGGCGATCGTACCGAAGTCCGGACTGAACCGGCCTTCTGGTTTACGCCGCCTGCGGCGAATGTGCGCCAGCCGCGACGCTGGAAGCAATTTTTAATCACCCTGCTGGTGATTTTCCCCAGTACTAACCTGGTGCCGTCGATAACCGGAATGCTGCTGCCCTCGCTGAAGGGAAGCCTGCTGCTGCACCTCATCAATGATGCCTGTGTGGTCGCGCTGGTGGTCTGGTTCTGGATGCCCATCGTGACCCGTCTGTTTGCTGGCTGGTTAAAGAAAAACTGAGCCAGCCTCCTGAAGGAGAACGTTATGTCGCAAACTGCCACACTGATCCTGACTCACGGTCGGGTTCATACTCTCGATCGTCAAAATCCCCTGGCCGATGCGGTGGCGATCGCTGACGGTAAAATTCTCGCCGCCGGTAGCCACGATCGGATCATGAGCTTTGCCGCGGAAGGGACGCAAATTATCGATCTTAAAGGTCATACGGTGATCCCCGGTCTTAACGACTCCCACCTGCACCTGATCCGCGGCGGTCTGAACTACAACCTGGAGCTACGCTGGGAGGGGGTTCCCTCGCTGGCGGATGCGCTGCGGATGCTGAAAGATCAGGCCGATCGCACACCGTCGCCGCAGTGGGTGCGGGTGGTCGGCGGCTGGAGCGAATTTCAGTTCGCCGAACGGCGGATGCCGACGCTCGAGGAGCTTAACGATGCGGCGCCGGATACCCCGGTATTTGTCCTGCACCTGTACGATCGCGCGCTGCTGAACCGCGCGGCGCTGAAGGCGGTGGGCTACACCAAAGAGACGCCGGATCCGGCGGGCGGCGAGATCGTTCGCGACGGCAACGGTAATCCTACCGGCATGTTGATTGCCAAACCCAACGCGATGATCCTCTACTCAACGCTGGCCAAAGGGCCGAAGCTACCGCTGGAACTGCAGGTCAACTCAACGCGCCAGTTTATGCGCGAGCTGAATCGTCTGGGGCTAACCAGCGCTATCGATGCCGGAGGCGGTTTCCAGAACTACCCGGAAGATTATGAAATTATTGAACAGCTGCACGCCAAAGAGCAGATGACCGTGCGGATCGCCTATAACCTGTTTACCCAGCGACCTAAGCAGGAGCTGGAAGATTTTGAGCGCTGGACCGATATGCTCAAGCCGGGACAGGGCACCGACTTTTACCGCGCCAACGGCGCCGGGGAGATGCTGGTTTTCTCGGCGGCGGATTTTGAAGATTTCCTGCAGCCGCGTCCGGACCTCCCGGAGGGAATGGAAGATGAGCTGGAGCGGGTGGTGCGCCACCTGGTAGAGCACCGCTGGCCGTTCCGCCTGCACGCCACCTACGATCAATCCATCAGCCGGATGCTCGACGTCTTCGAGAAGGTAAATCGCGAAATTCCGTTCAATGGTCTGCACTGGTTCTTCGATCATGCGGAAACCATCACCGAACGCAATATCGAACGCGTCAAAGCGCTGGGCGGCGGCATAGCGGTTCAGCACCGTATGGCTTTCCAGGGCGAATATTTTGTCGACCGCTACGGTAAAGATGCGGTCAAACATACGCCGCCGGTGGCGAAAATGCTCGAGCTGGACGTTCCGGTAGGGCTGGGGACGGATGCTACCCGCGTGGCGAGCTACAATCCGTGGACCGCGCTCTACTGGCTGGTTTCCGGACGTACCGTCGGCGGAATGGCGATGTACGACGACAGCAACCGCCTGCCGCGCGACGTGGCGCTGGAGCTGTGGACGGCGGGAAGCGCGTGGTTCTCAAGCGAGCAGGGTAAGAAAGGGCGCATTGAGCAAGGCCAGCTTGCCGATCTGGTGGTGCTGTCGAAAGACTATTTCAGCGTCGCGGAAGAGGAAATTAAGGGGATCGAGTCGGTACTGACGGTCGTTGACGGCAAGGTGGTGTACGCCGCCGGACACTTTTCGCCGCTGGCGCCGCCGCCCATTCCGGTGCTGCCAGAGTGGTCACCGGTGGTGAAGGTGCCGGGTCATTACCGTTCCGCGCCGCCGACCGCCGCGAAAATCGGCGCGATAGTTCAGATGCACCAATGCTGCGGCAGCTGCGGCGTACACGGGCATCAGCATGATATTGCGCGCCAGTCGGCGATTCCGGTTGCCGATGAGCAGGCGTTCTGGGGCGTACTCGGCTGCTCCTGCTTTGCGTTTTAGCACCAGCTCAACCCGCCCCGGTATTGTCCGGCGGCGGGTTCCCTTCCTGACGAAAGCGCTTGTCTTTCCGTTTTTTAATAGCGGTTCTGTGAACCAAAAAGCGCGATGCGCCGCGCAATCATTTCGCGTACCGGTTTCAGTCCCTGATTAATCACTTTGCGCGGGTCGTTCACGTCATGACCGGTATCGGCGGCAAGCAGGGCTTTCACCTCCTGACACCAGGCGTACATATTTTCGGTATTGACGTTGATTTTGGCCGTACCGCAGGCGATGGCTTTACGCATGTCGTCATCGGCAATACCGGTACCGCCGTGCAGGACCAGCGGAACATTGACTCGCTCAGAAATGGCTTTCATCTCCGTAAAACCCAGTTTGGCTTTGCCTTTATACAGTCCATGGGTCGAACCCAGCGCCGCCGCCAGGCAGTCAACCTGAGTTTCTTTCACCAGGGTGTAGCACTCCTCAGGGTCGGCGTAGATGACCGCCGAATTGACGATGCCATCTTCGCTTCCGGCAATCGTCCCCAGCTCCGCCTCGACGGAGATGCCTTTGCTGTGCGCCAGCGCAACCAGATGGCGAGTGATGGCGAGGTTTTCGCTGAACGGCAGATGCGAGCCGTCAAACATAATGGAGCTGAATCCGGCCTCGATAGCCGCCTCGCAGGCCTCGCGGGTGGTACCGTGGTCCAGATGCAAAGCCACCGGAATATCAATATGTAAATAATCCATGGCATTGACCACGATGTCATGAATACATTTTAATCCCAGCATATGTTTCACCGTACCGCCGGAAACGCCTAAAATAATGGGCGATCGCAGTTGTTGTCCGGTACTTAATACAGCGCCGACCCACTCAAGATTATTAATATTGAATTGCCCTACGGCATAACCGTCCCGTAGGGCATGCTGAAGCATGTCCTTCATAGAAACTAACATAGTCACCTCGTGTTATTAATTAATAGCAATCATTCATCAAAATATTGCTTTAAGTTTCTTTCATAGCTATTTAAAGAATTGTGAACGACGGCAAGATCCGGCATCGATTCACGTACACCTTTTTTCTCAATAGAAATAGCGGCGGTGAGGCTGGCGAATAAAATAATATTGTCAATGTGCCAGGAGTAGTGAACGCCGTAGGTAAAAGCGCCATGGAATACGTCTCCCGCGCCGGTGGTATCAACAGCATTGCACAGCCAGGAGGGAACTATTTTCAGCATCCCGCTCTTTAAAAATGCGCAGCCTTTTTCACCAAGGGTAATAAAGGCTTCGCCGCGGCAAATTTTATTAAGCTCAATGAGCGCCGCCTTAATTTCTGCTTCTGTACTCAGGGCGCGATATCCCATATAGTCCCGGGCAAAATGTTCACTGACCACAAAATAATCGGTCCAGGCCGCCAGCTTAATATTACTGGCGCGTAGTGAGCCGCCATCCATGACTACCCGAGCGTTTGGCAGTTTCTTAATTAAATACTCGCTGATCTCGGCTTCATGGCCATCCACTAATAGCGTTACCGGTTCTTCAGCGGCGATGAGCCGTTCGGCTAAATCATCGAGCTTGAGCTTCTGATCGTAGGTCAGCGACGGCGGCGTCTGCATTTTACGGGTGATGATCGTCCGCGAACCCGTCAGGCGATTGACCAGCACCGAAGCCAGGGGGGTGATCATTTCATCAGAAAAGACCACCTGACTGGTATCAACGCCCGCTTCGGCAAATTCAGCAATAATTCGCTGGCCGTAAAGATCCTGATTCAGATGGCCGATGTAATAGACATCCTCCCCCCATAGCCCCAACAGCCATGCCGCATTCGCTGCCGGCCCGCCGCCGCTTTCAATAAAATCGTGACAGAAATTTTTGGTATTCTCCTGCGGCCATTCATTTAAAAAGAAAAACTGATCAAAACATGAAAACCCGATGGACAAGATAGCCATAACCACTCCTGATTATTTTGTCAGCTGCGGGAAGAGAGGCTCCTTCCCGCAGGGAAAAATGAAACCGCTTATTCATTTTTCTTATCCGCAGTGAGCTCCTCATAGCTGAGCGTGTCACCGACCACGCGTACTGAACGAAAGCAGAATGGCACCAGCAGTGCGACGATCAGTGCCAGACAAATCAAATAGATAGTAATCTGGCCAAACTGGGTGAAAGCGTTGCCGATGATGATGCCCCAAACCGCGAAGTCGAAGTCGGCGAAGGTGCTATTTTCAAAGCCCAGATTACCCAGCGCCGGCAGCAGCATCGCCGGAAGGAATGCAAGGAAGATACCGCCGATAAATGAGGCGATGATGCAGCCGCGTTTACCGCCCAGCTTATCGGCGAAAACACCGGAGGTGCCGCCGCAGAAGAAGTGCGGCACCATGCCCGGAATAATCAGCGCCATACCCAATCCGCCAAGAAAAAGCATGCCGACCAGTCCACCAATGAACGAGCTGATAAAGCCGACGACGACCGCGGTTGGGCTAAAGGTGAAGAATACCGCGCAGTCAACGGCGGGGATGGAGTTGGGGATCAGCTTCTGGCTAATTCCCTGGAACGCAGGTACCAGATCGCCGAGGATCAGCCGCACGCCGTTGTAGACGATAGCGACGCCAACCGCAAACTGCAGGCCGGTCAGGACAGAGAAGATCAGCATATTTTGATCCGTAATGGTGCTGAGATACTCGCTACCGGCGACGGCGCTGCATACAAAGTAGATGACGAACATGACGATCCCGGTGGTGACCGTGGTATCGCGCAGAAAGCCCCATTTCTCTGAGATTTCGGTATCGGCGAACGAGTTCGCCGGGTTGCCGGTTTTGGTGGCGATCCACGCTGAAATGTAGTAGCCCAGAGAACCAAAATGTCCCATCGCAATACCGCCATCTTCGGTGACCTGCTTGGTATAGCGTTGGCCAATGGCCGGAGATATCGCCGACCATGAGCCGAGCAGGAATCCGCCGATGAGCACCAGCATCCAGCCGCGGAATTCCGCCGCCTGTAGCACCGCTGAGAACAGACAGGCAAGGAAGAAAGAGTGATGGCCGGTAAGGAAGATATATTTATACTTAGTGCAGCGGGCAATAAGCAGGTTAAAAATAAAACCTAACAGTAGAATACTCATGGTTTCTACGCCCAGCACCTTCTGGGCGACGGAGACAATGGCCTCGTTGTTAGGAATAACGCCACGGATATTAAACCCGGCTTCGATAATCCCACCCAGCGGATTGAGGTTAGCAACGATAACCCCTGCGCCGGCGCTTAGCATTAAATAGCCCAGGATAGGCTTTAAGGTGCCGGTGAGTAATTTATTTCCGGGGGAGCGCAGCGCCACTAAACCGACAAATGCGATAATCCCCATCAGAAATGCGGGTTGACTAAATATTTCCGATAAGAAACTAAGAATAGCCTGCATGATCGTTCCCTCAATAATGATTAAGAGTGAGTCGCAGCAATTTTGGTGAGTGCTTCGGTAATATCCTCGGCGATTTTCGCTTTATGCACGTAGCTGCGAATAATGGCGACATTACAATGCGCAGGAAATTGGTTTGCCAGCTCTTTAATTGTGACGTAAAGGTCAGCTTTTTCTCCAACAGCGTTGGCAAAATCAACGGAGGCGACGTCGGCTTTAATACCCAATTCATCACAGATCTTTTTGACATTATTCGCAGCCATTAATGAACTGCCAATACCGTTACCACAAACTGTTCTGATAACTAACATAATGACTACTCCATTTGTTGTTGGATGAAATGTAATACTGAATCGATATCATTGGCCTGCTGAAGGAAGGTCACAATGTCAGACTCAATCAGCGAGGCTATTAGCTGAATCATTTTTATGTGGCTATCGGCATCCGCGCCGGCGATGGCGATGATGACGTTAACCGGATCAAACTCCTCATGGCCAAAGACGATTGGCTGCCTGCTGGTGACTAAAGAGAAGCCCGTGCGCAAGGCGCCTTTTTCTGGCCGGGCATGAGGCATCGCCAGGCCGTAGTCGATAACAATGGCGGGACCAAAATCCTGATAGACCTCGACCATTTCATTCACATATTCCGGATGACATATATTTTGTTGAGTCAGCAGCTTTCCGGCGAATTCGATACCCTGTACGGCGTTGGAAATATCCTGCTTAAGCGCAACCAGTTCAGCGTTAAAAATAATATCCATCATCCGATCCTTACTGGGTTCATATTCTTGAACTCGATCATGACCAAATATATCAATAAAAATTATGGGTTAGATCACAGATGGATTTTTAAATATTGAAGTCGATCACACTGACGGCAAAAGTGAATTACTTTATCGGTTCTGAGGTTTTTTATTATCTTGTTTAATATCAATTGGTTGTGTTTTTTCTTTTTGCCGGTAAGAAAATGGGAGCAGGAGCTAATGGTTAAATCGCTGAATTTAAAATGAAGAAATGTAATACTCATCACAAATATTGGGCGGTTTTTTTTACAAAGTTTGAACGAGATACCAAAAAAAGCCCTGACGGAGGATCTTACTTATTCGTGACATCAATATTTGTATGCTGATGAGTTAAAAAGCTGTGGCGAGCGGGTAACTCCAGGCGGTAAAAACAAAAAAGGCCCGCATCTGCGAGCCTTTTGCTGAACGTTTGCCGATTACAGGCTGGAAACGTTCTCGGTCAGGTATTTAGCCACGCCTTCCGGAGAAGCGGCCATCCCTTCTTTTCCTTTTTCCCACTGCGCCGGGCAAACTTCGCCGTGCTCTTCGTGGAACTGCAGCGCGTCAACCATGCGCAGCATTTCGTCGATGTTACGGCCCAGCGGCAGGTCGTTAACGACCTGGTGGCGAACAACGCCGTTGGCATCGATCAGGAAGGAACCGCGCAGGGCAACGCCTTCGTCCGGGTGCTCGATACCGTACGCTTTCTGGATTTCGCGTTTGATGTCCGCAACCATCGCGTATTTCACCGGGCCGATGCCGCCCTGGTCCACTGGAGTGTTACGCCATGCGTTATGGACGAACTCGGAGTCAAAAGAAACGCCAACCACTTCGACGCCGCGTTTCTGGAATTCTTCGTAGCGTTTGTCAAAAGCGATCAGTTCGGACGGGCAAACGAAGGTGAAGTCCATCGGCCAGAAGAACAGAACGGTCGCTTTACCGCTGGTATGCTGTTTGAAGTTGAATTTCTCAACGATTTCGCCGTTACCTAAAACTGCCGCCGCGGTGAAGTCCGGAGCCTGACGAGTAACCAGAACCATATGATTCTCCTGTTAATACTAAGGTTAATTGGAACGCAACGCGGGCAAGTATAGGGAGAGGGGCTGGGGAACTCAACGCGACGCTGACAATCGCTGAGATAGTTTTTGCCTATCAATCGTTATTTAAAAACGCTTTTCAGAATAGCCTTTTCCGCCAAAAGCGCAATCATTTATAGTTCGCGTTTTTCCGCCTGCGTCATCATCTGCGGATAAAAGCGCCAGAACTGCCGCTCAAGGCGATCGTAGTGGGTATCCAGATCCTGCCAGGAGTCGCGCAGGGCATCGAGTCGCGGGCGGCGGCTGGCCATCCCGTTCAGCACGCGCTGAATAAAATCCATATCCCGGTAACGTTCAAGCCAGCGCTCCGACCACAGATAGTCATTGAGATTGATAAAGCGCGGCGGGGAGGCTGGGAGGATCGGCGTGACCTGGGCGTGAGCGTAGCGGACAAACTCCGGCAGCGGCAGTTCCGGCGACAGCTGCGCCCAGTGGCGTGACAAAAAATGGTCCCACATCACATCCAGCGTAATGGGGGCAACCCGGCGCGTTTCGGCGCGGAACCACGCTTTGGCTTCGGTGACTTCCGGCAGGTTATCGGTCAGCACATCGATCCGGCGGTGCATAAAGATGCCCTCCACGACGTCAGCCGGCCACTCATCAGCGGGGTTGCCGCGAACGAAATCGGCCAGCAAATTGCCGGAAAGGGAGCTATCGGCGAGATGAGCAAGATGCAGGTGCGCGAGAAAATTCATATAAACTTCATCCTTCAAACTGCCTCTTTGTTGGCTGCTGAGTTACTCGTCTCATCCATGAGACTGGCCCTTACGGGCCGCCGCTGCGCGGCGTTCAAATCTGTTCCTGGCAGATTTGTCACTCACTCAGTTGCTGTTTCGATGCATCTTGAATGATTTTGTGTATAGATTATGTTATTCATCCCGAGGGGTAAAGGTTGCAGGGATAACCTCCCGGCACTAGACTACCCGCCTCTTTATTAAGTCTGAGTTACCGTCATGCGCGTTGCCGATTTTTCCTTTGAATTACCTGAATCCCTGATTGCCCACTATCCGATGCCTGAGCGCAGCAGCTGCCGCTTGCTGTCATTAGACGGGCCGACAGGCGCGCTGACGCACGGTACTTTCACTGATTTACTCGATAAGCTCAACCTTGGCGATCTGCTGGTATTTAATAATACCCGCGTGATCCCGGCCCGTCTGTTTGGCCGTAAAGCCAGCGGCGGCAAGATTGAAGTGCTGGTTGAGCGGATGCTCGATGATAAGCGTATTCTGGCACATATTCGCGCTTCGAAAGCGCCGAAACCGGGCGCAGAACTGCTGCTCGGCGACGATGAAAGTATTAAAGGGACCATGGTTGCACGTCACGACGCGCTGTTTGAAGTTGAGTTCGATGACGCGCGCAGCGTGCTGGATATTCTCAACGCTATCGGCCATATGCCGCTGCCGCCGTATATCGATCGTCCTGACGAAGACGCCGACCGCGAGCTGTATCAGACCGTCTATAGCGAAAAACCGGGGGCCGTTGCCGCGCCAACCGCCGGCCTGCACTTTGATGAGCCCCTGCTGGCGAAGCTTCGTGAAAAAGGCGTGGAGATGGCCTTCGTCACGCTGCACGTTGGGGCCGGAACCTTCCAGCCGGTGCGCGTAGACAGCATTGAAGATCACATCATGCACTCTGAATATGCCGAAGTGCCGCAGGAGGTGGTCGATGCGGTGCTGGCGGCAAAAGCGCGCGGCAACCGGGTGATTGCCGTCGGGACGACGTCGGTGCGTTCGCTGGAAAGCGCGGCGCAGGCGGCAAAAAACGACCTGATTGAGCCTTTCTTTAACGATACGCAGATTTTCATCTACCCGGGCTATCAGTACAAAGTCATTGATGCGCTGGTGACCAACTTCCATCTGCCTGAATCGACGCTGATTATGCTGGTCTCTGCTTTTGCCGGCTATCAGCATACGATGAACGCCTATAAGGCTGCGGTAGAACAAAAATATCGCTTTTTTAGCTACGGGGACGCGATGTTTATCACGTACAATCCGCAGGCTATTTTTGAGCGTCCCTAAGAAGGCGATCTCACTCGCCATTTTGACGCCAGGCAGTAATCGCCATTCTCACGGACACGGCGTACGCTCCGGTGGCTGTGCGCTGAGCGATTGCAAACAGGCTGCGCCGGTGACGCCTTCAGGAATTTATTAGCTATGGAATCATTCCGTAGCGAATCGTTAAACGTCAGACTGTTTTTCTGACGCAGGAGTGATAATGAAATTTGAGTTAGATACTACCGATGGTCGCGCGCGTCGCGGCCGTCTTGTGTTTGAGCGCGGCGTCGTTGAAACGCCAGCCTTTATGCCGGTTGGCACCTACGGCACCGTAAAAGGGATGACGCCGGAGGAAGTCGAAGCGACAGGCGCGCAAATCATCCTCGGTAATACTTTCCATCTGTGGCTGCGTCCTGGTCAGGAGATCATGAAGCTGCACGGCGATCTGCACGACTTTATGCAGTGGAAAGGACCGATCCTCACCGACTCCGGCGGCTTCCAGGTCTTCAGCCTTGGCGATATTCGCAAAATCACCGAGCAGGGCGTGCACTTCCGTAACCCGATCAACGGCGATCCGATTTTCCTCGATCCGGAAAAATCAATGGAGATTCAGTACGATCTCGGCTCCGACATCGTGATGATCTTCGACGAATGTACGCCATATCCGGCGGACTGGGACTACGCTAAGCGCTCAATGGAAATGTCCCTGCGCTGGGCGAAGCGCAGCCGCGACCGTTTTGACGGCCTCGGCAACAAAAACGCGCTGTTTGGTATCATTCAGGGCAGCGTTTACGAAGATTTACGTGATATCTCTGTTAAAGGTCTGGTAGAGATTGGCTTTGATGGCTACGCTGTCGGCGGTTTGGCTGTCGGTGAGCCGAAGGCAGATATGCATCGTATTCTGGAGCACGTCTGCCCGCAAATCCCGGCCGACAAACCGCGATACCTGATGGGCGTCGGTAAGCCGGAAGATTTGGTCGAAGGGGTGCGCCGCGGGATCGATATGTTCGACTGCGTCATGCCGACGCGCAACGCGCGCAACGGCCACCTGTTCGTCACCGACGGCGTGGTGAAAATCCGCAACGCGAAGCATAAGAGCGATACTTCGCCGCTGGATGCGGAGTGCGATTGCTACACGTGTCGCAACTATTCACGCGCTTACTTGCATCATCTTGACCGTTGCAACGAAATATTGGGCGCGCGTCTCAATACCATTCATAACCTGCGATACTATCAGCGCTTAATGGCTGGTTTACGCAAGGCTATCGAAGAGGGTAAATTAGAGAGCTTCGTGACCGATTTTTACCAACGTCAGGGTCGAACCGTTCCACCTTTGAACGTTGACTAATTTTAATAATGAGGGAATTTCAATGAGCTTTTTTATTTCTGATGCGGTAGCAGCAACCGGTGGCGCGGCGCAGGGCAGCCCGATGTCTCTGATCCTGATGCTGGTGGTGTTTGGTCTGATTTTTTACTTCATGATCCTGCGTCCACAGCAGAAACGCACCAAAGAACATAAAAACCTGATGAACTCCATCGCTAAAGGCGATGAAGTGCTGACGAACGGTGGCCTGGTTGGGCGCGTCACTAAAGTTGCCGAAAGCGGATACATCGCTATCGCACTGAACGACACCACTGAAGTGGTTATCAAACGTGACTTCGTAGCTGCCGTTCTGCCGAAAGGCACCATGAAGGCGCTGTAATTACCCATTTTCCCTAAGGGAACTGCCGTGTTAAACCGTTATCCTTTGTGGAAGTACGTCATGCTGGTCGTCGTTATTGTCGTCGGCTTAGTGTATGCGCTTCCCAACCTGTATGGTGAGGATCCGGCCGTTCAAATCACTGGCGCGCGCGGCGTCGCCGCCAGTGAGCAAACGCTGATCCAGGTCCAGAAAACACTACAAGAAGAAAAAATTACCGCGAAGTCTGTGGCACTGGAAGAGGGCGCAATTCTTGCGCGCTTCGACACCACTGATATCCAGCTGCGCGCGCGCGAAGCGCTGATGGGCGTGCTGGGTGACAAATACGTCGTGGCGCTTAACCTTGCTCCGGCAACCCCGCGCTGGCTTGCGGCCCTGTATGCCGAGCCAATGAAGCTGGGTCTTGACCTGCGCGGCGGCGTGCACTTCCTGATGGAAGTCGACATGGATACCGCGCTGAGCAAGCTGCAGGAACAAAACATCGACAGCCTGCGCAGCGAACTGCGTGATAAAGGCATTCCTTACGCGACCGTGCGTAAAGAAGACAACTACGGCCTGAGCATCGCCTTCCGCGATAGCGCCGCGCGCGACCAGGCTATCTCCTACCTTAGCCCTCGTCATCGCGATCTGGTTATTTCCGCTCAGGGCAGCACTGGCCTGAAAGCCGTGATGACCGACGACCGTCTGAAAGAAGCCCGCGAATACGCCGTACAGCAGAACATCAATATCCTGCGTAACCGTGTAAACCAGCTGGGCGTTGCCGAACCTCTGGTTCAGCGTCAGGGCGCCGACCGTATTGTGGTTGAACTGCCGGGTATCCAGGACACGGCGCGAGCCAAAGAGATTCTTGGCGCGACCGCGACGCTGGAGTTCCGTTTGGTTAACACTAACGTTGATAGCGCCGCAGCGGCTTCCGGTCGCGTTCCGGGCGACTCTGAAGTGAAATATACCCGCGAAGGCCAGCCGGTTGTGCTGTACAAGCGCGTGATCCTCACCGGTGACCACATCACCGACTCGACGTCGAGCATGGATGAGTACAACCAGGCGCAGGTTAACATCTCCCTCGATAGCGCTGGTGGCAACATCATGTCTAACTTCACCAAGGACAACATCGGTAAACCGATGGCGACCCTGTTCGTGGAGTACAAAGACAGCGGTAAGAAAGATGCCAACGGTCGTGCGATTCTGGCGAAAGAGGAAGAGGTGATTAACATCGCCAATATCCAGTCTCGTCTGGGTAACAGCTTCCGTATTACCGGCATCAGCAATGCGACCGAAGCGCGTCAGCTCTCTCTGCTGCTGCGTGCAGGTGCGCTGATTGCGCCGATTCAGATTGTTGAAGAACGGACTATCGGCCCAACCCTGGGGATGCAGAACATCAAACAGGGCCTGGAAGCCTGTCTGGCCGGTCTGGTGGTCTCTATCCTGTTCATGATCTTCTTCTACAAGAAGTTCGGCCTGATTGCGACCTCGGCGCTGATTGCCAACCTGGTGCTGATTGTCGGCATTATGTCCCTGATTCCGGGGGCGACGCTGACTATGCCGGGGATTGCGGGGATCGTGTTAACCCTTGCGGTAGCGGTCGATGCGAACGTTCTGATTAACGAACGTATTAAAGAAGAGCTGAGCAACGGGCGTTCCGTGCAGCAGGCGATTGACGAAGGATATCGCGGCGCGTTCAGCTCCATCTTTGATGCCAACATTACGACGCTTATCAAAGTCATTATCCTGTACGCGGTCGGTACCGGTGCCATTAAAGGGTTTGCGATTACCACCGGTATCGGTATTGCGACCTCAATGTTTACCGCTATCGTCGGCACCCGTGCCATCGTGAACCTGCTGTACGGCGGCAAGCGCGTTAAAAAGCTGTCTATCTGAGGAGTGCGTTGTGGCACAGGAATATACTGTTGAACAATTGAACCACGGCCGTAAAGTCTGGGACTTTATGCGCTGGGACTACTGGGCCTTCGGCATTTCAGGTTTTTTGCTGATTCTGTCCATTATTATCATTGGCGTGCGCGGGTTTAACTGGGGTCTGGATTTCACCGGCGGTACGGTGATTGAGATCACCCTCGAAAAGCCTGTTGATATGGATCAGGTGCGCCAGTCGCTGCAGAAGGCGGGCTTCGAAGAGCCGCAGCTGCAAAACTTTGGCAGCAGCCGCGACATCATGGTGCGTATGCCGCCGGTACATGACGCCAACGGCAGCCAGGAGCTGGGCAGCAAGGTCGTTAACGTGATTAACGAATCGACCAGCCAGAATGCGACGGTCAAGCGTATTGAGTTTGTGGGGCCGAGCGTCGGCGCAGACCTGGCGCAGACCGGTGCGCTGGCGCTGATAGCCGCGCTGGTGTGTATCCTGATCTACGTAGGGTTCCGCTTTGAGTGGCGCCTGGCGGCAGGGGTTGTTATTGCGCTGGCGCACGACGTGGTGATCACCATGGGCGTGCTGTCGCTACTGCATATCGAGATCGACCTGACCATTGTGGCCTCGTTGATGTCGGTTATCGGCTACTCGCTGAACGACAGTATCGTGGTATCTGACCGTATTCGTGAAAACTTCCGCAAGATTCGCCGCGGTACGCCGTACGAAATCTTTAACGTGTCGTTGACGCAGACCCTGCACCGTACTTTGATCACCTCCGGGACGACCTTGATGGTTATCCTGATGCTGTATCTCTTCGGTGGCCCGATTCTGGAAGGCTTCTCGCTGACCATGCTGATCGGTGTCTCCATCGGTACGGCTTCTTCTATCTACGTTGCGTCCGCGCTGGCGCTCAAGCTGGGCATGAAGCGCGAGCACATGCTGCAGCAGAAAGTCGAGAAAGAAGGGGCGGATCAGCCGTCAATTCTGCCGTAAGGCAATCGTGCATTGATAAACGAATCCCGGTCGTAAGGCCGGGATTTTTTTTATTACAACCGGCCGGATTTTGGTTACTCTCCTGTATCAGCGCTAAATGACATGGAGAAATGCCGATGGCTGTCGTAACTCTTTCCACCGTTCCTCAACCCCCGCTCTGGTACGATGTGCCTTCCGTCACGCTTAACGACGACACGCTGCGCCAGCGCAAAGCGAAGGTGCTGGCGAATATGCGGCAGCAAGGGCTGGATACGCTTATCATCTATGCCGATAAAGAGCACGGCGGCAACTTTGAGTATCTCACCGGTTTTATTCCCCGTTTCGAAGAGGCGCTACTGGTAGTGCATCGGGACGGTGAGGCGGTGCTGGTACTGGGTAACGAGAACCTGAAGCTGGCAAGCTACGCGCGGCTGGAAAATCGTGTGATTCACGCCCCGTGGTTTTCGCTGCCCAATCAACCGATGGAACCCCGCAAAACGCTGGCTCAGCTGTTTCAGGAGGCGGGCGTTGTGGGGGGAAAAAGAATTGGCCTCGCGGGCTGGAAGCTCTTTACCGGCGCGGTTGATGACCGCGCGCGGATGTTCGATCTGCCCGCCTTTATCGTTGACGCTATTCGCGAGGCAGCCGGGCCGCAGGCAAGTATAACCAACGCCACCGGCATTTTTATCGACCCGGCAAGCGGAGCGCGAATCACCAATAATGCCAACGAGCTGGCGCACTATGAGTACGGTGCTAATCTCGCCTCAACCGCGATTCTGACCGCGCTTAACGCCATTGCGCCGGGAAAAACGGAAAAGCAAATCGGCGCGCTGCTGGCGGCGGAAGGGCAAGCGAATAGCGTGGTGATGATTGCCGCCACCGGCGATCGCTTTGCCGGAGCGAATCTCTACCCCAGCGATAAAGCTATCCAGCGCGGAGATAAATTCTCGCTCACCACCAGTTTTAAAGGCGGCCTGAGCAGCCGCGCAGCCTACGTGGTGGCCGATGAGAGTGAACTGGCGCCTGAGGTGGCTGATTATCTGGACGTAGTGGCGAAGCCCTATTTCAACGCGGTGGTGAACTGGCTGGAAAATCTGCGCATCGGCATGCGCGGCGGCGATATGTATGCCCTGATCGAGCGAGTATTGCCGAAGGCGGAATATCACTGGCACCTGAATCCGGGACATCTGGTCGCGGATGAAGAGTGGCTCTGCTCGCCCATTGGCCCCCATTCAGCCGCCTGTCTGCAAAGCGGAATGATATTGCAGATCGACATTATTCCTTCCCGAGCGGGCTACGGCGGCGCAAGCATTGAAGATACCGTGGCGCTTGCCGACAGCGCGCTGCGTCGGGAGCTGGCGCAAAGTTACCCCGAGCTCTGGCAGCGCATTGTCGCCAGACGATCGTATATCGGCAATCGGCTTGGCATTGCGCTTCCTGAAGAGGTGCTGCCTTTCTCCAGTACCGTCGGCTACCTGCGTCCGTGGCTGCTTAGCCCGGAGCGCGCGCTGGTCTGCGCACCATGCTGACACAATGCTGTCAGTAGGCCTGTCATACACTCCTCCTGAACCCAAACAATGGACAGGAGGAAGTATGAACAACGTCATTAACTGGTTTGAGATCCCGGTTGCCGATATGGATCGTGCCGTGGCGTTTTACGAGCCGGTGATGCAGGTCACGCTGAAACGGGAAAATATGGAGTGTGCCGAAATGGCCGTATTTCCTTATCAGGACCCGGCTCCCGGCGGCGCGCTGGCAAAGTTTGATAGCGTTAAGCCCTCCGATCAGGGATGCATTATCTATCTGCATACCGATAATCTGACGGCCACGCTAGAACGCGTCAACTCTGCGGGCGGAAGCTGCGTTTTTGGCCCCTTTGAGCTGGCGGACGATATCGGCACGATTGCCCTGTTTATCGATAGTGAGGGGAATCGGATTGGTTTGCATCAACCCGCATAAATGAGATAACAAAAATGAGCCGACGCGCCGACCGTCTTTTTCAAATCGTGCAGATCCTGCGGGGGAGGAGATTAACCACCGCGGGATTGTTGGCCGAGCGGCTTGGCGTGTCAGAGCGCACTATTTACCGCGACATTCGCGATCTCTCGCTTTCCGGGGTTCCGGTTGAGGGAGAGGCCGGAAGCGGCTATCGGCTGCTGGCGGGCTATGATCTACCGCCGTTAATGCTGACAACCCAGGAATCGGAAGCGCTGATAGCCGCTATTCGGCTACTGCAAACCTGGGGCGGCGCGTCGCTGTCCCGGGCGCTGGAATCGGCGCAGGAAAAGGTGCTGGCGATATTGCCCGCGGAGAGCCGACGTAAGGCCGAGCAGTCGCGGCTGTTCGCACCGGACTTTGGTTCCCAGGGCTATAGCAAAGATCAGTTTGATTTGGTGCATCGGGCGGTCTCCGCTCAGCAGGCGCTCGCGCTGCGCTATCGTGATGAAGCGGGAAATCAGTCGCAGCGAGAAGTGCTGCCGCTGGGGCTTTTTTTCTGGGGCGAGCGCTGGCTGCTGGTGACCTGGTGCGAGCTGCGTGAGGATTATCGCTGTTTCCGTCTCGACCGCTGTCTGGAGATTTCCGCCACCGGGCGTCATTTCAGCGAACGAGCCGATCGTTCATTGAGTGATTTCTTGCGTAAGGTAAGGTGCGAAGAGCGTTAGCTTTAATTATCCCCGGCGCATTTGCCGGGGATAATCGGGCCGATTAGAAGTTGTAACCGACCACGAAATAACCACCCCAGCCGGTAGAGCGGACGTTAAAGTCGCCGTCGCCGAAGTTCAGTTTCGCGTCATCCGCCCACTGGCCGCCGTTGTGGAAGTAACGCGCCACGACGGAGTAGTGCCAGTGATCGTAGTTCAGCGCCAGGATATGGCTGGAAGCGATGGAGTTGCTGGTGCGTGAATGCTTACCGTTCAAATCATAAGAGTTGTCATCGCCCAGATCGGAGCCCCAGTCAAAGTTGGTGAAGCCGATATAGCTCAGTGAACCGCCCCACAGATCGGTCAGCGGCACAAAGTATTTCACTTTGAAACGGTAACCGTCCCATTCGTTCTCGTTAGATGCGCCATAGTTTTGCCACTGATATTTCGCATAGACGTTCAGGGAGAGGCTCATCGGCAGGCCGGTATCGATATCGGTACCCAGACCCATATACCAGGTGCTCTGACGACCGGATTTGTTGCGGCCCATGTCGTAGATATAGTTGTTGGCGAAATACCACTCTTTGAACGGGCCGAAGCTGAGGTCGGTACCGGTCAGTTTATCGATAGAGAAGCGCGGCTCAATTTCCATAAACAGCGGAGAACCGTGGTTCCAGATACCTTTCGCGTCGGTGTTGCCGCCGAAGAATACCGGCGCATCCATATAGCCATAGAAATCAAACCAGTCTTTCTTAGCGAACGCTTCATATTCCAGATAAGTATCGTTACGAATCTGCGGCCCAAAACGAGTGTGGTAGCTGCCCACCACGTTCACACTCTGGTGCCACCAATCAGACAGATATTGCGGTTTGTCGTTTTCTGCCGCGCTGGCAGAGAAAGATGCGGAGAGCGCCAGAGCTGCGCCAGCTGCCAGTAATGTTTTTTTCATAATGATGCCACTGTTTAAATTAAGCCTGAAGGCGTTAAAAGAATCGCCGTAGCGTTTCTAAATATTTCGTATTTCTGTGGCGTCTATTATAGGAATCATTGCTCACAAAAATATGTGTTGTTTCACATAACGAAGACATAGGTAATCGATTGCGTTCACGATTTTATGCATTTCTTGACGAAATGCCACCGAAATTCATAATTCCTGTCAATTTTTAGTGAACCGATCGGGAAATCTGTAAGTGGATTTGCACAGCGGAAAAAAAGCCGGATGTTGAACGCATCCGGCAGACGGCATTACTGCATACTGGCGGGCTGAATATCGTGGATGCGAACGAAGCCAACCTGCTCTGGCGTCACGCCATTCAGGCGCAGCGGAATGTCGACATCGCTCGGCGCCAGGACGCTTGCCGGAGCGCTAATGAGCTGATTTTGTACATTAACCTCCTGGTAGCTATCGGTTGTGCCGCTGATCTGCCCGGAGGCGACCGTCGCGCTAAAGGCCGGCAGCGGATCGTTTGATTCCCCCTGAATGCGCAGGGTGAGGCGGGTACCGTCGCCATCCGGGGCGATATTGAGCAGCGACATGCGCAGGGTACCAATCTGGCTTTTCAGGCGAGCTGGCGTTTTCGCCTCCGGCAGCAGGTATACGCCGCTGTTAGATTTCGCGTTCAGAACGTTTTGCTGAGTAATTTTTACCGTTTGCTGATTGAGCTGGGTCATCTCTTTGCTCAGAGTGCTCACGCTCTGGTTCATCTGGCGAATTTCGCTTTGCTGCGCGCAGGCGCTAAGGGTGAAAATGCTACCCACAATGGCCAGCTTTAAATAACGTCTTGTCATAGTCGAGATTCCGTTAACAGAGGATGCTTAATGGTAGATCGTTCGGCTAAACGCACTATAGATCCTTTGTCTCAAAAGCTCTTTCTTTGTTGTCGGGTCACTTCGCGGTAAACTACCTGTTAGTTTAACTACTTGTCAGGACGCGCTATGCATTGCCCTTTCTGTTTCGCCGTAGATACCAAGGTTATCGACTCACGTCTGGTGGGCGAAGGCTCTTCCGTGCGTCGTCGCCGCCAGTGTCTGGTCTGCAACGAACGCTTTACGACGTTTGAAGTGGCGGAGCTGGTGATGCCGCGAGTCGTAAAAAGCAACGACGTGCGCGAGCCTTTTAATGAGGACAAACTGCGCAGCGGCATGCTTAAAGCACTGGAAAAGCGTCCGGTCAGCTCAGATGACGTCGAAATGGCGCTTAACCACATTAAAACCCACCTGCGCGGAACTGGCGAACGTGAAGTGCCGAGCAAAATGATCGGCAATCTGGTGATGGAACAGCTGAAAAAGCTCGATAAAGTGGCCTATATCCGCTTCGCTTCCGTCTATCGCAGTTTCGAAGATATCAAAGAGTTTGGCGAAGAGATCGCCCGCTTACAGGACTGATCCATGCAGGACGAAATATACATGGCGCGAGCGCTGAAGCTGGCTGCGCGCGGACGCTTCACGACTCACCCAAATCCGAATGTCGGCTGCGTGATTGTCAAAGATGGCGAGATCGTCGGCGAAGGTTTTCACTATCGCGCCGGTGAACCGCACGCGGAGGTGCATGCGCTGCGCATGGCGGGCGAAAAAGCCCAGGGCGCGACGGCGTACGTGACGCTGGAACCCTGTAGCCATCACGGGCGTACGCCGCCGTGCTGCGAAGCGCTAATTGCCGCAGGGGTAACCCGCGTCGTTGCCGCAATGCAGGACCCCAATCCCCAGGTCGCGGGGCGCGGTCTGTACCGCTTGCAGCAGGAGGGCGTTGACGTCAGCCACGGGCTGATGATGAATGAAGCCGAAGCGCTGAATAAAGGTTTTCTCAAGCGCATGCGCACCGGCTTTCCGTGGATCCAGCTAAAAATGGGCGCATCGCTGGACGGCCGCACGGCGATGGCCAGCGGAGAGAGCCAGTGGATCACCTCACCGCAGGCGCGGCGTGATGTCCAGCGCCTGCGCGCGCAAAGCCACGCTATTCTGACCAGCAGCGCGACGGTGCTGGCGGACGATCCGGCGCTGACCGTACGCTGGGACGAGCTCAACGCTGAAACCCAGGCGCTGTACCCGCAGGAAAATCTGCGCCAGCCTTTACGCATCGTTATTGATAGCCACAATCGCGTCACGCCGCAGCACCGTATCGTGCAGCAGGCGGGCGAAACGCTGTTTGCCCGCACCCGTGAAGATGAACGGCAGTGGCCGGAGAGCATACGTACTCTGCTGGTGCCGGAGCATAATGGTCGGCTGGATCTGGTTTTATTGATGATGCAGCTGGGCAAACAGCAAATTAACTCGATCTGGGTGGAGGCCGGGCCAACGCTTGCCGGCGCGCTGTTGCAAGCCGGGCTGGTGGATGAGCTTATCGTCTATATTGCGCCTAAACTGTTAGGCAGCGATGCGCGCGGATTATGCGCGCTGCCGGGGCTTGAGAAACTAGCGCAAGCACCCCATTTCAAATTCAACGAGATACGTCATGTAGGCCCGGATATTTGCCTGCATTTAGTGAACGCTTGATTTCCCTGGTCAAAAGGGAAAGCAGTGCGCCGATTATTATGATAGAATCCGCCCCCCTTGCGGGGCCAAATGAACTGAACCCGAAGGAAGAGTATGAACATTATTGAAGCTAACGTTGCTACCCCGGACGCTCGCGTCGCCATCACCATTGCGCGTTTCAACAACTTTATCAACGACAGCCTGCTGGAAGGTGCGATTGACGCCCTGAAGCGTATTGGCCAGGTTAAAGATGAAAACATTACCGTTGTTTGGGTTCCAGGCGCGTACGAACTGCCGCTGGCGGCTGACGCACTGGCGAAAACCGGTAAGTATGACGCGGTGATTGCGCTGGGTACCGTTATCCGTGGCGGCACTGCGCATTTTGAATATGTGGCTGGCGGTGCAAGCAATGGCCTGGCGCACGTCGCTCAGGACAGCGGAATCCCGGTAGCCTTCGGTGTTTTGACCACAGAAAGTATTGAACAAGCCATCGAACGCGCTGGCACCAAAGCCGGTAACAAAGGCGCTGAAGCAGCGCTGACCGCGCTGGAAATGATTAACGTATTGAAAGCCATCAAGGCCTGATTTTTGTAAGGGGAATTCCGTGAAACCTGCTGCTCGTCGCCGCGCCCGTGAGTGTGCTGTCCAGGCGCTCTACTCCTGGCAGTTGTCCAAAAACGACATTGCTGATGTCGAATACCAGTTCCTGGCGGAACAGGATGTAAAAGATGTCGACGTTCTGTATTTCCGCGAGCTGCTGTCCGGAGTGGCGACTAACAGCGCGTATCTCGACGGCCTGATGAAGCCGTACCTTTCTCGTCTGCTGGATGAGCTGGGTCAGGTGGAAAAGGCGGTCCTGCGTATCGCGCTGTTTGAGCTGTCAAAGCGTAGCGATGTACCGTACAAAGTTGCGATTAACGAAGCCATTGAACTGGCGAAAACCTTTGGCGCTGAAGATAGCCACAAGTTTGTCAACGGCGTGCTGGACAAAGCTGCCCCGGTAATTCGTCCCAACAAAAAGTAAACTCCAGGGCCGGATTTGCAGAGTCTCACTTCTGCAAACCGGCCTTATTCTTTTCTTTTTCTGAGGCATAACGTATGGCATGCGGCGAATTTTCCCTGATTGCCCGTTATTTTGATCGCGTAAAAAGCGCACGTCTTGATGTTGAAACCGGCATTGGCGACGACTGCGCGCTCCTGAATATCCCCGAGAAAAAAACGCTGGCAATCAGCACCGACACCCTGGTGGCGGGAAACCATTTTTTACCCGACATCGACCCTGCCGACCTCGCCTATAAAGCGCTGGCGGTAAATTTAAGCGATCTGGCGGCGATGGGCGCCGAACCGGCGTGGTTAACGCTGGCTCTGACCCTGCCGGAAGCGGACGAAGCCTGGCTTGAAGCCTTTAGCGACAGCTTGTTCGTACAGCTTAACTATTACGATATGCAGCTCATTGGCGGCGATACTACTCGCGGACCGCTGGCGATGACGCTGGGTATTCACGGCTATGTGCCAACGGGACGCGCGCTGAAGCGTTCCGGGGCAAAGCATGGCGACTGGATTTACGTCACCGGCACGCCGGGAGACAGCGCTGCTGGCCTGGCGATTTTGCAGGATCGGCTGCAGGTGGAAGATGCCACCGACGCGGATTACCTCCTGGCGCGTCATCTGCGCCCGCTGCCGCGGGTTCTGCAGGGTCAGGCGCTGCGCGATCTGGCGAATTCGGCCATCGATCTTTCCGACGGCCTGATTTCCGACCTGGGGCATATTCTCAACGCCAGCGGCTGCGGCGCGCGCATCGACCTTGATGCAATGCCGTTCTCGGATGCGATGCTGCGCCAGGTGGATAAGGAGCAGGCGCTGCGCTGGGCGCTCGCCGGCGGTGAAGATTATGAACTGTGCTTTACCGTACCTGAACTCAACCGCGGGGCGCTGGACGTGGCGCTTGCCAATCTCGGCGCGCGTTTTACCTGTATTGGACAGATCGTTCCTGAATCAGAAGGCCTGCAATTCACCCGTGAGGGCAAGCCGGTAACGCTGGACGTTAAGGGGTATGACCATTTTGGCGCGTAGTAGAGATGTGGCGAAAAGCCGGCTGAAGATGAGCAACCCCTGGCATCTGCTGGCAACGGGATTTGGCAGCGGTCTTAGCCCCGTGGTCCCCGGCACGATGGGGTCGCTGGCGTCGATTCCCTTCTGGTACTTGCTGACCTTTATTCCCTGGCAGCTCTATTCGCTGGTGGTGATGATGAGTATCTGTATCGGCGTCTATATTTGTCACCGTACGGCGAAAGATATGGGTACCCACGATCACGGCAGTATCGTCTGGGACGAGTTTGTCGGGATGTGGATTACGCTGATGGCTTTGCCGACGATGGACTGGCAGTGGGTTGCCGCCGGGTTCGTGATTTTTCGCATCTTTGATATGTGGAAGCCGTGGCCTATCCGCTGGTTCGACCGCAATATCCACGGCGGGATGGGGATCATGGTGGATGATATCGTCGCCGGGGTGATTTCCGCCGGGGTGCTGTACGTCATTGGCCACCACTGGCCAATTGGGCTTTTCTAAAGGCCGTGCGGCCCGCCTGGCGTGTACCGTCAGGAGTTCGCGTAAGCCGGCGTTTCCCGTAGGCGGTGCTGCGCACCTGTCCGGGCTACTGTCTCGCAGACGGTGGAGAACTCGTAGCCCGGGCAAGGCCCTTTGCGCCGCCCCCGGGAGCAAAGCGCAGAGTGGCATAATTTCCCGGAGGCGGTGCTGCGCACCTGTCCGGGCTACTGTCCCGCAGACGGTGGAAAACTCGTAGCCCGGTAAGGCGCTTTGCGCCGCCCCCGGGAGCAAAGCGCAGAGTGGCATAATTTCCCGGAGGCGGTGGTCAACCCGTTGTCCGCAGATATTGGTGAATCTGTAGCCCGGCTAAGCGCAGCGCGAGCCGGGAATCTGGTAGGGACGGCGGGTTACTTGAACCCCACGATCGGGTGAGGTTTATACGGTGCTTCCAGCTTCTCAATCTGCTCTGGCGTCAGCGTTAAATCGACCGCATGCAGCAGTTCATCCAGCTGTTCCTGCCTTGACGCGCCGATAATCGGCGCGGCCACGCCGGGCTTGCTCAATAGCCAGGCCAGCGCGACCTGAGCGCGCTCGGCATCAAGCTCTTCCGCGACCTCAGCAAGGTTTGCGGCAATCTGCTCGTCATTCTCATCCATGGCATTATAGAGCGACTTACCGAATTCATCCGATACCAGGCGGGCGGTGGTTTCTCCCCAGGGACGCGTCAGACGACCGCGCGCAAGCGGGCTCCAGGGCATTACCGCGACCCCTGCGCGGCTGCACAGCGGTAGCATCTCATTCTCTTCTTCACGGTAAATCAAATTGTAATGATCCTGCATGGTGACGAAGCGAGCCCAGTTATTTTGCTCCTGCAATGCCAGCGCCTGCGCGAACTGGCGCGCATGCATCGACGATGCGCCGATATAGCGGGCTTTACCCGCCTTGACGACGTCGTTGAGCGCCTCGAGGGTTTCTTCAATGGGCGTGGTGTAATCCCAGCGATGGATCTGCAGCAGGTCGACATACTCCATACCGAGACGGCGCAGGCTGTCGTCAATAGATCGCAGGATCTGCGCCCGCGACAGTCCCTGCGGCAGATCGCCCACCTGATGATAAACCTTGGTCGCGACAATCACGGAATCGCGTCGGGCATATTCGCGCAGCGCGCGGCCGAGGATCTCTTCGCTGCTGCCGTCAGAGTAATTATTGGAGGTGTCGAAAAAGTTAATCCCGCCTTCGAGGGCGTATTTAATGAGTGGGCGGCTGCTCTCTTCCGGTAAGGTCCATGCATGGTTGCCGCGGTCCGGTTCGCCGAAGGTCATACAGCCAAGGCAGAGCCGGGAAACGCGGAGATCGGTATCGCCAAGAGGGATATAGTGCATAGTGCGCTCCTGCTACGGATAAAAGTATCCCTTAAGCATAGCAGGAGCGGTGACGGCAATTATGCTAGCCAGGCGTGGATTTTGGCTTCAATTCCTGCGGCGTCGAGGCCGAGATCGGCATACGCTTCTTCCTGGGTTCCCTGCGGGATGAAGAAATCAGGCAGGCCGAGATTCAGCACCGGCACCGCGCGACGGCGAGACATCAGCAGCTCATTCACGCCGCTGCCCGCGCCGCCCATAATGGCATTCTCTTCCAGCGTAACCAGCACCTCGTGTTCTGCGGCCAGCTGTAGCACCAGCGCTTCATCCAGCGGTTTGGCAAAGCGCATATCCACCAGAGTGGCGTTAAGCTTCTCCGCGACTTTAGCGGCCTGCGGCAGCAGCGTGCCGAAGTTAAGGATGGCGATCTTCTCGCCTTCGCGTTTCACCACGCCTTTACCAATAGGCAGCGATGCCAGCGGTTCAAAGGCAGCACCGGTACCGGAGCCACGCGGATAGCGCACTGCGCTCGGGCCGTCGTTGTAGTGATAGCCGGTATAGAGCATCTGGCGACATTCGTTCTCGTCGCTTGGCGTCATGATAACCATATCCGGGATGCAGCGCAGGAAGGAGATATCAAATGCGCCCTGATGGGTCTGACCGTCAGCGCCAACGATTCCTGCGCGGTCGATAGCGAACAGCACCGGCAGCTTCTGGATAGCGACATCGTGAATCACCTGGTCGTAGGCGCGCTGCAGGAAGGTTGAATAAATCGCCACCACCGGCTTATAGCCGCCAATCGCCAGGCCAGCGGCAAAGGTGACCGCATGCTGTTCGGCGATAGCCACGTCGAAATACTGGCTGGGATACTTTTTCGAAAACTCGACCATTCCTGAACCCTCGCGCATCGCGGGGGTAACGGCCATCAGCTTGTCATCCTTTGCGGCGGTTTCGCACAGCCAGTCGCCGAAGATTTTCGAGTAAGTTGGCAGGCCGCCGCTGCTTTTAGGTAGCACGCCGCTGGTGTGATCGAACTTCGGCACCGCGTGGAAGGTAATCGGGTCTTTTTCGGCGGGCTCATAGCCGCGGCCTTTTTTGGTCATGATATGCAGGAACTGCGGACCTTTCAGGTCGCGCATGTTCTTCAACGTGTTAACCAGACCGATAACATCGTGGCCGTCCACCGGCCCAATGTAGTTAAAGCCCAGCTCTTCAAACAGCGTCCCCGGAACCACCATCCCTTTGATATGTTCCTCGGTGCGTTTGAGCAGCTCTTTAATCGGCGGTACGCCAGAGAAGACCTTTTTGCCGCCTTCGCGCAGCGTGGAGTAGAGTTTTCCGGAAAGCAGCTGCGCCAGATGATTGTTTAGCGCGCCGACGTTCTCAGAGATCGACATTTCGTTATCGTTGAGCACTACCAGCAGGTCGGGTTTGATATCACCAGCGTGGTTCATTGCTTCAAACGCCATCCCGGCGGTGATCGCCCCGTCGCCGATCACGCAGACCGCGCGACGCTGCTTATCTTCTTTGGCTGCGGCGATGGCTATGCCGATGCCGGCGGAGATAGAAGTGGACGAGTGGCCGACGCTAAGAACGTCATACTCGCTCTCCCCGCGCCAGGGAAAGGGGTGCAGTCCGCCTTTCTGACGGATAGTCCCGATTTGATCGCGGCGTCCGGTCAGAATTTTATGCGGGTAAGCCTGGTGGCCGACGTCCCAGATAAGGCGATCGAAAGGCGTGTTATAGACGTAGTGCAGCGCCACGGTTAGCTCTACCGTGCCGAGGCCGGAGGCAAAGTGCCCGCTGGAGCGGCTGACGCTGTCCAGCAGGTAGCGCCGCAGTTCGTCGCACAGTTTCGGCAGGCTATCTTTCGGCAACAAACGCAACTCCTGGGTGGAGTCCACCAGCGCCAGGGTCGGGTATTTGGCAATATCAAAACTCATCAGAGACTCATTTATTGTTTATTTATCACGCTGAATTATGTAATTCGCGAGCGCTTCCAGTGCCGTGGTATCCAGAGATTGCGCGGCCAGCTCGTTTAACGACCGGCGGGCGTCGGTAATCAGGTCATGGGCCTTTTTCCGGGCTTGCTCAAGTCCCAGAAGGGCGGGGTAGGTACTTTTGCCCAACTGCTGGTCGGCTCCCTGACGTTTGCCAAGGGTGGCAGTATCCCCTACCACGTCGAGAATGTCATCCTGGACCTGGAAGGCGAGACCGATATTTTCTGCGTATCGATCGAGAGCGGGCAACGCTCTGCGTCCGGCTTCACCTGCGCTCAGTGCGCCCATTCGTACCGCTGCGCGAATCAATGCACCGGTCTTATGGCGATGAATACGCTCCAGCGACGGCAGGTCAACCTGATGACCTTCCGCTTCCAGATCCAGCGCCTGACCGCCGCACATCCCGGCGATGCCGCTGGCCTGCGCCAGTTCAGAAATCATCGCCAGACGATCGCGATCCGGTACTTCCGGCATCGGCGCATCACTCAGTATAGAAAACGCCAGCGTTTGTAGGGCGTCTCCAGCAAGAATTGCGTTCGCCTCACCGAATTTTATATGGCAGGTCGGCTGTCCACGGCGCAAATCATCATCGTCCATTGCCGGAAGATCGTCGTGCATTAGCGAATAGGCATGGATGCATTCGACGGCGGCGGCGGGAGCGTCCAGCGTAGCGCGGCTAACGCCAAACATGTCGCCGGTCGCGTAAACCAGAAACGGGCGCAGGCGCTTGCCGCCCAATAGTGCGCCGTACTGCATGGCTTCGACCAGCGGAGTGTTCTGAAAGGGCTGCGGAGCGATAAAACGACGCAGCGCTTCGTTAGCCTGCTCAACGCACGACTGTAGCTGTTGCGGAAAATCCATTTATTCAGCGTCCGGCGTAAAAGGCGTCAGCGGCGCATCTTCGCTATCCGCCAGCAAAATTTGCACGCGCTGCTCGGCCTGCTGCAGCTTTGCCTGCCCCTGGCGCGCAAGCTGTATGCCGCGCTCGAATTCGCCGAGCGCTTCTTCTAGCGGCAGCGAGCCGCTTTCCAGACGATTAACAATCTGCTCCAGCTCGCCCAGGGCGGTCTCAAAGCTGGCCGGGGCCTCATTTTTCTTTGGCATAGTGAATATAGACTCTTGTTATGTCTCGATGGCTATCAATATGGTAACGAAGTCGCGCGGTTAATCAAATAACGCGCAATGCCAGGTGAAAAGCGTCCAATAGTGGTATACTCCGCGCCCTGGATGCAGACGCCGATCGCGCCTGTACAACTTTTTATGCTTAAAGCCCCGTCGGGCTTGCCAACGAATATTGTCGCCATGAAGTTTATCATTAAATTGTTCCCGGAAATCACCATCAAAAGCCAATCTGTGCGATTGCGCTTCATTAAAATTTTAACCGGGAACATTCGTAACGTTCTCAAAAACTATGATGAGACGCTTGCCGTCGTTCGTCATTGGGATCATATCGAGGTTCGGGCAAAGGATGAAAACCAGCGCCTGGCTATTCGCGATGCCCTGACCCGTATCCCCGGTATTCACCATATTCTTGAAGTCGAGGACGTTCCTTATACTTCCCTGCACGATATTTTCGAGCAGACGCTGCCGCTGTGGCGTGAAGCGCTGGAAGGTAAAACCTTCTGCGTGCGCGTTAAGCGCCGCGGTAAGCATGAGTTTACCTCAATCGAAGTCGAGCGCTACGTTGGCGGCGGTTTGAACCAACATATTGAAACGGCGCGCGTGAAGTTAACCGACCCCGATGTGACGGTGAACCTCGAGATTGAAAACGATCGCCTGCTGCTGGTTAAAGGGCGCTATGAAGGTATTGGCGGTTTCCCGATAGGCACCCAGGAAGACGTGTTGTCGCTTATTTCCGGCGGTTTCGACTCCGGCGTCTCCAGCTATATGCTGATGCGTCGCGGTTGTCGCGTGCACTACTGCTTCTTTAATCTCGGCGGCGCTGCGCATGAAATCGGCGTACGTCAGGTGGCGCACTACCTGTGGAACCGTTTCGGCAGTTCCCACCGGGTACGTTTCGTGGCGATTAACTTCGAACCCGTGGTTGGCGAGATTCTGGAAAAAGTCGATGATGGCCAGATGGGCGTGGTGCTCAAGCGTATGATGGTTCGCGCGGCGTCAAAAGTCGCCGAGCGCTACGGCGTGCAGGCGCTGGTTACCGGCGAAGCGCTGGGACAGGTCTCCAGCCAGACGCTGACCAACCTGCGTCTGATCGACAACGTCTCGGATACCCTGATTCTGCGTCCGCTGATTTCACACGATAAAGAGCACATTATTAATCTGGCGCGTGAAATCGGTACCGAAGATTTTGCCCGTACCATGCCGGAATACTGCGGGGTTATCTCGAAGAGCCCGACCATTAAAGCGGTAAAGGCGAAGATCGAGGCGGAAGAAGAGCACTTCGATTTCGACATCCTGGAAAGAGTGGTAGCGGAAGCGACGAATATCGATATCCGCGATATTGCTCAGCAGACAGAACAGGACGTGGTGGAAGTGGAAACCGTCAGCGGCTTTGGCCCGAACGACGTAATCCTCGACATTCGTTCTGTCGACGAACAGGATGACAGGCCGTTAAAGGTGGAAGGCGTGGATGTGGTCTCTCTACCGTTCTATAAGCTCAGCACCAAATTTGGCGATCTCGACCAGAATAAAACCTGGCTGCTGTGGTGTGAACGCGGCGTGATGAGCCGCCTGCAGGCGCTGTATCTGCGCGAGCAGGGCTTCCAGAACGTGAAGGTGTATCGCCCATAACAAATTGATAACAAGGATGTTATATGATTCCTGAACAACCCGCAGGCCAGGATGGCGTGCCGTTGACGATTTATATTCCGGGACAGTGTTTGTCGTTTTCCCAATACCAGTGGGGAGCGAGGCTGGCCCGGCTCGCATTGCCAGAACGTCGCCGCCGTTTAGCTCCTGTACCCGCATTTCTTATTAGCACACTTATTATGTGGCTGATTTTTGCCTTTTTTGCGTCATTGAGCGATGGTCATTATCAGTTCAGATTAAGCGCCTGGTCCATTAGCGATGGGGCGGGCGAGTATCTTTTCAGGTTACGCAATTCAAAGGTGATAGCCGTTTTTCTGGGATGCTACATTGTCGGCGTGTTGACCATCCGGCTTCTTTATCGCCGATTTCAGAGATGTTGGTCCCGTCGCTTTTATGACGCCAATGAAGCTATTCGCAGCGGATATTGCCTTCAGCTGTGGGAGGAGGGCGTAAGCTGGATGGATCACTCTAATCAAAATTACCGGGCTTTTCTGGCGTGGAGACACGTTAAGGGGATCGTAAGTCACGGAAAAATGGATTATTTAGATTTAGGGACCTTAGGATTTTTGTGGATCCCCGTTGATTTAGATGCGTATCCGCGAGCGCAGGTATTCAGGTTTATTGAACGTCATATGTGAAGGTAACGGCGGAAATTTCCGCCGTTGGCTCACGCTTCGTAGTAGTTATAAATTCCCGCCGCCATGACCAGCTGTGATGCGACTTCATGGGCTTTTTCACGCCCAACCAGCAGATCAATTATCTTTAAAGCGAAATCAATGGACGTCCCGGGCGCCTGGCTGGTAAGTAGCTTAACGCGAGCATCCCAGACGACGCGCCTGTCCTGCCACTGCCCGGCAGGAATGCGATCTTTCAACCCGGGAAATCCGGTCATATTGCCGATGGGGAACAGATTATGCGGCACCAGTACGGTGGCCGCCGCGGCGCAGATCGCTGCGACGATACGCCCGGAAAGGTGAAACTGACGCACGGTCTCAACCAGCAGAGGGCTGTCGCGGAAGCACTCGGCGCCCTTAATGCCGCCAGGAAGAATGATGATATCGAAGTCGCCATCGGCCACTTCCACCAGTGGCGCATCGGCCAGCAGCTTGACGCCGCGCGAGCAGACAATCGTCAGATCGCCATCGCTGGCGACGCTGGCGGTTGTGACCTTTATGCCGCCGCGAACGAGTAAATCTATGGTGGTGACCGCTTCGGTCTCTTCGCTACCAGGGGCGAGGCAAATCAGTGCCGACGCGCTCATATTCATTCTCCTTACGCTTAACCAGTTCAAACAGACGGGTATTTTCAGGTACGGCTATACCGTGGGCTCGAGCACGCTTTAGCAGAAAACCGGTAATATAGTCGATTTCCGTATGGCGCTGGGCGAGAATATCCTGCAGCATTGAAGAAGTATTTTCTGCCGTACTTTCAATAACCTGATGAACATAGAATAACAGGTTTTCCGGCGAGGTATGCATCCCCTCGCGCTCCATAACCGCCGCAACTTCATAGCAGATGTCAGCGACCTCCTGAGGATATTCGCGTAAGGCGCCGTTATGGCAGTTCTTCAACGCCGTCAGCGGGTTGATCACGCAGTTAACAGCCAGCTTACTCCAGATTGCGGGGTAGATATTATTATGCCAGGCAACGTCAGGTAGCACGCCCTGGAGCACATCGGCAAGATAACTGTAGTCCTGCGGATAATTTTTCGCTGGACCAATGTGGCTGGTGCCATTGGCAACATGGACAATGACGTTGCCGTCGCGGCGAGCAGCCTGGGTTGTCGAAGCCATCAGCAGCGGCTGTCTGATGCTTTTAAGCTCATCCACGGTTCCCATACCATTATGCATGAGCAAAACAGGCGATGATGAGGGCAAAATTGCGCTCAGATTTTTCACCGCGTTGGAGACCTGCCAGGCTTTCAGCGTGACCAGTAACAGGTCGCTACTGGCGAGAAAATCAGGATCGTTAGCGATAAATGATTCATTAAACACGCTACCGTCGGTATCAATGACATTGACGCTACAGAATGGCTGGGGGACGCGTAACCAGCCCTGGACTTCATGCCCGTGTTTGTACAGCGCAGTTAGCCATAACTGTCCCAGTGCACCGCATCCGAGTACGGTTACTTTCATTATTCCTCCTCACCTGTGAGTGCTGCATCAGGTGCTCATGGCTAAAGTATAGCGTTATCAGTTATCCTTTCGGGATAACAAGTTGAGTTATGTCGCGTTGCAGGTATTATGCAACGCAAAAGAAACTGAAGGAGAGGAAAAGATGCCATCTTTCGATATTGTCTCTGAAGTCGATCTTCAGGAAGTTCGAAACGCCGTAGAGAACGCGACCCGTGAAGTTGAATCGCGTTTTGATTTTCGTAACGTCGAAGCGAGCTTTGAACTGAACGAAAAGAACGAGTCCATCAAGGTCCTCAGTGAGTCTGATTTCCAGATTAATCAACTGCTGGATATTCTGCGCGCCAAGCTGCTTAAACGCGGAATTGAAGGCAGTTCTATTGAAGTTCCGGATGAGTTCGTGCACAGCGGTAAGACCTGGTTTGTCGATGCAAAGCTGAAGCAGGGAATTGAGAGCGCGACGCAGAAGAAAATCGTTAAGCTTATCAAGGACAGTAAGCTGAAGGTGCAGGCGCAGATCCAGGGTGAAGAAATTCGCGTTACTGGAAAATCTCGTGACGATCTGCAGGCGGTTATGGCTCTGGTACGCGGCGGTGATTTAGGTCAGCCGTTCCAGTTCAAAAATTTCCGCGATTAGCCAGTATGCTCAGATAGTACACGCTTATCCGGCCCATTAGAACGGTCGGATAAGCCGTCGCCCATTTTCACTCACGTTCTGAATCATGACATTTTAAATGTGAAATTAATGAGTTCAACTACACAATAATATTCCCTTTAGTTAATCAATCTCCTTTCAGCCTTGCAACAGCGGCTTGCTCTCAGACATTAAACCCGCATATCGATTATGACTGGTAAGCGGTACAGCACGCCAGTTGCATAATACTGGCGATAGCCGGCAAGGTTATGTCCTTGAGCTTGCATTCAAATATATTTCATGTTTTGCCATACTAATTCCTTAATAGACTATTCATTGACGTATTAGCGCTTTTACTCATCAAAGAGTCGGTTGAATTATTCGAATTTCACTATGTTGCCACCATATAAAATTTGTCTGGTAGGGGAATATGGAGATGTTTTTATTCATCGTACTTATTATTTACCTGCCTGGTATTTTTATAATTTAATGTTCAATAACACATCGCATAAGGTATCAGAAATTGATGAAAATAAAATTAAAGCGATTTCAGATAGGTAACACTAACATCCGGATGTTTACCAGAACCCTCACTTTATTAATATTGTGAAATGAGTTTTCGAACGAATAGCGCCTGTCTGAATGGTGTGTTTATCTGAGGTTGCTGCTAAAATCCAATAAAATCAGATTGTTGAAGCCCGGATTTGAGCGGTGTTATTCTTTTTGATTTCGCATGAAACAATAGTAAACACAAAGTTGAGGATATTAGAAATCTTCCGATTTAATTTAAAGATAATATTCATTCTTGATCTTCATCATGAAGGTCTGGAAGTTGATATAATGGGTAATAATTCACTTTTGTTTATGAAACTATTCGAGGAAAGTATAGCGAAGTCAGTTAAGTGTTGTATGAAAGCTGTGGCCGGCAGGGATAATATCAGCGGCCTAAACCATAAGGTGCAGAACAGAGATAAGCTTACGCGGATACAACCTCTGCAGAGGGTAAAATTCGTAAATTAAAAATATAATCGACTAAATATTTTGCTTAAAAATACTAAAGTTTATGCTTCATATATTTCATAAATCATATTAGTTGCTGTATACAAGATGTTGATGAATTGGATGTGATTTATACACAAGGATCGGTGCACTAATTAGTGTGCTAAAAATGGCCTGATGTGAATGATGATGCTTGCACATTGTGTAATTCCATTAGGCTGTGCTCTATCAATACTATCTGAAAAGGTTTATATGAAACATTACGCGAATAAAAAAAGAATGCTAAAATTAAATCCTGTTGCTGCTTCAATATTACTGCTTTTACCGGTAATGGCCCAGGCTGATATCTCAATCATTAATGGGAACGTCACGTCAGCAAACGGTGTTCCTGTTGTGAATATTAAAGAAGCAAATAGCAAAGGACTTTCACATAACGTTTACGAAACACTGAACGTGGGCAAAGAAGGGGTGATTTTCAATAACTCCGCCAGCGCTGTGCAAACGACTCTGGCCGGGCAGATTGAAGGTAATGCTAATCTCGCGGGTGGAACCGCGAAAGTTATTCTGAATGAAGTAACTTCAAAAAATGCAAGTACCATCAACGGGATGATGGAAGTGGCCGGCGACTCTGCTCATCTGATCATTGCTAACCCAAATGGGATTACCACCCAAGGGGGTGGTTTCATCAATGCGGAAAAAGGGACGCTGACGACCGGTACGCCAAATGTAAAAGATGGTGCATTAACCGGTTATACCGTGAAGGGCGGCAATATTACTGTTGGTAACTTCCAAAGTGAATCACCCACAGAAATTTTAGCCCGCAGCGTCAAAGTGAACGGAAGTCTAAGAGTTGATGAGCTATCAGTCACCGCAGGCAACAACGTTATCGATGTCGATGGTTCTATCACCGGCACAGTGGAGGCCATCGATAAAGCTGCTTCCTATGGCGTGGATGTCTCTAAACTCGGCGGTATGTATGCCAACCGCATTAATTTGATAAGCACTGAAGGCGGCGTTGGGGTACGTAACGAAGGGACTATTGCCGGCGGTGCCAGTGGCCTTAATATCACTAGCAACGGTAAGCTAATAAATAACAGCGCTATGATTCAATCTAGTGGCGACATAGCTGTAAATACCAATGGTGCTCTGGATAATATAAACGGTAAAATTAACAGCGGTAGAAGTATTACAATTGATACTGCCAAAAGCAGCATCAATAATACCACTGGGGGAAATATTTCTGCTGCATCAGATATTAACATTCTAAGCGGTGCACTGGATAATGCCAATGGTAAGATTGCATCTGGAGGAATGTTAACGGTTAATACCAACAATAATAAGCTGAACAACTCCGGAAGAAGCAAAAACGCTGGTATCGAAGCGGCAATAGTACTTATCGAGAGCGGAGAACTCAGCAATAGTAATGGTCAAATACATGGCAATTATATTAATCTAAAGAATAGCTCTATGGCTAATAACTCTGGCGTTATTGATGCCGATGGAAACGTAGAGATTAATAGTACTGGTAATATAGAAAATATAACTGGCTTGATTCGCTCCAGTGCAGCTAATGTGAAAATAACAACTACTAAAGCTATTAAAAATAACAATAATAAATCACTCGATCCGGCCGGTGCTGAGGCCAAAGGTATAATTTCTGGAAGCGGCACAGACATCTCGGCAGATTATGTCTTTAATAATGCTGGAACAATCGCCTCAGCTGGTGATATTAAATTAAAGACCACTAGAGATATCGATAACTACCAGGGGAAAATTGAAAGTAGTCAGAATATTTCAATCGAAGGTCGTGAGCTGCGGACCAGCCAGGCAGGAATCAATGGTATAAAAGGTGTTAATATCGAGCTTAGCGACAAATTTGATAGCCGTCTTGCTATGGTAACGTCTACCGAGGGTGACGTATCGATTAAAGCTAACAAAATTATTAACGACAGCTCATTGATTCTCGCCAAAAATATCAACGTTGAATCAGGCTCATATCTGGACAGCAAGTATTCAATGATGGTCTCCGATGAAAACCTGACGTTAAAGGCGGAAGGCGACATTAATGTTAGTTCTAGTAACATGTTTGGAGCTTATGCTGGACAATATTTCGGTTATATCAACCAGGAAGGCGGTGTAATCGCCGGTAAAGATCTGAATATTACCGCAAAAAATGTCAACAATACTTCTGGACGTATTATCTCTCAGTCGGGAGATGCTAACATTAACCTTTCTGGTAACCTGGCAAACAACAAAGGGCAGGTGGTTGCTAATTCTGGCAACATGAACATCGCTGCCAAACATGTTGCTGCAGATTATTCAACCGTTTACAGTGCAGGCAACATGAATATTAATGTTGACTCGCTGTCTTTAGAAGGTAACGGTTCTATCGCTAAAAATACCGCAACTGGTATTATTTCCTCAGATAGAGATATTTTCATAAATGTTAATGGTGATTATTTCAATAATGGCTGGATTAGTGGCAAGGGGGATGTGACTGTAAAAAGCACCGGCTATTTAAGAAATTCTCATACCATTAATGCTGACGGGAATCTTAACGTTAGTGGATACACTATAGCTAACAATAAAGATATCGTTTCTGGGAAGGCATTGACAATTACTACCAATACTGACTTGACCAACAATGCTAATGGTAATATCACTGGGTATACGACCAGGGTCGATGCTAATAATGTCTCTAATATGGGTAACCTGGTTGCTTCATCCCAACTCAATCTGAATGTGGCAAATAATATCTATAATTATTTGAATATCTATACCGAAGGAAAAGCAGTAATCAATGCCAAAAAAGTTATCAATACTGGCTTTTGGGCTGTCTTTGGTGGGGCTCAAGGACTTCAGACAGCTGCAAATATAACAAATATATTTGGTACTGTGGTTGGTAAATAGATAGAACGCTAAATATAAGGTAAAGGCAGCAAGGGATTGCTGCTTTTACCTGTCAGGAAACGAAATGGATATTCGATATATTTTCAGCGCGGCCTTGATATTAATCAGTTTCAGCTCAAAGACGTTTGCAGACATGCCGCTCGGGCGTATGATAAAAGAACAGCAGAGTAATGATAATACATCAATCAAAGAACGGAAGATTGAAAAAAAAGATGTTTTTTCGCAAGCCGTACAGGAAATAGCGGAGGATAGCGATTTTCCGCAAGAGACGCCATGCTATGATATTGACGAGCTTATTCTCGAAAATGACTTCCTGAACGATCGCTGGATCCAAAAAATTAAAAAAAGAATCACCGGTAAGTGTTTGGGGGTCAAAGGATTACAAAAAGCAGCTGTCGTTTTGCAGGATCACTTTATAAATTCCGGGTACATAACAACCCGAGTCGAGATACCTTCTCAGGATCTTTTGACTAAAAAACTAAAGCTGCGAGTTATTCCTGGGCGAATATCACAAGTTATTATATCTGATAATGATATAAGTACATGGGGGTTGCCCTTTAAGGAAGGAGATATTCTGAATGTCAGGGATATTGAGCAGGGGCTGGAAAATATACAGAGGACGCCTTGGGTTGATGTTAAGATAAATATCATACCTGGCGTTAACAACGGTACCAGTGAAGTTGAGATTAAACCTCAGCGTACTAAAAGATGGAATTTAAGAACAACATATAACAATTTTGGTGATAAAAGTACTGGCAACCAACTCTTAGGGACAACCGGTTATCTTTATAATTTAACGAAATCTAGCGATCTTTTTTATTTGGCCGGTACCAGTAGTCAGACAGGAGGGTATAAAAATGTTAGCACCTACTATAGTATCCCTTTTGGATACTCTGAATTAAGCCTTTTTTATAGTAGTAGTAAATCAAAACAGAGTATTGATGTTGGCCCCTATGATTTTGACTATGTGGGTAAGACGCAGTACTTCAGCCTTAAGGGATCACGAATGCTGCATCGTGATGCGAGTTCAAAGCTTTCCGCCAATGCAGAACTTATCAGACGCAAGTATGATTATACATTAGGGCGGGAAGAATTAGTTTTACAAAAACGCGATATGAGTAATTTGAAGTTCGGGGTAAATTACAAGAAAAATTTCCCCGGGGCCGTATTAGATTCCAGTTTAAGCTGGCAACGTTTTATCAAGGCCTTAGGAAGTACAGAAACGCCGGATATGCGTAACGGAGATGTAAGTCGCCAGAGTCAGATCATGAATCTGAATGTGAATTATATGAAATGGCTAACTTCATTACCTGTTGATGCTTATTATGAACTTAATCTCGGTGTACAGTATACGCCGGATAATCTTACTCTACAGGATCAGCTTACTATAGGCGACCGTTGGAGTGTTCGTGGCTTTGATGATAGTGGAGGAATTTATGGTAATAAGGGATTTTATATACAGAACACGCTCAATCTTATTACAGGTTATAAAAACATAACTCCCTATTTTGGTCTGGATTATGGCCAAATCATCGGTAAGGTCCCGGTGCAGGAGATTGAGAGTAAAAAAATAATGGGCGGCATAACCGGTTTAAAAGGAGTTGTTTATGGTTTGGAGTACGATTTATCCTTATCGAGCCCTTTTGTCTACCCCGATAATTTAAATGTAGATAAGTATAAAGTTAAGTTTAACTTTAATTACCAATTATAACTATCGTAGCGATAAATCATGCGTGTTGGTACGGATATTGTTGAAGTGGAAAGAATTATTCAGGCCTTGACGAACAGCAATTCTTGCTTTTTACAGAGAGTGTTTACTCATGCTGAGATTAATAAAATTAACCCGCACGACCCAAATTATGAGCGCGCTTCTGGGTTCTGGGCGGCAAAAGAATCAATTGTAAAAGCAGTAGGTTATGGGTTTAACAATAAAATCCGCTTTCATGATATTGAGGTCACGCATGATGAATATGGAAAGCCAGCGTTTTTGATAACCGGAAGACTGAAGGAAATCCTCGATGAGCAAGGAGTTGCTAATATCTCCTTAAGTATCTCTCATTGCCGTACTCATGCAATCGCAGTGACTATTCTTTGTTAATTAAGGTGATCAATAGATATGTATAATTATAATGACCTCGTTGATAAAACCGTATTAGTCACAGGCGCCAGCGGTGATATCGGTCACGCCATTTGCGGCAAATTTCTTGAGCAAGGATGCATCGTTTATGCACTTTACTGCACCAATAAAGCGCAGTTGAAGGAGCTTCAATCACATCATCCTGCTGGAAAAAAACTTCATCTCCTGCAGGGGGATCTATCGAATCAGGAAGATGTTGCGGCCATATGTGCACAATTATCCAGTGATAAAGGAAAACTGGATGTTTTAGTGAACAATGCAGGAATAGTGAAAGATAACCTCTTTGCTGCTATGACTTTTGATGATTTTAGCTCTGTTATTAATACTAATCTTCTGGGGCTTTTTCGCTTGACTAAAGAGGTCTTACTTTTATTACGTTCGGCCCAGAACCCTACAATCATTAATGTTGCATCTATTGCTGCTATTGTTCCGAGTATTGGTCAGGTTAATTATAGCGCTTCCAAAGGTGCCATTTTAAGTTTCACACGAACGCTGGCCGCTGAGCTTGCGCCGCGGGGCGTACGAGTAAATGCCGTTGCGCCGGGAATGATCGAATCAAAAATGGTTAAAAAGTGTCTCGTACGGTAGTGCGTGAAGTCACTAATTCAATTCCGCTTAAGCGCCTTGGGAAATGTGAAGAAGTTGCAGATACTATTGTTTATTTGAGCTCTTCTGCTTCAAGCTATATTGTCGGGCAAACCATCGTCATTGATGGTGGTATGGTTATGCGGTGATATATGTCAAAATTTAAGATCCCGACAAAAGTTTTTCTGGCTATGGGTGGGTGGCGCCAGCCATTGTTAATGGTAGATAGAATCGATGATTTTAAGTATGGCGAGAATGGGTATGTTAAAGTGATAAAGCATGTCACTTATAATGAACCGTATCTTCTTGGCCATTTTCCTGAAGATCCTATCATGCCAGGGGCTATTATTTCGGAGATATTTGGCCAGGCTAGTGAATATTTCTCTTTTTTGTGTGACATTTGCGATATTTATCAACTACGCACAGGGCGAGAATTTCTGTCTCTGCGTGATATCCACACATATATAGATCAACCTGATATGCTTGAAGTTATACATAAGCGTCGGGCACAGGTTCGTGGAGTACTGGCTGCGCAAAATTTGAAGTTTAAAGCCTCAGCTTATCCGGGGGATACTATTGAAGTGGTAAGTAAACTCGCGTTTTCTGATAATAATGGCTTTAAACATTACTCGGTTATTGCCAATGTAGGGAAGAAAATTATAAGCCAGGGCACCATTATCAATTTTCGGGAAGTTTTATAATTTATCGTAAGGGAATGTTATGACTGATATTAATGAGAAGATCGATCAAAGAAAATCAATACTTGTGACTATAAAAGCGGAGCTTATTCATCGGCTTAATATTCAACGTGAAGAGCATCAAATTGATGACGATACTCCTTTGTTTGGCAATGGACTGAAGCTGGACTCTGTTGATGCGACGGAGATTATCGTCATGCTTGATAAGGCTTTTAACATTCAAGTGCAAGAAGGGGGTGATCCATCATATATGAGAAGTATTAATAGCCTTGCTTCATTTATTATTCAGAAAAAACATTCCTGATGTCAATCATGTTAATTTATAAAGGTGTTTTATGAGCTCGCTTTTCGATTTACATTTAAAAGATAATGCTGTGATGGGCAATTATAACAACCGGAGCATACCTTCATCCTATCATGATATTTTAGATGAATATAAAGCGGTGAGAGAGAATGCTTTGCTGGTCGACTACTCTCATATGGCCATTGTTAGCGTAACAGGTGAAGATGCATGGATTCTTGTAAATCACATTGCCTCTGCTGACATTTCAATTGTACGAGATGAACAAGGAATTTATTCACTCGTCTTGAATGACGACGGGACTATCCTTGGTGATATGTATGTGCTGTGTGCCATGGATGGTTATTATATATTGTCTGAAAATATTTCTGTTGCCAGGATTATAGAAGTCCTTAAGTTCGCAGCGGAAAAATATGATGATTTAGGTATTCAGGAGAACCCGGAAATAAAATCCATGGAAGACGATAACTGGGGGGCTATCATGCTTGAAGGGCCATATTCCTGGGAGTTGATGTCCGAGATCTATGGATATGATATCATCGGTCTTCCTTATTGCGAATACATGAATACTGAAGATGACTTAATTGTCTTCCGCTGCGGTAAGCATGGGGAGTTTGCCTATCAAGTAATTGGCCCTCAAAGTTTACTCGTTGAACTATGGGTTAAATTACAAAAGATAGGAGTTAAGTACTTACTTAAAACTGGCGGTTTGGATTACCAGCGTATAGTTCGCGTAGAAAATCCTGGCTGGGATCAAAGCATTTACGCAGAATATTCAACAAACCCTGTCGAATTACAATTGCAGTGGGCTATCCAGTATGACAAGGAAGATTTCATCGGCAAAGCTGCTGTTGAGCTGATGTCTGCCCAGAGTGCTGCTCGCAAAGTTGTTGGCATTGTTCCGTGCGTTAATTGCGCGTCGCTTAGCAAGGATGATAAAATCCTTGTTAATGGGCAGACCGTTGGGTTTATTAGTAATGCTGTATATTCTCCGGCTGCGCAAAGTTGGATAGCGTTGGCGTTTATTAATACCCCTTATGCACTATCAGACATCGACGGTTACATAATAAAAACAGAGTACGGTGATATTGCGGCAAAAACTAAAACTTTACCATTTATATATAATTTCAGTTTGCTGGTTAACCCGACAACGCATAGCTATATTGAACCATCGAAAGCGAAAAGTGTTTTATAAAGCATAGAGTATTAAAGTTAACTTGCTAAACACGGTCATTATTTTTTATTTGCTGTTTAAATCAAGGGTTTTCCGGATATTATGAAAACAAACAGGAAAAGAGTAGTTATCACAGGGATGGGCATCCTGTCATCTCTTGCGGATAATATTAAGGATTTCAGGCTAGCCCTGCTACAGAAGGAAAATGGTATTACTGATAGCGCACGTTTTTCAGAATGGTTTGAAAATGCACGGGCGGCCGAAGTACTACATGAAATCGATTGTCCTGAATTATCTGAGGAGATTATTGCCTCGCTCGATAACGCTGCGCTGTGGGCATATAAGGTTGGCAGGGACGCGTTGATACAGGCCGGCCTGGTTAACTGCCCTCGTTGCCTTGATGAGATGGGCTTAATAGTTGGCGTTTCCTCTGCGGGTACAGAAGCCTTCCTGCCGCTTTTTGAGCAGCGAATTCAGGATTTTTCCTTACGTAAGGCGATGTATTCCGGTGGCTTCTCTTCCTGCTGTTCCAGCGTTTCGACATTGTTAGGGCTGAAAGGTGGAGTCGAACTTGTTGCCACGGCCTGTACAGCAAGCCCTAATGCCGTAGGTATGGCATTCGATTATATTCAGAATGGCAAGAGTAGCGCTATGCTGGCAGTTGGGACGGAGCCGATCTATTTACCGACCTTTGCTGGCTTTTATGCTCTCAATGTCATGCATCCCGTATCCTGTTCACCTTTCTCTGGCCAATCCGGTATGTCAATTGGCGAGGGGGCGGGGGCTATTGTACTGGAAGAGTATGAACACGCCATTGCACGCGGCGCTACCATCTATGGCGAGATTCTTTCTTATGCCACATCCTGCGACGCTTACCACGAAACAGGGCCCGATCCGCGAGCCAGCGGAGCAGTACAAGTTATGTTAAAGGCCATGGCTAATGCGGGGATTACACCCGATCAGGTTGATTATATTAATGCGCACGGAACAGGTACTGAAGCTAACGATCAAATCGAAACGTTGGCGATGAAAAAAGTGTTTCGCGACATTGAAAATATTCCGATCAGTTCTACGAAATCCTACTTTGGCCATAATATTGGCGCTGCCGGAATCGTTGAACTTATAGCTTGCCTGGTCACTTTGCCTGACCAACAGGTACTACCTACCCTTAATTTCACTGAGGCACGGCCTAACTGCGATCTGGATTACGTCCCGAATGAGTTCGTAAAAAAAGATATTAATATCTTTATGAAGAATAACTATGCATTCGGGGGTAACAACTGCTGCATGATTGTAAGCACCAGGCCGGGCTCGGTTCCGGTGACTACATATGAGGCCAAAAGGGTAGCGATAACTGGCATAGGAGCTGTATCCGCTATTGGGCATCGTATCAATGAAATACTTACGAATATTAGTCAAATTGAAAGCAGCGCCGTCGAGCTTGAGGAGATCATTTTCCCTCAAGATGTATTAAATGAAGCTGAAGAGCTGCTGCATGTTTTAATAAAGAGCAGGCAGTTTGAGGAGCTTTTTGGGGCAAATTATGGCATTGCCAGCTGTGAAGCATCGCATGAACCATCCACCTTTAAAACTTTCCAGGTCAAAGAGCTTGAGCCGCGTAAACACCTGCGTCGCTTCGATTCGCGTAAGGCTACTCGCGGCGGTACCTTCGCGCTAATTGCGCTTACGGAAGCGCTAAATATGGCTAAGCGACGTATTAAGCGCGATGGAGAAGAACTCGGTCTGGTTATGGGCATGGCACGCGGGCCACAAGAGACGACTTATAAATATTTGCAGAGTCTGAAGCCAGACCCTGGAAAGGTACGTACGTCGGAGTTTCCTGGTTCACTGATGAATGCGATTGCAACTTTTTGCGGTATTTCTGAAGGGGTAAAAGGGTACACCACTACTCTTGCAACCGGTGAAAATGCGGCTCTTGGCGCATTAACTTATGGTTATGAGATCATTCGCCAGCAGCTTCAGCCGCAAGTTATTGTCGGGGGCGCTGATGAGTATTTCCCTTCCATGTCTCTATACATGGATGGGGTGACGCAGAAGATTCACGCGGCATCTGATGTCAGGGACTATCAGGTCTATGCTAAAGAAGCGAAGGGCTACGTACCTGGCGAAGGCGCCTGTATGTTAATGCTCGAAGATCCGCTTGCGGCCGCTGCGCGCGGCGCTGAGGTTTTAGCGGAAGTTGTCGGGTATGGTAAATCATGCAACAACAGCTATTTTGATGTTACTCAAATTGATGAAAAATCCAGCGCAATGGCCTTAGCCATCGAACGCGCGCTAAATGATGCAGGAATTTGTGCCAGAGATATCGATTTGGTGTGTGGCACCAGCAACGGAAGCATTGAGAATTCAACAATTGAGTTGAATGCCATATATGAATCATTTCGTCAGGTTAATCCAATAGTCCCGGTAGTCAACTACAACGCCTTTTTTGGCTTCGTGGCTTCGTGTGCAGGCTTGTTGAATCTGATCATACTTCTTGATTGTATTAAAAAGCAGGCAGTTCCTGCTATACCGTATACCAGTGACTTTGTTGATCAGCGTATAAATTTTGTGCGTCAGCCTCTGAATATCAAAATTAAATATGTATTGCTGGTAGGGGCGACGGAAGGCGGCAACTATTACGCAATTATTATCAAAGGATAATACGATGGACAGGAAGTCTATTATTTCTGGTTATAGCGTTCATTTACCATTTGCCGATGATGGTTCACAGCTCATTGCAAATCTGAAACAGGGAAAGCGTGTCAAAACCGCGCCTTGGTTCAAGTCGAATGATGAAGCTATTAAATGTGGGCTTCGTGGTAATGTCAATGTTGCAAAGATGAAATATAGTAATGATAGCATTCCTGAATTACTCTATCGCCTAATTGATGAGGCCTTAAGGCAGTCAATGCTGGATGAGAATTGTCTTCGAGAAGATAATATCAGAGTCTATATTACTGGTATAGGGCCTCGAGTTGATGCTATAGATTATCGTTCTTTCGCTACTTATAATGATATTGAAGATCTCGCGCTGACTCCTTCAATAACCAATTTATGCGCCAAAAATATGTCTCAGGATATAATTGCAGAGCTTTTGGCTAAAAAATATCGTTTGCGGTATCTACCACCGAATATTAATTGCACCAGTAACTCCGGGCTTACAGCCGTTCATCTGGCAAGCCATGCAATTGAGCGCGGTGGTATAGAGCTTGCTCTCATTATTAATATATCCCAGGTAAAATCTCAGGATATTTGGTTTCTCTCAACTCAATCAATGTTGGATACGGATCTTGTTCAACCGTTTGGTGTAAATAGCAAAGGGGTGATCTTTGCTGAAGGTTATAGCGTTCTGGTACTTGAAAGTGACCATCATCGCCTGGCTCGACAACTTGTTGATGGAGTGAGTATCAAGACGGCTTATAAACAGATTAATGCCAGTAGAAGTAACGATGTTTACTGGCAGAGTACCTGTATATTAAAACTAGTCAACCAACTCTTGAATGATACGAGAGTTAAAATTGAGGACGTGTGCGCTTTTATCCCTCATGGTAATGGTACAGCGTTCAGTGACAGCATTGAAGCGAAAGCTATTGCTATTCTGGCAGGGGAGAATATGCTACCAGTCCTCGCTTACAAAGGGCAAATAGGTTATACCGCTACTGGTTCTGGATTGGTAGATTTAATAATTGGTCATCATTCAGTAAGTTGTCATGAGTTAATAAAACCGGTAATTAATGAACCCATTGTTAATGGTATAGCTCACCACTTTCTTACCGGGCCGGGAGTAATAAAACATCACAAGAGTCATTTGCTTAAAACCGGCTTAGGGGTAGATGGTTCTATTATCGCAGCTTTGCTGTCCAATACCGCCAGGGAAGCTAGCTAAATGGATGATGCTATGCATTTATTATCGTTGTCTCTTATGGAGCCCGAGGCACCTTTATTTTTATACAGTCCCAGTTGGCTAAATGTTTGGGAAGCACATTCCTATGATATAGCTTTGAAAAATACCGATACAAATAGCTGGGCTTTTAAACGATTTGGTACTCGCGCAGATGCCTATGACAAAGAAGTAGTGAACAGAACTAATTACATGGCGTATATCTCTGCGTTAGAAAAAGTATCCGATGTCGCAATGCAGGCGTTGCCTCAGAAGGAACGTATGCTATTGATGAAATCACGAACTGCTTTTATCTATGTTGACTCATGGGGAGAAGCGGCTGGCTTTGAATATGATATAAGTACGCTGCATTTATCTACCATTGATACACTACCAAAAAATTTAGTAAAAAAGTTTTCTGTAGATAATGTGACATGCAAAATCCGCGGTGAAAAAAATGCGCTGATTCAGGCAATGCGCCTGGCGCAAGACTATTTAAGCTGGGATATCTTTGATTTTGTCATTGTTTGTGGTGGTTATCGTGCCATACCATTGTTAGCGTTTACCGCAACAAATATTAATCCTCGTAGTAAAATGAAAGAATCTCGAAAAATTCCTGGGATGAATTTATCAATCGAACGCGTAGGATGTTTTATTTTCAGTCAAACAACTGGTGATCTAAAAGTAAACTGCGGGCCCTATTTTAGCGCAGACTCATCACAGTATCAAAAAAATTATGCATCAGATATTGATCTGGTTGCATTTTCCGGCAGGGCCAGTTCGATAACGCCATTTTTTAACCATCCTGTAAAATTACTCGATCTTGAAAAGAAATATGGTTCTAGTGGTTGCATAACGCCTGCTTTGAGCTGGCATCATATTTTTCAGCACGCTTTTAAGGGTGGTCGCATGAGAACAATCTTGCCCGATTATAATGGCGGCTTAACTTATTTTGATACCTGGTATTAACCATGAGGCCACAGTGAGAGCTAATATTAAAGAATTGCCAGCTATTTCTTTGCATGGTATTTATAAAAATTATGGAATGGGCGAGAACGAGGTTGTTGCACTTAAAAATATCAATGTTGATATCGCTGCTGGCGAGTTTATGGCTTTATGTGGGCCTTCTGGGAGTGGTAAAAGCACATTGTTAAATATATTATCCGGAATTGATAAACCCTCCGCAGGGCATGTTTTCTTTCTCAATAAAAATATGAATGCATTGTCAGAGAGAAATCTGGCAGCAATACGTAGTAAGCATCTGGGATTTATTTTCCAGTTCTTTAATTTAATCCCGGTACTTAACGTGTTTGATAATGTTTTTTATCCATTGATACTTAATGGCCATTTCGATGCCAGAACTGCAAAGGAGCGAACCCTCCATTTTCTGAATAGCGTGGGTTTATCCGGCCTGGAAGACCGGAAACCGGGGCAGCTATCTGGCGGGCAACAACAGCGTGTCGCCATAGCAAGAGCACTCGCACATGAACCTCAGATTGTCGTTGCAGATGAACCTACGGGAAATCTCGACCTGGCGACGGGAGACGCAATTCTGGATCTTTTACTAGATATCAATCATCAAACGGGCACCACTTTTATTATATCGACCCACTCCACCCAGCTAACGGAACGTGCGCGCCGAGTGGTGGAAATCCGTGATGGAGAATTAGCTTATGATTCATATGAATAATTTCTTCAGGTTACTGTGCCTGAGCCTGTCTCTGGTTATTGTAGCCGCCACGGCGGCTCCCACTTATACGCCTGTAGTTGAAAGCATACTCCATAATGGGTTTCCAACTCAGCCTGACGTGTTAGCAAAAACTACTCAATCTCTATCCGATGAGTTCAAAAAGACCGGAAATATTGCTTCGCTGGTTTTTTATGCCTACGGGATGTTGAGGCAAGCAAACTATTTTTTGGCCACTAATGATATTATTAAGGCTTCAGAGTATGCTAAAACAGGCTTCTTTTATCTCGATGAAGCTGTGGATTTAAATCAAAACATACCACTCATCAGATATCTGCGTGCCAAGGTCGATGCGTACCTACCCGCCGAGTTGGGACGCTGCGTTATTACCCTCGAGGACACAGACATACTGCTAAAACAAGAATTAAGTAGCAGAATTCGAGATAACGTCAATGATATGCGCTACAGAGCATTTTATAACTGTAAACTTTATCAACAGGCTGGCCAATTATTATCAATATTACAGGTGGATAATCCAAATAAAAAAATTGATATGGCTTATAACGGTTCATCTACCTGGGAACTTGATGAAGTTACGCAAATTATTATACCCCTTATGAGGGCCAAATAAATGTCAATGAATATGATCTTTGTAAATGGTTTTGTGCTTATAATTGTTTTATTTATCATCTATTGTGTCGTTTTCCGCTTCCGTGATGCTAAGTTTTCTTTTTTGAATTTATTAAGGCATCGCAGAAGAACTTTGTCAACAATTTGTGCGATAATTCTTGGTGGTGTTGCCATATTTTTATATGGCGGCTTTATTAATTATTCTTTCTGGATTCTCCAGCAGCAAACAATCCGCACAAACATTGGTCATGTACAAGTTTATAACAAGGAGTACTTTGATACTGCAAACAAGAGTAAACATCTCATCAATAATTATGCTGCTCTAAAAAATGATATTATGCATAATTCTTCGCTAGCTAATGATATATCCACCCTTTCAGGGCAGCTTGAGTTTACAGGAGTTATTTCTCAATATGAAAATGAAACCTCAAGCTATTTTTCTGCTCAGGGGGTCGAGCCTTTACCTGCCTTGAAACTGGGTGCCTTTGATAAAATCATTTTAGGCAGTGATTTATCGCGCGTAAAACGTAATGAAATCACAATAGGCAGCGGGCTGGCAAAAACTCTTGCCGCGGGTTATGGCGACTGGCTTGATGTGATGGTAGTTAATACATCAGGTGGCCAGGGAGCTTTATCGTTAAAATTGCGTGGGATATTTGCATCCGGTATTAAAGATTATGATGATGTAGCATTGAAGGTTCCGCTAGATACAGCACAAAGGATTATGGGCACAGATGGCGTGAGTAAAGTACTTATATTGCTGAATAATAATAATGTTGATGAATTTATAGTTAAGTTGAATAAATATATTGTTGACAATAAGTTGCCGCTGGTTGTGAAGGACTGGAAAGAAACATCTATTTTTTATCAACAGGTCGAGGGAATGCTCTCAGGCATATATTTCTTTATCAAACTTATTGTCGCGCTTATTGTCGTGTTTATGATTGGTAATTCAATAACGATGAATATTGCTGAGAGAACGCGTGAAATAGCCACCCTGAGAGCCATTGGTCTTGAGGCCTCCCATGTGACATTATTATTTTGGCTGGAAGGTGTTTTTATTGGCGTGTTTGGTGCCATGGGGAGTGTTTTGGTGGGATATTGTTTAGCTGCGATGATCAATGTTTATGGGATTGCTATGCCGCCATCCCCGGGTCAATCGATAGGATATACTGCGTTTATTAAGATTGATAATGTCGAGCTTTTCTGGACTACGCTGGTTTTACCGATTTTAACGTCAGCTCTTGCGTCTGTTCTTCCTTCGTATCGCGCATCACGGCTCAATATTTCTGCGGCGTTTAAATATTCCTGAGGAATGAGTATGAAACACCTGAAACTGCGCTTACTTATTCTTATTACTTTTTTTTCTTCATCCTGGGTAATAGCCGAGACTCCGGCACCTCAGGCTATAGATATTATACGTTTGGCTGATGATATACGTTCGCCTAATGTACCTTTCCGCTATACGGTAACTGTTCTTGAATATAAAGAGGGTGGCGAGCAGCCGGAGAGTAAACAAATTCTCGATGTGTCAATGCGTTTTATGAAACCTGAAAATGGCTCGCGGGCAGATGCGCGTTCTTTAGTCCGGTTTATTTATCCTCCACGGGATAAAGGGAAGATTATGCTTTCTGATTGGTACGATCTCTGGTTTTATACACCTGAACTACGAAAACCGATACCTATTTCACCGGCACAAAGGCTGAGTGGGCAAATCTCAAATGCAGACGTTATCGTCACTAATTTTGAGTACGCCTACGATTCTACAATCGAAGGTACTGAACCTTGCGGACAGAAAGTCTGTTATAGACTATCACTGATACGCAAATCGGATAAGGTAACTTATCCAAAGGTGATATACCTTGTAGAACAAGGAGATGATTTCAGGCCTTACCAGGCATCTTATTACTCCCTTGATAACCAATTGCTCAAAAAAGTCTCCTATAAAAATTACCAGAAAATTTTAGGTAAATATCGGCCATCTGAAATTGTCGTACAGAGTGCTCGATATGCAAAAGGCTATTCAGTGATGAAATATAGTAACGTAAGACTGGAAAAATTACCTGAGTATTTTTTTACAAAAGAGGCGATGTTAAGGGGGGGGCAATGAAAATATCTCTCTACGTCCTTATTCCCTTTTTTACTTTAGTCTCTACCCTGGTTCAGGGACACTGTCTGTCCGCAAGTGTGTTGCAAGATAATATGGATGTTACTTTGGCAGCGCAGATTTCATATGTAAATAAAGAACCGTCAATCTGGAAAATTGATGGTCGCAATCCGTACGTGGCCGACAATGTTTATAATGATATTGCGTTAGGCATAAAAGGTCAGTGCGATCTAGTGGATAATAATCTCAATATGGATTTTTCATTTTATTCTTTAGGTTATTATCCGATTCGCAGTCCCGGAGTCTTTGAAAAAGATAAAAATCGTGCAAGGATAATGATAGATCGACTGCGTTTTACCTATGCTTTATCTGATACAACACGCCTGGAAGGAGGGAAGCTGAGACCTTCAAAAGGGGCCTTTTTCTTAAGATCCCCCGCTACATTGCTGACAAATTATTATTCCGGTTTTAAAACAAACCGAATATATGGGCCAGCAATGGAATCAGCTTATAGCGAATCATTTTGGGGGGGCACATTATCTAAAGAGTATCAGGATTATAATTTTTTACTTACGCTAGCTCCCAGATTGAGCAGTATCGATAAGTACTATGAATCATCAGGCAACTGGTCTGCAGCACAACGCTCAAATAGTGAAGAGCGTTACCTATTAACTTATAATGATTACCGACTAGCTAGTCATCGCCTGTCCGCTAATTTACTATTAGGCGATAATCCGGCGTTTTCATTATCAGAACTATATAATTATACATCACAGTTTTTAATTAATGCTGAGTTTTCCTGGCATAAAGGCCAGCAGTGGCGTCACTTCTCAAATGATAAAAAAGAGGCCGTACTGGCTGGCTCATTTCCATCCTCACTCTATTCTGTGGAGGATAAACAAGGCGTTGAGTTTGCGCTTGGCGGGCAGTATACAACTGATAGCTTTAGCGTATTCGGCTTAGAATACTATTTTCAGAGTGAGGGATATTCGAAAAAGGCCTGGCAGGAGCAGATTGATTTCATTCGCTTGATGGGATACAGGACTGGCTACGATTTTTTAGACCGGGCGTTTGATAGCTATAAGTATCTTATGGCCTCAGAGATTGGTAACACTTCAAATAAAGGCATGCTGTTATCCAAACATTACTTTAATACCTATTTTAGTCTGCGTAATAATGACCAGTCCACCCTGCAACCCTATGCAATGATAAATATAGCGGATGGCAGCGTATTATTTGGGGCCCATTTTATTAAACCCTTGCAAGGTAAGTGGGCGCCGTTTGAGTTATATGCCGGCGCATACAGCTCCCTGGGAGGTTCTGAATCAGAGTTTGCGCTATTTGGTGAAACACTAAGCATTTATGTCGGTTTTAAATACTATTTATAAGGATATTTTATGGTATCACAGCTATCAACACCTTCTGTCGCTCTTATCTTTGCAGGACAAGGTAACCCTGTTATTGGAATGGGGTCTGATTTGTGGGATCTGAATGCAGTCACAAAAAATATTTGGGACTGCGCGAGCGATATTACCCAAATTGATATTCGCCGTTTATGCGAGCGCGGGCCGATGAGTCGCCTGGTCCAGACAACGGCTCAGCAAGTTGCCGTTACGGCTATTAACGTGACGCTCTATTGCCTCTGTCTGGAAAAAATGCCTGATTTGCCAATCGTGGGTTCTTGCGGGCATAGCGTTGGCGAGTACAGCGCGCTTTTCGCTGCGGGTGCATTTAACCTGGAGGCGCTTTTTAGGATGATACATACCCGTTCAAAGATTATGAATGATTTAAGTAAAATTCATAAAGGAGCTATGCTCGCGGTTAAGGGCGCTGATTTTGAAACCTTAACTAACATGATTTCCGCATCTGGTATACCTGTCGAGGTGAGTTGTGATAACAGCTGTCGTCAGCAGGTTATCGGTGGCACGACTGCTGATCTGGGCCGTATCTCACAGATCCTTTATGGTGCCGGTTTAGAGGCGGTTAAACTGGGGGTTAGCGGCGCATGGCATACGCGTCTGATGGCCGATGGTGTTCAGATGATGCGCGATTTTTTGCAAAAAATCGATATTTGTTCGCCTAAATACAGCGTGCTGATGAATGTTACCGGGCAAGCAGAATTCCTTCCTGAGCAGATCAAAGAAAATCTGGCTCTACATCTGACGCATACGGTGCAATGGTCAAAATCTCTTACGGCTCATTTACAGAATTCTCAGCCGGTAACTTTTCTGGAGTTCAGCAATAAAGCTTATTTAGGACAACTCCTTTATGACTTCCGGCGTTTCGCGCCAGAAAATGTCGTGCATTGTAGAAAGCTGATTGGCTTGTAATGGAGGCGCTATGATCCCTGACTATTTAACATTTACTCGTTATCAGGATAAACGAGTGATTATTTATCTTTATCTTTTAACTATGTTTTTACTTTTCCTTTTCTGGAAAAACAATGGTTATAACTTACTGCCAAGTAATGTATTGAGCCTGAGCGTTATCCTGGCATTAATTGTCTTTTCTTTTATTTACGAGCTGAAAAACTATTGGGGTTATAAATGTGTCATGAAGCATATAGATTTTTCCTGTTTTCAGGGGAAAGCTATATCCTCGTATGAGGCGTTTTTGTGGCATCCGGCAGTGGTTACCTTCTCATACTTTGCGATCTTTTATCTTCTCATTACGAGCTGCCTGTCGTTTATGTCATCGGGTCATGCACTACTTTGTATTGCTATTATTTCGCCATTGGCTATTTACCTGGCGTTTAAATATGCACGTTATAGCTATGTGAAGCGAATGAAGGATTTTACTGCCCAAAAGGTAGTCTGGCGCAATCTACATCATTACGTCGGTTTTAATCTTTTTATCACCTTTTTAATGAATAGCTTGATAGTCAGCCCGTTAGCAAATGAGGATGATTTTTCTTTGGCGGATGGTTTTTTTTCAGCCAGATTAATGATAGCGATGTTTATTCTTTGCGTTATTGTTTTGTTTTTAGATATGATCTTCATCCGTCCATCGAAACGCTACATTTTTCTCGGGCGATTGTTCCTGAGGGAATTTGACTTCCATCTATCAAAGTCAATCCCCTGGCCATGGCTCTATAATAAAGCGATGTGGCTTAGATTATTCATGGTTTTAATCACTCAGTTTATTTGGATTGTATTGCTCAATGTCATTTTGGCATTTTCGGGATTGAGTATTTATTTTGAATTTTATTTTTTATCCTGCTCTCTGCCTTCATTTTTTTATTTCTATCTACATGCTTACTGGCATTGGCATAATGATTATATCGTCGCATGTGATATGTATTTTCGTTGCGATCGAATTGAACGTTAAAATGAAATAAAACTTACTAAGGAGATATGCACGACAGCATTGCAGTTTACAATCCTGAATGAGCGGATGTAGATTATATGTGAATGTTAATCTGAAAAGATGTATTGTTGAATGGATAAAGCCAGTCAGTTCCCTGACTGGCTTGGTTTTTTATTTCTGTAAAGAAGAAACTACGTCGCCCCAGTTCGTCGCTGCATCATAGACGAAGTTTGACCAGATACCTGATTTTTCATACATCATTGAATTCAGGTGATCTGCCAGTATGCTACCAATACTGGATGGGGAGCCACTCAGCAAGTTGCTAAGCATATCCAGAGAGGTTTCCAGCGCCGTTTTGGCAATGGTAAGGGAGCCATCAAAGCCGACTTTCATCAGTCCAAGTGCGGATTGAATAGTGAAATCAACCAGGGCACAAGGCAGGTCAAAGAGGCCAGCACCCGAGATATTTTCCATTTCATATTGTGTTAATTCTTTCATTTTTTATTCCTGTGCTATTACTATTTATAATTACTTAGTTGCGGGCAAGCTGAGTACACCCTCGTAAATATTAACCAGGGCTTTGTTTTGATAATAGTGAATATTTAAATGAACCGGTAATTCATTATGAATAGTTAACGTGATGATAAATTCGTGCTTCTAATAAAAATTCCGAATAATTGCGTTTTTTATAATTGATTGATTTTATATTTTATGGATATGGGTTTACTACCAATCTTTTATCTCTCTTACTGAAAGTAATCGCTATGTGGCATTTTTAGAACGTAATTTTTAAATTTTATGCTGCGGGTATTATGAATTCACATAGTGATGTTAGATTGTTTTATGTGAATGGCCCTATACTGCTATCCATAAAAATAAGCTATCTATAATTCACCGTCGCTTTCTTCGTTCTAATATAGATAATCCCTCAGGCAGTTCATGTTTGTCCTTTACCTATTTCAAAAAAGTTGTTTTTGATGTTTATCACCAGGTCAGAACAGCTGCACGGTGATAATCCCAGAGACTGAGCGGCGCTGCTATCCTCCCGGTGCGTTTATTGCGAAGCATCTCATGCCGCTTTCTGCTTGTCTGCCTGGGCTCAGCCCTCTTATGGGGAGGTGAAGTGGGGATTTGAAACGTAGCGTTAGCTTAAAGAAGATGAGAGGGATAACGCTAAACCAACGCTTAAAGCGGCGAAGATAATTGGGAGGGGAGACCGTCACGCAAGCTTTCGCCAGTACGCAGCAGGGACATCATACCTGCCACGTACCATGTCCCTGGCTGCTTAACCACTTTACGCGGGAACGGTCTGAACTGCCCCCTGCTTAATCACCTGCTCAATCTCAAAGCGGTTAGTCACCTTACTGTCGATTTTGATATACACCGAACGTTCGTTGTTAACTACCAGTACCTCTTTAACTCCTGCTTGAGCCTGTAGCCGTTGCTGTAGCATTTCATCCGCCACCACGTCGGCAGGGATCTCGACCCGCAGGCTACTAACGTAAGGCGGTTCGCTCATGGTGCTGGCCACCAGTAACCACAGCATTGCCAGCAGGGCGCCAAGCAGGAAAACGGTTTGTGAATCAAAAAAGCCGTCTACCCAGCCGCCTAGCGAACCGCCAATCGCGACTCCAAGAAACTGGCTGGTAGAGTAAATCCCCATCGCTGTTCCTTTGTAGCCGGCAGGTGATTCTTTACTGATTAACGAAGGCAGTAACGCTTCGAGCAGGTTAAACGCGAGGAAAAATAGCTGAACGCCGGCAACCAGTTCCCAGAAATAGCCTCCCGCTCCCCAAAGTACGATCTCGGCGATCAGTAAAATGGCAACGCAGAGCAGAAAAACGCGCTTCATTTTGCGCTTTACTTCGGCGTAAATAATAAACGGCACCACGGCAACAAAAGAGACCAGCATGGTGACCAGATAGATTTTCCAGTGCTCAGCTGCGGGAAAACCGGCAGCTTCCAACTGACCCGGCAGGGCAACAAAGGTGGACATCAGCATAATATGCAGGCACATAATGCCGAAATTGAGCTTCAGTAGTTTTGGCTCGGCAAGCACTTTGCTAAAGCAGCCTTTCACCATACCGGATTCACGGTTAAGCACGTGATTATGGCTATTTGGCACAACCCACAGCGTAAGCAGAATCCCGAGCATCGCCAGAGCGGCAATCATCCAGAATAAGGCGTGCAGGCCTAACTGGTGGGTGATAATAGGTCCGAGGACCATGGCGATGGCGAAGGTAATACCAAAGCTGACGCCGATAAACGCCATGGCTTTAGTGCGATTCTGTTCGCGGGTTAAGTCGGAAAGCAGCGCCATTACCGCTGCGGCAATCGCTCCGGAGCCTTGCAGCGCGCGGCCAAGAATAATGCCCCAGATCGATTCGGAAAGCGCGGCGATAATGCTGCCGAGAACGAAGATTAACAAGCCGCCGACGATAAGCGGTTTACGGCCAATGCGATCGGAGAGGAGGCCAAAAGGAACCTGGAATATTGCCTGCGCCAGTCCATAGATGCCTATAGCCAGGCCAATAAGGGCTTCACTTGCGCCCTGGAGCGCCATGCCATAAGTGGTCAGAACCGGCAGGACCATAAACATGCCGAGCATGCGCAGAGAGAAAACGGTCCCCAGACCCCAGGTTGCGCGCAGTTCGCCTGGCGTCATTTTGTTATCGTTCATTACCACCTCAATCTAAAAACTGCGCCTAGTGTAGTGGGGGGAGCCAGAAGCGTAAATAGATGTTTGTTTAACAGATATTACTGCTGTGTTGCACGATGAGGTGAGGGCGGTAGACAAAAAGAAACCAGCGGAGCGGGCTCCGCCGGCTAGCGGAGATTATTGGCAGTTAAAATCAACCCATTGGCCGCCTGCATCGGCGGATTTGACGCATTGCTCAACCCAGTAGACCCCGTGGAGCCCGGCTTCGACGTCCGGATACCAGAAGTTATCCAGAAACGCCTGGTCACTGCGATCCATTGCATCGATAGCGATGGCGTAACGGCGGTAAAGGTTGGCCCATGCCTCAAACAGCCCTTCCGGGTGGCCGCCGCCGATGCGGTCGTCTGCCAGCGCCTGCGGACTTAAATAGGGCATTCCACGTTCCAGAACGCGCGCGGGTTCGCCCTGCACCTCATAGCTGAGCTGATTTGGGCGCTCATCCCACCACTCAAGGCTGGCTTTTTCGCCAATGACGCGGACTTTTTGTGAGTGCATAGCGCCGCTGTTGACTGCGCTGGTCCACAGTGAACCGACGGCGCCATTATTATATTCCATCAGCACGAAGGCGTTATCTTCCAGCGGCGCGCGCGATTTGACGAAGCTCTGACGTGCGCACATCAGCCGGGTGATATTCAGATTTGGCACCATGGTTTCCGCAATAAATAGCGGGTGAGTCGCCAGATCCCCCAGCACGTAGCTAGGGCCGGCATATTTGGGCGTTACCCGCCAGCGGGTAGATTCAGCCTGCAGTTCAACGGCTTCATTATGAAAACCGTGGGCAAACTGCATATTGATAATGCGGATCTCCCCGAGCATACCCTCCGCGATCATCTGCCGCGCCTGCTGAATCATCTGGTGCCCGGCGTAGCCGTAGGTAACGCCGATTATTTTGTTCTGCTTTTTGCTCAGCGCCAGCAGCTCGCGGGCCTCGGCGGCGGTAAAGCACAGCGGTTTTTCGCAGATAACGTGCAGCCCCGCTTCCAGCGCTGCTTTGGTGATCGCGAAATGGGTATTGTTCGGCGTAGTGACCGAAACGGCTTCAATGCCGTCAGGGCGTTTGGCTTCCTCTGCAAATAGCGTTTGATAGTCGGCGTAGCAGCGCTCGGGGGCGATTCCGAGCTGCTCGCCAAATTGACGGCCGCGTTCGGCATCAATATCGAGCGCGCCGGCCAGCAGGGTAAAGACATTGTCGCGCAGCGCTGCACAGCGGTGGCTGTAGCCAATCTGGCTGGTGCCGCCGCCGCCGACCATTCCCCAGCGCAGGGAGCGAGATAAGGGTTTCATGCCGTTTAACATGATGATGCACTCCTCTAAATAGAGACTTCGGATTTCAGATGTTCTTCTGGATAGCCCGCACCCGGAGAGCGCGGACCGGGTTTCGGGCTTTACATTTCTCCACGCGCCTCGCGCTCTTTCAGCTCTTGCATAATCTGTGGGTACTGTTTATCCAGCCGATAAAACAGCAGGGTGATGATGACCACAATCCACAGGAAGAACGAGCCGTAGAGATAAACGTTATTAATCATGTCGATAGCGCTTTGCGGTTGAACGCCGGATCCGCTGCTGGAACTGACGTAGCCCGAGAGGCTTAACAGGCCGGAGATAACCGCGGCGGCAATGCCTGCGCCGAGCTTCGTACCGACAGACCCCGCAGAGAAGATCATTCCCTCCTGGCGGACGCGCGTTTTCCACTGGCCGTATTCGACGGCGTCGCCGCAGAAGCCGAATAGCACGGCATTCAGCGGCGCGAAGCCGATACCGCGAATAATGGCGTTGGCCAGCGCCCAGTGGTAGTCGTCAGAATTAAACATAAACAGCACCTGGCCTATGGTCGCCAGCACAATGCCGCAAAGGGCCACATTGCGTTTACCGTATTTTCGAATGGGGACGGAACTCAGGAAGGTGAAAATAATGATGCAGGCGGTTTCGGCCACGAAAATGGAGCTGTAGAAAGTATCGTCGCCTAGCACGTAGCGGCAGTAGTAAGGTAGCGCGATACCAACCACGGTGTAATAAACGCTCTGGGCTGTCCAGAGGATCGCACTGGCCCAGAAGTACTGGTTACGGAAGAGGGCGTAAAGCTGCGTTTTTACCGCTACGTTTCCCTGCTTTTCACGCGCTTTGATAACCACTTTTTCTTCACATTTGTAGAAGCAAAACAGCAGTAACAACAGCGCCAGAAAAGCCCAGATGGCCATGGTTTTAATCCATGCTGCCTGATCGTCGCCGAAATATTTCACCAGCGGCAACGTACAAGCTACGGCGAGGATGCGGCCAAATGGCGACATCGACATGCGGGTGATGCTAAGCATATCCCTTTCCCAGGAGGTCCGGGTCATCATCGCGGAGAGGCTGCCATAGGGGAGATTGATCGCGGTGTAGCACACGGTGGTACAGAAGTTATAGGCTACCAGCAGGTAGAGAAACTGCAGCGTTCCGGTGGTTTGGGGCACGGTAAACAGCAGAATCGCCGATACGGCGTAGGGGACGCTCATCCACAGCAGCCAGGGGCGTGATTTTCCCCAGCGAGAGTTTGTGCGCTCAACCATCAGACCCATAATGACATCGGAAACACCGTCAAACAGACGTGAGATCAGCATTACCAGACCGACCGTGGCGATACTAATGCCGACATAATCCGTATAGAAAAGCGTTAAAACTGTGCCGATCATGCCGAAAACGACGTTACAGGCGGTATCGCCTCCACCATAGGCTATTCGGGTTGTCCAGGTTAACTTATCGCCGCGTGATGCTACGGGAGAAATAAGGATCTGCTGTTCACTCATGGTCTATTCCTTTGTCGGGGGGACAAGTAAGGACCTCAGCGCCAGTTCCACCGGCACTACCTTATCCTGATGTCAGCCAGAACATAAGGAAATGTTTGTTTCGTTTCAATGGTTATATGAAATTTAACTTCTGTATATGAGAGGCGGATCGAAAAATAGAAAAGATTGTGCGTCCGATGTGGCTCGGGGAATCATCAAGTCATTCTGATTAATAAGGTTATTTGCTGCCTTTTTTGACGCTCATTGATTCATCTTGTATATGCCATTTGTGATTTTGAGTGCTGATTTTGTGAAGTGAATCGATAAGGCATCAGGTTTTTATTTTTCATTATTAATGTAAATTGAAATTAATTTTTCTTTTTTTGTGGTCGGGCATGCTGCAGCATGCCCGACTGATTAACGCATTTAACCGGTATTGCCGAACGCGGCGGTGGAGGAGGTGGATTTTGGCGCCGAATCAGCCGCGAAAATTCCTTTGGCCGCGAGCCCGGCGACGGTGATCGCGGCGGGGATGCCAAGGATCAGAAAAACGCTTTCGAAGCTAATATTCAGCGCCAGCATCTCAGCTCCGGCAAAAGCGCTGAGGATGGCGCCCATGCGGCCCACGCCGTGCATCCAGCTGGAACCTGTAGCCCGCGCTTCGGTAGGATAGTAGCGGGCGGAAAGCGCATTCATACCGGTATTGGCGCCGTTTAAACAGGCTCCGCTGATAAACGCCAGCAGGCAGATGAGCGCAAAGCTTGCCGCTGCATATCCCATTGCCATCGTAAACAGGCCGCCAACGGCGTAAATCATTCCGAGCGCCCGATGCGGATTAATCCGGTCCATCAACCAGCCCGCAAACAGCGAGCCAATGGTTCCTCCCGCCTGGTACATTGCGGTCATCACCGCCGCCTGGCCAACCGTTAATCCCACCTCTTTCACCAGCGTCGGTAACCAGCTACCGAGAAGATAGACCAGAAAGAGCCCCATAAAATAGACCAGCCAGAGCATCATCGAACCGAAGCGATACTGGCGGGAGAGAACGATGCGCATCGCATTTGCCTGCACGGGCTGGGCTGGGAGAGTGAACTCGGCATCATCGGCGATTTGGCCCGGATAGAGGCGCTGCAAAATCAGCCGAATACGTCGGGCTGGCGCGCGCTTAACCACCAGAAAACGCACCGATTCCGGTAACAGCCAGATCAGGAGCGGCGCGAACAGCAGCGGGAGGATGCCGCCGAGCAGCATCAGCGAGTGCCAGCCAAACTTCGGGATTAGCCATGAGGCGGAGAATCCTCCCGCCGCGGCGCCAAAGGTGAAGCCGCAAAAAATAATCGTAATCAGAAACGAGCGCTGACGCTCAGGCGCATACTCCGACACCAGAGTGCCGATATTCGGCATGGCGGCGCCTAATCCGAGCCCGGTCAGAAAACGAAAAAGCACCATCTGTTCGATGTTTTGCGAAAGGGCGGTGGCAATGGTCCAGAAGCCGAAGAAGAAGACGCTATTGATGATGATTTTTTTCCGCCCCAGCCAGTCGGCGAGCGGCCCGGAGAATATAGCGCCCAGCGCAAGGCCTATCAGCGCGGCGCTGATGACAAAACCGAGTTCATGGTTGCTTACTCCCCATTCCTGCTTCAGCGTCGGGGCGATAAATCCCATGATGGCGATATCAAAGCCGTCCAGCGCAATCACGCAGAAGCCTAAAAACACCACCAGTTTTTGAAAGCGGCTGAGCGGATTGGCGTTGATTAACTCCCTGACGTCCAGGCGTTGAGTCTGTGTCATGGGATGCTCCTTATGCGCAAGGGCGCAGGTAGGACTGCGCGGCGTTAAACAGCAACTGAGCGCGAGTGAGTGCCGGCAGCGCGCCGCGTTCGCCGCTTAGCGGAACCTCGATAGAAACCGGCAGCGTCGCCGGAAGCGCCGCCATCAGTCCATGCAGATCGAGCCCGCCTTCGCCGGGCACCTTACGCGCGGCGCGGGCCTGGTAAATCAGCTCCTGTTCATCTGCGGGGATCTGCGGCGAGGCATCGCAAAGCTGCATATAGTTGAGGCAGTTTTTCGGCAGCGCGGCGAGCGTAGACAGCGACTCGCCTGAGCGCCAGAAATGAATCGCGTCGATCAAAATACCGATATCCTGGCGGCCGCTGGCGGCGATAAGTGCCTGGGCTTCGGCGATGGTGCGCAGCTGTGTCCAGGGCATGGGCTCCAGGTTCATGGTTAAACCATACTCCTGGCCAGCTTCGGCAAGCCGGGCCAGATTTTCCGCGCTGCGAGCGCGGTTGTCATCATTTCCGGCGACTAAAACCTGTCTGGCGCCCAGACGCGCGGCGGTATGGAGAAAGAGCTGCAAACGAGCGTCCAGCGAAAAATCTGGCGTCAGGCGGACTATCTCAACGTCCGAGACGCGAATACCGGTTTCCATCAGCGCTGCCAGGGTATCGCGGACAGCGGCAGTATCGCCCAGCATGCCATAGTCAGGGTCGGTCGCCGTGGCGGGAAGCAGGCGCAGGCCGACGTGAGTAAATCCGGTTTGGGCCGCGATCCGCACCTGTTGCGGTGGCGGGACGTCGAGTAGGGTAAGCGCGGCGAGTGACAGGGTTCGCATGTTCATAAAGGACTCCAGTACAGTTGCAGGTGATTGTTGTTATGCGTATTGCCGTCCCTGGTAAAATGCTTTACTGCGTTGCTTTATTAATGTTTTCTGCCAGTTTTTTACCGACCATGTAGCCAAAGGTCATGGCCGGACCAAGCGTGATACCGCCGCTGGGATAGAATCCCCGCATCACGCTCGACATATCGTTGCCGATGGCGTAAAGGCCCTGAATCGGCTGCTGCTGCGCGTTGAGAACCCGCGCATTCTCATCGGTAATTAAACCGCTGAAGGAGCCCAGCGAACCGGGCAGAATGCGTACCGCATAAAAAGGCGCGCGGCTGAGTTTCCCAAGCGTAGGGTGAGGGGAACGGCTGGCGTCCCCCTGCGCGCGGTTGTATGCCGACGCGCCGCGCTGATAATCCTTATCCTCTCCCTGGTCTACAAAACCGTTAAAACGGGCGATCGTTTCCGCCAGCTGCTGCGAATCGATAGCGCATGCTTTCGCCAGCGCTTCCAGCGTCTCGCCGACGTACAGATAGCCGGTGCGTCGCCAGGACTCCGGGGCAAAAGGAAAAGGGCGGGCATGGCCTAACCCATAGCGCCGAAGCGCACGGCTATCGCCAATCAGCCACGCCTGTGGCGCTTCGCCAGGCGGCGTGGCCTCCAGCAGCGCGGCGATAAAATCGTGGTAGGAATCAGCCTCATTGGTAAAGCGTTTACCGTTGGGCAGTACGGCAATAAAGCCGGGCTTGGCGCGTTCAACCAGATGTGGGAAGACCAGCTGCAGACCGCTGGCCTGCGTCACGCGCGAAACGGGCGCCCAGGCCATCGCATGCCTGAGCGTGGTATCAAACTGGCCGCCGACCGTTTCGCCAAGGCGGATGCCCTCCCCCTGATTACCCGGAGGCGCGGCGGAGAAGTGGCCATAGCCGCTGGCGGCGTGCGGCACGTTTTCGGCCAGGCGCTGTCTGTCGTGAGGAAAGCCGCCGCAGGCGAGGATCACCGCACCGGCCCGAACCTCTATCCGGCCGTCGTCGCTGCGTAATATCGCGCCCTTTACTCCGTTTCCGGATGCGAGCAGCCGTTCAACCGGCGCATTAAGCTGAAAAGTCACTCCTGCATCCAGCGCCGAGCGCAGCAACCGGGCAACCAAAGCGTTGCCGTTAACCAGATGCTGTCCGCGTCCGGCGCGCACTCGCTGCCAGCCGTGGCGCAGCAGGCGACGGCTGGCATACAGCGCCGATCGCGGCGAGCGAGTGGCGTTGAAAAAGTGTGCCATATCCGTGCCGCCGGCAATGCCCATCCCCGCGAGGCTGATAGTCTCCAGAGGCGGGCGCAGGCGATGCAGCCAGTCGCCGAGCAGCCGCCCATCGAAAGGCTGCGCCGTGACCGAGCGCCCTCCGGCGGCCGATCCCGGCGAATGATGAAAATCGGGCATTTTGCTGCCGGAAAGAAACTGCACGGCAGTATGGCGGCGGAAAAAGTCAATCATCTCCGGTCCGTGCCGTAAGTAGGCAAGCAGGCGCGCATCGGCGGGTTCACCGTTCATTTCATGCTGCAAATAAACCAGCGGTGCGTTGGGCTCTTCCTTAATCCCCTCTTCACGCGCCAGCGGATTATGCGGGATCCACAGCCAGCCGCCGGACCAGGCGCTGGTGCCGCCAATCACCGACTCTTTCTCCGCAACCAGCACGCTGGCGCCGCCAATGGCGGCAGTGACGGCGGCGGAGAGCCCCGCCGCGCCGGAGCCGACCACCAGAACATCCACGTTCATCTGCCCGCTCATAACCGACTCCTTATTGCAGCGGTGAAAAATCAGTAGGGCGCAGAAGAACCGACTCCAGGCGCTCAACGGCGGCCAGTTCGCGGTTCTTGCGTGAAAACGTCAGCCAGCGTTCGTCCTGCGCCATGCGCGCCCGACGCACCAGGCGATCGTCCAGGCTTTCATAGGCCCAGATATGCACCACTTGATTAACCACCCCAATTTCAGTAAAGAAAAAGCCGATGAGTTTGCCGAGATGTTCGGTTTGTACGGCGTAAGCATCGCTTTTATATAACGCCAGCCAGTCGGCCATTTTCAGCGGATTAATGGTGTAGGTACGTTTTTCATAGATCATAATTTTCTCCTGTTGAGAGTGCGTGTTGTTGCGCCATATGGCTGGCTGAGAGATAGCCGAAGGTGAGCGCCGGGCCGAGAGTAATGCCTGGACCGGGATAGGTGCCTGCCATAATCGAATCCATATCGTTACCGACGGCATAGAGCCCTTTAATGGGGCGCCCCTGCTGGTTAATGACCTGAGCATTGGCGGTAGTGACCAGGCCGCGCGAGGTGCCGAGATCGCCGGTATAGAGGGTAATGGCGTAAAACGGCGGGCTGGTCAGCGGAGCGTTACAGGCGTTTGGCCGATGGCCGGGATCGCCCATCGCGCGGTTATAGCTGTTGCCGCCTTTGGCGAACTCCGGGTCGTGGCCCTGGGCGGCATCGCGGTTATAGCGTGCCACCGTTTCTGCCAACGTCTGCGGGTCCAGCCCGAGCTGTTGCGCCAGTTCCGCCAGCGTTTCGGCCTGGTGCAGATAGCCCGCCTTCACCAGCGCGTCGTTATTCACCGGAGCAGGGCGCGCAAGGCCCAGGCCATAGCGCTTCATGGCCAGAGCGTCACAAATCAGGAAGCAGGGGGCGTTTTCTGCCCGGCTTTGCATGGCGCTGGCGAAATGGTGATAAGAATTTGATTCATTCACGAAGCGAACCGCTCGCTGGTTAACGGCAATGATGCCGGGTTTCGCGCGGTCGGTGACCAGGTGAGGGAAGCGCTCTTGCGTGCCGTCGGGACGCCGTAGAACCGAGACCGGCGCCCAGAAAAAGTTAGACGGCAGATCGGCGCCTTCGCGGGCATTGACCGCGGCGGCAAGGCGCAGCGCGGCGCCGTCGTTGGCGGCGGGCGACATGGTGTAGTGCTCGCGAGTAGCAGGGCGATAGCGTTCAGCCAGTTTGCCTGCGGCAAAACCTCCCGCCGCCAGCACCACGCCGCAGCGGGCTTCGAGGAGCTGTGGCTGCCCATCGTTCTCGATTTCCACACCGGTTATTTCGCCATTGCGTTCGCTTAGCGAAAGCACATTCACGTTGAGCCTGAGCTGCATTCCTTTGCGAAAGGCGAGCGTCGCCATGCGCGCTATCAGCGCGTTACCCATCGCCAGCCGTGTTCCTCGAGGGTATTTGAGCCGATCGCGGCCGTAGCGCAGCAGCAGCTTGCCGCAGTGGGTGATAGAGCGCAGGGAGCGGCGCAGATCGAGAAAGTGCTGGATATCGACCCGATTAACCATCATTCCGCCAAATAGCAGCATCCCCGGCGGAGGAGAACGGAGATCGCGGAAATGTTCGCCCAGCTTGCGCCCGTCAAACTCCACCACCTCCAGCGCCCGGCCGACGTCGACGGCACCGGGTTCATCCGGGTAATAATCCGGAGAAAGCGGACGCAGGCTATATTTCACCGCCCCCTCTTTTTCAAGAAACGCCAGCGCCTCGCGTCCCGAAGAGATAAAAGCTTCGATCAGATCCTGACGATAGTTGGGCTCGCCGATGATGGTCCGCAGATAGGTTTTGATTGCCTGCTGACTATCGTCTGTAGTCATTGTTCGCGCCTGATCGCTATCGTGGATCCATACCGCGCCGCCGGAAATGGCGGAGGTGCCGCCAAACTGCGGTGCTTTTTCCAGCATCAGCACCGACAGTCCTTTACAGCAGGCGGTCACCGCCGCGGCAAAGCCTGCTGCGCCGCTGCCGATAACGATGACATCCCAGCTTTTCATGCTGCCGCTCCTTGTTCCTGCGGAATGGCGCCAATGAACTGCCCCATGAGTTTCATCTGCGCCAGCGCCATCTCCGGCCCGGTCTGGATAGTGCAGCCGCGATCGCGGGCGAAGGCCAGAAGCGGGGTGACGATCGGCGCGGTTACCACGTCAGCGACATGCGTTGCTGCGGGAAGGGTTTCCAGCAGCGCCTGCGGCAGCGGTAAAGAAGCGAAACCGGTCATTCCCGCCGGAGAGCCATTCACCACTAAATCCAGACCAGTAAGGGTAGCGGGCAGGTCGCTGAGCTGAACGTGGGGAAAATGGGCTGCCAGTCGGTTATGCAGTTGCTGAAGAGTAGCGGGATTCTGGTCATGCAGGGCCAGCTGAAGGATGCCCGCTTCGCATAATCCCCAGGCAATTGCGCTGCCGACGCCGCCGCAGCCGGAGAGCAGCGCCTTTTTACCCGCGGCATTAAATCCATGCGCCTCTGCGGCAAGCTGGAAGCCGACGCCATCCAGCATATCGCCTTGCAAACGGCCATCGGCCAGCTTACGGATGACATTGACGGCATTCAGGTGTCGGGCTCGCGGCGTTAACTCATCAACCAGGGCAGCGGCACGCTGTTTATGCGGAACGGTAACCAGCACGCCGCTCATATTGTGCCAGCCGCGTAGCGTATTGAGATAATCAGCAACGGCATGCGGAGCGATATCCACCGGGATCATGACGCTATCCATCTGTCGTTCGGCAAAGTAGCGGTTGAAGTTCTCCGGCGATTTAACCTGGGTAATCGGGTGGCCGATAACGGCGACGACCTGAGTGAATCCACTGACCATTTCCAACCTCATTTTGTTAAATGAATGTTGTGAAAGTATTTCAGCGGAAGCTGAGAGCGACAACGCAGAATTCGGCCATACTGGTTGTTAATCGCACCACCACTGCGATAATCGCGCTAAACTGATCATATTGTTGCGAAAGTGTGAACAGCTATGCAAAACCAGATTCATTCCCGCGATCTAATCGTCGGCCTGCAAAAGGGGCTGGCGCTGATCCAGCTATTTTCGAAAGAGTTTCCACGTCTCACGGTGCCGCAGGCGGCGAAAATGAGCGGTCTGACGCCTAGCGCCGCACGCCGTTTTTTCCTCACGCTGCTGCATGAGCGCTATCTGCAGACCGACGGACGTCACTACTGGCTGACGCCCAAAGCGTTAAGGCTGGGGCAGGCGTATGTGGATTCGGCGCAGTTTCCGCGGATGGTGCGACCGATCGTGGAGTACATCGCCAGCCGAACGGAAGAGCATGCTTCGGTAGGTGTGATTGATGACGATGAGCTGGTTTATATCGCCCGCAGCAAGCATACGCCGTTTAACTCGACTTCAGTGCGTCTGGGAGAAAGGGTGCCGATTTACTGTACCGCCGGAGGGCGGCTCTGGCTGGCTTCGCTGGCGGAAGATGAATGTGAAACCGTTTTGCAGCGGATCCGCCGCGAACAGCGCACGCCCTATACGGTAACGGACGTAGCGGCTTTAATGGAAAAGATCGCTCAGGTGCGTCGGCAGGGCTATGCCGCGATTGAGCAGGAGTTTGAAATTGGCATGCTGGTGCTGGCGGTGCCGCTGTCCGACAGGGAAGGGCTCTACTGGGGGGCGCTGAGCTTAACCAGCCATCAGTCGAGAACCTCGCTGGAGGCGCTGTGTCGCGATCATCTGGATTTACTCTATAGCGCCCAGGCGATGCTGGTGGGCTAACCCGCGTCGCAGCGCGGAGTAGAAATGGGCAGGCTGATAGCCTGCCCGCATAATTACGCTTTCGCGACGTCGATAAAGCTGTTCCAGTCGGAACCTGCGTTGTTAACGAAGGTTGACCAGCTGTTAGAGGCCGTATTAACGAAGCCATTCCAGTTATCCAGACCTGCGGAGACAAAAGCGTTCCAGTCCACTTGACCGCTGAGGAATTTGCCAAACTGTACCGTGCTATCGATCACGAAGTTAGCGAAGGCTGCGCCGGAGGTCGCGACAAAAGAGCTGAAACCAACTCCCGAGTTGACCACGAAATTGGTAAAGCTCGTGGCAGCATCGACGAGGTTGAAACCACCGGAAACGCATTCCATTTCGCAAATATTTAATTCTTTCATTTTTTATTCCCTTATTGGACATATTGTAAATTGCGAGCTACTTGCTCGAGCGAAAGGCTAACACCATGGGAAAGAGAGAAACCAGATGCCAGGCTGAGGGATATGCTTATTTTTCTATCAATTTTTAATGAATCTAATACATATGATGTACATCATTCACCTGTTAGAAAATGAAGCGAATGGCCAGTTTCTTTAAATAATGTGAATTAGAAGGAAGGGTAGATAAAAAAACAGCCCCCGATCTTACGAACGGAGGCTGTAGAACGATAGCTGACCTGCGAGTTATCTCGCCATTGCCAGCAGGCTATGTGAATCCGGCACCATAAAGTCAACGGACATCATCACCGACAGCGCGGTAATGGCGACAATCGAAAAGACGAACAGCTTACGCGCCCAGACTTTATCATCCGCCACTTTATAGCCGCGCAGCGCCATACCGAGCCACCAGACGCTCACGGCCGCAGCGACAACCAGATATTTATATCCGGCGTAGCCGCCCAGAGAGAGCATCAGCGTAGCCACGGTGAAGGCGATGATGTAAACGGTAATATGATTTTTGGCGACTGAAATGCCTTTCACCACCGGCAGAACCGGAATATTCGCTGCCTGATAATCCTTAAAGCGGAAGATCGCGATAGCGTAGGAGTGGGGCATCTGCCACAGGCTGAAAATCGCCAGCAGAATCGCGGCACCGCTGTCAAAATCACCGGTAACCGCGCAGTAGCCAATCACCGGCGGCGCAGCGCCGGAGAGAGAACCAATCAACGTGCCGTAGACGGAGTGGCGCTTCATGTACAGGCTGTAAACGCCGACATAAACCACGAACCCCATCACCCCCAGCCAGCAGGCCAGGGGATTAGCGCCAAACCACAGGAGCATGAAGCCAGCAATACCCAGCACGGTGGCGTATACCAGCGAAGCTTCTGGCGAGATCAGCCCTTTGACCAGCACCCGGTTTTTCGTCCGTTCCATCTTACGATCGATATCACGGTCGATATAGTTGTTGAAAACACAACCCGAGGCGACCACCAGGGATACTCCGAGGAGCGTCCAGAGAAATAGCGGGTAGTCGATGTGGCCTTTGGAGGCCAGCAGGAAACCGCCAATCACGGAGATCAGGTTGCCAAAAATGATGCCTGGTTTCGTTACTTGCAGGTATTGCTTAAACATACTCGCCGCTCTTAGTGCATCATCATGTTGTAGTTCAGGTTCCACATAATCCAGATGGAGCCAACGACTACGATAGCAATGATGATTACGGTGAAGATAAATGCGGTCAGGTTCCAACCTTCGTCCGATTTACTGTTCATATGCAGGAAGTACACGAGGTGTACCACAATCTGCACAACTGCAGTAACCAGGATGGTTCCCAGAATTGCCGCATGCGATGCGGAGCCACTCATCACCATTGCAAACGGGATAACCGTCAGAATGATCGACAGAATAAATCCTGTCATGTAGCTCTTCACGCTGCCGTGAGAAGCGCCGCTATGATCGGTAGAATGACTCATTACATCGCCCCCATCAGATAAACAACAGAGAACACGCAGATCCACACGACGTCCAGGAAGTGCCAGAACAGGCTCAGGCACATAATACGGGTGCGGTTAGTGCTGGTCAGCCCACGACGGGAAACCTGAACCATCAGCACCGCCATCCAGATCAGACCTGAAGTCACGTGCAGACCGTGGGTGCCGACCAGCGCGAAGAACGCTGACAGGAAGCCGCTGCGATCCGGACCCATACCTTCAACAATCAGATGATGGAATTCATAGAGCTCCATCGCGATGAATCCTGCCCCGAAGAGGAAGGTCAGCGCGAGCCAGGAAACGACCTGGCTCTTGTTGTTTTTGTACATGGCGATAGCCGCCATGCCGTAGGTGATGGAGCTGAACAGCAGCAGCGCGGTTTCAACCAGAACGAACGGCAGTTCAAAAATATCTTTACCGGTCGGACCGCCCGCCGTGCCGTTCACCAGAACGGCATAGGTAGCGAACAGAGTGGCGAAGATAATGCAGTCGCTCATCAGGTAGATCCAGAAACCGAATACCTTCATCGGTCCTGTATCATGGTGCCCGTGTTCGTGCGCGTGGGCGTTATGCGCAAGAGTATCAGTTGCCATTTTTCAGCCCTGCTTTGTTAATCTCATCGAAATGCTGATTTTCCAGTTTTTCGACTACTGCAACCGGCACGTAGTAATCCACGTCCTCGTCAAAGCTCTTAATGATCCAGGTTGCCAGGATGCCGACGAAGCTTGCAATCGCCAGCCACCAGATATGCCAGATCATTGCGAAACCAAACAACGTTGCGAAAGCTGCAATGACAATGCCCGCGCCGCTGTTTTTCGGCATATGAATCTCTTCATAGCCAGCCGGTTTCTTATACGCTTCGCCTTTTTCTTTCATTTCCCAGAACGCGTCACGCTCGTGAACGACAGGAACGATAGCGAAGTTGTAGAACGGCGGAGGAGAAGAGGTTGCCCACTCCAGCGTACGGCCGCCCCATGGGTCACCGGTGAGGTCGCGGTTCTGCTCGCGATCGCGGATAGACACGTAGAACTGAATCAGCTGGCAGAGGATACCGCAGGCGATCAGCGCCGCACCGCAGGCTGCAACAACCAGCATCGGATGGAACTGCGGGTCAATCTGCTGGCTCAGGCGACGGGTCATACCCATGAAGCCCAGCACGTACAGCGGCATAAACGCCACGAAGAAACCGATGATCCAGAACCAGAAAGCGCGTTTGCCCCAGGTTTCGTTCAGCGTGAAGCCAAAGGCTTTCGGCCACCAGTAGGTCAGACCTGCGAAGCAACCGAACACCACGCCACCGATGATGACGTTATGGAAGTGCGCGATCAGGAACAGGCTGTTGTGCAGCACGAAGTCTGCGCCCGGTACCGCCAGCAGAACGCCGGTCATACCGCCTACGGAGAAGGTCACGATAAAGCCAATCGTCCACAGCATTGCTGAGTTGAAGACGATGCGGCCCTGGTACATGGTGAACAGCCAGTTGAAGATCTTAACCCCGGTCGGGATAGCGATGATCATGGTCGTAATACCGAAGAAGGCGTTTACGTTCGCGCCCGCACCCATAGTAAAGAAGTGGTGCAGCCAAACGATGAACGACAGAACGGTAATACATACTGTTGCCCATACCAGCGAGGTGTAGCCAAACAGACGCTTACGCGAGAAGGTTGCGGCGATTTCGGAGAAGACGCCGAATACTGGCAGAACCAGAATGTACACTTCCGGGTGACCCCAGGCCCAAATCAGGTTGATGTACATCATCATGTTGCCACCCATATCGTTGGTAAAGAAATGGGTGCCCAGGTAGCGGTCCAGGGTCAGCAGCGCGACGGTGACGGTCAGAATTGGGAAAGAGGCGATAATCAGGATGTTGGCGCACAGAGATGCCCAGCTAAATACCGGCATCTTGAACATGGTCATGCCAGGGGCACGCATCTTGATAATCGTAACAAAGAAGTTAATACCAGTTAACGTTGTACCAATACCGGATAGCTGGAGAGCCCAGATCCAGTAATCGACCCCGACGCCTGGACTGTACTCAATTCCCGATAGCGGCGGATAGGCCAGCCAACCGGTCTGCGCGAATTCACCGACGCCCAGAGAAAGGTTAACCAGAATCACGCCCACAACGGTGAACCAGAAGCTCAGGTTGTTAAGGAATGGGAAGGCAACGTCGCGCGCACCGAGCTGAAGCGGAACCACCAGGTTCATCAGACCGATAACAAACGGCATCGCTACGAAGAAGATCATGATAACGCCGTGGGCGGTAAAGATCTGATCGTAGTGATGAGGCGGCAGGAAGCCTGCTTCCCCGGCCGAGGCCAGCACCTGCTGGCTACGCATCATAACGGCGTCAGCAAAGCCACGCAGCAACATGACGATTGCTACGATAACGTACATGATACCGAGACGTTTGTGGTCAACCGAAGTCAGCCACTCGTTCCAAAGGTAGGACCACTTACCGAAGTAAGTGATGGCAGCCAGAAGCGCCAGCCCCCCAATGATAATTGCAGCCACCGTAACCACAATAATGGGTTCATGGTAGGGCACTGCATCCAGTGTAAGTTTTCCGAACATCGTTTTCTTCCTCGGCCCCTTAGTGAGCGGTTTCCGCGTGGCTCATGTCCATGCCTTCCATTCCTTCGTGCGCTGCATGCTCGCCCTCGGGTTGGGTCATATCCATGCTCTTACCGTGAGACATAAATTTGTTCACCACATCTTTAAACAAATCAGGTTTCACGTTAGAGAAGTATTCCACTTTGTTGTATTCGCTAGGCGCAGCCAGTTTGTCGAACGTTTCCATGGAGTCCATAGCGTTCGCAGACTGTTTGGCTTTCGCTACCCACTGATCGAAGGTTGCACGATCCGGCGTGGCGATAGCTTTGAACTTCATTCCTGAGAAGCCCGGGCCGCTATAGCTGGCGGAGATACCGTCGTAAGTACCAGGTTCGTTCGCGATGAGGTGCAGCTGAGTTTGCATCCCGGCCATTGCGTAAATCTGGCTACCTAAACGTGGGATAAAGAACGAGTTCATCACGGAGTTGGAGGTCACTTTGAAGTGTACCGGTACGTTCGCCGGGAAGGCGATTTCGTTGACGGTAGCAATGCCTTGTTCCGGATAGATGAAGAACCATTTCCAGTCCATCGAAACGACTTCGATGGTGATAGGTTTTTCATCGTGAGCAAGCGGTTTGCTCGGCTCTAATGCGTGAGTTGTTTTCCAGGTCAGAACGGCCAGGAACAGGATGATCAGAATAGGAACCGTCCAGACCACAGCTTCAACTTTGTTGGAGTGTGACCAGTTCGGGCTATACTTCGCATCTTTATTGCTCGCACGATACTTCCAGGCAAATCCTACTGCCATCAAGACGGCTGGAATAACGACGATCATCATCAGGCCAAAGGCCGTCAGAATCAGAGAGCGTTGCTCCAGTCCAATCTGTCCTTTTGGGTCGAGGAGTGCAGAATCACAACCACTGAGTAATACAGTGCCTGCGATTAATGACATCCATCCCAAACTTTTATTGTATTTCCTAAGTCTCATTGAACGACCTCAATTCCACGGAATCTGGTGGCGCTTAAAGTGTACGGGCATTTTACGGGAAGGTTGCATTACTGTAAACATAGTTGGAGCTGTGTCTGTTCTATGTTAGCGGCTTCTGCTTGCCTTGTCACATATGTTACGGAGTGTGACATTATAGCTTGCAAACCTTGATTTACGCGGGATTGATAACGAAAGGGATAAGAATGAAAGGGTTTATAAGAGAATGAGCATAACCACCTGCAAAACAACACAAATAATTAACAATTAATTATCAAATTAAAGACATCATAAAAGCCGAAAATAAAACCAGCTGAGCTGAATCGGTTAAATTATTTATAGATTCGCATAAAAATTGTCAATAATTTCCAGAAATCTAAAACGCACAAAACAACAAATCAGGTACATTGAATATAAAATCGTTAATAAGACGTTATAATTACGTTTAGTAATTACAACGTCCATTTACGTTCTTGCGCTGATTTAAATCAACTCGGTTTTGCGCAATGCGAGGTAGTCAAGGAACGCGCCGAGCAAAATACCCGCAACGGCGGTAAGAACGGCAACCTCAAGCAGGCCCGCGAGGAAGGAAAAGGTGGTGTAATCCAGCGCGTTGAGGACCAGCAGCAGTAGCCATATCGCCAGTATCAGGCAGCCAATCGCCAGAATAACTAATGCCAGCCCGTAGGCCTGAGGAAAAAGCGTGCGCGGCATAAAGCTCTCCGAACGTTGAGTATGTTCAAGCGTACGGCGACAAATTAACAGCAGCAAAATCCCCGGAACCGCAGCAACAACGGAAAAGAGATAGAAAGCAGGCCATCCGTGAGCTTCGACAAACCAGCCGGCGATAGGCCCCACATATACGCGCCCAACGGCGGAGAGCGCTGAGAGCAAAGCGAACTGGGTGGCTGAAAATGACTTATTGCACAGCGTCATCAGCAGCGCAACGAATGCCGCCGTGCCCATTCCGCCGCACAGGTTTTCGAAAAACACCGCCGTCGCCATGGAGAAAAGGTGTTTATCGGTAATTGAGAGCAGCCAATACCCGGCGTTGGATACCCCCTGCAGCAGGCCGAAAATCAGCAGCGCGCGGAAAAGCGTCAGGCGCTGCATAAGCACGCCGCCATAAAGCGCACCGACAATCGTGGCGAACAGGCCGAGCGTTTTATTGACCATGCCCACTTCGCCCGCATCAAAACCGACGCCGCGAATCAGGAAGGTGGTGGTCAGACTCATGGCAAACGCGTCGCCAAGCTTATAAAGGACGATAAGCAAGAGAATAAGCCAGGCATTATTGCGGCCGAAGAAGTCGCGCAGCGGTGCGGCGACGGCCTGCTCCAGCGTCTTCGGCACCGGAATGACGTCGCTGGGTTCCGGGGCCAGCAGAGTAGCAATAATGCAGGGGATTAGCAGTGCGGCCATCAGCCAGTACATTCCCTGCCATCCCAGCCAGCGATCGGCCAGCCATAGCGCCAGCCCGCCGGAAACCAGCATCCCCAGACGATAGCCCAGCACGCTGATTGCCGCCCCGGTGCCTCGCTCTTCAGCGGCCAGCACGTCGGTCTTCCACGCGTCAAACACGATATCCTGCGAGGCGGAGCAAAAGGCGATAACGACCGCCAGCGCCGCCATCCAGCGTAGTTGCGTGGAAGGTTCAAGGAATCCCATCGCCGCAATGGCAATAAGTAGCAGGATCTGGGTCGCCAGCAGCCAGCCGCGTCGACGACCAAGAAACGGCGGCGTATAGCGGTCCATTACCGGCGACCAGAGGAATTTAAAGACGTAGGCCTGCCCGACGAGCGAGAAAAAACCGATGGTTTTGAGATCGATGTTTTCAACGGTCATCCACGCCTGTAGCGTGCCGGAGGTCAGGGCTAGCGGTAATCCAGAGGCGAAACCGAGAATCAGCAGGATAGCTGATTTTGGCTGCGTGAAAATGCGTAAATAATGATTGGACATAGCATATCGTGCAGACCCGACGCGAGGCCGGGTCTGCAACTCAAATTAACGCGCGTTTTGCTTGATGAAATCGTGAATGCTGGTGTCCTGCGCCATGTCGGAGATGGTGTCGGTCATGACGCTATTAACCGCATCGGCAATATTTTTGTTCGAGGCCTGGAAGGCGCCTTCAACAGAGTAGCTGGCACGGTAGTTTTTCGTCATCTTATTGCCGTTGGCGGCGGTCGCGATAATCGCAATATCCGCTTTGGTCGCAATGTTGTAGCGTACGTTGCCTTGAGAAACGTCGGCGTACAGTTTGTTGACGATGATTTGCAGGTCAACCGCGCCGTTTGGACCAATCATGTAGCCACGCGAGGTCATCTGCTTCTCGAGCACTTCCTGCAGCAAGAAACGCAGGTCGCGGGAGGCGGTTAGCGTAACCTGCTGATTATCACGGGTGACTTTCGCCAGCGCCTGATCCGGACGCTGATCGGCGCCGTTAATGCTGACGGTCACGCCCATCAGGCTCGGATCCTGCTGCGGCAGCGTGATTTTCGGCGATACCTCAATAGTGGTCGGCGGAGTGGCGCATCCGGCCAGCATAAACAGCGCGACCAAAGGAAAGAGAATTTTCTTAAACATGTTCAGGGTCTCAACGCATGGTGGAGTGGTAATGAGGAAAATTCCCGCCATCATAACATCGCCAACGGCAAGGGGAAGTGGCAACGCATGTAAATTCATCGTCTTGTGCGTTTTCTGGCCTTGCCATATCGGTTATCGCCATCCGGACGGGGCTTCAGCGAGACAGAATCAGTAAACCTGATACTTTTGCCGCAAAATATCAGAGGAATGCTAATTTTTTGTTGTTTTCGCCCAATGGAAGCGGTAAAAGCGGCTAACATTTAAAGGGAATGGCGGCAATACAGCGTTGTCGGAGGAGAAAATTCATGATGATACGTGAACAGATCGAAGCAAAACTTAGGGCAGCGTTCGACCCGGTGTATCTTGAAGTCGTGGATGAAAGCTATCGCCACAACGTTCCTGCGGGCTCTGAAAGTCATTTTAAAGTGGTGTTGGTAAGCGATCGCTTCCTTGGCGAGCGTTTTCTTAATCGTCACCGTATGATTTACGGAACGTTGACTGAGGAACTATCAAGCACCGTGCACGCTCTGGCGTTGCATACCTACACAATCAAAGAGTGGGAAGGGCTACAGGATACCGTCTTTGCTTCTCCTCCTTGTCGCGGAGCTGGAAGTATCGCGTAGAAATCACATTTGCAACCGCTGGAGCTTTTCCAGTATGTTGCGTGGAGATTTATGAGAAAACGGCCTGCGGGCCGTTTTGTTTTGCCTGAAAATTGTGCGATGCGCGCGTTTTGGCAGGCAAATTTGCTCGGGAAATGTGAAAAAAGCCGCAGCAGTGGGCGACAACCGTTCTCGACTCACAAAAGTGATGCCGCTATAATGCCGCGTCTTTTATTATGAATGTCTTCGGGATGATTCTGACGACAGGGAATGTGTTTCTGATTTGAAGAGGGCATCCCGGTTCTGCGAAGCAACCAGTTCGCGCTTCCAGAGTTGACCGAGCACTGTGATTTTTTTGAGGTAACAAGATGCAAGTTTCAGTTGAAACCACTCAGGGCCTTGGGCGCCGTGTAACGATTACTATCGCCGCTGACAGCATCGAGAATGCTGTCAAAAGCGAGCTGGTCAACGTAGCGAAAAAAGTTCGCATTGACGGCTTCCGTAAAGGCAAAGTGCCGATGAATGTTGTTGCTCAGCGTTATGGCGCATCTGTTCGCCAGGATGTGCTGGGTGATCTGATGAGCCGCAACTTCGTTGACGCGATCATCAAAGAAAAAATTAATCCGGCCGGCGCGCCGAACTATGTTCCGGGCGAATACAAGCTGGGTGAAGATTTCACCTACGCGGTAGAGTTCGAAGTTTATCCGGAAGTTGAGCTGCAGGGTCTGGAAGCGATCGAAGTTGAAAAACCGGTTGTTGAAGTGACCGACGCCGATGTTGATACCATGCTGGATACTCTGCGCAAGCAGCAGGCTAACTGGAAAGAAAAAGACGGCGCAGTTGATGCTGAAGACCGCGTTACCGTTGACTTCACTGGTTCCGTTGACGGCGAAGAGTTCGAAGGCGGCAAAGCCTCCGACTTCGTCCTGGCGATGGGCCAGGGCCGCATGATCCCGGGTTTTGAAGAGGGTATCAAAGGCCACAAAGCTGGCGAAGAGTTCACCATCGACGTGACCTTCCCGGAAGAGTACCACGCTGAAAACCTGAAAGGTAAAGCGGCGAAGTTCGTTATCAACCTGAAAAAAGTTGAAGAACGTGAACTGCCAGAACTGACTGAAGAGTTCATCAAACGTTTCGGCGTTGAAGATGGTTCCGTAGCCGGTCTGCGCGCTGAAGTGCGTAAAAACATGGAGCGCGAGCTGAAAGGCGCCGTGCGTAACCGCGTTAAGTCTCAGGCTATCGAAGGCCTGGTAAAAGCTAACGATATCGACGTACCGGCTGCACTGATCGACAGCGAAATCGACGTTCTGCGTCGTCAGGCTGCTCAGCGTTTTGGCGGTAACGAGAAACAGGCTCTGGAACTGCCGCGTGAGCTGTTCGAAGAGCAGGCTAAACGCCGCGTTGTTGTTGGTCTGCTGCTGGGCGAAGTGATTCGTACCAACGAGCTGAAAGCTGACGAAGATCGCGTAAAAGGTCTGATCGAAGAGATGGCTTCCGCTTACGAAGATCCGAAAGAAGTGGTCGAGTTCTACAGCAAGAACAAAGAGCTGATGGACAACATGCGCAACGTTGCGCTGGAAGAGCAGGCCGTTGAAGCCGTGCTGGCGAAAGCTAAAGTGTCTGAAAAAGCCACTTCCTTCAGCGAACTGATGAACCAGCAGGCGTAATTTCGCCTCCAGGTTTAAGGTTTGAGTAAAAACCCGTTGCCGAAAGGCTGCGGGTTTTTTTATTGCAATGATAGCCTTAGGATGAGTGCGAAAAGGCGATTTCAGTGATAGCGTTACGGCAAAAGATTGTTATGCTTGAATTATGGCGACGTCATCCCCATAACCGGGAGACGTAACTGCATTGGCATAATCATGCGCCGTAATGAAGCGTGCATCTATGCACTTCTGCCCGACAGCAGAAATTCTGGCTGATAATCCGTCCGTAAGGTTACAATCAGTGCAGCGGTTTTTTTCAAATTAATCCAGGAGACGGAAATGTCATACAGTGGCGAACGAGACAACTTTGCACCCCATATGGCCCTGGTGCCGATGGTCATTGAACAGACCTCACGCGGCGAACGTTCATTTGATATTTACTCCCGTCTGCTCAAGGAGCGCGTCATTTTTCTGACCGGCCAGGTAGAAGATCACATGGCTAACCTGATCGTGGCGCAGATGCTGTTTCTGGAAGCGGAAAACCCGGAAAAAGATATCTATCTGTACATTAACTCTCCGGGCGGCGTGATTACCGCCGGGATGTCTATCTATGACACCATGCAGTTCATTAAACCAGACGTGAGCACCATTTGTATGGGCCAGGCGGCCTCTATGGGCGCATTCCTGCTCACCGCCGGGGCGAAAGGCAAGCGTTTCTGCCTGCCGAACTCACGCGTGATGATTCACCAGCCGCTGGGCGGCTACCAGGGCCAGGCGACGGATATCGAAATCCACGCCCGCGAAATCCTGAAGGTGAAAGGTCGCATGAATGAACTGATGGCACATCATACGGGTCAATCTCTTGAGCAGATCGAGCGTGACACCGAGCGCGATCGCTTCCTGTCTGCCTCAGAAGCAGTGGAATACGGCCTCGTCGACTCCATTTTGACTCATCGTAATTGATGCCCCTGGCGCAAGGGTGCCGCTATACTTGGTTGTAAGAGGGCGGCACAACGCTTCATAGCGGTTTGCGCCTGAGAATGGCATTTGCGTCGTCGTGTGCGGCACAAAGAACTTAATAAGAGGTTTGGACTCATGACAGATAAACGCAAAGATGGTTCGGGCAAACTGTTGTACTGCTCTTTTTGCGGCAAAAGCCAGCATGAAGTGCGTAAGCTAATCGCCGGGCCATCCGTGTATATCTGCGACGAATGCGTTGATTTATGTAACGACATCATTCGCGAAGAAATTAAAGAAGTCGCGCCGCATCGCGAGCGCAGCGCGCTGCCGACTCCGCACGAAATTCGCCACCATCTGGACGATTACGTTATCGGCCAGGAGCCGGCGAAAAAAGTGCTGGCGGTGGCGGTATACAATCACTACAAACGTCTGCGCAATGGCGACACCAGCAACGGCGTAGAGTTGGGTAAAAGCAACATTCTGCTGATCGGACCGACCGGTTCCGGTAAAACGCTGCTGGCGGAAACGCTGGCGCGCCTGCTGGATGTGCCTTTCACCATGGCGGATGCCACCACTCTGACCGAAGCCGGTTACGTGGGTGAAGACGTTGAAAACATCATCCAGAAGCTGCTGCAGAAGTGCGACTACGACGTACAGAAAGCCCAGCGCGGTATCGTCTACATTGATGAAATCGACAAAATTTCCCGTAAATCGGATAACCCGTCGATCACCCGCGATGTCTCCGGCGAAGGCGTGCAGCAAGCGCTGTTGAAGCTTATTGAAGGCACCGTTGCCGCGGTTCCGCCGCAGGGCGGTCGTAAGCATCCGCAGCAGGAGTTCCTGCAGGTTGATACCTCTAAGATCCTGTTCATCTGCGGCGGCGCCTTTGCAGGACTGGATAAGGTCATTTCTCACCGTGTTGAAACCGGTTCTGGTATCGGTTTCGGCGCGACGGTTAAGGCTAAATCCGACAAGGCCAGCGAAGGCGAGCTGTTGTCTCAGGTTGAACCGGAAGATCTGATTAAGTTTGGTCTGATTCCTGAGTTCATCGGGCGTCTGCCGGTGGTGGCGACCCTGAGCGAGCTGAGCGAAGAAGCGCTGATTCAAATCCTCAAAGAGCCGAAAAACGCCCTGACCAAGCAGTATCAGGCGCTGTTCAGCCTCGAAGGCGCTGAGCTGGAGTTCCGCGACGAAGCGCTGGATGCTATCGCTAAGAAAGCGATGGCGCGTAAAACCGGCGCTCGCGGCCTGCGTTCTATCGTTGAAGCTGCGCTGCTCGATACCATGTACGATCTTCCGTCAATGGAAGATGTGGAAAAAGTGGTCATCGACGCCTCGGTTATCGATGGTCAGAGCAAGCCGCTGCTGATTTACGGCAAACCGGAAGCGCAGCAGGCATCTGGTGAATAATTAACCAATTTGCTCAAGCAGTTAACAAAAAGGGGGGATTTTATCTCCCCTTTTATTTTTCCTGCATTCCCGCCGTTGAATGTATGGAATACATCCCCATATACTGGTTTACATATTAACGGCGACGCGTCGTTGAGTTGCGTCGTCGGCTACCTGGCGGACTTTAAACTAAGAGAGAGCTCTATGAATCCTGAGCGTTCTGAACGCATTGAAATCCCCGTATTGCCGTTGCGCGATGTGGTGGTTTATCCGCACATGGTCATACCCCTGTTTGTAGGGCGGGAAAAATCTATCCGTTGTCTCGAAGCAGCCATGGATCATGATAAAAAAATCATGCTGGTTGCGCAGAAAGAAGCCTCGACGGATGAGCCGGGTGTAAACGATCTTTTCACCGTCGGGACCGTGGCGTCTATTTTGCAAATGCTGAAGCTACCGGACGGTACTGTCAAAGTGCTGGTCGAAGGTTTGCAGCGCGCGCGCATCTCTGCGCTATCTGATAACGGCGAGCATTTTTCGGCGAAAGCTGAATATCTCGAATCGCCGGCGATTGACGAACGCGAGCAGGAAGTGCTGGTTCGTACCGCTATCAGCCAGTTTGAAGGCTACATCAAGCTGAACAAGAAAATCCCGCCGGAAGTGCTGACGTCGCTGAATAGCATCGACGATCCGGCGCGCCTTGCGGATACCATCGCAGCCCATATGCCGCTGAAGCTGGCGGACAAACAGTCCGTGCTGGAGATGTCCGACGTTAACGAACGTCTGGAATATCTGATGGCGATGATGGAGTCAGAAATCGATCTGCTGCAGGTTGAGAAGCGTATTCGCAACCGCGTGAAAAAGCAGATGGAGAAATCTCAGCGCGAGTACTACCTGAATGAGCAAATGAAAGCCATTCAAAAAGAGCTCGGCGAGATGGACGACGCCCCTGACGAGAACGAAGCGCTGAAGCGTAAGATCGACGCGGCGAAAATGCCGAAAGAGGCAAAAGAGAAAACCGAAGCGGAACTCCAAAAACTGAAAATGATGTCCCCGATGTCGGCGGAAGCAACCGTCGTTCGCGGCTACATTGACTGGATGGTGCAGGTACCGTGGAACGCCCGCAGCAAGGTTAAAAAAGACCTGCGTCAGGCTCAGGAGATCCTCGACACCGATCACTACGGTCTGGAGCGCGTGAAGGATCGCATCCTTGAGTACCTCGCGGTGCAGAGCCGTGTTAACAAGCTCAAAGGGCCAATCCTGTGCCTGGTTGGGCCTCCGGGGGTTGGTAAAACCTCGCTGGGTCAATCTATCGCCAAAGCAACCGGACGTAAGTACGTGCGTATGGCGCTGGGCGGCGTGCGTGACGAAGCGGAAATCCGCGGTCACCGCCGTACCTACATTGGCTCAATGCCGGGCAAACTGATCCAGAAAATGGCCAAAGTGGGCGTTAAAAACCCGCTGTTCTTACTGGATGAGATCGACAAAATGTCTTCGGACATGCGGGGCGATCCGGCATCGGCGCTGCTGGAGGTGTTGGATCCGGAACAGAACGTGGCTTTCAACGACCACTATCTGGAAGTGGATTACGATCTCAGCGACGTGATGTTCGTCGCGACCTCTAACTCCATGAATATTCCGGCGCCGCTGCTGGATCGTATGGAAGTGATTCGCCTCTCCGGCTACACCGAAGATGAGAAGCTGAACATCGCCAAACGCCATTTGCTGTCAAAACAGATAGAGCGTAATGCGCTCAAAAAAGGCGAGCTGACGGTTGATGACAGCGCGATTATCGGCATTATCCGTTACTACACTCGTGAAGCGGGCGTGCGTGGTCTGGAGCGCGAAATCTCGAAACTGTGTCGTAAAGCGGTCAAACAGCTGTTGCTGGATAAGTCGCTGAAGCATATTGAGATTAACGGCGACAACCTGCATGACTTCCTGGGCGTGCAGCGCTACGACTATGGCCGTGCGGATAGTGAAAATCGCGTGGGTCAGGTGACTGGCCTGGCGTGGACGGAAGTGGGCGGCGATCTGCTGACCATTGAAACCGCCTGCGTTCCGGGTAAAGGCAAGCTGACCTATACCGGTTCACTGGGTGAGGTTATGCAGGAATCTATCCAGGCTGCGCTGACCGTGGTGCGTTCGCGTGCGGATAAGCTGGGTATTAACTCAGACTTTTATGAAAAACGCGATATCCACGTGCACGTACCGGAAGGCGCAACGCCGAAAGATGGCCCAAGCGCCGGTATTGCGATGTGTACCGCACTGGTTTCCTGCCTGACGGGTAATCCGGTGCGCGCCGATGTGGCGATGACCGGGGAAATCACCCTCCGCGGTCAGGTGTTGCCAATCGGTGGTCTGAAGGAAAAACTGTTGGCTGCACACCGTGGCGGCATTAAGACTGTTCTGATTCCTGATGAAAATAAACGTGACCTTGAAGAAATTCCAGATAACGTTATCGCCGATTTAGATATCCATCCGGTGAAACGAATCGAGGAAGTTCTGGCACTTGCACTGCAGAACGAGCCGTTTGGTATGGAAGTCGTCACGGCAAAATAGTGATTTCGCGCAAATAGCGCTAAGAAAAATAGGGCTGGTAAGTAAATTCGTACTTGCCAGCCTTTTTTTGTGTAGCTAACTTAGATCGCTGGCAGGGGGGTCAATTACAACTCTGTTGTAAGGGCATGACAGTCCTGATATAACTGCTGCGCGGTCGCGCCACGAAGGATTCTGGTGCGATATAAATTATAAAGAGAGGAAGAGAACAGTGAATAAATCTCAACTGATTGACAAAATTGCTGCCGGTGCGGACATTTCTAAAGCCGCAGCTGGACGTGCGTTAGATGCTTTAATCGCTTCTGTTACTGAATCTCTGCAGGCTGGGGATGACGTTGCGCTGGTAGGGTTTGGTACTTTTGCTGTTAAAGAGCGCGCTGCCCGTACCGGTCGCAATCCGCAAACAGGCAAAGAAATCACCATCGCTGCTGCTAAAGTACCGGGTTTCCGTGCAGGTAAAGCGCTGAAAGACGCGGTAAACTGATCGACTTCCCCACTGGGGTCTGTGACGAAGTACAAGGGCGCATCGCAAGATGTGCCTTTTTTATTTGCCAGAATGAGACTTAATGTGACTTTATACGCACTTGTGGGCTGACAATCACCCCGTTTTCTTGTCAAAATACGTCCTCACGCGCGGCGGCCATCACATGCTATGCTGCGCGAGCAAAAGTCATCTACAGCGGAGCGTTGTTACACCATGATGGACAACCTACGCACGGCCGCCAACAGCGTCGTGCTCAAGATTATTTTCGGTATCATTATCGTCTCGTTCATTTTGACCGGGGTGAGTGGTTACCTGATTGGCGGTGGAAACAACTATGCCGCAAAAGTTAATGACCAGGAGATTGGTCGCGCACAGTTTGAAAATGCCGTTGCCAGCGAGCGTAACCGCATGCAGCAGCAGCTTGGCGATCAGTTTTCTGAACTGGCGGCCAATGAAAATTACATAAAGACCATGCGTCAGCAGGTGTTGAACCGTCTGATTGACGAGGCGCTGCTCGATCAGTACGCCCGTGAACTGGGCCTTAATATCAGCGACGACCAGGTCAAGCAGGCTATCTTCAAGACCCAGGCTTTCCAGGCGGATGGCAAATTTGATAACGAGCGCTTCAGCCGTATCGTTAATCAAATGGGGATGACGACGGACCAGTACGCTCAGGCATTACGTAATCAGCTGACGACTCAGCAACTGATTAACGCCGTTGCCGGTACCGATTTTATGCTGCCGGGCGAATCCGACCAGCTGGCGGCGCTGGTGTCGCAACAGCGCGTCGTCCGTGAAGCGACGATTGACGTAAACGCGCTGGCGGCGAAGCAAACCGCCACCGACGATGAAATCAACGCGTTTTACCAGCAGAACCAGGCGCGTTTTATGGCGCCTGAGCAGTTCCGCGTCAGCTACATCAAGATGGATGCTGCGAGCATGCAGGAAAACGTCTCTGACCAGGAAATTCAGTCATGGTACGACCAGCATCAGGATCAGTTCACTCAGCCGCAGCGTAATCGCTACAGCATCATCCAGACCAAAACCGAAGCGGATGCTCAGGCGGTGCTTGATGAGCTGAAAAAAGGCGCTGATTTCGCCGCGCTGGCCAAAGAAAAATCAACCGATATTATCTCTGCCCGCAACGGTGGTGATATGGGCTGGCTGGAAGATGCGGCTACCGTGCCGGAGCTGAAAGAGGCCGGTCTGAAAGAAAAAGGCCAGCTTTCAGGCGTAATTAAATCTTCCGTCGGTTTCCTGGTGGCGCGTCTGGATGACGTTCAGCCCGCTCAGGTAAAACCGCTGGCTGACGTTCGCGATGATATCGCGGCTAAAGTGAAGCAGGAGAAAGCTCTGGATGCTTACTATGCGCTGCAGCAAAAAGTCAGCGACGCGGCGAGCAACGATAACGAATCCCTGGCTGGCGCGGCTCAGGTTGCCGGTCTGAAAGTGGTTGAAACCGGCTGGTTTGGTCGCGATAACCTGCCGCAGGAGCTGAATTTCAAACCGGTTTCTGACGCTATCTTCAACGGCGGTCTGGTTGGCGAAAACGGTACGCCGGGCAGCAACTCCGATATCATCACCGTCGACGGCGATCGCGCATTTGTTCTGCGCATCAGCGAGCATAAACCGGAAGCGGTCAAACCGCTGGCGGAGGTGAAAGCGCAGGTGAGCGATATTGTTAAGCACAACAAAGCGGAGCAGCAGGCGAAGCTGGATGCCGATAAGCTGCTGACGGCCCTGAAAGAGGGTAAAGGTGACGAAGCGATGAAAGCCGCCGGACTAAGCTTTGGTGCGCCGCAGACGCTGTCGCGTACCGGTCAGGAAGCGTTGATCCAGTCTGTCTTTGCGCTACCGCTGCCGCAGGCGGGTAAGCCCAGCTACGGCGTGGGCACGGACATGCAGGGCAATGTGGTACTGCTGGCGCTGGATGAAGTGAAAGCGGGTACGATGCCGGAAGAGCAGAAAAAGGCGATGATTCAGGGCATCACCCAGAATAACGCACAGATCGCCTTCGAAGCGCTGATGAGTAACCTGCGTAAAGCGGCGAAAATTAAGCTCGGCGACATTATCGATCAGCAACAATAATTACGTGCTGCTTCGCAAAAGCAAGTAACGTGATGCAATTATCAAAGGCCGCTTTCGCGGCCTTTTCCATTTCTGCATTTTGCCTTTTGTACTCTTTTTCCCTCATCGCTATCGTGACCTTGCTGTCTACAAACAAGGAGATAACAGCATGAAACGAGGATTGAAAACGCTTCTTACCGTCGCCGTACTGGTTTGCGCAGCGGGAAGTCAGGGCGCTTTTGCCGCGCCTTCCAGCGGGAAGACGTCGCCGGCAACAAAGGAGAGCGTGCAGACGCCGCAGGCAAAGGCACCTGATGCGTTGAACGCGCCCGATAGCGAAGGTACCAGGGTGAGTATCAATAACGCCAGCGCCGAAGAACTGGCGAAGGGGCTGAACGGCGTTGGCCTGAAGAAGGCGCAGGCTATTGTCAGCTATCGTGAAGAATATGGGCCATTTAAAACCGTTGACGATCTTAAGCAGGTGCCGGGGATGGGCAATTCGCTGGTAGAGAGAAATCTGTCACATTTGAAGCTGTAAATTTTCTTCACAAGTTTGCACAGTCGTTATTATTTGCCAGACTGAAGAGGTCACACCAGTGGTGTGACCTCTGACCTCAAAACAACAATTAAAGATAAGGCATTTGCGCTATGCAGACACAAATCAAAGTTCGCGGCTATCATCTCGACGTCTATCAGCATGTCAATAACGCGCGGTATCTGGAGTTTCTCGAAGAGGCGCGCTGGGATGGCCTGGAAAGCAGCCCGGCCTTTCACTGGATGACCGCTCGCAACATCGCCTTTGTGGTGGTCAATATCAATATCAACTATCGCCGACCGGCGGTACTGGGCGATGTATTAACCGTCACCAGCAAGCTCGAACAGCTGAACGGAAAAAGCGGGACGCTAAGCCAGGTGGTTACCCTTAACCCTAACGGCGAGGTGGTCGCCGATGCGCTTATCACTTTTGTCTGCATTGATCTAAAAACGCAGAAAGCGCTGCCGCTTGAGGGCGAACTGCGCGAAAAGCTGGAGCAGCTGGAGCCTCGCTAACAGGCCAGCCGGAGGGGGATGTCCCGGAGGCGGTGCTGCGCACCTGTCCGGGCTACTTCTCCACAACCACCTGCGATCTGGTAACGCGGGCTACGCGTCCTCAGCAGCCTGCGATCCGGTAGCCCGGGCAGGCGCATCGCGCCGCCCCCGGGAGCAAGCGCACAGAAAGGGGCAGAACTAGCCCCGAAGGCGCTGCTGCGTATCAGACCAGGCTATGCATCGTGAGCCGCCTGCGATCCCGCCACGCCGCCGGGAAATAACCGGCTACTGCAGTCCTGTTTTCTGCTTCATGTCAGTCATCACCCCAACCTTATCGCCCAGATACTGGCGCAGCCCGTTGGCGCGGAGGTTACAGGAGGCGCACTGCCCGCAGCCGTCGCCTTTAATGCCGTTATAGCAAGTCAGGGTTTCATGGCGTACCAGGTCCAGCTGGCCCCAATAATCGGCCAGGGCCCACGTCTCGGCTTTATTCAGCCACATCAGCGGCGTCTCAAAGCGAATATCTTTCGCCATTCCCAGACTGACGGCCTGGTGCAGCGCTTTGACGAACTCATCGCGGCAGTCCGGGTAGCCCGAAAAGTCGGTCTCGCAAACGCCGGTGATGATAGCTTCCGCTTTAACCTGATACGCGTAAATGGCCGTCAGGGTTAAGAACAGAATGTTGCGACCGGGCACGAAAGTGTTGGGGATGCCGCTGGCGTCCGGTTCATAATCCGGAACCGGAATGCTATCGCGGGTCAGGCTGCTGACCGCCAGTTCGTTAAGCAGCGTGACATCAAGGACTTTGTGGGCAACGGCGCCCAGCTTTAGCGCCAGTTCGCGAGCAACGTCAATCTCCGCGCGATGACGTTGGCCATAATCAAAAGTGACGCAATGCACTTCATCATACTGTTGCAGAGCCTGCACCAGGCAGGTCGTCGAATCTTGTCCTCCACTGAAGACAACTACGGCGCGTTTCATGGTAATTCCTGACAATCGAAGTGAAGCGCATATGGTAGCGCCTGATGAAGATGACCACCAGCCCCGTCACGGCGTCGAAGCCGGTAGCCAGGCGCTGGCGAAATCAAACCAGCCTCGCGCGTTCAGGCGCAGCCCGTTGACGCCAGGCGGTGCGCTGATGCGATAATTATAATTAAACAGCGGCGTCATGATGGCATCGTCCATCAGTGTGTTAAAGACGTTGCGCAAAGCTTCGCTGCGGCTGCGTTCGTCCGGTAATACCTGAACGGCATCCAGCGTTGCCTGAAGATGCGCATATTGCGCCCCGGTCAACAAATTAGGCCACAGGGCATCGCAGCGTAGCCACTGCTCCAGCGCATAAACCGGCGCTTCGCCAATCAGGCGATCGCCCATCATCAGGTCCGCCTTCGCAAACTGCTGGCAACCATCCCAGTTTTTCGCGTCATGAAAAATTATCGTCAGCTCGCAGCCGAGTTCTGCCAGCCGTTGCCGAAGGCGCTCCGCCATGGCGTGTAGCTCTACGGGAAGGTGATAGAGCAGAGTTAGCCGTTCGGGCAGCGGTGTATCACCATTTTCTGGCCACTGCGGAATAGTCCATCCCGGCAATACTTCGTTGCTCGGCGCGATCAGGTCTTCATCCAGCGGCAGCGTTTCTAACAGACCGGAGCGATGAATCAGCGAAACCAGTCTTTGGGCCTGCGCTTTATTCAGGCGGGGGCTCTGGCGTAGCGTCAGATAGCAAAATCCAAGACTGATGCTATTGCTGACCTGGCGCAGTCTGGTCAGCTCATCAGGGTCGCCAATAGTTATCTGTACCGGATGACGACAGCTGGTGCCCAGATCCTGTTCGAACAGCTGCGGCGTGATCCAGAATTCAACGGCCTGCAGCAGCGGATGGGTGAGATGATAACGCTGATGGTTTTCCAGCCGCACCAGTTCCTGAGTTAACAGCTTCAGGCGAAATGGCCCGCTGCCGATCGCCGGATCGTCCGGATGCGCCAGCACGCTGCAGTAGCTGGCAAGGCGGAACGGCAGCCAGTAATCGGCGCGGTGCAGGGTGATAGTCAGACACTGGGAGTGGGTGACGCTAATCTCGCTGATACTGGCGAACAGCGTACGCAGCGCGGGGAGCTGCAACAGCATCAAAAGCCGCTGCTGCAGCTGTGAGGTTTTTATCGGATCGCCGTTATGCCAGAACAGGGTGGAACGAATATAAAAGTGCCAGCGCAGACCGTCAGGCGACACCTCCCAGTGATGGGCTAAATCGCCTATCGGGCAGGTACTTTGCGCATCGAAACGGGTCAGGCCGGAAAATATCTCCCCTGCCAGGTGCTGCTCCGCGCGTCCCGGCATAAAACCCGGGCGCAGCGGCTCCAGCGGACGGTAATAAGGAATACGCAGGGTAGGCGTATCGTTCTGCCATTGGCCGCCGAGAAAGGGGGAAAGCAGCGCTTTAAGCTCTACAGGCGCCAGCTGGGCCAGTTCGAGGGCGTTCTGCTGCTGTCCTTTACTTAGCGCCTGCTCCATCATTTCATTGCGCAGCGTTTCCGGCGCTTTGTAAAACTGGAGTAGCCCGCGCTTTCCGCGACCGGAGCTGGCCTTCCAGCTTAGCCAGCCGGATTCTTGCGCCTGGCGCAGCAGGGTTCGGATATGTCGTTCGCTGCAAAAGCAGCGCTCGGCCAGCTCGCCGACGGTCACCTGCTGCGGCTCGCCGGAAGAGGGTAGCCAGAGTCGCTGATACTGATGCAGACGGTTTAATAGCCTCATCGCTGTTTAGTCCTGCGGTAGATGATAAACCCGGAACAATAAAATTTATCTATTCACTATTACTTCCGTATATCTCAGGCAATACTGCAACACAAGCAAAATTCACCACGATAGGGGGAACAGGACATGGCCAGACTGGCTGCATTCGATATGGACGGTACGCTACTGATGCCTGACCATCGTCTGGGAGAAAAAACGCTTTCGACGCTAAAACGCCTGCGCGATCGCGACATCACCCTGACTTTCGCCACCGGTCGTCATGCTCTGGAGATGCGCCACGTTATCGGCGAGTTCTCTCTGGATGCGTTTTTAATTACCGGCAACGGGACGCGCATTCACTCTCTTGAAGGTGAAGAGCTGTATCGTCGCGATCTGGCCCCTGATGTGGCGGAAGAGGTGCTGCATAGCGCCTGGGATACCGCGGCGAGTATGCATTTTTTCAACGACGGCGGCTGGTATACCGGGCAGGAGATTCCAGAAATTCTGCAAGCGCACGTCTTTAGCGGCTTTCGCTATCAGCTATACGATCCAAAGCGAATGCCGGCGCATCAGGTCACCAAAATCTGCTTCTGCGGCGATCATGACGATCTCCGGCGGCTAAGGCTGCAACTAAGTGAAGCGCTCGGCGGCCGAGCGGATCTCTGTTTTTCAGCGATGGATTGTCTGGAAGTTTTGCCCGGGGGCTGTAACAAAGGCGCGGCGCTGGCGGTATTAAGCCAGCATCTGGGCCTGACGTTGCAGGATTGCATGGCGTTCGGCGACGCCATGAACGATCGGGAAATGCTTGGCAGCGTCGGGCACGGCGTGATCATGGGCAACGCGATGGATCAGCTGAAATTTGAACTTCCGCATCTACCGGTTATTGGCGACTGCCGTCATCAGGCCGTTTCCCATTTTTTGACTCATTGGCTGGATTATCCTGATCTTCCTTATTCCCCCGAATAAAGAGACCCTGCCAGCAAGCCGGATATCCTGTGATATCTGGCTTTTTTTATTTTGCCTGCAGCATTTGCGCAATTTGCGCCTGCCAGGGAGAGACGTCGCCGATATTGGCCGCCACCCACTGCGGGTTGTAGTAGCTTTCCAGATAACGTTCGCCGCTGTCGCACAGCAGCGTGACGATAGAGCCGGTGCGTCCCTCTTCGCGCATCCGTACGGCCAGCTGCAGTACGCCCCACATGTTGGTGCCGGTTGAGGCGCCGACCTTGCGCCCAAGCAGCGTTTCCAGCCATAGCGCGGTGGCGACGCTGGCGGCATCCGGTACCCGCAGCATCTCATCGACCACGTCGGGAATAAACGATGGTTCGACGCGCGGCCGGCCAATGCCCTCAATTTTACTGCCGACCGGGCTGCGCAGGCTGGCGTCGCGGCTTTGCCAGTAGTCCAAAAACACGGAGTTTTGCGGATCAACCACCAGCAGCTGCGTATCGTAACCCTGACTGCGAATGTAGCGTCCGATAGTCGCAGAGGTACCGCCGGTGCCCGCGCTCATCACAATATACGACGGCTGCGGATGCGGCTCATGGCTCATCTGACGGAAGATACTGTCGGCGATATTATTATTCCCTCGCCAGTCGGTAGCCCGTTCGGCAAAGGTAAACTGATCCATATAATGACCGTTCAGCTCGCGCGCCAGCGTTTCGGAGGCGGCATAGATTTCACAGGCGCTGTCGACGAAATGGCAGCGACCGCCGTAAAACTCAATTTGTTCAATTTTACGCTTTGCCGTACAGGAAGGCATCACGGCGATAAACAGCAGGCCTAAGAGACGAGCGAAGTAAGCTTCAGAGACGGCGGTCGAACCGGAAGAGGATTCGATAATCGTCGTTCCTTCTTTAATCCAGCCGTTGCACAAGCCATACAGAAACAGCGAGCGGGCCAGGCGATGCTTCAGGCTACCGGTTGGATGGGTGCTTTCATCCTTCAGATAGAGTTGGATCCCAGGGAACGCCGGCAGCGCCAGACGTATAAGGTGCGTGTCGGCGGAACGCTGATAATCGGCATTAATTTCACTAATCGCGTGTTTTACCCAGGCGCTGTTCATCTCAAATTCCTGTTTGTCATTTTGTGCCCAGCTTAGCGGAAATTGAAGGAAAAATTGTTGCCATTTAGCCTTTCAATTACAATAAAAGGAGTAAATTTTTCTCCTGAGGCGCCCAATGTTAGATAAAATTGATCGTAAGCTGCTTTCTTTACTGCAAACCGACTGCACCCTCTCTTTGCAGGCATTGGCCGATGCCGTTAATCTGACCACCACGCCCTGCTGGAAGCGGCTGAAGCGGCTGGAAGACGAAGGTATTCTTCGCGGGCGCGTCGCGCTGCTGGATGCGGAAAAGGTCGGGCTTGGGCTGACGGCGTTTGTACTGATTAAGACTCAGCACCACAGTAGCGACTGGTATTGCCGCTTTGTCAGCGAAGTCTCGCAGATGGCGGAAGTCCTTGGCTTCTGGCGTATGGCCGGCGAGTATGACTATCTGCTGCGGGTCCAGGTAGCGGATATGAAGAACTATGATGATTTTTATAAACGTCTGGTTAACAGCGTGCCGGGACTCTCGGATGTCACTTCGAGTTTTGCCATGGAACAGATAAAATACACCACAGCCTTGCCTATTGATTAACGGCAGCAGCCGCTACGAATTACACACTCAGGATTTAACTGCTTGCGATTATTTGCCCAACTTAGCTGGTATTTCCGCCGGGAGTGGCGCCGTTACCTCGGCGCTATTGCTCTGCTGATTATTATTGCCATTCTGCAACTGGTGCCGCCGAAAGTGGTGGGCATCGTGGTTGACGGCGTAACAAAACAACATTACACCGCGGAAAAGGTGTGGATGTGGATTGGCCTGCTGGTCGTTATTGCGGTGATGGTCTATCTGCTGCGCTACGTCTGGCGCGTGCTGTTGTTCGGCGCATCGTATCAGCTGGCCGTCGAGCTACGTGAGGATTTCTATCGCCAGCTCAGCCGCCAGCATCCGGCCTTTTACCTGCGCCACCGTACCGGCGATCTCATCGCTCGCGCAACCAACGACGTTGATCGGGTGGTGTTCGCCGCCGGTGAGGGGGTGCTGACGCTGGTGGATTCACTGGTGATGGGCTGCGCGGTGCTGATTGTGATGTCGACGCAAATCAGCTGGCAGCTCACTCTGCTGGCGCTGCTGCCGATGCCGCTGATGGCGCTGGCGATTAAGCGTAACGGCGATGCATTACACGAGCGTTTTCGCGTCGCTCAGGCGGCCTTCTCCAGCCTCAATGACCGCACCCAGGAGAGCCTGACCAGCATTCGCATGATCAAAGCTTTTGGTCTTGAAGACCGACAGTCGGCGCAGTTTGCTGCCGACGCTGCGGATACCGGGGCGAAAAATATGCGCGTGGCGCGCATTGATGCTCGCTTCGATCCGACGATTTATATCGCTATCGGGACCGCTAACCTGCTGGCTATCGGCGGCGGCAGCTGGATGGTGATCCAGGGCAGCCTGACCCTGGGTCAGCTCACCAGCTTTGTGATGTACCTCGGCCTGATGATCTGGCCAATGTTGGCTCTGGCATGGATGTTTAACATCGTGGAGCGCGGCAGCGCGGCCTACGCGCGCATTCGCACCATGCTGGAGGAGGCGCCGGTAGTGAACGACGGCAGCGAGCCGACGCCGGAAGGGCGCGGTACGCTTAGCGTCGCCGTGCGCGAGTTTATCTATCCGCAGGCGAACAAGGCCTCGCTGGAAAAAGTTAACTTTACGCTCCAGCCCGGGCAAATGCTGGGAATTTGCGGCCCAACCGGCTCCGGTAAGAGCACGATTCTGGCACTGATTCAGCGTCATTTTGACGTTACCGATGGCGATATCCGCTTTCATGACGTTCCCCTGACCCGACTGCAGCTGGATAGCTGGCGCGCCAGGCTGGCGGTAGTCAATCAAACGCCGTTCCTGTTCTCCGATACCGTCGCCAGCAATATTGCTCTCGGTAAACCGGACGCCACGCAGGAGCAAATCGAACGCGTTGCCCGGCTCGCCAGCGTGCATGAGGATATCCTGCGCCTGCCGCAGGGGTATAACACCGAAGTCGGCGAGCGCGGCGTTATGCTTTCCGGGGGGCAAAAACAGCGTATTTCCATCGCCCGCGCGCTGCTGCTGGAGGCGGAGATCCTGATCCTGGATGATGCGCTGTCGGCGGTGGATGGTCGAACGGAGCATCAGATATTGCACAACCTTCGCCAGTGGGGTGAGGGGCGGACGGTAATTATCAGCGCTCATCGCCTGTCGGCGTTGACCGAGGCCAGCGAAATTCTGGTAATGCAGCATGGGCATGTTGCCCAGCGCGGTCGTCATGAGGCGCTGGCGACGCAGCCGGGCTGGTATCGCGATATGTACCGTTATCAGCAGCTGGAAGCGGCGCTGGATGATGTTCCGCTGGAAGATGAGGAGGTCGCCGGTGCGTAGTTTTACTGAACTCTGGCCGACATTAAAGCGCCTGCTGGCCTACGGCTCTCCGTGGCGTAAACCGTTAACGATAGCGGTTGCTATCATGTGGGTCGCGGCGGTGGCGGAGGTGAGCGGCCCGCTGCTGATCAGCTACTTTATCGACAATATGGTAGCGAAGAACTCGCTGCCGTTGAAGCTGGTCTGCGGCCTGGCCGCAGCCTACATCGGCCTGCAACTCCTCGCCGCGGGTCTGCATTACTGCCAGGCGCTGCTGTTTAACCGCGCGGCGGTGGGCGTGGTGCAACAGCTGCGCAGCGACGTCATGGACGCCGCCCTGCGTCAGCCGCTCAGCGAGTTTGATACCCAGCCGGTCGGGCAGCTCATCTCGCGGGTGACCAACGATACCGAAGTGATTCGCGATCTCTATGTGACCGTCGTGGCTACCGTCCTGCGTAGCGCGGCTTTGATTGGCGCGATGCTGGTGGCGATGTTCAGCCTTGACTGGCGAATGGCGCTGGTGGCTATTGCTATTTTCCCGGCAGTACTGATCGTGATGATGATTTATCAACGCTACAGTACGCCCATCGTCAGGCGGGTTCGCGCGTGGCTGGCGGATATCAACGACGGTTTTAATGAAGTGATTAACGGAATGGGCGTTATTCAGCAGTTCCGTCAGCAGGCGCGGTTCGGCGAACGGATGCGCGAGGCCAGCTACGCGCACTATCTGGCGCGTATGCAAACTCTGCGCCTTGATGGTTTCCTGCTGCGCCCGCTGCTGAGCCTGTTCTCTTCATTAATACTCTGTGGTCTGTTGATGCTGTTTGGTTTCAGCAGCAGCGGAACGATTGAGGTTGGGGTTCTGTACGCTTTTATTAGCTATCTTGGACGGCTAAACGAGCCGCTGATCGAACTGACGACCCAGCAATCAATGCTGCAGCAGGCGGTCGTCGCGGGCGAGCGCGTTTTCGAACTGATGGACAAACCGCGTCAGGCGTGGGGCGACGATAGCGAACCGTTGCGCAGCGGCTCGATTACTATCGAGCATCTCTCTTTTGCCTACCGTGACGATAGCCTGGTGTTGCAGGATATCAATCTCGACATACCGTCGCGCAGCTTTGTGGCGCTGGTCGGCCATACCGGGAGCGGTAAAAGCACCCTGGCCAGCCTGATGATGGGCTACTACCCGTTAACTCAGGGAGAGATTCGCATCGATGGTCGTCCGCTGTCGTCCTTAAGCCACAGCGCGCTGCGTCAGGGGATTGCGATGGTGCAGCAGGATCCGGTGGTGCTGGCTGACACCTTCTATGCCAACGTTACCCTCGGTCGAGACATCAGCGAAGAGCAGGTCTGGGAGGCGCTGGAGGCGGTACAGCTGGCGGAGCTGGCCCGTGAAATGGAAAACGGTATTTATACTCAGTTGGGCGAACAGGGGAACAATCTCTCCGTTGGGCAGAAACAGCTGCTTGCGCTGGCGCGGGTGCTTGTCGATACGCCGCAGGTGCTGATACTTGATGAGGCGACGGCTAATATTGATTCTGGCACCGAACAGGCGATTCAGCAGGCGCTTGTACGGGTGCGCGAGCATACGACGCTGGTGGTCATTGCGCACCGCTTATCGACTATCGTTGAGGCTGACACGATCCTGGTGCTGCATCGGGGGCAGGCCGTCGAGCGCGGCAACCATCAGCAGCTGCTGGAGGCCAAAGGCCGCTACTGGCAGATGTATCAGCTGCAGCTGGCGGGTGAAGAACTGGCCGCCAGCTCGCAGGAAGAGTCGCTTATCGCCTGATGCACCATAAACAGGCAGCTTCTGCTTTGCGGTTTCCGGTGGTGCAAAAACGTCACAGAATGCGCACTGAAATGGTGCATTTTAAGGCTAAAGCGGCTTTTTTCCGCTTCGTTTCCGCCTGATTCTTCTTTTTCCTCCTCAAAAAGGGCCGCCTGGCGGCCCTTTTTCATTTCTGGCATAGCCCTTGCTTTATTAGATTCGTGTTAGCTGCGGCCATTACCGAATTCTGACTGGAGGGGACTTATGAAGCTGGTTACCGTGGTAATCAAACCATTCAAACTGGAAGACGTGCGTGAAGCATTATCTTCAATGGGGATTCAGGGCCTGACGGTCACTGAGGTTAAAGGGTTCGGCCGTCAGAAAGGCCACGCGGAGCTCTATCGCGGCGCCGAATATAGCGTCAATTTTCTGCCGAAAGTGAAGATTGACGTCGCGATTGCCGACGATCAGCTGGATGAAGTCGTCGATGTCATCAGTAAAGCGGCTTACACCGGAAAGATTGGCGACGGCAAAATTTTTGTCGCCGAGCTGCAGCGCGTCATTCGCATCCGTACCGGCGAATCTGACGAAGCGGCACTGTAACTTTCAGACCACACAGTGATGGGGAACGAAACAATGAAGATAGCAACAATGAAGACAGGTCTGGGAGCGCTGGCTCTTCTTCCGGGGCTGGCGATGGCCGCACCGGCGGTAGCGGATAAAGCCGACAACGCCTTTATGATGATTTGCACCGCGCTGGTGCTGTTTATGACCATTCCGGGCATCGCGCTGTTCTACGGCGGGCTAATCCGCGGTAAAAACGTTCTTTCCATGCTGACGCAGGTTATCGTCACCTTTGCACTGGTCTGCGTGCTGTGGGTGGTTTATGGCTACACGCTGGCTTTCGGTACCGGCGGCAGCTTCTTCGGCAACTTCGACTGGGTGCTGCTGAAGAATATTGAGCTGAAAGCGCTGATGGGCAGCTTCTATCAATACATCCACGTTGCCTTCCAGGGCTCGTTTGCCTGTATCACCGTCGGACTGATCGTCGGCGCGCTGGCGGAACGTATTCGTTTCTCTGCGGTACTGATTTTTGTTGTGGTGTGGATGACGCTTTCTTATATCCCGATCGCCCATATGGTATGGGGCGGTGGTCTGCTGGCTACCCACGGCGCGCTTGATTTCGCCGGCGGAACGGTTGTACACATTAACGCCGCGGTTGCCGGGCTGGTGGGCGCTTATATGATGGGTAAACGCGTGGGCTTTGGTAAAGAAGCGTTCAAACCGCATAATCTGCCGATGGTATTCACCGGCACCGCTATCCTCTACGTTGGCTGGTTTGGCTTTAACGCGGGTTCAGCCAGCGCGGCGAACGAAATTGCCGGTCTGGCTTTCGTTAACACCGTGGTTGCCACAGCGGCGGCTATCCTGGCGTGGACCTTCGGCGAGTGGGCAACCCGCGGCAAGCCGTCTCTGTTGGGCGCCTGTTCAGGGGCGATTGCCGGTCTGGTCGGCATCACTCCGGCCTGTGGTTACATCGGCGTCGGCGGGTCTCTGATCGTGGGGATTGCCGCGGGTCTGGCGGGTCTGTGGGGTGTCACCGTACTGAAGCGCTGGCTGCGCGTTGATGACCCGTGCGATGTGTTTGGCGTCCACGGTGTCTGCGGTATCGTCGGATGCATCCTGACCGGTATCTTCGCCGCGACTTCTCTGGGCGGCGTCGGTTATGCGGAAGGCGTGACCATGGGCCACCAGGTTCTGGTACAGCTGGAAAGTATCGGTATCACCATCGTCTGGTCCGGCGTGGTCGCCTTTATTGGTTACAAAGTCGCCGATATGACCGTTGGCCTGCGCGTACCGGAAGATCAAGAGCGTGAAGGTCTGGACGTCAACAGCCACGGCGAAAACGCCTACAACGCCTGATTCATCGTTACCTTGTTAATCGTAAAAGCGGAGCCAGGCTCCGCTTTTTGCATGGTTAGCTAATCGATTGGATCCAGGGCAATAGCGTTGAGACCCAAAGCCAGGAGAGGGGCATGACGATGATCAGACCTGGCAGTAAATTGGCGACCGGGAATGATTTAATACCGCAAATTCTCAAACCCGTCACAAACATAATAAATCCGCCTAACCCGGAGAAATCAGCAACCATATCAGGCGTTAGCATTGGCATTATTGATTGCCCGATTAAGAGCAGAATCATTTGGACGATAAATTGCGGGATCGCGATAGTGGCGACCGAAAGACCAAGCAGGGTGGCAAAAATACCGGCAGTCAGGATATCGAGAAATGATTTAGTTAACAGTATCGATATGTCGCCGGTTATTCCTTCCTGCATAGCGCCAAAGATGCCCGTTCCCGAAGCCACGAAGAGCACCAGAATTCCAACGAATTTGTCGAGATACTCCTCTTGCGATAACGTGCTGCCGCTTTTCTGTGGGGCAATTTTATCAATGATAAAACGTAGTTTTGATGCGCCACGGCCAATGTTTCTCTCGATAGAAAATATTTCACCGATAATTGCGCCGAAGAGTAACGAGGCGACAACAACGGGTAGTGCATGTAATTTGATAATAACCGTAATCCCCATTCCCATGGAGGCTGCGCCAAAAGTCAGAGGCAGCGCGGTACGGAATTTATCACTTAATCGATCCCCAATTAAGCCGCCGACGATCCCGCCGATAAGCGTTGAAGTAGAGTTAATGATTGGCCCAATCATTGTTTTTCCTTGTTAGTATTTGCTAAATATCGCTTGCTGTTGTCGGACCGCAAACGCACTCACTTTCCGGCAGGTTTTGCGGATTGCGAACCTGCCAAAAGTGAGCGACTATTTTTTGAAGCCGGGAATAAAGCGATTGACATCCACTTCAAGGAATTTGCTGCGCTGAAAATTCTCTTTCAGGTTCCAGGGAACGGTACAGTCAAAAATTGTTTTACAGGCGATTCCGTGGCCGAGTATTGACGGGCTGAATGCTGGGTCGGATGAAGGATCGAGCGGGTGACAGCGTACTCCGGGAATAAAAATAGTACTGACATCCCCCTGGTAACGCGTTGTCATTGCCCACATCACATCGTTAATATCAAATACATCCACATCCTCATCAACCAACATGACATGCTTCAATTCTGAGAAAGCTGAAAATGCGAGAAGTGCGGCTTGACGCTGCCTGCCCTCATCTGCTGGTCCGCGTTTTTTTACCTGTAAAACGGCGAGATACTTGCCCGTGCCCGGCGAGGGGCAATGAACGTTCTGCACGAAGCCGGGCAGTGCCTTTTCAACCATTTGTAAAATACTGGCTTCCGTTGGGATACCGGCCAGATTGGTGTGCTCATCGCTTGGCCCGATGCAGGTTTGCAGGATTGGATGACGGCGATGAGTAATGGCTTTGACTTTGATGACCGGCACCTGCGCCTGGGCGCTGCCGGTATAGCCAGGAAACTCTGGCATGGCTTTACCTGTATCAGTGTTCTGATCTTCACGGACCCTTACGTCAGGCAAGAGCTCGCCTTCGATGACGACTTCGGCATTAGCGATAGCCAGTGCATTCACGCTGACACAATCGGTGAGTTCTACTGCCTGGTTGCGCAAGCTACCGGCAATTGATAGCTCGTCAAAACCTAAAGGCGTTGTCGGGGGCTCGAAGCAGGCACCGATTTCAATTGCCGGATCGACGCCAATACTAATGGAGATAGGCAGGGCTTTTCCGGCGGCTTCCGCTTTCTGGCGAAAAGTATCAAGGTGGCGTCCCGGAACGAAATACATTGAGATTTCATCTTTGCTCTGGACGCACAAGCGATGGATCGTGACGTCATGCTCGCCAGTTTCTGGATCGGCGGCGTAGCACATGCCCAGCGTAAAGTACGGGCCAGCATCTTCCGGGGTATTAGTTGGCGCGGGCAAGATTTTCAGGATATCAAAGTCAGGATCGGTCGCCAGGTGGATAACTTCCTGACATACGGCCTGGTCGCGTGGAATAACAATCGGCGCAATAGGATTGGCGACGGAATCTTTAAGCATAAAAGCCAGGTTTTCAGGCGTGGTGCCAAAAAGGCGGGCGACGCGCTTGCGCGAGCAAAGCAAGCCGATCAAGACTTTGACATCATCGTATCCTTTGACTTTGTTAAAAATCATGGCCGGGCCAACTCGTGTGGGGCGCTGAACGGTGCCATGTGCGCCGACGTAGCGATATACGCCAGATAATTCTGCGATTGGATCAACGGGTTCATCGGTATAGATCAGTTCATCATCGTAGTGGCTTAATACAGCCAATGCGGAACGCAGATCGGTCACTTTTTGCTGTTCCTTAACCATTAAATTCTCCTTTAAGTATTACTAAACGATGATAGCGGCGGCTATATAGCGCCGACCCTGATTTTTAATCATCGTGACAGGCTTAATTTTCGATAAATAGAAATAAGAGTCCAATAACATTACCCATTGTTTTAATAAGGACCTATTATTAGTGACTTCAAGGAGGACGCTATGGATTATCGGCAACTACATGCCTTTGTGGTTCTGGCTGAAGAGCTGCATTTTGGGCAGGCGGCGTTGAGGCTGAACGTGACGCAGCCTGCGCTCACGCAGCAGATTAAAAACTTTGAGAACGCGCTCGGCATAATGCTGTTTGTTCGCGATCGGCGTCATGTTTCACTGACCGCGGAGGGACTATTTTTGCTTGACGAAGCGCGGATTATTCTGGGCCACTGCGACAGGTTTCTTGAAAGTGTAAACAGTTTGCGTCGCGGGCATCAAGGGCAGTTAAAAGTGGGTTATGTTGGCTCATCTATTCTCGATCCGGCATTAACTTTGTTAATAAAAAATTACCGATATAAGAAACCCGAGACCGATCTGATAATTGAAGAACATAACGCACATGATTTATTAACATTATTATTGGATAAACGGTTGGATATTGCTTTTGTTCGCTCACCGATACCGCAATATGAACAGCTGGAATATATGAATATCGCTACTCGTTCACTTATTGCCGTCTTGCCGCGTAATCATGAACTGGGCAATCGCCGAAAAATTTCTCTGGCATCGCTGCGCGAAGAGCAATTTTTTGTGCAAAAGGATCCCTACGGCGTAGGGCTAGGCTGGTCGGCGGTTAGCGCCTGCCGGGAGGCCGGGTTCACTCCTCAGAAAATTCAGTATACGCGTGATGTTTCGGTAGCTATCGGTTTAGTGTCAATGGGCATGGGCGTTGCGCTGGTGCCTGAAACGCAGAGCTCTGTACTCATGCCGGACGTGAGCTACTGTCTGCTGGAAGAAGCGTATGCAACAACCACCTTAACCTTGTGCTGGCGGCGGCATACTCAAAATAACCTTTTACGCGGATTTATAAACTATACCCGGGACCTTACCGGCCGCCAGCAGTACCAGTCAGCGCAATGTACGGCGGACCAGTAAGCTGGCGGTTTACGCTAAGCCTGGCGCTTACCAGCGGAAGCGCCTATTTTGCTGGGAAAAGGCTTCGGTTACGCATGACACCTTCCTGTACTGTCGACGCCACCAGCGTACCGTCCTGCGTATAGAACTCGCCGCGGACAAAACCGCGCGCGCTGGAGGCGGAGGTGCTTTCTACGCTGTAAAGCAACCAGTCGTTGATGTTGAACGGGCGATGGAACCACATTGAGTGATCGATGGTGGCCACCTGCATTCCCGGTTCCAGAAAACCGACGCCGTGCGGCTGCAGCGCAACGGGAAGGAAATTGAAGTCAGAAGCGTAGCCCAGTAGAGACTGATGGATGCGCAGATCTTCCGGTACAGCGCCGTTGGCGCGGATCCAGACCTGACGCGTCGGTTCTGCAACGTGACCTTTCAGCGGGTTGTGGAATTCAACCGGGCGAATCTCCAGCGGCTTATCGCAAAGAAATTTCTCTTTGACCTGCGGCGGCAGCAGATGGGCCAGCTTGCGGGCGATGTCCGTTTCAGAGGGCAGCGCATCCGGCGCGGGGGCTGCTGGCATGGTTTTCTGATGTTCGTAGCCGGGTTCTGGCGCCTGAAATGAGGCGGTCATGTAGAAAATCGGCTTCCCGTTCTGAATCGCCGCCACCCGGCGGGCGCTGAAGCTATTGCCGTCACGCAGGACTTCAACATCATAGATGATGGGTTTCTGGCTGTCGCCGGGACGCAGGAAGTAGCTGTGAAACGAATGGATCAGGCGTTCTGCGGGGACGGTCTCCTTTGCCGCATATAGTGCCTGACCGACCACCTGGCCGCCAAAGACCTGACGTAATCCCAGATCCTCGCTCTGCCCGCGGAACAATCCCTCTTCGATTTTTTCCAGATTTAACAATGCCAGCAGATTGGTTAATGCCTGACTCATAATTACCCTCAATCAATGATGACTGCCTTGCGCAGCGCGTTATTGAGGCAAAGTATAACCTGGAATCGTAAGTGGTCCGATGGGTGCAATAAACTGAATAGGGACGTTTTTTCCGACGTAAATCTCCCAGGCTGCGGGATTGTTAGTTATGGATGGTTGCAACTATTCATCGCCTGTTGGTTTCAGAACCCCGCGCGAGCTTTCGTGGCGGCCAACCCGTAAACGGGGAAGAGGCGCCATCTTCACTCTTGTGAGCCGAGGCTACGCGCCAGACGAGATGATTCATTTGCTTTTAGCTGCTTCCGGCAGGTGGTAATAACCCCTGTTTCCGGCCGACAGAGGATCCCCAGAAAGCGGCATTATGCTCACCGTATCACTTTTGCTGCCGGGACGTTGCAGGCAGTAATAATCTGAATATGGCGCTTTTCCGGGCGAAAATTGAGAACTGTGCCACACTTATTCATGATGAAAATGTTTCGCCGCATTGCATTGCGGTCGAACATGCTCAAAGGGATGAAAGGAGAAAAGAATGAAATTTGCCTATATGTTAAGTGCTATAGCCGTAGCGGCTACGTTGTCTGCCTGTGCGAATAATCACAACAGCAATGCAGCGAACCAGGCGGCGCCCGATCCTTATGGCATTGCTTCACTAAGCTCCTCGCAGCAGCAGCCTAACGTATCCGGGACTATCAATATTCGCCAGCGCGTGGCGTTACCGCCGGACGCAGTATTGACCGTAACTCTGTCGGATGCGTCGCTGGCCGATGCGCCTGCGCACGTGCTGGCGCAAAAAGCGGTCAGGACCGAAGGGAAGCAGGCGCCGTTTAATTTTGTTCTGCCCTATAACCAGGCGCAAATCCAGCCTAATGCCCGCATTCTTCTCAGCGCGGCGATTACCGTTAACGGTCAGCTGATGTTCATTACCGATACCGTACAGACGGTGATTAACCAGGGCGGCAACCGTGCCGATCTGGTGCTGGTGCCGGTCCAACAAACGGCGGTACCGGTGGCGAACAACAACGTTCCGCCCGTGCAGTAACTCCACATCATGCCCCTTCTCAGGGGCATTTTTTTGTCTTCAATAAATCCAGCGGTAGTGCTGTAGATCAATATGCCCACTGCCTGACACCTGGACTCCCTCCGCTAATAGCGCCTGGCGTTGACGCTGCAGGTCCGGCCCGGTGAGAGAGATATCGCCGTGACGGTTGACCACCCTATGCCAGGGGAGAGTGGAACCTTCCGGCAGACGTTTTAATACCCCACCAACCTGACGCGCCGCGCGCGGTGAACCCGCCAGCTGAGCAACGTCGCCGTAGGTCGCCACGCATCCTTCTGGTATTGAGGCGACAATTTGCCAGACGCGCTGCGGAAAAGTATCGTGAGAATCCATGGAAGGTCCTGTTGCCGGTAAAAGTTCAGAATAAGCGTTACATCATGGGCTGTACAGCGGGTGGATTAAGCCGGGTTTACTACGGTGAATTCCAGCGCCAGACCCAGCATACTATGGGCATTTTCATGCGGCGTATTGGTTAGCAAGGCTTCAAGAAACTTTGGGCGTTAATCATCAGTTTGGCGCGCGTGGCCGGGAGCTTAAGGGGTGATATCGGATACACCACGAGACCGCTGGCTTCGATGGGAAGTTTACGTAATTCAGCGTGCTGAAGGACGCCAGAAGTTGAGTAGAGCAGCGCAACCGGGGGGACGGCCAGCAGCTGATTAGCGCTAATCGTGACAAAATCAATGAGCAGTCCCGGACGCAAAAAATGTAAACCGTGGAAGGGCACAGACACTTCAGGAATTGGCGGCATTGTCAGGGTGGTGATGAACGCGGTGATTCACTCATTTATATTCCGTTGAGATCGTGCCTTGATGATAAAAGGGGCGGTGAATAATCCACATTATGGCTGCCGGAAAGGATTTTCGCTGAGAGTGTGCTCGCAATCTCTTGAGGGGCGCGGGATCATTTACCGTGAAAAGCCTGTGGAGACGCGACTTTGCACAATAAACCAGCACCCGATCGGCGGTGGCTTGCAATTCAAGGATTCAGCAGGGATAATGCGCCAGCGCGTTAGGTAACTAGCGCTCTCAATGGGGGCTCTGTTGGTTCTCCCGCAACGCTACTCTGTTTACCAGGTCAGGTCCGGAAGGAAGCAGCCAGAGCAGACGACGTGTGTGCCGGGATGTAGCTGGCAGGGCCCCCACCCATTTCAGCGTATCCCTGGCGCGATTCGCACAAATCAGCTGCTTCATATCCCCTTCATGGTTAATATCCTTAATTAAAGTGTGAATTTATTTCGTTTCTAAAACTCCACTTTTTTATGCTAAAAATTCACTGCGTCATAAATTTGAAATTTAAGTGAAATATTATTGTCATCTTAATGTCATATATCAGGTGCAGATTACTGGTGGGAAACTGTTGTTAGATATAAGCTAAAAATATATCTCTGGATCAGCATGTTAAGTTCGTGTATTAGTTATATGATGATTATATTTCACGGGAAGCGTGACTATGACTACTGTGGTTCTGAACGTCAAAATTGATAGTGAGTTAAAAGAAAAGCTGCGTCAGTATGCGGAAGAAAATAACGAAAATTTAGGAACAGCTACGGAGAAACTACTGCTGCTGGCCTTCCAGGTAGCGGAATCAGCAGACGAGGCGGGGGTTTCGGAAGAAGATATTGATAGCCAGCACACCGAAGAGGAAGCATCTCCATTAACCCCTAAAGAAATCAAAGCATTACGTAAACTCCTGAAGAAGAAAAAATGAAACAACAACTCTCTACAGCCAGCAACTATAGCGAAGCGTGCGCCATGCTGCGTTCCGGCTATGTGAAGCATGTACGCCTGAACTGGAATATCGGTAGTGATGAGTTCTTTCGCATTGCCTCCGACTGGTGTGACACGGGCGCAAAAATTAAAAAAGATGAAGACGGTTTTATTATTTCCCTTAAAGGTTTTCCGATTCCGCGACAGCATTAATGAAAATATTTCATTTTTGTCATCGGACTGACACAACACGAAGACAAACTTGAAGCGCAATTTTATAAAAACATCTCATATGCATCACGGATGATGGCTTTTGACGGGCTGGCTCCAGCCCGTCGATATTTTATTAAATAATTTTCCGTGGGCGGAAGCTCTCTTTCTGCTCCGTAAGACTATGCCATAACGGCTGCAATATATTAAAAGCGTGACGTAGTTCATCATCCGCAAGCGTAAACGGTAAGCGTAAATAGCGGTCAAAGGCGCCCGCCAGGCCAAATCGCGTTCCTGTTCCGATGTGAATTCCCCGGCTTTCCGCGCGAACGGAAAACAGCGTTGCCAGCATCCCGGGTAACTCAACCCAAAAAGAGAGTCCTCCTTCCGGCGGCGTGAAGCGCCAGTGGGGAAAATACTCCGCCATCAGCGCGCCGCACATATCCCGACGGGTTGCCAGCATGGCGCGCCGCGACGGCAACAGCATTTTCTCATTCTCCAGCAGCCAACAGCAGGCCAGCTGCTCCAGCAGCGGGGAGCCGAGATCGAGGGAGTCCCGCGCCTGAACCAGAGATGCAATGGTGCGCGAGGATGCGCGGATCCAACCTATGCGCAAACCGCCCCAGAAGCTTTTTCCCGCAGAGCCGATGGTTATCACCGGAGCATCAGGATTATACGATGCTAAAGGCGGCGGCGGCGGGGCGTCGTACCATAGGTCGACCATCGTTTCATCTACTACCAGCGTGGTGCGGGTTTGCGCGGCGATCTCTGCTACCCGCTGGCGCGTGGGGCTATCCATACAGCGACCGGTAGGGTTATGAAAGTCCGGCATCAGCCATGCCAGCCGCGGCGCCGTTTGGGCAATTGTCGCCGCTAAACCGTCGCAGTCCCATCCCTGCTGCGGTAACGCCACGCTGACCGGGCGGCATGATGCTCCCTGAATCGCGCTAATCGCCATAGGATAAGTCGGCGCATCCACCACCACCCGATCGCCGGGCCCGGTAAATAAGCGCAAAACCAATGCCAGGCCGCTAAGTGCCCCGTTAACAATCATTACTTCATCGCTTCGGGTTGGCAGGCCGCGTTCGCTATAGCGGTGGGCGATCGCTTCACGCAGAAGCGGCAGACCCTGCTGATCGTAACCGGTATTGGCTAAGTGCTGCGGCATGATTTTCAGGGCCTGGCTGAAAGCCTGATGAATTTCAGGCCCGGCGCTGAGCGCGGCGACGGCCAGATTGACCGACGGCGAGTCCGGTTTATTGGTCTTGATCTCCACCGTCCGCTCCGGCAAAGCGATCCGCGAACCGCTTCCCTGACGGCTGTAGAGATAGCCTTCTTCCCGTAGCTGTCCAAGCGCGCTGGCAACCGTAGTACGGCTGATATTCAGCGCCGCCGCCAGCTCCCGTTCGCCGGGCAAACGGGTTTCCAGCGCAAGGCGGCCATCGAGAATCAGCAGGCGCAGCGCTTCCGCCAGCTGACGCCAGAGCGGCATGCGGGAACCGGATTCCTGCCAGTGACCGAGCAGGCGCACCAGCGATTGTGAACCAAAGCGACGAGATGACATAGCAATCCACTTTTTTAAAACTGGCCATTAATTATCAATCCATTTTTACTGATGATGAGGGGAATCGCAATTGTCCTGAGGTGGAAAATGGTACGTCGCTTGCTGCAACTTTATATTGGTCTGGTCCTGTACGGCGTGTCGACCGCGCTGTTTGTTCATGCCAATCTGGGGGCCGATCCGTGGGATGTTTTTCATCTGGGGATCGGCAACCAGTTCAATCTTGATTTCGGAACGGTGATGATTCTGACGGGCGCGGCGGTGCTGCTGCTGTGGATCCCGCTACGACAAATGCCGGGGCTGGGCACGGTAAGCAATGTGATTGTGCTGGGCCTGGCGGCAAACGCCACTCTGGCTATCCTGCCGCCGTTAGAATCGCTGGTGGCGCGTAGCCTGCTGTTGGCCGGGGCTATCGTACTGAATGCGCTGGCGACGGGAATGTATATTGGCGCAGGTTTCGGCCCCGGTCCGCGCGATGGGCTGATGACCGGACTGCATGCACGTACCGGATGGTCGCTGCGCGGCATTCGCACGGCGATTGAACTTTCCGTTCTGCTGATTGGCTGGATGATGGGCGGCAAATTTGGCGTGGGAACCGTACTCTATGCGATAACCATTGGGCCGTTGATTCAGCTCTGCCTGCCGTGGTTTCATCAGTCGGCTGCACGTAAGGCGCTGGCGAAACCGGGCGAGGCCATCTCCTGATATTAAGCTGCTATCCGCGCTGGAGACTAAACTTATCACTGCAGATACGGCCGGATTGCCCGGCGGTACTGTTCACTTCGGAGAGCATACTCATGAAGTACGTTGATGGTTTTGTTGTTGCCGTACCGGCGGAAAATAAGGAGGCATACCGCGCGATGGCGGCAAAGGCGTTGCCGCTATTTAAAGAGTTTGGCGCCATACGCGTGGTCGAGTGCTGGGCGGATGATGTCCCGGATGGCAAGCTGACCGATTTTCGTCTGGCGGTAAAAGCTGAAGATAATGAAGAGGTGGTATTCAGCTGGATTGAATACCCCTCTAAAGAGGCGCGCGATGCCGCCAACGCTAAAATGATGGCTGACCCGCGGATGAAAGAGTTTGGCGAAAATATGCCATTTGATGGAAAACGAATGATATACGGCGGGTTTTCCCCGCTCCTCGATGAGTAATTCATCTTTGCCATCCCCATAGTCGGTGGGGATGGCGATAGAAGCCCTACAGATTACGCCAGCCGTGCAGCAGCATATAGCAACCCACCACAATAATCAGCGCACCGGAAATCCACGGCGCTTTCCGTGAGAGATCGTTTAGTCCCGGCCAGCGGTTGGCGACGTGCTTCAGGCTCAGGGCGGCAATTGCGCCTGAAGCCACTAAGGTGAGCGCCAGCCCAACGCTAAAACTCATCACCAGCGTGGCTCCCAGCGAAACCTTTTTCAACTGGAGGCAAATAAGCAATACGGTAATTGACGCCGGGCAGGGGATTAGCCCGCCCGTCAGCCCAAACAAAACGATCTGTCCGGTGGTGACCCGCTGTCCGTTAAAGCGGCGGTTGATCTCCTCCGCATGCGCGCGCTGATGGGCGTCCTGCCACTCTGCGGTGGCCACCAGCGGATGCGCGTGAGGATGGTGTTGATGCGGATGATGGTGTGCATGATGGTGGTCGTGGTCGTGGTCGTGGTTATGGTTATGGTTATGGTTATGGTTATGGTTATGGTTATGGTTATGGTTATGGTTATGGTTATGGTTATGATCACGATCGCGTTGGTGTGTACGAGATTCGAGCCAGGTACGCCGCAGCATCCAGCAGGCAATCAGCACAATAAGGATCCCTGAGATCAGCTGAAACCAGGGTTCTGACGTTTGCGCATCCCAACCGCGGCCAAACCACAGGCCTGCCATCGCTACCAGCCAGACCACGGCCGTATGCGATACCGTCGCCGCTAGCCCCAGTAGTACAGCCTGCTTCAACGTTCCGCGCACTGCCACAATAAATGCCGCCATCATGGTTTTCGAGTGTCCGGGCTCCAGACCGTGCAGCGCGCCGAGCAGGATCGCGCTGGGAATGAATAGCCAGGCATTCCCCTGTTGCAGCAGTGAAGTGAAATCGTTCATAACGTGGTCCCTTGCCAAAAGTGATCTCATGCTACTCCCCCCTAGTATATAAATACTACCCCCTGGTAGAAAAATACTCCCGGGGAGTAGAGCATGGTATGCTGGCCTTGTTACATACGGGGGTCGTTAATGGAAACGATCGAGTCATCAAAGAGTGGAGCGCGTAATGTCACATACTGTTCGTCACAAGAAGATGTTATTGACCCGACTGAAGAAAATTCAAGGGCAGAGCGCTGCGCTGGAAAAAATGCTCAACCGCGAACATGAATGCGCAGAGGTTCTCCAGCAGCTGGCCGCCATTCGCGGTGCGGTAAACGGCATGATGATGCAGGTTATTCAGGGGCATTTAACGGATCATGTCGTCAAAGAGCCGGAAGAAGGCCAGCGTGAAGCTGACCTTGAAGTGGTCATGCAGGTGATTAAATCTTATCTGAAATAGGCTCAGTAGGTATTTTTCGCAGGCGGCGTTGAATACGCTTTCAGGTTGTTTTCAGCCCACAGGATAAATTTCTCCTTTGGCAGCGCTTTGCTATAAAGCCAACCCTGGGCGTACTGCACGCCGTGAACGCGCAGCCAGTCGCGCTGGCTTTCGGTTTCGACGCCTTCGGCGACGGTCGCCAGATTAAGCGCTTTCGCCATGTCAATAATATGCGGCGTCAGCGGTTTGTACTCCAGCGTATCGACAAACGATTTATCGATTTTCAGAGTGTCGACGTCCAGTTTTTGTAAATAGCTCAGGCTGGAGTAGCCGGTGCCGAAGTCATCAATAGATATACGGTGTCCGGCCTGACGATAGCCGGCGATGACGGGCAGAGTGGTTTGCGGGTCAACGAAGCCGCGCTCGGTAATTTCAAGGATGATCTGCTGAGCGCTGATACCCCAGTGCTGGAGCTGCTCCTGCAGGAGTATCGGCAGCGTTGGCGAACGCAAATCATCGACAGATAAATTGATCGAAATATGCACTTCCGGGCGCTGGCGCAGCCAGGTTCCGAGATCGGCGAAAATTTTCCGCACGATATCTTCGGTTAACCGGGTTATCAGCCGGGTCTGTTCGGCAAGCGGGATAAAAATATCCGGCGATAAATAACTACCGTCAGGCTGCCTCCAGCGGGCAAGTGCTTCCGCGCCGGCGATTTTGCCAGTCTGTAGCGAAATAATAGGCTGATAATAGACCTGTATAGCATTGGAGTTCAGCGCGTCCAGCATCCCGTAACGCGGAGAGCGCAGCCTTCGCAGCAGGCGAAGAAGCAGGAATGAGGCCAGCAGGCTGGTGCATAAACCAATCGGCAACCACAGCATTAGCTGTTGATGTAATTTTTGCTGTAGCGGTAATGTTGATGACCAGGCCGCGATCGCCAGCCCTAGTTCAGGGATGCGGCGGAGGCGATAAACGGTGCTATCAAGCGTCAAGGTTTCGACATCCAGACGCTTGATGTGCTCCCAGGCGGCGGCCTCGAGCGGTTTACTGCTGATGATAATTTGATCGCGCTTCGTGCCAAACAAGAGAGTGTGAATCTCTTCCTGGCCTGACGGAATCACATCAATAAATGAAACCGGATCGATCATCACCACATGATGTTCGCTGCCCATTGCCGTCATTTTATGCTGTAGCCCGAGATCGCTAACCGAGGTGAGCCAGGTACGATAGCCGTCGGCAGTAATATGGTCGGGAGCAGGAAACGTTACTGATACCCGATGATCTTCAAGAGAAGAGCATTGCGGAATACCTCCATGTAACCACAACACTTCCTGCACGTAGCGGTGGGTGTAGGCAATCCGCCGCATATTAAGCAGATGCTGCGGACTGCAGGTCGCGGCGGTATCGGCATCCGCTTCGTTCAGCGCCTCTCTTGCCTGATCGGCTACCTGCTGAACGCGAGCCAGTACCCGAACGGAAAAGTTGTCCAGTCCGGTATAAAACTGCGCTTTGGCCTGCTGCATTGCCAACCAAATACTCAGCGCCACCGGCAAAATAATGGCCAGTATCAGTACCCCTGTAACCAGGCTCACCTGATGCCGGGTCGTCATGAGCATTTCCTAAATTTATTAAGGGGTGCGATGAGTATACGCGAAAGATAAAAAGGACGATTAGGTAAACGGGATAAAAAGGCCCGAACCGCGAGAGAGCAGCGAATTCGGGCTAACAGTGGATGATCCGCGACGCCCGAAGCTGTAAACGGCGCGGAGAAAAACGAGGGCTGGTATGCTGGCAGCCAATAAGCATCGCCAGCACAGGTTCATATTCTAAAGCGCAATCATGACAGCCAGATGTTGCGTTTAGTGGGCATCCGGCGCGGCGATGTCGGCGCTAATCCGCAGGTCGTTTTCGTCGAACACCATGCAGTAGCGATCGTCGAAGGCAACGCTGATTTTCTGCCAGGGGCGAAAGTGAACGTCGCCTGGCAGCAGAATTTTGACGTTATCGTGGCCGTAGCACTGGCCAAATAGATAGGTGTTATTACCCAGTCTCTCGACCACTTCACATTGAAACTCAACCACGGTACCGATATTCACATCGGTAGAGAGATGTTCAGGACGAATACCGAGGGTGACGGCAGCGCCGGGCTGCAGCGGTGAGGTGGTGATATTGAGCGTCAGATTATGATCTTGCGCCATCTTCACGCTAAGCTGGCCCGGCTGCCATGCGGTAACCGTCGCGGGAAGGAAGTTCATTTTCGGCGAACCGATAAATCCCGCGACGAATTTATTCACCGGGTTGTAATACAGCGACATCGGCGATCCCATCTGCTCAACTTTGCCGTAGTTCATCACCACGATTTTATCGGCGAGAGTCATCGCTTCAACCTGGTCATGAGTAACATAAACCATGGTCGTTTTGAGCTCGTGATGGAGTTTGGCGATATGCAGGCGCATCTCAACGCGCAGTTCGGCATCGAGGTTAGAAAGGGGTTCATCAAACATAAACACCCGTGGATTACGTACAATAGCGCGGCCGATGGCAACGCGCTGACGTTGACCGCCAGAAAGTTGCTTAGGCTTACGATCCAGCAGATGAGAGAGCTGCAGCGTTTTCGCCACCATTTCAACCTGACGGCGAATTTCATCTTTTGGTACTTTGTTCACTTTCAGGCCATAGCCCATATTTTCCGCCACCGTCATATGCGGATAGAGCGCATAGGACTGGAATACCATAGCGACGCCGCGATGGGCAGGAACGACATCATTCATCACCTCATCGCCAATTAGCACTTCACCTTCGCTGACCTCTTCAAGACCGGCAATCATCCTCAGTAGCGTCGATTTACCGCAGCCGGACGGGCCGACGAACACCGCAAATTCACCATCTTCAATATCAAGATTTACCTGATGCAGCGTCACCGTACTGCCGAACCGTTTGGTGACATTCCTCAGTCGTATATTGGACATCAACACTCCCCGGATTGTTAGCCATTTTTGCCGTTGGGATTTGGGCTGCGATGCGGAATTTGTATAACGTGTAACAATTCAGCCGAACGATGCTCAACGACACTAAAATCATGCAGCGACTATAACTTCCACGGTTTTAGCGCCATACAACGATGTTTCATTTCTGCAATGATGATCACACAACGAGTAGCTTCCAGTAGTTTTATCAGCCTTCAAAGCGTAGCGTATAACAAATCAAACATGACGGATGTTTTGTTTATGAACTGCCGTTAATCAACTTGCTAAGAGATTTTCTGAAGTCACATTACTTAATAAAAACCATTAAATTGTTATACCTTCACATGAGGTTGATAATGAAAAAGAACACTCTTGCTGCACTGATCCTTACCACTCTGGCTGCCGGGCAGCTAACGAGCCTGCAGGCGCACGCGGCCGGGCAGCTCAACGTTTGGGAAGACATCAAAAAATCCGCCGGCATCAAAGCCGCAGTCGGTGATTTTGAAAAGCAGTTCAACGTTAAGGTGAACGTGCAGGAGATGCCGTACGCCCAACAGCTGGAAAAGCTGCGTCTTGATGGTCCGGCGGGCATCGGCCCGGATGTCCTGGTGATCCCTAATGATCAGCTAGGCGGAGCGGTTGTCCAGGGATTGCTATCTCCATTGACTCTGGATCAGGAGAAGCAGGAGGCGTTTACGCCTGCGTCAATCAGCGCTTTCCATATGGATAACGTGCTTTACGGCGTACCTAAAGCGGTGGAAACCCTGGTACTGATTTACAACAAAGATCTGATCGACCAGCCGCTGGATAGCCTGCAGGCGTGGTTCGACTATTCGAAGAAGCAGCGCGAAGAGGGGAAATACGGTCTGCTGGCGAAGTTCGACCAGATTTATTACAGCTGGGGCGCTATCGGTCCAATGGGCGGCTATATCTTTGGCAAAAACGATAAAGGGGGCTTCAACCCGCAGGATGTCGGTCTCAACAAACCCGGCGCAGTGGAAGCAGTCACTTTCCTGAAAAAATTCTATACCGATAAGGTTTTCCCGGCAGGGATCCTCGGTGACAACGGGTTGAACGCCATCGATTCCCTGTTCACCGAGAAGAAAGCGGCGGCGGTGATTAACGGCCCGTGGGCTTTCCAGCCATACGAAGCGGCAGGCATTAATTATGGTGTTGCGCCTCTGCCGACGCTGCCGGACGGCAAACCGATGAGCTCCTTCCTCGGCGTGAAGGGCTACGTGGTTTCGACGTGGAGTAAAGATAAAGCGCTGGCGCAGCAGTTTATTGAGTTTATTAACCAGCCTCAGTATGTGAAAGCACGCTATGTGGCGACCGGCGAAATCCCGCCGCTGAAGGCAATGATTGACGATCCGCTGATTAAGAATGACGAGAAGGCCAGCGCGGTGGCGGTGCAGTCAGCACGGGCGACGGCAATGCCAGGAATACCGGAAATGGGGGAGGTATGGGGCCCGGCGAACGCAGCCCTGGAGCTGAGCCTGACCGGTAAACAGGAGCCGAAGGCGGCGCTGGATAACGCCGAGAAGCAGATCAAGATGCAGATCGAAGCCATGCAGGCCAGCAATCAGTAATCAGGTGAAGTAACAGAACGGGAGGAGGCCCTCCCGTTTTCAGAAGGAGTCGTGTGTGATTATCAATCCCAGCGAAAATATTGCCGAAGCGCGTGGCGCAGGACGCCACGCGTGGTGCGGCCTGCTGCTGGCTATCGTGCCGGGTTTTGGTCAGTTTTATCACCGCCAGTGGTTGAAGGGGATTGTCTTCCTGGTGCTGCTGAGCAGTTTTATGAGCATTTTCTATGACTTTCTCAGCGAAGGCCTGTGGGGGTTATACACCTTAGGCGAAGAAGTCCCGCGGGATAACTCTATCTTCCTGCTGGCGGAAGGAATAATCAGCGTGCTGATTATCGCTTTTGGTTTGTTAGTCTATTTCCTCTCGCTGCGCGATGCCTGGATTAACGGTAAAAAGCGCGATGAGGGTATGGCGCTGAACAGCGTACGCAAGCAATATCAGATGCTGCTCAGCGACGGTTTTCCCTATTTGATGATTACGCCGGGCTTTATTCTGCTGGTGTTTGTGGTCATCTTCCCGATTCTGTTTGGCTTTGCGATCGCCTTTACTAACTACAACCTTTACCACACGCCGCCCGCGAAGCTGGTCGATTGGGTGGGGTTCAAAAACTTCATCAACATCTTCACATTATCCATCTGGCGCTCGACCTTTTTTGATGTCCTGCAGTGGACGGTGGTGTGGACGCTGCTGGCGACAACCCTGCAATGCACCGTTGGTGTGTTGCTGGCGATTCTGGTTAACCAGAAGGATTTGCGTTTCAAGCCAATGATCCGCACGATTTTTATTCTGCCGTGGGCGGTGCCGGGGTTTGTGACGATTCTGGTTTTTGCCGGGATGTTCAATGATTCATTCGGGGTCATTAACAACGCCATTTTGTCTTTCTTCGGCATCAGTCCGAAGGCCTGGCTGACCGACCCGTTCTGGACTAAGACGGCGCTGATCATGATGCAAACCTGGCTGGGCTTCCCGTTTGTTTTCGCCATGACCACCGGCGTACTGCAGGCGATTCCGGACGATCTCTATGAAGCGGCCACGATGGATGGCGCCAGCGCGTTTACCCGGCTGCGGACCATTACTCTGCCGCTGGTGCTGTACTCGATTGCGCCAATTATTATTACTCAGTACACCTTCAATTTTAATAACTTCAATATCATCTATCTGTTCAACAACGGCGGGCCTGCGGTGGCGGGGTCGAATGCCGGCGGTACGGATATTCTGGTGTCGTGGATCTACAAACTCACCATGTCGTCTTCGCAATACGCTATCGCGGCCACTATTACGATCCTGCTATCGATTTTCGTCGTCGGCCTGGCGTTGTGGCAGTTCCGCGCCACAAAATCCTTCAAAAATGACGATATGGCGTAAGGGAAGCAACATGGCTAAATCACCGAGTATTAAACGCGAAAAGTGGATTCGCCTGTCACTCACCTGGCTGGTGGTCATCTTTGTCTCGACGATCATTATTTACCCGCTGGTCTGGACGGTAGGGGCGTCGCTGAACGCCGGGAACAGTCTGCTGAGTACGTCGATTATTCCTGAAAACCTGTCGTTCCAGCATTACGCGGATTTGTTCAACGGCAATGTGAATTATCTCACCTGGTACTGGAACTCGATGAAAATCAGCTTCATGACCATGCTTCTGACCCTAATCAGCGTGAGCTTCACCGCCTATGCGTTCTCCCGCTTTCGTTTCAAAGGGCGGCAGAACGGACTGATGCTGTTCCTGCTGTTGCAGATGATTCCGCAGTTCTCGGCGCTGATTGCGATCTTTGTCCTTTCTCAGCTGCTGGGGCTAATCAACAGTCATCTGGCGCTGGTACTGATCTACGTGGGCGGCATGATCCCGATGAATACCTGGCTCATGAAGGGGTATCTGGACGCGATCCCCAAAGATCTGGATGAATCCGCGCGGATGGATGGCGCCAGCAGCTTCCGTATCTTTTTCGAGATCATCATGCCGTTGTCGAAGCCTATTCTGGCGGTGGTGGCGCTGTTTTCATTTACCGGTCCGCTGGGGGATTTCATTCTCTCCAGCACCATATTGCGTACCCCGGATAAGTACACGCTGCCGATTGGCCTGTATAACCTGGTCGCACAGAAGATGGGCGCCAGCTACACCACCTACGCGGCGGGAGCGGTATTGATTGCCGTCCCGGTGGCGATTCTCTATCTGGCGCTACAAAAGTACTTTGTTTCCGGCCTCACCTCAGGCAGTACAAAAGGATAACCCCATGAAAAGATTAACACCCGCGTGGCTTGCTGTTTCTCTGGCATGCTGTTTTTCCGCCGGTACGCTGGCGGCAGATGCGCTGCAAACGCAGGCGTTTAGCAATATGCCCGCTGATTTTATTAAAGGCGCGGATATCTCTACGCTGCTGGATGCGGAAAAACACGGCGCGAAGTTCTTTAATCACAACAATCAGCAGCAGGATCCGATCGCGATCCTCAAGGCCGATGGCGTGAACTACGTTCGTCTGCGCCTGTGGGTGGATCCCAAAGATGCTAAAGGCCAGCGCTACGGCGGCGGCGATAACGATCTGGCGACGACGCTGGCGCTGGCGAAGCGGGCAAAAGCGCAGGGGATGAAGCTGCTGCTTGATTTCCACTACAGCGATTTCTGGACCGATCCGGGTAAGCAGTTCAAGCCGAAAGCCTGGGAGAAGCTGGACTATCCGCAGCTGAAAACCACGATCCACGATTATACCCGCGACACGATTGCCCGCTTTAAGCAGGAGGGCGTGCTGCCGGATATGGTGCAGATCGGCAACGAAATCAACGGCGGTATGCTGTGGCCGGAAGGTAAAAGCTGGGGGCAGGGCGGCGGCGAGTTCGATCGTCTTGCTGGGCTGCTGAATGCCGCCATCGATGGACTGAAGGAAAATCTCACCGGCGGTGAGCAGGTTAAAATTATGCTTCATCTGGCCGAAGGCACGAAAAACGACACCTTCCGCTGGTGGTTTGATGAAATCAGCAAGCGTAACGTCCCTTACGACATCATTGGTTTGTCGATGTATACCTACTGGAATGGCCCGATTAGCGCGCTGAAAGCCAATATGGACGATATCAGCCAACGCTATAACAAAGACGTGATAGTGGTGGAGGCCGCTTACGCTTATACCCTGGATAACTGCGACAATGCCGAAAATAGCTTCCAGGCGAAAGAAGAAAAAGATGGTGGTTACCCCGCCACCGTCCAGGGACAATATAATTATATTCACGACTTAATACAGGCCGTTGCCGATGTTCCGCAGCATCGCGGTAAAGGTATTTTTTATTGGGAGCCGACGTGGATTGCCGTTCCGGGAAATACCTGGGCGACGCCTGCCGGAATGAAATATATCCACGATGAGTGGAAAGAGGGAAATGCCCGGGAAAATCAGGCGCTGTTTGATTGCCAGGGAAAAGCATTGCCGTCGATGAAGGTATTTAATTAATTATTCAGTTTTACACTTCAGGATGTTTATTATGAAAAAATTTGCGCCTTTGAGTCCGAAGGTTAATACGCTATTGCATGGCGCCGACTATAACCCGGAGCAATGGGAGAATTATCCGGATATTATCGACAAAGATATTGCCATGATGCAGCAGGCAAAATGCAATGTGATGTCGGTAGGGATATTCAGCTGGGCGAAGCTTGAACCTCAGGAGGGCGTATTTGAGTTTGGCTGGTTGGACAGTATTCTGGAAAAACTGTATACCGCCGGAATTCATGTCTTTCTTGCTACGCCAAGCGGCGCGCGCCCGGCATGGATGTCGCAGAAATATCCTCAGGTGCTGCGCGTTGGTCGCGATCGGGTGCCAGCCCTGCACGGCGGACGGCATAACCACTGTATGTCGTCGCCGGTCTATCGTGAGAAAACCCTGAAGATTAATACCCTGCTGGCGGAACGTTACGCGCAGCATCCGGCGGTGCTGGGCTGGCATATCTCCAACGAATACGGCGGGGAGTGTCACTGTAGCCTGTGTCAGGAGCGTTTCCGCGACTGGCTGAAAGCGCGCTATGAAACGCTGGATAATCTCAATCACGCCTGGTGGAGTACCTTCTGGAGCCACACCTATAGCGACTGGTCGCAGATCGAATCTCCGGCGCCGCAGGGAGAAGTCTCAATTCATGGTCTCAACCTTGACTGGCATCGCTTTAATACCGCCCAGGTGACCGACTTCTGCCGCCATGAGATTGCTCCGCTGAAAGCGGCGAATGCCGAACTGCCGGTGACCACCAACTTCATGGAGTATTTCTACGATTACGACTACTGGCAGCTGGCGCAGACGCTGGACTTTATCTCGTGGGACAGCTACCCCATGTGGCATCGCGATAAAGATGAAACCACGCTGGCCTGCTACACCGCGATGTATCACGACATGATGCGCAGCCTGAAGGGCGGTAAGCCGTTTGTATTAATGGAATCCACTCCCAGTGCGACCAACTGGCAGCCAACCAGTAAGCTTAAGAAGCCGGGAATGCATATTCTCTCCTCTTTGCAGGCGGTGGCGCACGGTGCGGATTCGGTGCAGTATTTTCAGTGGCGTAAAAGCCGCGGTTCGGTGGAGAAGTTCCATGGCGCGATTATCGATCATGTCGGTCATCTGGATACGCGCGTGGGCCGTGAAGTGACGAAGCTCGGCGAGATGTTAAGCCAGCTGCCAGCCGTCGTGGGCTGCCGGACGGATGCGAAAGTGGCGATTATCTTCGATCAGCAAAATCGCTGGGCGCTGGATGATGCTCAGGGGCCGCGTAATCTCGGCATGGAGTATGAAAATACCGTCAACGAACATTACCGTCCGTTCTGGGAGCAGGGGATTGCGGTTGATGTTATCGATGCTGACGTTGACCTGAGTCCTTATCAACTGGTCATTGCGCCAATGCTGTATATGGTTCGTGAGGGATTTGCCGAACGCGCCGAAGCGTTTGTGGCTAACGGCGGTCATTTAGTTACAACATACTGGACAGGGATAGTGAACGAGTCCGACCTCTGCCATCTCGGCGGTTTCCCGGGCCCGCTGCGTAAACTGCTGGGCATTTGGGCGGAAGAAATTGACTGCCTGAACGACGGCGAACGCAACCTGGTACAGGGGCTGGCGGGTAATGAAGCTGGCTTGCAGGGGCCGTACCAGGTACGCCATTTGTGTGAACTGATTCATGCTGAAAGCGCGCAGCCGCTGGCTACCTATCGCGATGATTTTTATGCAGGAAGACCGGCGGTCACCGTCAATCACTTTGGTAATGGCAAGGCATGGCACGTTGCGTCGCGCAACGATCTGGCCTTCCAGCGGGACTTCTTCTGCAGCCTGATGAAAGAACTCTCTCTGCCGCGCGCGGTTGAGGCTGATTTCCCGCCGGGCGTAGTAGCGACCGCACGCACGGATGGTGAAACCGCCTACGTTTTCCTGCAAAACTACAGCGCGCAGCAGCATCGCGTGGTTTTGCCGCAAGGCTATCTGGACTGCCTCACCGGTACGGCGCTGAATACGCCGCTGGTCTTAAATGCATGGGATTGCCGTATCCTCAGTCGTCGCGCGTAATTTTTCTCTCCCCGCGCCTGCTCCTGCGAGCAGGCGTTTTTTTATCTGCTAATCAGGAGTCTGGTATGGTGAGTTTAAAATCCTTTCTGAATTACTTCTCGCAGCCTCGTGCGGCGGTACCTTTAAGTCATGCGGAGCAACAACAGATTGATTATTTAATTCAGGCGTTTGGTGGTGAAGGCAATATTATTAACGTTGACGCCTGCATTACCCGCTTACGCGTCACGGTGAATAATCTATCGATAGTTGATTCTCAGGCCTTACAGCAGCAGGGAGCGCTTGGGGTTATTATCCTGGGGCAGCAGGTGCATGCTATTTTCGGTAAGCAGTCGGATGCTTTACGGCAATTACTTGATGAGCACTTTGCCAGCCGGAAATAAAATAAAACGGGATAACGCAATAATGAGTTATCCCGAAAATATAACAGGCATTCAATGGCAATAATCATTACCGGAGGGTAATTAACAACTTTACAGTTGGCGATAAAACAGTTAAACGGCTATTACCACCAGGCTTCGACCTGTACACCAAAGTTCCATGTATTATTGGCGGTCCGATCTTCGAACGGCTTACCATTTTCGGAATCATTCAGGTATGAAGCGAAAATTCGTAGTTCCGGGCGCGACATAAAGTCAGGTCCATCGGCCAGGCCCAGCGCAATGGTGTATTTCTCACCGGCTTGTTTGTAATCGGTATTATTTTTGTAGCTATCTTTTTGGTAGAAGCCGCCCACTTCGCCAATCAGGCGCACATATTCGGTGAACTGATACTGCCCGCGCGCCACCAGCGACAGCATGCGTGTTTTATCCGTGTAATCGGTGATGTTATCCGCGGAGCCCCAGGTCAGGACGTGGTTAATAGAGAACTTTTCAGTAATCGGAATTAAACCGGTATTGATAACGCGGTAGCCGGTGGCGTCATTGACGTAGTTCCACATGTCATACCAGCCGCCCCCCTGGGACACCATGTTCTGCGCCAGTCCTTTGTTTGCGTATTGCAGAACCGTTTTGTTGTAACCGCCCAGCATATCCTGGCTGATTTCACCGGTTAGCATGACGCCGTTTTCAGCATCATAGAGTCCGCCGTAGGTATCCTGCTTTTTAGTGGTATTCGGCATCGCGTAGTCGATACCAAATTCGGTCCAGGATCCGGCCCACGGCTTCCAGCCCGCATAGCGCAAATCAAGATAGTTAATATTGACGTTGCTATCGCCATCGACGCGGTAGTCGACGTCATTGGCATCCCCGCGGATCCAGGCAAATGAAACGGCGCCCGGACCGAGCGTATAGTTTTCGATCCCGGCGCCGGATCCGGAAATATTCCAGTATTTCGTATCGATAATGTGCAGATCGTGGCGCTGATAGTAGCGTTTGCCGCCCCAGATGACTGCATTTGGATCGCCGGGGATCAGACCTTTAATTTGCAGGTTTAGCTGCCGCAGGCCGAACTGCGCATCGTCATCAAGCGTGGTTTCATTATCGTTTGAGCCGTCAGATACCATGCTGACCATACTATCGAGGTAGAAGCTAACGTCATTCTTCTTGTAGACCTCCGATCCCAGCTCCAGCTCGCCGTAGGTATCAGATTCGTTACCCAGACGGCCAATTTTATTTTTTTGCCATTCGGCCTGGCTACCGTCGCCGGAGACCCCAACCCCGGCGCGCATATAGCCATGAAAGTCGATACCCGGGAGGGTGGCGGAAGCAGCAAACACGGATGGTGAAATCAGCGCAGCGGCCAACGCAACGGAAAGTGTGCGCAGCGTAGTGTTCATGTCTATCCTCTTATTGTTTTGTATTACGTTCACATAACCGATGTCATAAAATGCCTAAACCTGAAATCAGGCAATTGAATGATCGCCATAGTGTGATTAACTGCAAATAAAAAGGCGGGTTTTGTTACGCAAAGTGAGTCCATTCACAATTTGTAGTATTGTGAGCGTAATACTTTTTATGGCTATGGTTGGAGGAGGAATACGGCAATGAGCGTTTTTTCACATTGCCCCTGTTACAATTCAGGGATAACAACACAAGGAACCGGACCATGAAGTCTAAAAGCGCGACCTTAGAAGACGTTGCACGCCATGCGGGCGTCTCCTATCAGACCGTGTCCAGGGTACTGAACAAATCTGCTAATGTATCCAAAGCCACGCGCAGCAAGGTGGAGAAATCCATTGAGGAGCTGCGCTATGTCCCGAACCGCCTGGCGCAACAGCTGGTAGGTAAGCAAAGTCGTACCGTGGGCCTGGTCACAATTTCCCTTGCATTGCATGCCCCATCCCAGGTGGCTGCGGCGGTAAAACGCTATGCGAACGTGGAAGGTTATCAGGTGCTCATCTCCATGATTGATGAGAGCGTCAACCAAAGTATCCAGGACTCTATTAATGAACTGAAGTCTCAACTGGTGGATAAGGTCATCATCAACGTGCCGCTGGAGACTGAACAGGCCCAAAAAATAGCCGCTGATAACGATGACATCGTCTGTCTTTTTTTAGATGTCGACCCCTACAGCTCGGTGTTTAACGTTTCGTTTAATCCGGCGGACGGTACACGGGCCAGCGTCAAGTATCTCTATGAGATGGGCCATCGGGAAATCGCGTTGCTGGCCGGCCCTGAAAGTTCGGTATCGGCCAAACTGCGTTTGAAAAGCTGGATAGAAACCCTGGAGGGTTACGGGCTGGAGCCGGTAACGGTGATTCGCGGCAACTGGGACGCGCAAAGCGGCTACGCTGGCGCGCTGCAAATGCTGCGGGAGACGCCAAACTTTACCGCCGTTTTGGTAGGTAACGATCAGATGGCATTGGGCGTACTGAGCGCATTTCACCAGCACCAGGTACCGATTCCGGGAGAAAAGTCGGTTATTGGTTATGATGACACTTATGAGAGTTCGTTCTTCTACCCGGCGCTAACCACGGTTTCGCTGGATCTTGATCTGCAAGGGAAGGAGGCCGTTCGGCGCATTCTCGACAGCGGCGATAACGAAACATCACATACGTCTTCTATCCTTCCGGCTCGTCTGGTTGTACGCCATTCTACCGGGCCAAAAACGGAGCCTGGCAAAAATCTGCAGTCTATTGCTGAGCAACTCCGGGCTCTGGCGCATCAGCTAAGTCCTTAATCTGCAAAGGGCGCTCTCGCCGCCCTTTCATCCTTCTCATTCTCAGGGTTGATCTTTGTCTTTACACGGTGTACGGTATTGTTATGTTATAACATAATGATTGAGGTCGCTATGAAACCCAATATTCATCCGCATTATCGTACGGTGGTTTTTCACGATACCAGCGCCAACGAATACTTCAAGGTCGGTTCTACTATCAGAACCGAGCGTGAGATCGAACTGGAGGGCGAGACGTACCCCTACGTGACGCTTGATGTATCGTCCAAATCGCATCCGTATTACACCGGTAAGCAGAAGGCCTTCAACAATGAAGGTAGTACCGCGCGTTTCCGTCAGCGCTTTGGCGGCTTTATTGATGCGAAGAGGGACAAATAATGCAGGTGCTAAACTCATTGCGTAGCGCGAAACAACGCCACCCGGATTGCCAGATCGTGAAGCGCAAGGGGCGGCTATACGTGATTTGCAAAAGCAATCCCCGCTTTAAAGCCGTGCAGGGACGCAAGAAAAGACGTTAACGAAAGCTCCCCAGCGTACGTAACTGCTGGCCGTCGGCGCTGAAGTTGTCGGCGGCCAGCCATTGCTGCATTGCCCTGTCTATCTGTGGCCACTCGGAATCAATAATGGAAAACCAGTCGGTATCGCGGTTGTGGCCCTTTATCACCAGCGCCTGACGAAATTGCCCCTCATACTGAAATCCCAACCGCAGCGCCGCCCGGCGTGACGGTTCGTTGAGACTGTTACATTTCCACTCGTAGCGCCGATAGCCGAGCGTATCAAAGACGTAATCCATCAGCAGCCAGTGGGCCTCGGTGGCCATTGCAGTCCGGCTCAGTAAAGGCGAGAAGTGAACGTGGCCGACTTCAACAACGCCGTTGTTAGCGTCAATTCTCATCAGCGCCAGTGAGCCCACGGGCTGGTCTGTTTGCTTATCGATCACCGCGAAGTGAATGGGGTCGTTCTGCCCGGAAACGCTCTCAATCCATGCGCGGTACTCCTCTACGCTGCTGTCCGGTTCGCGCAGCAGCCATGTCCAGCTTCGGGTATCCGGGGCTAAGCGGTGGGCGTCAAACAGCGCGCCGGCATGCGTGGAGCGCAAAGGCTCTAGCCGACAAAAGCGGCCCTGCAGGTTCACCCTTTCAGGATGTGGACAGGGCTGCCAGTCGGGCAGGGCGGTGCCAACGGGCTGATCGTATTGATTAAGATGGCTCATCAGGATTTCCTTCTATGGACGAATGCTGTGAGATTAAGCGCTTATTGGTTCCATAAAAAAGGGCCATAAGAGTATATTTTCGTAGTACCACGAGGAGCCAAAATGAATATTCCTGATGATGCTTTTTTTACTCTGTTGGAGCAGGCGCTGTGCGACAGAGGGCGTGAAACCCTGCAGCGCACGCTCTATCTCCGTCTGCGAGCGGCCATTTTGCAAGGTACGCTGGCGGGCGGTAGCCGCCTGCCAGGTTCACGGGCTATAGCGCAGCGTCTGAAGCTATCGCGCAATACCGTCAACGGCGCGCTGGAGCAGCTGGCGATGGAGGGGTATCTGCTGCGTAGCCGCCAGGGGACATACGCCGCGCTTTTGAAGTCGCAGGGAGAAAAGGAGGTTGCGGCGCGCGTGATTGTGCTCCCCGAGTATCTTCAGGGATTACCCGCCGCCACGCGTCGTGATTCGCCCACGCTGCTCTTTACGCCGGGAATGCCTGCGGTTAACTACTTTCCTCTTGCTATCTGGCGTCGACTCCTTGACCGGGTATTGCGCGAGGAGGGAAGTGCATTGCTGGGCTACGGCGATGCGCAGGGGGAACTTGCATTGCGCAAAGCGATTGCCCGTCATCTGGCGCTCTCCCGGGGTATTCGCTGCGAAGCCGGGCAAATTGTGATTACGGAAGGAGCGCTGGAAGCCGTTGATTTATGTACGCATCTGCTGAGCGTTGCCGGGGAGACGGCATGGGTGGAAGAACCCGGCTATTTAGGGGCAAAAAGCATGTTTCTTAAAGCCGGGCTTCACATCAAGGGTATACCCGTCGATCGAGAGGGTATGCGGTTCGATACCGATGATGATAGCGCAGCACCGCGATTAATCTTTACTTCACCGTCCCATCAATACCCCTGCGGTACGGTGATGAGCGCCGGGCGGCGACTGGCTTTACTGGAATACGCCCGCCGTCATGACGCCTGGCTTATCGAGGATGATTACGATAGTGAATTTCGTTATAGCGGCGAACCGATTCCCGCCATGCTGGGAATGGTCAGGCAGGCGCCGGTAGTTTATCTGGGGACATTCAGCAAAACGCTTTTTCCCGCGCTGCGTATTGGCTTTATGGTGATGCCGGAGGGGCTGGCGGATGCCGCAAGAGGCGCGATTGGTTCACTGTTACGCGGCGGTCATCGTGCTGAACAGCGGGCGCTGGCGCTGTTTATCGAAGAGGGGCACTACGCGCGTCATCTTGCCGCTATGCGCCGCTTGTATCGCAAACGCCAGCAGCAGCTGCGGGAAACGCTGGCGGCAGAGCTTACTCACCCTTATGAAATATCAGGCGGCGAGGGGGGGTTACACCTGACTGTCGTCGTCGAAGACGTTGATGATGAAGCTATTGTGCAGCAGGCCCGGCGGTTTCAGCTCGCGCCCGGCGCATTAAGCCGTTTTTATCTGAATGAAAAAAAGGCGAGAAGCGGCTTTGTTCTGGGCTACGGTAATACGTCCGCATCACGCTTTCCTTCTGCGATACGGACGCTGGATCGCCTTATTGCGCAGCACCGATGCGGGTAAGGGAAAAGACATCGTAAAATGAGAGTTCGCCTTTGGTGGCGATCATTTTTTGCAGCTGAGCTTTCTGCTCGCCATCGACGCGCGGCGACTGCAGGATTCGTTCGATGAGCTGACCGGGAACAAATCGAGTGTTGTACCACTCCCCGTTATAACAAACGCGGAAGTCCAGAACATCAATATCTTCATAGCGATAGCGCGGGTAAACGTCAAAGAAAAAGAAGCCGTTCAGCAGAACAAATAGTACGATTAATAGCCAGACCGAATCTACCAGCGTTTCAGAACGCAGCATCACGATGAGTGTTGCCAGGAAAGCCGCATACATCGCGACAAAAAGCCATGGATGGTTGCGAATAAAGCTTATGCTAAAGCGCGGACGGTTATCGCGCTTCTCTTGCACATTAAGCTCATCAATGGTGCTTTTCAGCAGCCGCTGTATTTCTGTCATTTTATTCCCCAAATTCTGCCATGAGCCCCTATGCAGACGCGGCGAACAGATGCGCGTTGGGCTCAGCCTGAAGGCTATTTTATGTTGCGTAAATCCGTGGGAAAAGTAACAGATTGGTTGCGGAAAAGCATAACAGTTACCGTTTTTCGCTCTCCACCATTTTTATGATTTGAGCCGGGTTTCCGCCGACGACGGCGTTGGCTGGCACATTTTTCACCACTACGGAACCGGAAGCCACGATGGCATTGTCGCCGATAGTCACGCCAGGATTAATTACGGCCCGGCCGCCAATCCACACATTGTGGCCAATAGTGACGGGTTTTCCGTACTCTTTACCGCTATTTCGTTCAACAGGGTCAAGGGGATGCGTTGCGGTATAAATATGCACACCCGGCGCCAGCATGCAGTTTTCGCCAATATGTATCGGACACACATCCAGCATCACGCAATCAAAGTTGGCGTAGAAATTTTTCCCGAGGAAGATATTGTAGCCGTAATCGCAGCGAAAAGTGGGTTCGATATAAGCGTCGCCTGCGTGGCCTAGCAGTTCCGTCAGTAATGCTTTTCTTAATTCACGCTCTTCAGGCGCTGAATGATTGTAACGATGCAACAGTTGTCTGGCCAGTAGACGGTCGGCCTTTAGCTCAGCGTCACCAGACACATACAGCTCACCGGCAATCATTTTTTGTTTTTCTTCACTCATGGAGGCTTCCCTTATTTCCTCATTGTAGGCCGCCACAGTATAAAAAAGAAACCGGTTTCATATAGGTACAGAAACAGCTTCTGTGACCGGTGTCGCATTTATCAGCAGCATGAGGGAAGGGCGTTTTCGACACAAGAGTTCGGGCTTTCATTTGAAATAATTAGCGGATGAATTTCCAGACCGATGGCGGGATCTTGTCATACAGTTTATTCATCGTCAGTTCAGCAAGACGATGATCGGCTGCTGAGTAAAATACCGCCAGTTCATTATCAGAAAGTTCATATTTATTTTTTTCAATTACGCGCTCCAGCGTATCAATTGTCTGACAACGTCGTAAGCGCATCAAATAGTCTATTTTGGTTAATGTTTTATCAGACATAAATTCACCTTTTGATTGTAATAATATTAACAAGAAAGACTGGCCGGGTTTTCCCGACTGGCGTTCACAAAGCAGCGGAATAACCTGTTGCCTGATTTACGCCATTTCTGCAGATCTGCAGTGTTAATGCCGTAGTTGCTGAACAACACGAAAGTGTCATCCAGATATTCGTCAAGCTGAGTCACCAGCTTATTATCCTCAGCATACTTAATTTTATAATTAAGTGCGAACGCGGCAATGTGCTCGATCAATTCATTAAGCTGAAGATTGACAGCTGAGGTTGGGTCATTAACCCAGCCATGGTTGCTCTCTTCCAGGTTTGCAAGACAGTCATGATACAGGGTTTCGCAGAGAAATTTAAGCTGCGCAATATCATGTCTTTTTGGCGAGTATTCGTCCATAACGCATCCCCCTTTTTAGTGGTTTAACGACGACTATCGACACCGTTGTGGGATGAACACGACTAACAGACCTGACACATACATTGTAATCTTGCTCTTTAACTATAATCCACTCTTAAAAAGATTTCATCGTGCTATTACGAAAAATTACAATTAACGCGGTCAATTTATCTTAAATGCCTCGGTCTTTATTATATCGTGCCTTTAACTACAACGGAAAAATCGAAGACTGACCTTATATATCATCGGGTTAGCCCGTGCGTTTAGCTGACACGTTGATACAACCATACATAATGTCAGTGATTGAGAATATTCTTAGTGTAGAGTTGAGGGAGTAAAGTCAGTGAAAAAAAGGTCATAGATAAGCAGCGGTAATCATCATTAAATATTATATCTCAGGTTATAAAATAAACAATCACAATCCGTGCGTTTTAAAGTGAGACAAAGTGAAAGGGCCGCGAATGCGGCCCTTAATGGAGAGATTAATGATGCTCAACCGGATGGCTGTGCTCAATATCCTCATTTTTCCTACTGAAGCGGCGACGCACGACCACGAAGAATACCGGCACGAAGAAAATCGCCAGAACCGTCGCGGTAATCATCCCGCCCATTACGCCAGTACCTACGGCATTCTGCGCGCCGGAGCCTGCGCCGGAGCTGATAACCAGCGGCATTACGCCGAGGATAAACGCCAGGGAGGTCATCAGAATCGGACGCAGACGCATACGAACGGCTTCAAGCGTTGCCTCAATCAGGCCTTTGCCTTCTTTATCCATCAGGTCTTTGGCGAATTCAACGATCAGTATCGCGTTCTTCGCCGACAGGCCGATAGTGGTCAACAGACCAACCTGGAAGTAAACGTCGTTAGTCAATCCTCGGAAGGTGGCAGCCAGCAGCGCCCCCACAACACCGAGCGGAACGACCAGCATGACCGAGAATGGAATTGACCAGCTCTCGTACAGCGCCGCCAGACACAGGAAGACGACGATCAGCGAGATAGCGTACAGCGCTGGCGCCTGGTTACCTGACAAACGTTCCTGATATGACATACCCGTCCAGTCATAGCCGATACCGGCAGGCAGTTTACCCGCCAGCTCTTCCATCAGGTTCATCGCTTCACCGGTACTCTTACCCGGTGTCGCCTGGCCGAGGATTTCCATCGATGGCAGACCGTTGTAGCGCTCCAGACGCGGCGAGCCGTATTCCCAGCGCGAGGTTGAGAAGGCGGAGAACGGTACCATCTGTCCATCGCTACCGCGTACGTACCAGTTGCCAATGTCTTCCGGCAGCATGCGGTATTTCGCTTCGGACATGATATACACTTTCTTCACGCGGCCACGGTCAATGAAGTCGTTGACGTAGCTTCCGCCCCATGCCGCGCCAAGCGTCGTGTTGATATCGCTTATAGACACGCCAAGCGCCTGCGCTTTTTCCTGATCGATATCCACTTTGAACTGCGGAGTATCTTCCAGGCCGTTTGGACGAACGCCGCTCAATACGTCAGGGTGCTGCGCAACCATTCCAAAAAGCTGGTTACGTGCCTGGGTCAGTTTTTCATGGCCCAGGCCAGCCTGGTCGATCAGCTGGAAGTCAAAGCCCGTTGCGGTACCGAGTTCAACAATTGCCGGCAGGTTAAAGGCGAAGACCATTGCATCTTTGATCTGCGAGAAATAGCCCATCGCGCGGCCGGTAATCGCCTCAACTTTGTTCTCTTCGCCTGGACGCTGGCTCCAGTCCTTCAGAGAGACGAACGCGATACCGGTGTTTTGTCCACGACCCGCGAAACCAAAACCGTTTACGGCGAATACCGATTCAACGTTATCTTTCTCTTTGGTGAGATAGTAATTGGTCATCTCATCCAGTACTTTCTGGGTACGCTCCTGAGTTGCGCCTGCAGGCAGCTGCGCCATGCTCAGGAATACGCCCTGGTCTTCGTCTGGCAGGAACGAACTTGGCAGACGAACGAACAGCCAGGCCATTCCCACAACGATGATCAGGTACAGCACCAGATAGCGACCGGTACTACGCAGGATGTTGCCTACGCTGTCGGTATAGTGATGCGTGCTCTTATCAAACATGCGGTTAAACCAACCGAAGAAGCCAGTGGTTGCGCCATGGCTGCCTTTTTGGATTGGCTTCAGCATCGTGGCGCAAAGCGCCGGGGTGAGAATCAGAGCGACCAGCACCGACAGCGCCATCGCGGAGACGATGGTGATCGAGAACTGGCGGTAAATCGCACCGGTGGAACCACCAAAGAAGGCCATCGGGATAAACACCGCAGAAAGCACCATCGCGATACCTACCAGCGCGCCCTGAATCTGGCCCATCGATTTACGCGTGGCTTCCTTCGGCGGTAGCCCTTCCTCTGCCATTACACGTTCGACGTTTTCCACCACCACGATGGCGTCATCCACAAGCAAGCCTATGGCGAGCACCATACCAAACATGGTGAGCGTGTTTATCGAGAAACCGAACAGCGCGAGGATGGCGAACGTCCCCAGCAGTACGACCGGCACGGCAATCGTCGGAATCAAGGTGGCGCGGAAGTTCTGCAGGAACAGATACATTACCAGGAACACCAGGATGATGGCTTCAACCAGCGTTTTTACCACTTCGTGAATGGAGATCTGCACGAATGGAGTGGTGTCATACGGATAAACAATCTTCAGGCCAGAAGGGAAGAAAGGCTCCATTTTCTTCAGTTCGGCGCGAATGGCGTTTGCGGTATCCAGCGCGTTCGCGCCGGTCGCCAGTTTAATACCCAGACCAGAAGCTGGCTGACCGTTAAACTTCGCGATAACGTCATAGTTTTCACCACCCAGCTCAATGCGCGCGACATCGCGCAGACGAACCTGGGAGCCATCCTGGTTAACCTTCAGCAGAATGTTGCCAAACTCTTCAGTATTGGTCAGACGAGTTTGCGCCACGATGGAGGCATTCAGCTGCTGGCCTTTCACCGGGGGCGTACCGCCTAACTGTCCTGCTGCAACCTGGGCGTTCTGCGCTTTCAGGGCGCTGATAACGTCAACCGGCGTCAACTGGAAGTTATTAAGTTTGTTTGGGTCCATCCAGATACGCATAGCGTACTGGGAACCAAACAACTGCACGTCACCAACGCCGCTGGTACGGCTAATCGCATCTTTCATGTTGGCGGCAACATAGTCAGAAATGTCATCCTGATTCATGGTGCCGTTAGTATTAATAACGCCGACAACCATCAGGAAGCTGCTGGATGCCTTTTCAACGCTAATACCCTGCTGCTGTACTTCCTGCGGCAGCAGCGGTGTCGCCAGCGCCAGTTTGTTTTGAACCTGTACCTGAGCAATATCCGGATCGGTACCGGATTCAAAGGTCAGAGTGATGGTTGCTGTACCGGTGGAGTCGCCATTTGAAGACATGTACATCAGGTGATCGATACCATTCATGTTCTGTTCGATAACCTGAGTCACGGTGTTCTGCACGGTTTCTGCGTCGGCACCGGGGTACATGGCCGTGATGGAAATTGCCGGCGGCGCAATCGTCGGATATTGCGCTATTGGCAACTTGAGGATCGAGAGCCCCCCAGCCAGCATAATGATGATGGCGATCACCCAGGCAAATATGGGGCGATCGATAAAGAAATTAGGCATGTCTTAACGGCTCCTGTTTAAGTTAAGACTTGGTTTGTTCTGACTGAGCGTTGCCTGCGGCTTGCTGTTTTTCATCAGAAACGACTTCCTGCGCTTTTACCTGTACGCCTGGTTTGACTTTCTGCAGACCGCTAATAATGACGCGATCGCCAGTTTTCAGCCCTTCGGTGACCAGCCATTTATCGCCAATCGCCTGAGTGGCGGTAATCTGGCGAACTTCGACTTTATCGTCTTCGCCGACAACCATCGCGCTGGCATCGCCGCGCGGGGTACGGGTTACGCCCTGCTGCGGAACCAGAATCGCATCAGGATTTACGCCTTCTTCCAGGCGCGCGCGAACGAACATGCCGGGCAGCAGAGTGTGATCAGGGTTCGGGAAAATCGCGCGCAGCGTGATAGAACCGGTGGTCTGATCAACGGTAACGTCGGAGAACTCCAGCGTACCGTTCTGCGGATATTTCAAACCGTCGTTAGTGACCAGTTCAACCTTCGCTTTACCGTTCTCCTGCTGCAGTTTGCCGTTAGCCAGCTCTTGTTTCAGACGCAGAAAATCGTTGCTCGATTGAGTCACATCCACGTAGATAGGATCAAGCTGTTGCACGGTCGCCAGGGCAGTAGTCTGGCCGTTCTGCACCAGCGCGCCTTCCGTGACCGCGGATTTACCAATGCGGCCGCTGATCGGGGAGGTCACCTTAGTGTAGGCCAGATTGATGCGCGCGGTTTCAACCGCGGCTTTAGCGGCGACGACGGCAGCGTTGCTCTGCTGGGCCGTGGCTACGGCAGTATCGTAATCCTGTTGGCTAATGTACTTAGTGCCTAACAGTTTCTGGTAACGTTTAACCGTCAGCTGATCCATATTGGCGGCAGCCTGCGCTTTGGCTAAATCGCCTTTCGCGCTTTCATAGGTGGCTTGATAGGTTGCCGGATCGATTTGATAAAGAGACACGCCAGCCTGGATATCGCTGCCTTCGGTGAAGTTACGTTTCAGAATAATGCCACTGACCTGAGGACGAACTTCCGCAACGCGATAGGCGCTGGTACGGCCCGGCAGTTCAGTAGTAATTTGTAGAGGAGCGGATTTGAGCGTCACAATACCGACTTCCGGCATTTGCTGGGCTCCTTGCTGAGCCGGTTTGTCGTCACATCCTGTTAGCGCTAAGCTGCCTGAGAGCATCAGAACGACCGCCAGAGGCGTTAACCCTCTGTTTTTGTTCATATGTAAACCTCGAGTGTCCAATTTCAAATTGTTCAGTGGCTCAATCGACCACAAACCCACTGCTGTGTTTCTATTATGGTCATGCTATGGTACATACATTCACAAATGTATGTAAACGTAACCTCTGTAAACTCATCGACCTATGGCACGAAAAACCAAACAACAGGCGCTTGAGACCCGGCAACATATTCTGGATGTTGCTCTGCGTTTGTTTTCGCAGCAAGGCGTATCATCCACCTCGCTGGCCGCAATTGCAAAAGCTGCCGGTGTGACGAGGGGGGCTATCTATTGGCATTTCAAAAATAAATCGGACTTATTTAATGAAATATGGGTGCTGTCAGAAGCCAATATTAACGATCTCGAAGTTGAGTATCGGGCAAAATTCCCCAACGATCCACTGTCAGTTGTGCGAGAGATCTTAGTGTATATCCTTGAAGCCACTGTGACAGAAAAACGCAGACGGCTGATGATGGAAATCATCTTTCATAAATGTGAATTCGTCGGTGAGATGGTCACGCTGCAAGAAGCGCAGCGCATTCTTTGCCTTGAGAGCTACGACCGTATCGAACAAACATTAAAGGAGTGCATCGTCGCGAAGATGCTACCCGCCAATTTATTAACCCGCCGGGCGGCGATCCTCATGCGCAGCTATCTTTCCGGCCTGATGGAGAACTGGCTTTTGGCGCCGAACGCCTTTGATCTGCAAAAAGAAGCGCGGGATTATGTCGAAGTCCTGCTGGAAATGTATCAATTTTGCCCCTCTCTGCGCAGTTCTGAAGGACTGGACGCTTAACCCAGCTAGCGGACACCAGAGGAATGATTCCTGCTGTCCGCCGCTATTTTAGTGATAACAGAAGTGCTATTCTTCGCGCTGCGACGACCCCCGGTATTCTCCGGCTTTTGCAATCACTCATGTTAACACTATGCTGCATACTATCCGTTGGCGAAATGCCCTCTCTGCTGTAGTTCTTACCCTGATGCTTATTATCGGCTGTATTAGCGTTAATTCGGCGCTGGCGGCTGATTTACCTGAACGCTCCGAGGTCCAGAGCCAGCTCACGACGCTGAACAAGCAAAAAGATTTGACTCCCCAGGATAAGCTGGTTCAGCAGGACCTGACTCAGACGCTGGAAACGCTCGATAAAATTGAGCGCATAAAGTCGGAAACGACGCAGCTGCGCCAGCAGGTCGCTCAGGCGCCTGCAAAAATGAATCAGGCTATCGATAGCCTGAACGCGCTAAGCGATGTCCCCAACGACGAGGCGACGCGTAAAACGCTGAGCACCTTGTCGCTGCGCCAGCTGGAATCGCGTGTCTCTCAGACTCTGGACGATTTGCAAAACGCGCAAAACGATCTGGCGACTTATAATAGTCAGCTTGTTTCGCTACAGACGCAGCCGGAACGCGTGCAGAATGCGATGTATTCCGCCTCTCAGCAGCTGCAGCAGATCCGTAATCGTCTGAATGGCACGACTACGGGCGAAGAGGCGCTACGTCCTACCCAGCAGAATTTGCTGCTGGCGCAGCAGGCCTTGCTGAATGCACAGATAGATCAACAGCGTAAAAGCCTGGAAGGCAACACGGTGCTGCAGGATACCCTGCAAAAGCAGCGTGACTACATCACCGCTTACAGCAATCGACTGGAGCATCAGCTTCAGCTGTTGCAGGAAGCGGTGAATAGCAAGCGCCTGACGCTGACGGAAAAGACGGCTCAGGAAGCGGTTTCTCCGGACGAAACGGCCCGTATTCAGGCAAACCCGCTGGTCAAGCAGGAGCTGGACATTAATCACCAGCTGAGCGAAAGGCTCATTTCGGCAACGGAAACGGGTAATCAGCTGGTTCAGCGCAACATCAAAGTGAAGACCTGGCTCGATCGTGCTCTGCAATCCGAGCGCGATATTAAAGAGCAGATTTCCGTGCTGAAAGGCAGCCTGCTGCTGTCGCGTATCCTTTATCAGCAACAGCAAACGCTGCCCTCTGCGGAGGAGCTGAGCGACATGACCAACCGCATCGCCGACCTGCGCCTTGAGCAGTTCGAGGTCAACCAGCAGCGCGATGCGCTATTCCAGAGCGATGCGTATGTCGCGAAGCTGGAGGAGGGGCATAGCAGCGAGGTGAATCCCGAAGTGCATGATGCACTTCTTGAGATTGTTGATATGCGCCGGGAACTGCTCGATCAGTTTAATAAACAGCTCGGCAACCAGCTGATGATGGCGATTAACCTGCAAATCAATCAGCAGCAGCTAATGAGCGTGTCAACCAACCTGAAAGCCATCCTGACGCAGCAGATTTTCTGGGTAAATAGCAACCGCCCGATGGACTGGGAGTGGTTTAAAGCCTTCCCGGAGGCGCTGAAAGGACAGTTTAAGGCGATGAAAATCACCGTAAACTGGGAAAAGGCCTGGCCTGCGGTATTTATCGCTTTTCTGGCCGGCCTGCCGCTGCTGCTGATTGCCGGTCTGATTCGCTGGCGTCTGAACTGGCTGAAAGCGTATCAGGCTAAGCTGGCGTCGCAGGTGGGGCAACTGCGCAACGATACGCAGCTCCACACGCCGAAAGCGATTCTTATCGATCTGATTCGGGCGCTGCCTGTGGTGCTGGTCATACTCGCAGTCGGTCTGATTCTGCTGACGATGCAGCTGAATATTAGCGACCTTCTGTGGGCCTATAGCAAGAAGCTGGCGCTATTCTGGCTGGTGTTTGGCCTGTGCTGGAAAGTGCTGGAAAAAGACGGCGTGGCGGTGAGCCACTTTAATATGCCGTCACAGCTGACCAGCCACTGGCGGCGGCAGATTGTTCGCGTGAGCCTTGCGCTGCTGCCGCTCAACTTCTGGTCGGTGATGTCGGAACTGTCGCCGCTGCACCTGATGGATGACGTTCTCGGGCAGTTCGTTATTTTCCTCAACCTGTTGCTGATCGCGGTGCTGGTCTTGCCGATGTGCCGCGAAAGCTGGCGTGATAAAGAATCTCACAGCCTGCGCCTTATCACCGTTACCGTGCTATCGATCGTTCCCATCGCCCTGATGGTGCTGACGGCAACCGGCTATTTCTATACGACGCTGCGTCTGGCCGGCCGCTGGATTGAAACCGTTTATCTGGTGATGCTGTGGAACCTGTTGTATCAGACCGTGCTGCGCGGCCTGAGCGTGGCCGCGCGGCGTATTGCCTGGCGCCGCGCGCTGGCGCGTCGTCAGCATCTGGTTAAAGAGGGGGCTGAAGGGGCCGAGCCGCAGGAAGAACCGACAATTGCTCTGGAGCAGGTTAACCAGCAAACGCTGCGTATTACGATGCTGGTGATGATCGCGCTGTTTGCGGTCCTGTTCTGGGCGATTTGGTCGGATCTCATCACCGTCTTCGCCTATCTCGATAGTATTACGCTGTGGCATTACAACGGTACCGAAGCCGGGGTCAGCGCCGTGAAAAGCGTTACCATGGGGAGCCTGCTGTTCGCGATTGTCGCTTCGATGGTTGCCTGGGCGTTAATTCGCAACCTGCCGGGACTGCTGGAAGTGCTGGTGCTGTCCCGACTAAATATGCGCCAGGGTGCGTCTTATGCCATTACGACAATCCTTAATTACGCCATTATCGTTATTGGCGCGATGACGGTATTTGGCGCTCTGGGCGTCTCATGGGATAAACTACAGTGGCTGGCAGCGGCGCTGTCGGTTGGTTTAGGTTTCGGCTTACAGGAAATATTCGGTAACTTTGTTTCCGGTCTGATTATTCTCTTTGAGCGCCCGGTGCGCATTGGCGATACGGTGACCATTGGCACCTTCTCCGGCACCGTCAGCAAAATCCGCATTCGCGCCACGACCATCACCGATTTTGATCGTAAAGAGGTGATTATCCCCAATAAGGCCTTCGTGACTGAGCGTCTGATTAACTGGTCGCTCTCCGATACCGTCACCCGCGTTGTCATCCGCCTTGGCGTAGCGTACGGTTCTGACCTGGATAAGGTTAAAGAAGTGCTGCTTAAGGCCGCGCACGAGCATCCGAAAGTGATGCAAGAGCCCGCGCCGTCGGTTTTCTTTACCACTTTCGGCGCCAGTACGCTCGATCATGAACTACGACTATACGTGCGCGAACTTCGCGATCGCAGCTATGCGGTGGATGAGCTTAACCGGGCGATCGATCGTTTGTGTCGTGAGAACAATATTGATATCGCCTTTAACCAGCTGGAGGTTCATCTTCGCAATGAGAAGGGCGATGAAGTCACCGAGGTGAAGCGGGATAAAGGCGACGATGCCACTCCGGCGATGAGCTAAGCATGGCGGGGCGGTAAATACCCGCCCCGCAGATTTTAATGGCTGAGCGAGGAGAGTTCTTCCTGGCTCAGACCCGTCAGCTCCATCACCATCTTAGGATCCTGCCCGCTGGCGAGCATTTTCAGCGCAATGCTGTGCGAGATTTCTTTACGGCCTTCCTGTCGACCCTCCAGTCTGCCTTCTCTTCTCCCTTTTTTACGACCTTTCTCTTCCAGCCATTCGGCAATCGCCAGCAGCGCAATCAGTATCGGTTGCAATTCGGCCAGATCGCGCTGGCGGATATGCTTCTGCAACAGTTCCAGCATCGCCATACGCTGGTGGAGGATGAATTGATTAACTGGCATAACGGTCAGGTCCACCAGTGGAAAATCACCGCCGTACAGCGCGCTGGTAAGCTCAGGATGGTCAAAGAGATGATGCCAGTTGAGCGTATGCGGCCAGGGACTGACGGCGCCGTGATAAAACAGAATGGGGACCACAAGGGGCAACGTATCGTGGCCAGCATCAAGGTGACGCTGTATGGCTACGAGCGTATAGCGCATCAGGCGAAAAGCCATGAACTTGTCCGGAGAGCTTTGATGTTCAATCAGCGCATAGATATATCCGGCGCCGTGCCGCGTTTGCAGAGAGTAAAGTATATCTGAGTAGCTGGAGCGCAGGTCTTCTTCGATAAAACTGCCTGAAGCCAGCTGCAGCGTACTAAGATCGCAGATACTTAAAAACTGCGCCGGGAGGTAAAGCTGTAAAAAATCGCGGGCGACCTCTTTCTGAGTCAACATTTGACGAAAAATGGCATCGTGCGGCGTACGTGAGAATCTTTCCATGAGCATTTATCCGTTTTGGTAAGGGCAGGCGATGACTCTGCCACCCCCAACGATCCGGCAACAGGCTACTCCGGCGCGTTTTGCGAGGCCTCTTCCGCACTTTTTACTTTGTTTTCATAATCGCGACGGATAATCTCCAGCGCAGCTAGCACGGTTTGCGCAGGGACATTATTTTCCTCAAGCAGCATGATTAAATCGACGGCCAGCTTGACCTCGTCAGGCGCATTTTCCAGCGACATCTTTCTTCCTCCACTTAACGTGTTAATCGGGCCAGCCTGTTTTCAATTTTTTCCAGCGCGTCGCGACAGCGGGCAAGGCGTGCGGCGTAGGCGTCAACTTCTTTTGCCAGCCGCTGCTGTTCATCAAGAGAGGTGGCTTGCGCCAGCTGTCTCTGGCGATCGTTGCGCATGGCCAGCAGACGCCGTTCATATTCCTGATGCTGGATACGCCGGCGCTGCCAGCGGCTAAGCGTCGGCGAAGCGCTATCCCAGGCGCGTAACGACCAGGTGGCCGTTTCCCGGCTAATGGCGGCGATTTGGGCCACAAGATGTTCCGCCAGCCAGGCAACCTGGGGGAGCTGCTGGCGTTCGACCGCCAGCTTTAACTCCGTTAAACGATCGCTGGCCTCATTGAGATAAGCCTGCATCTGCGTGCTGCGGGTCCGAAACAGCTGGCGATCGAAACGCGGGCTGAGGGTCGCGTGATTCGCCATTGGCGCTACCCGGACGGCCAGCTCCGCAAGCTGATTTTCCAGCGAATGTAAAAGCCGGGTGGTTTTCAAATAACTCCTCCATCCCCTGATAAGCAACTGTGCTACATTAGCGTTATCTTCTTGATAACGATTCGCATTATGCCACGTATTATTTTGATCATCATTGGCTGGCTGGCGGTAGCGCTGGGAACGCTGGGCGTATTTTTACCGCTACTGCCGACGACGCCTTTTATCCTGCTTGCCGCCTGGTGCTTTGCGCGCTCGTCGCCGCGTTTTCACCACTGGCTTTTGTACCGCTCATGGTTTGGCGGTTACCTGCGTCACTGGCAGAAATACCGCGCCATGCCGCCGGGAGCGAAGCCGCGCGCGATAGCGATGATTTTGCTGACCTTTGCTATTTCCCTGTGGCTGGTTAATCTTACCTGGGTGCGCATCTTGCTGCTGATCATTCTGGCCTGTCTGCTGATATTTATGTGGCGCATTCCGGTGGTTGATGCAAAGCAACAAAAGCACTGATGCGCAATAATGATGGTTGCAATTGTCGCTGACAGCCAGTAAATTCTGGCGTTTTCGAGCGCGGGTAAGCCTGGTCAAAGGTTAAACAAATGTTTCTTTGGCCCATTTGGCATGCCCGTGAGTAATACCGTTTTAATCAGGCATACACTTATGACCGCAACAGCACAGCAGCTTGAATATCTGAAGAACAGCATCCAAAGCATCCAGGACTATCCGAAACCTGGCATCCTTTTCCGTGATGTCACCAGCTTGCTGGAAGACCCGAAGGCCTATGCGCTCAGCATTGAACTGCTGGCCGAGCGTTATAAAGACGCGGGTATTACCAAAGTGGTGGGCACCGAAGCGCGTGGCTTCTTGTTTGGCGCACCGGTTGCGCTGGCGCTGGGCGTAGGCTTTGTTCCGGTACGCAAGCCGCGTAAGCTGCCGCGTGAGACCATCGCAGAAAGCTACGAGCTTGAGTACGGCACCGATCAGCTGGAAATCCATGTCGATGCGATCAAAGAAGGCGATAAAGTCCTGGTGGTTGACGATCTGCTGGCAACCGGCGGCACCATCGACGCCACCGTGAAGCTTATCCGTCGCCTGGGCGGTGAAGTGCACGATGCGGCTTTTATTATCAATCTGTTCGATCTGGGCGGCGAGCAGCGTCTGGAAAAACTGGGAATTAACTGCTATAGCCTGGTCCCTTTCCCGGGTCACTAAGCAAATCCCTCCACATAGCCTCGCTGATTGAGCGGGGCTGTGATAGCATGACCCCCTCGTGATTTCACCTTCCAGCGTTTCAGAGCCAGCCCATGAGTTATCAGGTCTTAGCCCGTAAATGGCGCCCACAAACCTTTGCTGACGTCGTCGGCCAGGAACATGTGCTGACCGCACTGGCGAACGGCTTGTCGTTAGGGCGCATTCATCATGCCTATCTCTTTTCCGGCACCCGCGGCGTGGGTAAAACCTCTATCGCACGCCTGCTGGCAAAAGGATTAAACTGTGAAACCGGTATTACCGCCACGCCATGCGGCGTCTGCGATAACTGCCGTGAAATAGAACAGGGGCGCTTTGTCGATCTGATAGAGATCGATGCCGCTTCGCGCACCAAAGTCGAAGATACCCGCGATCTGCTGGATAACGTGCAGTACGCGCCGGCCCGCGGTCGCTTCAAGGTCTATCTGATCGATGAAGTCCATATGCTTTCGCGCCACAGCTTCAACGCGTTGTTAAAAACGCTGGAGGAGCCGCCGGCGCACGTAAAATTTCTGCTGGCGACCACCGATCCGCAGAAGCTGCCGGTGACCATTCTTTCCCGCTGCCTGCAGTTCCATCTTAAGGCGCTGGATGTCGAACAGATTCGCCATCAGCTTGAGCATATCCTCGGCGTCGAGCAGATCGCTTTCGAACCGCGCGCGCTGCAGCTGCTGTCGCGCGCGGCGGATGGCAGCCTGCGCGATGCATTAAGCCTGACCGATCAGGCTATCGCCAGCGGCGACGGCCGTCTGACGGCTGAATCCGTTAGCACCATGCTCGGTACGCTTGACGACGATCAGGCGCTCTCGCTGATTGAAGCGCTGGTGGCCGCCGATGGCGAACGCGTCATGGCCGGCGTCAATGAAGCTGCCGCTCGCGGCGTGGAGTGGGAGGCTTTGCTGGTGGAAATGCAGAGCCTGTTGCACCGCATTGCAATGGTTCAGCTGTCGCCGTCGGCGCTGGGGGCGGATATGGCCGCGATAGAGCTACGCATGCGCGAACTGGCGCGGACGGTGCCGCCTACCGATGTTCAGCTGTACTATCAAACGTTATTAATTGGCCGTAAAGAGCTTCCATACGCGCCGGATCGCCGGATGGGCGTTGAGATGACGCTTCTGCGTGCGCTGGCGTTCCATCCGCGTATGCCGCTGCCGGAACCGGAGGCGCCGCCGGCACAGGCTATTCAGGCCGCCCCTGCACAGCAGTCCGCCCCGGCATCCGCTCCGCCGCCGCCGCCGCCGCAGAATTTGCCGCAGACCACCAGCCAGATGCTGGCGGCACGCAGCCAACTGCAGCGCAGCCAGGGAGCGCCCTCCCCAAAAAAGAGTGAACCGGCAGCCGCTTCCCGCGCGCGGCCGGTGAATAACGCTGCGCTGGAACGACTGAGTTCGATTACTGAACGCGTACAGGCGCGTCCGGCTGCTGCTGCGCTGGAAAAAGCGCCAGCGAAAAAAGAAGCTTATCGCTGGAAATCGACGACGGTTGTTGAAACCGTGAAAGAAGAAGTGGCGACGCCGAAGGCGCTGAAAAAAGCGCTGGAGCATGAAAAAACGCCGGAACTGGCGGCAAAACTGGCTATTGAAGCGGTCGAGCGCGATAGCTGGGCGGCGGAAGTCAGCCGGCTTGCGGTGCCAAAGCTGGTGGAGCAGGTCGCCCTCAATGCCTGGAAAGAGCAGGAGGGCAACCGCGTCTGCCTGCATCTTCGCCCGAGCCAGCGGCACCTGAATTCGGCGGGCGCGCAGCAAAAGCTGGCGGAAGCGCTCGGTATTTTGTACGGTACGCCGGTTGAATTGACCATCGTGGAAGATGATAATCCCGCGATGCGCACGCCGCTTGAGTGGCGGCAGGCAATTTATGAAGAAAAGCTCGCGCAGGCGCGTGAAGCGATTATTGCGGATAATAACATTCAGACGCTGCGTCGATTTTTCGATGCGGACCTGGATGAAGAGAGTATTCGCCCCATTTGATTGCAAGTCTGACTTGCGGTCAGCATCCTTAACGATGACCTACTGAGAGAGAAGCCTATGTTTGGTGGAAAAGGCGGTCTGGGTAACCTGATGAAGCAGGCCCAGCAGATGCAAGAAAAAATGCAGCAGATGCAGGAAGAAGTCGCTCGACTGGAAGTGACCGGTGAATCCGGCGCAGGCCTGGTCAAAGTCACCATCAACGGCGCGCATAACTGCCGCCGCGTTGAGATCGACCCGAGCCTGCTGGAAGACGACAAAGAGATGCTGGAAGATCTGGTGGCCGCTGCGTTTAACGATGCCGCCCGCCGCATCGAAGAGACGCAGAAAGAAAAAATGGCGTCTGTGTCCGCCGGTATGCAGCTGCCGCCAGGCTTTAAGATGCCGTTCTGATGCAAACCAGTCCGCTGTTAACGCAGCTTATGGAAGCACTGCGCTGCCTGCCGGGCGTCGGCCCGAAGTCGGCGCAGCGCATGGCGTTTACCCTGCTGCAGCGCGATCGCAGCGGCGGGATGCGCCTGGCGCAGGCGCTGACGCGCGCGATGTCGGAAATCGGCCACTGCGCCGATTGCCGCACCTTCACCGAGCAGGAGGTATGCAATATTTGCAGCAACCCTCGGCGGAAGGAAAACGGCCAGATCTGCGTGGTAGAGAGCCCAGCGGATATCTACGCTATCGAGCAGACCGGGCAGTTTTCCGGTCGTTATTTTGTGCTGATGGGCCATCTGTCGCCGCTTGACGGCATTGGGCCGGATGACATTGGGCTCGATCGCCTGGAGCAGCGTCTGCGTGACGAATCGATGCAGGAAGTGATCCTCGCAACCAACCCAACGGTTGAAGGGGAGGCGACCGCGAACTATATCGCCGAGCTTTGCGCGCAGTATGGCGTAGAGGCGAGCCGTATCGCTCATGGCGTACCGGTCGGCGGCGAGCTGGAAATGGTTGACGGCACAACGCTGTCACACTCTCTTGCCGGACGGCATAAGATTCGTTTTTAATCAAACGGAGGCGCTTTTCGGGGCCTCCGCTTGAAAACGTCTTCCTCTGTCCCCATCTCACCCTCAACGGTTTTTTTACCATTAACAATGGCATTGTTGAGGTTGATTTAGATGAAAGGACAAGAAACTCGTGGTTTTCAGTCAGAGGTTAAGCAGCTTCTGCACCTGATGATCCATTCTCTTTATTCCAACAAAGAAATTTTCCTGCGTGAGCTGATTTCCAACGCCTCCGATGCGGCCGACAAGCTGCGCTTCCGCGCGCTGTCCCAGCCGGATCTGTATGAAGGCGACGGCGAACTGCGCGTGCGTGTTTCATTTGATAAAGACAACCGCACCCTGACCATTGCCGATAACGGCATTGGTATGAACCGCGATGAAGTGATTGACCATCTCGGCACCATCGCCAAGTCCGGCACCAAAGCATTCCTTGAGTCCATGGGCTCTGACCAGGCGAAAGACAGCCAGCTGATTGGCCAGTTCGGCGTGGGCTTCTATTCAGCGTTTATTGTCGCCGATAAAGTCACCGTACGTACCCGCGCGGCGGGAGACAGCGCAGAAAATGGCGTATTCTGGGAGTCCGCCGGCGAAGGCGAATATACCGTTGCCGACATTAACAAAGCCGATCGCGGTACCGAGATCACGCTGCACCTGCGCGAAGGCGAGGATGATTTCCTCAACGACTGGCGCGTGCGTTCGATCATCAGCAAATACTCCGATCACATCGCGCTGCCGGTGGAAATTGAAAAACGCGAAGAAGTGGACGGTGAAACCGTCATTACCTGGGAGAAAATTAACAAAGCCCAGGCGCTGTGGACGCGCAATAAGTCGGAAATCAAAGACGACGAGTACAACGAGTTTTATAAGCATATTGCCCATGACTACAGCGATCCGCTGACCTGGAGCCACAACCGCGTTGAAGGCAAGCAGGAGTACACCAGCCTGCTGTATATCCCGTCGCAGGCGCCATGGGATATGTGGAATCGCGACCATAAACACGGCCTGAAGCTGTACGTACAGCGCGTTTTCATCATGGATGACGCTGAGCAGTTTATGCCGAACTACCTGCGCTTCGTCCGCGGCCTGGTCGACTCCAACGATCTGCCGCTGAACGTGTCGCGTGAAATCCTTCAGGACAACAGCGTGACCCGCAATCTGCGCACTGCGCTGAGCAAGCGCGCCCTGCAGATGCTGGAAAAACTGGCGAAAGACGACGCGGAAAAATATCAGACCTTCTGGCAGCAGTTTGGCCTGGTGCTGAAAGAAGGCCCGGCGGAAGACCACGCTAACCAACAGACCATTGCTAAACTGCTGCGTTTCGCCAGTACCCATACCGATTCCGCCGCGCAGACCGTGTCGCTGGAAGAGTACGTCTCCCGCATGAAAGAAGGGCAGGAGAAGATTTACTACATTACCGCCGACAGCTACGCCGCCGCGAAGAGCAGCCCGCATCTGGAACTGCTGCGTAAGAAAGGCATTGAAGTGCTGCTGCTTTCCGATCGCATCGACGAGTGGATGATGAGCTATCTGACCGAGTTCGACGGTAAGCCGTTCCAGTCGGTGGCGAAAGCCGATGAGTCGCTGGATAAGCTGACGGACGAAGTGGATGAAACCACAAAAGAAGCTGAGAAGGCGCTGGAGCCGTTCGTTGAGCGAGCCAAAACGCTGCTCGGCGACCGGGTGAAAGAGGTTCGCCTGACCCATCGTCTGACCGATACGCCGGCCATCGTTACCACCGACGCGGATGAAATGAGCACCCAAATGGCGAAACTGTTTGCCGCTGCGGGCCAGGCCGCGCCGGAAGTGAAGTACATCTTCGAACTGAACCCGCTGCATCCGCTGGTAAAACGCGCGGCGGACACTCAGGATGATGCGCAATTCGGCGAGTGGGTTGAGCTGCTTCTCGATCAGGCGCTGCTGGCCGAGCGCGGTACGCTGGAAGATCCGAACCAGTTTATTCGCCGCATGAACCAGCTGCTGGCGTCGTAATCTTTCCCCTCAGCCTCACCCTCTCCCTGTCAGGGGAGAGGGGACTTGCCCGGCATTGACATGCTGGCGCGGAGGCTGTCATCGTTTAGCCTGCTTCTCCCTGTTCCCCTGCTGGCTCCGGCGCGTGTTTTCTTCCTTGCCCTGCGGGAGAGGAGCGGAATGAGGGCAACAAAACGCACTCTACGTAAAATATCTCACCATTAACCGTTTCAGCCGCCCCGCCTTCCTTGAGCCATCCGCGTTCTGGTGGTATGGTTTAGCGTTTTTTGAAATATTGAATCAACTTTTGAGGGGATTTTCGTAATGCGTATTATTCTGCTTGGCGCTCCGGGCGCGGGTAAAGGAACTCAGGCTCAGTTCATCATGGAGAAATACGGTATTCCGCAAATCTCCACCGGCGACATGCTGCGTGCCGCGGTGAAGTCAGGCTCCGAGCTGGGCAAAAAGGCGAAGGATATTATGGACGCCGGTAAGCTGGTCACCGACGAACTGGTTATCGCCCTGGTCAAAGAGCGTATTACTCAGGAAGATTGCCGCAACGGATTCCTGCTGGACGGCTTCCCGCGCACCATTCCCCAGGCTGACGCCATGAAAGAAGCGGGCATTGCCGTAGATTACGTACTGGAATTCGATGTTCCTGATGAACTGATCGTTGACCGCATCATCGGCCGTCGCGTTCACGCTGCTTCCGGCCGCGTTTATCACATCAAATTTAATCCGCCGAAAGTCGAAGGCAAAGACGACGTGACCGGCGAAGAGCTGACCACCCGTAAAGACGACCAGGAAGAGACCGTGCGTAAGCGTCTGGTTGAGTATCATCAGATGACGGCTCCGCTGATCGGCTATTATCAGAAAGAAGCCGAAGCGGGCAATACCCAATACGCGAAAGTTGATGGCACCAAAGCGGTGGCGGACGTTCGCGCCGAACTGGAAAAAATCCTCGGTTAATTCCGTTAGTTCTCATCCCGCAGCGGCGGGGTGAGAACTCCTCTCATTTTACCTTTTTCTATGATTGGTTCCGTTTAGCGCCATTTCAGCTACAATTGTCAGCGATTCAAATGGTTAAGAGGCGGTAATGCATCAGACGAAAACAGGTATCTTATTAGCCAATTTAGGCACTCCCGATGCGCCCACGCCCGACGCGGTTAAGCGCTATCTACGACAGTTTCTTAGCGATCGGCGCGTGGTGGATACCTCCCGTCTACTGTGGTGGCCGTTGCTGCGCGGCGTGATACTGCCCCTGCGCGCCCCCAGGGTCGCTAAGCTCTATCAGTCCATCTGGATGGAAGACGGCTCGCCGCTGATGGTCTATAGCCAGCAGCAGCGGCAGGCGCTGGCCGCGCGGCTTCCGGATACGCCGGTGGCGCTGGGGATGAGCTACGGCTCGCCGTCGCTGGAGAGCGCGGTGGATGAACTGCTGGCGCAGGGTGTGGACCACATCGTGGTGCTACCGCTCTATCCGCAATACTCCTGCTCTACCGTGGCGGCGGTCTGGGATGAGCTGGGGCGTATCCTCGCCAGAAAGCGCGCGATTCCCGGCATCTCTTTTATTCGCGACTATGCCGATGATGTGGACTACATTCACGCGCTGGCCGCCAGCGTACGCGCTTCGTTTGCGGTGCACGGCGAGCCGGATTTACTGCTGCTCTCCTATCATGGGATTCCACAGCGTTACGCTCAGCAAGGGGATACCTATCCTCAGCGCTGTCGCGATACCACTCGTGAGCTGGTTTCAGCCCTTGGTCTGTCGCCTGACCGGGTCATGATGACTTTTCAGTCGCGCTTTGGTCGTGAGCCGTGGCTGACGCCCTATACTGACGAAACGCTGAAAATGCTCGGTGAGAAAGGGGTGAAGCATATTCAGGTTATCTGTCCCGGCTTTGCTGCCGATTGCCTGGAGACGCTGGAAGAGATCGCGGTGCAAAACCGGGAAATCTTCCTTGAAGCCGGCGGCCAGCAATATGAGTACATACCGGCGCTTAATGCGGACACCGCGCATATTGAAATGATGGTCAACCTGACGGCGAAATATCGCTGATCGCGCGTGCGGCGGGGAGTATGCTACTATTCCCCGCTTGTTCACTGTCAATAAATCGCCACTATGAAATTTCCCGGTAAACGCAAATCCAAACACTATTTTCCCGTCAACGCTCGCGATCCGCTGCTGCAACAAATTCAGCCGGACAATGAGTCTAACGTCGCCTGGGTCGTCGGCATCGATCAAACCCTGGTCGATATCGAAGCGAAAGTGGATGAGGCGTTTATCGTACGCTACGGCCTGAGCGCCGGGCATTCGCTGGTGATTGAGGATGATGTCGCCGAAGCGTTGTACCAGGAACTGGTCCGCAACGATCTGATTACCCACCAGTTTGCCGGTGGTACCATCGGAAACACCATGCACAACTACTCGGTGCTGGCGGATGACCGCTCGGTTCTGCTTGGCGTCATGTGCAGCAATATTGAAATCGGCGGCTACGCCTATCGCTACCTGTGCAACACCTCCAGCCGTACCGATCTGAACTACCTGCAAGGCGTGGATGGCGCGATTGGTCGCTGCTTTACCCTTATTAGCGACTCCGGCGAGCGCACCTTTGCGATCAGCCCCGGCCATATGAATAAGCTCCGCCCGGAAAGCATTCCGGAAAGCGTGATCGCCGGCGCTTCCGCGCTGGTGCTGACCTCCTACCTCGTCCGCTGCAAGCCGGGTGAGCCGATGCCGGACGCGACGATGCAGGCCATCAAATATGCGAAAAAGCACGATGTACCGGTGGTCCTGACCCTGGGGACTAAATACGTTATCGCTGATAATCCGGCGTGGTGGCAGGCGTTCCTCAAAGAACACGTTTCTATTCTGGCGATGAACGAAGAGGAGGCGGAAGCGCTGACCGGACTATCCGATCCGCTGCTGGCTTCCGACAAGGCGCTGGAGTGGGTTGACCTGGTACTGTGCACCGCCGGGCCCGCCGGGCTGTATATGGCCAGTTTTACCGAGGATGAGGCTAAGCGCAAAACGCAGCATCCGCTGCTGCCTGGCGCGATTGCCGAGTTTAACCAGTATGAATTCAGCCGCGCGATGCGCCACCAGGACTGCGAGAATCCGCTGCGTATTTATTCGCATATCGCACCCTATATGGGCGGGCCGGAGAAGATCATGAACACCAACGGCGCCGGCGACGGCGCGCTGGCGGCACTGCTGCACGACATCACCGCTAATAATTATCATCGCAATAACGTGCCGAACTCCAGCAAGCACAAATGCAAATGGCTGACCTATTCCTCGCTGGCGCAGGTGTGTAAATACGCTAACCGCGTGAGCTATCAGGTGCTGAACCAGCATTCACCGCGTCTGACCCGCGGCCTGCCGGAGCGTGAAGATAGTCTGGAAGAGGCCTACTGGGATCGTTAAGCCGGTAAATAAAGTCGGCCCCGGGGAGTCGGGGCCGGAAGCATTAACCGGTAATAAGCTCGCCGGCTGGCGGCGTTTCAAGCAGCTTAAGCATGGCGCGGGCGATTTCTCGCTCGCCCATCACTACCTGGTTGGCGCCGCGTTCAACAATATATTCCACCTCATCGTCGTAATGCGCGCGCGCGATGATCTCGATATTCGGGCACTTCTCGCGCGCTGAGGCCACGATCTCTCCGGCCTCGTAACCGTTAGGGATGGTGAGCAGTAGCCAGCGCGCGCAGTCCAGATGCGCCAGATTCATTATCTCTTCATTGGCGGCGTTACCTAAAACTGCGCGAATACCCCGCGCGCGCAGTTCGTCAACGCGGGTGCGCGATGTTTCGATAACTACCAGCGGTATCCCCTGAGCCATCAGTTTTTCACCAAGCAGGCTCCCGACGCGACCGAAACCGACCAGCAGCGCATGGTTACAGATATCAACGGGGATCTGTTTCTCATCTTCCAGCACTTCTTCCAGCGTCTGTTCGTCCAGCGTCTCCGTTTTATCGAGGTATTTTTCCAGCAGGGTAAACAGGACCGGGTTGAGCATGATGGAGATAATGGCGCCGGCAAGCACCAGGTTCTGCCCGGCCTGCGGCAGCAGATCCAGCGCCATTCCCAGACCAGCAAGAATAAAGGCGAATTCACCGATTTGCGCCAGACTGGCGGCAATGGTCAGGGCAGTGCGCGGCGAGTGGCCGAACATCCGCACCAGGAAGAAGGCGGCAGCCGATTTACCGAAAATGATGATAGCCAGCGTCGCCAGTACTGCCAGCGGCTGCTCAAGCAGAATCATCGGGTCGAACAGCATTCCGACGGAGACAAAGAACAGCACGGCGAAGGCGTCGCGCAGCGGCAGCGTATCGTGGGCCGCGCGATGGCTGAGCTCGGATTCATTGAGCACCATACCGGCGAAAAAGGCGCCGAGGGCGAAGGAGACGTCAAATAGCTCAACGGCGCCGAAAGCGATGCCGAGCGCTAACGCCAGTACCGACAGCGTAAACAGCTCGCGTGAACCGGTTGCCGCGCTGCGCGACATAATCCACGGCACCAGGCGGCGGCCGACGAGCATCATAATGGCGATGAAGGCGACGACTTTGCCGATGGTAATACTCATATCGAGGGCCAGAGAAGCCAGGCCCACGTCGCCTTTCTCGGTCATGCCGGCAACCGCCGGCAGCAGCACCAGCGTCAGAACCATCACCAGATCTTCAACAATCAGCCAGCCGATGGCGATTTGCCCCCGCTGGCTATCAATAAGCTGCCGTTCTTCCAGCGCGCGCAGCAGCACCACGGTACTGGCGGTAGAAAGACACAGACCAAAAACGATACCGGTCATTAACGACCAGCCCAGCATGGCAGAGAGCGCCATACCCAACAGGGTCGCTACGGCTATCTGGGCGATAGCGCCCGGGATGGCGATGGCCTTAACCGCCATCAGATCTTTTAAGGAGAAATGCAGACCCACGCCGAACATCAGCAGGATCACGCCGAGCTCGGCCAGTTCCGGCGCCAGCTTGGTATCAGCAACAAAACCTGGGGTAAAAGGTCCGGCCAGCACGCCCGCTAATAGATATCCCACCAGAGGAGAAATACGTAGCTTATTGGCAATCATGCCGAGAATAAAGGCGAGCACAAGGCCGCCGACAATGGTGGTGATTAGCGGTGTTGCGTGGTGCATTCCGTCTCCTTGCAGTGGTGAGCTGATCCATTTTCGGTACATACCCGTCATGCTTCAATTTGCATGGGCGTAGGCTTTATTACTTAGCTCATCCATGAGCCTCGCCCTTGGGGGCCAGCGCCAGCGCTGTTCAAGGCACAAGTGGCTTGTCCTGCAACTTGAATGAATTAGGGTATAAAACCAAAAAACCGAATAATAGTTTATGACACTTTCAGCGGTTTTGTTTATGAATAATCGTTGAATTTTGCAGAAAAATGCAATTGACGTGCAAAAAAGCACGGAGCGCAAAATGGCAGCAGCTTATGCGGGGTAATGCTGGTGGGGTAAGGGATTGTGGTAGCCAAAGTTACACTTTGGCTACCGAAGAATCATGACTTTTGATGGTTGTTAGGTAGAAATATCGTCAGGATGCCGATTAGAGGCAGGAAAGCGCAGATTTTATAGACCAGTTCGATGCTGGTATGGTCAGCTAAGAGCCCCAGTACCGCGGCGCCAAGGCCACCCATGCCAAAAGCAAAACCGAAGAACAAACCAGAAACCATGCCGATCCGCCCCGGTAATAGCTCCTGGGCATAGACCAGAATGGCGGAAAAGGCTGAGGCAAGGATAAAACCAATTATCACCGTTAAAATCCCGGTCCATTCCAGGGATGCATAGGGTAAAACAAGGGTGAACGGCGCTACGCCAAGGATAGAGCCCCAAATAACATATTTGCGCCCAATCTTATCGCCGACAGGCCCGCCAATCACCGTTCCTGCCGCGACGGCAAAAAGAAAGGCAAACAGATGAAACTGGGCATTTTGCACCGACAATCCGAATTTTTGCATCAGATAAAAGGTGTAATAGCTGCTGATGCTCGCCATATAGAAGTATTTCGAGAAAATCAGCAGTAACAGGATACTGACCGCCAGAATAACTTTGTTTTTTGGCAACGGATTTACAATCAGCGCCTTCGGTTTACCTTTATTCATCCGATGCTGAGCGGCATACCAGCGGCTGATTTGCGCCAGCACGACGATTGCCAACAGCGCTGCCAGGACAAACCAGCCAACGTTACCTTTACCGTAAGGAGCGATAATCAGGGCCGCAAGCAGCGGGCCTAACGAGCTGCCAAAGTTGCCGCCGACCTGAAATATCGACTGCGCCAGGCCATGGCGACCGCCGGAAGCCATACGCGCCACGCGTGAAGACTCCGGATGAAAGACCGAAGACCCGGTGCCGACCAGCGCGGCTGCCAGCAGAACCATACCAAAGCTCCCCGAGATCGCCAGCAGCACCAGACCGCTCAGGGTAAAGCACATGCCTATCGGCAGCGACCACGGCATCGGATGTTTGTCGGTCAGATAGCCGACGACCGGCTGCAATAGCGATGAGGCCAGCTGGAAGGTGAGGGTAATCATACCTATCTGCACAAAGGTCAGCGAAAACTCGGCCTGCAGCAGCGGGTAGATAGCCAGAATAAGCGATTGGATCATATCGTTTAGCAAATGGGAGAGGCTGATGGCGCCGAGAATGCGAAACGAGGTGCGTGCTTTTTGCGGCGCAGCAGCAGGGCCGGATAAGGGTTGTGCGGTCTGATTCATTGCCATAGGTTCACTTAAGTGTTTTTTATAGAGGATGCAGGTGGAATTATTATCTGTGAAATAGTTTCATTTAAACAATTAAAACTTCGTATAGTAAGCATGAGTTGTGGACATAATCACAGTGTTTTTATTGTTGTTACTCAATTAGTTGCACTAATATGTCAATTGCTTTTGACTCGTGCAGTAGATGAGCTATAGGCCAATAGTTCTTGAATCCATATTTTAGCCTCATGCAGTCATGATTGTTGGTAAGCAGCCTCGATGATAGTTCATAAGTTATGCTTGATTCAGTGAAAAAATGGTTTCATGAAAAGAATTACAAGATAGCTTACTCAGATGTAAGGACCTGCCCTACTCACTGTATGCATCCTTGCAATGTTCGTTATCTTAAATGAAACTATCCCAAGTGTACGTACACCTGCGCCAACCCTAACTGCAAAAAATTTCTTAGTCGCTAGGATGATAAGTATTTCAGCAGATTTTTTCTGAGGGCGGTAGCGTGCACTGGAGATGAATAGTACCTTGGGGTTATTATTTCAACTGGATGTGTTTTCAATTAATCTTGTTAATGTTTTAAAAAAATTATCTAAAAAGAAATCACTAGACTAGTGGCAATTTGATCATTAAGGCATGAAATGAAAAAACTAAAGTTAGTTAATAGAAGAAATAGAACCAGAAAAACTCACGAGGTTGTAGCATCAGTTCTTAAACCACCAGCCTCATTAAAACCAATTGATGAAGCAAAGAAAGATGCGTTCTATTTCTTTATTGCTAGATCAACAGATAAAGAATTTGAAAATGCATTAGACATTCTTCTAAAAGATGAAGGCGTTTTGGGATGTCTTAATCAAAGTAAAATGCCTTATAACCAAATAGTGAACAAAGAGATAATTAGTCAAGATGATATTGAGCCTATAAGGCTCATGCATTTATATAAGTCTATTTTACTTAGACAGTCGAACGAGTTGATAAAAGTGAACCGTTTAAGAGATGGTTTGGATGATTTACTTATAAAAGGGTTGTATAGTGAAGTAAATGAGCGACTTGATGAAATTAATAATATTATAGGGTTGTCTATTTGGGAAATGAATTATCGAATAGCAGTTTTGACGGCAAGTAATAATTTTAAAACCATTGATACTCTAGTTGAAAGTTGGAAAACAGAAAAAATATCAAGCACATTATACGAAGTGGTCAGAGTGTCTGGATGGAAATCACATAGCCCAGAATCAAGTACAGCTATAGAAACGATGGTTAGACGTTCTAATAAGGAGTACATTGAAGGCGGTGCATTAGATATAGCAGCCTTCTATTCTGCTATGTGCTTACAATATCCCCTGTATGATGATGTTGATTTGAGTTATTGCTTTTATTGGCTTCAAAAACTCCCACTAGTTGACTTATATGATACATTACAGAAAATAGCGATATATGGTATAGTTAAAAACAAGAATGATGGTAGTATCAATAACGAATTCATTAATTTATTTGAACAACTAAACTCGAAATTGCAAGAAAAAAGCCTTGAAAAAATCTTAATTGCTTTACGAGGTGAGTCTTTAAAACATTATAGTGCAAACGTAGATAGAGAAGTTCTTGAGTATACAGAAGGAAACTATAACTTATTATTGGATAGATTGGAATCCAAGCCTAATGAAATAAAAAACCTAATAACAAAAGTTAATATAATAGCTAAAGCATATATCTATTCATCGCGAAAACCACAAAATTTACCATCTTTACTTTTCACAATTGTAACCAATTTAATTTCAATTTATTCTTTAAAAAACTCTAATCAGGCAATAGCTCAGCTTATAAATCTGGTTATTATCTACTCTAGCCTTGAACTATCAGATCAAATTTTATTAAGCATACTGAAATCTGCACCATTCTTCTTGGATGAGCATAAAAAAACTAAGCTAATAGAAAAGACAAAATTTATTAACACCCCACTTACACCATTAGCATGCAACCTGGAGTCGCCACCTTCGCTATATTCTGATTATTTAAATGCGATTGGGACCCCTAATATTAATAGACTTCTTAAACTTAAAACTATAGAAGCAATTAAAAATAAGAGAGATAATGCTTTTGATTTAATTTGTGAGTATGAAATCAAAGCTTTAATTCCTAAAGATTCAATTGAGTTAAAGGTCGAGTTTTATCTTAAGAATAATTGTCTATCAGAACTTATAGAGTTTTCTGCAAATGAGTTGATTAAAAACCCTAATGCTAATATTTGCTTACCACTTGAAGATATTGTCGGCTTTATAAATGAAAAAAAAATCTACTCATTAGATGCAGTTATTTGTGCTTATTACTACAATTTGTACTCAAATGAGGATCAAAGTGAATTTTTGAATGAGTTTTTTGAAGAGTATATACTTACATTAGGAATAGATAGACCAAGTGAGTTACTTGATAATAATTTAAATGATAAGGAAGTAATATTTTTACATCATATAGCAAAAATTGATGTAATGGATTATTTAGGATGTTTTGATGATGCAAATGATTTGAAGATAGAACGAATTAAAATATTGAATAAATTAGTTTCACTTGGGTATTTAAAACAGTCAGATATAGATATAGAATGTAAGTATATAGTCGATGGCATGCTTATTGATAGTGAGGCTGCAAGGTTTAATAACTCAAAAATATTTGTAGATACTAAACACATATTTGAAAAAAGGAAACAAGAAGTTGAGGGGTTAATATCTAAATATAACGGAGATGATCAGATTGAAATTCAAGATACCAATGTTCAATACCAAATTGAAGATGTTACGATATTAAAAGGGAATAAAGAAATAATTATATTGAGACTAATTAACACTTTATTGATTGAGTATTTCAACAATAAAGAAGTCGGTCTTGATATTAATTTAGGCACAGAAATTAGACATGGTTTTTTTGGTAACCTGATCTGTTCTTCTCCACAAAATCGACGTTTGATAACTGAACTCGATGAGGTTGGGAATTATAAATCAAACGAGTACTGGTTAAGTTATTATAAAATAATTAGCGAACATATTTTAAATGATGTCGATAGCTTACTAGTTAAATTTAGTGCTGATTTCAATAGATTAATTGATGTGGCCGAGCAATGGATGAAAACTTCATTAAATGGAGATGAAAAGGAACGTATTTTTACTTTTGATATATCACTGGAAGATTTTTCCAGTATAAAAGAACTGATGGATGAGGGATGCACGTCAGAGGAAGTTTCAACTTTGATTTTTAAAATATTTAATGTTAAGTTGAGTGAGTGTTTGTATTTAATGAAAAGGCAGTTGAATATGACATTTGCCTCACTCATTGATGATCTTTATTCAGAGTTGATAGATTCAATAACAGTAGCTAAGAGAGGTACATCAATGAGTACACTCCTAGATGAGATAAGGCTATCAAATACAGAAGTTAAGGAGAATATTCGGACTGTGTGCGAATGGTTTTCGTTAAAGAAAACAACACTTCTAGAAACAATTGAGTTAGAAAAGCTAATACACTTAGCTATTAAATGTTTCCAACAGATTAATAATTGTGAGATTAATCTTTCGATAAACAAAAATAGTAAAAATTATATACCAGGATCACATATATATGCGCTCGTGCTTTGCTTAATCAACTGTCTAAACAATAGCTATAAATACTCCGATAAAGATTTAAATGTTGCAATTGATATTTATGGGAAAGATAACGGGATGTTTAAAATCTCAATTTCAAATAAATTAACTGATCAAGCAAGAGAATCTTTAAGTACAGATAGGTTTAAACAAATACTTTCTAAACTTGTTAATATGAATGATAGTGAATTATTAGTAAATAATGGTGGTTCTGGATTATATAAGTCACTTCATGCGCTTCGAAACGTGTCTACTGAATATGACTTGATTCCAAATTTCAATGAAAAGACCTTCACAGTGGAAATCAGGCATGGCTATTAGCATACTTGTGGTTGAAGACAATGAATTCAAAAGAAAAAGGATCGTGGAGGTTATATACGCAGAATTCAAAGAGGTAGTGGTGACTGAGTGTTATTCTTTTACTTCAGCGTGGAAGATGATCTCAAGAACTCAGTATGATCTCGTTTTGTTAGACATGAGTTTACCGACTTTCGATAAATCTTCCTCTGAATCTGGAGGTGATTTCAGAGTCTTTGGTGGAAAGGAAATAGCTAGGAAAATGAAAAAGAGAAATTGTCACTCAAAGTTTTTATTCATTACGCAATATAAAAATTTTAGTGATACTATAAACTCTTATTCTTATGAATCATTAAGGGATGAATTACTAAAACAATATAAAGACAAATGCTTAGGTTTTATTTTATATAGCAATTCAAAAAGTGAGTGGCGTGAAGAGTTACTTTTATCAATAAAAGAGATTGTAAAGTGAAAGTATTGATTGTGGATGATAATCCAACTCGACGAAACGAGATTAAAAATCTAATATCTGACTCATTAGGACTATCAGATAATGAAATTTATATGGCACATAATACACAAAAAGCTAAGGATTTAATGAGAACTATTTCATTTGAATTTTTAGTATTAGATGTAGTATTGCCTAAGAGAGATGAACTCCCTCGTGCCCAATATGGGCTCCAACTACTTAAAGAAATTAAAACACGACCAACGATTAGAAAACCTGGAAAAATAGTAGGTATCACCGCTCATTTTGAAGATATAGAATCATTTCGTAAGGAGTTTGATGAGCATTGTGAAGTACTTATAGAAGCATCTATACGTAACAAACAATGGAAAGGTATATTAATTCAAGCTATAAAATTTGAATCGACACGTCTAATCTCTAATTATACCAGTATAAAGAAAATCTCTTGCATAACGGTGCATGGGATCAGAACAACTGGTTACTGGCAAGAAGAATTAAAAAAAATCATAGAGTCAAATGTTGATACAGTTGAGTTCCATGCTTATAAATATGGATATTTTACAGTTATCTCGTTTTGTATTCCTTTTTTGAGAACAATTAAAATCAACCATTTTGCAAAACAACTAAAAGATATTAATCATGAAAATAAAGAGTTGTTTTTTTTCTGTCATAGTTTTGGTACATACATTGTTATTAACGCTATAAGTAATTTATTAAAGAAAAATGAGGAGCTAAATATTGGTACAATTGTTCTTGCTGGTAGTGTACTTCCATCTGATTATGACTTTAAGACTATATTTAATAAAACCAAGGCTAGAGTTGTTAACGATTGCGGCGCAGAGGATAAGATACTTTTTTTATCACAAGCGTTCGTTCCGAATACAGGTATGGCTGGCAGAATTGGTTTCTATGGCCTGAATAATAATAGATTTGTTAATAGGTTTTTCAAAGGTGGCCACAGCCACTACTTTGAAAGAGGCGGCTCTTTTATGGAGAATTATTGGTTGCCATTGATAGGCAATCCTGAGTATATAGAGATAATTGATAAAAGAGATAAAACAAGTTATACAAACATCATTTCTGAAAAAATTGTTTCTTTTTTAGGGAAGGTAAAGGAAGTTATTTATATCTCAATCTTTGCTTTTGTCGTGTACAATCTATTTTAGAGTCTTTTTCCCTTTTTTATTTAATGGGATATCTTGATGAGTAATATAATATTATTAGAATAATATTGGCATTGTATATGTACATGAGATTTTCTTTTGATATAATAATCTAAAGGAGGACTCATGAGTTCATATGCATATACACGAGTATCAAAAGCTGATTCTGAAAATGGTACTACTGACAATCAGATTCATTTAATTCGTTCACAACTTGATATTGATATGGTCTTTTCTGATGTCAATATCTCAGGTTCAATGCCTTTTATCGATCGTCCAGAAGCAAAAAAACTCTTAAACTATCTCAACAAGGGTGATACTGTTGTTATAGCAAAATTAGACAGAGGTTTCCGAGATACTGCTGATTGCTTGAATACAGTAAATTTATTGAAGAAGAAAAAAGTACTTCTTAAAGTATTAGATATTTCTCTGGATCTATCTTCACCTATTGGTGAGATGATTCTTACTATAATGGCTTCAGTTGCAACTTTTGAAAGAAAAAGAATCGCTGAGCGAATAAAAGACGGTTTCAGTGCTGGTCGTAGCAAAGGGAAAAAGTATGGCTATAATAATAAAAATACAAAAGCAGGAGTGATAAAGAGGAACTCAAAGAGACAAATTGAAACTCAACTTAGGTACGAATCAATACTGGAATGCCTTAAAGGATTACTCACCGAAAAACCATCTGAACGAGTTATGCTTGCTCACTTGGAGCAAGCCGGGTATCCGGTGAGTAGAAATACTTTACGTAAGGCTTTAGGTAAATAATTGCTCATAAAGCATACAGTATGCTTTAAGAAAAGTATGCTATCATGTGTATAATGGCTTTCAAACCTAAACTAACTAAGAATATATCTTGTTTAGTAAATGCTTTATAAAACCAGTGTTATAATGAATCTAAGCCCTTACTACTACTAATAATACTAACTAATCAGAAAAAGATAGATAGCAGCTTGCTGCTTACGCCGTAGGCGTAATAATGTATTAGCATGAATAAATGCTTTAAATAATCAGTGTTATAATGAATCTAGGTCCTTACTACTACTAACTAATCAGAAAAAGATAGCAGCTTGCTGCTTACGCCGTAGGCGTAATAATATTTTATCTAATTAACTAAAACAGATGGGGCGATGCCCCATCGTTATCATAGAGTTAACGGCAATTACTTAACGCACCAGTATGAGTAACCCTACCATTCGCATCAAAAATCGTCACAGAGCCTTTTCTGGTTCGTTTATTAATGGTTAATGAAGTAGCTCCTGTATCGTCTTGCTCTTCAAAGTGATACTCAGTAGCAGTTTGAGTTGTTTCAACACCTGTACCAAAAGTTGGTACAGTCACTTTTTTCCAGGTTCCTGTCTGCTCGTTCGTTAGTTTTCCATTGCATGTCCAGCGTGGATTAGCTGGATCTCTTCGTGCATTCTGATGCTCCAAAGCCTCTCGATTTCTTATTGCCTGTTCTATCTCTGCTCTTGGGTTGAAATTCATCAACCTGTCGATATCAGCCTGTGTTGTTTGCGCACTCATCGCGATTGATGGAAACGTTAGTATCACAGCCAGAGTCAGCTTTGAAGAGAAGATTGATTTAGCTTTATGGAAAAGTACTGTTTGTAACACGTTGAAAACTCCTTGTATAAGATTTGTTAAAACCATGCCTATATTGTCCTTGTTGCTTGTTTACAGAGATGTTGTCCACCGAGTAACACTAGGTACTCGGTGGACAATGCCACAACAGACACATAGTTTCTTACTGTAATCAATACTAAGTAATTCTTAGTAAAATGTACACCAATTAAAAACATAATCAGCGTAGTTCATTGGGGTTGGTACTATGCTGATTACAAGGTTGAAAGAAGCCCGGCGGCGAGCAGGGCTGACTCAGGAGAAACTTGGTATCCTTGCAGGGCTGGATGAGGCTTCTGCTAGTACAAGAATTAACCAGTATGAAAAGGGGAAACATGCGCCAAATTTCGAAACAGTCTGCAACCTTGCTAAAGCATTAAACGTGCCTGTTTCTTTTTTGTACACGCCAGAAGATGACTTGGCTCAGTTTATACTTCTCTTTGGTTCGTTAAGCGAGTCAGATAGAAGGGCTATATTAGCCCAATATAGTTAATGAAGGAGTGCTTATGAAAGTTGTGGGGAAACACTCCTCAGTTACTATTCTTTAATGAGTTATATTATTCGGTTAAATGACTTTTATCAATTCGTTGGGTTTATATAATAAAGTGTTATTATTTGTTATAATGTGCTCTAGAGAGAACTATGAAAAAATTGGGGCACTTGGCCCCTTAATTAACTAGTTATCTAAAAAATTTAGTACATTTGAATCTTTAGAAAAGTATTTTTCGAAATTCAATCTGTGAACAATTTTGCACTTATCACTTTCAATCCAGAGGTCCACAAAATCTTTTATATTTTTATCAGCAGTAAGTTCATCATAGTGAATAATGAACCATTTAAAAGGTTCTTTATGAGAAAAAATACCTTTTTTGATGCAAGGTAATACATTCTTTTAATTTCTTCAAAATCCATCTTTAAATCCTGCAAGTAGTTTTTTTAATCTTTCAGTATCAGACTTAAATATAGTCTCCCCATCTTTTATCAAAAAATTCTGATAATGCCCATCTGTTTTGTCAACTTTTATACGTAAGTTCTTTGGTCCATCGATTTGGTAAACAGTAATACGTTTCACTAGTCGTTTTAGATACATGTTATATTTTGATGGATCTTGTATTGTGCTTAATACCACGATGTCTTCTTGTTTTGGTGGTATAATTTCTGGTCGTTCAAGTAATGTTTGCAGTTCTTTTTCTAAATTACTAATGGTCTTTAGTACTGAAACCGGAGGAGAGTCAAGTTTTAAAAGCATTTCGTTTAATTGTTCTATCTTATTTCTTTTTGATATTATTGATTCACTCCTGATATTTTTAGTTGATGTGCTTTTTATTTCAAGTTTGTCTAATAAATTAATAAGTATCGGCGTAAAATTGGGTATGGCTTTTGTATTTTTACAGCGACCCTCTCTCGCAGCGATGCAATAGTGATAGTGGTATTCATTTTTAACTTTTTTTGCAGTTTTGCTATAACTCTTTTTAAAACATATTGCATTGCCGCATTCACAATAGAAAACCCCTCCGAATGGATTAACTCGAGATGGGCGTCCTTTTGATGCATTTTTATTGTCAAACTGAATCTGAGAAAATAAATTGTAATCTATAAGAGCTGGGTAGTAATTTTCAACCAGAGCTACCGGTATATATTGTCCTTCTATAACTTGGTGTGATTGATATGCTCCGTAAAGTACGGGGCTTGTGATTATTCTTTTAATTGAGGGTTGATACCACTCTTTTCCTGTAGGTCCCGGGATTTGTCTTTCATTTAATATTTTTGCTATTTTTCTTGGCCCATGCCCTAGTAATCTTAGTTCAATTATCTCTTTAGCTATGGTGGCGCGATCGTTTAAGACATAATGCCTTTGCTCCTTATCGTAATCAAGCCAAAACATGGATTTTCCGGGTAGTATAACACCATTTTGCACTCTTTCTCTTGCTATCGCTTTAGACTCTCTAACTAGTTTTGATTTTCTAAGCGACTCTTTATGGGCCAAATCGGCTGCTAATGCAACCATGATGACTGAGCTTAGATCATTTAGAGAGTCCTTATTAAGTACTTGGCCTTGTAGTGTCTTTGCATCCTCTCCAACAAAAGCTACTTTTATGTCGTGCTGAAGAATTTTCTTTAGAATATCTTGTGTATGGCTAATTCCTTTACGACTTAAACGGTCGATCGCTTCAATAAGAATAAAACTACCTGCTGGGATAACTCCAGTTTGAATCGCTTCGAACATCTGTTCAAGTTCAGGACGACGCACATTTTTGAACCCTGAAATCCCTAGATCATGATAAGACTGGTTTGAAAGCCTCAATCCTTGCTGTGTGCAAAATAGGCGGGATGCATTTAACTGACGTTCTAATGATGTACCTGTTGCTTGAGATTTGGTACTAAATCGTACATAACTGAAGGCTTCGATCATGCTAATTAACACTCTTTTTTTCATATATCCATTGAATTATATCATGTTTCTTGCATTTGTTTAAATGAAACTGTTATCTGCCTAACATACCTGCCCCTAAGGTTTGAAGGAAGTCGCAATTCTGAAAACATATTTGTCTAATCGGCCAACTCGCTATACTTTCGGCAGTTGTTACTTCGTCAGGGAGAGAAATATGCACTTTATGAAGCAAGGCGTTGCGCTGGCGCTATTTACGGCGCTATCGCTGGGGAGCCTGTCAGCGCAGGCTTATGAGCAGGATAAAACTTACAAAATAACCATCCTGCATACTAACGATCATCATGGCCACTTCTGGCGTAGCGACTACGGCGAATATGGGCTATCCGCACAAAAAACGCTGGTTGACGGTATTCGCAAAGAGGTGGCGGCAGAAGGCGGCAGCGTGCTGCTGTTATCCGGCGGCGATATCAACACCGGCGTGCCGGAATCCGATTTACAGGACGCGGAACCTGATTTCCGCGGGATGAACCTGATTGGCTACGATGCAATGGCGGTGGGTAATCATGAATTTGATAATCCGCTTAGCGTACTGCGTCAGCAGGAAAAATGGGCGAAGTTCCCCTTCCTTTCGGCGAATATTTATCAGAAAAGCACCGGCGAGCGTCTGTTTAAGCCGTGGGCGCTGTTCAAACGCGGCGGGCTGAATATTGCGGTTATCGGTCTGACGACCGACGATACGGCTAAAATTGGTAATCCCGAGTTCTTTACCGATATCGAGTTCCGTAAACCGGCGGAAGAGGCCAAACTCGTTATCCAGGAGCTGCAGCAGAATGAAAAGCCGGACGTGATTCTGGCTACTACCCACATGGGCCATTATGACAATGGCGCTCACGGTTCGAACGCGCCGGGCGATGTTGAGATGGCACGCAGCCTGCCTGCGGGAGCGCTGGCGATGATCGTCGGCGGTCACTCGCAGGACCCGGTATGCATGGCGTCGGAGAACAAGAAGCAGGTGGATTACGTTCCGGGTAGCCCGTGCGCGCCGGACAAGCAGAACGGTATCTGGATTGTGCAGGCCCATGAGTGGGGTAAATATGTTGGCCGCGCCGATTTTGAATTCCGCAACGGCGACATGAAGCTGGTGCGCTATCAGCTGATCCCGGTCAACCTGAAGAAAAAGGTCACCTGGGACAACGGCGAGAGCGAGCGCGTGCTCTATAGGCCGCAAATCCCCGAAAATCCGCAGATGCTCTCCCTGCTGACGCCGTTCCAGAATAAAGGCAAAGCGCAGCTACAGGTGAAAATCGGTAGCGTAAACGCGCATCTGGAGGGCGATCGCAGCAAAGTTCGTTTCGTGCAAACCAATATGGGACGTTTGCTGCTGGCGGCGCAGATGGCGCGCAGCAATGCTGATTTCGCGGTGATGAGCGGCGGCGGAGTGCGTGATTCGATTGAAGCGGGTGATATCACCTATAAAGATGTGATGAAGGTCCAACCCTTCGGCAACGTGCTGGTCTATGTCGATATGAGCGGTAAGGAAGTGACCGAGTATCTGACCGCCGTGGCGCAGATGAAGCCCGATTCCGGCGCCTATCCGCAGTTTGCCAACGTCGGTTTTGTGGCTAAAGACGGCAAGCTCAATAATTTGACCATCAAAGGCGAACCGGTCGATCCGGCAAAGACCTATCGTATGGCGACCCTGAGCTTTAACGCCACCGGCGGCGACGGCTATCCGCATATCGATACGAAGCCCGGCTATGTTAATACCGGCTTTATCGATGCCGAAGTGCTGAAAGAGTATATCCAGAAAAACTCACCGTTGGATGCGGCAGCTTATGAACCGAAAGGCGAGGTAAGCTGGCAGTAACGTTTGAGCCAAACCCCGGTTGCGTAGCTACCGGGGCTACAGGTCTCAGCGGTTTTGGATTTTGTAGCCCGGACAAGGCGCGTCAGCGCCGCCTCCGGGATTATCCTCTGACGCAAAACCGTCAATTAATCGCGCCGCGCGATATCGGCGAATTTTGCCTCAAGGATCTTCGCCAGATCGCTGGCCGCCAGCTCAATATCCAGCCCGCGTTTGCCGCCGGAAATATAGATGGTGGCAAACGCCTGGGCCGGTGCGTCAATCACCGTCGGCAGACGTTTTTTTTGCCCGAGCGGGCTGATACCCCCCACCAGATAGCCGGTAACCCGCTGCGCGACCATCGGGTCTGCCATATCCACTTTTTTTGCGCCTAAGGCCTTCGCCACTTTTTTCAGATCCAACTGACCCGCAACCGGGGTCACTGCAACGGCCAGATGCTTCATGTCGCCGTTAACGGCAACCAGCAGCGTTTTGTAGACCTGGTCGGCGTTCAGTCCCAGCTTACGCACCACTTCGTCACCAAAATTGGTTTCGTTCGGATCGTGATCGTAGCTGTGGATTTGAAAACTAATTTTGTTTTTTTCGAGTAATTTTACGGCGGGAGTCATCGTTATCCTTCTTACCAACCGATTAAATGTGACATAAGCATACGCCCGACGGCTGTCTAAAAAATAGTATCATCTTGCGCAATAGTATTGGCAGTGATGGTCACTTTGAGCGACAATCAGACGATCCGGGGCGCGAACCCCGGAATAATAATAATGATGAAATTCCTCTTTGACGGGCCAATAGCAATATTGGCCATTTTTTTACGTCAGCATGTCCGGCAGATTCCCTTCGCCGTATAAATGCAGCGCCCCGACGGCAACCACGTAGCGTCCCGGCGGCAGCGCCAGCAGCGTTTCCCGCCAGGCGAGGTTGCGCTGGTGCATCAGAACGTCATACAGCGACTGGCTAAAGGTTGTCGGCAGCGAGGTAGCCCCTCTTGACGGCGGCTGATCGAGCCACCAACCGATCATCACCTGCAGCAGACGCGCATTTGTGCGCCAGTGGGTGAGGGTATCCTCCAGCAGCGCCAGACCGCCATCGGGCAGATCCCGCAGCAGCGCAATCTGGCTGTCGGCTCCCTCCAGCTCCATCACGCGGATATGGCTCTCGCGCGCCGCCATCAGCAGTTGATAATCAATGCCGTAATCCGCCCTGAGCCCCAGTTTTTGCGCCTGAGTTGCCTGCAGTACCATCGCTACCTGCCACAGCGGTTGACTGTCGAACAGCGCGACAGACAGGCCCATTTCTGCCGCTCGCTCTTGCAGTGCAGCAAGCTGGGGGGCGTTCAGGCGTTCCGCCAGCGGCGGACAGGAGGGGAGGTTGCTGAATGGCGTTTCGCTGCCGCTAATATCCGCTTCCACAATCAGCGCATCGGCCTGACGGATCTTTTTTAACAGCCGGGCGGGCGGCGGCGACATATCGCGGGTGCCCATATGAATACTGCCGACCAGGTGCAGATAGCGTTCCCCGGGAAGGGTGATATCCAGCGCGGGCCAGGAATAAGACGAGCCGAGGGCGGCTTGCCACAGCATTTTTATTCGGTTTAACAGGCCCATACGTGCTCCGTAGTGTGAAGCTTTCATGCTAGCGCCTGGGGAAGAACGGCGCAAGGAAAGTCCTGGGAAAGCGTCTGCGCGCAGGCACTGGCTTATCGGCTGGAGCACTCACCGGAACGAGCAGAATGACTGAACGTCGGCGTCTGGTTATTTTCTCGCACGGGTACACGGTCATCTGCGGTTGTGCTCCCGGCTAAGGCGTTGACGCCGCCAGCCGGGAATCCAACCGCACGGTGGCTGAAACGACAGGAGCTTAGGCTTCCGGCTTAGGATTTTGGCTTAAAGCGCAGCAGGCGGTTGGCGTTGCTCACGACGGTAATCGAAGAGAGCGCCATGGCGGCGCCCGCCACCACCGGATTGAGTAGCGTTCCGGTTAGCGGCCACAGGATCCCGGCGGCAATCGGAATGCCCAGCGAGTTATAAACAAATGCCCCCAGCAGGTTCTGCTTCATGTTGCGCAGCGTGGCTTTGGCGATCTCCAGCGCATCGGCGACGCCGTTCAGGCTATGGCGCATCAGGGTAATCGCCGCTGTCTCAATGGCGACATCGCTGCCGCCGCCCATGGCGATCCCCACATCGGCCTGCGCCAGCGCGGGCGCATCGTTGATACCGTCGCCGATCATCGCCACCTGATGTCCCTGGCCTTGCAGGCGCTTAATCGCATCGGCTTTACCGTCCGGCAGAACCCCGGCAATCACCTCATCAATGCCCGCCTCTTTAGCGATAGCGTTGGCGGTGGTTGGGTTATCGCCGGTCAGCATGACCAGACGATAACCCTGGCGGTGCAGCCTGGCTAATGCCGCCACGCTATCTTCACGCAGCGGATCGCGGATGGCGAACAGCGCCGCCGCCTGACCATCTACCGCCAGTAGCACCGGCGTCGCGCCCTGTGACGCCTGGGCGTTCATTTCGCCTTCTATTTCAGCCGTTGCTATCTTTTGCTCATTAAGCAGCGCCTGGTTGCCGAGCAGCAGACGGTGGCCTTCGGCTTCACCGCTGACCCCCAGTCCGCGTAGGGTGCGGAAATTATCTACCGCAGGCAGGCGTTGATCTGCGGCTTTGTCGAGGATGGCGCGCGCCAGCGGGTGGCTGGAGCCTTGCTCCAGTGACGCCGCCAGACGCAGTGCGGTGGTTTCATCGATGGCGGCAAAGGTTTTTATCGCCACCACCTGCGGTTTACCCTCGGTGAGGGTACCCGTTTTATCAAAGACCAGCGTATCCAGGGTGCTGGCGCGCTGCAGCGCATCGGCATCGCGCACCAGAACTCCGTACTCCGCCGCGCGGCCCACGCCGGAGATAATCGACATCGGCGTTGCCAGCCCCAGGGCGCACGGACAGGCGATAATCAGCACCGTGGTGGCGATCACCAGGGTATAGACAATTTGCGGCGCCGGACCGAAAAAGTACCAGATCGCGGCGCTGAACAGGGCTATCGCCACGACCGCCGGGACGAACACGGCGGAGATTTTGTCCGCCAGCTGGCCGATTTCAGGTTTACTGCTCTGCGCCTGACGCACCATGCGGATAATACGCGCCAGGGTGGTCTGGCTGCCGACGGCGCTGGCGGTAAACAGTACGCTGCCGTCCTGCACTACGGTCCCGGCATGCACGGCGTCACCGTCGCCTTTTTGCTGCGGCACCGGCTCACCGGTGAGCATCGCTTCATCGAACCAGGCCTCGCCCTGGCTAATGATGCCATCGACCGGAACGCGATCGCCGGTGGTCAAACGCAGGGTCATTCCCGCCTGAACTTCCGCCAGCGGCAGATCTTTTTCGCCTTCGTCGGTGACCACCCGCGCTGACGGTGGGGTTAAATCGAGTAGTTTTTCCAGCGCTTTTGAAGAGCGCTGACGTGCACGGGCTTCCAGCATATGGCCGAGGTTAATCAGACCGATAATCATCGCGCTGGCTTCATAATAAAGGTGGCGGGCTTCCAGCGGAAACCACTGCGGCCACAGATTGACGCTCATCGAATAGAGCCAGGCGACGCCGGTACCCAGCGCCACCAGCGTATCCATCGTCGCGGTGCCGTTTTTCAGGCTTTTCCACGCGCTGCGGTAAAAATGGCCGCCGGCAAATACCATCACCGCCAGCGTGACAAGGCCGATAACCAGCCACAGGGTACGGTTATCATCGCTGACCATCATGTTGTCGCCGATCATCCCCCAACCCATCACCGGGATCCCGACCAGCAGGGCGACGATAGCCTGCCAGCGGAAGCGCTTCATCGTGGCGATGGCGGTTTCCTGCTGACGCTCGCGGCGTTCGAGGTCGTCTTCGATAGCCTCCGCGCCGTAGCCCGCTTTCTCTACGGCCTGGACTAATTCTGCGGCGGACGCGCTGCCCAATACCAGCGCAGTGCGTTCCGCCAGGTTGACCCGCGCCTGCGAGACGCCCGGCACCGCGGCGAGCGCGTTTTGTACCCGGGATACGCAGCTGGCGCAGCTCATGCCGTTGATTAACAGCTGCTGGCTGTCATCTTCGTCACGGGCTGCCGGAAGCTCAGTGGTGGCCGCTGTCAGTGCTTCCGGCGGGATTGATGATTCTGCCAGCGGTTTAGCCTTTGGGTGGCTGAGCTCCGCGCCGTATCCAGCTTGTTTAATGGTCTCAATCAGCGCTTCCGCGCTGGCGCTGCCCGTGACGTGGGCTTCGGTAACGGTAACTTCCGCCTGCTCAACGTCGGGACGCTGCTCCAGGCTCTCTTTCACCCGTTTAACGCAGTGGCCGCAGGAGAGGCCATCAAGCGCGAGGTCGATAGTGTTAGACATAAATAACTCCTGAATAAATTTCCGGTTAATGATTGACCGAACACACTCTTTCATCGAGTATTAGCAAGGTTAAACCTTCCAGCAAGGGGAAGGTCAAGGGGGAAACATGAATATTAGCGATGTGGCGAAAAAAACCGGCTTAACCAGTAAAGCGATCCGTTTTTACGAAGAGAAGGGACTGGTAACGCCGCCGCTGCGTAGCGAAAACGGCTACCGCAGCTACAGCCAACAGCATTTGGATGAACTGACCCTGCTGCGCCAGGCGCGTCAGGTGGGGTTCAATCTGGAAGAGTGTCGCGAGCTGATATTCCTGTTCAACGATCCGTCGCGGCACAGCGCTGACGTGAAGCGCCGGACGCTGGAGAAAGTCGCGGAGATTGAGCGCCACATCAGCGAGCTGCAGGGGATGCGTACGCAGCTGCTGGCGCTGGCGGACTCCTGTCCCGGCGATGACAGCGCGGACTGCCCGATCATCGATAATCTCTCGGGCTGCTGTCACCGCAAAGTCCAGGCCTAGCGGCCGTTAGGGAGCTCCCTTACCCGCAGCGTAATCCCCTCGACGGCGACGACTTCAACCTTACTGCCCGCCATGAGGTCGTCATCGGCTATTACCGGCCATGAACTGTCGCCCACGCGGACGTGTCCTCGGCCGTTAACCAGCGCCGTTTCCAGCGTAAAGCGGCGGCCAAGCAGCTGCTGTCCCCGCTGATTAAGCTGAGCGTCCGCCGGCTTCTGGCGTTTTACGCGGTTACGCAGCCAGCGCGACCACAGCCAGGCCGCCAGCAGGGTCAGCACGGCGAACAGCGTGCCCTGCCACTCCCAGCTAAACGGTAGCATCCAGACCAGCAGCCCGGTTACGACGCCGGCAATTCCGCTCCACAGCAGATAGCCGTTGCCGCCGAGCATTTCCGCCGCCAGCAGCAGCCCGCCAAGGCTGAGCCAGAAAATATGCGGGTGGGTGAGAATCAGCGCGATCATGATTTTTTCTGGGCGCCAGCCCCTTCTTTAATCAGTTCGCTGATCCCGGCGATGGAGCCCATCAGGCTGCTGGCATCCAGCGGCATCAGCACCACTTTACTGTTGTTCGCCGCGCCAATTTGCTGCAGCGCATCGGTATATTTCTGCGCGACAAAGTAGTTGATGGCCTGAATGTCGCCGGAGGCGATAGCGGACGACACCATCTGGGTAGCGCGCGCTTCCGCTTCCGCAGAACGTTCGCGCGCCTCTGCCTGTAAAAATGCCGACTGGCGTTCGCCCTCGGCTTTGAGGATCTGCGACTGTTTCTCGCCTTCGGCTTTGAGAATTTCCGCCTGACGTATCCCTTCGGCTTCCAGAATATAGGCGCGCTTGGTTCGTTCGGCTTTCATCTGGGCGTTCATTGAGGCGATCAGCTCCGCCGGCGGGCGTACGTCGCGGATCTCGACGCGGGTAATTTTGATGCCCCACGGGTTGGTCGCTTCATCGACAATATGCAGCAGACGGGTGTTGATGCTGTCGCGCTGGGAGAGCATTTCATCCAGTTCCATGGAGCCCAGCACGGTACGAATGTTGGTCATGGTCAGGTTGATAATCGCCAGCTCGAGGTTGCTGACTTCATAGGCGGCTTTCGGCGCATCGATAACCTGAATAAAGCACACCGCATCAATGGTGACGTTGGCGTTATCGCGCGAAATCACCTCCTGTGAAGGGATATCGAGCACCTGCTCCATCATATTAATTTTGCGCCCGATCCGATCCATAAAGGGAACCACAAGACTCATACCCGGCTGCAGCGTTTGCGTATAGCGGCCAAAGCGCTCTACCGTCCACTGGTAGCCCTGAGGAACAATTTTTACCGACGCTCCGACGATAACCAGCGCGACGAAAATAAGAATGGGGATAAAAATCAGCATCAAAAACCTCCTGTCTTGTTGCCTGTTGATGCGCCGGGAGAGTGGCGCGCGTTTAACCAGAGTATATCTTTCCGCGCATCCGGGTGAAAGGAAAGTGGAGTAAACTAGAGGCGTTGTTGAAAAACTGGGAATAATAATGACCGAAAGTAACGCTATTTTGCGCCTGGAGAACGTGGGGTTTCAGGCCGATGATGTCACCATCCTTAATGAGATAAGTTTTCAGCTCAGGGCAGGGGAATTTAAGCTAATTACCGGTCCTTCCGGGTGCGGGAAAAGCACCTTATTAAAAATAATCGCTTCGCTGCTGAGCCCGACGTCGGGAAAAATTCTCTTCGCGGGTAAAGATATCAACACGTTGACGCCGGAAACCTATCGCCAGCAGGTTTCCTACTGCGCGCAAACCCCGGCGCTGTTTGGCGATTCGGTGTATGACAATCTGATCTTCCCGTGGCAGATTCGTAATAAACAGCCTGAACCCAAAGCGCTGGTCGCCGATCTGCTGCGCTTTGGGCTGGCGGAAAATACGCTGGAAAAGTCAATCAATGAACTTTCGGGCGGGGAAAAGCAGCGCGTTTCGTTGATTCGCAATCTGCAGTTTTTGCCGCAGGTGCTGCTGCTGGATGAAATTACCAGCGCGCTGGATGAAAGCAATAAAACCAATGTGAATGAGATTATTCATCGCTACACCAGCGAAAAAAACATCGCCGTTCTGTGGGTCACTCACGATAGCAATGAAATTGCCCATGCGGATGAAGTGATTACGCTAAAGCCTGCTGGCGGAAGAGCGCAGGAGGAGAAAAAAAATGAACGGGCATAATATTACCAATGAGTCGCTGGCGTTATCTATGGTTCTGGTACTGGTAGCGATCGTGGTTAGCTACCGGGAAAAGCTGGCGCTGGAAAAAGAGATTATCTGGAGCATTTGTCGGGCAATAGTGCAGCTGATTATTGTCGGCTATGTGCTGAAATATATCTTTAACGTTAATCACGCCGTGCTGACGCTGCTGATGGTGCTGTTTATCTGCTTTAACGCCGCGTGGAATGCGAAAAAGCGTAGCAAATATATCGACAAAGCCTTTGTCTCCTCGTTTATCGCGATAACGACCGGCGCTGGGTTAACCCTGGCGGTGCTGGTTGTTTCCGGATCGATTGCTTTTGTGCCGATGCAGGTGATTCCGATTGCCGGGATGGTAGCCGGCAACGCGATGGTGGCGGTTGGACTTTGCTACAACAATATGGGGCAGCGTTTTAGCAGCGAGCAGCAGCAGATTCAGGAAAAACTGAGCCTGGGCGCAACGCCGAAGATGGCGTCTGCAAGGCTTATACGCGATAGCATTCGTGCCGCACTGATCCCAACGGTAGATTCGGCAAAAACGGTGGGGCTGGTGAGCCTGCCGGGGATGATGTCGGGGCTGATTTTCGCCGGGATTGATCCGGTAAAAGCGATTAAGTATCAGATTATGGTGACGTTTATGCTGCTGTCGACCGCCAGCCTGTCAACGATTATCGCCGGGTATTTGACCTACCTGAAGTTCTTCAATGCGCGCCATCAGCTGGTGGTGACGCAGCTGAAAAAACGCGCGTAAGGTTTTTTCCCGGATACGGCGCTGAACGCGCCTGTCCGGGCCACGAGAACATCCATCCTGTAGCCCGGCTACGCGCAGCGCGAGCCGGGTGATTATCATTAATAAAGCAGAGAATAGAGCTGGCGGCGGTACTTCGCGGCCAGCGCGTCGCCGGTGCCGAGTGCGGAAAGGATCTCTTGCAGCAGTTTGCGAACCTCGCCGTTTCCGGCGCCTAAATCTTTTTGCAGATGGCTGAACAGCAGCGCCAGGGCTTCTTCGTTACGCCCCACCTGATGCAGCTGTAATGCCAGTTGGGAGGCCAGCGCCGCATCTTCCGGGTTCTGCTCAACCTGCTGCTGCAGCTGCTGAATTTCCGGCGTGTCGGCGGCTTTTTTCAGCAGCTCGATCTGCGCCACCAGCCCCTGATAGCGGGTATCCTGATCCTGCAGCGGCACGGTTTTCAGTACCGTTTCCGCTTCATCGGAACGATGGAGGGCAATCAGCGTTTCCGCCAGCAGCAGGCCGATCTGGCTCTCCTGATTCGACATCTGCCAGGCGTCTTTCAGCAGCGGCAGCGCTTCGGCGTAGTTCTCTTCCTCCATCAGCGCCAGCGCCTGCTGCGCTTTGAGCTCCTCTTCACGCGGCAGGAACTTATCCAGCAGCGCGCGAACCGCTTCTTCCGGCTGCGGGCCTTCGAAGCCGTCGACCGGCTGACCGTTCTGGAACAGGTAAACCGTAGGGATAGCGCGCAGGCCAAACTGCGAAGCCAGCATTTGTTCGGCATCGCAGTCAACTTTAGCGAGGGTAAACAGGCCGTTGTACTGGGCGGCGAGGCTCTCCAGTACCGGCGTCAGCTGCTCGCAATGCTGGCTGCGCGCGGACCAGAAATAAAACAGCACCGGCGTTGTCGCGGATTGCTGCAGCGTCTGGTGTAGATTAGCTTCGGTAATATTGACGATATTCTGTGCGGACATGAGCAAGTCTCTTTAATCGATATTTGTATAGATATATGGGGACGGCGGCAGGTGCTTCAACTCAGCCCTGGATAACTTTGTCCATCGCGCGGGTCGGCAGCAGCCGCTTAAGCAAGGCGACCGCGTGCGTCACCAGGGTTACCGGATAGCGTAGTTTCGGTTTATCGCTGACAAAAGCGTGACGCACTTTTTCCACCACCGCTTCCGGTCCGAGCGTGAAGCGGGCGGCGATACCGGGATTTTCCACCGGCTTATCGGCCTGAGTCTGGTTGACATTGTTGGTGAAGCGGGTGCGGATGGGGCCCGGCTCAATCAGGCTGACCTTAATGCCGCTGTGGCGCAGCTCCATGCGCAGCGCATCGGACCAGGCTTCCAGCGCATATTTGCTGGCGGCATAGGCGCCGCGGCCCGGGCTGGAGATAATCCCCATTACCGATGAGGTCATCACGATACGCCCTTCGCCGTGCGGCTCCATGGCCGGAAGCAGTAGCATCGTTAGCTGATGAGCGCCAAAAAAGTTGGCGGAAAACTGCTGCTCCATCTGCCGGCGGCTGATGGTCGGCAGCGGGCCGTAGACGCCGTAGCCCGCATTGTTAAACAGGCCGTACAGACGGTTGTCGGTCAGGGCAATCACCTCGGCGGCGGCGCGTTCAACGCTCTGCGGATCGTCGAGATCCAGCAGAATACCGGTCAGCCCCAGCGCCTGCATCCGTGCGACATCTTCCGCTTTGCGGCAGGCGGCCAGCACGTTAAAGCCCTGGCGCTTTAAATCCAGGGCGCTTTCAAGACCAATTCCGCTGGAACATCCTGTAACTAAAACCGATTTTTGCATAACTTTACCTGCAAATGACTCGCTGTTATCAGGAGTCATGATTAACTAAGGGAGCCAGGCGCGTCGCCATCCAGTCGGCAATAAACGGCTGTGCGTCGCGATTCGGGTGAATTCCATCATCCTGCATCCACTGCGGTTTCAGATAAACCTCTTCCATAAAAAAGGGCAGCAGAGGAATATCAAACTCTTTGGCCAGTGCCGGATAAATAGCGCTAAAGGCTTCATTATAACGGCGGCCATAGTTGGCGGGCAGGCGAATTTGCATCAGTAGCGGCTGGGCGTTCGCCGCTTTGATATGCTCAATAATGGTACGCAGCGTCTGTTCCGTCTGCTGAGGCGGGAAACCGCGTAGCCCGTCATTACCGCCGAGCTCAACCAGCACCCAGCGCGGCTGATGCTGCTTAAGCAGGGCCGGCAGCCTTGCCAGCCCCTGCTGCGAGGTATCGCCGCTGATACTGGCGTTAACTACCGGCGTTTTTGTCTGCCACTTATCGTTTAGCAGCGCAGGCCAGGCGGTATTGCCCGCCATACGATAACCGGCGCTCAGACTGTCGCCGAGAACCAACAGCGTGTCGGCCGCCATGGCGCGGCAGGTAAACAGGACCAGAAACAGGAAAGGCAAATGCCAGCGGAAAACATACTTGAAGTTCATCATCTTAAGAAATCCGTCGGTCAGGGTGAGCATCAGCTTTCCATCCTTACCGGAGTTGAGCTGGTTGTCAAACAGGGGCAGACCATCGCCCTGATTGGCGAGTCGGGGTCCGGTAAATCGACGCTGCTGGCGATCCTCGCCGGGCTGGACGATGGCAGCAGCGGGGAGGTTTCGCTGCTCGGACAACCGCTGCATCAGATGGACGAAGAGGCGCGGGCTAAGCTGCGCGCTAAGCACGTCGGCTTTGTTTTTCAATCTTTTATGCTGATCCCCACCCTCAATGCGCTGGAAAATGTCGAGCTTCCGGCGCTGCTGCGCGGCGAAAGCGATAGCCAGAGCCGCGGCAGCGCCCGGGCACTGCTGGAGCAACTGGGGCTGGGTAAGCGCCTGCATCATCTGCCGGTACAGCTTTCCGGCGGCGAGCAGCAGCGGGTCGCGCTGGCGCGCGCGTTCAACGGCCGCCCGGAGCTGCTGTTTGCCGATGAACCCACCGGCAATCTCGACCGTCACACCGGGGATAAAATCGCCGACCTGCTGTTTTCGCTGAACCGTGAGCACGGCACCACGCTGATCCTCGTCACCCACGATCCGCTGCTGGCGGCGCGCTGCGACCGACGGCTGCGGCTGGTTGATGGCCAGCTGCGGGAGGAAGCATGATTGCCCGCTGGTTCTGGCGCGAATGGCGCTCGCCGTCGCTGCTGATCGTCTGGCTGGCGCTGAGCCTGGCGGTGGCCTGCGTGCTGGCGCTGGGCTCAATAAGCGACCGCATGGAGAAAGGACTTAGCCAGCAAAGCCGGGAATTTATGGCCGGCGACCGCACGCTGCGCAGTTCGCGCGACGTCCCTGGCGCATGGATTGATGAAGCGCGCCGCCTTGGTTTAACCGTCGGCGAGCAGCTGAGCTTTGCCACCATGACGTTTTCCGGCGATACGCCGCAGCTGGCGGATGTCAAAGCGGTTGACGACACCTATCCGCTATATGGCCAGCTGCAAACTCAGCCGCCCGGACTGAAACCGCGCGCCGGCACCGTGCTGCTGGCGCCGCGATTAATGGCGCTGCTGAATCTGAAAACCGGCGACACCATCGACGTGGGCGACGCCACGCTGCGCATTGCCGGCGAGGTAATACAGGAGCCGGATGCCGGTTTTAATCCTTTCCAGATGGCGCCGCGGCTGATGATGAACACCGCCGATGTGGCGAAAACCGGCGCGGTGCAGCCCGGGAGCCGCGTCTCCTGGCGCTATAAGTATGCCGGAACCCCGCAGCAGCTGGCGGACTACGAAAAGTGGCTGCTGCCGAAGCTGGGGCCTGAGCACCGCTGGATTGGCATAGAGCAGGACGACAGCGCGCTGGGTAAATCGCTGCAACGTTCGCAGCAGTTTTTGCTGCTGTCGGCGCTGTTAACGCTGCTGTTAGCGGTCGCCGCGGTGGCGGTGGCGATGAGCCATTACTGCCGCAGTCGTTACGATCTGGTGGCGATCCTCAAAACCCTCGGCGCCGGACGGGAGCAGCTGCGCAAACTGATTGTCGGCCAGTGGTTGATGCTGCTGGCGCTGGCGGTGGTCGCCGGCGGGGCGATGGGCGTCGGGCTGGAGCATATTCTGCTGGCGATGCTTAAGCCGGTGCTCCCGGCGGCGCTGCCGGCGGCGAGCGGCTGGCCGTGGCTGTGGGCGATCGGCGCGATGGTGGTGATTTCCCTGCTGGTCGGGCTGCGTCCTTATAGACTGCTGCTGGCGACGCTGCCGCTGCGGGTGCTGCGCCAGGACGTCGTCGCCAACGTCTGGCCGCTGAAGCTCTACATCCCGATCGTGTGCGCGGTGGTGGTGACGCTGCTGGCGCTGCTGATTGGCGGCAGCCCCCTGCTGTGGGCGGTTCTGGCGGGTGCCGTAGTGCTGGCGCTGCTGTGCGGCCTGGCGGGATGGGGCGTGCTGTGGTTACTGAAGCGTTTGACGTTAAAAGCGCTGCCGCTGCGCCTGGCGGTGAACCGTCTGCTGCGCCAGCCGTGGTCGACCCTGAGCCAGCTGGCGGCCTTTTCGCTGTCGTTTATGCTGCTGGCTCTGCTGCTGGTGCTGCGCGGCGATCTGCTTGACCGCTGGCAGCAGCAGCTGCCTCCGGAAAGTCCTAACTATTTCCTGATTAACATCGCACCGGAGCAGGTGGTGCCGGTAAAAACCTTCCTCGCCGAGCATCAGACCCGCGCCACCGAGTTCTATCCCATCGTGCGCGCCCGCCTGACGCAAATTAACGGCCAGGCAACGGAGGGCAATAAAGATGAAGCCCTGAACCGGGAGCTTAACCTCACCTGGAGCCGCGAGCGTCCGGATCATAATCCGCTGGTTGCCGGTAGCTGGCCGCCAAAAGCGGGTGAGGTGTCGATTGAAGAGGGGCTGGCGCAGCGTCTGGGCGTCAAGCTCGGCGATAGCGTGACCTTTACCGGGGATACTCAGGACTTTAGCGCGAAGGTGTCCAGCGTGCGTAAAGTCGACTGGGAAAGTCTGCGGCCGAACTTCTTCTTTATCTTCCCGCAGGGGGCGCTCGACGGCCAGCCGCAAAGCTGGCTGACCAGCTTCCGCTGGGATAATGGCAACGGGATGCTCACGCAGCTCAACCGCGAATTCCCCACCGTCAGCCTGCTGGATATCGGCGCGATTTTGCAACAGATTGGCCAGGTGCTGACCCAGGTAAGCCGCGCGCTTGAGGTGATGGTGATTCTGGTCACCGCCTGCGGCGTTTTGCTGCTGCTGGCGCAGGTACAGGTCGGGATGCGTCAGCGCTACCAGGAGCTGGTGGTCTGGCGCACGCTGGGTGCCGGTAAGTCTCTGCTGCGCACCACGCTGTGGGCGGAGTTCGCGCTGCTGGGCGTGGTATCCGGCGTCGTGGCGGCGATTGGCGCAGAGGTTGCGCTGGCGCTGCTGCAAAGCAAAATCTTTGACTTCCCGTGGTCTCCGGACTGGCGGCTGTGGGTGATGCTGCCGCTGTGCGGGGCGATACTGCTGTCGCTGTGCGGCGGCTGGCTGGGGCTGCGTCTGCTAAAAGGTAAAGCGCTGTTCCGCCAGTTTAGCCAGGGATAGAGTGAGTTATGTAGCCCGGGTAAGGCGTTAGCCGCAACCCGGTGTTTTCACCCGGCTCGCGCTGCGCTTAGCCGGGCTACCGTTTCTCAGCCGTCTGCGGGAAAGTCGCCCGGGTAAGGCGTTAGCTGCAACCCGGGAGGGCTTCGGGCCACGGATGCGAGTTGCTATTACAAATGGCCGTGGTTCAGCGCGGTGAGCGGCTCATTAACGTCGAAAACTTTACAGATAACCTCGTTTACGCCAAGCGATTTGAGGCGCGCGGTGTGCTTGTTGAGGTAAGCAAGCGCGGTTTCTTCATTCTCAAAAAGGTAGATCCCGCCCGCTTCCTGATTTTTTTCGTTTTCTGTCCAGACCTTCCAGATAAACCCTGGTTCCTGATTGATGGACTCGGCCAGCTCCACGAGCTGACGGGACATCTCGCTGCCGAAGGGACCGTTAAAAGCAAAGTGCAGCTGCAGTAGTTTTTTCGACATATTTCCTCCATGGATGATGTTCGCGCGGTAATAGACCATTTTAATGACATGGCGATGAAAAGATAACCACAGATTTTTTAAGGGCACAAAATGATAAGTTGCTGATTTTTAACCGCACAAAACATTAAAAACTCAGCAACACGCCATACTCAATCGCAGTTAATATTCAGCTGGAAAATATAAGGTTGCTTATTAATCAAGGAAAAAGTATGGCACATAAAATAAAAGCGCTGGCGATAACGATCGGCGCAGCCCTGGCGTTAACCTCTTTTGCATCCCAGGCGGAAATTACGCTTTTAAAACAAGATCCGCAGGCGGGCGATCCGTTAAGCCGGCTTAATTTTACCGTCGGCGGGAGTATCCGTCCCCAGTTCAACATGATGTCCGGCGATGGCGACAAAGGCTCATATAAACGTAACGGTTTCGATGGCGGAACCCGTTTCCGCTTCGCGGCCGACTACTATCTGTTTGATGATATTAGCTGGATCAGCTATTACGAGCTGGGCGTCAATATTCCGGCACTTTTCGACTGGGATAACCACTATGCCGAAGGCGCGAATAACACCAGCCGCCGTATGCTCTATACCGGCCTGAAAAGCGATACCTGGGGGACGTTAACCTACGGTCAGCAGAACAGCGTTTATTACGACGTGGTCGGGGTAAAAACCGATATCTGGGATTACGACATGATTGGCCAGGCGCCGGGTAACGGCATTAACGGCGACTACGATGGCTCCTATCGCTCACGTAATATGCTGAAATATAAGAAAACCGTTGGCGATGTCGATCTCTATGCCTCTTATCTGTTTGAGGACAGCGAATATCTGCCGGGCAACGGTCTGCGCTATAAACGTAAAGGCGGCGGTTCCATCGGCGCGGATTATCACATTATGAAAGATCTGACCTGGGGCGCCGCGTGGAACTATACCCGCGCCGATATGCGTAACCCGTCCAGTTCTGACAGCAAATCATACGATCAGAATATCGTTGGTACCGCGCTTAGCTGGACGCCGGATAACTGGACCTTCTCCTTGGGCGGCGGTTGGTATCAGAACTTCCTGACCACCAAAAAAACCGATGTCCATAACTACTTCGCGGGCGATGCCTGGGGGATTGAGTACTTTGCGGGTTATAAATTCCCGATTGGCCAGTATGCGGTGAAATCTATTCAGCCATACTTTATGGGCGACCGCCTGCAGTACGTGAACGGCCGCAACTATCAGCGTATCGATAACGGCGTCGGCGTGAGTTTCCAGCTGGATTATGGTTTCCGCGTTGACTATGAACACGTCTTCACGTCGAGCACCGACAACCTGGGCGATATGAACCTGGTGCGTCTGCGCTACGACTTCTAAGCGGTAACCATTCCCCGGTGACGCTGCGCTTACAGGGGCTACAGGTTCACCGCCGTCTGCGGACCCGTAGCCCGGCTAAGGCGTTTACGCCGCAAGCCGGGACAAGAGAGGATGTGATTACTTCGCCAGCCAGGCGGCAACTTCCTGCCAGCTGCCGCGGAAAATAATTTTCTCCGCTTTTTTGCCGAGCTGGTAGCGGTACATCGGATCGTAATACTCATTCAGCAGGGGAACCAGCCAGCTGAAATGCGCTTCGGTGTCGGTGGTTCGCTGCTGTTCAAGCAGCGCTTCATCAAGCCTGGCGGTGAGCTGGGCAAAACGCTGTAGCCCGAGGCGGCGGCGGATTGCGAACAGGCCATGATGCAGATATTCGCTATACGCCTGCCAGCCTTGCTCTTCGCCGTAGGCCGCCAGGAAATCGCGATGCATGCGCGCAAAATACTCTTCCCGCAGTCGTTCAAGACGGATAGCAAACGGATCTTCCACCACCGCCAGCGGCGACTGCGCCATGCGAAGACGCATACACTCCGGCAGGTGATTGGCGCCGATCATATGCCCCTCATCCTCCAGCACCCAGCGCGTCTGCTGCCCGGACTTTTTAAGCATCGCCACGGCCAGATGATTTTCAAAGGTAGCCTGCTGATACTGCTCCTGGAGGGTGCGACCGAATGAAGAGCCGCGGTGATGGGCAAGCCCTTCGAGATCGATACCGTCCGGTTGAGCGCAGACCAGCTGAGTTTTGCCATTGCCGGTACAGCCGCCGATCAGCACGATAGGGCGCTGTACCAGCTCTTCGGTAAGCTGTATGGCGGCCTGGCGCAGCGCTTTATAGCCCCCGACGATCAGAGGGTAATCCACGCCAGCTTCTTTCAGCCACTGCTGGACGATATGCGAACGCTGGCCGCCGCGAGCGCAGCACAGGTAGCCTTCTGGATAACGCGCGCAGGCCTCTTTCCAGGCGGCGAGGCGGCCGGCGCGAATCTTACCATTCACCAGCTGATGGCCCAGTGCGAGAGCGGCTTCCGGCCCTTGACGCTTATAGCAGGTACCGACGGCAGCGCGCTCGTCATCGTTCATCAGCGGCAGGTTGATCGCTGCGGGCATGGCGCTTTGCCTGAATTCAACCGGGGCACGTACGTCAATCAGCGGCGTATCGCTGGCAAGAATCTGCCGAATATTTTGTGGGACTAATTCCATCATTTAAACCGTTAAGCCATTCAGACGCGTCGCTCGACGCGATAATCCTCCTATTGTACGCGGTGAGCGGCAGGCTGGATTGATTTTTCACGGTGTATCGCTGAATAGCGTCAGGAATCCCTGGATTTCCGGGGCGGAGTGACCGAATAGCGAGGTGATATCCTGCACCGCTTTACCATGATGATCTTTACGCCAGGCGAGGCTCAGAGGAGAGGGGGGACGCATGGTCGGTATCTGCCGGGAAACCAGCTCGCCGCGCGCGATAAGCGGCTGGCACAGCGGCTCGGGTAAAAAGCCGATGCCGACGCCGGCGATATGGGCGGCGACTTTGGTTTCGATATCGGGAACCACGATCTCTTTTTGACCCGGCAGGCGCCAGGCAACACGTTTGGTTAATCTCCGCGCGCTGTCTTCAATGTTGACCGCAGGATAGCGGCGCAGCTGGGCCTCCGACAGGGGGGCGGTTTGCTGGCTTAGCGGATGATTCGGCGACATCACGAACAGCCAGGTGACTTCACCCAGCGGGGCGACGGCAATATTCTCCGCTAACGGTTCGGTGCCGGTGACGCCGATGGCCAGCGAAAAGTCATCGTGCAGGAGCGTATCCCAGACGCCCATGTAAATTTGTCGTGAAAAATGAAATTGCGTAAAAGGGTAACGCTGGGTGAGCCAGGCCAGCAGCCGCGCAATGGCCTGAGGGTCATACATCAGGTTATTCACCACAATATTCACCTGGCGCTCCACGCCGTCGTTAATCTGCTGCAGCTCGCCGGGCATACTGTCAATCCAGCCCAGCCACTCTCTGGCCTGCGCCAGGAGATGCATTCCGGCAGGAGTCAGCAGGACGCTGCGCGTAGTGCGCGAAAAGAGCGCGACGCCGGTGTTGTCTTCCAGCAGTTTGATGCGATAGCTAATCGTGGCGGTCGTTTTATAGAGTTTTTCCGCTGCTCTGGAGAAGCTGCCGGTCTCCGCGACGCTGACAAAGGTACGTAGTGTTTCGGGGTCTAGCATCGCCTTATTCCTCGTAATTTAATAATTCACCCATGATTTTTAAGTATTTTTTCATAATAACCTTCTCAATTATGTGGCTTAAATCAGGTTTTGGAAAATTATTCCAACTTATAGTTGATACCACTTTGAGATGGCCATGAATTGACCGGTACATCGATCACCCTCAAGGTATGAGGAGGGCGACGGTTTTTAATGACTAAGGAATATTGCAATGAAGCTAGAGGTATTGCCGCTGACGCGCGAAGCATTCCGTCCCTATGGGGACGTTATCGAAACGGAAGGGCAGGATTTTTTTCATATTAATGATGGCAAAGTGCAGCGTTTTCACGATCTGGCCATGGTGGAGACCCTGCAGCAGGATCGCACGCTAATCAGCATTAATCGGGCCCAGCCGGCGGTATTGCCGATTGTCGTCACCGAGCTGGAACGTCATCCGCTGGGCACCCAGGCGTTCGTGCCGATGAACGGCGAAGCCTTTGTGGTGGTGGTTGCGTCAGGAGGCGATGAGCCGGACATGACCACGCTGCGCGCGTTTATCTCCAATGGCCGCCAGGGGGTAAATTATCATCGCAATGTCTGGCATCACCCGCTGTTTGCCTGGCAGAGCGAAACCGATTTTTTAACCGTCGATCGCGGTGGAAAAGATAACTGCGATGTCGTGGAGATCCCGACCGTGGAGCTGAGCTTTGCGTGAGGTTGCACGTGACGCTGTCGATTATCTTGCATAACATGTGGGCGCTTACACACTATTTATGCTCAGGTTTTGAGCCGGAGATAATCGAGGTATGACAGAAGTGAGAAGGCGGGGAAGGCCGGGCCAGCAGGAGCCTTCCGCGCAAAAAGGCGCACAGGCGCTGGAGAGAGGGATCGCGATACTGCAATACCTTGAAAAGAGCGGCGGCAGCTCGTCGGTCAGCGATATTTCCCTGAATCTGGACTTACCGTTATCGACCACTTTTCGCCTGCTTAAAGTGCTGGAGGGCGCGGATTTTGTCTATCAGGACGCGCAGCTAGGCTGGTGGCACATCGGGCTTGGCGCATTCAATGTCGGCTCGGCGTACATCCATAACCGGGATGTTTTATCCGTCGGCGGACCTTTTATGCGGCGGCTGATGCTGATGTCAGGGGAAACGGTAAACGTGGCGATTCGTAACGGCAACGAAGCGGTGTTGATTGGCCAGCAGGAGTGCAAATCGATGGTAAGGATGTGCGCGCCGCTCGGCAGCCGGCTGCCGCTGCATGCTTCTGGGGCCGGAAAGGCGCTGCTGTACCCGCTGTCCCCGGATGAGTTGGTGGATGTGATTGTGAAGACCGGGCTGCAGCGCTTTACGCCGTCGACGATCGTCGATTTACCGGTCCTGCAGCGAAACCTGGATGAGGCGCGCGACCGCGGCTACAGCATTGACCAGGAGGAGCACGTGACAGGATTAAACTGTATTGCTTCAGCGGTTTACGATGATGTCGGATCCGTAGTGGCGGCAATTTCGATTTCCGGGCCAGCGTCCCGCTTAACCCCGGACCGTTTTGTCAGCCAGGGAGAGCTGGTGAGGGAGACGGCAAGGAATATCAGCACCGCGCTGGGACTGAAGCCCCAGGCAGAGTGATCGCCGAACCGACCCGCTCTGAGGAGCGGGAATTTTTAGGCTTTGTTCAAGTTTGGAAAAATTTTCCAATATAGTGAGGTAGTAAAAAATGGCAAAAATGAGAGCCGTCGACGCGGCAATGTATGTACTCGAAAAAGAAGGGATTACCACCGCATTCGGCGTGCCTGGCGCAGCGATTAACCCCTTTTATTCCGCCATGCGTAAGCACGGCGGGATCCGCCATATTCTGGCTCGCCACGTGGAAGGCGCGTCCCATATGGCCGAAGGCTATACGCGTGCCGCAGCCGGTAATATCGGCGTATGCCTGGGGACATCGGGCCCGGCGGGAACGGATATGATCACCGCGCTCTATTCTGCCTCCGCGGACTCGATACCGATTTTGTGCATCACCGGCCAGGCGCCGCGCGCGCGTCTGCATAAAGAAGATTTCCAGGCGGTCGATATTGAATCCATTGCTAAGCCCGTGACCAAGATGGCGGTTACCGTGCGCGAAGCGGCGCTGGTACCGGGCGTGCTGCAGCAGGCTTTCCATCTGATGCGTTCCGGCAGACCGGGACCGGTATTGATCGACCTGCCTTATGATGTTCAGGTGGCGGAAATCGAATTTGACCCCGAGCTGTACGCGCCGCTCCCGGCTTATAAACCCGTGGCGACTCGTCCGCAGATCGAACGCGCGCTGGCGATGCTGCTGATGGCGGAGCGTCCGGTGATTGTCGCCGGCGGCGGGGTGATTAATGCCGATGCCGTAGCGCTGCTGCAGCAATTTGCTGAGATTACGCAAGTTCCGGTCATCCCAACGCTGATGGGCTGGGGCTGTATCCCGGATGACCACGAATTGATGGCCGGGATGGTCGGCCTACAAACCGCGCATCGCTACGGTAACGCCACGCTGCTGGCCTCCGACCTGGTATTCGGCATCGGTAACCGCTTTGCTAACCGTCATACCGGTTCCGTTGAGAAGTACACCGCAGGTCGCAAAATCATCCACATCGATATCGAACCGACGCAGATTGGCCGCGTGCTGTGCCCGGATTTAGGCATTGTGTCCGATGCGAAAGCGGCGCTGGCTCAACTGGTAGATATCGCGCAGCAGATGCAAAAAGAGGGCCGCCTGCCGCGTCGCGAGCGCTGGGTTGCCGAGTGTCAGGAGCGCAAGCGTACGCTGCTGCGTAAAACCCACTTCGATAACGTGCCGGTCAAACCGCAGCGCGTTTATGAAGAGATGAATAAAGCCTTTGGTCGCGACGTGTGCTACGTCACCACCATCGGGCTGTCGCAAATCGCCGCCGCGCAGATGCTGCACGTATTTAAAGATCGCCACTGGATCAACTGCGGCCAGGCCGGGCCGCTGGGCTGGACGCTTCCTGCCGCGCTGGGCGTTTGCACCGCCGATCCGGAGCGTAACGTGGTGGCCATCTCCGGCGACTTTGACTTCCAGTTCCTGATTGAAGAGCTGGCGGTGGGCGCGCAGTTCAATATTCCTTACATCCACGTGCTGGTAAACAACGCCTATCTGGGCCTGATTCGTCAGTCGCAGCGCGCGTTCGATATGGATTACTGCGTCCAGCTGGCGTTCGAAAACATCAACTCCAGCGAAGTGAACGGCTACGGCGTCGATCACGTCAAGGTTGCCGAGGGTCTCGGCTGTAAAGCGATTCGCGTCTTCAAGCCGGAGGATATCGCGCCCGCCCTGGCGCAGGCGAAAGCCTGGATGAAAGAGTATCGCGTACCGGTTGTTGTGGAAGTGATCCTTGAGCGGGTCACCAATATCTCCATGGGTAGCGAGCTGGATAACGTGATGGAGTTTGAAGATGTTGCCGATAGCGCCATCGATGCGCCAACCGAAACCTGCTTTATGAAATATGAATAAATGAGGTGAACCTATGTTGCGCTTTTCAGCCAACCTTTCGATGTTATTTCTGGAATATGATTTTCTGGATCGTTTTGAGAAAGCGGCGGCCTGCGGTTTTCGCGCCGTTGAGTTTATGTTCCCGTATGATTATGCGCCCGAGGTATTAAAGCAAAAGCTGAGCGACAACCGGCTGGAGCATACCTTACATAACTTACCCGCCGGCGACTGGGCGGCGGGAGAGCGCGGCATAGCCTGTATTCCCGGTCGCGAAGCGGAGTTCCGCGAAGGCGTGGATGCCGCAATCCGCTATGCCAAAGCGCTGGGCAATCGAAAAATCAACTGCCTGGTGGGTAAAACCCCGCCTGGCTACCGCGAGGATCATATTCGTTCCACGCTGGTGGCGAATTTACGTTTTGCCGCTGCCGCGCTGGCGCAGGAAGGTATTCTGCTGCTGATCGAACCGATTAATTACTTCGATATGCCGGGCTTTTATCTGAATACCACTCATCAGGCGCTGGCGCTTATTGATGAGGTCGGCAGCGATAATCTGAAAATTCAGTACGATATTTATCATATGCAGCGGATGGAGGGGGAGTTAACCCATACGATGCAAACTTATGCTAACCGTATTGGTCATTTACAGATTGCTGATAATCCGAATCGCGGTGAGCCGGGGACCGGTGAAATTAATTACGATTATCTTTTTAAATTTATTGATAGATCAAGCTATGACGGCTGGGTGGGCTGCGAATATAAACCGCTGACCACCACCGAAGCGGGTTTGACATGGTTTAATCACTACCGCTAATTTTTAATTTATCTTTGGGCAGTATTTATTATTCCAGACGCAGGGGTTTTATTTCCTGACAACAGGAAGGGATAACTATTGCCCGGGTAAATCGAAACAGAAATTCTGAGAGGAAACTTATGAAACTGGGATTTATTGGTCTGGGTATTATGGGCACCCCGATGGCGCTCCGACTTGCCAGGGCAGGCCACGCTCTGCACGTTACTACCATCGGCCCGGTTGCTGACGACCTGCTCAAGCAAGGCGCGCAGCATCTGGCTACCGCCGAGCAGGTTGCGGCGCAGTCGGAGATTATTTTCATCATGGTTCCGGATACCCCACAGGTTGCCGACGTTCTGTTTGGCGAGCGCGGCTGCGCCAAAGCGGCGCTGAAGGGAAAAACCATCGTGGATATGAGCTCTATCTCGCCGATTGAAACCAAGCGGTTTGCGCAGCAGGTGCGCGACCTGGGCGCGGATTATCTGGATGCTCCTGTATCCGGCGGCGAAATCGGCGCGCGTGAAGGCACGCTCTCAATTATGGTCGGCGGCGATGAAAACGTCTTTGCCCGCGTGAAACCGCTGTTTGATATTCTGGGTAAAAACATCACCCTCGTAGGCGGTAATGGCGACGGTCAGACCTGTAAAGTCGCCAATCAGATTATCGTCGCGCTGAATATTGAAGCAGTGTCCGAGGCGCTGGTTTTCGCGTCTAAAGCCGGAGCCGATCCCGCTCGCGTGCGTCAGGCGCTGATGGGCGGCTTTGCCTCCTCGCGTATTCTGGAAGTGCATGGCGAAAGAATGTTGAACCGGACGTTTAATCCCGGCTTTAAAATTTCCCTGCACCAGAAGGATCTTAATCTGGCATTGCAGAGCGCGAAAGCACTGGCGCTTAATTTACCGAATACGGCAACCTGTCAGGAGTTATTTAACACTTGTGCCGCCCACGGTGGTAGTGAATTAGACCACTCGTCTTTAGTTCAGGCGCTGGAATTAATGGCCAATCATAAAATATCGTAATAAGAAAATGCTGCCGGTTCCGGCAGCGTTTTTTAAACCTCACGGGTGAATTTATGGATACTATCAATAAAACGGGTATCGACTATTGGAAGAAAATAGTCGTGGTCATGAGTCTGGGCTGGGTGGCAATATGGATTTATCGTACCGTATTAACACCTATTTATCCGGAAATTCAGGCGTCCTTAGGTAACGTCAGTAATGCTGAAATCGGCGCGATTGCCAGCTTCTATTTTCTGGCCTATTGCGGAATGCAGATCCCCTGCGGCATTCTGGTCGATAAGCTGGGACAAAAAATTATGCTGATGTGCGGTTTCTCGCTGTTTATTATTGGTACGTTGAGTATTGCTAATGCGGGAAACCTGACGCTGATTTATATCGGCTCGCTGCTGGCCGGCGCTGGCTGCGCGTCGTTTTTTAGCTCCGCCTATTCGCTCTCCTCGGCCAATGTGCCGCAGGAACGCCGGGCGCTGGCGAACGCCATCATCAACAGCGGCTCCGCCATCGGCATGGGGATTGGCCTGATTGGCTCAAGCATTCTGGTCAAAAGCATGCATATGGCGTGGCAAAATGTCTTGTTTATCGTCGCCGCGATCCTGGTGGTGATGCTCTGCGTGTTTACCCTGGTGATTCGCCGCAAGCTAAAAGAGCCCGCCGTAGCGGAGAATAAGCCTGGCGCAGCGGCTGCCGCTCCGGTCGCTGAAGAGAAATCGGCGCCGCTGTTTTCGCCGCTGCTGTGCAGCGTCTACTTTCTCTATTTCTGCACCTGCTACGGCTACTACCTGATCGTCACCTGGCTGCCTTCTTATCTTCAGACCGAACGCGGCTTTGACGGCGGCGCCATTGGTTTTGCTTCCGCGCTGGTGGCGGTGGTCGGGGTGCCGGGCGCGCTGTTCTTCAGCCATCTCTCGGATAAGTTCCGCGACAGTAAAGTCAAAGTGATTCTCGGGCTGGAGATTGTCGCTGCGGCCATGCTGATGTTTACCGTTCTCTCGCCGAATACCACCATGCTGATGATTAGCCTGGTGCTGTACGGACTGCTGGGCAAAATGGCCGTAGACCCGATTCTTATCTCGTTCGTTTCCGAGCAGGCGTCAGCGATAACATTAGGCCGCGCCTTTAGCTTGTTTAATTTCTTTGGCATGAGTTCGGCGGTGGTCGCACCGACGCTCACCGGTTTTATTTCCGACCTGACCGGTTCAAAAGAAATTAGTTTTGTGATGTCTGCCGGGTTGGTTATTACCGGAACGATACTGTTTGCGCTAATTACCTTGCGTAAGAACAAAATACAGTCAAAGACAATCCCAGTATAATAAAAAATAAATAATTAAAATTTGTTGTTCCACATAGCTAAACCTACAAACGTAATCCGATGCGTATTAAGAGGGAATTATGGAACAAACTCAAGACCTGTACAAAGCCAGGGGTTACAGCGACGATCTACTGCCCAAAGTAGCCTCGCAGCGTAACTGGAAAACATTTAACTATTTTACCTTATGGATGGGCTCCGTACACAACGTGCCTAATTATGTAATGGTTGGTGGTTTTTTTATTCTCGGGCTATCAACGTTTAGTATAATGATGGCGATAATATTGAGTGCTTTTATTATTGCCCTGGTTATGGTGTTTAATGGTGCTGCCGGAAGTAAATACGGCGTCCCCTTCGCAATGATATTAAGAGCTTCTTATGGTGTGCGTGGGGCATTATTACCCGGCCTGCTCAGAGGCGGCATTGCGGCAATTATGTGGTTTGGTTTGCAATGCTATGCCGGCTCGCTGGCATTCCTGATCTTATTAGGCAAACTGTGGCCCGAGTTTCTGACGCTCGGCGGTGATTTTAAGCTGCTGGGACTGTCGTTTCCGGGGATGATCGCCTTTCTGGTTTTCTGGCTGATTAATGTGGCGATTGGTTTCGGCGGCGGAAAAGTTCTCAATAAATTTACCGCAATCCTCAATCCCTGCATCTATATTGTCTTCGGCGGCATGGCTATCTGGGCTATCTCGCTGGTCGGGATCGGTCCGATCCTTGACTATCTGCCGACCGGGGTGGCGAAAGCGGAGCATACCGGCTTCCTGTTCCTGGTCGTTATCAATGCGGTCGTTGCCGTCTGGGCCGCGCCGGCGGTGAGCGCCTCGGACTTTACCCAGAACGCGCGTTCGTTTCGCGAGCAGGCCGTTGGGCAAACCCTTGGCTTAGTGGTGGCCTATATTCTGTTCGCGGTGGCCGGAGTGTGCATTATCGCCGGTGCCAGTATCCATTACGGTATGGATACCTGGAACGTACTGGATATTGTGCAGAAATGGGACAGCCTGTTTGCCTCGTTCTTTGCGGTGCTGGTGATATTAATGACCACGATCTCCACCAACGCCACCGGTAATATTATTCCTGCGGGCTATCAAATTGCGGCGATTGCTCCCACGAAACTGACCTATAAAAACGGCGTGCTGATTGCCAGTATTATTAGCCTGCTGATCTGCCCCTGGAAATTAATGGAAAATCAGGACAGTATTTATCTTTTTCTCGATATTATCGGCGGCATGCTGGGTCCGGTTATTGGCGTAATGATGGCGCACTATTTTATCGTCATGCGTGGGCAAATTAATCTTGATGAACTTTACACCGCGCCTGGAGATTATAAATATTTCGATAATGGATTTAACGTTACCGCATTCCTGGTAACGATTGTGGCGGTTATTTTATCGCTCGGTGGAAAATTTATCCCGCTGCTCGAACCGTTCTCCCGCGTGTCGTGGTTTGTTGGTGTTATTGTCGCTTTTGCCGCCTACGCCTTGCTGAAAAAACGGGCCCAGCCGAATAACCTGGCGCGCCCCAATGCTGTGAATTGATTTTATTACAACCAGGAAAGTTTATTTCATGGATGAAGCTTCAAGAGCCAAAGCCATTGGTATTGCGGTGTACGTGGCTGCAAACAGAAGTATGGCGGCTTAATCGTCTGTACACATACAAGGAGTTTTATATGTCTTTTGATTTAATCATTAAAAACGGCACCGTCATTCTGGAAAACGAATCCCGGGTGGTCGATATCGCGGTTGCTGACGGCAAAATTGCCGCTATCGGTGAAAACCTGGGGGACGCGAAGCAGATCATGGATGCCACGGGGCTGATCGTTTCGCCGGGGATGGTCGATGCGCATACGCACATCTCTGAGCCGGGTCGTACCCATTGGGAAGGATACGAAACGGGTACCCGCGCGGCGGCAAAAGGGGGCATCACTACGATGATTGAAATGCCGCTGAACCAGCTGCCGGCCACCGTCGATCGAGAGACCATTGAGCTGAAATTCGACGCCGCGAAAGGCAAGTTGACCATCGATGCCGCGCAGCTTGGCGGACTGGTCTCCTATAACCTTGACCGGCTGCACGAGCTGGATGAAGTGGGCGTGGTGGGGTTCAAATGCTTCGTCGCGACCTGCGGCGATCGCGGGATTGACAATGACTTCCGCGACGTTAACGACTGGCAGTTCTTCAAAGGCGTACAAAAGCTGGCCGAGATGAAGCAGACGGTACTGGTGCACTGCGAAAACGCGCTGATCTGCGATGAGCTGGGCGAAGAGGCGAAAAGAGAAGGGCGCGTGACCGCCCATGATTACGTCGCCTCCCGTCCGGTATTCACCGAAGTTGAGGCGATCCGCCGCGTTCTGTATCTGGCGAAGGTCGCCGGTTGCCGCCTGCACGTGTGCCACGTCAGCAGCCCGGAAGGGGTCGCCGAAGTGACGCGCGCCCGTCAGGAAGGTCAGGATGTCACCTGCGAATCCTGCCCGCACTACTTTGTACTGGATACCGAACAGTTTGAAAAGATTGGCACCCTGGCGAAATGCTCTCCGCCGATCCGCGACGCGGAAAATCAGAAAGGGCTGTGGGAAAAGCTATTCAACGGTGAGATCGACTGCCTGGTGTCCGACCACTCTCCGTGCCCGCCGGAAATGAAGGCGGGCAATATCATGCAGGCCTGGGGCGGGATTGCCGGTTTGCAAAACTGTATGGACGTCATGTTCGATGAAGCGGTGCAGAAGCGCGGTATGCCTTTGCCGCAGTTTGCTCGCCTGATGGCGACCAACGCCGCGGATATTTTCGGCCTGAAGCATAAGGGCCGCATCGCGCCGGGCAAAGACGCCGACCTGGTGTTTATTCAGCCGAACAGCAGCTACGTTCTGCAGGCGGAAGACCTTGAATATCGCCATAAAGTCAGCCCTTACGTCGGCCGTACGATTGGCGCGCGGATCGCCAGAACCCTCCTGCGCGGCGATGTGATCTATGACAGCGAGCAGGGCTTCCCGCACGCGCCGAAGGGGAAATTTATCCTTAAGCATCAGCAGTAACGGGGATCCGGTGAATTCCCTGATTGCGGCGTAAACGCCTTCTCCGGGCTACGAGCCGATTTGTCGCCCGGATAAGACGCAAGCCGCGACCCGGGGAATCACTTGCCCCATTCCATGCTCAGCGCCTGTTTAACGGCAGGCGCTTTTTCAGGATTCAATCATGGTGGTATTTCCGCTCAATAAACGAAACACCCTGGCGGGATTTCAATGGTTCTTCTTTATTTTCTGCAACACCGTCGTGGTACCGCCGACGTTACAGTCTGCTTTTCAGCTGCCCGCCAGCGCGCTGATTACGCTGACTCAGTACGGTTTTATCACCACCGGGCTGGCCTGCCTGGCGCAGGCGCTGCTGGGCCATCGTCGGGCGATTATGGAAGGGCCTACGGGACTATGGTGGAGCACTATCCTGACCGTCACCGTCGGTGAAGCCGCGCGCGGCACTCCATTTGCCAGCATTGCGTCAAGCCTGGCGGTTGGCATCTCTCTGTCGGCGATATTCACCATCATCATCGGCGTGAGCGGCATCGGTCACCGCCTGGCGAAGCTCTTCAGCCCGACGGTCATGGTCTTTTTTATGCTGCTGCTCGGCGCGCAGCTCACCACGATCTTTTTTAAAGGCATGCTCGGGCTGCCTTTCAGTTCGACCCAGGCTAACGTGGGCGTTCAGCTGGCGCCGTTTAGCCTGGCGCTGGCGGTGATGCTGTTGGTGCTGGGGATGATCATTTTTCTTCCGGACGGCATTGCTCGCTATGCCCTGCTGTTTGGCACCCTCGTAGGCTGGGCTGGCTGGTACCTGCTGTTTCGCACTCCGCCCGCCACGATGGCATCCGGGCCGATTCACTGGCAGTGGTTTCCACTTGGCTACGGCGGGGAGTTACGCCCCGGCATTATTTTGACGGCGCTGCTGGCGGGGCTGGTGAATATTACGAATACCTACGGCGCAATTCGCGGTAGCGACGTTTTTTATCCCCAGCAGGGCGCCAGCAATACCCGCTACCGACGAAGCTTTATTATCTCCGGCCTGATGACCTTAATAACGGTTCCGCTCAGCGTGGTGCCGTTTTCGCCTTTTGTTTCATCGATAGGTTTATTAACCCAAACTGGAGAGACTTCGCGCCAGCCGTTTATTATCGGCTGCCTGTGCTGTCTGCTGGTGGGACTATTTACGCCGCTGACCCACTTTTTTACCACGCTGCCTTTGCCGATTAGCAGCGCGGTCATGCTGGTCTCCTATCTTCCGTTGTTATATTCCAGCTTATCTTTCAGTAAACAAATCACCTTCACCGCACGAAATATCTACCGGCTGGCGCTGCCGTTATTTATCGGCATCTTTTTAATGGGCCTGCCGCCGGTCTATCTCCAGACGCTGCCCCTAACAATTCGACCGCTATTAGGCAACGGCTTATTAATCGGCGTGCTGCTGGCGGTGGTGATGGAAAATCTCATTCCCTGGGATCGTATTAAGTAATGACATTAAAAAGGATGAACCATGAAAATAATTATTGCACCGGACTCTTTCAAAGAAAGCGTAAGCGCCAGCCGCTGCGCCCAGGCGATTAAGGCGGGCTTTACCTCTATTTTCCCGCAGGCGGAGTGCATCTGTCTGCCGATCGCCGACGGCGGCGAGGGGACGGTGGAGGCAATGGTTGAGGCCACCGAGGGTAAAATGGTGATGCTGCCGGTCATGGGGCCGATGGGCGATTTTGTCGGCGCTTTCTATGGCCTGAGCGGCGACGGACACACCGCGTTTATTGAGATGGCGGCGGCCAGCGGACTCATGCTGGTTCCCCCCGACGAACGCAACCCCCTGCAGGCCACCAGCTACGGCACCGGTGAGCTGATTCGCCATGCGCTGGACGCCGGCGTCCGTCACATAATTCTCGGTATTGGCGGCAGCGCCACGGTGGACGGCGGAATGGGGATGGCTCAGGCGCTGGGAGCACGCTTTGTTGATGAACGCGGCGAGAGCGTCGGCCTCGGCGGCGGAGCGTTAGAGCGGCTGGTCAACGTTGATTTACGCGATCTCGACCCGCGGCTTCGCGAGTGCCGGATTGACGTAGCCTGCGATGTGGATAATCCGCTGCTCGGCGAACGCGGCGCGGCGGCGGTCTTTGGCCCGCAAAAAGGGGCCTGCGCAGGCATGGTCGCCGTTCTGGAGCGCGGTTTAGAAAATTACGCTCAGGTGCTGCTGGCGGCAACCGGTCAGGATGTGACGGCGATGGTCGGCGGCGGCGCGGCCGGCGGGATGGGCGCGGCGGCTCGCATATTCCTTAACGCCACGCTGAAATCGGGCATTGATATTGTGCTGGAGGCGGTTCATCTGGAGGAGGCGCTGCGCGATGCGGACCTGGTGATCACCGGCGAAGGGCGTATGGATTCGCAAACCGTCGGCGGCAAAGCGCCGGTTGGCGTGGCGCGGATCGCCAAAAAGCACGGCATTCCGGTTATCGGCATCGCCGGCGTGCTGGGTGACGGCGTCGAAGCGGTGCATCAGCATGGTATTGATGCGGTCTTTAGCATCCTTCCCGCGCTGGCGCCGCTGGCCGAGGTGCTGGATCGCGGCGAGCAGAATCTTTACGCCTGCGCGCGCAATATCGCCTGCGCCATCAAGCTTGGCCAGACGCTGCCTGCCTGAATAAAAAATGCCACGGTTCACACCGTGGCAAAATCCAACATAGCTAAACAAAAAAGTGAATTCTGGGCGTTTGATAACCAACCTGTTTTGAACACTGCGCCCGCTTTTTAGCGGCTGGCGCCTTTACCCGGCCTACGAAATTGACGATAGCAAAAAGTTGTACTGAGTCCGTAGGCCCGCGCCAGCGGGCAATAGTAACGTTTGCAGCTTGTCAGCCATCAGATCTCAACGTCGCGGTTGCAGTCTTTTGAATAGATGTAGCTGAACGTTTCCCGTCCGACGCCGTATCCCGCCTGCAGGGAGTAAGCGCCCATAAAGATATAATCGCCTTGCTTGACCGGAACCCAGCTGTTGTCGAGGTTATACACTCCCTGGCCGGAGAGAATATAGGCGCCATGCTCCTGGACGTGGGTTTCAATGTAGCCGTGGCTGGCCCCCGGTGCGAAAAAGAGAATATGCATATTCATATCGAAGCCCAGCTCTTTTGGCAGGAAATCGATCAGAATAACGTCTTCCATTCCTTCATAATGAATACGCTCCAGCTGGCTGACGTTGCCGGTGACCAGATAAGGCGCATGGCCCTCTGTTGGAATATAGCGGCGCTTATAGAGGAAGAGCTGGCTATCGGCTGAATGGTTATTACTGAAAGTCATCCGCTCACCCGGCGGGCAGTAAAGATAACCGCCTTCGGTCAGCGCGAAGGATTTACCCTGAGCCCCGGCGATGATTTCTCCCTTAATCACATACAGGAAGGTCTCGATGCCTTCGCCGCCAAAACCGCTTTGATGACCGCCGTTTTCATGCAGCGTGACCAGATAATCAACAAAGGTGGCGCCTAATTTCGGCGTTGACAAAATAGTCACATCGCAATGTTCAAAACCCGGAATAACGTTCTTGACCAGACCGTCCGGCGTCAGCAGCGCGTAATTGCCGTGGCGCACGATGGAACGGCTGGCCAGTAAATCATCGCGATAGCCAAGCACATTATTTAAATAACCCATGATCGTTTCCTTATTCAGTCCAGGCCAGTTGATGCAACATTAAGGCGAGCGTTTTTACGCCTTCCGCCAGATCCTCGATATGCGTGCTTTCCGCCGGGTTATGGCTGATGCCTTTGATGCTCGGCATAAAGATCATGCAGGTCGGGAAGCAGGGAGCGAATATCTGCGCGTCGTGTCCCGCGCCGCTGTGCATCACGCGGAAATTCACCTTCTCTTTTTCACAAAGCGCGGTGAGCTGGGCCACCAGCTTCTTTTCCATGGGAACCGGAGCCTCATCCATCCACAGGTCGATCTCAATGCCGATATCCATCTCCTGGCAGATCCGCCGCATATCGGCCTCAATGACCTCAGTAAATGCCGTTAACTCCAGAGCATCGGTATGGCGGCAGTCCATAGTGAAGACGGTTTTGCCCGGCACCACGTTGACGGTATTCGGCTGCGGGTCGACTTTACCGAAGGTGAGCACCAGCGGGTCACCGTGGGCTTTTGCTTTGGCGATAGATTCGCAGCAGATACGGCTAAAGGCGTGGACGGTATCGCGACGGTAGCCCATTGGCGTCGTGCCGGCATGGTTAGACTCGCCGGTGAGGGTGATGGTGTAGCGACGCTGTCCGACTATGGCGTTGACCACGCCGATAGACTGCTTGTTGGTTTCCAGCACGCGACCCTGCTCAATATGCAGCTCTACGAAGGCTTTAATATCCCGGCGCGGCGCCAGCGGAGCGGCGGGTAGGCTGAAACCGCACTGCTTCATGGCATCGATAAACGCCACGCCTTTAGCGTCTTTAATTTCGCGTACGTCCGCTGGATTAGCGATGCCGACGATATTTTTGCTGCCCCAGAAGACGTAAGGGAAGCGGCTACCTTCTTCTTCCGCTAACGCCAGCACTTCCACGGTGCGCAGCGGCGCCCCGTAGGTCTCTTTTAGCCAGCGAACCGCCAGCCAGGCCGCCAGCGCGCCGAACTGGCCGTCAAGATTGCCGCCGTTAACGACGCTATCAATATGCGAACCGCTGAGGATAACCTCATCGGGAAAGCGCGTGCCGGGCAGGCGACCATAGAGATTGCCCACTTCATCAAAGCGCGTTTCCAGTCCGCTTTCGCTCATTCTTTGTTTGAATGCCTGCTGCGCCTGCAGCCATTCTGGCGAATAGAGCAGGCGGGTTATGCCCCCGGTCGGGTCGGCGCCGAAAGAGGAAAGCCAGGGCAATGTCTCTTCTATTGCCTGTCGAAAATAATGAGCCATACGCAACTCCTGTATTTTAATTTATTGAGCAAACGGGGAATTGGTTTCATAAGAGCGGTTATATAAAGCGTCCGAAACCAGATAGTCATAAATCTCATCAACGATCTCGATACCGTTGACGGCGCTGTTTTTCTCATTGATATCCAGGTTCTGCCCGGGGTAATACACCTGGTTAAATCCGGGCGCTGGCGTAATGGCGTTTAATTCACGCATGGTGTCGCTGATATGCTGGCGGAATAGCGCGCTGGAGGAGAAAAATGCCGGGTTGATGACGATATGCAGCTGGCCCAGCTCGCGTCCCTGGCTCAGATTGTCGTACATAGAGCTGACCTGGCGGCCGAAGGGGAGGTTGAGCAAAATGCCGGAGAGGATGTCGATCATCATCATCAGGCCGTAGCCTTTCGGGCCGGCTGCCGGAAGCAGGGCGTGAACGGCAAAAGGATCGCGGGTCGGCGCGCCGTTTTTATCCACCGCCCAGCTATCGGGAATGGTTTCATGGCGCGAGCGGGCGTCGAGAATTTTCCCCCATGCCTGCACCGTGGTGGCCATGTCGAAGGTGATGATATCATCGCCCTCGCCGGGCGCGGCAAAGGCCAGCGGGTTGGTTCCGTAATAGATTTCCGCCCCGCCAAAAGGCACGACCATCGGGTCTGACTGGCACAGCGAAATCCCGATTAGCCCGGCGCGGGCGGCCTGCCGGGTGAAGTAAGAGATCGCTCCGCTGTGGCCCATACGCCGGATGCCGACCACGGCCACGCCGTTTTCCCTGGCCAATTCTATCGCGTGCTCCATGCCCATTTTGGCGGCCACCTGACCGGCGGCATTATCGGCATGCAAAATACCGCTGCAGGGGCCGTTCTTTTCAAAGGTGAAGGTGGGATGACGATTGGTTCCGCCTTTTGAAATACGTTCCGCATAATATTCAACGCGAACCGCGCCGTGCGAATGAATACCCCTGGCATCGGCATAAACCAGTACATCGGCAATGATATCCGCGTGATTGCGAGTAAGCCCTGCTGTATTCAGCTTATTGGCAATAAGCTGATGAAGTGTTTCCCGACTGACTTTCATCTGTCTTCCTTTTAACGACGGTGTAGAGCCTGACTGCCAAATAAAATACGGGGAAAATAAACTTAAATTGTGATCTGTATTGGTAAAAATAGTTAGTTAGATTTTATTTAATAATCACCGTGGGTTTGTCAGAAGGGACCCGATTAATCTATTCATTAAAAAACTCGGGCTAATGCCTTCGGCTTTATTTGAAAGCGTCTTGTAATAATTCTCATGTGATTCCGGTCACGCCGTCGATAATTTTATCCCGTTAGCCTGATGGCAGATTAACCATGCTCATTCAATTGCAATGGGTGCAATTATTGGGGAGTTATTATGATCCATGCCTTTATTAAAAAGGGCTGTTTCCAGGATTCGGTCAGCTTAATGATTATTTCACGCAAGCTGAGCGAGTCGGAAAATGTCGATGATGTTTCAGTCATGATGGGCACACCGGCAAATAAATCGCTGTTGGAAACGACCGGGTTCTGGCACGACGATTTTGCCAGCGCGACGCCAAATGACATTTGCGTGGCGATCCGCACCGATTGCGCGGATGCGTCGGTTACGCAAATGATCGCTGCCCGTCTTGATGAGGCCCTTACCGCCCTGGCGCAGGGGAGCGGGCAAAGTCAGAGCCTGAGCGTGGTTCGCCGCTGGCAAAGCGCAACGCAGAAGCTACCGCAGGCCAATATGACCTTAATTTCCGTTGCCGGGGAGTACGCCGCGGAGCTTGCCCATCAGGCGCTCAGCAGCGAGAAAAACGTCATGATCTTCTCCGACAACGTCACGCTGGAAGATGAAATCGCGCTCAAAACCCGCGCCCGTGACAAAGGGCTGCTGGTCATGGGGCCGGACTGCGGCACCGCCATGATTGCCGGCACGCCGCTGGCTTTCGCCAACGTTACGCCGGAAGGCAACATCGGCGTTATTGGCGCGTCCGGCACCGGTATTCAGGAGCTGGTCTCGCAGATTGTCCTCGGCGGCGAAGGGATCAGCCATGCGATCGGTCTCGGCGGCCGCGATCTGAGCGCCGAAGTGGGCGGTATCAGCGCGCAAACGGCGCTGGAAATGCTGACCCAGGATGCGCAGAGCCAGGTGCTGGCCTTTGTTTCTAAACCTCCCGCCGAAGCGGTGCGTCTGAAGATCATCGCCGCCATGAAGCGCAGCGCGAAACCGGTGGTGGCGCTATTTCTCGGCTATACGCCGCCGATCGCCCGCGATGAAAACGTCTGGTTCGCCCGCACGCTTGACGAGGCCGGGCGTCTGGCCTGCCTGCTGGCGCGAGTGGGGCGGCGTCAGGCAAGCCTTCCCGCGGTGGCGGGCAAGCAGATTCGCGGCTTATACACCGGCGGTACGCTGGCTGCTGAATCCGCAGGATTGCTGGCAGAACGGCTGAACATTACCCCTGATGCGCATCACCCGCAGGGCATGATGCTCGACGCGCAGGGGCACCGGGTCGTCGATCTTGGCGACGATTTTTACACCGTCGGCCGTCCGCATCCGATGATCGACCCCTCCCTGCGCAACCAGCTGATTGCCGAACTTGGCGCGGAAACTCAGGTTGGCGTACTACTGCTGGACGTGGTGATTGGCTACGGCGCCACCGCCGATCCGGCCGGCTCGCTGGTCGAAGCATGCCAGCGGGCGTGGGCGACCAGAGCCGACGATAGTCCGCTGCACGTTATCGCGACGGTGACCGGAACCGAAAGCGATCCGCAGTGCCGCTCCCGTCAGATTTCAGTCCTTGAAGATGCGGGGATCGCCGTGGTCGATAGCCTGCCTGAAGCCACCTTGCTTGCCGCCGCGCTGATTAGCCCGCCGCGGAAAGCCGCTCCTGCCCCGCGCGCCGGCCTGCTGGACGGCGTGTCGGTGATTAATGCTGGCCTGCGCAGCTTTGCGCTCGATTTACAGACCGCCGGAACGCCGGTTGTTCACTATCAGTGGGCGCCGATTGCCGGTGGGAATAAGAAACTGGCTCGTTTATTAGAACGTTTGCAATAAGAGGTCTCTATGTTTACATCAGTGGCGCAGGCCAATGACGCAGTAATAGAACGAATTCGTAATGCACGTCCGCACTGGCTGGATGTGAAGCCGGCGGGTTCTTTAATCGGGGCGCTGAATCAAAACAAAACGCTGCTCCACGCCGGGCCGCCGATGCGCTGGCAGGAGATGACCGGTCCGATGAAAGGGGCCTGCATTGGCGCCTGCTTGTTCGAAGGCTGGGCGCAGGATGAGAAAACGGCCCACGCGATGCTGGAAAACGGCGAGATTACCTTTATTCCCTGCCACCACGTTAATGCCGTAGGGCCGATGGGCGGTATTACTTCGCCGAATATGCCGATGCTGGTCGTGGAGAACATCGCCGAAGGTAACCGCGCGTATTGCAACCTGAACGAAGGCATTGGCAAGGTGATGCGTTTCGGCGCCTACGGCGAAGACGTGCAGCAGCGCCTGCGCTGGATGCGCGATGTGCTGATGCCCGTTCTCAGTGCGGCGCTGAAACAGATGACGCGCGGCATTGATCTCACCGCGATGATGGCGCAGGGCATCACCATGGGCGATGAGTTCCACCAGCGCAATATCGCCACCTCCGCGCTGCTGATGCGCACGCTGGCACCGCATCTGGCGCGACTCGACCACGACAAACAACAGATCGCCGAAGTGATGGATTTTCTCGCCATCACCGATCAGTTCTTCCTCAACCTGGCGATGGCCTACTGCAAATCAGCGATGGATGCCGGGGCGCAGATCCGCGCCGGCAGTATTGTCACCGCGATGACCCGCAACGGCGATATGTTCGGTATTCGCGTTAGCGGACTGGGCGACCGCTGGTTTACCGCACCGGTGAATACGCCGCAGGGGCTGTTCTTTACCGGTTTCTCTCAGGAACAGGCCAACCCGGATATGGGCGACAGCGCCATTACCGAAACCTTCGGCATCGGCGGCGCGGCGATGATTGCGGCGCCGGGGGTGACCCGCTTTGTCGGCGCTGGCGGAATGGAGGCGGCAAAATCCGTTTCGGAGGAGATGGCGGAAATCTTCCTTGAGCGCAATATGCAGCTGCAGATTCCTGGCTGGGATTTCCAGGGCGCCTGTCTTGGACTGGATATTCGCCGGGTGGTTGAAACCGGCATTACGCCGCTCATTAACACCGGGATCGCCCATAAAGAAGCGGGGATCGGCCAGATTGGCGCCGGAACCGTCAGAGCGCCGCTGGCCTGTTTCGAGCAGGCGCTGGAAGCGCTGGCGGACGAACTGGGCGTGAGCTGAGGTAGCGCGATGGAGAGGATTCGTCCGCTGATAGGCAGCGTCGATGCGCCGGATCATCGCCAACCGTGGCGAACCGGCGGCCTCTGGCGGCGCACCATTAACCTCTATGTTGCAGGCGGCGCGCTGCTGACGCTACATCATCGGGGACAGGGCGTGAGCCCCGGCGGATGGGTTGTTCGTCATCGCGATTTTATCCGGCTGCACGCGGCGCTGCGGACGGGGGCGTCGCCGATAGCGCGGAATGACGGTATTCAGGTCGGCGATCTTTTGCTGATGCCGCCGCGCAGACGCTGCTCCCTGCGGCTCCGCTGTCAATCCGTAAGCGCTTATCTCCCGCCAGCGCTGATGAGTCGACCGGAGGAGACCGGGCTGTTCGGGCCGCTGTCGCAGGCTATCGAACTGCGGCAGCATCCCGAGCTGCGCCAGCTTCGCCACTGTTTTGCCTCCGCGCTGGCCGGCAACGCCGTCGACTGGCGGCTGTGGCTGGGCAAGGGGCCGGGCCTGACGCCCAGCCTGGACGACATGCTGATCGGCATGATGCTGGCGGCGTGGCGCTCGGGGCGCATGTCACCCTGCGGCGGAAGGGCATTTTTTCGCGCCTCCGGCGATCTGCGCGCGGCCACCACTCAGGTGAGTGTCAACTATTTACGCTACGCCAGCGAGGGGCGCTTCGCTTCGCCGTTGATGCATTTTGCCTGCGCCCTGCAACGTGGACGACGTCTCGAGCCCGCCGTCGAAGCGCTGCTGGCGATGGGGCATACCTCCGGCGCCGACACGCTTCTGGGATTCTGGCTGGCGCAACATCTTATCTAAGGACTTTTTATGAAAACGCTGGTTGTTGCCCTTGGCGGCAACGCTTTATTACAGCGCGGGGAAGCGCTGACCGTAGAAAATCAGTACCGCAATATCGATAGCGCGGTTCCCGCGCTGGCGCGTCTGGCGCAGACGTATCGGCTGGCCATTGTGCACGGCAACGGGCCGCAGGTGGGTCTGCTGGCGCTGCAAAATCTGGCCTACGGCGACGTTGAGCCCTATCCGCTGGACGTGCTGGTCGCGGAGAGCCAGGGCATGATTGGCTATATGCTGGCCCAGCGCCTGGCGCAGGAATCACTCATGCCGCCGGTATCGACGGTGATGACCCGCATTACAGTCTCGTCAAACGATCCGGCCTTTTCGGCGCCGGAGAAGTTTATTGGTCCGGTTTACGATCCGGAGCTGCAAAAACGGCTGGAAGATGAGTACGGCTGGAGGATGAAGCGCGACGGTAAATATGTGCGTCGGGTGGTTCCTTCGCCGACGCCGGTGAGGATTGAGGAGAGCGAGTCGATTGAGCGTCTGCTGGGTGAGGGGCACGTGGTGATATGCTGCGGCGGCGGCGGAATTCCGGTGCTTGAGAGCGGGCAGGGCGCAGAGGCGGTGATTGATAAAGACCTCGCTGCCGCGCTGCTGGCGGAGCAGATTGATGCCGATGGCCTGGCGATCCTGACCGACGCGGATGCGGTATATGAACATTGGGGCACCCCCATGCAGCGACCGATCCGCGAAGCGACGCCGGAAGAGCTGGCGCCTTTTGTCCGCGACGACGGCGCGATGGGGCCGAAAATCGCGGCGGTAAGCGGCTACGTGCGCCGTCGGGGCAAGCGGGCGTGGATTGGGGCGCTGTCGCGTATCGATGACACCCTTGCCGGGCTGGCGGGAACCTGCATTAAGCCCTGATGCACAGGTAAAATCACGCGCCGAAGCAGACGCTGAAATATCCTGCGCTCTTTCCCCGGGGGCGGCGCTCGACGCGCCTTGCCCGGGCTACATGTTCGTGCGGTTTGCGGATTTGGTTGAATGGCTACGGGGCAAATGATGGTTGGTCTGGTAGCCCGGCTAAGGCGCAGCGCGCCGCAAGCCGGGATTCTGACGAAGGATTATGGCAGAGAGGTAGCCCGGGCAGGTGCGCAGCACCGCCTCCGGGACTATGGAGAGCTGGATTACGCCAGCTGCGCCTGCGCCCAGAATACACCGCTGGCGTATTCCGGCGGCAGCAGCGGCTTCAGCGCTTCCAGCGTCGCGCTCAGGCGATCGGTATCGCTGTCGGTCAGGTTCAGGTGACCGACTTTACGTCCCGGACGCACCTCTTTGTCGTACCAGTGCAGATGCACCAGCGGTAGCTTCAGCCAGTCATAGTTGAGATCGGTACCGATCAGGTTGATCATCACCGACGGGCTGTTGACCACCGGCGGCGGCAGCGGCAGATCGGTAATCGCCCGCAGATGAAGCTCAAACTGGCTGATGGACGCGCCGTTCTGCGTCCAGTGGCCGCTATTGTGCACGCGTGGCGCCAGTTCGTTAATCAGCAGACCATCAGCGGTGACAAAACACTCCATCGCCATCACGCCAACGTAGCCCAGCTCATTCATGATCGCCGTCAGCATCTGTTCGGCCTGCGCCTGCTGGAGGGCGTTGGCCTGCGGAAAGGCGACGCTGGCGCGTAAAATACCGTCCTGATGCAGGTTGCGGGTCAGCGGATAGAAGACCGTGCTGCCGTCCCGGGCGCGTGCGCCGACCAGCGACACTTCGGCGGAGAAGTTAATCCCCTGCTCAACGATACACTCGCCGTAGTTATCATCCGGCAGCTGCGCGGTTTCATTTTCCCGCAAACGCCACTGACCGCGGCCATCATAGCCGCCGACGCGGCGCTTAACGATAGCCAGCTCGCCGAGACGGGCGAATACCGTCGGCCATTCGCTTTTCTCCGCCAGAAGCTGCCACGGCGCGGTAGCGAGCGCCAGCTTATCGAACAGCTGCTTTTGCGTCAGACGGTCGGCGATAACCGGAAAAACGTCGCGGTTGACGAAGGCGGAATGACGTGCCAGCTCGCGGGTCAGCGCCGTTTCCGGCCAGCGTTCAATCTCTGCGGTAATCACGCTTTGCTGTACCGGCACCGCTTCCGGGTCGGCTTCGAGACCGACCGGCCAGACCGCAATACCCAGCGGTTCGCCAGCCTGGCGCAGCATTCGGCCTAGCTGGCCGTTACCGAGAACGCAAACTTGTTTCATGCCGCACCCCGCGGATCCGGGTTATCCAGCACTTCATCGGTTTGCGCCTGGCGCCAGGCGCTGAGGCGCTGGTGCAGTTTCGCATCGTGCTGGGCGAGGATCTGCGCCGCCAGCAGGGCGGCGTTGGCGGCACCAGCTTTACCGATAGCCAGCGTACCAACCGGGATACCGCGCGGCATCTGAACGATGGAGTAGAGGCTGTCTACGCCGCTCAGCGCTGCGCTCTGCACCGGCACGCCCAACACCGGCACCAGCGTTTTCGCCGCAATCATGCCCGGCAGATGCGCCGCGCCGCCCGCACCGGCAATAATCACCTGAAAACCATTGTCTTGCGCGCCTTCGGCGAAGCTGAACAGTTTATCGGGGGTGCGGTGGGCGGAAACCACTTCGACATGGTACGGAACGTTCAGGGCATCAAGGATTTCTGCGGTAAACTGCATGGTAGCCCAGTCGCTTTTGGACCCCATCACGATGGCGATACGCGCCGAATTATTGCGGGAAGACATGCGTCTTAAAACTCCTGTGGGTGTGTTGCACACTGCTTTAGAGGCCACAGAGAATAGCATGAACTCCCGGCAAGGAAAACGGTTGCGTGCGCATGGCTAGCCCTCTTTTGTCTCGTCGTGACTGGGGGCAACGCGCCGGTTATGGGCGGTGGTCGCGCTGGCAAAAAAGGTAAAAACCAGCACCACTCCCCAGGGCAGCATAAGAATGCTCATGACCAGCATGTAGATTTGCACAAAGCGCTCATCGTGCGGCCGCGTACAAAGCAGATAAATCGCGTAAAAATAGAGGATCCAAAGTAGCGCTGCGATTCCCGGCACGGTCAGCGAACCGAAGTAGATAAACACCAGGCCAAAATAGCTGGCGGTAATCGGGCCGATGACGGCGATAACCATGCCCCAGATTAGGGGCTGACTCCATTTTTGCATGCTCGTTCCTTGAGTGTGGTTTGCTGGAAAATTAACCTGGGGTTAAACGTCAGGACAGCCATTCTGCTGCCTGAAGTGCTTTTTCGGAATAGTGCTTGCTGGAACTCAGAAGGGGAACTGAATCAGTTCGACCTTTTCGGCCGTCACTTTGACCATGGAGCCTTCGTGATGCCATGCGCCCAGAACCACGCGATATGCGGATTGACCGTTGGCTTCTAGCGGATGGACGGCAGGACGGTGCGTATGCCCGTGAATTAGCCATTGAACGTGATGTTTTTCCATAACGTCAACGACCGCCTGTGGATTCACATCCATAATTTCCATCGACTTGCTGCTGTTGGCCGCTTTGCTGTCGGCGCGCATTCTGGCAGCGATACGGCGGCGGATAAACAGCGGTAGGGCCAGAAACAGGCGTTGGATCCAGGGATTGTGCACTTTCGCGCGAAACGCCAGATAGCCGGCATCGTCGGTGCAGAGGGTGTCGCCGTGCATAATCAGCACCTTGCGCCCGTAGAGGTCGAGAAGCTTCTCTTCCGGCAGCAGGGTCATGGCGCTTTCGCGGGCAAAGCGCTGACCGACGAGAAAATCGCGGTTGCCGTGAACGAAGTAGCAGGGGACGCCGGAATCGGCCAGCGCTTTCAGCGCTGAAGCAATTTGCCGATGCAGCGGGTTGGGATCGTCATCGCCGATCCAGGCTTCAAACAGGTCGCCGAGGATATACAGGGCGTCCGCCTTGCGGGCTTCCCCCTGTAAAAAGCGCAGAAAACCGGCGGTAATCGCCGGTTCTTCCGTTTGCAGATGTAAATCCGCAATAAAAAGTGTCGCCACGAATTATTCGCTGACGGTGACGCTTTTGATCACAACATCTTCTTTCGGCACATCCTGATGCATGCCGCTGCGGCCGGTGGCGACCGCTTTGATTTTGTCGACCACGTCCATACCCTCAACGACTTCTGCGAATACGCAGTAGCCCCAACCCTGCAGGCTTTCGCCGGAGAAGTTCAGGAAGTCGTTATCGGCGACGTTGATGAAGAACTGCGCGGTGGCGGAGTGAGGCGCCTGAGTACGGGCCATCGCCAGGGTGCCGCGGGTGTTTTTCAGACCGTTGTTAGCTTCGTTCTGAATAGGAGATTTGGTGGTTTTCTGATTCATGCCCGGCTCAAAGCCGCCGCCCTGAATCATAAAACCGTTGATGACACGGTGGAAAATGGTGTTGTCGTAGAAACCTTCACGACAGTAGTCCAGGAAGTTTTTAACTGTTTCCGGCGCTTTGTCGTCAAACGTCTTGATTACGATATCGCCATGATTGGTGTGGAAAGTAACCATTTTTGCATCCTGTTCCGATGATTGTGGTGCCTGCACCCGGTGTCGGGTGAGATATAGGGGGCTGTTATAGCATAACCGCGAGGTTGGATCACCTTGCAATGTGTGCTGCTTCGGGGTTGAATTAAGGTTAGAATACGCGACTTATATCCACACACGTCTACACGGAATCTTCGATGTTAAAAATTTTTAATACACTGACGCGCCAAAAAGAAGAATTTAAACCTATCCATGCCGGGGAAGTTGGCATGTACGTGTGTGGTATTACCGTTTACGACCTCTGTCACATCGGCCATGGCCGTACCTTCGTCTCCTTCGACGTGGTTGCGCGTTATCTGCGTTTTTTAGGCTACAAGCTAAAGTATGTGCGCAACATCACCGACATTGACGACAAAATCATCAAGCGTGCCAATGAAAACGGCGAGAGCTTTGTTGCGCTGGTGGACCGCATGATTGCCGAGATGCACAAAGACTTTGACGCGCTGAATATCCTGCGCCCGGATATGGAGCCGCGAGCGACTCATCACATTGCGGAAATTATTGAGATTACCGAGCAGCTGATCGCTAAAGGCCACGCGTATGTTGCCGACAACGGCGACGTCATGTTCGATGTGCCGACCGATCCGAACTATGGCCAGCTGTCGCGTCAGGATCTCGACCAGCTGCAGGCCGGCGCGCGCGTTGATGTCGTTGACGTCAAGCATAATCCAATGGACTTTGTGCTGTGGAAGATGTCGAAAGAGGGCGAGCCAAGCTGGCCGTCGCCGTGGGGCGCGGGCCGTCCAGGCTGGCACATTGAGTGTTCAGCGATGAACTGCAAACAGCTGGGCAACCATTTTGATATTCACGGCGGTGGTTCGGATCTGATGTTCCCGCACCATGAAAACGAAATCGCCCAGTCCACCTGCGCCCACGACGGCGAGTACGTGAACTACTGGATGCACTCCGGGATGGTGATGGTTGACCGCGAGAAGATGTCAAAATCGCTGGGCAACTTCTTTACCGTGCGCGACGTCCTGAAGTTCTATGACGCGGAAACCATTCGCTACTTCCTGATGTCCGGCCACTATCGCAGCCAGCTGAACTACAGCGAAGAGAACTTAAAACAGGCGCGTTCCGCGCTGGAGCGTCTGTATACCGCGCTGCGCGGAACCGATAAAACCGCAGCGCCGGCCGGCGGTGAAGCGTTTGAAGCGCGCTTCATTGAAGCGATGGACGACGATTTTAATACTCCGGAGGCTTATTCCGTGCTGTTTGATATGGCGCGTGAGGTTAACCGCCTGAAAACCGAAGATGCCGCCGCGGCCAACGCGATGGCGGCGCATATGCGTAAGCTCTCGGCGGTGCTCGGTCTGCTCGAACAGGAGCCGGATGCCTTCCTGCAGAGCGGCGCGCAGGCGGACGACGGGGAAGTGGCGGAAATCGAGTCTTTGATTCAGCAACGTCTGGACGCGCGTAAAGCGAAAGATTGGGCGGCGGCGGATGCCGCGCGTGACCGTCTCAACGAGATGGGCATCGTGCTGGAAGATGGCCCGCAGGGTACCACCTGGCGCCGTAAGTAGTCTCATTCTCTCTTTTTAGCCGGGGCCATCCCCGGCATTTTTTTGCCCTGACTCAGGCTAAGAAACGAAGCGCGGTCCTGATTTCGCCTTCGCACGCTCCCAACCAGCGGCTGAAGCGTTCGTCGGGGAGAAGTGGTGTCAGGCGGAAGTGCAGGTTGCCGGAGGCAGCCAGGGGACCGGCTGTGCTACAAAGGACGTGGTATCGGAAGATGGCGGCGCTGACTGAAGTGCAGGAAAACGAGAGACCATCTGTCGGGATGGGGGGACAGGCGCCGGTTGCGGCGCCTGAACCTGTTACTCGGTAACGGTAACGCTCTGACCTTCAAAGCTGACCGTCTGACCGGCGACGATTTTACAGCGTTTACGGGTTTCCACCGCACCGTCGACTTTGACCAGACCGTCGGCGATAGCGATTTTAGCCTGCGCACCGCTTTCGCTCCAGCCTTCCAGCTTCAGCAGATCGCACAGTTCAACGTGCGGGTGTTTGCCTAAAGAAAAATTCGCCATCTCAGGCCTCCTGAATATCGTGATACTCTTCACACGCCTGCAGCGTGTTCTGAATGAGGGTGGCTACGGTCATCGGGCCGACGCCGCCGGGAACCGGCGTAATGTACGACGCGCGCGCGGCGGCATCTTCATAAACGACATCGCCAACCACTTTGCCGCTTTCCAGGCGGTTAATCCCGACATCGATCACGATCGCGCCTTCTTTAATCCACTCGCCCGGAATAAAGCCCGGTTTACCTACAGCCACAATCAGCAGATCGGCGTTTTCAACGTGATGACGCAGGTTTTTGGTAAAACGGTGGGTTACGGTGGTAGTACAGCCTGCCAGCAGCAGCTCCATGCTCATCGGGCGTCCGACGATGTTGGAGGCGCCAATGACCACCGCGTTCAGGCCGTAGGTATCAATGTTGTAACGCTCGAGCAGCGTGACGATCCCGCGCGGCGTGCATGGACGCAGGCGCGGGGCGCGCTGGCACAGGCGGCCAACGTTATACGGGTGGAAACCGTCAACGTCTTTGTCCGGCGAAATGCGCTCCAGCACTTTGACATTATCAATGCCGGCGGGCAGCGGCAGCTGAACCAGGATGCCGTCGATAGCGCTATCCGCATTCAGGGTGTCGATAAGTTCCAGCAGCTCTGCTTCGCTGGTGGTTTCCGGGAGATCGTACGAGCGGGAGACGAAGCCTACCTCTTCACACGCTTTGCGCTTGCTGCCGACATAAATCTGCGATGCCGGGTTGCTGCCGACCAGCACGACGGCCAGGCCTGGTGCTCGAAATCCGGCCGCCACGCGAGCCTTCACTTTTTCCGCAACCTCAGAGCGTACCTGCTGCGCAATCGTTTTACCGTCAATAATTTTTGCTGCCATCAGAGAGAGGATTCCATCTGTATCTTTACGAAAGGGGGATGGCGATATTTTGTCAGAAGCCAGCCTCGCTGTCAGTCTTCGTTTAAGATTTTATCTTGCTTTGGTAAGGCGACCGCTGCAATCCCTGCATAATCCTGCCGCGAGCGGAGCCAAAAAGCGCATGGAGTCGAAAGCAAAGTTACCGTGCATAAACATAAGGTTGAATAAACTTTATACTCCTTTCGCAGCTAAACCAGGCAGGTTGCACAGACAACCGCAGTTTCGCGGCAAAATACATTGACTCATCAGGCGTGGACCGTATAATTCCGGCGATTGCACATCACGAAGCTCCCGCTTCTCAATGCGCCCTTAGCTCAGCTGGATAGAGCAACGGCCTTCTAAGCCGTAGGTCACAGGTTCGAACCCTGTAGGGCGTACCATTTTGCAGTAAACAGACGTTATTCTACGTCTTTTTTTATGCCCTAAATTCAGTAGGTTGGCTGATTTCTGTGCGATAAGGTCGTTTATTATTCTGCCTGCTTAGCCATTATTCAGCCCTATCTGCTGGCGGAACACTACGTTGTTTTGACCAGCACAAAAATCTTTTACTTTAAATCTCTCCCCTGTATTCTGTGCAGCTGGATTTCTCCCAGCGACAATTCGCAGAGATACCCATGGCCCGCAATCATGTTCTCTTCACCTCACTTTCGCGCCGTAAACGTCGGAGCGCGACTCTCAAAATCAAAAATCTTATCTACAAAGAGCGTGCTGTCTGGGGCGGCGTCTTCTATGACGAATGCGAACATGATGCGGCAGTTGCCAGCGGGGGCTGGACCTGGAGCGATATAGTTTTTCTTGGTCGTGACCCAGCCGTTTTCTGGAATGCGGAGATCATCACGGCGAATGTGGCTTTTAGCGATGAGATAGAAGAGGCTGCTTTCAATGAGGCGCTATTGCGGCTTGACGCTGCCAGCCAGCGTCAGGCAATGCATCTCGATTTCATACCAGATATTAATCGCGATGGAAAAACGATTAGCTATACATGGGGACGAAAGCCTCAACGGAATGACTCGCAGCTTGAGGGATTATCCATAAGTGATTTTGCCGATAAACGTGCGCGAGAAATTGCGCGTACTAATCCACCGCCAGTTTATTGCGGTTACCGCATATTGCCGGGCTACGCAGCAGGAATCGGCTTGAAAATGGTGGTTGACGCTGAAGTGCTCAGTCGGAGTGTAATTGAAAGCGCTATTGCTGATTTTCTCGCTCGCGGAGAACAAAACTGGTTTTCTGACGTGCCTGCCCTTGTCCACTACATTGACAATATCTACTGCAAACCGCTTAACGAGGCATCCTGAGCGAGTCAATATGGCCCCATTGAACGCCAAAATGACTTTCTTCATATCCACGCGGTTGATGACCGCGCTCAATATGAGGAAGAACCATGGCAAGAACCCGTGCGGAACGACGCCATCACATGCGTCGCATGAGGCATAAACGGCGAAACGACAACGCTGTGCGTAACGGCAGTCCAAAAGATCAGGGGCGCCACTATACCACTCCATGTTGTTGTTCCTGTTGGATGTGTGGGCACAAGCGTGACTGGTACGGACCAGGCATACAGGAGCAGCGCGCGCAGGCAAAATATAAGGAGGACATATGAGGTAACTATCCATAGCAGGAACCTTTAATGTCTGTTTTTAATTCACGAAGAGACCGCGATCGTAACGGTAAACCCAAACCACATTGCCATGTTGGCTATCCAGGGTTCGAAGGAAAGATGATGCACCATCGTCATCGCGCTTCCTGGCTTTGGCCCGACTTTAACACTTGTCATTGCCCGTCGACCTGGACGCGTATGTTTATGACCAGACCCCGTCGGGCGAAGGAGTTCGTAGCGCTCCGGCGAATCATGAAAGGAGGCGATCCTGACGGGATCTTATTTCCTCATCGCTCCAGGCCCTACGTGTACTATTACTGAGTCCGGTTTTTTTCCTTAAGGACGCAGAGTGCTGACAAAGCCCTGGCAGAAAAGCCGGGGCTTTCATCTTATTATTATTCTGAATCCGGACGTTATTATAGCGCTGTGGGCCACGCTTCATTATTCCCTGGCGTAAATCTCAAGGGAGTAGAAGGAGGGCTTCGTATCGAGAATAACAATCGTTTCAGAACGTCCCCGGATCTATGTAGCAAAAGGAGCTGTCTTTTCCGAATATGCGGATGCGTCTTTTTATTATTTGTAAAGCCGGGATATTCGTGCCGCTTAAAAGAATAACTCTCAAAAATGAGAAGCCGATCGTTTGAGCAGGACTTTTGTCCTCCGTACCTGACTTACCGCAGGATACACTTTCAGCATATCTTCACTAATAAAATTCTGGAGCTGTTATGACTGCACATATTAATGCCAAATCCGGCGATTTTGCTTCAACTGTTATTATGCCTGGCGATCCCTTGCGCGCTAAATTTATCGCTGAAAATTATCTGCTGGACTATCGGGAAGTGACGAACGTTCGCAATATGCTGGGATACACAGGTTATTATTTCGGGCAGCCTGTATCGGTGATGGGACATGGAATGGGAATACCATCAATGACGCTTTATGCCCATGAACTGGTTAATGACTTTGGCGTTAAGAGAATCATTCGCGTAGGCAGCCTGGGGGCGACTCAGCAGCATGTTAAAATGCGTGACATTATATTGGCTGTTGCCGCCGGAACAGATTCTATCACCAACCTGAAACGCAGTTCAGGTTATTCAATGGCGACATCCGCTGATTTTAAACTGTTGCATCAGGCATGGTTGATTGCGCAAAAAAGTGGCATTGATATAAAAGTTGGCAACGTCTTTAGCGGCGATCTCTATTACGACCCGGATGAAAATCTGATCCCTGCGCTGGAGAAGTTTGGAGTGCTGGGGATTGATATGGAAGTTGCCGGTCTTTATGCCTTAGCTCATCAGTTTGCAATTGAAGCTCTTGCCATTTTAACGGTCTCCGATCATTGCCTCACCGGAGAAGAGACCACAGCTGAAGAGCGGCAGTTAACTTTCAATAATATGATCGAGCTGTCTCTGAATACGGCGATTACAGCTTAGCTCTTGTTCAATTGACACCAGCAGGGGTGTTTTATATGAAAAATAAACTCTCACTTACCCTAATTAGCTTTCTGGCGAACTTTATTATGGCGGGGTTTGCCAGCCAGTTTGGCATGCTGATTGAGCCCATTGCAGAGCATTATAATGCGGATATCAACGCGGTTGCGTCTATTTTCTCTTTACTCAACGGAGGAGCCCTGGCAGGGACGATAGCGGCATTTTTCCTTATTGAAAAAATCGGCGTAAAACGCATGACGCTGATGATCTACTCCGTGGTTTTCCTTTGCGCGCTGGCGATGCATGTAAGCAGTGAACTGTGGTCTGTTATGGTGGCGATGACCCTGGTGGGGCTCTGCGGCGGCATTGGCCTGTGCGTAGCGGGTACCATCGTGGTTTCCGTTTGGCAGGACCGTATCCAGAGCACGATGCTGGTGGTCCAGGATGCCACCTTCAACGTTGCGGGCGTGATCTTCCCGCTGATCACCACCTTTGCCCTGACGCACAACATGTCATGGAGCTACAGTTACCTGAGCGTCGGTATGGTGGCGCTTGTCACGCTGGGGATTGTGGCCCTGACCCGCTTCAATGCCTGTGAAGCAGCGCCCTCTTCGGGCCCCTCAGACGCGGTAAAATCCGAATGGAACCCTGGAATTATCAGCGGCGGGATTGGCCTGTTTCTTGGCATGCTGGCGCTTTATACCTTCCTGACATGGGCGCCGCTGTTTGTGAAAAACAAATTTGGCATTCCCTTTGAAGAGGCTGGAAACATCATTACTCAATATTGGGGAGCTGCGCTGGTGGGGGCATTAGTTTCAACCGGTATTGTCGCCCGGGTGAAGATACACTATTTTTTGTTGAGCATTATTTTACTGGCCTGCGTCATTACGACGATTATCGTCACTAAAGAAACGCTTTCTGGCTTAGATTACCTGGCTTACAGCTATGGCTTTGTATGTGCAGCGCTTTACAACTCGTTTATTGCCTATGGCGTATCCTTTGTTAAACGCGCCAGCAGTCAAAATGTATCTTATATATTAATTAGCGGAAGCGCGGGCGCCATGTTTAGCCCGGCGATCAGCGCGTTAATGGAAAAAACGATGGGACTGCAGAAAATCATGTATGCGATACCTGTTTTATATTTCATTATTTTTGTCATGCTGGTGGCTACCCTTAAATTAAAACGTAAAGTAGTACAATAAAACCATCTCTCTTTTCAGTTTAACTTTGCGGAATTGCTCCATTGCAGGAGTAATAAGGCTCAGGTTTTATCAAAGGAATGGAATATGTTTAATGCCAAAAAAACATTATTAGCAATGATAATTAGCGTTGGCTGTTCTCAGGCAATAGCAGCTGACTATCGTGACGGCAATATCAGAAAGAATGACTTTAGCTGGATGCAAATGAATCTTATGCAGAGCGTGGATGCTAAAGTCCCATACGGAATTCGCAACGATACCTATCTTGAACTTGAGTTTGGCGCGCGCTCGGGTATTGTCGATCTTTACGGCTATGTTGATATTTTTGACATCTTTGACAGTAAACATGACGATCGCCATGGCGGAGATAACTTTTTTGCTAAGATATCGCCGCGTTTTTCACTGGATGCCATTTTCAACAAAGATTTATCCGTCGGCCCATTCAACGAGTTTTATATCGCAACGGTCAATAACATTGGCGATCGCGAATTATTTGAGCACTATATAGGGCTTGGTACGGATGTGAAAGTCCCGTGGTTCGGGATGGTAGGGATGAACGTCTATGCTCACTATGTACGGGAAAACTATGGCGCCGAAAACGAAGGCAAGTGGGACGGATATATGTTCTCCACGAACTGGTCAACCCCCTTTTACCAGTTTGCCAATGGTAGCTATTTAAATTACCAGGGGTATTTCGATTATCAGTTTGCGGCGAATAAAAATAGCGATCGGTCGCTTTACAGTAACAATGCGATTGAATGGTATAACGGTATCTACTGGCATACGGAAAATTATGCCGTAGGTTACGGCTTGAAATATTTCCGCAATATGGCGTTGATGCAAAACCACGGCGGCGCAGGCCGTACAACCGGGCTTGGGCACTACTTTAGTCTCACCTGGAAGTTTTAATTGGATATGAATGGCGCGCCGTCTCCGGCGCGTCATTCAGCAATATCGTTGCCGAGAAACTTCCGCAACCCATCAAGATCCTGAATTGCAATGCCTTGTTTAGTTCGTACTACCAGTCCGGCATCAATCAGCGCTTTAACCGCGCGGCGATAAACGCGGTCGGTGGTGCCGAATCTTTCCGCTTCCTGATAATTCTTACTGAATCCATCCATTGGCTGTTTGTTCAGGTGCTGCCGGTAGAGGTCATAGGCAACATTATGAACGATGGGGTAGAGCATGCGATGCAAGAAGATTTCCAGCATATCCTGGTAGTCTACCGCCATGGCGCTGGCAAAAAATATCGCCAGTTTAGGATGTTGATTCAATGCTTCTTCGAGCCGCTCGCAGCTGCATACCGCAACGGTAAGTGGTTCCTCTGCTACGATATCCAGCTGACAGCGATAGCCTGTGAAAAACTCCATTTCACCAAAGAGTTGCTCATCGCATTCCATTGCACCCAGCTGGAAGCGACGGCCGTTTTCCGCGCTGTAACGCAGAGATATTCTGCCCGATTCGACCATGATTAAGCGGTCAACAACCTGGCCCTGATGATAAAGATGCTCATTTTCGGCAATAAGCTGCTTATCTGAGAGTAGCTCGCGAAACGTTCTCTCGATAAATGCATCATCCTGTTGCCAAATGCTATGAAAACGACCTTTGGTGAGTGGTTTAAGCTGCATATTTTGCTATCTGTAAAGAAGCGAATCCCTGCTTTTGAATGATATTAGTAGAGGCTGATGACATGACGTTAATGGCGCATTCTACTCAATCGCCGTGTTAAAAAATATCAATAACTGGATGTCGCGCCTGCGCTGCAGAGAGAGCATCCTGGAAGTGGATTGACACGCTATCCATGCGGTTGCGCTTCGTCTCGGGCGCAGCCGCAGCTAAAACAGCATTTTGCCAGGACACCGGGGCACGCCTGAAGAAAAACGGTGAATGGCACGCTCGTTTTCCTGGCCTCAGGCGCCGGTTTCATTTTTTATTCGCCTGTTAATGTATTCCACGGCCTGAGAGACATCCATAATCCCATTTATCGCGTTCGTCACGCCCTGGCCGATAATAATTTCTGCCTGGCGCAGGTTGAAAGGCTTACCCTGCGTACCCTGCGACTCTCTTATCCCGACCATGCCCTTTTCATTCAATAAATTAAACCATGGATAAAGGTTAAGGACGTTCTGATCGTGACAAACCCCTGACCAGGCGCAGTTTCCTCCGAGCAGAACCAGATGACGCGCAATTTCATCGGAATAAAGCCAGTTGAAGAACTGCTCAACCTGTTTTTTCTTTTTGCTGTAGCGGGACATCCCAATGGATCCCCCTCCCAACTGTGGAAGCTGTCCCGGGACTGAAGCATAGCCGATAGTGGGGGCGATAGGGCTATGCGCGACGTCATTGAACAAATTGAGATACATGATCAACATGGCGAGGTTGCCGCGCTCAAACTGCTTAACGGCGTCACTCCACCATTCTCCTGAGAGATTCACGGCGACGGAGAGCTGTTGCAGGTACTGTTCAAGCGCCGTAGCGGCAAGCGAAGTCTCCAGTTGAACCGGTTCGCCTTCGCGAACCAGACGTCCGCCGAGCGCGTAGTAACGCAGCAGATATTCCGTGGCGATAAGCCCTGAGCTGCCTAAGGTCACCGCCGTGCCCATCGGGCGCAGTCTGTTATCCGGCTGATGCTGGCGACTGAAGAAAGCCGCTAACTCATCAAATTGCGCAAAGTTTTCGGGTAGCGTTAACTCTTTTCCCGTCGTTTCGTAGAACATCCGTTTTATCGTCGCATCTTCAAAGAGATCGCGTCGGTAAAACAGGAGCTGCATACTGGCATCAAAGGGGATGGCCCACGCGGTGCCATTCACCATGCTGAAGTGCTGTCGAATCTGGTCAGAAAAATGAGTCAGCAGCTGCGGCAGCGCAGGGGAAATCGACTCCAGCGGCAATAACGCTTTTTCTGCAAACCAGGGAAAACAGGCCATATCGATGCGCAGGAGATCGTAATAGGGATGCAGATGAAGATGGGAAAGAATTTCAAACACTTCATCATAAGGATAAACCGCAAGATTTACCTTGATACCGGTCTGACGATAAAAGTGAGGTAACAGTTTTTTCAGCGCATCGGTTGAGGGGCTGGGCAAAATTAACATATTCAGCGTCGCCTCGGTCTCAGGCGGCTGGACGGATTGGCCATCTAATGAAAATCCGCTATTTGTCAGAATTCGATGCGTTACCTGTTTTTTAGGCTGGCGAATATGGGAAGCGATGGCGGTACCCAGGCGACCATAGTCCATCTGGTAGTTTGTGACGCCGTCGAAGGCTGCCGGAAGATTATCACTCAACTGCAGTATCGGTGGACATGACTGCGCGCTACCAAACCAGGCTGCCTGCGTCACGGCTCGCGTTTTATCACTATCCTGAGTGATGAAAATATCGGGGGCAACGCCGCGGAAAAAATCAAACGCTACGGTGTTAGACTCGCCCGCCTGCGAGGATAAAACGGTGAGCTTAGTCTGCGGACTGACTGTCCGGCAGGTCTCCTGTATCGCCTGAATAAAACATGCGCTATGAGCATATTCAAGGGGTTCGCAGAAGATACCGATATGGCCCGGCCGCTGCGCGAGCGCTCTTCTCGCAAGGTGTTCACCCGCAGTGACGTAATCGAGGCTGAAATAGTTGTCAGCTCCGGCAGGTTGTCGGTACGCAAAAAGGATCTGTTCCGCGGGCAGCTTGAGCATTTCATAATAAGGTTGGCTATTGCTCAGGCAGCTGACGGTAACAATGGTCTGGTAAGATTTTGCCGCCAGCGTTTGCAGAATCTCCAGTTCCAGGTTGGGCAGATCGTTGGTCAGGTAAAGATCCAGCGGTTCGCTTAATGATGGCTGACACACCTGATGTAAGCCCCGGTAAAGCTGGTAATACTGCTCCGCATTAATGTCTGGCAGCAGCAGCGCCACCCCCTGGCTTTTACTGGCTCTTAACGATTGCGCCTGCGCATTTAACTGATAGCCCACTTCCTTAGCCGCTCGTTGAACCGCTTCAATCTTCTCAACGCTGACATTTCCTCTGCCATTAAGTACGTTCGAGACAGTGCCGTGTGACACACCGGCTATCTTTGCTATGTCTTTGATTGTTGGCATATTTTAATCCTTACCCTCATGCGTTGATGCTAGCACGGCATACCGCTGAAAACTATCGTTGCCGGTGTTATTTGAACGTTACAAAATAATTTTGTGTGATTTATAGACATTAAAAATATTAATCTTTTCCGGCTTGAGACGAGTAACCATGTAGTAGAAATGACAATTTGTTGAAATTTAAGATAAATACAATAAGTTTTTGAAGGGGATCACTTCTGGGAAAAAAGATCGTTGTTCCTGTTAAACGGCAGAATCATAATTGACACGTTCCAATTACGTTTGATTACATTTCTGATGATAAAAACAGCAACCTGTTAGTGATAAGAGGAAATCATGAAGATCCATTTTCTGGGAACGGCAGCGTCTGAAGGGATACCTAACCCGTTTTGCCGCTGCGAGCATTGTCAGCAAGCCCGTATACGTAAGGGAAAAGACATTCGTACACACTCTTCCGCGATTATTGATGATCAACTGTTGATTGACGTCGCGCCGGAATTTAGCCAGCAGCTGCTGCGCGACGACATGGACGCAACTGAAATCAGGTCGCTTCTGTTTACCCATACTCATCCCGATCATTTCAACGTCGGCGATCTTTTCAGCCGAATGGAGGGTTACGGATTTGAGATTACCCATCCGCTGAATATCTTTGGTAACGATCGTGCGATTAACGGTGCGGCAGAGGTTTTGCCGGGCTTTAGCGCAGAGCGCTTTGCCTTTCATTGCCTGGTGCCCTTCGTCACCGTAGAAACCCGTGGTTATCGGATAACTCCGCTGCTGGCTAACCATGCTAAATGGGAGCTTTGTTATACCTGGTTTATCGAAAAAGAGGGCCAGTCAATATTTTACGGTCATGACTCTGGCTGGTTTCCTGAGCTCACCTGGCAGTGGCTGGAAGGCAAAAAAATCGATCTGGCCGTTCTGGAGTGTACTTACGGCTTTAATGGAGAAAATCGTACCAATAACCATATGAGTCTGGAAACGGTGTTCGCTGCCAGAGACAGACTGGCGGAACTGGGCTGCCTGAAGAAAACAAGTCAACTTATCGTCTCGCATATTTCACACAGCGGCGGTCTCCTGCACGATGAGCTAGTAGCAGCATGCGATAAAGAGAACATTCTTGTCGCCTGGGACGGGCTTAACCTGAGCATTAACCAATAAAGGATATGCAATATGGACCTTAATAAAACACCACGCCTGTTAATTATGATGTTCATACAGTACTTTATGCAGGGCGCCTGGAATATGACCATGGGGCTGGTATTAAGTACCTATGGAATGGCGACCATAATCGGCTCATCCTATGCCTTGCTCGGATTAGCGACAATTATTTCACCGTTATTTATTGGTATGGTGGCCGATCGCTTCTTTGCGTCACAAAAGGTCATGGCGATCCTGCACTTAGTCAATGCTGGCGTTCTGCTGTTTGTTCCGCAATTTATTGAAGCGCAAAATACCGGCATGACGCTGACCATGATTTTCCTGGTCGGTCTGCTGTTTTATCCGACAACGGCGCTGGCTAACAGTATCAGTTTCAGCCATATCAATGGGGTTAAATATTTCCCATTCATCCGCGTTTTTGGCACCTTCGGCTTTATGGCAATCGGCTTTATCATTGGTGAAATGGGCTATTCCGGCAACACCGTTACCTGGTATATTGCGGCAGCTTCCGGCGTCGTCCTGGGCTTATATTGCTTCACATTGCCGAATACGCCGCCAAAAGCAAAAGGAAACGCTTTTGTGCTGCGCGATCTGTTATGTCTCGATGCTCTGGCACTCTTCAAAGATCGTAGCTTCAGCGTGCTGATGCTGAGTATCTTTGTCTTAATGATCCCCAAAACCGCATATTCCGCCTATATTCCGGTCTTTTTGAAAGCGCTGGGGTTCGAAAATGCCGCATCAATGATGCAGATCGGGATTGCCTGCGAAGTGATTTTCATGTTCCTGCTTTCGTTCTTCTTACTAAAAGCCGGCTTTAAAATCACGCTGATGCTGGGGGCCGTTTGCTGGATCATCCGCACGCTGTTGTTTGCTCATGCCTCGCTGGATGCCAACATGATGTTTGTGCTGATTGGCCTGATGTTACAGGGATTCTGCTGGGACTTTTTCTTTACCGTCGGCGATATTTATGTTGACCGCAAAGCCGCGCCAGAGATCAAAGCGCAGGCGCAAAGCTTGAGGTTTATCGTCTCCAACGGCGTCGGGCTGCTGTTTGCTTCTACCGTTTGCGGGCAGATTTTTAACAGTACCGTGACAGAGCAAGGGCCGGAAGCGTTACCGCAATGGGAAACATTCTGGTTAGTTTCAGCCGGTGTCGCCGCGGTAGTGAGCGTCTTCTTCCTGATTTTCTTCCGCGACGATCTGTCAAAACGCAAAACGGATCTCGCATTGAAGAAAGCGAACTCCTGATTGATAACGGATCTTTCATTAAGGTAATGATATGAATAATCTGGCCGCCACGATCGTCGATCACGGATGGTTTCCGTTATTGACCATCGTCAAAATCAGCATTGCGTTTATTCTGGGAGGCATCATTGGCCTGGAAAGAGAATCGAAAGGGAAACCTGTCGGATTCAAAACCTGCGTCATTTTGTCTGTCGCCAGCTGTGTGTTAACCATCGTTTCAATACAGTCGGCGGAATACTATGCTGAAATTTCGATGAACATTCGTAGCGATCCGATGCGCCTGGCGGCCCAGATTATCAGCGGCGTCGGTTTTCTGGGGGCGGGAGTGATTCTGCATCGACACGACGATGCTATTTCAGGCCTGACGACGGCGGCCATTGTCTGGGCATCAGCCGGGGTTGGAATTACCTGCGGCGCCGGTTTTTATTTTCATGCTTTTTTCGCCACGGGTTTGTTCTTATTGGCGATAAAATTAAGCCCGTTCATTATATTCCTGCAAACTAAAAATCAGTTCCCCGGAAAAGTGAAAGTACGGGTGGTTCTTGATGAACGAGGGGCCCTTGAAAAGCTGATAAGCCGTATCCATCAGCAAAAAAATATTATCGAGAATATTACGATTAGAGACCTTAAAAAGGGAAAGATTGAGGTTAATTTGAAAATGGTTATTCGCCAGAAAATGACCTTACCTGACTTATACCACGATCTGTCTCATGTTGAGCATGTCTGCGCGCTTGCCCTTGAACATTGATTAGTATAAAAATGTAAATTATGTGGCCGCTGGTTCTCTTTCACGTTGGCGGTACCAATACACCCGATATCGGGTGTATTGGTAAGCGTAATGATAGTGAAAATGAGGAATTAAAATGATTAATGCGCTAATTTAGCGTCAGCCCAGTACGTTACAATTCTCTGATGATGATCTCCTCAAGTTGTTCGATGCTTATCTTCCTGATTTGCTCACATGAGAGAGAGGGTCTGATAAGTCGGAGATGCATACTGTCGTTAACAATTATTATCAATGGTTTCTCATTGCTACTGCGAATAATATCCAGAATCGAACATATTTTCCACATTGTCATTATACCTGTAGTTGATAAAACAAGTTTTTCATTTATATCATACAGCCTTGAGTAAAATGATAGCCTATATCATCGCCGGGATGAGGAGAGGGATTCGTCCTAATATAATATCTACCAGCAACTTGGTTGAGAATTATTCTATCCTTCTTTTCCCATTTATTATTGTTTTGATTTAAAGTAAATAAAGTAGAACCATTAACTAATTGGCTTAATACCCATTGTCTGTTTCTGCAAATGCCTGGTTTAATGACGCCATCGAGTTCGTGATGAATATAAAACTCTACCAGCAGGAAATGACTGTCATTATATTTTGCGCCAGCAACCAGGAATTTGGCCCAACGATAGCTGTACATGATATGCCTCTTATTACTTATTGTTTAATCATTAAATTAAAATCTACATATTATTCGCTTTGAGTGCCGGGAAACTACTTTTTAAAATATATAAGGAGGCAAGGATTACTGCAATGGAAGATTTACTAATCAATAATTATAAACATATCAGGCGTAAGAAATTAATTATCATTTTCTTATAACCATTGTTTTAACTTTAAAAGCGATTTTTGTGCGAGATTTAAAGTTTTTTTAAATAAATTTAATAGGTATCGGGCATGGTTAATTAATGCATGATGTAATTTTTTGTTATAGATTATTTCTAGTTCATTCAAAAGTATTGGTTGTTGTTTCATTTGGCGCAAAGAATTTGAAACGGCACACAGAATCCAATTAAATAAAAAATGGTGATAACATTTATTATGTTTTTGTTGTTACTATTGGTTTACTGCTAAAGAGTAGTTTTGTGATGTATGCGCCGTTAGCAGGGATGAGCGGGTGTCGAAGAGCGAACATCAGGGCTCCACTGATGAGCTATAAGCCTCTAAAAAGCTGGCACAACGTGTTGACAATACTTCACTTTCTCCGGGATGCTGTAGGGCCCAATAGCTCCTTGCCTTTTATCAGCATACCCTGCTATTCACAGGATGCAGATAACATATGAAGTACTTAATTGAAAGCAAATTGTTTTATAACGCTGAGTCTGGTGAGCTTATTTATATTGATATCGGTGTAACGGAGAAACACCAGTTAACCAAAACGGCTAACCATATTCTGGCTATACTGATGGCGTCACATGGGAAGGTCGTTTCTCGACAAAGTTTCTTAGAGCAAGTCTGGGAATCCCGTGGACACGAGGCATCAAATTCATCTTTAAACCAATATATTAGTATCCTCAGAAAGAAATTATCATTCCTGATAAGAAAAGATAATATTATATTGACAAGCCCCGGCGTTGGTTTTTATCTCTCGAAAGACATCAAGGTCAAACGGTATGATGACGCAAGCCAGGAAGGACTACCTTCAGAAAAATTACGTCAGCAACGATTTCGTTACCTAAAACACGGAGGCGTGGTAGCTTTGATAGCCAGTTTGATTATTGTTTTTTTTGCCAGGTATGAAGTGGCCGCAACATCGATTCTGGCTAAGAGTTCAAATAACCTGGAAGAAATCGGTAAGTGTCAAATAAGATCTTATGTTCAGATCCCTGAAAGTATGCAGGAAAAATTACTTAATATTTTGGTTAGGCACCATCCTGGGTTACTTGAACATTGCCAAAGCAGTCCAGCCAGGTTGATAATATATGCACAAAGAAACGTTTTGCAGGGTAAGTCTGGGGGGATATTTTCATCTTTTTGCCCTATGGATAGTGTAAATAAGAAAATAATTTATTGTAATAACGTTTATGTAAGTCAATGGAGGCAGCATGACTAACAACGTGCTCTACCGTTCCTGCGGTTTATTAGGCTGCGCTATCATTGTTCTGATTATTTATGTGTTGTGCTTATTCAGTAAGAAAAGCAAAATGAAAACATGTGAGGCCAATGTATACTATAATATATCATCCTTAAATGATTCATATACATTTGATGGTCATGTTTTATTTGATATGAATAATAACACTGGTTATGTTTCCTTGTCCGGAAAAATAGTCGATGGCGATGAGACTTACTATCTGTCACAGGACATCAACTTTGACTACATGGCGGTGGGTGAGGGCCGGTATAAATTATTGCCAGGTAAACAAGATACTAATAAATATGGAGATGTTCCTGATGATCTTGTAATGCCACTTTATGATATCATGGGCTTATCCGGGAAATCCCCCATTTTTATCTTTGCTAAAAATCGGGATTATATAGTCTGGGGAACGCTGAATACGCCGGTTATGACCTGCGTCTTTACTTTGGATCACTGAGCGACAGATCTCTGTCTAGGCAGAAGCGCTGATAAAACCCGGCGACTGACGCCGCCGGGAACGCCATTACTTTATCGCCCCCTCAAGGATAAGTTTGTCCTTTTCTCCCCGGGTGATGCTCTGCTGATGCAGGCTATCAGCGAGCGTCACGTCATTGACGGCGAAAAACGCCCAGGCCTGCGGTGTATTAGCGAACGTTACCTCATCAAACTGGCTGTCGCGCAGGAAGGAGATACTGGTCGCTTTGGTGTTACGGAAACTGACGTTGGAAAAACGCAGATTCTGGTGATAGGCATCGCGAGAATAGGTCAGTCCAAATGATTCTGCCATTTCGGCTACCGTCATGCCGTCAATCAGGATGCTGTGCTTAGCCGAAGTACCATCGACGGTGACGTCCTGCACCTGAACGTCGCGGAACTGAGCGGGCTCGTCGGCAGGGGTCGTATCATTCACGTCGGCGCTGTATTTGATAGTAAAAACGAACGGCTCTTTGGCGATATCTTTCATCGCATTATGGCGGAACAGCACATCCCTTACGCCACCGCCGTAGTAAGGGCGGCTTTTCATGCGCAGGCCGACATCGGTCATATACATGACGTTATCCTCGGCGCGAACTTTTTCGATCCATGCTCCGGTATGGCTACCGGTCACCACGGCGCCGTGGCCTTTACGGAAATAGTTATTAAAGATCCACGCCCCGCTTTGCGGCTGTTGATGAAAAGTTTCCGCGCCTTTACCAAACCCGGCGGCGAAATTGACGCAATCATCCCCGGTATCAAAGAAGTTGTTGAAAACCAGCGCATTCTGGCTATTGCCGAACTCCACGCCGTCGGCGTTATTGCCGTCAAAGGTCTGGTGAACCAGGCCATTGAGCGTGATATTTTTTGACTCCAGCGCCATTACCCCGTGGAACGCGGGGTTGCGGATTGTCAGCCCGGCAAGATAGAGGTTCTGCACGCCGCGCAGAGTCATCAGGCTGGAGCGGCGATTTTTATAGGCGCTATTGCTTTCGATGCCTTCCGCAATAGCCGTTTCGGTCTGATGCTTTGCCAGAATACCGTCTGCGCCAACTTTATTGGCATTACTGGCCCGGTACTGCGGCAGTTCATTGCCCATTTCATCGATAATTGTGGCCTCGCCGCCGCTTTTGACGCCCCGGGTCCAGCCGTTGCCGTCAATCGTACCTTGACCGACGATGCGAATATTGCGAAACGTCCCGGCCGGAGACTCGCCCTTATCGTCCGCTTCCAGCACGTTAATTAATGATGGCGGGCGACGGGGCTGCGGATGATCGCTGTAGGGATAGAGGTAATAGCCTTTTTCCAGCGGATACTGGGCCGGATCGTCTGAACCCAGCAGGGTGGCGTCAGCCGCAATCTCCAGGGTCATATCGCTGTGCAGGAACAGCGCGCCGCTCTTGAATATGCCGCCGGAAATCAGCACCTTGCAGCCCTGAGGATAGTGCGAGACCGTACAGTTATCGATCGCCTGCTGCAGCGCCTGGGTATTCAGCGTAGTGCCATCACCCTTTGCACCAAAGGTTCTGGCTTCGATGACGTGCGGCGTTTTGCGGGTTTGCGCTTTAACCACCGCGCTGTCCGGAGATTCCTGGCCATCGGCGTAGACCGCGCGCACCGTAAAGGCATATTCCGTATCCGGCTGCAGGTAAGTGACCGTAAAGGTACGCAAATCGATTGGCTGCTGCCAGCCGTCGCTGGCAATCCGCTGATAGAAGTTATCAATATAGGGTTTGGCCGGTGAAAAATGGTTTTGATTTTCGCGCGCCAGACCCAGCCGCTCGCCCTGGCGGTAAATCGCGTAGTCCACCACCTGCTGCGTCTCTGATTCCGGCTTTTCCCAAACCAGCACCAGGCTATTTTCATCAGCAGACAGGACGGGAACCATGACGTTCTGCGGCGCGGAGGCGGGCGCTTCCGCCGGGTTATCGCGGTTTACGCCGCTGTCATTACAGCCGCCTGCGAGTCCGGCCAGGGCGATAGTCAGCGCCAGCATAGGGCGTGAAGGTCGGAAGGTATTGCGCATATATTTTCCTTAATGTCATATCTCATGGGAAAACAAAACAATAATTCATTTATAGTGAAATTCTATTTTATATTTGCTTTGGAAAATAAACGCGAGTCAGCTCAATCTTTCAGCAGATGCTAAATAAATGTGGGTTGGATAAGAGAAACACGGCCAGAAGTAAACCTCACTGGCCAGATTTCCTGTTACTGCGCGGCATAATCGAGACGATAGCCGCAGGAGGTCGGTAGCACATGTGCAAATCCCGAGCCGCCAAGATGCATACCGGCGACGAGCAGGTTTTCGCTTGCGGCCCGGGCGAGGAGCGATTCCCGCGTCGCTCTGGCCTGCGCGGGGTCGCTATCAAAAGCGATGGCAGCGGCGGGCCGGGCGGTCTGAACATGCGGAAAATGGACAATATCCCCCCAAATCAGCAGGCTTTGCGGAGCTGAGTCGATGCGAAACCCGCAATGGCCCGGCGTGTGTCCGGGTAGCCAAAGCGGGCGGATACCCGGGACGACCTCTCTCTCATCGAGAAAGCTGAGGCGGCGGGCCCACGCGCCCAGGGTTCGGCGGGCGAGGGCGAAGTTGCGCTGTCCCCGCTCATTTGCCCGATTCAACATACCGTCATCCTGCCAGTACTCCGCTTCCAGAGGATGCAGATGAAGACGGGCGTTGGGAAAGCATGGCGCGCCGTGAGCATCCAACAGGCCGCCAATGTGATCCGGGTGGCCGTGGGTCAGTAGTACGGTATCGATCTCTTCTGCTCCAACCCCCGCCGCTTGCAAACTCGCGGCAAGCGTGCCGCCTCCTGTACCTGCATCGACCAGAATCGTCCTTCCCTGGCCGCGAATAAGATAGGCATTAATGTCGATATCATCCGGCGCAATGATGCCGGCATGGCGCTGGATTTCCAGAGCATCATCGCTATTGATACCGGACAGCAGCGTCAGGCTGGCGGCCATACTGCCGTCGCTAAGGGCCATCACCTGAAAGTCGCCAATCTGGCGGGAGATAAAAGCGGGATTGCGCATCATGGCCTCTTAGCGTGCATCAGGTTGATTATCAAGGGAGCTGAGCAGCTGAGCGCCCATGGTCTCGTAGAGGCGGTATTTTTCCTGTCCCGCAAGCAGCCTGGCCTCCCGACGCGGCAGAATGTAGGCCACGCGCTGCGGCGGATTGTTATCCAGCCCGGCAGCGTGCAGTATGGTCGGCGGATACCCCAGTTCTGCGTCAATGAAGTCCAGCGGCGCCGGGCTGAGTAACAGAACCTCATCCTGTGAGACCTGCGGAAATACATCGTCGTACCGATACAGGTTGCGGCGCCAGTCGCAAATATGCGCCTGCCAACGCGAAAAGTTGCCGCCGCCTTTAAGCCGATACTCTTCGCTGGCGATAACGGCTGCATCGGTAATGGTATGAATCGCCAGATACAGCGGGCTGCGGGAGGAAAGGGCGCGAAAGCGCTGCGAGGCGCGGAAACCGCCGACGGAAACCAGCGCCGGCAGCTTGTGCTGGCTGTAAAACGTATTCCAGCTGGCTTCGCTTTCCGGATCGGCGTAACTGCACTCAACGATATATAGCATGGGCAAGCCTCTGCATGATTGAAGGGTGATATTGACGTTTAATCATCCTACGTGCTGCACTGAGCCGCCTGAAACGATATTATTTCATCCTTCAATGATCTTTTGTCATCAATGCACCGCGTAAACCGGATACCCGTATGCGAAAAAAACTCCCCAGCAGCGCCTCTCTGCAGGCCTTTGAGGCCGCCGCCAGGCACGGTAATTTTGCCCGCGCGGCGGAAGAACTGTCGCTTACCGAAGGGGCGATAAGTCGGCAAATCGCCCGCCTGGAATCGCTGCTGAACTGCAAACTGTTTGAACGGACGGGAAGCCGGGTGCGGCTGAATCCTAACGGCGCGCGCTATGCGCACCATGTGCGCGAGACGCTGGAGCGGCTGGAACGCGACGCTCAGTATCTGATGGGCGTCGCGGACGGCAGCCGAAGCCTGGAAATCGCCTCCCCCCCGACCTTTGCCAGCCGTTGGTTGATTCCCCGTCTGGGGGATTTTCATCGCCGCTACCCGGACATCATGCTGAACATCGCGGTCAGAACCGAGCCGTTTATTCTTACCGGCAGTGGTTTTGATGCGGCGGTGCACTTTGAGCATCCCGCATGGGCCGGAATGCGCCGGCAATTTCTGTTTGAGGAGCGGCTGGTGCCGGTATGCCATTCTGCGTTGTTCACGGGAGGCGAAGCCTTGAGCCAGTTGAACCTGTTACCGCGCATTCACCGACGGCAAAACCCCGACGCCTGGCCGCGCTATGCTGAAGAGTGTGGGATCGCGCTGGATCATCCGGCGCGGGGCGTGCGCTACGATCTGCATGAGATGGCGATAGCCGCCGCGCTGGCCGGGCAGGGCGTTGCGCTGGTACCGCACGTGTACGTTGAAAAAGAGCTTGAAAACGGGACGCTGGTTGCGCCCTGGCCTTTGGCTCGCAGCCTGAGCAAGCGCTTTTGTCTGGTTAAACCGCTGGAGCCCGGGATCAATGAATCGGCGCTACAGGCGTTTGAACAGTGGCTACTGGCGCAATAAGGCCCGAACGCGGGCCCTGGTCTCGGTCAGGCGTGGGATAAAAGCGGGAACATCAGCTTATGCGCTTTGAAGATATTTTCTTTTTGTCCGTAGATAAACAGAAGATCTTCGCCTTCAATTTTTTCATACTCACCAACCCGGTTCTCCTTAGGAGTAAAGCCCAGCACGGCCTGATAGGTATTTTCATCGGCGAGCTCATTAATAATGGCCGACAAAGAACGGTCGCTGTCGCAAAAAATATCAAAACAGATCAGCGCCGGTCCGTTTTGCATCGCGATGGCGATAGCCTGATTTTTCTCGGAATAAAAGACGAAGTGCTTCATAAACGCGGAACAGTAAAACATCAATAAACCGAAGTTATTCTGTACGCGCAGCTGCGAAAAGGGATTCGATTTTTCATAATACCGCTGTAATAGCGCGACATCCTCCGGCCGATCCATATCGAGCTTGCGGAAGTCGCCCGCCGCCGGCATTACCGGCAGGATAGCCTGATGCTCCTCGGTGCGCTCGAAGCCGAATTTTGGATAAAAATCAACGGTGTTTGGGTTAGCGAACAGAAAGAAAGCATCGGCTTTATCCTGCCAGTCCGCCAGAATGGCATTCACGAGCTGACCGGCGAGGCCCTTATTACGATGATCGACATCGGTCATCACGGTACCGATTTGAATATAGCGGCGGGGTTCATCCTGCCAGACCAGATCGATAATATTGGCGGAGGCGTTAGCAATCACTTTATTGTTGCTGACGAGGGCGTAGGGAATATAGGCGTCGGTCCAGTATCCTTTGCGGTACCACTCTTTAAAGGAGAGATCGAAGGTTTTAATCGCAAGATCAATGAAGCTATTTCTTAAAACGTCATTGTGCACAATTTGCTTATCTAATTTGTAGTTCATCGTCGACATTCCTTTACGCTGCGGGTGAGGCGCTGTTTTTCGGCCATCTGTTCGGCGGTCCGATCTGTGCCGGGCGACCTAAAAATAGCATATCCCCACGGTTGGGCGACGATTGTCGTGCCTAAGCTTTGCTCAGGTCACACATTCGGCGAAAATAAGGTCAAAAAGGGCAGACTTTCGTATCCCCAGGGAACATCGCGGTGAATCAAAGGAAAGTCTTTAGCAAATGAAAGTTTGTCACGCTTCGAAAACGGAGAAGAATATATTGCGTTCATGGTCATGACCCCTATCATTAATAGGTAGGGGAAATGTGTTATCATCCCGCCTTTCCCTTTTCGTCCTGGGGCTCTTTTTTATGCAACAACCTGTTGTTCGCGTTGGAGAATGGCTGGTTACTCCCTCTGTTAACCAAATTAGCCGCAAGGGGCGTCAGCTAACTCTCGAACCGCGCTTAATCGATCTTCTGGTTTTCTTTGCCCGCCATCCTGATGAAGTACTGAGTCGGGATGAGCTTATCGACAACGTCTGGACCCGCAACGTTGTGACCAGTCACGTCGTTACGCAAAGCGTTTCTGAGCTACGTAAGTCGCTGAAAGATGGCGACGATAGCAGCATGGAATATATCGCTACCGTTCCTAAACGCGGCTATAAGCTAACGGTGCCGGTGATTTGGTGTACGGAAGAGGGGGAGGAACTGACGCCGGTTATTCCTGCAGAAACGCCGACGGTCGCCGTGGACGCGCCATCGGTTTCCCCGCAGCCTGAGGCGGCTGCGCCAGAGATGGCGCCGGTGGCGAAGCCGGAAAAACGTAAGCGGTTGAGTACCTTTATCGTCTGGGGCCTGTTTTTGCTGGCGCTCGCAAGCTGCGTGGCGCTGGTGGCATTATCCACCCTGGAGTCGCGCCCGCCGGTCACAAAAACCCGCATACTGCTCAACCCGCGGGATGTTGATATCCACCTGCTCAGCGGCAATACCTGTAACAACTGGTCATCGCAGCACTCCTATGCCATCGGCCTGGGGAGCCTGATTACCACCTCGCTGAACACGTTCTCCACCTTTATGGTGCATGATAAAACCAACTACAACATCAATGAGCCGAGCAGTTCCGGAAAAACCCTGACCATTGAGTTCGTCAACCAGCGGCACTATCGCGCGCAGCAGTGCTTTATGTCGGTCAAAGTGGTGGATAACGCCGACGGATCGACGATGATGGACAAGCGCTACTTCGTGACCAGCGACAACCAGCTGTCGATTCAAAACGACCTGCTGAGTAGCCTGTCGGACGCGCTTAAGCAGCCATGGCCGGCGCGAATGCAGGAGATGCTTAAGCAGTATCAGCCGTCGCAAAGTATCGCGCTCACGCATTTCTATCAGGCACATCAGTTATTAATGAACGGAGACGTCGATTCGCTGGGCAAAGCCAGTAGCCTGCTTGCCGATGTGAATAAGCAGTCGCCGGACTTTACCTACGCCTGGGCGGAAAAGGCGCTGGTGGACGTATTACGCCATTCCCAACAGCCGTTAGATGATAAACAACTGGCCGATCTTTACAGCGAAATAACCCGGGTGGGTAATATGCCGGGGATTAAAGATATGGCAATATTTTATCAAATTAAAACGGTAGACATGCTGGGTAAAGGCAAAGTCGATGAAGCCTACAGCGCGATTAATTCCGGGATTGATCTGGAAATGTCGTGGATGAACTATGTGCTGCTGGGCAAAGTGTACGAAATGAAAGGACAGAACCGGGAAGCTGCCGATGCCTATCTGACGGCGTTTAATTTACGGCCGGGAGAAAATACGTTTTACTGGATTGAAAACGCGGTATTCCAGACCTCCGTAACCCGAGTGGTACCGTATCTCGATAATTTCCTCGCTTCAGAATAAGTAAACCCTCATCACGGCCATGGTTTTGGCCGTGATGAGGTTAAAATTATGTTTCTCATGAGCCGCCAGATTGTTATATCTTATAACCAGTCCGGTCCCGCATGTAACACCTTTTCAACACGATTTAGAGTTCACAACTTATTGAAAAATAACTTTATTTATCTTTTCCTGATATCAACATGTCATCCTGATATGTTGCACGAAAAAGGTCAAAATATCATTTGTCTGATGTTTGCAGTTATTTCACTTTATCTTTAGGACTTATCTCGTACTAATCCGTAATCTTGTTGGCAGTTGGTCGGGTCAATAAAAGGTTCATCATCATGATCTGTACCTCCCAAATAAACTTAGGAGAAAAGCAAACATGAGTTCTGCCAAGAAGATCGGGCTATTTGCCTGTACCGGCGTCGTCGCCGGTAATATGATGGGGAGCGGTATCGCATTATTACCTGCAAACCTCGCTAGCATCGGTGGTATTGCCATCTGGGGTTGGGTGATTTCTATTATTGGCGCGATGTCTCTGGCTTATGTTTATGCCCGACTGGCGACCAAGAACCCGCAGCAGGGCGGCCCTATTGCCTACGCCGGTGAAATATCTCCGGCCTTCGGTTTCCAGACCGGTGTGCTTTATTATCACGCCAACTGGATCGGTAATCTGGCAATTGGTATTACCGCCGTCTCTTATTTATCAACGTTCTTCCCAATTTTAAATAACCCGGTGCCGGCAGGTATTGCCTGTATTGCCATCGTATGGATATTCACCTTCGTGAATATGCTCGGCGGGACCTGGGTTAGCCGCTTGACAACCATTGGCCTGGTGCTGGTACTTATTCCGGTAGTTATGACCGCCGTGGTCGGCTGGCACTGGTTTGATGCCGCAACCTATCAGGCAAACTGGAACACCTCCAGCACCACTGACAGTCATGCGGTAATCAAAAGTATTCTGCTCTGCCTGTGGGCCTTTGTCGGGGTGGAATCCGCCGCCGTCAGTACCGGAATGGTGAAAAACCCGAAACGCACCGTGCCGCTGGCTACCATGCTGGGCACTGCGATGGCCGGTATCGTCTACATCGCAGCGACTCAGGTTATTGCGGGTATGTATCCTGCTTCTCAGATGGCCGCATCCGGTGCGCCGTTTGCAGTGAGCGCCTCCACTATTCTCGGCGGCTGGGCTGCGCCGATGGTTTCCGCCTTCACCGCCTTTGCGTGCCTGACTTCGCTCGGTTCGTGGATGATGCTGGTGGGTCAGGCCGGCGTACGTGCCGCCAATGACGGTAACTTCCCGAAAGTGTATGGCGAAGTCGACAGCAACGGGATCCCGAAAAAAGGCCTGCTGCTGGCCGCGGTGAAAATGACCGCGCTGATGGTACTGATTACCCTGATGAACTCTACCGGCGGCAAAGCTTCTGACCTGTTCGGCGAGTTGACCGGTATCGCGGTACTGCTGACTATGCTGCCTTACTTCTACTCCTGCGTTGACCTGATTCGCTTCGAAGGCATCAATGTACGCAACTTCGTCAGCCTGATTTGCTCCGTACTCGGCTGCGCGTTCTGCTTCATTGCCCTGATGGGGGCAAGCTCCTTCGAACTGGCCGGTACCTTTATCGTCAGCCTGATTATCCTGATGTTCTACGGTCGCAAAATGCACCAGCGCCAGAACAACGACAACTCAGCAGATAGCAACACCGCCAGCGCGCATTAATCAGCAACCCTATTCCTGAGGCTCCTTCCATCACCTGTCACGACGTGGCGGGAGGGGCTTTCTTTATCTGGAGATTTGACTATGAACGTTATCGCAATCATGAATCACATGGGTGTCTACTTCAAAGAAGAACCCATCCGTGAACTGCATCGCGCCCTCGAACGCCTGGACTTCCGTATTGTCTACCCGAACGACCGTGAAGACTTATTAAAACTTATCGAAAACAATGCGCGTCTGTGCGGCGTTATCTTCGACTGGGATAAATACAATCTCGAACTGTGCGAAGACATCAGCAAAATGAACGAATATATGCCGCTGTATGCCTTTGCAAATACTTACTCAACGCTGGACGTCAGTCTCAACGATCTGCGGATGCAGGTTCGCTTCTTCGAATATGCGCTGGGCGCCGCGGAAGATATTGCGAACAAAATCAAACAGAATACTGACGAGTATATCGACACCATTCTGCCGCCGCTGACCAAAGCGCTGTTTAAATACGTACGTGAAGGCAAATATACCTTCTGTACGCCAGGCCATATGGGCGGTACCGCGTTCCAGAAAAGCCCGGTCGGCAGCATCTTCTACGATTTCTTTGGTTCCAATACCATGAAATCCGATATCTCCATTTCGGTATCTGAACTTGGTTCTCTGTTGGACCACAGCGGCCCGCACAAAGAAGCGGAAGAGTACATCGCTCGCGTCTTCAACGCGGAACGCAGCTACATGGTGACGAACGGGACCTCTACCGCTAACAAAATCGTCGGGATGTACTCTGCGCCAGCAGGTAGCACCGTACTGATTGACCGTAACTGCCATAAATCGCTGACCCATCTGATGATGATGAGCGACATTACGCCAATCTACTTCCGCCCGACGCGTAACGCCTACGGTATCCTCGGCGGTATTCCGCAGAGCGAATTCCAGCATGCGACCATCGCGAAGCGCGTAAAAGAAACCCCGAACGCGACCTGGCCGGTGCACGCGGTGATCACCAACTCCACCTATGATGGTCTGCTGTACAACACGGACTACATCAAGAAAACCCTGGATGTGAAATCCATCCACTTTGACTCCGCGTGGGTGCCTTACACCAACTTCTCGCCGATTTATGAAGGCAAATGCGGGATGAGCGGCGGCCGCGTTGAAGGCAAAGTGATTTATGAAACCCAGTCCACGCACAAATTGCTGGCGGCGTTCTCTCAGGCTTCGATGATCCACGTTAAAGGCGACGTTAACGAAGAAACCTTTAACGAAGCCTACATGATGCACACCACAACGTCTCCGCACTACGGCGTGGTGGCCTCTACGGAAACCGCGGCGGCGATGATGAAAGGCAACGCCGGTAAGCGCCTGATCGACGGCTCTATCGAACGTTCTATAAAGTTCCGTAAAGAGATCAAACGTCTGAAAGGCGAGTCCGACGGCTGGTTCTTCGACGTCTGGCAGCCGGAACATATCGATGGTCCTGAATGCTGGCCGCTGCGTTCCGACAGCGCATGGCACGGTTTCAAAAACATCGACAACGAGCACATGTATCTCGACCCGATTAAAGTCACCTTGCTGACCCCGGGGATGAAGAAAGACGGCACCATGGATGAGTTCGGTATTCCGGCCAGCATCGTGGCGAAGTATCTCGACGAGCACGGTATCGTGGTCGAAAAAACCGGCCCGTACAACCTGCTGTTCCTGTTCAGTATCGGTATCGATAAAACCAAAGCGCTGAGCCTGCTGCGCGCGCTGACCGATTTCAAACGCGCGTTCGACCTGAACCTGCGGGTGAAAAACATGCTGCCGTCGCTGTATCGTGAAGATCCTGAATTCTACGAAAACATGCGCGTTCAGGAACTGGCGCAGAACATTCACAAATTGATTGAGCATCACAACCTGCCGGACCTGATGTTCCGCGCGTTCGAAGTGCTGCCGACCATGGTGATCACGCCGTACGCCGCGTTCCAGAAAGAGCTGCACGGTCAGACCGAAGAGGTGTATCTCGAAGAGATGGTGGGTCGCGTTAACGCCAACATGATCCTGCCGTATCCTCCGGGAGTGCCGCTGGTCATGCCGGGTGAAATGATCACCGAAGAGAGCCGTCCGGTGCTGGAGTTCCTGCAGATGCTGTGCGAAATCGGCGCCCACTACCCGGGCTTTGAAACCGATATCCACGGCGCCTATCGTCAGGCGGATGGTCGTTACACCGTTAAAGTGCTGAAAGAAGAAAACAACAAATAATCGATGCACAACAGGGAAGTGGCTTGCCACTTCCCTTTTTTCACGCTGCAAGGAGAACATATGAAAACACCCTCACAGCCGCGCGCGATTTATTACATCGTTGCGATCCAAATCTGGGAATATTTCAGCTTTTACGGCATGCGTGCCTTGCTTATCCTCTATCTCACCCATCAGCTCGGCTTTGATGACAGCCATGCCATCAGCCTGTTCAGCGCTTACGCCTCTCTGGTGTACGTCACTCCTATTCTCGGCGGCTGGCTTGCCGACCGCCTGCTCGGCAACCGCACGGCGGTGATTGCCGGCGCGCTGTTAATGACGCTTGGCCACGTGGTGCTGGGCGTCGAATCCACTTCCACCTGGAGCCTGTATCTCGCGCTGGCGATCATTATCTGCGGCTACGGCTTGTTCAAATCCAACATCAGCTGCCTGCTGGGCGAACTCTATGCCGTTGACGATCGGCGCCGCGATGGCGGTTTCTCGCTGCTGTACGCCGCCGGTAACGTCGGCTCCATCGCCGCGCCCATCGCCTGCGGGCTGGCGGCGCAGTGGTACGGTTGGCATATCGGCTTTGCGCTGGCGGGGATCGGCATGTTTGTCGGCCTGATGATCTTCCTCAGCGGTAGCCGCTACTTCCGTGATACCCGCGGCGTCGATAAACAGGCGCTGCGGACGGTGAAGTTTGTGCTGCCGACCTGGGGCTGGCTGGTGGTGATGCTCTGCGTTGCGCCGGTGTTCTTTACGCTGTTGCTGGAAAATAACTGGTCCGGCTATCTGCTGGCGATAGTTTGCGTGTTCGCCGCCCAGATGGTAGCCCGCATTATGGTCAAATCCCCGGAACATCGCCGCGCGCTGTGGCAGATCGTTCTGCTGATGCTGGCCGGTACCCTGTTCTGGGTTCTGGCGCAGCAGGGCGGGAGCTCGATTAGCCTGTTCATCGACCACTTTGTGAACCGCCGCTTGTTGAATATTGAAGTGCCGACCGCGCTCTTCCAGTCGGTTAACGCCGTGGCGGTGATGGCGGCGGGCGTCGTACTGGCGTGGTTGATGCGTCCGGAAGGTTCCGTGCGCTCGGCGCTGCGCGTATGGCTGAAGTTCGCCTTTGGTCTGGTGCTGATGGGCTGCGGCTTTATGCTGCTGGCGCTTAACGCACGCCACGGCGCGGCGCAAGGGCAGGCATCGATGGGCATGATGGTGGCAGGACTGGCGCTGATGGGCTTTGCCGAACTGTTTATTGACCCGGTGGCGATGGCGCAGATCACCCGCCTCAATATGCCCGGCGTTACCGGCATGCTGACCGGCATTTATATGCTGGCGACCGGCGCGGTCGCTAACTGGCTGGCGGGCGTCGTCGCCCAGCAGACCACCGAGTCGCAAATCAGCGATACGGCAATTGCCGCGTATCAGCACTTCTTTGCGCAGATGGGCGAATGGACGCTGGGCTGCGTGGCGATCATTGTCGTCGTCGCCTTCGCCGCCGCGTTCAGCGTTGGCAAACGCCGCGCGGCCGCCGGTGAGCTTCCCGGAGGCGGCGCCTAGCCTTCGGCTGGCGACAGGTGCGGCTTTGCGGGAAATCTCCCCCTGGTCGCGCTGCGCTTACCGGGGCGACAAAATTGTGCTGCCTGGTAGCCCGGCTAAGGCGTTTACGCCGCGAGCCGGGGATCGGCAATCCCAACAGCGGAGCGACAAGCCGCTCCTTGCACCCTTTACTGAACAGGAGGAGGATATTCTGGCGAGCGCGGAAGCCGAAGATAAAAAAGTATTACTGAAGCGATGGCTGAGTGAAATCAGCCGGAATTGAAGCCAGGCTCCTGAAGATTGTTCTTTGGTGTCGTCACCGGGACAGACCGCGCTGGATAGCACCTGGTTCAATTATCGAAGCAAGTTTGCAAGCAGGGTTATGAGGAACCAACATGTCTGAACAACAAGCACAAGGTGCCGATGAGGCAATTGACCTTAATAATGAACTGAAAACCCGTCGTGAAAAACTGGCCGCGCTGCGCGAGCAGGGCGTGGCGTTCCCGAACGATTTTCGCCGTGACCACACTTCTGACCAGCTTCATGCGGAGTTCGATGGTAAGGAAAACGACGAGCTCACCTCTCTGAACGTCGAGGTCTCCGTGGCTGGCCGCATGATGACTCGCCGTATAATGGGTAAAGCCTCTTTCGTTACTTTACAGGACGTCGGCGGCCGCATTCAGCTGTACGTCGCGCGCGACGATCTGGCGGAAGGCGTCTACAACGAACAGTTTAAGAAATGGGATCTCGGCGACATCATCGCCGCCCGCGGTAAGCTGTTTAAAACCCAGACCGGCGAACTCTCCATTCACTGTACCGAGCTGCGCCTGCTGACCAAGGCATTGCGCCCGCTGCCGGACAAGTTTCACGGCCTGCAGGATCAGGAAGCGCGCTATCGTCAGCGCTATCTGGATCTGATTTCCAACGAAGAGTCGCGCCACACCTTCAAGGTGCGTTCGCAGATCCTCGCCACCATGCGTCAGTTCATGGTTGCGCGCGGCTTTATGGAAGTGGAAACCCCGATGATGCAGGTGATCCCCGGCGGCGCTTCCGCGCGTCCGTTTATCACCCATCATAATGCGCTCGATCTGGATATGTATCTGCGCATCGCGCCGGAGCTGTATCTGAAACGGCTGGTGGTCGGCGGCTTTGAACGGGTATTCGAGATCAACCGTAACTTCCGTAACGAAGGTATTTCCGTACGTCATAACCCAGAGTTCACCATGATGGAACTCTATATGGCCTATGCGGACTATAAAGATCTGATCGAACTGACCGAGTCTCTGTTCCGCACGCTGGCGCAGACCGTGCTGGGTAAAACCGAAGTGCCGTACGGCGACCAGGTGTTCGACTTCGGCAAACCGTTTGAAAAACTGACCATGCGCGAAGCGATCAAGAAATACCGTCCGGAAACCGAGATGGCGGATCTGGATAACTTCGATGCGGCAAAAGCGCTGGCGGAATCCATCGGTATTCACGTTGAGAAGAGCTGGGGACTGGGGCGTATCGTCACCGAAATTTTCGATGAAGTCGCGGAAGCGCATCTGATCCAGCCGACCTTTATCACCGAGTATCCGGCGGAGGTTTCGCCGCTGGCGCGCCGTAACGACGTGAACCCGGAAATCACCGACCGCTTCGAGTTCTTTATCGGCGGGCGTGAAATCGGCAACGGCTTTAGCGAGCTTAACGATGCGGAAGATCAGGCGCAGCGTTTCCAGGATCAGGTCAACGCCAAAGCGGCGGGGGATGACGAAGCGATGTTCTATGACGAAGACTACGTCACCGCGCTGGAATATGGCCTGCCGCCGACCGCTGGCCTGGGCATTGGTATCGACCGCATGGTGATGCTGTTTACCAACAGCCATACCATCCGCGACGTGATCCTGTTCCCGGCAATGCGCCCGCAGAAGTGATTGCGTGGCGTGAAAGCAAAACCCCGGCCTGCCGGGGTTTTTTAGCACTTACAAAGCGACTTTCATCCTGCACTCGCATTTCATCAAGAGTTAACCCGCTGCCTTACAGCAGGTTATAAGGGAGCAGGACTCCGATTAGGAAAACTATCGCAGCGATCTCCGAGGCTGTATTACGTACGAAATTTCCCCCCTTTTCTGATGAACAGGCATAGCGATTTTTTAAAATACCGCTCCGGATTTTAAATCTTAAATACGGGACTCTATTTAGAAGTAGCTTACTCCATGCATCTTATATGCTATAACAGCGCGCATAAAAAACATAAGGTGTTAATTAAATGAAAAAAATAAAGCTAATTGTTGGCAGCGTGATCTGTGCAAGTTATTTATTAGCGTCAGTGTTATCAATGGCAAGTGATAAAATAAACAGTAATGCCGTCCATTTTGATAAAGGCAGCAGCGGTACGATAATAAAAAGTACCGTGACCGGGAACGATGTCAATGATTTTACGCTGGTGGCGAAAGCGGGCCAGATGATGCATATCAGCATGACGAGCCCGTGGCCGCATCCTTATTTTAATGTTATCGCGCCTGATAATAATGCCATTTATAACGGTTCAATGAGCGGAGATACCTTTGAGCAGCGTCTGGCCGTCAGCGGTCAATATACGGTGCGGGTCTATCAGATGGGCGGCGCGCGTGATGAAGGTAAAACCAGCGGTTATGCGCTGACGTTTAAAATCACCGACTAATATTTGGCGGCTGTCTGTTCAGGCTGTCCCGGGGGCGGCGCGTTGAGCGCCGCCCCCGGGAGCAGAGTGCAGAGTGTTGCAGAACGGGCCTGTTCCCGGCTTAAAGCCCTTCGGTCACGATTTTTGCCGCTGCGGCTAACACCTCTTTGCGGTTTTTCGCATCCTGCTGCGGCTGGGTAAAGTAGGTGACTAATACCAGCGGAGCGTGATCTTCCGGCCAGATAACCGCAATATCATTGGTGGTGCCGTAATCTCCGGCGCCGGTTTTATCGCCGACCACCCAGCTTTCAGGCAGGCCCGCGCGAATGCTTTGCCCGCCGGTGGTATTGCCTTTCAGCCAGGTGACTAACTGGGCGCGTTGCTGTTCGCCCAGCGCATCGCCAAGCGTCAGCTTGCGTAGGCTTTCAGCCATCGCCAGCGGCGTGCTGGTATCACGCTCATCGCCCGGGATGGCGGTATTCAGCGTGGGCTCCGTACGATCGAGACGAAAGGTGGCATCGCCGATACTGCGGGCGAAGGCGGTGACTTTTTCCGGCCCGCCAAGGTAGCCGATGATCAGATTCATCGCCGTATTGTCGCTATATTGCAGCGTCGCCGCGCTTAGCTCAGCCAGCGTCATTCCGCTCTGGAGATGTTTTTCGGTAATCGGACTCCAGACCACCAAATCGGCTGCGTTAATCTCCAGCCTTTTATTTACCACCTCTTTATTGCTTTCGCTCTGTTTTAATACCGCGGCGGCGGCCATCACTTTACTGGTGCTGCACATGGCAAAACGCTCGTCGCCGCGATATAAGATTTGAGAATTATCTGCCGTGTTGATTAGCGCCACGCCCAACCTGCCGCCTGAACGCTTCTCGAGATCTGTCAGCTTCTGATGGATAGCATCGGTACTGGCCCACAGTGCGCCGCTCGCCAGCAGCAGCGGAACGGCGGCTAGCATTGCAATTTTACGCCACGAACTTTTTATCATTTCTGATTCCTTGAGAGTGATAAGTCGCAGCGGATTATCTGCGACTCCCGCTATTTTGACAAGCAATTTATTGATGATGGAATTCCATCATCAATTCGATATTTGTCCTTCCAGCGCCTGCTTATAGTGTCTCGCCAGACCCATAAAAATAAGGAGCCGCTATGTTCCCGTCACAGTTACCGAAACCGCGCCATCCTGCCGCTGCGGCGATCCCCTCGCTGCGCTGGGCCATTATTGGCCCCGGCTGGATTGCCGAGCGCTTTGTGAAATCGTTAAAAGAGCTCAGCCGCCAGCGGGTGGTTGCCGTCTCCTCGCGGACGCAACAAAAGGCCGATAGCTTTGCCGCCCGCTGGGGGATTCCGCAGGCTTACGCTCAGGTGGACGAGATGCTGGCGCGACCGGATATTGATGCGGTTTACGTTGCCACCCCGCATAACCACCACTTCCCGGACGGGCTGCGGGTTCTGCAGGCGGGCAAACATGTACTGATTGAAAAGCCGTTTGCGCTGAACCGGCGGGAAGGCGCGGCGCTAAAAGCAGAAGCCCTGAAACAGGGGAAGCTGGCGATGGAGGCGATGTGGTGCGATTACGCGCCGAAATATGACGTGATTCGCCAGCTGCTGGATGACGGCGCGCTGGGCGATCTGCATACGCTGCTCGCCGATCACGGTGAATATTTTACTCCGGATCATCGCATTTTTAATGCCGATCTTGCCGGTGGACCGATGATGGATCTCGGCAGCTATCTGACCTCATTCAGCGTGATGGTCGGCGGCGTGCCGCAGGACATTGTCGCCCGCGGGCGCCCCGCCCAAAGGGGCATCAATGGGCAAATTTCGATGCTGTTTAACTGGGAAAACGGCTTACAGGGATTGCTCAACACCACGCTATTCAGCAATACGCCGGGCGGCGCGGTGGTGGCCGGGCGCGACGCGACCCTGGTCCTTGACGGGCAATTCTATGCGCCGGGGAATTTTACCCTCGCCGCCAGCCAGGGGGGACAGGTACTGCGCTGGGAAGAGCCGCGCAACCGCTACGACCAGCTGTTTTATCAGGCCGAACATTTTGCCTGGTGCGTGGGGCAAGGGCTCACGGATTCGCCGATTCGCCCGCTGACCAGAGTTCTGGAAAACCTGAGCGTCATGGATGAAGTGCGGCGGCAGATTGGCGTAATATTTAACGAGGAGCGTTAACGGCGCGCCGTTGCCCCGTATGCCGACCGCATACGGGGCTTTTTTACGCCAGCGGTTCGACGCTGACAAATTGCCCTTGCTGCAGGGAAAGCACGGCGGCTTCGGCGATAGCCTGCGCCCGCAGCCCGTCCAGCAGCCCCGGCAGGTCCGGCTCCTCTTCTCCGCCTGACGAGCGGACAAAAGTATCCAGATGCGCGTAGTACGACTCCTCGACGCGGCTGAACCAGTCCGGATAGAGGCCGGGCTGAATGCAGCGCGCTCCCTGCCACAGCGTCACGCCGCGCGAGGCCTGACTGCCGGACTCCAGTACGCCCTCCGGGCCGAGCAGGCTGATGCGTTCATCGTAGCCGTGGCCGGTGCGCCGGGTGTTGTCCAGCTGCGCCAGCGCGCCGCCGCGCATCCGCAGCATGAGAATGGAGGTATCGACATCACCGATCCCGGCGAGCTCCGGCAGCGCCAGCGCCTCTCCCATGGCGGCAACCGTTGTCACTTCATCGCCGGTAAGAAAACGCAGCAGATCGAAAAAGTGGATTGCCTGGTCGCGCATCTGGCCGCCGGAGCTGCGCAGATACGCCAGCGGCGGCATAACCGATGCCCGGCACACCATCTGCACCAGTTCAATTTTACCGATAACGCCAGCCTCGACCTGGCGACGCAGCTGCTGGTGGCTGGCGTCAAAGCGGCGGTTAAAGCCCACGGTCACCGGCACGCCGAGCGGCAAAACCCTGTCGACAACCTCGCGCGCACGGGCCAGCGAAAGGTCGATCGGTTTTTCGCAGTAAACGGCCTTCCCGGCGCGCGCTGCGGCCTCCAGCAGTTCCGCATGTGAAGGGGTCGAGCTGGCGATGAGCACCGCATCAATGGCATCGCTACTGATGGCCTCGGCGACGGTGGTTGCCCGCGCGCCGTAGCGGGAGGCCAGCGTTTTCGCCCGCTCGGGCTCGGCGTCCGCCACCATGGCCAGAACGGTTCGCTCATGGCGAGCGAGGTTGGCGGCGTGAACCTGGCCTATAAAACCGCTGCCTAATAACGCAAAACGAATGCAGGTCATTTTATTCTCCAGAAAGAGGGATTTAGCGTTGCCAAATTAATCTGTTTGCTACACTGACCAACACGGGCGTTTTGATGGATTTCCATCATGGGTGAGGGGAACGATGAAAAGCATTTCACTGGCGGCGCTGGCTAAACGGATCGGCGTGGGCGTGGCGACGGTTGACCGGGTGCTTAACGAACGCGGCGGCGTGTCGCCGGAAACCACGCGCCGGGTGTTGCAGGCGGCGCGTGAAGCCGGTTTAAAGCGTATTTTGCCGGAAGAACGTCGTCTGCCGTGGCAAATCGAAGTGTTCCTGAGCGCTAACGACTCGCGCTTTTTCTCTCGCCTGACGCAGGATTTCGCCGACGTGGCGGATAGCCTTGGCTATCGCCGACTGACGCTGCACCGCACGCTGGTGGCGGAATCCTCCCCGGAAAAACTGGCGAAAAGCCTTCTTCGCAGCAGTAAAAAGCGCCATGCGATAATTGTCTTCGGCAACGAACATCCGCTGGTCTATGAAGCCCTGCGCCAGTGTCGTGAAGCAAACGTACCGGTAATTACGCTGGTCACCGACCTGCCCGGCGCGCAGAGGCTTTGCCACGTAGGAATCGATCAGCAGCAGGCGGGACGTACCGCGGGCATGATGATGGGGTTGATGGCCCATCAGCCCGGGGAAGTGTTGATGCTCTGCGGTCGTCAGGATTTCAGCGCCCACCGCTCGCGGATTCAGGGATTTCGCGAGGTGATAAGCCAGCGCTTTCCGCATCTGCAGCTTGGTGAGGTGCTGGCGGGTGAGGATAACCGGCAGCGGATCGACCGTTTGCTGGAAGAAGCCCTGAACCGTAACCGCGACGCGGTGGGCATCTACAATACCGGTCTGGGCAATAGTCTGGTGGCGCAGGCGCTGGCCCGCCATCGCCGTTATGGTAAGTGCTGTTGGATTACTCATGAACGCTATAGCACCACCCGCGAACAGCTGGCGCAGGGTGGGATGGCGTTGACGGTCGATCAAAATCCTCATCAGCATGCCAGGCTGGCGGTGGAGCTGGCCCTGCGCCACCTGGAAACCGGCTATCAGCCCCATCTCTTTCGTGACGGCAAGGTCGAGTTTATCCTCTATAGCGCTGAAAACGTCGACTGAGCGCCCGCGGCCTGCCGGGCGACATCCCTTTTTACACCGTATCTCCTGTCCCGTTTTAAACCGCTGCCGCTATCGCCGCGCCGGGCGGCAAACCGTCGCCTGCCTCTCATTTTTTGCGCATTTATGCGTCAATGTTAGATGTGTGTCAAAGTTCTGTTAACACGCAGTTTTAAAATTTTCATTTCGGTTATTTACTTATAAACGTTTCATATGTGTTGTTAATGAAATAAACGGTCTGTAATTTTCACCTCGTGATAAATGGACTGATGTTTCAGAAAATCATTTTAAAACAACTGAATTTTGTGATGGCGGTCGGCATTAAAAAATGACGTAGCGCGAAGCCTGTTTTTCCGAAACGCTGAAAAAGCAGGCGCTTAATGCACAATTAATGAAACTAATTTTTCATTTTACCTTACCTAACCGATGTACCTGTGAATAAAGGATCAACTATGAATATCAAGAAAACGGTTGTTGCCTCTTTGATAGCCTGCATGCTGCCAGCGGTCGTGATGGCGAAAGATATTTCGGTCGGTGTTTCTATGGCGCTTTTTGATGACAACTTCCTGACCATTCTGCGCACCGCCATGCAAAAAGAGATGCAAAAAGAGGGCGTGAAGTCACAGATGGAAGATGCGAAGGGCGACGTCTCGCAGCAGCTACAGCAGGTGCAGAATTTTATTGGCCAGGGCGTCGACGCCATTATCGTTAACCCGGTCGATACCAACGCGGTCAAACCGATTATGGACCAGGCGACCAAAGCGGGCATTCCGCTGATCTTCGTTAACCGTCGTCCGCAGGCGCAGCTGACCGATAAAATGGCCTACGTCGGCTCCGACTCCGTGCTGGCGGGGCGCTTACAGATGGAAGCGCTAGCCAAAGCGATGAACGGCAAGGGCAACGTCGCCATTCTGCTCGGCGACCTGGCGAATGAATCGACCCGCGACCGGACCAAAGGGGTCGAAGAGGTGGTGGCGAAATACCCCGATATCAAAATCGTGCAGAAGCAGACCGCCAAATTTATGCGTAACGACGCCGTTGACGTAGTCAGCAACTGGATGACCAGCGGCGAAGACATTCAGGCGATCGCCTCCAATAACGATGAAATGGCCATCGGCGCGCTGCAGGCGCTGGGGAAAAACCCCAACCATATCCTGATTGCCGGGGTGGACGGAACGCCAGATGCCCTGCAAATGCTTAAAAACGGCAAGATGATCGCCACGATTTTCCAGGATGCCAAAGGGCAGGGCGAAGGCGCGGTAGATGCCGCTATTAAGCTGGCCAATGGCGAAAAAGTGGAAAAGGTCATCGACGTCCCTTACCAGCTGATCACCAAAGACAACATGGCTGAATTCATCAATCGCAACCAGAAATAATCATTCAGGGTACGGAGGTGAAGTATGAACGCTTTTGCACTTGAAGCCGAAGGGATCAGCAAATTCTTCCCCGGCGTGAAGGCGCTCGACAACGTCTCATTACGCGTGCGCCCGGGGACGGTGCACGCGCTGATGGGCGAAAACGGCGCCGGGAAATCCACGCTGATGAAATGCCTGATCGGGATCTACCGTCCCGATAAGGGCGCGATCCGCGTCAAAGGGGAGCCGGTCCAGTTTCAGGATACGATGGACGCGCTGCGCTCCGGGATCTCGATGATCCATCAGGAGCTTAATCTGGTACCGCATATGACGGTGGCGGAAAATATCTGGCTCGGCCGCGAGCCGATGAAATACGGTTTCGTCGATCATCGCCAGCTTGCCCGGCAGACTCAGGAACTACTGAATAAACTGAATATTCGTTTATCCGCCGATCGCCTGGTAGGGGAATTAAGCATCGCCGCCCAGCAGATGGTGGAGATTGCCAAAGCGGTTTCGTGGAATGCGGATATTGTGATTATGGACGAACCGACCTCGGCATTAACCGAGAGCGAAGTGGCGCATCTGTTTACCATTATTCGCGATTTACGCCAGCAGGGAAAAGCCATTATTTATATTAGCCATAAGATGGATGAAATTTTCACCATTACCGATGAGATCAGCGTATTTCGCGACGGCACCTGGGTAGGAAGTCAACCTACCACCGAGTTTACCCGCCAGTCGCTGATTACCCGGATGGTCGGGCGGGAGCTTACCCAGCTCTTTCCCAAATTCAATAATACCATTGGCGAAGAGGTGCTGACCGTGCGCAACCTGTCGCGCAAGGGGGTCTTTCACGATATCAACTTTAGCGTGCGCCGCGGGGAGATCCTCGGCGTGGCGGGGCTGGTGGGGGCCGGGCGCAGCGAAGTGATGGAAAGCCTGTTCGGCATGGAGAAAGCCGATAGCGGCGAAGTGCTGATTGACGGTGTGCCGGTCACTATTGATTCGCCTTCGACGGCGATTGAAAAAGGGATGGCGCTGCTGACGGAAGACCGCAAAAAGTCCGGCCTGTTCCTCGTACTGTCGGTGCTGGAGAATATGAGTATCGTCAAAATGCCGGAATATATCGGTAAAACCGGTTTTGTTCAGCACCTCAAAATGGCCGAGGACTGCATGGAGCAGATCCGCCGCCTGAATATTAAAACCCCCACCATGGATCAGATTATTAATAACCTTAGCGGCGGCAATCAGCAGAAGGTGCTTATTGCCCGCTGGCTGCTGGCTCAGCCGAAAATACTCATTCTCGATGAGCCGACCCGCGGAATCGACGTCGGGGCGAAAGCGGAAATATATCATCTGATTAGCGAACTGGCCAACCGCGGCGTGGCGGTCATTATGGTTTCTTCTGAATTACCTGAAATCCTCGGGATGAGCGACCGGGTGATGGTGATGCATGAAGGACGGATTACCGGCATCCTCGATAAAGAGGACGCCGATCAGGAAACCATTTTGTCGTTGGCATCCCATTGAGGCACAGAGAATGAGCAATATGAAAATAACGGCGACCCCGATCGATGAGAAACCCTCTTTCTTTGGGCAATTACGCCACCGGCTGCCGAAAGATACCGGCATATTTATCGTCATGCTGGTGATTGCCCTGACTTTTGAAATTGCCGGCTGGTACGTCCGCGACCAGTCCTTTTTATTAAACACCAATCGCCTGATATTAATTGTTTTACAGGTAGCGATTATCGGTATTATCGCAGTCGGGGTTACTCAGGTCATTATTACCACCGGGATTGACCTCTCCTCCGGTTCGGTGATCGCGCTCGCCGCCGTGGTGGCGGCGAGCCTCGCGCAAACCTCCGACAGCCTGTCGCCGATGTTCCCGTCGCTGGTCAATATGCCGGCGATAATCCCGATTGGCGCCGGCATCGGCGTCGGTCTTCTGTGCGGCTTAACCAACGGTTTTCTGGTGACCCGCACCGGCATCCCGCCGTTTATTGCCACCCTGGGGATGATGGTGTCGGCGCGCGGTCTGGCGCAGTATTACACTCAGGGCAACCCGATTAGCTTCTTATCCGACAGCTTCACCGCCATCGGTCAGGGCGCGATGCCGGTGATTATTTTCTTCGTCGTTGCTGCGGTCTTCCACATCGCCCTGAAGCATACCCGCTACGGTAAATACGTTTATGCTATCGGCGGCAATATGACCTCGGCGAAGGTCTCCGGTATCAACGTGAATAAATACCTGGTGATCGTCTATACCATCGCCGGGGCGCTCTCCGGCCTTGCAGGCGTAGTGCTGGCGGCGCGCGTCAGCAGCGGCCAGTCGAGCATGGGAATGTCCTACGAGCTGGATGCGATCGCCGCGGCGGTTATCGGCGGCAGCAGCCTGATGGGCGGGGTAGGGCGCATCACCGGCACTTTAATCGGCGCCATGATCCTCGGCCTGATTAAGAGCGGGTTTACCTTTGTCGGCGTTGACGCCTACGTGCAGGATATTATTAAAGGCATCATTATCGTCGCGGCGGTGACTATCGATATGCGCCGCAACCGCAAAAAGCATTGATCGGCAATAGCCCACGGCCCTGGCTGGCGTGGGCTGTATCGCGTTTTACGTCGCGCTGCGAGCGGGCAGCTCATCGGCGGCAAGGCGTAAACTGTTGAGCAGCACGTTAGCCCCTTTCTCGGCCCACGCGGGCAGAATATTTTCCGCCTCGTTATGGCTAATTCCCTTCTCGCAGGGAATGAAAATCATGCTGGCGGGCGCGACCTTGCTGATATAGCAGGTATCGTGACCGGCGCCGGAGACCATGGTTCGCGCGCTATAGCCCAGTTCGTCCGCCGCTCGCTGGCTGCGCGCCAGACACTCGCGATCAAAAGCAATGGGCGCATAATCAAAAATGCGCTCGACGTTTGCCGCCACGCCGCGCGCCGCCAGCGCTTCAGCGGCACGATGCAGCGCCCGTTCCATGGCTTCCAGCGCCGGGGATTGCGGATGACGAAATTCGACGCTGCACGCCACGCCTCCCGGTACTACGTTGCGCGATCCCGGAATGACCTGCGCCATCCCGATAGTCGCGCGCCCGTCTGGATTATGGGCGATGCCGATTTGCTCCACCGCCAGCGCCAGCTCGGCGAAGGCGGTCAGCGCGTCGCGGCGGCTGCCCATCGGCGTGGTTCCGGCGTGGGCGGAAAAGCCCTCCAGGGTGACGTTGAACCAGCGCTGGCCCATTGCCGCGTGAACGAGGCCGATATCAACGCCTTCTTCTTCCAGAATCGGCCCCTGTTCGATATGCACTTCGTAGCAGGCGTGGAGCGGGCAGGCGGCGGCAGGACGCTCCCCGCGATAGCCGATAGCCTCCAGCGCCTCGCCGACGCTGATGCCGTCGCGATCTTCGCGGGCGAGCGCGAAGGACTCGCTAAACTGCCCGGCCCAGACGCCGGACGCCAGCATCGCCGGGGCAAAGCGCGCCCCTTCTTCGTTGGTCCAGTTCACCAGCACGATATCGCGTTCGGTCGCAATGCCGCGGTCGTTCAGCGTGCGCAGCGCCTCCAGCCCGGCGAGGATGCCGTAAATGCCGTCATAGCGGCCGCCGAGCGGTTGGGAATCGACGTGCGAACCGGTCAATACCGGGGGCAGATGCGAATGTTTACCGCGGCGGCGAATAAACATATTCCCCATACTGTCGACTTCGCAGGGGAAGCCAGCTTCACGCGCCCACTGGCGCAGCAGATTGCGCGCCTGGCGGTCCTCTTCGCTAAGCGCCAGTCGGGTCACGCCGCCCGCCGGCGTGGCGCCGAGCTGCGCCATCTCGTTGAGCGTCGACCACAGACGTGCGCCGTTGACGGTTATCATGGCTTATCCTTTTTCACGCGATAGCGGAAGTCGCAGCACTTTCCGCCCTGCATAATGGTGGTGGTACGGGTCAGCTCCACATCCGGGGCATAGCCGACGATAAACTTATCGTCGCGGGCGCAGGAGAGCAGATGGCCAATTTCGCCGAGGCCCATTTCGTGGTACATCTCGGCGTAGCGGCAGCGGTTGACGTTGTAGTTATACTGCTGGTCGTCGGCGTCCAGTACCTTGACCTCCAGGGCGTTATCTTTTTCCCACAGGTACTGCAGCGCGACAAAGCTGCGAATATCCGCGCCGTTCGGCTCCTGGCGGGCAAAGGCTTTCCCCGCCTCAATCGCAGCGTTTTCAATCGCTTCGCCGATGACCGCCTGGGCGCGAGCCTTACCTATCTCCCGCACCAGGATGTCGTAAATCGGCTTGATTATTTCTGCTTCAATTTTGCGGCGGGCGAGAATGCCCAGCTCGTTATTATCACTCATCACATTGCCTCACTGCGTTACTTCGTTGTTGCGCCGCCGAGTACGGTTTGCGGCTGCCATTTGCCGTCGACGACTTTATAAACGGTAAAGGTTGGCGATTTCAGGTTGCCCTCTTTATCAAAGGCGATTTGTCCGGTCACGCCGGCGTAGTTAATGGCGCGCAGGGCGGGCAGATAGTCGGCGGGATCGACGGAGTCGGCTTTTTCCATCGCCGCGACCAGCACGCGGGTAGCGTCATAGGCGAACGGCGCGTGCAGTTCGATATGGGTGTGATAGCGTGACTGGTAGGACTGCTCGAAGGCTTTACCGCCCGGCATCTGCTCAACCGGCAGTCCCGGCTCCAGCGCCACCACGCCGTCGCCCTCTTTTTGCGCCAACTGGAGGAAGGTCTGGCTAACGAAGCCGCCTGCGCCCATCAGGGTGGCATTCATGCCCAGCTGTTTGATGCGGCGCGCCAGCGGGGCGGCCTGACTATCGACGCCGCCAAAGAAAATCAGATCGGCGTTTTTGCTGCGGATAGCGGTCAGCACGGCGCTGAAGTCGACGGTTTTGTCATCGACGTACTGGCGGTCGACGATGTTGATTCCCTGTGCTGCCAGCGACTTAATAAACTCATCCGCCAGCCCCTGGCCGAAGGCGGTACGGTCATCGATGACCGCGATGCGTTTGGCCTTCAGGGTTTGTACCGCGTACTGTCCGGCAAACTGTCCGCCGTCATCGTCGTGGCCCATCACGCGGAAGCTGGTGTCGAAACCCTGTTTGGTGTAGGCGTGCCCGGTGGCGACCGGCGCGACCTGGGCGATGCCCGCATCGTGGTAAACCCGCGCAGCGGGAATGCTGGTGCCGGTGTTCCAGTGGCCGACGACGCCCGCGACGCCGCTATCCACCAGACGCTGGGCGACGGCGACGGCAGTGCGTGGGTCGGACTGATCGTCTTCCGATTGCAGCTTGAAGGTCACCGCCTTGCCGCCGATGGTCGGGTGCTGCTTGTTGATATCGTCAATCGCCAGCTGCGCGCCGTTTTCCAGATCCTTGCCGATACGCGCGGAAGGGCCGGTGAGCGGGCCTGCCAGGCCGATAATGACGGTTTCGCTGGCCGCGGACCACGCGGCGGATGAGGCAAAACCACTGAGCAGAATAGCGGCGCTGAGCGCGCTGATTTTTACGGTTTTCATTGTTTTTCCCTGATGCTGGTTGGTGTGTTAAACGGGCATTTCGCCCAAATAAATCTGTGCAATACGATCGTCGGCCAGCAGCGTTTGCGACTGACCGCGTTCGACGATGCTGCCGCTGTCCATCACCCAGGCGCTGTCGGTCGCCTCCAGCGCCAGGCGTGCGTTCTGCTCGATCAGCAACAGCGCGACGCCGCGCTGACGCAGGGTGGCGATAACGCGAAAAATGTTCTCGACCATCAGCGGCGCCAGGCCCATTGACGGCTCGTCGAGGATCAGCAGGCGCGGCTGGCTGAGCAGGGCGCGATTGAGCGCCAGCAGCTGCTGTTCGCCGCCGGAGAGCAGCCCCGCCAGCTGATGCTGGCGTTCGGCGAGGCGCGGGAAATTAGCGAAGATGGCGCGCATCTCCTGTTTGACCGCCGTCGCGTCGCGTCGTAGCCAGGCGCCCATTTGCAGGTTTTCCAGCACCGTCATGCGCGCAAAGATGCCGCGTCCTTCCGGCACCATCACGAGTCCTTCGCGCAGCAGGGATTCGGCCCGACGTTTGCGTATCGGTTTGCCGTTAAACAGAATTTCGCCGCTAAAGGGTTCCAGCCCGGTAATGGCGCGGACGGTGGAGCTTTTGCCCGCGCCGTTGGCGCCGATAAGCGTGGTCTGCTCGCCCGCTTTCACGCTGAATGAGACGTCGCGCACCGCCTGGATGCCGCCGTAGTGGACGCTAAGCTGGTTAACGGTTAATAAATCAGACATGGGCGCTGCCTCCCAGCCAGGCGGCGATCACCGCCGGATCGCGGCGTACGCTATCCGGCGTGCCGCTGGTTAACGTTTTGCCGTAATCCAGCACCATCAGGCGATCGCAGATCCCCATCACCAGCTTGACGTCATGCTCAATCATCAGCAGCGTTTTGCCGTCGTCGCGAATACGCAGCAGCAGTTCGCCAAGGGCCATCTTCTCAGCGGCGTTCATCCCGGCCGCTGGTTCATCCAGCGCTAACAGGCGCGGATCGGTCGCCAGCGCGCGGGCGATCTCCAGCCGCCGCTGGTGGCCGTAGGCGAGGTCGCAGGCGCGGTAGTGGGCGAACTGCGCGATACCGGTATAATCCAGCAGGTGCCAGGCCAGCTCGCGGGTTTGCGCTTCCTCGGCGCGGGCGCGTTTATGGCGGGAGAGCGCGGCCCACAGGCCATTACGGGTGCGCACGTGGCGGCCCACCATTACGTTCTCCAGCACCGACATGTCGTTAAACAGCCGCACGTTCTGAAAAGTGCGGGCGATCCCTGCGGCGGTCACTTTCTCAATATTCTTCGGAAAATAGGCTTCCCCGCCGATAGCGAACTCGCCGCTGTCCGCCGGGTAAAGCCCGGTAATCAGATTAAAACAGGTGGTTTTTCCCGCGCCGTTGGGGCCAATCAGGCCGTAGATTTCGCCCTCGTTGATGCTCAGCGATACGTTGTCGACCGCCGTCAGACCGCCGAAACGCTTGGTCATATGGCGTACGCTTAACAGGCTCATGCTTTTGCTCCTTGATGTCGCGCGGGCCAGATGCCCTGCGGGCGCAGCAGCATGACCAGCACCAGCGCCAGACCGTAGAACAGCTGGCGCAATACTTCCGGGTCAATCAGCACTTCGCCAAACAGCGCCTGCTGTACCGGCGCCGCCTGGCTGCGCAGCAGTTCCGGCAGCGCGGTCAGCAGCACCGCGCCGAGGATCACGCCGGGGATGTGCCCCATCCCGCCCAGCACCACCATCGCCAGGACCGCAATCGACTCCTGCAGGGTAAAGGATTCCGGCGAAACAAAGCCCTGAAATGCGCCGAACAGCGCGCCCGCCACGCCGCCGAATGAGGCGCCGATAGCGAAAGCCAGCAGTTTGTAGTTACGCAGGTTGATGCCCATCGCGCGGGCGACGTCTTCGTCCTCGCGGATGGCGTGCCAGGCCCGGCCAATGCGTGAATGCTGTAGCCGCAGGCAGACGAAAATAATCGCCACGATCGCCAGCATCAGCAGGTAGTACCACAGCCACAGCGCCGGGACTTTAAAGCCAAACCAGTGATAGACGCCGCTAAACTTGAGGCCGAACAGATTCAGCGAATCGACCCCGGAAATGCCTTTTGCGCCGTTGGTGATGTTGACCGGACGGTCGAGGTTGCGCATCAGGATGCGAATAATTTCACCGAACCCGAGGGTGACGATGGCCAGATAGTCGCCGCGCAGCTTGAGCGTCGGCGCGCCCAGCACGATACCGCAGCCTGCCGCCAGCAGCGCGGCGAGCGGAATAATCACCAGCCAGGAGGTGTGCAGGCCGTCCGGAAACCAGCTATTTAAAATCGGGAAGACGTCCAGCAGATGCGGCGAGGCCAGCAGCGCCGCCAGATACGCGCCGACGGCGTAAAAGGCGATAAAGCCCATATCCAGCAGGCCGGTGTAGCCGACCACAATATTCAGCCCCAGCGCCAGCATAACGTAGAGCAGGGCGAAGTCGATGACTCGCACCCAGTAGTTGCCGCCGAGCTGGCTGGCGACCATCGGCGCGACCAGCAGCGCGCAGACCAACAGGGTCATCCCGGACCAGAAGCGGCGGGAGACGACAGGCGTATCGAGTTGTGCCGTTGTCATGATTTTTCTCCTAAGCCCGGTGCGCGACGCGTTCGCCGAGCAAACCGGCCGGGCGGAAGACCAGCACCAGGATCAGCACCATAAAGGCGAAGATATCCTGGTAGTTGCTGCCGAAGACGCCGTGGGTCAGGTCCCCGAGATAGCCTGCGCCAAGAGATTCGATAAGGCCCAGCAGCAGGCCGCCGATCATCGCGCCGCGAATATTACCGATGCCGCCGAGCACCGCGGCGGTAAAGGCTTTAATGCCGGGCAGAAAGCCCATGGAGAAGCTGGCATTGCCGTAGTTGCTGGCCATCATGACGCCAGCGAGCGCGGCGAATATGCCGCCGATGGCGAAAGTGAGGGCGATAATTGCGTTAGGGTTAACGCCCATTAGCGTGGCGATGCGCGGATTTTCCGCTACCGCGCGCATACCGCGACCTAAACGGGTGTACTCCACCAGCAGCCACAAGCCAAGCATCACCGCGAAGGCCAGCGCGACGGTGACGATACCGGTGACGGTAACGAGAGCCGGCGGATGCGCTGCGCTGCCGTGGGTCACGGCGATGGCATCCATTGACAGGATCTGCGGGAACATCAGCGGATTACGCGACCAGACGATCATTGCCACGGTTTGCAGCAGTACCGAGACACCGATCCCGGAGATCAGCGGCGCCAGGCGCGGGGCGTTGCGCAGGCGGCGGTAGGCAAAGCGTTCGACCGCCATCGCCAGCAGGGCGCAGACCGCCATGGCCAGCATCAGCGCCAGCCCCAGCTGCGCCAGCGGCGGCAAAGTGGGGAAATGGGCGTTCAGCGCGTGCATCCCGGAAAGCGTGGTCAACGCGCCGACCATCAGAATATCGCCGTGGGCAAAGTTAATAATGCGCAGGATGCCGTACACCATGGTGTAGCCGAGCGCGATCAGGGCGTAGATGCTGCCGAGCATGACCCCGTTGATGATTTGTTGTATGAGTGTGTCCAACTGATTGTTCCGACAAGATGCTCAAATAATAGCTACCATCCAACAAATGAATTAAATTGTAAAATACGCATATATTCTTTCTTATTATAAATGTGTGGTTAACTATCTTTATGATTTTAAATATAATTCAATAATGCATCGGATAGCGAAATGCGCTAAGAAAATCAACATATGAAAAAAACAGAACAATCAGAGGGGCCGGTTAGCTGGTCGGAGAGTACGTTGGCCAACGATCCCCCGCTGCGGGCGGTGCGCGCCTTCGAGGCGATCGCACGCCTCGGCAGCGTAACCCTGGCGGCGCAGGAGCTGGCGATATCGCCCTCGGCGGTCAGCCATCAGCTCAAAGTGCTGGAAGGCTATTTGCAGATCCCGCTTACCGAACGTCAGGGGCGACGGCTGACCCTCAGCCAGCAGGGGCGAGAGTATTACCGCTCGATCCGCGCGGCGTTTAACGTGCTGCGTCAGGCCACTGAGCACCTGGTCGATCAGGTGCAAACCCAGCAGGTGACGATCAGCCTGATCCCGCTGTTTGGCATGGGCTGGTTTATTCCCCGGCTGCCGTCATTCGTGCACGCGAATCCGCATACCGAAATCAACGTGGTTTACGCCAACCACCGCAACTATCTTAGCGACGCTTCCGATATGTCGATCCGCTTTGGCAACGGTCACTGGGTTGGCTATCAAAGCGAAAAGCTGATCTCCGGCAGAATGGTTCCGGTATGCAGTCAGGCTTTTCTCCGCCTCCATGGGCATATTGATACCCCGGAACAGCTGTTGCAGATGCCGCTGCTGCATGATGAGGAGCGCACCACGTGGAACCAGTGGTTTGTGCAGCAGGGAGTGAAGCGCCCGCCGCGATCGACCGGGCCGATGTTTGAGGATGGTCTGCTAACCCTGGCGGGCGTACAGGCCGGGCTGGGCTGTGCGCTAATGCGCGAGCCGCTGATCGCTCCCTATCTGAAGAGCGGCGAGCTGGTGAAAATCTTCGATGCGGCAATAGATGATGGCCGGGATTATTATCTCTGCGTGCGCCAGGATAGCGAGATGACCCCCAATGGCAAACTATTACAAAGCTGGCTTCGTCAGCAGGCCTTCGGCTGATATTTACTTAAGAATTTACTTAATCCAGCTCACACTTTTGTCTGGTCGTCATTGAATTCTACAAAGGCCGCTTAGATAATCCGCCGAAATAACCCATTTTTATGATGGCGTGCTACTGCGAAAGCAGGCAAGACCAAAATAGAAATGCTCTCCCGCCAAGGGGAGCGTCTCTGTTTTGGTCTTTTTTTTTGCCCCAACACCATGGAACACTATGAACTATAACGAAACAGCAGACAAAATCCTCCACGCGGTGGGCGGTGCGGAGAACATCCGTATGCTCACCCATTGCGCGACCCGGCTGCGCATGGAGTTCAACGACCGCGCAAAGGTTAACGATGCGCAGATTGGCGCCCTCCCCGGCGTGATCAGCGTAGTGGAGAAGGGCGGCCAGTTCCAGATAGTTATCGGCAATGAGGTGCAGCAGGTTTATCGCCTGCTTAATAAGGCGCTGCCGGAGAAAAAAGGCCCGGCAGGCGGCGATAAAAACGCGAAGCCGGCCGGCATCGTCGCCCGGATTATCAGCGTTATTTCGACCACCTTTACCCCGGTGATCCCGGCGATTACCGGTGCGGGGATGATTAAAGCGCTGCTGGCCATTCTCAAGCTCACGGGGGTGATTAGCGAAACCAGCTCGACGTATCAGTTGCTGAATATTATTGCCGACGCTGCCTTCTTCTTCCTGCCGGTGCTGCTGGCCTACGGCGCATCGCTGAAGTTTGAATGCAACCCGATTCTGGCGATGACCCTCGCGGGCGTGCTGCTGCATCCGGGCATCGGCCAGATGCTGGCGGCCGGTAAAGCGGTGGATTTTGTCGGCATCAACGTCCTGCTTTCCGATTACGCCGGTTCGGTGCTGCCGATTATTCTGACCGTGTGGCTGATGTCGTGGGTGGAGCGCTTCGCCGAAAAAGTGTCGCCATCGATTATCAAGTTTTTCGTTAAGCCGATGCTGATTCTGCTGATTACCGCGCCGCTGGCGCTGGTGGTGGTCGGCCCGGCGGGCATTTTGCTTAACGACCTGGTGGCTGCGGGGGCGGGCGCTATCGACCGCCACGCCAGCTGGTTAATCCCGATGCTGATGGGCACCCTGCAGCCCTTCCTGATCATTACCGGCACCGCCTGGGCGATGACGCCGATCGCCACCGGTCAGCTGAGTAAAAGCGGTTACGAGATGATTAACGGCCCGGGGATGCTGGCCTCAAACGTGGCGATGGGCGCGGCGACGCTGTGCGTGGCGCTGAAAACCAAAAATAGCAACCTGCGCCAGCTGGCCTCCTCGTCGGGATTTACCGCACTGCTGGGGATCACCGAACCGGCGCTGTACGGGGTGCTGCTCAAGTTCCGCCGCGTGCTGATTGCCGCGATGATCGGCGGCGGCTGCGCCGGGGTCTATGCCGGGGTGAGCGGGCTGGTGCGTTACGCGTTTGTCTCGCCAGGCCTCGCGGCGCTGCCGGCGTTTATCGGTGAAAACCCGATGAACATCGTTCATGCGCTGGTGACCTGCGCGATTTCGATCGTGGTGACCTTTACCCTGACCTGGTTTCTCGCCTTCAAAGATGTTCCTGAGGAACAAGAAGCGGTGGACGAGGCGCCGCAGCCTGCGGCGAGCGCTAAAAGCGAGGGGGAGACGGAGGTATTAAGCCCGCTGCGCGGTCAGGTGGTGGCGCTCAGTGAAGTGAATGACGACGTCTTTTCCGGCGGTCTGTTGGGCGAGGGGCTGGCGATTCGTCCCGAAGAGGGAGTACTGCGCGCGCCGTTTAGCGGCACGGTGATGATGTTTCTGCCCTCCTGCCACGCCGTTGGCCTGCAGAGCGACAGCGGGGTTGAGCTGCTGATCCATATCGGTATTGATACCGTTAATCTTAACGGCCAGCACTTTAGCTCATCGCTGAAGGTGGGGGATAGGGTGGAGGTGGGGCAGGTGCTGATCCGCTTTGATATTCCCGCCATCGAACAGGCCGGATACGACCTGATTACGCCAGTCATTGTGGTCAACGGCGATGGGCAGTACGCTCTGCACTTTACCGACGCCGCCCGGGTGGATTACGGCGAGACGCTGATGGTGCAATCCGTTAAGGAGGCGCAGCCATGATTTATCAACAGCAGGCCCGGTTCCCGGACGGTTTTCTGTGGGGCGCGTCCACCTCAGCCTATCAGGTTGAGGGCGCGTGGAATGAAGACGGTAAAGGACCGTCGGTAGTCGACATGCTTAGCCATCCGCCGGGAACGGCGGACTTCCGCATCGCCAGCGACCACTATCATCACGTGGAGGAGGACGTCGCGCTGATGGCGCAGATGGGGCTGAAGGCCTACCGTTTTTCGGTGGCCTGGTCGCGGGTGATACCTGACGGCGATGGCCCGGTGAATCCGGATGGGCTGGCCTTTTATCACCGCCTGATCGACGCCCTGACGCGCCACGGGATCACCCCCATCGTGACGCTCTACCACTTCGACCTGCCGTGGGCGCTGGAGCTAAAAGGCGGCTGGCTGAACCGCAAAACCGGGGAGGCATTCGTGCGCTATGCCAGGCTGCTGTTCAACGAATTTGCCGCCAAAGTTCCGCTCTGGCTGACCATCAACGAACAGAACACCATGATTCTGCATCCCGGCGCGATTGGCGTGCCCGCCGATCGTGAACTGCCGGATAAGAAGGCGCTGTACCAGCAGAATCATCATATGATGCTGGCCCAGGCGCAGATCTTCGCCCTGTGCCACCGTGAGTTCCCCGGGCTGCGCATCGGCCCGGCGATAAACACCACGTCGATGTACGCCGAAAGCTGTAAGCCGGAGGACGCCATCGCCGCGCATAACTGGGAGACGCTGCGCTGCTGGAGCTTTCTGGATGTTGCGGTGCATGGGCGCTACAACGCCCTGGCGTGGGCCTATATGCAGGATCGCGGCCTCGCGCCGAATCGGCAGCCGGAGGATGCGCTGATTTTGCAGCAGGGGAGGCCGGACTTTATCGCCATTAATTACTACTCGACCGCCACCATTGCCGCCAGCCGGGGCGACGGCGGGGACGTTGCGCCCCGCGCGGGCGATCAGCAAATTATGCTGGGCGAAGAGGGGGTTTATCGTCCGGCGGAAAATCCATGGGTCGGCAAAACCCCCTACGGCTGGGTGGTCGACCCGGTAGGGCTGCGTCTGACGCTGCGTAAAGTGTGCGAGCGCTATGGTCTGCCGATTCTGATTAGCGAAAACGGGATGGGCGCGCCGGACAAGCTGGAGCCTGACGGGACGGTGAATGACGACTATCGCATCGCCTTCCTCGACGCGCATATCGCACAGATGCGGCTGGCGATTGCCGACGGCGTCGAGCTGATGGGCTACTGTCCGTGGGCGGCGATTGACGTGGTCAGCACCCATCAGGGATACGCCAAGCGCTACGGTTTTATTTATGTCGATCGCGGCGAGGATGACCTGAAGCGCCTGCAAAGGATCCGCAAACGCAGCTTCTGGTGGTATAAGGATGTCATCGCGCAAAACGGCAACCACGACGAGTCGCAGAGATGATTGTTCAGAAGGTGCTCAATAATAGCCTCGTGCTCTCGATGGACGACGATAACAGGGAGGTTATCGTCATGGGGAAAGGCATTGGTTTCAATAGCAGGCCCGGCGATGCAATCGCCCCGGAGAAGATAGAGAAGCTATTCGTAACCCAGGCGCTCGGCGCGCGCAGCGGCTATCTTGAGGCGCTCTCCGCCATTCCGGATGAGGTCATTGAGATGGCCGCAATGATTATTTCCCGCGCCAATATGCAGCTCGCCAGCAAAGTCCGCGAGCAGATTTTCTTCACCCTCGCCGACCATCTGACTTTCGCCATCGAGCGCAGCCGCAAAGGGATCGCTATTCAGAACCGCCTGCTGCCGGAAGTCAGGCGCTTTTATCCGCAGCAGTTCCGCGTCGCCAGTGAGGCGGTAACGATTATTCGCCAGCAGTACGGGATTGAACTGCCGGAGGAGGAAGCCGGGAATATCGCCTTTCATCTGGTTAACGGCCAGAGCGAGGGCGACGACGTAGCGCAGACCATGCAGTCGGTGAAAATGCTGAAGGATATTTTTAATCTCGTGCAGTACCACTTTAAGCAGCAGATAGACACCGAATCGATAAACTACTCGCGCTTTCTGGTCCATATGCAGTTTTTCCTCCAGCGTTTACAGGAGGGGGAGCTGGACGGCGCGCGGGACAGCTTTCTGCTGGTGCAGGTGATTAAGGCGTATCCGGACGCTTACCGCTGCGCGCTGCTGATCCGCGACTACGTCAAAGCCCAGCTCGATATCACCCTCGGCGGCAACGAGCTGCTGTGGCTCACCGTTCATCTGGTGCGGATCGCGGGGCTGGATGCGTGAATCACCGATGCCGAAACTGCAGCGTCGCCGGCAGATAGCGCTGTAGCGGCTCAGGCGTATTGCTGTCAATCAGCTGGCTGATTAAATCGTAGCAGTGCCAGGCCAGCTGGCGGTTATCCTGCTGTACGGTATCAATACGCAGCGACAGCGAATCGTAGAGATAGTGATCGTCAAAGCTCGCCAGGTGGATGTCGGAGTCGAGTAAATGGTGCTGGCTCATATAGCGCAGTACCCCTTCCAGCAGCCCGCAGGCGGCGGTAAATAGCGCCTTAGGCGGCCTTCCCAGGCGCGCGCAGAGGGCGGCGAACATCTCATAGCCGGAGCTGGGATGGTAGTTGCCGTTGATCACCCACTCCGGGCGCAATGCAATACCCGCCTGGGCCAGACCCTGCGTAAACCCGGCCAGACGATCGCGGGAGGGCGACAGACGCGGCTGGCCGCCTAAAAACCAGAACTCATCGCTATGCTGAGGCGCGATGCGGGAAATCAGCTCCGTCGTTGGGGTAATCGAATCGGTCATCACCAGCGGCAGCGCGCTTTCATTAGGACAGCGGTCAAACAGCACCACCGGCAGCTGTTCGCTGAGCTTCAGGTAGTCGGCATCGTTGTGCATACAGGAGGCGACGATCAGACCGTCAACCTGGCGGGCAATCATGTTATTGACCACCATGCTCTCCTGACCGGGGTTTTCATCGGTACAGGAGATCAGCAGCTGGACGCCCGCTTCGCGGCACAGCATCTCCAGCTCATGGGAAAAGACCGCAAAGCCGTAGTTGGTGATTTCCGGCACCACCAGACCGATGGTGTGGCTACGGTTGTCGCGCAGCGAGCGGGCGTGGATGCTCGGCTGATAGTGCTGCTCGCGGGCAATCGCCAGCACGCGCTCGCGCGTTTCCTGCGCCACGCGCAGCTCTTTGCCACGACCGTTCAGCACCAGGCTGGCGGTCGCTTTGGAAACGCCCGCCAGTTCGGCGATATCTTTAATGGTTACGCGTTTGGTTTTCATTACGACGCCATGAGCCTGAAAGCAAAACGCTTATTCTACCATGCATGTTCGCAGCGGCCAGTAGCAGAATGCGTCCGGCGCGCTGCCGGAGAAAATCAGCTGCGCCGGATAAGCCGGGAAGCAGCGGCTGCTCATCACCCCCTCGCCGTCGTTGATGAAAATCTCCACGCTCGACCGGTCGATGAAAATCCGCAGCGAACGGACCTCGCCGCGCCAGTAACGATAGTGCATCTCGTCGCCGGCGAGGCTGCGTCGCGCCAGGCGAATCCCGCGGGTATCGCGCTCAAGGGTCAACGCGCCGCCGAAATCGAGGCTTAACGTATCGTTCCGGGCGGTTTGCAGGGCGATTTCCATCGGCGCCAGCGGCAGGGCGTTCCCCGGCCAGCCGTGCGCTTCGCCGCGCAAGGCGGTCAGCTCGCGCAGCGGACGCTGGTAGAGCTGACCGTCGATCAACTCCAGCTCACGCAGGCAGGTCATCTGATGGATCCAGCCGTTGGCAAGAGTCGGCTGAAGCATCTCTTCGCCGTCCGGCACGCCCATCCAGCCGACCAGCAGACGGCGGCCATCGCGGGTGTGCATGGTTTGCGGGGCATAAAACTCAAACCCGGCGTCCAGTTCGTGCAGCTCGCGGTGGCTGAAAGCGGCGCGGTCGTAGTCGAAACCACCGGCCATCCATACCGCCGGATAGGTATTGAGGAAGCGCTCTTCTTCGCGAGCCATCCCCTGCGGGCAGCAGATCAGAATATGCTGGTCGCCGAGCGGAAACAGATCCGGGCACTCCCACATATAGCCGGCGTCGTCGAGGCCATTGAGGCCGTAGCCGGCGATTTCGCCCTCACTCGTCCACTGATGGAGGTCTGCGGAGCTGAACAGCAGCACCTTGCCGCGCTTTTGCCGATCCTGCGCGCCCAGTACCATGTACCAGCGTCCTTCGTGCCGCCAGACTTTCGGGTCGCGCACGTGGCCGGTGTAGCCCTCCGGCAGGGGCAGGACCGGGCCAATTTTGCGGAAGGTGCCGTCGGCGTTTTCCGTTGCCAGGCACTGCCAGGCGGTTCGGCCGCCATCGGCAAACTTCACGTTGCCGGTATAGCACAGGGTGAGCGTACCGTTGTTATCCACCGCGCTGCCGGAGTAGCAGCCGTTACGGTCATACTCTTCGTCCGGCATCAGCGCAATCGGCTCATGCTGCCAGTGCAGCAAATCGGCGGAGCTCCAGTGCCCCCAGCACTTAAATTTATGATCGCAGGCGAGCGGGTTCCACTGATAAAACAGGTGATAGCGTCCGGCAAATTCGACAAAGCCGTTGGGGTCGTTCATCAGCCCGGTAACCGGCGCATGGTGCCAGCGCGGATAGTGACTATCGGCCAGCGCGCGCGGCTGGCCCTGCATAACGGCCTGCAAAATCGCAGGCAGCCGTGATGGAAGTGACATTATTCAGCGTCCGTTTTGTATTTCAGCACCAGGGAAACCGTAAAGGCGACGCCAAAGGCGATAACCATTCCGATAATGTAGTTCAGCAGCGAGCTGGCCTGCACGATGGCCATGCCGGGGATCGCCGTCAGTCCTACCGCGGTCATGTAGACGTGCATGGATACCACCCACGCGCCGCCCGCCGCGCCGCCGATCAGCGCCGCGATAAACGGCTTCACAAAGCGCAGGTTGATACCAAAAATCGCCGCCTCGGTGATGCCCAGCATGGCGGAAAACGCTGAGGGCAGCGTGATGGCTTTAATTTTTGCGTCTTTGGTTTTGAACCACACCGCCAGGCAGGCGCCACCCTGAGCGACGTTAGCCATCGCCCAAATCGGCAGCAGGAAGTTGACGCCGATGGAGGGATTGCCGAGGAGTCCGGCTTCGATGGCGTGGAAGCTGTGGTGAATACCGGTAATGACGATAACCGAATAGAGACCGCCAAACAGCAGACCGGCGAGCCAGCCGGCGTGGCTAATCAGGGTGCTGAGGACAAACGAAATACCGTCGCCGAGCGCGCGACCGGCCGGGCCGATAATCAGCAGGGCGATAAAGCCGGAAATAATCACCGTCAGGAACGGCGTCAGTATCAGGTCCAGGGCATCGGGGATCGCGCGGCGCAGCTGCTTTTCAACGATGCTCATAAACCAGACCGCCAGCAGCACCGGGAACACCGTACCCTGATAGCCGATCATGGCGATTTCGAGGCCGAAGAAGTTCATGGTATGGAAACCGGCGGCGACTCCCCAGGCGTTCGTCAGCGCCGGGTGGGTCAGAATGCCGCCGAGCGTTGCGCCGAGATAGGGGTTTCCGCCGAATTCGCGGGCGGCGGTAAAGCCAATCAGAATCGGTAGAATGATAAACGCCGCCGAGCTGCACATATCCAGCATGATGTAGATAGCGTTGCCTGGGTCAACCCAGCCGTAGGTTTTGACCATTCCCAGCAGGCCCATCAGCAGACCGGAGGCGACGATGGCCGGGATAATCGGCACGAAGATGTTTGACAGCAGGCGGGCGATGCGCTGGAACGGGTTAAGCTTTTTCGCCGCGATGTCGGCGGCTTCCGATTTACTGGACTCGCTAATACCTGCCGCCTGAATAAAAGCGGCATAGACTTTATTCACCACCCCGGTGCCGAAAATAATCTGCATCTGCCCGGCATTACGAAAGCAGCCCTTAACCCCTTCAATTTTGCCGATGGCCTGCTGGTCAGCCAGCGCGTCATCAACCAGCACCAGGCGCAGGCGCGTGGCGCAGTGCGCGGCGCTGGCGATATTTTCCTTGCCTCCCAGAAGCGGAAGCAGCGAGCGGGAAATCTGTTCAAAATCCATAGTACCCTCTGAATGCGTAAACATTTTCGTGTTGTCGTCCCGTGTTCACGGGGGCGCAGTTTCTGCGTCGTTATTGTGTCCGGGGCGACGAAGGCGTTTTGCCGCCCCGGCGGTTCCTGTCGTCTGATGTAACCGTCAGAACCAGGTTTCCATCTGCATACCGAACGACCATTCGCCGCCCGAGTTAAAACCGTTGCTGCCCAGCGCGTCATCGCTGGCGTAATTATTCAGTTTTTTGCTCCAGTCCATCCAGGAGGTGTAGAAACGAATCTCCGGACGACTGAAGAAATCACCGATGCTGCCGACCTTAAAGGTTGGAGCGAAGGTGAGCTTGTAGAAGCTACCGTTCACCGCATGACGATCGTTATAACCTTCGGGTTTGAGATCCATATACTGGTAGCTGCCTTCGTAGGCGAGGGCGAAGTTCTGATTAATCTCCTGGATCAGGCGCATGTTGAACGTTGCCCACTGGTAGCTATCGCCATCGACATAGCGATCTTTGCTGCTTTGCGCCAGGATCGCCGGGGCGATAGACCAGTTTTTGCCGATCGGCGTGGTACCGTAGCTGGCAATGCGCCATGTGTCGGCTCCCGAACGAAGGGCGCCGTCAGAGCCGATACCTTTAACCTCTGCGCCCAGGCCGTGACCGTAGAGCAGGGCGGTTTTGCTGCTACCGTCGCGCAGGCCGTAGAAACTGTCGTTATGCAGGCCGAGCAGCGCGTGTACGCCGGTATTTGCCGCATCGCCTTTCACCAGATTGCCGTTGGTATCTTTACGCTCGTCGTTATCTTTCGCCCGCAGACCGCTGACCATCATCTGCAGCGGACCGGCGAAATGGTTCATGGTGAGGATATAGTTCTGCACGCTGTTGCTGGAATCATCGATGTCGCCGAAGTTACGCCCGTAAAGGGAGAAATTACTGCGCAGGCTGTCGTTCCACTTCACGTCGTAGATACCGCCGCCGGTACCGGCGAGAAACACGACGTCAGAGTCGATCCAGTGAATATCAAAGTTGTCGCGGTCAAAACGTTTCCCGGCCCACAGGGTGGAGCCTTTAAACGGCCCGGCGAACGTAGGCAGGTTACCCAGTTCGACAAAGGCCTGACGAACGTTCAGATCGCTGGTGCTTGCCGTCCAGTCGTTATAAGTGGTTTGCCCGTCGGCGACCATCACTTTGAAGCGGGTGGTGGCCCCATTATCCAGGGTCTGCTTATGTTCAAGGTTCATTTCAACATAGGTATCGGCCTGGTTTCCCAGACGGCCGATTGCTCCGCCGGTCTCCCCCGCTGGCGTCATGTAGGCTCCGGATTTGGTGCTGGCGCCGGAATCATTCATTATTACGCCGGAGCGGGCGTAGCCGTGAAACTCAAAGCCGCTTTTCTCATCGGCCTTTTTCTCAAGTTTGGCGGTACGCTGAGCCACTTCCTGAGTCGTGTCCTGGTTTTTTTGCTGCTGCGCGGTGAGTTGCTGGACTTTTTTCTCCGCCGACTCGGCGCGGTTTTCCGCCGTTTGCGCCCTGTTTTCCGCTTCCTGCAGGCGCTTTTCCAGCGCGATGAGCCGGGCTTCAATAGTGCTGAGGTCCGTTTGCGCGTGGGCTGAGGCGGCGCCGGTTAGCAAAGCGATAAGAACCGCAAGTGTGCTTTTTCTATACATGCTGGTCGCATCCCAAAAGTAAAATGAAAAGTAGTGTTTTTTGCTAAACCGGTTTAGGTACTATGTTAAGCCCGACCTTTAACATTTTTAAAATGAATTTGCTAAACCGGTTTAATAAATGTGATGGATGCAACAAAGTGAGCCGCGCAGGGCGGCTTTAACGATTAAAACTGGCGATTAAGATCGCGCTGATAAGGCAGGGCGGTCATCGCGCCTTTCGCCGTTGTCGCCAGGGCGCCGCAGGTTTGCGCCAGCGTGAGGGTCGGTTCCAGCGCGGCGATATCCGTCGGCATCCCGTTGGCGGCAAGGCTGGCGAGCAGTCCGGCGACAAATGCGTCTCCCGCGCCGGTGGTGTCCACGCTGACAACGGGCCTGGCGCTGAAATGGGTAAACTGCTGCTGGAAGGCGGCAAGCACGCCCGCCTTACCCTGGGTCACCAGCAGCAATTCCGGCTGATAGCGCTCGGTTAGGCTGGCGATTCCATGCGCTAAATCATCACTGCCGCTGATGAATACCAGCTCCTCTTCCGATAGCTTCACCACGTTGGCCATCCGCAAAGCGCGATCGAGGCAGGCGTGCAGCAGTTCCTGATCCTGCCAGAGATCCGGGCGGATATTGGGGTCAAAGCTGACCCGACCGCCGGCATATTTAATGCGCTCCATTGCCGCGAAGGTGGTACTGCGGCTGGGCTCGGCGCTGAGCGCAATAGAGCAGACGTGCAGCCACTGCCCGGCGGCAAACGGCGGCAGGTCTTCTTCGGTGAGGAACAGGTCCGCGCTGGGGCGCACCATAAAGGTAAAGGTGCGTTCCCCCTGATCGTCAAGGTCGACTACCACGGTGGAGGTACGGTGCTGGCCGTCGAGGTGCATATGGCTGACGTCGACCTGCTCCTGTTGCAGGGTATGACGCATAAAGCGGCCAAACGGATCGTCGCCGACGCGTCCGATAAACCCGCTGTTTCCGCCAAGGCGGGCGACGCCTACCGCTACGTTAGCCGGCGCGCCGCCGGGGCACTGCAGCAGGCGGCCTTCGCTCTCCGGCAGCAGGTCCACCACCGCGTCGCCCAGAACCCAAACTTTTGCATTCATGCTGAAAATTCTCCATAGCTAAACTTAATTAAACCGGTTTAGCACATTAAAGCATAGCGACAGAGTGAGGGGAACGTTGAAGGCGGAAAAGTGCGATTCCGGGTATAAAAACGTGAGCGGCCTTGCAAAACCGCGGTGATTTGGCCGCGCGGAGGGTCATGCCGATCGCCGCCGTCTGCATAGCGGCATCGAGCGTCAGCCCGGACGGTTACGCTACGTCGCCCATGAAAGGAATGCTGGCTGAGCAGCCGGCACCTGGATCCGGCAGGTAAAAAACGGATCGAAAAGTCTTAAAATAGTTTTAAGAACAATCCCTAAAGCCAGACGGCAGAATCTTGTGCCATGCTGAATGCGACTCATAACATTAAGTTCGTTAGAGAGAGGACAATATGAAAAAAGCAATGATTGCGTTATCTGCGATTCTGGTAGCAGCTCCTGTTTTTGCTGCAACGACACACGCAACCGATGATACCGTCGCGGCGGCCCACGAAGGGGCGAACACCGCGAAGGAAAAACTGCACGAGGCCCAGCACCAGGGTGAAGAGCAGCAGCTGAAAGCCAAACATGCGGCAGAAGGCAAAAGCGATAGCGTAGGCAGTGAAGTCAGCGAAGGCGCGCAGAAAACCTGGAACAAAACCAAAGAAGGGACTGAGAAAGGCTGGAACGCCACTAAAGAAGGCACCGAAAAAGGCTGGAATAAGACCAAAGAGGTCAGCAAAGAAGGCTGGGATAAAACCAAGCAGGGTGCCGAAGAGCTGAAAACAAAAGTCACTGAATAATCACTGACTATTTGCTAAAAAAGGTCGCGAAAGCGGCCTTTTTTGTTATTCAGGGCATTTAATTCAGCACCGGGATAATATTGATTAATACGTTATACGGCTCTACCCCCTGGATTCCGGGCAGCATTAAGGCGGCCAGTTCATCTTTTCCCATGCGCGCGGGTAACGCTGTAACAAAGGTGAATGAATGCAGCCGACAAAAAAACAACTTAAACGATGAAGGATATTAGCCAGGAATTGTCCTGGTTATAGTGTTACTCACTATTCCTCCACATTTTCCCGGTACAAAGGAAATATATCAGGAGGTGTATTATGAAAAAGATTCTTTCACTGGCAATTATTTTATCGTGTGCTTTTACTTCCGCCTCATGGGCGGATGGCCCTGGCGGCAACAGCCACGGTCAGCAGCAGGTCTGGCAGCAAGACGCCGACCGCGGCGGCCCGGGGGGCAACCGCCAGCAGGGGGCGCAGGCCAACAACCATCAGGGCAATAATCATCAGGGGAACGGTGATAACCGTGGCCCGGATCGCGGCGATAAAGGGCGCGGGGGCCAGGCGCATGATAGTCGACCTCAGGCGCGTCATGAGCAGGATCACTTTGCGTGGAACGGGCACGATTTCCGCAAAGGTCAGCCGGCTCCGGAACGTTTCCGCGGTAATGATTATCGGATTAACGACTGGAACGATCGCGGATTACCGGCACCACCGCGCGGGCAGCACTGGTCGTATATTGACGGCAACTATGTGCTGATTGCCGCCGCCACCGGGATTATTACGTCTATCCTGATTAACGGCGCGCTGAATAACTAATATCCAGCCACCCGGTTAGCGCGGCGCTGCCGGGTGAACCGCTGCGAGCGGTACGGCTTTAATTGCCTCACAGATATTTTCCCGCGACTTTTCAGTTAGGGCTTAAGTAAGACGGTGTGTTCAACAGAAGCGCCGTCATCATTTAAATAACGAAAGCGGATTTTTTGGCCTGTGGGTGGGTTAGCGAATGCCTCCAACGGATAGATGCGACGGCTATAGGCTTTTGTCATCATATCCATCTGCGCTTTGACCCCTTTTTCCTGACCACCGTTTAACAGAGTAATAGAGGTAAATGAAACGTTGAGAGGAGAAGGATTATCACATTCTATTCCCCAACCGCCATTTTCCTGCCGCAGCCTAAAGTTCAGCTTTGCTATTGACTCTTCAAGCGAAGTTGCAAGGGCCTTCGGCCGCCAGAAGAGTTTTAACTGGGTATTCATTGCCAGCGTCAGGCGAGCATCCTGCGACTTTTTTCCCTCCAGCGGAGGGATCTCATAGAGATTAATCCAGAACACCGACTCACGATCCGTCGGCAAGGGATCCTGGTTATATATAATGCGCAGCCCCTGCCGCTCTCCGGGTTCCAGACGGAAAACGGCGGGGAGGATGACAAACGGCGCCTGTTCAAAATCAGGATGGCCCGCACCATCGTCGATCCAGCTTTGAATAATCACCGGATAGGCATTGGTATTTGCCAGCATCAGCGTTTTTTCGCGCTGTCCTTCCGTATAGACCATCCTGGTGGCGGCAGGCATGATCCCGGCATAAAGCGGCGCGGCAGAAAGCATGCCCAGCAAGCAGATAAGGGCGCTCTTCATCATTGCATTTTCACCAGTACATAAGCTGTAGCGTAGACTTTACCCGGCGTGATGCTTTGCCCGTTTAGCTTTTTCAGGCTGGCAATGAGTGAGTAAGTGTAATAGGTATAACCGCTTTTAACGCTTCCGGCCTGGGTTGCGCCCTGCATGACCGGGTACCAGCCCGCATTATTGCCTCCCGGCGTTAAGCTGGAAAAACCGGGCTGGCCAACAAAAATAAGCTCTTCGCCAGGCTTGTTGCTATGGGCAAGCGTAATGCCTACGCCCTTAGCCATATCTGCGGAAAAGTAGTTGTCGGATACCAGCGCGCTGACGCCGCCGCTGCCGTTAACCAGCCCGAGAGACTGCGCTGCGCTGTATGCACCTTCAGAAACCTGGAAACCCATCGCTGTTTGGGTGTCGCCAATGCCGGACTGAACGGTATCACTGCATTCAACTTGTACTGAAAAGGAGGAGGTGGCTTTCATTCCCGCTTCCAGTTCCGGGACCGAAATTGTCGGCAGCATCACGATGGGCGTGGCGCTACGGGCGACGCACGTGGGAACGCTGTAAATGGCGCTGCCCGTACGCATGCCGTAACCAAATCCATTATCTGCGCCCCAGAAATCAAATTTTGATGCGCTGTCCTCACCTACTTTGTCATGACTAAAGGAAAAAGAGACTGAGGCGTCGCCAGCAAGCTGAATATAGCTGTTCGGCTGCGTACAGGTATAAATCGCTCCTACGGCTTTACCAAAGGCAATACCTCTACCATTATCATTGTTGTTGCCACAATAGGCGGAGCTGGCGGATTTGCCCGGCAGCGTGCTGACCCGATACAACTCGGCCTGCAGCGGCGGTATATCCTGCAGACGAATTTGGATCTTACCATTAGAAGTGGTATTCCAGCTGGAGAGCGGTAATTTCTTCCAGTAGCGGGTTAAGGTGACGCCGCCCATTGTCTGACGGATGCCAACGTAGGCGAACCACGTCGCATAGACATCGTTTAGCCCATCGGGACCGCCAATATCATAGTAACCGCCAACCCGATCGTCACCGTTGGTCGCCACCAGGAAGTAAATACCGGAAAGATCTGCCTCATCACACTCCCAGAGCACCGTAGAGGCTGTTGCTCCGCCATAGGTATAGTTAGTGGGAGGAACGACGATGCTGGCCAGTAATGATCCCACCGGCATAAAATATTCATCAGTGAGGTTAATTTTTCCAAATGGAATGATTGCCGTTCGCCCATCTTCCGTTTGTGGCGCGCTGGTTTTGGTGCATCGGCTCCAGCCTGGCGCGGCAGCCAGGAGTAGCATCAGAGTGATACCCAGCTTAATGATATTTTTCATTTCTACTTCGGCTCCATTAACGTGAACAGACTGAGGATAATCTGACCATCGGCTGCTCTGGCTGCGCGCCAGAAATATCAAAAGGCAGCGTGCAGCGTTCTTCTGACTTATCTCCCCAACGGACGACAAAGTGCCCCTGGCTTTTTTCGCTACGCACGTATATTTGTCCTCCCTGGCCCGCCATACCGATGACGTTGCCGCCCTCATCCAGGACATCCGAACCCGGCGGCAATGATTCGCCGCTGGCTAATCGGGCTTTAATTAACAAGGCTGTACCGCTACGGGTGCGAAAAACCACTTTGCTGACGGAGCCTGCCAGAGGGGCAACACGTTTTTCGCTATCCACCAGCTCGGCGCTACCGTCCATATTTTGCGGATCCAGCGTGACCCGGTTGTAGCGATATGGCGTCAACGAAGGGACCAGCGCATAACCCTGGTTATCAATCGTCACTTGTTGAGCGTTAAGCACTTTCGCTCCCGCCGCGCCTTTCGCTTCAACGAGGGCAAAAGTGTCGCCCAGATACGGGCCGAAAGTGAGGCCGCCGGAGTGAATAGCCAGTGCGCCCTGGGCGCTGCCGGATGCCTGCCAGTACCCGTCGCCTTTCGAAGCGTTCACTCCAACGGTGGTATCCGAGAACCGTTTTTGCAGGTTGCCGCTGAAGACGGTGTTGCGGTACTGCTGATCGCGACTGATATTCAGGCCATAGCTGGCCGTTTGCTGTTCATCAATCACCCCGTTCAGCGAACTTTGATACTGATCGCCGCCATCGGTCGAATGAGTCCAGGAGGTGCTTAATGTCGGCGCTCGCGTGCTGGAGGTGCCCAGCGGTATTGAGAATGAGAGCGAGGTGATGGTTTGCATGCTACCGTTATCGCCATAGCTGCCCATACGCTGACGGCCGACGGACAGGTTGGTGCTGATGCCGTGGAAACTGTTGCTATAGCCAAACTGTAACTGCGTATCTCGATTGCGGCCATCACGGTAATCCTGCGTCGAACCCGACAAATACAGGCTGCCAAGCTGGCCAATGCTTTGGCTCAATGAAATATCGAATCGGGAACTCTGGCTGTAGGTGGACGATTGCCAGCTATCGCCATAATGTGTGCTATCGCGCAGGCTGAGCACATCGCTAAGATCGCGATAGCCGCTGGTCGAATAGCGGTATCCGGCAAGGGAGACCGTCGTATCCGTCTCCTGAAACGTTTTGCTCCAGGAAAGGTGCGTCATCCAGCCTTCGGAATAGCCGGTATCGGGAACCTTTGCATGCGACCAGGTGAGGTCCATGCCCAGGGCCCCCAGCCAGCTACCGTAAACGCCGCCGAACATGATTGCCTGGTAGGAGTCTGCGATGCGCAAACCGCTGTTCATAGTGATGGCGTTACTGAGGCCTCGCTGCCAGGTTATGTCGCCGAATAGCGATTCGTCGCCAGTATCGCGGGTTTTTCCCAGCTCGAAGTTGTAGCGGGATATGCCCGCCCTCATCGATTCCGGTACGGCGGAGAAGGGGACGCTGAAGCGGCTGACCGATCCGTCCGCTTCGCTCACCTCAACGTCGAGATCGCCGCTATAGCTCGTCGGATAGAGGTCTGTAATTTCAAACGCTCCCGGCGCGACCGTTGTCTGGTAGATTTCCTGACCATTTTGACGGACGGATACTTTGGCGTTAGTGACGGCAACGCCACGAATAACAGGAGCGTAGCCGCGTTGAGAATCAGGCAGCATCCGGTCATCCGTAGCAAGGCTGAAGCCGCGGTAGTTCAGACCGGAAAAGAAACGACCTGCCGTGACCAGCTCGCCCGCCGTGAGTTGGCTGCCATATTCGGGTAGAGGTCTCTGCAGGTAGCTACGGATATTTTTCCAGGTACTACCGCCATCGCGGCTCCAGTTTAAATTGGATAACTGCCGATACTGCCATTTTCCAAGATTGATCCCGCCACTTAGCGAAGCCCAGGCCGAGTCCTGATTGCCGCTATTCTTTCCGGAATAGGAAACATGATAATAGTTGCTAATATAGTTTACGAAACCGACTGAAGTCCCCGAATCCAGCTCTTCCGGGTCAACGTACCCGCGAGGCGCTCTGTCCATTTCTGTCTGGGGGACGCTGAGATTAAGACGTAGCTGCGCAACGTTCATATCCACGCTACCGCCTTTTACTACCTGCTTTAAAAAATAGCAGCGGGGGGCTGATGATGAATTGGCGGCGGTTGGCGGCGTAAGTTTAATACCCGCACTTTTGAAAAAGGTCTCAGGTAAGCAAGGAGAAACCGAATCGTCATTGAGTTTGATGAATTCAACTTCAATATTATCGACAAAGTGGCTATTTACAGAGACATCGACTCTGTATTTCCCCGGAGCGATGCTATTTTTCTTCACCAGCTGTGCGAGAGCCGACTGGCTGAATCTTCCACCGCGAAATAATTCAGGCTCGAAAATATAATCATCCGCCGCAGATGAGTCGGACAATGCATTTTCCGGAGTGCTATCCGCTGCGTACGATCCGGAGATTGATGCTATTACAGAACATAAAACAAGAGTGTATTTCACGCTACTCCGCCTCCGAATCGGTACGGTATCATTTTTATTATTGCGTTCTATAAGGTGCGCTCGTTGATGACATCTATGCCGTAATCATTGACCAAAACTAACCGCAGACGTGCGCCCTTGAGGCCGGACACCGGGGCTGAGGGTAACCACTCTGCGGATGATTGCGGCGCGACCATTTGCCTATCAGCTAGCTTAATTTCGCGACCGTTAATCACTAAACTGGCGCGACGGACAACGGCAAAGTACCCAGCAGAATTAGTGACTTTTATTTTTTTGCCGCTAAGCGAAAAGGTCATTTTCTTCGCCGTCTCTCCCGGGGTTCCTTCTATTCCCTGAGGGCGATAAAAAATTTTAACCCGATTGGTGATGGCTAAAACGAGCTGATTACTCCCACTTTTTTCCGATTTTGTCGCCGGAAGTTGGGTGAAATTCATATAAAAAATTGATTCTTTATTTTGCGGTAGACTATTGCCAATATACTTTAGAAGAACCGTTTGCGCGCTGCCCGGCTCCATGCGAAATATATTGGGCGTCAGCAGGAAGTTGCTATCTTCTTCATCAGCTGGTTTCTTTTCACTGCCATCGTCGACCTGAACCTGAACAATATAAGGTTGCTGGTCCGGGTTTTTTAGCTGGATAGATTTATTGCTAGCCTGAGCAGGATAAATAATACGCGTCCCGGTCATCACTACGCTAGCACAGACATGATGACTCAGGCATAAAAGAAGCATTGCTACTAATGAGAAATAAATGCGCATCCTTCGCTTTCCTGTATTAAATTAGTACCCTAAGTCTGAGTTTAATTTGCTGCCAGAAGAGATATGTTTGGTATCGCAGCGAAATCTATCGCACACGATACAAAGAAACCGGGTGAAAACTCTGGCTGGACGAGAATGTCTCGCCAGCCAGAGCTGCGCAATTAGAAGTAGCTCAGCGTATATTCGGCTACAGAGGTAATTTTACCCGGGGTAGCGCCTGTCGCTTTAACGACATAATAACGTGCACCGAACTCGTAGCTTGCTTCAGTTTTGGTTGCTTTCAGTACCAGTCCGTTAACAGCCGTTGGGCCAGAGAGCACTACCGGATTTGAACCATCGCTTGAAGCCGTTAACTGAATGCCAAATCCGACGGCGGCATCGCTGGTTGCGCGGTTGCCCAGAACGCCGGAGCCGGTATCCACATCATAGCCAAGGAATTTCGTGGCAATGTTAATATCGGTCGCCGGCGCAGTACAATCGCTGATGGAAACGGTGAATGGGGTCAGTCCAGCCGTTTGTCCATTGGCAAGGGTAGGACCGAAGTCAGTTGTGGCTACGGTAGGCAGCATGACGACAGAGCTGGTTTGCCCGTTAATGCTGACAGAACAGGTCTGGTCGGTGACTTCCCCTTGAAAGGTAACGGTTGGGGTAGCAAAAGCTGCGCAAGGCAACATACCGAAAGCAGCGATAATTGCTATCTTCTTGAACTGATTAGTCATTTATATATCCTTATCTAATTTTCAAAACAGGCCTCGTGATACGAGGCGTTATTACATCAACTGGCTATTCGCCTGGCTATGTAGGCCTTTCAACGCACTATTTAATAAATTTCTTTATCTCTATATTGCGGTCTTTATCAGGAGCATTAACAGAAAGTGCGTCCATGTAATATTCACGCTTCCTGAAGTTACATATTTAATCCTGGTGGTATTTTGTGAAAAGAAAAGCCGCCTCTTTTATAGGATGTTCTGTTGCGGTGATGATCTGTCAGCTTTTTCTTTTCGTTACCGATGCTGTTTGTCGGGCTCTTTGTGCTAACCGTATTGTCATATTTATCATTCCCACGGTTAGAACTAACGTAATTCTTTAGTACGCCGCACGTCATTGAATTTATATTTTCAATGTGAAAAGATTATAAAGATGGGAAACCTCCTGGTGCAAGTCAAAAAGGCCTGGGGCTCTTATCTATCCAAGAATATTCCTAAATAAATGTTTTTGCCAATGCGCAAACATTAGCGATGTTGTGGTATTAAACTCTAAGGTTGTGCGTGTTCATAGTTGAAAGCTCTGATTTTAGTATGTTTTAAATTGTCTTTAATTCAGGGTTTATATATCTATAAAATAAATGTTCAATTGTGCGGTTATACATTTCATCTATCAAAATCCTGGTCATTACCTCCTGATTGACTGTTTATATTAAATTTGATTTGTTGGGTGTTGTGATATTTTTTGTGTGAATGCTATTTATCTATGGCATATTCGCTTGTCAATACGAGCCCTGGAGGAGGGTACGCCATAGGGAAATAACCCCGCGAAGCGGATTAAAGGCTGATATTGACTTAGTTAATCAAATATAAGTCTTTTACGCTTGTCAGCCTGGCTTTCAAACGGAAGTATATGACTTTAATTATTTATAAAGCGGGATCTCGGCGCGGCTGATGTCTTAACGTCAATGGTTTAAAAAAACTTTGCTGAATGGAATACTGTGACGCTATTTCACATTATGCATGTACGGCATTTTTATGATGGTTTGTCAATTCAGCTCTTTATCTCATGCAGAAAAATGAGCAACTCATCACTGTTTGAGGTTGAGATAGACGATTTTCGGTTACCGAAAACGGGATCGGCATATTCAGCCTCCTGGAGCGACCCGCGCGGCCTGGTTCCGTCTGACTGCTGGTGGGGTGGATGGAGTAAAATATTCTAGTTAAGCGGTTTGTCAGACGTTTCATGGCGAAATGTTGCTATTTTTATAGTCTGATCTCCTGACGTCGCTGTTAATTTTAGATTATTGAAAAAGAATAGCTATATCTAAAGTTATGCCTTGAGCCAGTACCGTGAATTCACAAAATTCATCATTATGAGTAAATAAGATGATGCCTCCTTCCTCTATCACAAATCCTACTTGCATTAAGCCTCTGACAAGTTAAGTTATTCAAACTGAATATCTCATTTTTTGCCCGGAGACCGGCATGACCGACTGTGTAATTCCCGAAATTAAAGCCACTGAAGAAGAAATGATTGCGATCCGTCATTATTTACACGCCAATCCGGAATTAAGTCTGGAAGAGTTTAATACCAGCGAGCTGGTGGCCGGAAAACTCACCGAGTGGGGCTATACGGTGACCCGCGGGCTGGCGAAAACCGGGGTAGTCGGAACCTTAAGCAAAGGCGATTCTCCGCGCACTATCGGCCTGCGCGCCGACATGGACGCGCTGCCGATTTTCGAAACGACCGATCTCCCGTGGGCCAGCACCGTTGCCGGGAAAATGCACGCCTGCGGCCATGACGGTCATACCACTATTCTGCTGGCGGCGGCGAAGTATATCGCCTCTCCGGCCTGTCAGTTCAACGGCACGGTTCACCTGATATTCCAGCCTGCCGAAGAAGCTATCGGCGGCGCGGATTTAATGATTAAAGACGGCCTGTTTGAGCGCTTTCCCTGCGAGCGCATCTTCGGCCTGCACAATATGCCGGGCCTGCCGGTAGGCAAAGTTGGCTTTTACGCCGGTAATTTTATGGCCTCGGCGGATACGGTAAAAATTACCATTACCGGCTATGGCGGCCACGGCGCGCACCCCGAGCGCACCGTCGATCCGATTGTCACCGGCGCGGCGCTGGTGATGAATCTGCAAAGCATCGTTGCGCGTAACGTACCGCCGGGCGAAACCGCGGTAGTGAGCGTCGGCACTTTCCAGGCGGGCATTGCTTCGAACGTCATTCCGGAGAACGTGGTGATGGAGCTGAGCGTGCGGGCGATGAAGCCGGAAATCCGCGACCTGCTGATTAAACGTATCAAGGAGCTTGCTGATTTTACCGCCAAAAGCTACGGCGCCAGCAGCGAGGTAGAGGTCTTTGACTCTTATCCGGTACTGACCAACAGCGTTGAAGAGACCGAATTCGCCAAAGCGCTGGCGCTGGAAGTCTTTGGCGAGGAGGGCGTGCTGGAATCCATCTCGCCGATGAACGCCAGCGAAGATTTTGCCTTTATGCTCCAGCAGCGCCCCGGCTGCTACTTCCTGCTGGGCAATGGCGAGAAAGGCGGGAAGGGTAGCTGTATGGTGCATAACCCTGGCTATGACTTTAATGACGATATTATTTCCACCGGCGCGACGCTGTTTGCCCGGTTAGTTGAAACACACTGCCGTTGATCTCTGGAGTCCATAAATAATGAAAAAATCTCTTCTGCTGTGGGTCGCGCTGATGGCCTCAACCTCAGCCCTGGCCGCAGAAAATAAGGAAATTCGCTTTGGCGTCGACCCGACCTTCGCGCCGTTTGAATGGAAAGATCCGCAGGGTAAGCTGCAGGGTTTTGATATTGACCTCGGCAACGCGATTTGCGCACAGCTGCAGGCGAAGTGCGTGTGGGTGGAAAGCAATTTCGACGGTATTATCCCGGCGCTGAAAGCGCGTAAGTTCGATGCGATCCTCTCCGGCATGTATATGACCGAGAAACGCAAAGAGCAGATTGGCTTTAGCGACAAGCTGTACAACGGCCCGGTATTCCTTGTCGCGCGTAAAAACACCCTGGCCGGAAACACCGTCGAGCAGTTGAAAGGCAAAACCATCGGCGTCGAGCAGGGATCGGCGCAGGAGACTTACGTTAATCAGCACTGGCGTCCGGCAGGAATCAATATCGTCGCCTATCAGGGGGCGGATCGCGTGGTTCAGGATCTGGAGTCCGGGCGTATTGACGGCGCGGTGCTTTCCGGCATGATGGCCGACTACAGCTTCCTGCAGCAGCCGCAGGGGAAAGATTTTGCCTTCGTTGGCGGACACCTGAAGGACGACAAGCTGTTCGGCGCCGGCGCGGCGATTGGCCTGCGCAAAGAGGACGATGCTCTGCGCCAGGAGATTAACGGCGCGATTGCCACTATTCTTGCCGACGGCACTTATAAAAAGCTCGCCGGGAAATATTTTAGCTTTGACGTCTATTCCGGGACATAATGTTGTTATGCATTCAGCGGGCGCGGAAAGCCCGCTTCTAGCTTCCTTTTCTTACTATCCCGTAATTGTCCTTTTCTGGCCCTCACGGCGTTCCGAAGGATACTGAATATAAGCGATAAGGAGTGAACGGCATGATCACACGTCCCCTGGGCAAAACTGGATTTTCCATCGCCCCGCTGGTGTTTGGCGGTAACGTTTTTGGCTGGACCACCGATGAAAAAACCAGTTTTGCCATTCTTGATGCGTTTATAGACCACGGCTTCGATGCTATCGACACGGCGGATGTCTACTCCCGCTGGGCGGATGGCAACCGGGGCGGCGAGTCTGAAACCATTATCGGCCGCTGGCTACAGGCGCGGCCAGGCATGCGCGAGAAGGTGAAGATCTTCACCAAAGTGGGTTCCGATTTAGGCCTTCCTGGCCATAAAGGGTTGAAAAAAGCCTGGATCCAGCAGGCGGTAGACGATTCGCTCCGTCGCCTGAACACTGATTATATTGACCTCTATTTTGCCCACTGGCCGGACCCGGAAACGCCGGTTGCCGAAACGCTCGAAGCCTTCCACGCCCTGCAGCAGGCGGGTAAAATCCGCGCGATGGGCGCCTCAAACCTTGACGCGCAGCAGCTGTCGAGCGCGCTGGAGGTGTCGCGTAAAAGCGGCCTGCCGTCCTGGCAGGTACTGCAGCCGGAATATAATCTTTATCATCGCTCGGCTTTTGAAGGCGCGCTCTGCGACTTGTGCGTCAGCCGCGAGATCGGCGTGGTGACCTACTACAGCCTGGCGTCCGGCTTCCTGACCGGTAAATACCGCCAGCAGTCCGATCTGGCGCAAAGCCAGCGCGGCAGCCGCATCGGTAAATACCTTAATCCTCGCGGGCTGCGTATTATTGATACCCTGGATGAGGTCGCGGAGCAAAATGGCGCTAAACCTGCCGAAGTCGCTCTGGCCTGGCTGATGACCCGCGAAGGCGTGACGGCGCCCATCGCCAGCGCCACCAGCATTGCACAAGTAGAGAGCTTTGCCCGCGCCGCCGCGCTGAGCCTGAGTGCGGAACAGCTGGCGCGCCTGGACACCGCCAGCGCGTAGTCATTGAGGCCGGATCCTGTCGGGTCCGGCCCTCTGCCTCTCAGCGTTTTGTCGCGCATTGTTCCTCACCTTCAGCTCATCCCTCTGCGGCGAATCCCTTTCACCGAAAAATGAAACGTTTTTCCATTCGCCAAAAGCCAGGCTTGATTACGATAAGATAATGCGTATAGTTCTCATTCTTCTTCTTGTTTGCGGTTTTGTCAGGAGATAACCTGCGTTCGTCGCGGGCTCACAGGGAAACGGCGAAGGCACAGGATGGGGCTCACAGGCGCAAGACCGGAAACGTTAATTTCGGCGGCGGAGTCACTATCGGATCGTTGATTTTGTTCAGGATTGATCTTATGAAATGCACTCTCCCGGCGCTGGCGCTGGCTATTTCTGCTGTCTTAAGCGGCTGCGCCGCCACCCATACCGTTCCGGCTTCTCAACACGTGGCTGAAAAAAGCGCGGTTACCCCCGCACAGCCGCTGAAGCGCGAGCTGGCGGAGGGGCTGTATGAAATGGCGCTCAGCCCGAAAGGCGATGCGCTATACGTGGCCAGCGCTGAAGGCTTTAAAGATGTGCAGGGCGGGGCGGTCTATAAGCTGGACCCGACGACCCTGAAAACCCTCGGTATGACCCACACAGACCTGAAAAACTTTGCCGTACAGCTTAGTCCGGATGGCAGTACGCTGTACGTGACCAACTCGCTGGACGGCGGCATTAGCGCCATTGATACCGCCAGCGGCAAAGTCAAAAAACGCCTGCTGTTCAGCGAGCGTAACAAAGAGGGATTCCCGTACGGCGCGCGGCAGATCCTGTTGCTCAATAATACGCTTTACGTCGGCGCGGTGGCCGATCCGGCACAAATCTGGGTCGTCGATGCCGATACGCTGAAGCTGAAAACGCGGATTAAAAATACCGGCAAATGGATGACCGGCCTGCACTACTCTGCGCAAACCGGACGTCTCTATGCGGCAAACGGCAGCGGCGAGGTGTTGGTGATTAACCCACGCAACAACCGTATCGAGCAGCGCTGGAAGCCGCTGGGCGCAAAGCCAGCCCTGCTGCTGAATATGGCCGAAGATAGCGCCACCGGCCGCCTGTTCGTCACCGACAACTCGCAAGCGAAAACCACGCTGGTGCTTGATATCCATACCGGTAAGCTGATTAAGCAGCTGGAAGTGGGCGATTCGCTGGCGGTGCAGTTCAATCCAAAACGCAACGAGATTTATATTTCCCAGCGTGAATCCGGCAAAGTAATCAGCCTGGATGGCAGCAGCTACGCGTTAAAAAAATCATGGGATATTCCGGCTAACCCCAACAGCCTGCTGATCTCCGCCGACGGGCAAACATTGTTTGTCACCGTCAAACAGCCGTTCAATAAAGATCATTCGACGAAAGGGCCGGACAGCGTTGTCCGCATTGACCTGACCGCAAAATAAAAAATCTGGCCCGGTAACGGGCCCCTGGCTTTATTTTCCTATCTATGGGACCAAATTATGCGTAGCTCCTGCTCTCCGGCCTTCCCACTGCGAAAAACGCTGCTGGCGTTAACCGTTGGCGCGATCACCCATTCAGCCGCTGCGGTAGAAAACGACGCCGGCGAACGTCAGAAAAACGAAGAGACCATGGTCGTTCAGGCGACGCCCGACAGCCGCTTTAGAGCCGGCGGCGACCTGGTGGTGCCCGCCTATCTCGACGGCCAGGTCGCCAACGGCGGCCGCCTCGGAATGCTCGGCGAACAAAACGCGATGGACGTTCCGTTCAGCATTATCGGCTATACCTCGAAGCTGATTCAGGATCAGCAGGCGAAAACCATCACCGACGTGGTGAGTAACGATGCCGGGGTTCAGCCGGTGCAGGGCTACGGTAACTACGCTGAGACCTACCGCATTCGCGGCCTTAAATTTGACGGCGACGATATGACCCTGAGCGGGCTGGCGGGCGTGGTGCCGCGTCAGGTAGTGGATACCGCCATGCTTGAGCGGGTGGAAATTTTTAAAGGCGCCAACGCCCTGCTGAACGGCGCAGCCAGTTCCGGCGTCGGCGGCATGATCAACCTTGAACCCAAGCGCGCGGAAGATATCCCGACCGCTCGCGTGGGCGTGGACTATACCTCAGATTCTCAGGTCGGCGGCTCGCTGGATTTGGGTCGCCGCTTTGGCGATGATAACCAGTTCGGCGCGCGGGTGAACCTGGTGCACCGCGAAGGCGAGACGGCGGTGGAGAGTGATAAACGCAGAACCACGCTGGCTTCTATTGGTCTCGATTATCGAGGCGAACGCATGCGCAGCTCGTTTGACTTTGGCTATCAGAAAAAAACCTTCCACGGCGGCCCGATGGGGATCAACATTTCGGGCGTCGATTTTATTCCGCGCCTGCCGGATAACACCCACAACTACACGCAAAAATGGGCTTACAGCGATATCGAAAATGAGTTTGGTATGCTGAGGATGGAATACGACATTGTCGATAAATGGACCGCCTATGCCTCTTTAGGCGCGCAGCACGCCCATGAAATCGGCTTATATAGCGCGTCGAAGCTCATCGACCGGGCGGGCAACGCCACGGCGGGGCGCCTGGATACCAACCGCTATATTGATACCGCCAGCGGTATGGCCGGGGTACGCGGCGAGTTCGCCACCGGTTTTGTATCGCACAAAGTCAACGTCGGCTATTCGGCGAAAACCCAAAACGATAAAACCGCATGGCGGATGTCGAAGGCGGCGGATAACCCGCTGGTGAATATCTACGATACTCAGCAGGTTGCGCCTCCAGCGAACGCTTCCTTCGGCGGCGATTATTACGATCCGCTGACCAGCGGCCGTACCCGTTCCCAGGGCTGGCTGCTGAGCGACACCCTCGGCGTGCTGGATGATACGCTACTGTTCACCGCTGGCGCTCGTCATCAAAAAGTGGTGGTGCGCAACTACGATAAAACCACCGGCCTGCAAAGCGATGCGTATGACGACAGCCGCTGGATGCCAACCTATGGAGTGGTCTACAAGCCGTGGCAGGTTATCTCTCTATACGCCAACCATACCGAAGCCCTGCAGCCGGGCAGCAACGCGCCGAACTCCGCCGCTAACTATGGGGAAAGCGTCGGAATTATTCACTCCAAACAGAACGAAGTCGGGATGAAGGCGGATTTTGGCCGCATTGGCGGCTCGCTGGCGCTGTTTGAAATTAAAATGCCGTCAGCATTCCTCGATAGCCAGAAACGCTATGGCCTTAACGGCGAGCAGCGTAATCGCGGCGTGGAATTTAACGTTTTCGGCGAACCGCTGTACGGTCTGCGCCTTAACGCCAGCGCGACCTGGCTGAAAGCCGAACTGTCGAAAACCAAGGATGGTATCAACGACGGTAAAACAGCGATCGGCGTACCGGGGTTCTACGCGGTGCTTGGGGCAGAGTATGACATCAAGCCCATCGACGGTCTGACCGCCACCGCGCGCCTCAACCATTCCGGTTCGCAGTATGCCGACCAGGCGAATAGCAAGAAGATTGATAGCTACACCACCCTTGATCTCGGCGTGCGCTATCGCCTGGCGCTTAACGAGAACCAGAACCAGATGACGGTGCGTGCGGGGGTGGATAACGTGACGGATGAGAACTACTGGTCCGGCGCGGATGACAGCGGAACCTATCTGTTCCGTGGCGAACCACGGACGTTCAAGGTTTCGGTCGGCTACGAGTTCTAAGCAAAACGCTGGGGCGGGCAGGGCTGCTCGCCCCTTGTGATAAATCAATGAACGTATGAAGCCAGGGCATCTGCGGCTTGAAGTATGACGGGGATAAGTGTTACAAGGTGCCCCTTCATATAAACACACAGGGGATCGACGTGAAAGACGCGTCAACGCCGTCGGATGCCGTAGAGGAAAGCGGCCCGACGCTTCACCGCGGTTTACAGAACCGACATATTCAGCTTATCGCCCTTGGCGGCGCCATCGGTACCGGCCTGTTTCTCGGCATCGGGCCAGCCATTCAAATGGCGGGACCGGCCGTACTGCTCGGCTATGCCGTCGCCGGCATCATCGCATTTCTGATCATGCGCCAGCTTGGCGAAATGGTCGTCGAAGAACCGGTTTCTGGTTCCTTTGCCCACTTTGCTTATAAGTACTGGGGGCCGTTCGCCGGCTTTCTTTCCGGCTGGAACTACTGGGTAATGTTCGTGCTGGTCGGGATGGCGGAACTGACCGCCGCCGGGATCTATATGCAGTACTGGCTGCCGGACGTGCCGACGTGGATCTGGGCCGCTGCTTTTTTCATCATTATCAACGCCGTCAACCTGGTTAACGTGCGTCTGTACGGTGAAGCGGAGTTCTGGTTTGCGCTGATCAAGGTGTTGGCGATTATCGGCATGATCGGCTTTGGCCTGTGGATGCTGTTCGGCGGCCACGGCGGCAGCAAAGCGGGCATTGATAATCTGTGGAAACACGGCGGTTTCTTCGCCACCGGCTGGCACGGCCTGATCATGTCGCTGGCGGTCATTATGTTTTCCTTCGGCGGGCTGGAGCTCATCGGCATTACCGCGGCGGAAGCCCACAATCCGGAAAAGAGCATCCCGAAAGCGGTTAACCAGGTGGTATACCGTATCCTGCTGTTTTATATCGGCTCGCTGGTGGTTCTGCTGGCGCTCTATCCGTGGGTGGAAATTAAATCCGACAGCAGCCCGTTCGTGATGATCTTTCATAATCTGGACAGTAACGTCGTGGCTTCAGCGCTAAACTTCGTTATTCTGGTAGCGTCGCTGTCGGTCTATAACAGCGGCGTTTATTCCAATAGCCGGATGCTGTTCGGCCTGTCGGTACAGGGCAATGCGCCGAAGTTTCTCGCCCGCGTCAGCAAGCGCGGCGTGCCGGTTAACTCCCTGCTGCTATCGGGAGTCATTACTTCGCTGGTGGTGCTGCTTAACTACCTGCTGCCGCAAAAAGCTCTCGGGCTGCTGATGGCGCTGGTGGTAGCGACGCTGCTGCTGAACTGGATTATGATCTGTCTGGCACACCTGAAGTTCCGCGCCGCCCAGCGGCGCAAAGGGCGCGAATCGAAGTTTAAAGCCCTGCTGTCGCCCGCCAGCAACTATATCTGTATCGCCTTTCTTGGGCTGATCCTGGTGCTGATGTGCACGATTGACGGTATGCGCCTGTCGGCGATTCTGCTGCCGGTCTGGATCCTGTTCCTGTTTGTGGCCTTTAAAACCCTGCGCCGTTCGGCGTAGGGCGATCGCCCCGTCGTCCGGCGGGGCATTATCTCTTTTTATTGTGATCTTCTTCGCGCTTAGCGTATTTTGCCCGCGATCTTCTTTTTGTAATCGATTACTTTTTATTTGAGCGTATTTGTAATCGATTACTTTTTGAGGGCGGTCGAAATGGTCACAACAACCGAAGGTCGTGAAACACCCCGCGTAGCCCACCGTTTTCTGGTGCCGCGGCTGTCGTTAATGATGTTTATGCAGTTTTTTATCTGGGGAAGCTGGTCGGTGACGCTGGGGTTGGTGATGACCCGCTATGAGATGTCGCTGCTGATTGGCGATGCCTTCTCCGCCGGGCCGATTGCCTCTATTCTCTCACCGTTTGTGCTGGGGATGCTGGTCGATCGCTTTTTCGCTTCGCAGAAGGTGATGGCGGTGATGCATCTGGCCGGTGCGGTTATTCTGTGGTTTGTCCCGCAGGCGCTGATGGCGCAAAACGGCGCGCTGCTGATCGGCCTGCTGTTCGGCTATACCCTGTGCTATATGCCGACGCTGGCGCTGACCAACAATATCGCTTTCCACAGCCTGGCGAACGTCGATAAAACCTTCCCGGTGGTGCGCGTCTTCGGCACTATCGGCTGGATCATCGCCGGTATCTTTATCGGCGTCACCGGTATCTCCGATACCACCGGTATTTTTACTCTGGCGGCGCTCTGCTCGGTGGCGCTGGCCGTTTATAGTCTGACGCTGCCGCATACGCCGGCGCCGGCGAAGGGGACGCCGGTACAGTTTCGCGATCTGCTGTGCGCCGACGCTTTCGCGCTGCTAAAAACGCGCCACTTCCTCATTTTCTCCCTCTGCGCGACGCTGATTTCGATTCCGCTCGGGACCTACTACGCCTACACCGCCTCTTATCTGGCGGATGCCGGGGTGGCGGACGTCAGCACCGCGATGTCTTTCGGTCAGATGTCAGAAATCTTCTTTATGCTGGTGATCCCGCTGCTGTTCCGCCGCCTGGGGGTTAAATACATGCTGCTGATCGGCATGGCGGCGTGGTTCGTACGCTACGCCTTCTTTGCCCTTGGCGTCAGCGAAGAGGGGCGGTTCCTGCTCTATCTGGGCATCCTGCTGCACGGCGTCTGCTACGACTTTTTCTTTGTAGTCGGCTTTATTTATACCGATCGCGTGGCCGGTGAGAAGGTCAAAGGCCAGGCGCAGAGCATGATTGTTATGTTCACCTATGGCATCGGTATGCTGCTGGGATCGCAGATCTCCGGCGCGCTGTATAACCATTTGGTCGCCGGCCAGAGCGTGCCGCAGGCGTGGGTGACCTTCTGGTGGATCCCGGCGGTGGCCGCTGCGGTTATCGCGCTGATTTTCCTTTTCTCTTTCCAGTACAACGAGAAAGAGCAGCGTTAATTTTTCAGGAGGTGGTATGAAAACCATTAAAGGACCGGGCATTTTTCTGGCGCAGTTTATCGGCCCGCAGGCGCCGTTTAATACCCTGGAGGGCGTGGCGCAGTGGGCCGCAGGTTTGGGCTATCAGGCATTGCAGATCCCCTGCAACCATCCGGCGATTTTCGACGTTGAACGCGCCGCCGCAAGTCAGAGCTACTGCGATGAGGTGAGCGGCATACTGGCGGAACAGGGCCTGGCGATCAGCGAGCTGTCCACTCATCTTGAGGGACAGCTGGTGGCCGTCCATCCGGCTTATGATAAGGCCTTTGACGCGTTTGCGCCCGCCGCGCTGCGCGGTAACCCGCAGGCGCGCCAGCAGTGGGCGGTCGAGAAAGTGCGCCAGGCGGCGGTGGCCTCGGCGCGTCTGGGGCTCAAGGCGCACGCCACCTTTTCCGGCGCGCTGGCGTGGCCTTATTTTTATCCGTGGCCGCCGCATAATCAGCCGCTTCTTGATGAGGCCTTCGATGAACTGGCCCGGCGCTGGCGACCGCTGCTGGACGTTTTTGACGAGCAGGGCGTGGATGTCTGCTACGAAATCCATCCCGGCGAAGACCTGCATGATGGCGTGACATTTGAGCGTTTCCTGCAGCGGGTCGATAACCATCCGCGCTGCAATATGCTCTATGACCCCAGCCATCTACATCTTCAGCAGATGGACTACCTGGGTTACATCGATATCTATCATTCGCGGATCAAAGCGTTTCACGTCAAAGATGCCGAATTCCGCCGCGGCGGGCGCAGCGGGGTCTACGGCGGCTATCAGAACTGGCAGCAGCGGGCGGGGCGTTTTCGTTCGCTGGGCGACGGGCAGATCGATTTCAAAACGATTTTCAGCAAGCTCACAGAATATGATTTTGACGGCTGGGCGGTGCTGGAGTGGGAGTGCTGCCTGAAGGATGCGGAGGTTGGCGCGCGCGAAGGCAGCGAGTTTATCCGCCGCCATATCATCCCGGTCTCCGGGCGGGCGTTTGATGATTTCGCCGCAGGCAAGGAGGGGGAAGAATGATTCAGGTCGGCATTATTGGCTCCGGATTTATCGGGCCGGCGCATCTGGAAGCGCTGCGCCGGGTGGGCGACATCGAGGTGGTGGCGCTGTGCGACGGTTCGCTGGAAGTGGCGCAGCAGAAGGCGCGCCAGCTCAACGTGGCGCACGCCTACGGTAGCGTCGAGGCGCTTCTGGCGCATCCCGGATTGCAGGTGGTGCATAACTGTACGCCGAACCACATGCATGCGCGGATTAACCGACAGATCCTCTCCGCCGGTCTGCACGTTTTTTCAGAGAAACCGCTCTGCATGACCACCGAGGAGGCCCGCGAGCTGGTGGCGCTGGCGGAAAGCGCCGGGGTGGTTCATGGGGTCAGCTTTGTGTATCGCCAGTTTGCCATGGTGCAGCAGGCGGCGGCGATGATGCGCAACGGCGACGTCGGGAGGCTGTTTGCGGCGCACGGCAGCTATTTGCAGGACTGGATGCTGCTGGAGAGTGACTATAACTGGCGCGTGGATTCGGCGCAGGGCGGGGCCTCGCGGGCGATGGCCGACATTGGTTCCCACTGGTGCGATACGGTGCAGTTTATGACCGGCCGACGCATTGTGGAGGTGATGGCGGATCTGTCTATCGTCTGGCCGACGCGCCAGGCGCCCGTGGCCGGCGACGCGACGTTCAGCCAGCATCGCGATGGTACCGCGTATGAAGCGCGGCCCGTCGATACCGAAGATTTGGGGTCGGTCCTGTTTCGCTTCGACGATGGCAGCAAGGGGAGCTTTATCGTTTCGCAGGTCAGCGCCGGGAGAAAAAACGGCCTGACGGTGGAGATCGGCGGCAGCCGCTGTTCGCTGGCCTGGGATCAGGAGGTGCCGCAGCGGCTGTGGATTGGCCATCGCCAGCGGCCAAACCAGCTGCTGAGCGACGATCCGAGCCTGATGCTCGACGAGGCCGCCGCCAGCGCCCACTTCCCCGGCGGGCATAATGAAGGCTGGCCCGATGCGTTTAAAAATATGATGCTGAGCTTTTATCAGGCGGTGCGCGCCGGTCGAATGCCGCCGGCATCGTCGCGGCGTTTCGCTTCGTTCTACGAGGGGGCGGACGTGATGTACATCATTGCGGCGATAGTGAAAAGCCATCAGCAGCAGCGCTGGGTGAAGGTGGAAAGATAGCAGAAGGCGGGTGCGCATTTAGCGCACCCGCTGTGTTATTTCACGCCAAAATAGCCATCAAGATACGTCCCGGCCAGTTCGTTACCGAACAATACGGCATCCTTATTTTCCATTTCGTTGTCCCATTTATCGCTGGCGTTACCGGTGAACGCGTGCTGGGTTTTTGTGCCCTCAGCCACCTGCTGCCTGATAGCGTCGGCGGTACGACGGGCATCGCTTTCGCTCATTCCCGATTTTTTGTCCTGCTGGCCACGGGCATAGATTTCGGTAAAGGTCGGCAGATTTAAGCGGTAGTTTTCCTGACGGTTAGTGGCGAAGTTACCGCCGACGAAATCGTTGCGGTGTGAGACAAAATAGTAAGCGTGGCGTTCCGGTGAAGATTTTGAGGAGGTACAACCGGAAAGGGCGGTGAGCGAACAGCCGAGCGCGATAAGCGCTATTTGAAGTTTCATTGATATCATCATCCATAATTATTAGAACAGGTACACCGATCATTCGGCTACAGAACAAAACGGCTAATTATAGATGTACGGTAGCACCTGAAGACCCATGAATCCAAGGGTCTTCAGGCAGCATTTTTTAGATCTGCGCCAGCCCGCCATCAACGTAGATTTCAGCGGCGTTAATAAAGCTCGCGTCGTCTGACGCCAGAAAAGCGACGGTTTTAGCGACCTCCTCGGGCTCGCCAATGCGGCCCAGCGGGACGTCGGCGGCCAGCATATCAAAGAGTCCCTGGCGCTGCTCTTCCGCGACAAGTCCTCCCAGGCCGGGCGTACGGACGGGCCCCGGGCTGACCACATTCACGCGGATACCGCGCGCCTTCAGGTCCAGCGCCCATGAGCGGGCCAGGTTACGCACGGCGGCCTTACTGGCGCTGTACACGCTGAAGTTCGCGGTGCCTTTCACCGCCGCGGTCGAGCCGGTGAGGATGATGGAAGCCCCCTGGGTCAACAGCGGCAAGGACTTCTGGACGGTGAACAGCACGCCGCGCACGTTGGTAGCGAAAATGTGATCGAAGTGCTCTTCCGTTATGGCGCCCAGCGGCATCATATCGCCGCCGCCCGCATTGGCAAAAAGCACATCCAGTCGCCCTGATTCACTGGCAATGGTCGAAAACACCCTATCGAGGTCGCTTAATATCGAGGCATCGGCGCGGATCCCGCTGGCGGCGGGACCGATTAACGCGACCGCCGCATCAAGCTCTTCCTGACGGCGACCGGTGATATAGACCGTCGCTCCCTGCGAGGCCAGCTCCCGGGCTGATGCCAGGCCGATACCCGAGGTGCCGCCGGTGACTAACGCGATTTTTGCCGAAAGTTTTTTACTCATGGTGCACTTCCTTAACTAAAGTATGAATATGCCAATTGAGTCATCCACTTACCGTGACCACCTGGCGACTGAGTACGGGAGTCACTCTACCGTCAGCCACGGATGCAAAAAACGGAGTAATGTGAAAAACACTCTTCACACTGGTGAATAATCAGCGGCTATTATCAGGAAAAATGAATAATGGATCGGTTTTCAGCCCTTAAAGTTTTTACGCGCGTTGTCGAAGCCAACAGTTTTACCCGGGCCGCAGACTCCCTGAATATGCCCAATGCCACCCTGAGTAAAGCGATTCAACAGCTTGAATCGCATCTTGGCGTGTGCCTGCTGCAGCGCACGACCCGACGCATTACCGTCACGCCGGAAGGGCGTGAATACTATGAAAAAGCGGTGCGGATTCTGAAAGAACTGGATGAGGTGGATGCCTCATTTCGCGCTGCCCGCAATAAACCAAAAGGGCATCTGCGCGTCGCGGTAGGCGGCTCCACCGCTCGCGACGTGCTGATCCCGCTGTTGGCTGATTTTATGGCAACCTATCCGGATATTCGTATCGACCTGGCGGTTGCCGACAGCCCCTCGGACCTTATCAGCGGCAATATCGACTGCGCGATCAGAGGAGGTCCGCTGGACGACTCGACGCTGATCGCGCGCAAAATCGGCGAAGCGACGATCGTGACCTGCGCCACGCCTGGCTATTTCAGGCTTTATGGTGTTCCCGCGTATCCCGATGAGTTGAAGAACGGACATCGGCTGGTCGGCTATTTATCTCCCGCCAGCGGAAGAGCCTTCCCGTTCCGCTTTCTGGCTAACGGCATCGCGCAAGAGATCAAAACGGAACATCACCTTGGCGTAAATGAGAGCAACGCGCATATTGCGGCAGCGGAGGCTGGGCTGGGGATTGTTCAGACCTTCTCATATTCGCTGAGAAATGCGCTGGCGAACGGGTTACTGGTGGAAATATTGAATAAATGGCGTCCGGCTCCTTATCCCTTCCACGTGGTTTATGCGCAGAATCGCCATGTCACATCCCGGCTGCGCGTATTTATCGACTGGCTGGCGGAGACATTCCCGGCGGCGGTGAAGGGGTCATTGCCCACAAGAACCAAAGAATGATGATAGCCTGCGAATTTTATGTATTGCGTGATGATAAATTAAGTCACAAAAAAATATTATGCTCGCTTCGACTAAGGGAATCAGGTCAGATATGTTTTGATATATATTATATGATATAGTTAAATTATATGGAGATTCTATTAAAATATTTAATAGGATCTGTTAACGTTATTTTTCTTACGGTCTGGAAGTATAAATTAGTCTTTTGTTTTCTATATTTATAGTAAATATAATAGCGGCAGGGATTTTTGTTTATAGTATGTTTGATATTCCATATGTATCTTTTGGAAAATATTTTTAGCCACTCAAGAGGTAAGCGTAATGCCGGCAGGTGACCATGAGATTAAATGTATGGCGTGTGGTTTAAACTGCCCTATTGAAGCGGAAGATAAAATGGAGCGATCCCTTTGCGGAGAGAGGAAATTTTCTGTATGGCCAGATAAAAACTATTATTTTAAGCGAGCGGTTAATGATTTGGTTTTTCGTGAAATTACCTGTTTTCTGCCTGAAGGAATGGTGGTGGTGGATTTCTCCCTCGACAATATTTTGTATTTTCTGCATGAGGAGTGGGCTGAAAAACTGCAGGAGACCGGGCTGAAAGTTATTTTACTCGCGGATAAGAGTATGCTACCCATGGCTAATTTTTGGATGCTGCGCTCCGGGTTATTATGGTCGGTGGTGGAAGTCAACGATAGCTTAAGCAGCTTAATCAAGAAAATAAAACGCATCATGCTGGGGCGAAATCTTCGCTGCCGGCGCACACCGTCGCTGACGGAGCATGAAATGAAGACGCTGCGCCTGCTGGCGGACGGGCACTCCAGTCAGGATATCGCCCGCATCATGGCGTGCGATACCCGCAGCGTCTACCGCTTTCAATACTCTTTATGCAAAAAGTTTGGCGGGCTCAACCGCCTGCGCGAGCTGCGCTTCAGGCATAATATCCCCGCTCTGGATTAGCGGCGGTTAGCCCGGCGAATTCATAAAACAGCCCTTGCCTAACTGATGATAGCGGCCTAATGCGACAATATATTTCCTGTTGCTATTCTTCGCCTCGGGGCCTGTCCAGCTCTCCCCAGGCAGCATATAAAATTGCGTTGAACTTTCATCGTCACCATTGCAGCCTTTCTGCAGAATGACTCTAAAATAGGTATTGCCAGTATTTTTAATGGTGCCTGTGGCTTCATTAATTTCATACTGGAATCGCGTCTTACGCGGGCGCACGATGAGGATGGTGCTCATAGACACTGAGGGAACGACATCCATTTGTTTCTGATCCTGACGCCAGGGGAAAATCGTAACCGGGGTTTCCTTAAAGATTACCCGATAATATCTCTCAACAGCATCTTTAGGCCCACGGTAATAGAGTTTAAAATATTCCTGGCCATTCGCCTGTACCGTGAACTTCAGCGGCGACCAGACCAGATCTTTATCCTGGCCTGGAACAGGTCTTTCATCTCCGTTGCCCGGTCGGGAGATTTTATAAGCCGATATGGTATACAAATTGTTGTTTTTTGTATCATTGACTATTGGCCGGGAGATAAAATCTTTACTGGCATCCATATCATAAATAATAGAGTCAAAGTACACCGCAGACGCGGGCGGCATCCACAGCCCGCATAATCCGATGACAAGGATTTTTTTCATCATACCCCCCGATTGACGCCAATCCAGGTGGCGGTCACTTTCACATCTCCGGTAGCGTTGACGACACCCATCCAGTCATGGCCATTGGTGGTGAACTGTGAATGCGGGTCATCCATCGGAAACAGCAGTTTCAGCGTGGTGGTAAAAAAGAAACCATCGTTAACGTTGGCGTTCCAGGCCGTCTGAACCCAGGCAGCATTTGTCATATCGACAGGATCTTCGCCGCAGCTGTTGCGGACTTTTACCGCTTTACCGGTAGCGGACGTCCATTCGAGGTAGGCCGGGACGGGCACTTTTAGCGTCTCGTCCGCTGAGGTAAACAGGCAGTACGGCAGACCATACATGTTGATGGAGTCGCCGATTACCTGGGCGGTGATGCTATCGGCCTGACGCGATGCGGAGGTGGTGACTTTATACTCAAAGCTGATGGGCTCTTCGCTACCGATCTTGCCGGATGCTTGTGGATGCGAACGCCCGTCGCTGGCGACAATGCTGATGCCGTATTCCCGCGGGATGAGGTTAATTAATGTTGATGGCGTGAACTGATAATAACCCGATTGTGTGGTGACGGCGTTATCAAAATAGAAGGTAAACAGAGAATCCTTGTTGGTTAAATCTACTCCTGCCTTGAGGACTTTTTGGAAAAAGGCGTTGGACAGGAACACGTAGACGTAGTTACCTGACGGTGTGAAAATCTGGTTATAGTCGACGGTAGTGCTACTGTAGTTATACCAGGTTGCCCCATCACCGCTGAACCTTACTTCCGATGCCGAAGGAGAGAATCCCAACATTGCCGTATCAATGAGCATCCGGATATCAAGGCTGGAGGTGAGTACTTTGGTCTCCTGTAAATTGTAAGACACCATTTTACAGATGATTCCCGAAGCGCTCGTCAAACCGCTCCCTACCACGCCCATCTGGCATAAATCAGAGCCGAGGTTAACGCTTGGCGTGCCATCGCTGGCAATCCACACTTCTGCCATAGCACCGGTACTGTTTAACTTCAGATGCGAGACCTTTTCGAGGTTGAACGTGTAGTAGCGCCATGTTCCCCCGCTGGGGAGATCTTTACAGCGAACGCCGGAGGCAAAGTCATAATCGGTATTGGTATTCATGTAGCAAAGATTAAGCTGCAAAGAATCGATGGTCCCCACCGGCCGATCGCGAAAATACTCATAGGCCGACTGGCTCAGCGCGCCGGCGCCGTAATAACCGTTTGCTACGGTGTTGCCGGACATCGCGTGATAGTAACCGTCTTTATCGATGACATCGGGAGAAATATAGCCAGATGCCGGGCAGTTTGCGCCCGTAGACATGCAGCGGATCCCGAGAAACGGCTGGTTAATGGGCGAATTCTCGATCCACAGGTCGAAGTAGCGGTTGGCGTAAGCCCAGCCTACGTAGGTTATATACCCCAGGCTACGCTGGTTAGTCGGATATTTTGTCCAGACGTTGGCTCCGGTGAAGCGCGGGTCTAGGGAGCTGGTGGTGATGAAATATTCGTCATCGACATCATTGTCGATAAACATATAGGAGTTGCTGCCGCTCCCGCTGCTGCTTGCGGTGAGCGCCATAGCCGGCGTAGCCAGCAGCCAGCCGGCCAGCAGCATGATGCTCTGGGGTTTAATAGACATTCTTAACATCTCCAGTCACTGATGCCGTTTGTTGTTGGATCTCACAAGGGATCTCACCGACCCATACGGCGCCTTTCGCCTCTGTCAGATCCAGATCCACTTCGCAGATGCCGCCGAATTTATCCACCAGGGTGATCACCGGGAAGCGCTTATCGACGTCCATGGCGAACTCACCGAGTTCGTCGGTGCGCGTTTTACCAATGTGGTTATGAATATCGGCGTTGGCGTAGTAACCGCCGCGACGGTCTTTCACCCGGCCAAATACGGTGACCAGCTGTTTGACTTCCGGATTAATCACGCTGACGTTGCCCGGATAGAGCACGACTTTGCTGCGGCGGTCGGTAACGATGTCGACGCTGTCTTCTGAGTTTTTGTCATTCATCAGCTCCACCTTATATTCCGCGTAAGGCGGAAGGCTGATGAAGTTGCTTTTGCCGGTGAGGGGATAGCTTTGACCGTTGATCTGCGCCATCATCCGGCCCTTGCCGCTGAAATTGGTGTTGACCACCAGGCCTGCGGTTTGGGTACCTTTTCCGGCATAGATATTTTTTTGCGTCCAGGCCACGCTGCCCTGCGAACTCAGGCTGTAGTTTGAGCTGTGCTGCGATGAGCGGCTGACGGAGACGGTGCCGGCGTTATATTTGGTGTCATAGCTGACGTAACCATTGGCGGCGTAATCGTCGGAACGATAGCGACTATCGTCATTTTTATTCTGTTTAATCTGTTTCGAAACCGACGCCCCCACCTGGGTAATGGCGCTGTTGTCAAAGCTTTTGCGCAGCGTGGCGTTCGCCAGCATGTTTCCGTTCTGGCTGGACACTCCGGTGCTGAGCCAGGTGGAGAAGGGGATAGAGACATCAATATTGACGTACTTATCGCGCAGATTTTCGTGGTTGTTGTACTGATAATTCTGAATACCGGCGCGCAGAGAAATCGTCGCATAGCGATTAGCTAACAAGGATTGATCGTAATCGACGTTGGTATAGGTGCTTCCGGTATATTTATTATTGGTGCGGCTGACGCTCAGCGTACCGAGGAACGGCGCAATTTTGCGCAGGTTAGCGTTGGCGCCGACGGTCACATAGTCGTTTTGCTGCATCGGTAGCGCGTTACCGATGGAACTGTACTGGCGCGACCCCCACAGGTTGCCATACCCGTCCGGTAAACTCATGTTGAAGGTGGAGGTACTCTGCCAGCTGCCGTCGGTAGCGAGCAGCCCCTGCTGGTTAAAGCTGAACGCGTTGTTGAAAATCACGTTCGCTTCCGTTTCATTGACACCGTTATTGTCAAAACCGTAGAGCGTGGTTTTCAGATTCACGCCGGAAAGCCAGGGTTGGCTGGTTGCAGCGGCGACCCCGGCAATCCACGTATTCCGTGTGCCATAATTGATGTTGTAGTTGTGGCGATAGTCCATCTTGTTGTATTCGAGGCTGCCCGCGAAGGTTTGCCATGAGAGATCGCCGGTAACGCTGGATTTTCGAGCGAACGTTTTATTGATGTTCGCCGTCCGGCTGCTGACCACGCGCCCGTTAACGACCACCTGTATATCAACGTTGTAGATACCAAACGGCAGGCGCGACGTATCGAGCTCGTAGCTGCCCATCGAGAAGTTTTGAATGCTGAGCAGTTTACCGTCACGGTACACGTGCACTTCACCGGCGGCCGGCAGGAACACCGTGACGGGCACCAGGGCAAGCGTGTTGTCCTGCGTTTGTGAACTGCTTTTATTGCCATAGCTGATGCCGTAAATGCGGCTGGAGTTCAGGGCGCTCATGCTGGCGATCGATTGCAGATTCCAGGTATCCACCATCCCCATCGCCAGGCGGCGCCCCTGATAGTCACGTTCGTACATCGAGCGATACAGTTTACCCTGCTGGTTGCTGGTTCCAATACCGTACAGGGAACCGTTGAAGTTCAGATGGTGCTCGCGCAACGACCAGGTATTGTCCAGCGTCAGGTAGCTGCTGGCGCTATCGGTATTCTCATATTTGTTGTAATAGCTCCCCATCGAGTAATTCAGCACGCTCGAGAGATTCTGGGCAGTGGATTCCCCAAGCATGTTGGTACGCGGCAAAATAGCGGCCTGCATGGCTGCCCGGTTAACCGTCAGCTCAAGATAAAAGGAACGCGTATCGAGTGAAAGCGAGGCGTCTTTGTTGATATAAACGCGCTGGCCATCGCCGATGCTTTTGTCCTGCATCTCGTTAATCAGCGATTTTATCTGCGGCGATAATTCAGTTCGCTCCGGCAGATCGCTGAGGGTGATCTGATTCAGGCGAAACTCATTATCCTTGATGGTAAGGATGGCATCAGCGATTTTTTGCTGGCTGCGTTGGGTACTATTATCGCCTTCATAACGAATAAAAACAGGGACCGACATGCCCTGATATAACGCGTTAGCAAATACCGAAGGAATAACATAGTTACTGACTTTAACTGGCGCTGTAGCATTAGCTGCCCAACCCTGGTTTACCGTAATCAATAACCCAGCGAACAACGTCCCTTTGACATAACCAAGATTATCCATAATATTACTCAGTTTACATTTATATATTGCTCACCGTGCCATATTCCAATTCGCGTTTTTTTGTTGGTGAGATCGGTATGCTTTATTTTTACGCTGATACCAGGCATGACATAATAGCGTTCACGACAGCCTTGCCCCTCATCCTTCGCTTTATCACGACAGGGTCCGTAGGAGATAACGCGGAATGAAGCGTTACCGGTATTGGTTACCGTGTCATTATCTCGACGATAGTCGAATCTTTCTTCGCGCGGCGCGACCACCAGAATGGTACCAATAATGGCAGAGGTCGTTGCCTCACCCTGTTTTTTCTTTTTACTGGCTTCAAACTCGGTCACCGGCTCATCGGTCCAGGATATGCGGTAATAACGTTCTTGATTATCCTGTGGCCCTTTGTAAAAAAAACGAAAGTTCTCTTTCGCATTTCCGGGTAATATCAGACTGGCTGGCGTTGACAATAATTCCGATCTGCTCGCCATCGGGATAACCTTGCCGCCGGCCATCGGCGATGAGATACGCTCCACGTTGACGCTAACGTAACGCGCCGTATCGGTAGTATTAATGATTTCTTTTGCCAGCGTCGAGGCATCCGGCCCCATTATTGAGGTGACGTCTCCGACGTTTATTGCATGGGAGGAGGGCGTCACGGTGAATAAGAAGAGAGAGAGTAATAATGGATTCAGTTTCATGGCGCATCCTTATAAGGAGGCCAAAGCCTCCTTGTCATACCGGACAGGTGTTGGCTACACCTGATTAGATAGTCCATTCCGCGTTGAACTGAACGCGAACGTCGCCGCTCCAGTAACCGTCGGTTAAATCTTTGAACTCAGCGGCGGTGCTGCCGTCAGAAGTCGCGGAGTCGATAGTGAAATCGAAGTTACCCTGGGTGCTGACGCGATCGGCGCCTGCGAAGGCGGTGGCGACTGCCAGCGCATCCAGACCTGCGGAGATGTTGTTGCCCGCATCAATCATCGTTACCGGCGTGGTTTTGTTCAGCGCGTTGCCGTTCCAGCTCACACCAACGGCCAGAGTAGAGGCGTCAGTGGTACGGCTCAGGGTGTTGCTGACGATTTGAGAGGTCAGCGTGAAGTCAGTCGCGCCAGACTGGCCCTGGATGGTGATGTCAAAAGCGCCTTTCTGGGCGTTAAACGCTTTAATCCCTTCAGCGTACTGGAAGTTCAGGGATTTCAGCGGAGTGACAACCAGCGCGCTGGTGGTGTCTTTAGTTGCGCTAGCATCCCAGCTGGCAGTGGCGGAAGTGGTCACGTTAGCCATTGCATTGGTAGAGATAAGAGCCGCAGCCACAACACCCGCTAATACGATTTTTTTCATTTTAAATTTCCTGAGAATAATTAAGTTAGTTCCATTTATGGAGTTATTGCTGTAAATACTGATAATTTGTTTATCCAGATAGAATAATGTTTAACTTCCCTCTGCCTCCCATCTTATTCTGCAAGCTGAGCTTGATTGCGTAGATTCTCTTTTCTGCCATCTGCAATTCTTTTGCTATCTCTTTAACCGACTTCTCTGCGAGTAAAAGGTCGAGTACCAATACCTCTTGATCGCTGAGTTTTTGACGGTAGCCTCGAGCATCTCTTTGACCGAGAAACGAAAGCTGTATTTTCTTTTCAATCTCATTTCGGGTATCGCTGGTATTGATAATCGAAATTATCTGCTGACAGCGGTGTTTCCAGTACAGCGCCAGCGGCTGCGCTAATCTGTCGGCAATCAAAACTACCCGCAGCCCTGTCTTGATCAGATATTCAATCCATTTATCATTGGTGAATAATCTGATGTTGTAGCGAGAAAAATCAACAAAAATAAAGCCAGAATTAGAGAAGTTGTAATGCTTGTTAATTAAAAAACAATGCACACCATTTTTTAAATAGATATTTTTATCAGGCCATACGCAATAGTGAGTTTCAATGCAATTAATCGATTTTATCGTAGGTCGTGGATAGATTTCGCACTGATACTGACAGCTTATGCAGTATACCTTCTCATATTTCTGAGGAAGCATATGTCGATTTATTTCCCTATATTGTCTTACCCTATCGTTCAATGATGTGGCTATATTATGGCTAGTTAATAAATGTGACAACTTTAATTTCTGGAGAGTTATACAGATGAAAAATGTGTAAATTCTTAAGTCCAGAAAATGTCTGGATTTATACTAACCCACTCTAATAAATAAGAAAAATCTTAAGGTGCGATATTTTATGTCGATCGCTCTTTAAGAATTATCCATTACGACCAGGAATTTTCTCGCTGAATGGGCGCGGATTGGTTAAAAAAAAACAGCACAAAAGGTCAAAAAAAATGCTATCTCATCGCTATTTGTTAATTTTGTGTTTTTATTTTGTTTTATTTTGTTTTATTTTGTGGGGTTTGTTCTGTAATGGCCTAATTTTTGTAAGGGAAAGTTGCGATATTTTGGATTATAGGGGAAAGGATTGTCTGGCGAAATATGATCTGGCGTACAAAACCAGGCGTTTTTAAGCGCTAAAACACGTCGCAGTTTGCAGGGAAGTAAATCAGAAGGATGTGCTAAATCTTCACCGGAAGAAGCGGGCAATGCTTCTCGGTGAAATGGGGCGCTTCAGCCTGAACTGGCTTTGTCTGGAAGCCGCCGTAGCGCCACCGGGACGATGGCAGCGTGGATTTTGACTTGCAGACAAATGAGCTAACTCTTTCGCGGTGTCCGGCGAGCTTACGCCCCTTTCAGCAGAGGAAGCAGGTGATTCTCGGTAAGAGGAGCAAGCTTAATATGCCGATCCTGACCTGGCGTATACCAGATAACTTCTTCTATTTCGGCCGTCGGCGTAAAGTTCGCTCTGTTGGTGGCTATCTGAAAGATATCCGCAGAGACAGTATGGCCCGGCTCGTTTGCCGCCGTATCGGTGAAACGGCCGACCGGAACCAGTTCTTCAGGTGAAACGCTAAAGTTGAGCTCCTCTTTGAGCTCGCGGATCAGCGCCGCTTCCGGGGTTTCCCCGATTTCAGGCTTTCCACCGGGCTGCATAAAGTACTCAGTCCCTCGTTTGCGTACTAAAAGACAGCGTCCTTGACCGTCGACGATCATTGCCGCCGCGATGTGAATATTTTTTATGGTGTTCAAGAGATACCCCAGTTATATACCGATAGTGTTCAACGACCCGCGTTCGTTTCGCTTCTGGCGAAACAACGCCTGGGCCATCATGATAACGGCCTTAGCGTGCTAATCAATCCCGTCAATTCTCGCAAAACCTGCTGACGGCGCGGGCGGCGCTCATTTATGATAGCCTGCGAAATATAACGTCTATGCGGGAAGTGCAGCCTCTATGTCAATTCAGAAAATCGCTCGCCTGGCGGGCGTCTCGGTGGCGACGGTATCGCGGGTATTGAATAACAGCGATACCGTTAAAGCGAAGAATCGCGAACGTGTGCTGCAGGCGATCAAAGAGAGTAACTACCAGCCTAATCTGCTGGCCCGCCAGCTGCGAACGGCCCGCAGCAATATGATTCTGGTGATGGTCTCTAATATCGCTAACCCCTTTTGCGCCGAGGTGGTCAAGGGTATTGAAGAAGAGGCGGAAAAGAACGGCTACCGGATCCTGCTGTGTAATTCCGGCTCGGATTTGGCCCGTTCTACCTCTGGCCTGCAGCTGCTCTCCGGTAAAATGGTCGACGGCATCATCACCATGAACGCGCTCTCCAGCCTGCCGGAACTGACCACCATGATCGGCGACGCGCCCTGGGTACAGTGCGCGGAATATGCCGATAACGGCAGCATCTCCTGCGTCGGCATCAACGATGTCGACGCGGCGCAGGGCGCCGTTTCCCGGCTGGTTGACGGCGGGCGAAAACGCATTGCCTTAATCAACCACGATCTCAGCTATCGCTACTCGCGCCTGCGCGAGCGCGGCTACAAAAGCGTGCTGCACGTTCGCGAACTGGCGTATCAACAGGTCACTTACGCCAGCGACCTGAGCGCCGCCGCCGGTACCCGGGCGATGGAAACGCTGCTGGCGCAGAAAGAGAAACCGGATGCGGTATTTGCGGTCTCAGATTCGCTGGCGGCGGGCGCGCTGCGGGCTATCGCTCAGGCCGGATTGCGGGTGCCGGAAGATATTGCGGTAATCGGTTTTGATGGTACCGAACTGGCCGAAGTGGTATCACCGCAGTTGACCACCGTGGAACAGCCTTCGCGCGAGATTGGCCGTACCGCCGTGACGCTACTGATGAAGAGAATCGATAATCCCGACGCTGCGGTCGAGCGGGTGATGATGGACTGGCGCGTGATCCCCCGCGCCAGCACCTGAGTTTTACCCGGATACCGCGCCCGCCAGCGAACGAATATCGTTGCCGGTAGGAGACTGGTGAATCCGCAGGCCGAACTCATCAACCACGGCAAAAACGTGGTCGAAAATATCCGCCTGAATGCTCTCATACTCCGCCCACACCACGGTGTTGGTGAAACAGTAAATCTCAATCGGCAGGCCGCTGGCGTCCGGAGCCAGCTGGCGCACCATCAGCGTCATGTCCTTACGGATGCGCGAATGGTTGCGTAAATACTCCTGCAAATAAGCGCGGAAGGTGCCGATATTGGTCATTTTGCGCTGGTTTAGCACCGACTGGTCGGTGGCGTTCTGCTGGTTCCACAGGCTAATTTCCTGATGACGCGAATCCATATACGGCTTCAGCAGCCGGGCCTGAATTAAGCGCTGCTGCTCCTGTTCATCGAGAAAATGAATGCTGGTGGTATCGATATTCAGGCTGCGCTTAATCCGGCGACCGCCGGATGCCGACATACCGCTCCAGTTTTTAAACGAGTCGGAAACCAGCGACCAGGTGGGAATAGTGGTGATGGTATTGTCCCAGTTGCGCACCTTCACCGTGGTCAGGCCGATGTCGATCACCGCGCCGTCGGCGCCATATTTCGGCATCTCCAGCCAGTCGCCGAGCTTGAGCATATCGTTGGCAGAGAGCTGAATACCTGCCACCAGGCCGAGAATCGGGTCTTTGAACACCAGCATCAGTACCGCGGCCATCGCGCCGAGGCCGCTAATCAGAATCGCCGGCGACTGGCCAATCAGTAAGGAGATAACCAGAATGCCGACAATAATCGCGCAGACCAGCTTAATTCCCTGAAATATCCCTTTAAGCGGTAGTTGAGAAGCGGTGGCGAATTTCTGCGATAAATTGAACACCACGTCCAGCAGCGAAAAGAAGGACAGCATCGCGTAGATCATCACCCACAGCTGCGCGCAGGTAGTGAGTATTTCCGCCGCCTCGCTGCCTTTTTGCAGCCATAGCACCGCCTGCACGTTGACGATAATCCCCTGCAGGGTGAAGGCCAGACGATGAAATAATTTGTTCTGGGTAATAATTTGCAACCATAGGTGGCTGCTGGCCTGCGCCCGCTTTTCGAAGGTACGCAGCACCACTTTGTGCAGAATAAGGTGAACGACAATCGCCGTCAGAAAAATAATGCCGAAGATAATAATGAGTGAGGTGGTGGGGGTAATTTTGATGCCTAATGCGGCGATGTGCGATATTAATTCCTGCATAACGTCTCCTTTACATCCAGCGGTTATGATGACCGCTGGATGTCTATTATGCAAATCGCAGGTTACGCCGATGTGAATTATGGCGTCGCTACCGCCGGACGGACGTTAAGGTGTCGGCGTAGCCACAGCGCGATGGCGCCCAGCACCAGCATCATCACCACTTCCACCGCCAGGAAATCGATCAGCGCCCGGGGATAGTCGCCGCCGCTGCGCTGGGCGAGAGTTAAGAATAGCGACCCGAGAATTGCCGGGCCCAGGCCCAGCGTCGCCTGCTGCAGGGTGCTGAGAATTGCGCTCCCGGCCCCGGCGTCAGAAGCGCTGATGTCGCGCATCCCGATGCGATAAAAGCTATTCACGATCAGCGCCTGCCCGTAGCCGATAAGCGCCGTGGAGGGGACCAGCGCCAGGGTGCTGGTGTGGGTAGCGAGGCGATAAAAGGTCGCGCACAGCAGCAGCAGGCCGACAATCTGCACCGACAGGCCAGTCAGCAAAATGCGTCCCATGCTGTAGCGGGCAATCAGCTTCGGCGCGTACAGCGCGGAGATGAAGTAGGCCACGCCGAGCGCGATAAAGCTATTCCCGGACTGCCACGGCGCCATTCCCAGACCGGCCTGCATGGTCAACGCCATACAGAACATAAATCCGGACCAGGCGCTGAAAAAGAGCAGGGCGATGGCCATGCCAAAGCGAATGCTGGTGAGCTTGAGCAGGCGAGGCGGCAATAGCGGCTGCTCGCCGCGCTGCTGTTTGCTCAGCGCGCTGGCCCGCATCCAGACCAGCAGCGGCAGCACCGCAGCTAACATCAGCTGCAGCGTCCACGGCCAGTGCAGCTCCGGCCCCAGCGCCATCGGAAACAGCAGGCAGCAGAGGATCAGCGCAAGGCTGAAGGTGCCCTGCCAGTCGATGCGCGAATGCGCTTCGCGCCGGGTCTCCGGGACGTATCGCGGGCTAAAGGCCAGCACCAGCAGGCAGATCGGCACATTAATAAAGAAGGCATTCCGCCAGCCTAAACCGGCGATATCCGCCGAGACCAGCCAGCCGCCGCCCATCTGACCGACGATAAAGGCGATACCGCCAATGCCGCCGTACAGGCTGATGGCCCGGGCGTGGGCGTTGCCTTTGAGGGTGATATGCAGCGTGGCGAGGATCTGCGGCACGATTAGCGCCGCGCCGGCGCCCTGGACCGTGCGCGCCGCCAGCAGCGTGGTGATAGAGTTTGCCATTCCGCACAGCAGGGAGGCGACGCCAAAAATCGCCACGCCCCACATAAACAGACGGCGGCGGCCATAGTTATCGCCAAGTTTGCTGCCCATCGCCAGGCAGACGGCAAAGGCGACGCCGTACAGCGCGACAATCAGCTCCAGCTGGGTGGCGCTGGCGTTCAGCGATTGGGTGATGGAGTCCAGCGCGACGTTGGCGATCGAGGTGTCGATCAGCGGCAGCATCTGGCCGGTCAACAGAAGGAATAAACCGGCGCGGCCGGGTGAAACAGCAGACGAATTCATCGGATCTCTCCATTGCGTCATTCAGCGGATGGCCGTAGCATCACCGATAAATTAAACGGGTACCAGTTCCTGCTTATACTGGTATTGGCACTACCATGCTGGAGGTTTTATGACGACCATGCCGCAACGTGAATCGACGATCGCCGCGCCCGATGATGCCCGTAAACAACTGGGGGCATTTCTGCGCGCCCGGCGTGAGAGCCTCGATCCGCAGCGCCTGGGGTTGCCGCGCGTTGGCCGACGACGCACGCCGGGTCTGCGGCGGGAAGAGGTGGCGATGCTGGCGGAGGTCGGCGTCACCTGGTACACCTGGCTGGAGCAGGGGCGGGACGTTAATCCGTCCGAGTCCGTGCTGGTGTCGGTGGCGAACGCGCTGCAGTGCAGTCCGCTGGAGACCCGGCACCTGTTTGTCCTGGCCGGACTGACGCCGCCGGAAGCCGCGCAGGTCACGGTATGCGAAGGCATCAGCCCCGGCACCCGGCGGATGCTTGATAGCCTGATGCCGCAGCCCGCCAGTATTCAGAAGCCGAGCTTCGATATTGTGGCCTGGAACGACAGCTTCTGCCGCCTGATGGGCATCGATTTCGCCACCATTCCGGAAGAGGATCGCAACTGTATTTATCTGTATCTGACCAATGAAACCTGGCGCAGCCGTATTGAAAATCGCGATGTGCTGGCGACGTTTGTCTCCTATTTTCGCGCGGCGATGGCGGAGCACCGCGGCGATCCGCTGTGGGAGAATAAGCTGGCGCGCTTTTTTGCCGCGTCGGCGGAGTTTAAGTCCCTCTGGCATCAGCGCTATGAGGTGCGCGGGGTGGAAAATCAGGTGAAAAACTTTAACCATCCGCAGCTTGGACGCTTCAGCCTGCAGCAGATGTACTGGTACTCGGCCCCGCGTAACGGCTCGCGCCTGCTGGTCTATTTGCCGATGGATGAAATGGGCGAACGGGCGCTGGCGTGGCTGGATAAACACTAATGACAAGGAATCAGATTGCTGACAAAGTGCAATCTTCAGGAACTGCCCGGCGGCGCGATGCTTGCGCAGGCCTACAGCGCATTGCATAGCAGGTTGATATTGCGGTTTTTCGTAGGCCCGGCAAGGCGCCGCCCGGCAGAAGTGCGAGCACAATAGCCAAAAAAAGTTTGTCATCAGTCTCAAGGAATGCCCATGAATATTACCCGTAAAGAGCAGCGCATTATTCAGCGCGCGCTAAAGTCGTGGCAGGCCAGCGGCGATTTAGCCCCTGAGGATAGCCAGCGGCTGGCGCAAACGCTGCGCGTCTCTCCCTTCGACTGGCAGCGGCTGAGCCGCTATGCGTTCTGGACCGCGCTGGCCTGCGTGCTGGTCGCGCTGGGCAGCCTGTTTGCCGACAGCGCCCTGATTGAGCTTCTGCTGAGCCTGTTCAGCCGCTCGGCGCTGACGCGAATCATCCTGCCCGCGCTGCTGGCGGTGGCCTGCTACGCCTGGGGTTTTCGCCGCCAGCGGCGGGAAACGCAGTGGCACTACAGCACCGAGGCGATCCTCTTTCTGGGGGTTATTTTTACCGCCGTGGCGCTGTGGCAGCTTGGCGAACGTCTGGATACCGGCAGCGGTCATATCGCGCCGCTGTTCCTGGCCGGATGCCTGATTTACGGCGCGATTGGCTTTTTTGCTCGCTCCGGGCTGGTGTGGCTCTTTTTTCTGCTGTCGCTGGGCAACTGGTTCGGTGCAGAAACCGGCTACGTTTCGGGCTGGGGCGCCTACTGGCTGGGCATGAACTACCCGATCCGCTTCGTGCTGTTCGGCGGCGCGCTGCTTGCGCTCTGCTACGGCGCGCAACACGCTTTGCGCCAGCGCCAGCTGTTTACCGTCAGTAAAGCGATGGGGCTGATCTATCTGTTTATCGCCCTGTGGATCCTGTCGATTTTTGGCAACTATGACCTGGATAGCTGGTCCAGCATAGCGCAAAGGCAGCTGCTGCCGTGGGGGCTGCTGTTCGCCGTGGCGGCGGGGATCTGTATCTATATCAGCCTGAAAACCGACGACGGCATGCTGCGCGGCTTCGGTCTGACGTTCCTGGCGATCAACCTCTATACCCGTTTCTTCGAGTTCTTCTGGGATGGCATGCACAAAGTCGCATTTTTCCTGATCCTCGCAGTCTCGCTGGCGGTAATTGGCCGCTATGCGGAGCGCATCTGGCATGCGGGAAGGGTAACCCATGAATAATTAAGCTTTTTTAAGAAGTGTGGCAGGGGGCAGCGACGTCTTACGCGAATTGTCGTATAAGCGAATTTTACGCTTTTGACAGGGGCGCAAGATGAATAAGGAGTCGATTTTTCGCCAGCTAGAACAACGGATCGCCGGGCGACCGCTGACCGCGGAAGCGCTTGGCGAGTTTAATGCGATGGCGATTGCCGATAGCCTGAAGCAAAAACGCAGTATCATCAGCCATCATCTGAATAATCTCCATCGCGAGCAGCGGGTGGTCAAAGTAAATGGTCGCCCGGTGCTGTTTTTACCCATTGCCGCGCTGCGCGACCACCACCGCCTCGCGGTTCGACACGGCGAATACGCTTCCCTTCAGGCCCTGTGCGCTGAGCGCCAGGATAGTCTGGCGCAGCTGATAGGCGCTCAGGGCAGCCTGCAGGAAGCTTTGCGGCAGTGCAAGGCCGCCATCAGCTACCCCGGCGCAGGTCTACCGCTTCTGCTGCGCGGTCCCACCGGCACGGGGAAAAGTTTCCTTGCGCGCCAGCTCTGGCGTTATGCGATGGAACAGGGCGTTTTGCCTGCTGATGCGCCTTTTACCGTGTTTAACTGCGCTGAGTACGCGAATAATCCAGAGCTGCTGACCTCGAAATTATTCGGGCACGCGAAGGGCGCCTTTACCGGTGCGGATAAATCAGTCCCCGGTCTTATCGAGACCAGCAACGGCGGGGTACTGTTTATTGATGAGGTTCATCGTCTGCCCCCCGAAGGACAGGAGAAGCTGTTCCATTTTATGGATAACGGTAGCTGGCGGCGGCTGGGGGAGAGCAGCGAGGAGCGCAGCGCCACGGTACGGCTGATTTTTGCTTCAACGGAGGATCTGGAAAAGCACTTCCTGGCGACTTTTATTCGTCGTATTCCGGTGATCGTCAAAATCCTGCCGATCGCCGAGCGTGGACAGTATGAAAGACTGGCGTTTATCCATCACTTTTTTCGCCGTGAAGCGCAGCGATTACATCACGATCTGGCGCTGGACGGCGAAATCATCAGCCAGCTGATGCGCGAAACGCTCGAGGGTAACGTCGGCGGACTAGAGAATTTGATCCGCAATATTTGCGCCAGCGCCTGGACATTTGGCGAGCGGGATAGCGATCTTTTACAGATAAAAGCGGGTTTACTGCCCGACCGGTTGCTGGCGGATGCGCCTTTTTCTCTTCAGCAAAATAGCGAACGGGTCATGATTTACCGCGATGGCGACGCGCAGCCTTTGTTTTCCGGTCGTCATCATGAGTATCAACGGCTAACGGAAAATATTTGCAGCCTCTGCGAGGAACTCGGGAAGGACAATATCAGCGCAAGGACCTTTGAAAAGCTCATTTATCAAAACGTGACGCTCTATCTCGATGCGTTGATGAATCAGGAGAGCGCGGTCTCTCTTCAGGACAAGCGGCTGCGCTTTATTGAGGATGTGGGCAAGGCGATCGCCGCCAATTACGATCTCCAGCTGAATGCCGAATTCGCCTATCTTACTGGCCGCTACCTGACCAGCCTGCCTCTTGCTCCGCGCAGCGTTGCCGAGCCCGCGCGTCTGGTGATGCAGCGCTGGCTGGAGTCCTCAGCGGGGCTGGCGCAGCGTATCGCGGGGAAACTACTGGATGTCGTCAATAACAAATACGATCTGCTCATCGATACGCTTGACCGCCTGGCGGTTGCCGCTATCGTCAGCAATGCGATTGATGCGACCAGCGGCGGAAAAGTGAAAGCGGTGATTATCGCCCACGGCTATTCGACCGCCAGCAGCATTGCGGGGGTCGCCAATCGCCTGATTGGCGAGAAGATCTACCAGGCGATGGACATGCCGATGGAGGTGGCGTTCAGCGACGTCAGCCGCGCCGTGGTTGATTATCTCCAGCATACCGATACCCGAGCCGGAGTCATGGTGCTTATCGATATGGGCTATACCAAAGAGATTGCCGATGCGCTTTTGTCGGTGATTAACGGCCCGCTGGTGGTGGTGGATAACGTCACGACGCGCATGGCGCTGAACGTCGCCAGCGAGATCGCGCTGGGGAAAAATATCGAACATATTGCCGAAGAGATCGTGCCGCTCAATCAGTCGCGCTGGGATGTCTTCTGGCCGACAGAAAAAAAAGAGCGTGCTCTGCTGGTGACCTGCATTACCGGAATCGGTACTGCGTTTAAATTTAAAAATCTGATGGAGAAGAGCCTGCTCAGCGACTTTGATATTAACATTATCGCCTGCGAGTATACGCGCTTAAAAAATAGCCGCACGGCGATATCCTTGCTCCACCAGTATGAAGTGATTGCGGTTGTGGGTACGCACGACCCACAGCTGGCGGGGGTGCCATGGGTAGGTATTGAAGAGCTGCTGGGCGAGCAGGGGCATCGGCATCTCAGTCAGCTCTTAAGCGGCTATCTCAATGAGAAGCAAATTGCGCTGATTAATAAAAATATGGTTCGTGAGTTTTCGCTGCATAACGTCGTCAACTCCTTGACGATACTGAATGCCGGAAAAACGATGAGCCATATTGAGACTATTATTGCAGAGTGGCAAAACACGCTTGGCTTTAATTTTAATAATAATTTAATTATTAGCCTGTATGTGCATCTCAGCTGCATGATTGAGCGTCTGGTAATGCGTAATGAAATTACCCATTATAAAAATCTTGAGCAATTTTCTCGCCAGCACGGAGAATTTATTGCTATGGTGAACCACTCGTTTCAGCGCCTGAAAATACTCTATAACGTGACGCTGCCGGTAGCGGAAATTGGTTATATTCACGATATTTTTGAATTACGCGTTGACGATTTTCGCTGGTAATCCTCAGCGCAGCCCCGGAGCAGGTTGCCGGGGCTGGCAGAGGGTTAGCGAATTAATATTCGACTTTCCACATATAGCGGCGGGTGGTCAGAGGATGGTTGCGGGCGGTGGCCAGCGCCAGGTTGTACACATCAAGAACGCAGTTGTGCAGCAGGCCGCAGAAATATTCGCGCACGCTGGCGTGAAGCGCATCAATTCCCACTTTTTCCACGTCAATAATCTGCAGTTTTCCCTGATAGCGTTCGATAAAGCGGATCGCGCGATCGTCCAGCGGACGGGTGCGGCCGCTGCTTTTTAATAAAATGAACGGCGTTCCCGGTTCGGTAATCTCAAAGGGGCCGTGGAAATACTCGCCGCTATGGATGCTGGCGGAGTTAATCCACTGCATCTCCAACAGAATACAGATGGATTCCTGATGCGCGGCACCGAACGAAGGACCGCTGCCCATCATATAAATGACCTTTTCACTTTTCCAGGCTTCGGCAAAATGCTGCGCATCCGCTTGCACCTGCTGCTGAGCGCCGCGCACCACGGATTCAAAACTGGCAAAGGCGCTGACCATCTCAGCGTAATGGTCGTATCCTTCTGTTTGCGCCAGGATCTCCAGCGCCAGCCACAGGCTGTACGCCGCTTTTTGCTGTGTCGGATCGACAGTTTCGGGATAGCGAGCCCAGCAGTATTCGATAGTGTAATCGCTGTGTTCGCACAGCGGCGTGCCGGGGGTATATACCAGTCCAATCGTAGCCGCGCCTTTTTGACGCGCAATGCGGGCGGCTTCGACCGTTTCAGCGGTGTTGCCCTGCTGAGAGGCAAGGATCACCACGCTATTTTCCCCTAATGCTTGCGGCGTCGCGTGGACAAATTCATTACTGGTCACATAGCCGACGGCCAGCTTTTTCGCTTCACAATCGAGAAAATATTTCCCCGGCCAGAAGCCGGTCAACGAACCCCCGCAGCCAACAAACCACACGCGTTCAATACGTTGCCTGGTTAAAATATCGCGAATAATATGGTGGGCGTTTTTCTGAGCTATAGACATATTGGTCTCCTTGAGATGTAAAGGGTCCTCCGCTGCATGGCGGATAACTTTTACAGGGCATTATTTAATTAAGTTTTTTACTTTTCATTTTCTGGTGGAACTGCGGATCCTTAGGTATTGCGGGATCGACACCCTTCACTGGCGGTAGTCTGGCGCAAACCATTTGCAATGGAATAATATATTCAAAGATTGCAAAGTCTGGATCGTTAATAAACGTAAAGGGCATGTTCTTACCGTTATTGTCAACATGCGGGCCAATGCGATAAATATGCGGCGTCCAACCAGACAGTATTTCCGCCAGACGATCCTGGCGCTCATCGGGATGCGGATCGAGCATAATCAGGGTTGAACGCTCATCGAAGGCGTTATAGATCCCGTGGATGAATTCCTCAAATTCATAGCCGGCCACCGGGCAGCGCAGCGTTTCAAGCATCTTTAGCGCGCCTTCCTGAACGGTGCCAAACAGCCCTGCCGGGCCGGTCAGGCGAATATCTGCGCTGTCGATAAGCGGCCGGGCGTGATTGAGAACCCACGCCTGCGAGGCCTCAATGAGCGTCGGCAAATGATTGAACGTCCTCTCCATGCGGACGAGTAGCGCTTTGCGCTCCTCATCGCTCAGGCGCTGCTGGCGGCTGGCGACGGCAAGCGCAAGCAGTATCAGGTTGAGTATGGTGCAGTGATAACCTTTGGTTTTGGCGCCGGCGCGCTCTTCTCCACAGGGGACCGTCAGGATCAAATCTGCCGCCTGGTCGATGGCAGCTGGCGCTTCCCCGGCCATGGAAGCGGTAAGGTGCCCGGCTGCCCGGGCGCGCTCCATTGCGGCGAGAGTGGAGAGGCTGCCGCCTCCCTGAGAAATTCCGATGACCAGCGCTTTGCCGCTGAGGGAAAGTGCCATCTCGTCCAGCAGGAAGGGCCAGTATACATCGACCGGGATGCCGCACCACTGCTGCATAAACGACCGCGCGGTCAGCGCGCCGTGGTAAGACGTACCGGAACCGGTCAGGATGATTCGAGAGATCCCGCGATCCGCCAGCGCTTTCGCCGCTTGCCAGAGATCTTCCCGCGTCTGCGTTAGCATAGCGAGCAGGCGAGCGGGGGTTTCATTCATATAGTCTTCTACGTGCATGGGTAATATTCCTCTTCTTAAAGCAGGCCTAACGCGCTGGCCGCCATGCCAAACGCGATGGTGCCTAACAGGATCCAGTTGATGTTGACTCCCTTACGGATCAGCTTGTACATCCCAAGGGTGAAAAGCAGAGGCAGCAGCGAAGGAAGTATTTTGTCGATAAACTCCTGTGCCTTCATGGTCGTCTGCCCGGCAGTGAAGCTGAGCGGGGTGGTGATATCTATCATACTGGCGGTCATCGCGCCGACGACCATCAGGCCAACGATTGACGCGATATAGGTGACCCGATCCATGAGTCCGCTTTGGTAAATCCGCATCAGCCAGGTGGTGCCAGCCCGATAGCCGAGCTTCAGCCCATACCAGCGGCACAACAGATGTGGTAGGTTATAAACTAACAACGCCATTATCGGTCCCAGGAGGCTGCCCTGCTGGGCGAAATAAATCCCCATCCCGGCGGCAATCACCTTCAATGACCCCCAGAATATGGAGTCACCGATACCCGCCAGCGGCCCCATCAGGCTGGTTTTAATCGCGTTTATCGATTCTTCATTAAATTCGGGATTGCGCTGATTCTCCTCTTCCATAGCGATCGACAAGCCGAAGATAAAGGTGGAGAGGTGCGGCGTGGTGTTAAACAGCACCAGATGGCGCTGCAGGGCGCGCCCCAGTTCCGTCGGGTCCTGATAGATACGCTTCAGGGCCGGCGACATTGCGAAGGCGTAGCCCATATGCTGCTGGCGCTCGTAGTTCCACGAGCCCTGCAGCGTAAAGGAGCGCCAGAACACGCTGCGTAAATCCCGAGCGGTGACCCGGCTTGCGTCATCGCTTTGCGGCTGGGCGGCGCCTGACAGGGTCTGCGTCATTTCACTCATGATTAGCTCTCCTGCTGCTTAAGATTAAGAAACTGGCTGATGATAAAAGCCAACACCACGGCGAATAGCGCGATAGCGATGATATCCAGTTTGGTATATGCCGCTATCAGAAAGCCCAGACCGAGGTACGGCATAAGTTTGCTGCTGAGCATCATGCTGATCAGCAGGGCGAAGCCGAGCGCCGGCAGGATCTTACTGGCGACGATCAATCCGTTGGTGATCACCGGCGGAATCGCCTCAAGGAACCAGCTAACCGCCGAAGAGCCGAGCAGGATGGCGAAAAAAACCGGCAGAAATCCGTTTAAAAAATAGAGCAGCGTCGGACCGCCGAGGTGCATCAGGCCGACCATCCGGGTATTACCTTGCGCCGCATAGCGGTCCGCCAGATGACCGAAGCGGGCGTTCACCACGCGTACCAGAATGCCCAGCGTTTGCGCCAGCATTGAGACGGGGATGGCGATGGTGAGTGCAGCCTCCGGACCGCGGCCGGACATGATCGAAAATGCGGTCGCCAGTACGGAGCCGGTCACGATATCGGGTGGGTGAGCGGCGCCGATGGCGACGTTGCCGAGAAAAATAAGCTCCAGCGTAGCGCCAATCAGAATCCCCTCATGCAGATTGCCGCAGACCAGACCGGTGAGGGCGCACATCACCAGCGGCCGGTCGATCATCGATACCCCAAGCAGGCGGCCATCGAGGATCCCCAGGGCGGCAATCAGTCCGAGTAACGTTGCGGTGAGCAACATAGTGACCTCCGAAGTTAAAGTTGTTCGTTGAGGAGCTCGGCCGAGTGGGCGGGTACCTGACGCATCTCCAGCCGAATGCCTTTTTCTTTCAGCGCTCTGCTATCGGCGATTTCCTCTTCGGTCAGATAGATGGCCTTGCCGAATTGTCTTGCGCCCTCCTTCTGCGGCAGACCGCCGTAGTTAATGGCGTTAATTCCCGGGACTTTTTCTACCAGCGCGAGGGTTTCAGCAGTATTGCCAAGGACCACCATGACTTTTTTATGATCCAACTTGCCGCCGTTAAGCTTTTCCGCCGCCTGTTCAACGGTGGCGATGTCCAGCGTGACGCCCGCCGGCTTGGCCAGGTTAAGCGACATCGTAATGAAGGCATCCGCCGCGGCTTTGGCGTTAGCGACGATGATATGATCGATATCCAGCGCTCGGGTCCAGGCAAAAACCACCTGGCCGTGCAGCAGCCGATAATCAATGCGCACGAGTTTAATCATGAGATTCTCCCTGTGGGTCAGAGGATGGTTGTGTTAGTAGAGGGTTGATGAAAACAATGGATTCACGCGCCGCGCTGGTGGCGTAGACAATCGCGGCCTCGGTAGTGGCTTCTTCGCACAGCAGAAACTCCAGCAGCAGAGTCAGATTGATGCCGGCGACCACGAAAACGTTACGATGGCGCATCAAGACGCTCACGGCGCTATTGTTGATACTGCCGCCAAGCAGGTCGGTAAAGATCACCACTTCATCACCATTCGCTTGGACGATGAGATGCTCCAGGGTTTGCTCCAGCTGTTCGGTGGTCACGATATCTTCGTCATAGGCGCAGACCGGGATAACGCCGTGTTCGTCGCCAATCAGCAGCGATAAACTGTTCACCAGTCCGCGAGCAAAATGGCCGTGGCTGGCCACATAGATATGTTTCACCCGGTTTCTCCTTCATCCAGATAGTGGTATCTGTTAAGAGCAAAGGGCGTGCCAGAAATAAAAAATATTATTTATCAATTAATTAAAGCGGCTGGTTCACACTAAAGGCGTTATTCCTGGCACAAGCGGGCTTATTAACGCCGGAAACCTGGCACAAAAGGCAGAAAAAGAGGGGGAAAGAGTGGGGGGAGAAAGTCCCGGGCGAGACGCTGCTGCGCCATGGCCCGGGCGTTCCCGGCAGAAGGGAATTAAATCTCGGTAATCGTCGTCGCCTGCGGCAGGCGTGATTTCGGCAGGGAGGCGTTAAAATCTTCAACGCTATGATGGCCGACCGGCACCACGACCAGGCTGGTGTAGCCCTTGGCCTTCAGGTCAAATTCGGCATCGAGAATTGCGAAATCGACGCCTTCAATCGGTACGGCGTCCAGGCCCATTGCCGCCACGCCCAGCAGGAAGTTGCCGACGTTCAGATACACCTGCTTCGCCATCCACTGGTCGTCGTCATGCAAATCTTTGCGGTGCATATCGGCGAAGAAGGTGCGGCCTTTATGGTTTGCCGCTTTGGCTTCGGCGTTGGCGAAGCGGCCATCGGCCTCTTCCTGATCGACCACGCGCTCAAGCCAGGCGTCGTCCATTGCGGTTTTGGCGCAGAACACCACCACGTGCGATGCGTCGAGAATTTTACGTTCGTTAAACACGTAGGTGCCGCTCGCCGCTTTGGCGACGCGCGCTTTGCCTTCATCGCTGCTGGCAACGATAAAATGCCACGGCTGGGAGTTGGTGCTTGACGGGCTGTACTGCAGCAGCGTTTTCAGGTTTTCCGCCTGCTCGGCAGTTAGCTTTTTGGTGGCGTCAAATGCCTTGGTGGAGTAGCGCTTTAAGGCAACCGATACGATATCCATACTCTTCCTCACTGTTTACAACCCCTTGCGGGTGCGTTTCGTGAAGGAAGAGTACAGCGATGGCGGGCAAATGATAAGGGGCAAAAATGCGATAACACTTATCGCGCAGCGCTGAAAATCACCCCGGGCGCAGCCGCTGCTGCTCTTTTTTGCTCAGTTTATCGACGATCAGATTCCACGAATCATCAATCAGCTCCGCCAGCAGGTCCACGCTGATATCCTCGCCGGGAACCACGGTGATCCAGTGCTTTTTGTTCATGTGATAGCCGGGCTCGATGCTGCGGTAAATGGCCTGATGAAGCAGCGATTTTTGCGGATCGCACTTCAGGTTGACCAGCGCGCGGCCGCGTACCGTTGCGGTGAGCATAAAAATCCGCCCGCCGACTTTAAACACATCGTACTCCGGGCCGAACGGCCAGCAGTGCTCGGTAAAGGGAAGCTCCAGCGCAATACGGTGCGCGTGGTCATGCAGCGAGCGGTGGTCCATCAGCGCGTATCCTCATGTAACGCCTGCCACATTGCTTCAAAGCCTAGCGCAATGAGCTCCGGGGCACGCTGCGGATCGTTGCTGGCGTACTCAATCGTGGTTTCCGCCAGCGACAGAAACAGCGCATCGCCAAAGGTGCGATAGGCATCGCTAAGAAAAATTGGCTTAACCGAAAGCTGGCATATCTCGTTGAGCTCAGGAAACATCTCTTTAACCCGGGTACGCGTTTCATCGGTAATCCGTTCGCTCAGGGACATGCGGCGTATGGCTTTATGCTCCATCGGTTTGCGCATACCCCAGTCGATATAGCTGTTCCAGATATTGCGGGCATTCTCTTTCGGACGGGATTCGTTCGGTTTAAGACTGGCCACCATGACCTGTACTAACCCCGATTTGATAGAGAGATAAAGCTCGTTAAGCAGATCGTCCTTGGTGGCAAAGTAGCGAAACAGCGTCCCCTCGGCTACCCCGGCGCTGCGGGCGATAGCGGAGGTTGAGGCGGCGATTCCCGACTGGGCAAAGGCGGCGGTTGCGGCCTCCAGTAACGCTTGCTTTTTATCTTCACTCTTAGGACGAGCCACTACACTTTACCTCACAGGTTATAAAACCACGATCTAAGCATGCCCGGTACGGGCACTGCAACGTTGTCTGTCAAAATTTGAAAATCGTCTTGACGACTTTCAGCTTCTTCCTAATAATGAGTGCTTACTCACTCATGATCAACCCTTATAACAAAAACCTCCAGGAAGGAGGATTTCGCCAGGTCAGGATATGAACCGTGTCATTTTCAGCGTGGTCGCCATCATGTTATTAGCGTCAGCAACAACTTTGCCGTTTGTGTTAAATGCCGGATTTGGCCAGGCGCCGCAGGGCGCGCAGCTCAGCCTGGTGGAACAGTCGCCGCACTATCATGACGGCCAGTTTCACAATCAGCTCCCGACGCCGGGTTTTACCGGGCAAAAAAATATGCTGGCCGCGTGGTGGGAGTTTCTCGTCGCCAGGCGCGAGAACGCCAGACCGGCCCAGCCGCTGCCGTTGGTGAACACCGATCTGGCGGGCCTGCCGTCAGGGCAGGACGCGATGGTCTGGCTCGGTCACTCCTCCTGGTATCTGCAGCTGGCGGGCAAACGCATCCTGATTGATCCCGTATTTAGCAACTATGCCGCACCCTTCTCTTTTATTAATAAGGCCTTTACCGGGGATTACCCATGGCACGCTGAGGGAATGCCGGAGATCGACCTGCTGATCATCTCGCACGATCACTATGATCATCTCGATTACGCCACCATCAAAGCCCTGATGCCGAAGGTCAAGCGCGTGATAACGCCGCTGGGCGTGGGGTCGCACCTGCGCTACTGGGGAATGGAGAGCGCGATAATCAGCGAGGCGGACTGGAATCAGGCGCTGCAGGTGAGCGATGAGCTGACGGTACACGTCCTGCCCGCGCGCCACTTCTCCGGCCGCGGCCTCAAGCGCAACCAGACCCTATGGGCCAGCTTTATGTTCGTTACCCCGCAGCAGAAAATTTACTACAGCGGCGACAGCGGCTACGGCCCGCACTTTAAAGCCATTGGCGAACAGTTTGGCGAAGTGGATTTAGCGATCATGGAAAACGGTCAGTATGACCAGGACTGGAAGTACATCCACATGATGCCGGAAGAGACGGCGCAGGCCGCTGACGATATTCATGCACGCGCGGTGCTGCCGGGCCATGCCGGGCGCTTCGTGCTGGCAAAACACACGTGGGACGATCCGTATAAACGACTGGCGGAGGCCAGCACAGGGCGACCGTGGCGACTGCTGACGCCTATGCTGGGTGAGCCGGTTTGGGTCGCTGATAAAACGCAATCATTTAACGCCTGGTGGCGCTAACGATGAGAGTGGTTCAGGAGGAGAGAGGACATATGACTATTTCCGCTCAGGTCATTGATACTATCGTCGAGTGGATTGATGAAAATTTGCATCAACCGCTACGTATTGACGATATTGCGCGCCATGCCGGTTATTCGAAGTGGCATTTACAACGACTGTTTTTACAGTACAAAGGGGAGAGTCTGGGGCGCTATATCCGCGAGCGTAAGCTGCTGCTGGCGGCGCGCGATCTGCGCGATACCGATCAGCGGGTTTACGATATTTGCCTGAAATACGGCTTTGACTCGCAGCAAACTTTTACCCGCATCTTCACCCGTACGTTTAACCAGCCGCCGGGTGCCTACCGTAAAGAAAATCACAGCCGCGCGCACTGAAAAAGCGTCCGCCGGGGAAACCGGCGGAGGCTGTTCTTACCAGGCGTAGCTGACCGTTGCCGTCACCGTCCGACCAATGCCGTAGAAGCAGGCGCTATCGCTGGCGCAGGAGGCCACATATCTGGTATCCGCGATGTTGTTTACGTTGAACTGTACCTGCGCGCCTTTCAGGCTCGAGTTTAGCTCGCCCAATTCATAGCTGACCATGGCGTCATACAGATCTACTGCCGGAACCTTAAAGGTGTTTTTCGCATCGCCATAGCTGGTACCGATATAGCGTACGCCCACTCCCGCAGTCAGGCTTTTCAGCGCGCCGTCCGGCAGGGTATAGCTGGTGAAGGCTGAAGCCATATGGGTCGGAATACGCGCTGGCGTTTTCCCTTCGGTACCGACAACGGTAGTGTTGACGGTTTCTGCATCGGTATAAGTGTATGAAGCGATCAGATTGAGATTCTCAAAGAGCGTCGCGTGCGCTTCGGCCTCAACCCCTTTGGAACGCACTTTACCGCTATTCTCAAACCATCCGGCGGCGCTGTTGTAGGTGGCGACGTTACTTTGCGTTAAATCATACAGCGCAAGGGTGATTAGCGCGTTTGGGTCAGGCTGGTATTTCACGCCGACTTCCACCTGCTTGCCTTCGCTGGGATCGAACGGTCCAACGCCAGGCGCGCGGTTGGTTTGCAGGTTAGGTTCAAAGGAGGTGCTGTAGCTGATATAGGGGGAAAGACCGAAATCAAAGGCGTACAGCAGGCCGGTGCGCCAGGTGAACTTATTATCATTCTGCTGGGTGCTGCTGGCATCGGTAAAATCGGTGGTGCGTACTTCCGCCCAGTCATAGCGCCCGGAAACTAACAGTTCCCAGTTCTGCCAGCTCAGCTGATCCTGAACATAGACCCCAGCCTGATCGAGATTTTGCTGTTCATTAGTGGCGGGGCTGAAGGCGCTTTCATCGACGCTAACGCCGTAGGTCGGGCTGCGCCAGTCGAGATCGTACTGCGAGCCTCCGGCCCGGCCAAGATACTGCTTATCTTTACTGGTTTTGTAATCCAGACCGCCAATCACCGTATGGGCCACCTGGCCGCTGGCAAACTTTGCTTCGAGCTGGTTATCAATGCCAAACTCATCGGTCTGGCGCGTTTCATGCTGGGCGCGGCGGGAGAGTACCGAGCTGTTGGCGGGGCTACTGGAATAAACCAGGTAGCGATACTTCTGTTTGATGGTGGCGTAGCGGGCGTTCTGGCGCAGAGTAAAGGTATCGTCTGGCTGGTGCTCAAATTCATAGCCAATCATCGTTTGTTCCCGCCACGACTGATTGTAGCTGGGATCGCTGACGTTAAAATCACGCGGAATATAGCTGCCGTCGACGCTTTCCACCGTACCGTAGCGCGGCAGGAAGTTACGGTAACCGGCATCCGGGTCTTTCTGATAGCTGGTTAATAACGTCATGCGCGTGGCGTCATCAGGATACTAGGTGAGGGCGGGGGCGATGGCCATCCGCGTCTCTTTATAATCTTCAACCTGGCTATTCTGGGTACGGGCGATCCCGTTCAGACGATAGAGCAGGCGGCCATCATCGCTCAGCGGGCCGCCAAAATCGAAAGCGCCTTCGGCAAGATGATGATTGCCGGTGCGGAACTGCAGTTCATGAATCGGCTGGCTGACAGGGCGTTTGCTGGTCATGGCGATCAGCCCGCCGGGGTTTACCTGGCCAAACAGCACCGAGGCCGGGCCGCGTACCAGCTCGACGCGTTCCAGCAGCCACGGGTCGAAAGTACCGGTTTGCGAGGAGGCCGTCGCGCCGTAGCTCAGGCCATCGAGAAACTTGGGCACATAGCTAAAGCCGCGAACGAAAACCTCGTCGTTGCGGTTAGATGAACCGCGATATTCGGTAAAAACGCCCGCGCTATAGCGCAGCGCCTGGGATACCGAGGTGACGTCCAGCGCGCGCATTTGATCGCGGGTAACCACCGATACTGACTGCGGCGTTTTGACGATCTCTGCGGCGGTTTTTGTCGCGGATAGCGTCCTGGTGGCCACTATTCCCTTAAGCGGCGCTGTAGGATCTTCGCTACTGCCCGCGGTGACGACAAGCGTTTCCTCCGCCGCCAGCGCCTGATTCCCGATCGAAGATACCGCCAGAGTCGCAGTCCATAATGCTGTTATCTTATTATATTTAAACATATTTATGATTTTTCCTTGGTTAAATCGCCATCAAAAACCGCCCTCATCGAAGTGAATCCTTCAGCGGTCATCATTAACGGCCTTAATGTTATTGCAAATAGTTATTATTTGCATTAGCGTTATTAACAAATTCTTACAAGGAACTATCGGGCAATGAAAACGGCGTGGAGCGGTCTGCTGCTGGGGTTAAGTGCTTTACCGGCGGCGGCGATGAACTGTGAATCCCCTTCGTTACAGGGAGAGCTGGAGGGGAAGTTCGACGCCAGCGGTGAGGTCTGTTTTGACTTGCCCAGGCTGGGAGAGAACTACGTCGCGGCGACGCTCTCCGGCGTTACCGATGCCCGACTGCTGGATGAACATAACCGCCGTCTGCGCACGCTGCTGGCGGGCGGCCCGGCGGACGGCGAGCAAACCCTGCTATTTTCTCTGCCGGTAAACCGCGCCTCCTCGCTGGTGCTCCACGGTGAAGAAGGAGCCCGCTGGCGTTTTCAGTGGCAGATGCGGGAAACCACCGCGCTGGCCAAAATCCAGACGCTGGACCCGGTCAGCCCGCGCCTGCAGCTGCTGAAGAAGGAACTGGCGGCGGGAGGCTCAACGGCGACTTTCTGGCGGGAGCGTGAACTGGAGGGAACGCCCATGGTGGAATCGGTGGACGCCAGCCATAAGCGGGTGACCTTCTTGTGGCGCGGAGCGAGCCGCAACGTGTTTATTCTGGGTTCGCCGGCGGGGGATCACGATCCGCTGTTTCGTCTCGGTGATTCTGACGTCTGGTTTCGTAGCTACGTCGTACCTGCCGATACCTTAATGCAGTATAAGCTCGCCCCGGATGTGCCGCAGGTAGCCGGCGGCGCGCGCGAGCAGCGGCGGGCTATTCTGGTCAGCGCCCAGGCCGACCCGCTAAACCCGAATAGCGTCAATGCCGCCCACGACCGCTGGAGTCGCTACTCCCTGCTGGCTCTTAACCCCGCGCGTTTTTGCTCGGCGCCGCGGATGGCGCAGCCGCTACGCTACGGGACGCTGACCCGCCATCAGCTGCGCAGCGACTTTTTGCAAAACGCGCGTGAAGTCATGATTTATCGCCCACGTTTGCCGCAGCCCGCGCGTTGGACCCTGCTGCTCTTTGACGGTAAAACTTACCAGGACGAATACCGCTTCGCCAACGTGCTGGACGCCCTGATCGCCAGCCACAGGCTACCGCCGATTAACGTGGTGTTTATCGATAGCCTCGATCATCCGCGGCGGGCAAAGGAGCTGCCGCCAAATCCGCACTTTGCCGATTTTATGGCCCATGAGCTGCTGCCCTGGCTGAACCGCCAGGGGCTCAGCCTGACCCGGCAAAAAACCGTGGTTGCAGGATCCAGCTACGGCGGGCTGGCCGCGTCCTGGGTGGCGCTGCGCTATCCCCGGCAGTTTGGCAACGTACTGAGCCTGTCCGGGTCGTACTGGTGGGCGCCGAAAGGGGAAGAGGCCAGCTGGCTGACCCGACAGTATCAGCACTCGCCGCGCTATCCGGTCCGTTTCTGGCTACAGGCGGGAAGATTTGAGACCCGCGGGTCGGACGGCGGTATTTATGCCAATACGCTTGAGTTCGGGCGGGTACTGAGCGAGAAGGGATATAAGGTGAGCTTTCATCCCTCCTCGAGCGGCCACGATTATGTCGCCTGGTGCGAAGGCCTGATCAACGGTATGCGCGACCTGAGCGGATTAGCGCTCAAGAGAGAACCAGCGACGCCAGACCCAGCGCAGCGCCAGATACTCGATGGCGCCCAGCGCTAAAAACCACAGGCAAAAGATCAGCGTATAAAGCTGGTTGAGATCCATCAGATGGAACGTCGCCACCAGTTTCTGCGCCAGCGTCAGACCCAGCGAGGGCGCCGGCAGCAGCAGACAGGAGAGTAAAGCCAGCAGGAGAATGCCGGCGGCACTCATGAGCGTTTCTAGCGGATGTTTCATTATTTGTTAATCATCAGTTAAAAACATATTGTCCGGTAAAAAGGGAATCAATGCAATATCGTTTCGTACGCAATTAAAATACGCTTTAAGTATTATATTTAAACGTTCTCACTCATTTCTTTGTTAATTATTTTGGGCTTATTTGTGATTAAGTTAATTACGCTTTAATGTAAATTAACGTCATTATTAAGCCAGCGCTTTTACAAAAGTATAGGTGCTATATCCCACCAGAGTAGCGATAATAATGGCCAGCAGAATGTACAGCACCAGGCGGCGTCCGCGATAGATTCCAAACATAGTAGACCTCGTTTAGTTTAGGTTTATTAATATTCTGCAATAGTTGTTCTATAGAATTAACTTACCATAAATTTTGTATTTGCGAGAGATTAAATATTGCGCAAGCTCAAATTATCTCCCGCCTGTTTAAAATTTTTCTCATTGGCCCGGAATGATTCCAGGCTTTCCGCCTCACGGAATTTTAAGGGAGATATATTTTGACCAAAATGATCAAAACTAATAATACCACCCCCTCAGGGGATGTCGCGCCACGCCGGGCATATCAGCAGACGGTTGATGCGGTGCTGGCGCAGAAAAAAAGCCATGTCGACGGGCTCAGCGCCGCTGAAGCCGCCGAGCGTTTGCAGACCTTCGGCCCGAACGCCTTGCCGGAGAAAAAAGGCAAGCCAGCCTGGCTGCGCTTCCTTGCCCACTTTAACGACGTCCTGATTTTCGTCCTGCTGGCCGCCGCCGCGCTCACCGCGGTTATGGGGCACTGGGTCGATACCCTTGTCATTCTTGGCGTCACGGTGATCAACGCCCTGATCGGCCATATCCAGGAGAGCAATGCCGAAAAATCGCTACAGGGCATCCGCAATATGCTCTCCAGCGACGCGCGCGTGCAGCGCAGCGGTAAACACGAAACCATCCCGACCCGCGACCTGGTGCCGGGCGATATTGTGATTCTGCGCGCGGGCGACCGCGTGCCGGCCGATATGCGCCTGATTGAGAGCCATAATCTGCGGGTTGAAGAAGCCATTCTGACCGGCGAGTCGACGGTGGTGGATAAAACCACCGACGCGCTGGAAGGCGAACTGCCGCTGGGCGACCGTACCAATATGCTCTTCTCCGGCACGACCATCAGCGCCGGCGGCGGCGTTGGCGTGGTGACCGCAACCGGCCAGGATACCGAACTCGGCCACATCAACCAGATGATGGCGGGCATTGAAAAGCACCGTACGCCGCTGCTGGTGCAGATGGATAAGCTCGGTAAAGCGATCTTCGTTATCATCCTGGCGATGATGGCTGCGCTGTTCGTCTTCAGCCTGGCGCTGCGCGATATTCCTCTCGGCGAGCTGCTGCTCTCCCTGATTAGCCTGGCGGTGGCCGCCGTGCCGGAAGGCTTACCGGCGATTATCTCGATTATTCTCTCTCTGGGCGTACAGGCAATGGCGCGTCAGCGGGCGATTATCCGCAAACTGCCGACGGTGGAAACCCTGGGCGCCATGACCGTGGTGTGCTCGGATAAAACCGGCACCCTGACGATGAACGAGATGACCGTTAAAGCGATCATCACCGCCGACTGCTGCTACCGCGTCGAAGGCGACAGCTACGAGCCGCAGGGTAACATCTGCCTGGAAGGCAGCAACGAGCCGGTGCAAATTAAACCGGGCAGCGTGCTGGAAACCTATTTGCGCACCATCGATCTGTGTAACGACAGCCAGATGATTCAGGACGAGCGCGGCCTGTGGGGCATTACCGGCGGGCCAACCGAAGGCGCGCTGAAGGTGCTGGCGGCGAAAGCGCGGCTGGAGCCCGTCGATGCCCGCCTGGTCGCGAAAATCCCGTTCGACTCGCAGTACAAGTACATGGCGACCCACCAGAAAATGGGCGACGTCGAGCAGGTGCTGATTACCGGCGCGCCGGACGTGATTTTTGCCCTGTGCCGCCAGCAGATGAGCAAGCAGGGGGCGGTGCCGTTTGAGCCGCAGTACTGGGAAGAGGAGATGGCGCGCTTTGCCCGCCAGGGCCTGCGTATGGTCGCCGCTGCCTACAAACCGGCTGACGTCGGCAGCACCACGCTGTCCCACGACGATCTGCGCGAAGGGCTGGTGTTCCTCGGCATTGCCGGAATGATGGACCCGCCGCGTCCGGAAGCGATCGACGCTATCCACGCCTGCCAGAACGCGGGGATCCGCGTGAAGATGATTACCGGCGATCACCCGCAGACGGCGATGAGTATTGGCCAGATGTTAGGGATCACCAACAGCAGCCAGGCGATGACCGGCTACCAGCTGGAGCACATGGATGACGCCGAGCTGGCGAAAGCCGCCGTGGAGTTCGATATCTTTGCCCGCACCAGCCCGGAGCACAAGCTGCGCCTGGTGAAAGCGCTGCAGGATAACGGTGAAGTGGTTGGCATGACCGGCGATGGCGTCAATGACGCTCCGGCGCTGCGTCAGGCCGACGTCGGGATCGCCATGGGCATTAAGGGCACTGAGGTGACCAAAGAGGCCGCCGATATGGTCCTGACCGATGACAACTTTGCCACTATTGCCAGCTCGGTCAAAGAGGGGCGCCGGGTCTACGATAACCTGAAAAAGACCATTCTGTTCATCATGCCGACCAACCTGGCGCAGGGGCTGTTGATTATCATCGCCCTGCTGGCGGGGAACATTATCCCGCTGACGCCGGTACTGATTTTGTGGATGAACATGGCCACCTCCGCCACGCTCTCCTTTGGCCTCGCGTTTGAAGCCGCCGAGCGCAACGCCATGAACCGACCGCCGCGTAAAACCGGCCAGCACGTCATGGATGCCTTCGCCGTCTGGCGCGTCGCCTTCGTCGGCACGATGATCGCCGTCGCCGCCTTTATTCTTGAAGCCTGGCTGGCGCCGCGCGGCCACAGCCCGGAGTTTATCCGCACCGTCCTGCTGCAGATGCTGGTCACCGCGCAGTGGGTCTACATGATTAACTGCCGCAGCAGCGACAGCTTCTCGCTGAATATGGGGCTTCTGCGTAACAAAGGCATCTGGCTGGTGAGCGGCGTGCTGCTGCTGATGCAGCTGGTCATCATCTACGTACCGGTGATGCAGACGATGTTTGGCACCGAAGGGCTGCCGCTGCGCTACTGGTTCATCACCCTGGTCATCGGTATCGCGATGTTCCTGGTGGTGGAAGTTGAGAAGCGCCTGACTCGTCGTTTCCGCAAAGCCGCGTAGCGTGTCTGACCCGTCCGGCGTCCCTTCTCCTGCGGGGAAGGGACGCCGCATCGTCGTAAGGAATTCCCCATGAACAAGATCATCCGCTCCGCCCTGCTGGCCTGCGGCCTGGCAGGCTACGCGCTTATCGCCGCCGCCGCGCCGGCTATTCCGGTGCGCGTTGCCACCGTTGAACAAGCGCCGCATGCCGATGAACGGCAAATCTCCGGCCGCGTTGAGGCCATTCACGCCGTCGACGTTCGCGCCCGTACCGAAGGGACGATCGTGCAGCGCCATTTCCAGGACGGGCAGTACGTCAAAAAAGGCGAGCCGCTATTTACGCTGGATGACGCCCAGCCGAAAGCCGCGCTGGCGCTCGCACAGGCCGAACTGAAAAGCGCGCAGGCTTCCCTGCGCCAGGCCCAGCAGCTGTTGAGCCGCTATCAGCAGCTGAAAAATAACCATTCAATCAGCCGTCATGACGTGGATACCGCGCAGATGCAGCGCGATGTCGCCGCCGCCGCCGTAGAGCAGGCGCAGGCGCGCATTACCGCCCAGCAGATAACGCTCGGCTATACCCGCATTACCTCGCCGGTGAGCGGGCGCGTCGGCCATAGTCCTTTTCACGTCGGCAGCCTGGTCAATCCCGCCAGCGGCGTGCTGGTTGAAGTGGTCCAGCTCGATCCGATTCGCGTGGCGTTCTCGCTCGATGAATCCGCCTTTTTCGCGAAAGCAGGGCAGCACACGGATATCGCCGCGATGAAGCAGGCGTGGCTGGCGCAGGTGGAGTTGGATGGACGGCGTGAAGACGGCGTCCTGACCTCCGTTGATAACCGTATTGATAGCCGCACCGCCAGCGTGGCGCTGCGCGCTGAATTTGCTAACCCGCAGCACCGTTTACTGCCGGGCGGCAACGTCACGGTTTTCTTCCGTCCGCAGCAACTTAAGGAGAGCCCGATGATCCCGGCCTCTGCGCTACAGCAGGATGCACTGGGCTTTTACTGCTGGGTCGTAACGGCGAACAACACCGTGACGATGCGCCGTTTAGCGCCCGGCGGTCAGCATGGCCAGAGCTTCGTGGTGGCGGATGGCCTGAAAGCGGGAGAGCGCGTAGTGACGGAAGGTGCCCAGCGCCTGCGTGACGGCGCGGCCATTCAGTTGCTGAGTGAATAAGGGAGAGGGGATGCTGACATTTTTTATCCGACGCCCGCGCTTTGCGATGGTGATTGCCCTGCTGATGACCTTTGTCGGCGCGGTCTCGCTAAAGCTGATCCCGGTCGAGCAGTATCCGCAGATTACGCCGCCGGTCATCAACGTTAGCGCCAGCTGGCCTGGCGCCAGCGCGGCGGACGTAGCGGAAGCTATTGCCGCGCCGCTGGAGACCCAGCTCAACGGCGTCGATCATATGCTGTACATGGAGTCCACCAGTTCCGATGAGGGGACCTACAGCCTGAGCCTGACCTTTGCTGCCGGAACCGACGCCGATTTAGCCGCAATCGACGTGCAGAACCGCGTGTCGCAGGCGGTGGCGCAGCTGCCTGCCGACGTGCAGCAGAACGGCGTACAGGTGCGAAAGCGGGCGACAAACCTGCTGATGGGGGTGAGTCTCTACTCTCCGCTCGGCACCCTGTCGCCGCTGTTTGTCAGCAACTACGCCAGCACCCAGGTGCGCGAGGCGCTGGCGCGTCTTCCCGGCGTCGGGGAAGTGCAGATGTTCGGCGCGCGCGACTACAGCATGCGCATCTGGCTGCGCCCCGACCGCATGAACGCGCTGAATATCACGACCGACGATATTGCCCTTGCGCTGCGCGAGCAGAACGTGCAGGGCGCGGCGGGGCAGGTAGGCACGCCGCCGGTGTTTAACGGCCAGCAGCAAACGCTGACCATCAACGGTATTGGGCGATTAAGCGATGCCGCCGGTTTCGGACAAATTGTGGTTCGCAGCGGCGAACGCGGCCAGCTGGTACGCCTGTCCGACGTGGCGACTATTGAACTGGGCGCTCGCAGCTACAGCTCCGGCGCGCAGCTCAACGGCAAAGACTCCGCCTATCTCGGCATCTACCCGACGCCCACCGCTAACTCGCTGCAGGTCGCTACTGCGGTACGCGCCGAGCTGACCCGGCTGCATGCGCGCTTCCCGGCGGATCTCACCTGGGAGGTGAAGTTTGATACCACCCGCTTTGTTGCGGCGACGATCAAAGAGATCGGCGTGTCGCTGGCGCTGACCCTGCTGGCGGTGGTGGTGGTGGTCTCCCTGTTCCTGCAGAGCTGGCGGGCGACGCTGATAGTCGCGCTGGCCATCCCGGTGTCGCTTATCGGTACCTTCGCGGTGCTCTACGCGCTGGGCTACAGCGCCAATACCCTGAGTCTGTTTGCGATTATCCTCGCCCTGACGATGGTGGTAGATGACGCTATCGTGGTGGTGGAGAATGTGGAAACAAAAATGGCGGAGGGGCTGGATCGCGGCGCCGCAACCGCCGAAGCGCTGCGGCAAATCGCCGGGCCGGTGATCGCCACGACCCTGGTGCTGCTGGCGGTGTTCGTGCCGGTGGCAATGCTGCCGGGGATCGTTGGCGAGCTGTATCGCCAGTTTGCGGTCACCTTATCGACGGCGGTGACGCTGTCGAGCGTGGTGGCGCTGACCCTGACGCCTGCGCTGTGTGCGCTGCTGCTGCGTCCGCGTCCGGAGCGGCCTGCCGCCATCTGGCGCGGCTTTAACCGCGGTCTGGATACGGTGCGGGACGGCTACGGGCGTCTGGTCGGGGGCATGAATCGCCGTCCCTGGCTGGCGCTGGCGGCGACGGTAGCCGCGGCAGGGCTGGTGGTATTGAGCTTTACCACAATGCCGAAAGGCTTTCTGCCGCAGGAAGATCAGGGTTATTTCTTTGCCAGCGTGCAGCTGCCAGAAGCCGCCTCGCTGGAGCGTACCGAGGCGGTAATGGCCCAGGCGCGGGAGCTGCTGTTGAGGAACCCGGCGGTTGAGGATGTGATTCAGGTGTCCGGTTTTAATATTCTCAACGGCACCAGCGCCTCGAACGGCGGGTTTATCTCCGTGATGCTGAAAGAGTGGCATCAGCGGCTGCCGCTGGACGCGGTGATGGAAAAACTACAGGGCCAGCTGCTGGGGCTGCCGGAAGCGACGATTATGGCTTTTGCGCCGCCGACGCTGCCGGGGCTGGGCAACGCCTCCGGATTTGATTTACGCATTCTGGCGCAGGCTGGACAATCGCCGGCGGAGCTGGAGCAGGTCACCCATCAGGTCCTGCGAATGGCCAACCAGCATCCGCAGCTTAGCCGGGTCTTTACCACCTGGAGCAGCAATGTGCCGCAGCTGACGCTCACCGTCGATCGCGACCAGGCGGCCCGGTTGAACGTACCGGTGGCAAGAATTTTCAGCAGCCTGCAGACCGCGTTTGGCGGCACCCGCGCCGGCGATTTCAGCATCAATAATCGTGTCTACCACGTGGTGATGCAAAATGAGATGCAGTGGCGCGAGCGGGCCGAGCAGATTAGCGAGCTTTACGTGCGTAGCGACAGCGGCGAGCGGGTGCGTCTGAGTAATCTGGTGACGATTACGCCAACGGTTGGCGCGCCGTTTATTCAGCAATATAACCAGTTCCCGTCGGTATCGATAAGCGGTTCGGCGGCTGAAGGCGTCAGCAGTCGGGCGGCGATGGCGGTGATGGAGCAGATTTTACAATCGAATCTGCCGCACGGTTATGACTATGCCTGGAGCGGCATCTCGTGGCAGGAGCAGCAGACCGGTAACCAGGCGGTATGGATCGTGCTGGCGGCGGTGGCGATGGCGTGGCTGTTTCTCGTCGCCCAGTATGAGAGCTGGACGCTGCCGGCGAGCGTGATGCTGTCGGTGCTGTTCGCTATCGGCGGGTCCCTGCTGTGGCTATGGTGGGCCGGTTATGCCAACGATGTGTACGTGCAGATAGGGCTGGTGCTACTGATCGCGCTGGCGGCGAAAAACGCGATTTTGATCGTCGAGTTTGCCCGGGCGAAGCGTGAAGAGGGGATGTCGATCGTCGACGCCGCCCGCGAAGGGGCTACCCGTCGCTTCCGCGCGGTGATGATGACGGCGGTCTCCTTTATCATCGGGATTGTGCCGATGATGCTCGCCACCGGCGCCGGGGCGCAGAGCCGGCGGATCATCGGTACCACGGTGTTCAGCGGCATGCTGGTGGCGACGGCGATCGGCATTCTGTTTATTCCGTCGCTGTACGTGCTGTTCCAGCGCCTGCGCGAGTGGGCGCACCGCCGGATTTAGGTGGCCCGGACCTGGTAGCCCGGACAGGCGCGTCAAGCGCCGCCTCCGGGACGGTGTTGAGGGGTTCCGTTCACTATTATTCCACAGAAAATGTCTCACCGCGGTAGGTGAACGGGGAAAGGGGGAGAAAACCGTCTCCCCCTATACAATCCCCGCGGTCCCGCAAAGAAATCGGTGCTACGCACTGCGCTCACCTCCCGGACCTCAGCCTGCGGTCGGCTCAACTCGACCTTACTCGTCCCATCCCTGGGACTCGCCCCTACGGGGCCAGCGCAAGCGCTGTTCAAAATTGCTCCAGGCAATTTTGTCGTGTCTCGATTCGCCTCTGTCCGCCATCCCTGGCGGCCAGCCCTTGTCTTCGGTCCTCCGGTTCGCCGATTTCAGCGGGGGCCAGGGCATCGCTGCATATCACGTCGTTTCAGAGGCATATCCACAGCGGCATAAAAATCTCCCGGGGGCTACTCCCTGCAGACGATGTTATTAAGACTATCTGCTCTCCACCGCGATCATGGTGACGAACGGATGGTACTGCCACGGCACGCTGCCGCCTTTCCGGTACATCTTCGAAATGGTGCCGTCGAGATAGAGCATCTGGCGCACGTTGAGCCTGGATTGCGCGTAGCAGGCGAAATCGTAGAAATTGGTTTCGCGCTCGCTGAGCATAAATACCACTTTGCCATCGCCGTTGATGCCCACACCGTTACGCAACTTGCGCGAGCTGGCGGACGGCTTCAGCCGCCAGTTGATCTTGCCGTTTTCAATTAGCATTGGCCCCGACTGCACGGCGTATTGAATGGCTGGCGACGGCTTGAATTTATCAATGCTGACAATTCCCGCGTTTTGCCCTCGCAGATAAAACACCCCGCCGGGACGAATAAAAAAGTTGCCGCCGCCGGAGGCGCGGTTTAGCGGGATCAACTGCCGGCCTTTCTCGATATACAGCCCCAGCGGCGCGTAGGCTTTATCATAAATTCCGCCGTTCATCGCCATCTGCACCTGCCCGTTGCGGTCGATATCCGCCAGCAGCGAGCGCAGCGACCCCCAGGCTTTGCCGTCCTCTTTTTGCCAGTACATCACAATGCGCTCGCGCTGCGGATCGACGCGATAGCTTTGCAGCGTGAGCGATGGATCGGTCAGCGAGCATTTCCCGCTGGCGAAGGCGGGCAAAGATAACAGTAGCAGCGGCAGAAGAGAGAAAAAGCGCACGACAAGTTCCAGACAGACGACGAAAGCGTGCAGTATACCCTGTTACCGCCGCTACGCCGTCCAGATCTCGCAGTGCTTTTGCACCAGTCCGATTAAGGAACCGCCGTTGGCGACGAACTCGCGCATCTGCTGCGGCTCGCTGCGAGCCTGCTTCGCCTGGCGCACAATCGCCTCCAGCGCGCTGCCGGCATTCAGCTTATGGGCGCTGGGCGCCAGTTTATCCGTCAGCCGTAGAATTTCTTCGCGAAAGGTTCGCTGTTCGCCGCCGTTCACATCGGTGTTGATCCCGTCCAGGCCATAGCGACAGGCCTGATAGCGGTTGAAGGGGTACAACAGGTAATCTTCGGGCTGATGTTTAAACGGCCGTTCCGTCAGCAGCCAGCAGGCAATGATCTGGATAAACCCGGCGATATTTACCGCCTGGGTAATCGTCAGCGGGGTATCCATCACTCGTACCTCAACGGTGCCAAAGCGCGGGCTGGGGCGAATATCCCAGTGCAGATCCTTCATGCTGTCAATCATGCTGGTATAGCTAAGACGACGAAACAGGCCGATAAACGCCTGCCAGTTATTGACCCACGGCATCGGGCCGTTATCGGGATAAGCGGCAAAAAGATTAAGCCGCGAGCAGGCAAAGCCGCTATCGGTCCCGTCGAGCCAGGGAGAGGCCGCATTCAGCGCGATAAAATGCGGCACGAAGCGCGACAGGCCGTGCAGAAGATAAATCGCATCATCGCCATTTTGACAGCCCACGTGCACGTGCTGGCCGAAAATAGTCGCCTGCTTCGCCAGGTAACCAAAGTGCTCAACGGTTTTCAGGTAGCGCGGGTTATCGCTGATCTGCTGGCGCTGCCAGCTTTGAAACGGATGCGTTCCGCCGCCGCAGATTTGTACATGATGGCGGGCGGCGGCACGCAGCACCGCCTGTTGGATCGCGCTCAGTTGCGCCGTGGCCTGATGGATATCGCGACAGACGCCGGTGGCGATTTCCAGCATGCTTTCGGTGATGTCATGTTTGGCCTCGCCCGCTTTCAGCGTGCCCTGGACCTCATCAATAAGCGCGGAAGAGTCCTGGCTCAGATCGAAGCCCGGCGGGTTGACGACCTGGAGCTCCAGCTCGATGCCAAGGGTAAACGGCTCGGAGCGGTGAAAATCAGGTAACGGCATGGCGACTCCCTCTTTCTCTTTATCAGAAAGTATAGAAGACAACGCCTCAAACTGATGATTTGCCGAATATTATGAATTTAATTTATAGAAAATAACGCCACGTGATTATCCCTTTCAAAAGAAAGTAAGGCTGGTGCAATCCTGCAACACATTTCCCGTCAGTGGTGCAAAAAGATAAGCTGATTCTATTTTTCAATGAAAATCATCGAGATAATATAAGTCATCCTTATTTTATACGCCGTTTCGCCCTTATTTCCCGCCCTTGCAGAACTGGTATGCATCTTGCCTGTTAGTTAGCGACTTTTATTTAACAGGGACAATGTGATGCTGAAGAAAAAAATATTTTCGCCTGGATGCCATCTCGCCGTTGCTGTTAGCGGGGCATTGGCGTTGTTTGCCAGCGTGTCGGCCCATGCCTCAACTCTGCGGATCGCCATGACTGCCGCCGATATTCCTTTGACCCTCGGGCAGCCCGATCAGGGTTTTGAAGGGAACCGTTTCACCGGCATTCCGCTTTACGACGCCCTTGTTGAATGGGATCTGTCGCAAGGCGAAAAGCCCAGTGGTCTGGTGCCGGGACTGGCAACGGAGTGGCACGTTGACCCGCAAAATCAAAGCCGCTGGATTTTCACCCTGCGCCCGGGGGTTAAATTTCACGATGGCTCGGAGGTCAATGCCGACGCCATCGTCTGGAACGTGGAGAAGGTACTGAATAAAGCCGCGCCGCAGTATGCGCCAGGCCAGATTGGCAACACTCTCTCACGCATGCCGACCCTGACCGGCGCGGAGAAAATTGATGACCATACCGTGGCGCTGACCACCGCCGAACCTGACGCGCTGCTGCCCTACAACATCACCAATCTGTTTATCGTTTCGCCCACCGCGTGGCAAAAGCTGTATGACGCGGTGCCGGCAAGCGCTGGCGATACCGCGGCGCGCAGCAAACAGGCATGGACCGAGTTCGCCGCCCATGCGGTGGGCAGCGGCCCGTTCAAAATGGAAAAACTGGTTCCCCGCCAGCAGCTGATCCTCGATAAGAACCCCGACTACTGGAACAAAGAACGAATTCCACGGGTGGATAAAGTGGTGCTGATCCCGCTGCCGGAAGCTAACGCCCGCACCGCGGCGCTGCTCTCGAAGCAGGTGGACTGGATTGAAGCTCCGGCTCCGGACGCGGTCGATCAGATAAAAGCGCAGGGTTTTAAAATCTATGCCAACACCCAGCCGCACCTGTGGCCGTGGCAGTTCTCCTTTGAAGAGGGATCGCCGTGGAAAGATATTCGCGTGCGTAAAGCCGCCAACCTGTGCCTGAACCGCGCCGAGCTTAAAAGCTATCTCGGCGGCTATATGACCGAAGCGACCGGCGTCTACGAGGCCGACAGCCCGTGGCACGGCAAGCCCACTTTCCAGATCAAATATGACCCTGAAACCGCCCGCAAGCTGATGACCGAAGCTGGCTATAGCGCCGGTAAACCGCTGCACGTCACGGTTGCCACCTCGGCCTCCGGCTCCGGGCAGATGCAGCCGCTGCCGATGAACGAGTACATCCAGCAGAGCCTGAAAAGCTGCTTCTTTAACGTCGACATTAAAGTTAATGAATGGAACACCCTGTTTACCAACTGGCGTCTCGGGGCGAAAGATCCATCGGCGAAAGGGATCGACGCGATCAACGTTAGCGCCGCGGTTAACGATCCCTATTTCGGCATGATCCGCTTCTCCACCGCGAAGGCCTTCCCGCCGGTAGCGACCAACTGGGGCTATTTCTCGACGCCGGAAACCGAAAAGCTGGCGGCGGCGGTAAAGCACGCGTTTACCCCGGCTGAAATGGATAAAGCCGCGGGCGAACTGCACGCCGCGCTGGTCGATCAGGTGCCGTTCCTGTTCGTCGCTCACGATGTCGGGCCAAGGGCGATTTCGCCTGCCGTCACCGGAGTGGTGCAGCCGCAAAGCTGGTTTATCGACCTTAGCCTGGTGAGCAAAAAAGAGTAATTGATTCGGGAGCAAGAGATGATCAATACCCTGCTATATCGCATCCTGCTGGCCGTCCCCACCATGCTCGGGGTCGCGGTGATCTGTTTTATGCTGGTGCAGATAGCACCGGGCGACCCGCTGGTGTCGGTGATGCCGCCGGACGCATCGGAATCGCTGCGTCAGACCTTAATGCAGGCCTACGGCTTTGATAAACCGCTGCCGCTGCAGTTTGTGCACTGGCTATGGCGGGCGCTGCACGGCGATTTGGGCATGTCGGTCGCCACCGGCCGTCCGGTCATCGACGAGGTCATGACGGCGGTGACCTACTCTCTGCGTCTGGCGCTGCTGGCGACGGCGATCGGATTTGTACTGGGTAGCCTGTTTGGTTTTGTCGCCGGCTATTTTCGTAACAGCATTATTGACCGCCTGGCCTCGGTGCTGTCGGTATTCGGCGTCAGCGTGCCGCACTACTGGCTGGGGATGCTGCTGGTTATCGTTTTTAGCGTTAAATTCGCGCTGCTACCGGCAACCGGCGGCGGGCCAATCGGCGAGGTGGGCTGGCAGTGGGACTGGGAACACCTGCAGTTTATGCTTCTGCCGGCCTTCACGCTGTCGGTGATCCCGACCGGCATCATCGCCCGCACCGTTCGTTCGCAGGTGGCGGACATTCTCAGCCAGGAGTTTATCGTCGGCCTGCGCGCCCGGGGGCTCAACGAATCGCGGATCTTTCTGCACGTGGTGAAGAATGCCGCTCCGACCGCGCTGGCGGTGATGGGGCTGCAGGTCGGCTATCTGATGGGCGGCTCGATTCTGGTGGAGACGGTTTTCTCCTGGCCCGGCACCGGCCTGCTGCTGAACACCGCCATTTTCCAGCGCGACCTGCCGCTATTGCAGGGCACCATCTGGGTACTGGCGCTGTTCTTTGTCCTGCTCAATCTGCTGGTGGATATGCTGCAAACCAGTCTCGACCCGCGAATTAAGAGGAGCTGACGATGGTGGATACCGTGACGACCAAAGGCATTGCCGTCTCTGCCAGGACGGTTGCCAGGCAAGGCTACTGGCGCGGCGTGTTTGGCCGCCTGCTGCGCGACCCGGGCGGGGTATTCGTCGGCGCGATCATTCTCGTTCTGCTGGCGCTGGCGCTGTTCGGCCCCTGGCTGATCGTTAAAGATCCGTATCAAACGTCGATGTTTTTACGCCTCAAGCCGATCGGCACCGACGGCTTTCCGCTGGGCTCCGATGAGCTCGGGCGCGATATGCTATCAAGGCTGATTCTCGGCACAAGGCTATCGCTGTTTATGGGGATTGTCCCGGTGGTGTTGGCCTTTTTTATCGGTGGGGCCATCGGCATTATCGCCGGCTATGCGGGCGGCAAAACCAACACCCTGATCATGCGCACCGTGGACGTATTTTATGCTTTCCCCTCGGTGCTGCTGGCGATCGCGCTTTCCGGCGCGCTGGGCGCGGGTATCGGTAACGCGCTGCTATCGCTGACCCTGGTGTTCGTGCCGCAGGTGGCGCGTATTGCCGAAAGCGTCACCGCGCAGGTGCGGCATATGGACTACATCGACGCCGCCCGAGCCACCGGGGCCAGCGCGTTCACCATTATTCGCGTCCAGGTGCTGGGCAACGTGCTGGGGCCGATTTTCGTCTTCTCCACCGGCCTGATTTCGGTGTGCATGATCCTCGCCTCCGGGCTCTCATTTCTCGGCCTCGGGGTTCGTCCACCGGAGCCGGAGTGGGGGTTGATGCTGAACACCCTGCGCACGGCGATTTATACCCAGCCGTGGGTGGCGGCGCTGCCCGGTCTGATGATTTTTATCACCTCCATTTCGTTCAATATCCTCGCGGACCGCCTGCGTGCGGCAATGGCGATTAAGGAGTAAGCGATGCAACCCTTTACGAATATCGACCTCGGCGGGCCGGCGCAGCCGCTGCTCAAGGTTAACAATCTGCTGAAGCATTTTCCCGCCGGCGGCGGCAAAGCGCGCGAAGTGGTACAGGCAGTGGATGACGTCAGTTTTTCGGTGATCAAAGGCGAAACCCTCGGCGTCGTGGGGGAGTCGGGCTGCGGTAAATCGACCACCGCCCGGCTGCTGATGCAGCTGCTTAAGCAGGACAGCGGGGAGCTGATCTTTGATGGCCTGGAAGTAGGCTCATCGCGCCTGCCGATGAAAGCGTATCGCCGCCAGGTACAGATGGTTTTCCAGGATAGCTACGCCTCGCTCAACCCGCGCATGACCATGGAAGAGAGCATTGCCTTCGGTCAGCGGGTACACGGCGTCAGCGCCAAAGAGGCCAGCGAGTACGCCCGCTACCTGCTGGCGCACGTTGGCCTTGAGCCGGGACGTTTTGCGCACCGCTATCCGCACGCGCTCTCCGGCGGTCAGCGCCAGCGCGTGAATATCGCCCGCGCGCTGGCGATGAAGCCCAGGCTGGTGATCCTCGACGAGGCGGTCTCAGCGCTGGATAAATCGGTAGAAGCTCAGGTTCTGCAGCTGTTGCAGGAGCTGAAGCGGACGCTGGCGCTGACCTATGTGTTTATCAGCCACGATCTGCATGTGGTGCGCTGGCTGTCGGACCGCATCCTGGTCATGTATCTCGGCGAGGTGGTGGAGATTGGCCCGGCGGAGCAGCTGTTTACCGCCTCGGCCCACCCCTATACCCGGGCGCTGTTAAGTTCGATGCCGTCGATGGACCCGCATAATCGCACCTTAACCTCGCCGCTGAGCGGCGATCCGCCCAGCCCGATTTCTCCGCCCTCCGGCTGCCGCTTTCATACCCGTTGCCCGCATGCCAGAGCGGTGTGCGCGGAGGTGAAACCGACGCTCGAAAGCGTCGGCGAGGGGCACCTGAGCGCCTGCCTGATGGCGCAGCCCGCGTCGCCCTGGCAGCAAAAAATCGCCATTCAGGAGGTGAGCCATGTCGCATGAAGCTTACGTCCATATCCGCGACCTGCGGGTTGAGTTTCGCCGCGACGGTCAGACGGTCAACGCGGTTAACGGCGTCTCCTTTGATGTACAAAAAGGCGAGGTGATGGCGCTGATCGGCGAATCTGGCTCCGGTAAAAGCGTCACCCTGCGCGCCCTGATGCGCCTGCATCCGCCAAAAAGCAGCGTGCTTTCCGGCACGCTGAGGGTCGGGGAAGAGGAGGTGTTGAAGATGAGCGCCGGGCAGCTGCGGCGCTACCGCGGCGCGCGCTGCGCGATGATTTTCCAGGAGCCGCTGCTGGCCTTCGACCCGGTCTATACCGTGGGCCAGCAGATTGTCGAAGGGCTGCGTCGCCATGAAGGCCTGTCGCGACAGGCGGCGCGGGAAAGGGCGCTGGAGGCGCTGCGCCAGGTACGCATTCCGAGCCCCGAGCGGCGGCTGGATGCTTACCCGCACGAGATGTCCGGCGGAATGCGCCAGCGGGCGATGATCGCCCTCGCGCTCTCCTGCAACCCGCAGCTGCTGCTGGCGGATGAGCCAACCACCGCGCTCGATGCCACGGTGCAAATACAGATCCTGATCCTGCTGCGCGAGCAGCAAAAGCAGCGCGATCTGTCGATCATTTTTGTGACCCACGATATCGGCGCGGCGGTGGAGATCGCCGACCGGGTGGCGGTAATGTACGCCGGACGCATCGTGGAAGAGGCGTCGATTGAGGAGATTCTGTATCGTCCGCGCCATCCCTATACCCAGGTGCTGCTGGGCAGCCGACCGAAAGAAGGGCTGAAAAAGGGCGACGCGCTGCACTGTATCCCCGGCTCGCCGCCGGATCTCTCGCGTCTGCCGCCCGGCTGCGCGTTCGCCGATCGCTGTCCGCACGCGCGCCCCGCCTGTGCGCAGAGCCAGCCGGCTACCGAACCGGCCGGGCCGCGTCACGTGGTGAGCTGCCATCGCTGGCGGGAGCTGAGTGCGTCCGTTAAAAACCAGGCGCTGTACGCCTGAAGCCATGAGGAAAGCAGTATGCAGGATGATATTCGCGCTTTTATGCCCTATCCGCCGCATCCGGTGGCGCATGCGCTAAGCGGGCCGCTGAGCGGGTTAACTTTTGCGGTCAAAGATCTGTTTGACGTAGCGGGCTACCCCACCGGCGGCGGCAATCCGCATCTGCTGGCGCTGTCCGGGGTGAAAACCCGCACTGCGCCGGTGGTGCAAAAATTATTAGATAACGGCGCGCGCTTTATCGGTAAAACCCATACCAGCGAGCTGGCGTATTCAATGAGCGGGCACAACGTGCATTACGGCACTCCGCGCAACGGCGCCGCGCCGAATCATATCCCCGGCGGATCGTCGTCCGGCTCGGCGTCGGCGGTATCGAACGAGGCGTGCGACTTTGCCCTCGGCAGCGATACCGGCGGCTCGGTACGCACGCCGGCAAGCTACTGCGGACTGTTTGGCCTGCGCCCGACCCATGGCCGACTCTCCCTCGACGGCTGCCAGCCGCTATGCGCCACCATGGATACCTGTGGCTTCTTTGCCCGCTCGCCGGAGGTCTTTTCCACCGTCGCCGCCTGTCTGTTCGACGATGGGCGAGCGGATATCACCGGCGTGCGGCTGGCCAGCCATGAAGGGCTGTTTTCCCGCCTGCCGCTGCGCAGCCAGCAGGCGCTGCTGCCGGTCCGCCAGGAGCTGGCGCGCTTATTCGGCCCGGTAACGCCGCTCGGCGCGCCGCTGCCGGACGTGGATGATATCTATCTCGCCTTCCGCCAGATTCAGGGCTACGAAGCCTGGCAGGCGCAGGGGGAAACCATTGAGCGCTACGGCCTGCAGCTGGGGCCGGACGTCCGCGAGCGTTTTTTCTGGGGCAAAGCGGTCACCCGCGCGCAGTTTGACGCCGCCTGCCAGCAGCGCGAGCGTTTTACCGCCTGGTGGGACGCGCAGTTGGGCGATGCGGTCCTGGTGATGCCGACCGTTCCCGACGGCGCGCCGCTGCTGACGGCGCAGGCCGAAGAGATAGAGGCGGTCCGCCGCCTGTCTCACGATCTGCTGTTAATTTCCGTCATGACCCAACGTCCGCAGGTGACGCTGCCGGTTGCCCGGACGGGCGGCCTGCCGCTGGGAATTTCATTTTTGGGCCCGCGCGGCAGCGATCGTCTGCTGGTCGAGCTGGCCGCCGCGTTTATGCAAGGAGACCGAAATGAGCAGTGATGTCCTTTTTACCCCGATAACCGAAACCACCGCCTGCCGGGTCAATGGCGCGCGCCTGTGGGATTCGCTGATGACGCTGGCGGAAATTGGCGCTACGCCGAAGGGCGGCTGCTGCCGTCTGACGCTGACCGATCTTGACCGCCAGGGACGGGATTTGGTGATTAGCTGGGCGCAGGCGGCCGGGATGAGCGTCACCGTCGATAAAATCGGCAACGTATTTATGCGCCGGGAAGGGCGTAATCCGGCGCTGCCGCCGATTGTCTCCGGCAGCCATATTGACACCCAGCCGACCGGCGGCAAATTTGACGGTAACTACGGCGTGCTGGCGGCGCTGGAGGTGGTACGTACCCTGAACGATCGGGAGATTGAAACCGAAGCGCCGATTGAGGTGGTGTTCTGGACCAATGAAGAGGGGTCGCGCTTTGTACCGGTGATGATGGGCTCCGGCGTGTTTGCCGGGGTATTCCCGCTGGAGACCATCTACGCCGCGCAGGATGCGGACGGTAAGACCGTCGGCGCGGAGCTGGCGCGTATCGGCTATATCGGCAGCCAGACGCCGGGCGACCATCCGGTTGGCGCCTACTTTGAAGCGCATATTGAACAGGGGCCGATTCTTGAAGATGAAGAGAAAATTATCGGCATTGTGCAGGGCGTGCTGGGGATCCGCTGGTATGACTGCGTGGTGACCGGCCAAGAGTCCCACGCCGGGCCGACGCCGATGCGCCTGCGTCAGGATGCGTTACAGATAGCGACCCGCATTATGCAGGAAGTGGTGGCGATTGCCGGGCGCAGCGAGGAAGGGCGCGGTACGGTTGGAAGAGTGCAGGTCTATCCGAACAGCCGTAACGTAGTGCCGGGAGAGGTCACTTTTTCGATTGATATGCGCAATATCAGCGATGCGCTGGTGGATGAGATGGACCGCCAGCTGCGGGCGTTTATCGCCGGGGTCGAGCGGGAGAGCGGCCTGAAGGTGGCGTTGAAAGAGGTGAGCCACTATCCGGCGGCGCCGTTCCACCCGGAGTGCCAGGCGGCAATCGCCGACGCCGCGCAGCGGCTGGGGTATCCCGCGCGGGAGATTGTCTCCGGCGCCGGACACGACGCGGTGTATATGAGCTATCTGGCGCCGACCGGGATGATTTTTATCCCCTGTAAGGACGGGATCAGCCACAACGAAATTGAATATGCGTCGCCGGAGCACGTGGAAGCCGGCGCGAACGTGCTGCTGCAGGTGATGCTGCAGTACGCGCGGGTAGTGTAACCGGTTGTCCTCCCCGGTCGCGCTGCGCTTACCGGGGCTACGGGTAGTAGCCCGGACAGGCGCAACGCGCCGCCTCCGGGAAGGTGTAAAGGGTTTCCGTTCACCGCTATACCGCGGGGCGGTAGCCCGGGTAAGGTGTTTACGCCGCGACCCGGGATTTCCGGGCTACAAGGGCAATACAGGCTAGCGGCCAAATTTGCGCGAACCGATAACGCACAGAATCACGCCCAGGGTTACGGTCAGCATCAGTGGGCTGACGGTTTCGTGCAGCAGCGCGGCTGACAGGCCAAGCCCGAAGAACGGCTGTAATAGCTGAAGCTGGCCGACGGCGGCGATACCGCCAGCGGCCAGCCCTTTGTACCAGAAAATAAAACCGATAAGCATGCTAAAGAGCGACACATAGCCGAGCGCAATCCAGGCGGAAACCGAGATGGCGCTCCATGACGCTGGCCGGGTGAGTAACGAGGCGATCAGCATAAAAGGCAGCGCCATAATCAGCGCCCAGCTAATCACCTGCCAGCCGCCAAGCTCCCGGGTCAGCTTAGCACCCTCCGCATAGCCGAGGCCGCAGGCGACCACCGCCGCCAGCATCAGCAGATCGCCGCTAAGCGACGCCGCAGCTTGTTGCGTCAGGGCGAAACCCACCACCAGCAGGCTGCCAATAACGGAAAAGATCCAGAAAGCGCGGCGCGGACGTTCTCCGCCGCGCAGTACGCCAAAAATGGCCGTCATCAACGGCAATAGCCCGATGAAAACGATCGAATGCGCTGAAGTGACGTGGCGCAAAGCCAGCGCCGTGAGCAGCGGAAAGCCGATCACCACCCCTGATGAGACGATGGCCAGGGGGACAAGCTGCGATGCGCGCGGCCGTTTCTGGCGCAAGCCGACTACCAGCGCGATAGCGAGGAGCCCGGCGATGGAGGCGCGCAGAAAGGTTAGCAGGAACGGGTTCATATCCAGCACCGCCAGGCGCGTTGCGGGCAGCGAACCGCTAAAAATAATGACGCCCAGTAAACCATTAAGCCATCCGGACCACGGCCCGGGAACCGTTTTATGAACCGCTGAATCTACCACGCTAACCTCGCTTAGTGGGGGGCTGAGCTCGCTTGAGCCATGACTGCGCCGATGGTAATGTGGCCAATCCAATACAATCAAATTATTGTCATAGATACATTCACCGATGAAAGCCCGATACAAAGCGGTTGTCGACAGATACGCGCAGGCGATTCAGAGCGGACAGCTGCCGGCCGGAACCCGCCTGCCGACGCATCGTACGCTTGCCGCCGACGAAGGGATCTCGCTGGCCACGGCCACGCGCGTTTATCATGAACTGGAAGCGATGGGGCTGGTCAGCGGCGAAACCGGTCGCGGCACCTTCGTGCGGGACATCGCGCTACCGCCGGGACACGGTGTCGATCAGCAGGCGGTGGCAGCCGATGTTGTGGATCTCAACTTCAACTATCCTTCGCTGCCAACGCAGGGGGATGCGCTGCGCGAGGCGCTCAGGCAGCTGGCGGGGGCAGGGGATATCGAGGCTCATCTGCGCTACCAGCCGCATGCCGGACGGCTCCCGGAGCGAGAAATTATCGCTCGCTATCTGACCAGCAGCCGCTTTGCCCCTGACGCGGAAAATGTGCTGATCGTCAACGGCGCCCAGCACGGTCTGGCGGTGACCGTGATGGGGCTTCTGCGCCCGGGGGACGTGGTGGCGGTCGATGCGCTCACCTACTCGGGCTTTAAGGTTCTGGCGGCGCTGTATCATCTGGAACTGGCGGCGATCCCCTGCCGCGCGGACGGACCGGATCTGCATGCGCTCCACCGGCTATGCCAGCAGCGGCGCGTCCGGGCGGTGTATACCATGCCGACGCTGCACAATCCGCTGGGCTGGGTGCTCAGCCCTCGCCAACGGCAGACGCTGGCGGAACTCGCCCGCCAGCACGACCTGCTGATCGTTGAAGATGCCGCCTATGCCAGCCTGGTGCGCAATCCGCCGCCGCCGCTGGTGAGCTATGCGCCGGAAAGAACGGTATATGTCACCGGCTTCTCGAAAAACGTCGCCACCGGTCTGCGCATAGGGACGGTCATCTGCCCACCTCGCTATCGGACTGAGATTGAGCGCGCCATACGAGCGACGACGTGGAATACGCCGTCATTGATGAGCTCGCTGATCTGCGCCTGGATTGAAGATGGCACGGTTGCACGCTTTGAAAATGAGAAGCGCCAGGATGCGCGGCAGCGGCAGCGGCTTGCCCGTGAGGCGCTCGACGGGCTGCCCTTCGTGAGCCATGAGGATTCGTACTTTCTCTGGCTACCTCTGGGCGAGGAGAGTCGGGCCGATAGGCTGGCGAAAACGCTGATGGCGCGCCATATTTCCGTGTCGACCGCCGAACCCTTCTGCGTTGCCGCAACTGTTCCGCAGGCGCTGCGCATCGCCCTCGGTTCTGTTCCGCTTGATACCCTGCGCGCGGCGCTGGTCGAGGTTCGCCAGGCCGTGGCATTTGAACAATACCGCTAGCCCATCTGCGCCAGCTGGCCGCGCAGCACCTCCACGCCTTGTTCGATGGCGTCAGGGTTAATGGCGTGAAAGCCCATTCGAAAAAAGTTATCCGGCGGCGCGTCGCTGAGAAAATGCCGGGCGCCGGGCTCGATCAGCACCCCGGCGTGGGCGGCGCGCCAGGTCAGCTGCTGGGTGTTGATTTGCTCCGGGGTGGCCAGCCAGAAGGCATTGGCGTGTTCGCTGCCGGGGATGATTTGGCATTCTGGCAGGTGCTGCCGCAGCGCGTTATTGAGGCGCTCCCAGCGCTGGGCAGAGTCGTAATGGTAGCGCCGCAGGTGGGTTTCATAATGACCCTGGGCGAGAAAATGGGCCATCTGATACTGAATGTTGGTTGGCGGATGACGATACACCAGCCGCCGCAGCGCCCGGGCTTCGTCAATCAGATCCGGGTCAGCGACCATAAAGCCCAGCCGCAGGCCAGGCGAGAGCGCCTTTGACAGGCTGCTCACGTAGATCACTCGTCCGCAGCGATCGCTGGCCTTCAGCGCCGGCAGCGGGTTGAGCATAAAGTTACTTTCAGAGTCGTAATCGTCCTCAATAATCACCGCATCATGGCGGGCGGCATGCTCCAGCAGCTGGCTGCGGCGCGCTTTGCTCATCGCCACCCCGGTTGGCACCTGATGCCCGGGAGTCACATAGTAGTAATCGCAGGGGGCGTCATTAAGGACGATCCCCTGTTCATCCACCGGATGCGGCACGATATCGGTATCGGCAAGCAGAAAAGTGTTAATAGCCTCGCGAAAACAGGGATTCTCTACGCCAACGCGCGTGCCGGGGGACATCAGCAGGCGGGTCAGCAGGTACAGCGCGTTTTGCGAACCGAGGGTAATCAGAATCTCGTCCGCCGAGGCGACAATTCCGCGTTTGGGCAGCACCCGGGTGCGGATCTGCTCAATCAGCATCGGCACGTCCCGATCGATATGATCCACCACCCACTCCGGGTCCCTTACGCCGCCGTGCAGCCAGTTCGCCGCCGAGCGCCAGGTCGTCAGCGGGAACTGGCGGGTATCGGGCTGACCGTAGATAAACGGATAGCGGTAGTTCATCCAGCCGGCCGGTTTGAGAATCGACTCCTGCTGACTGGGGGTAATTTGCAGCCGCGTGCCCCAGCGTGGTGCAGAACCCGCGTCCTGCGGTGCAGCTTCTGTTACCGTGGAGGGAGCTGCGTGCTGATAATCCGCATGCAGGTAATAACCGCTGCGCGGGCGGCTCACCAGATATCCCTCGTTAACCAGCCCCTCAAACACCAGCGCCGTGGTGTTGCGCGATACCCGCAGCTGGCTGGCCAGCTGGCGGCAGGAGGGGAGCGGCGTGTCGGCGGAAAAAATGCCGCCCAGAATGGCGTTAATCAGCGTTTCGCGCACCTGCTCCTGCAAACCGCGGCGCGGGTCGAAATCAACGTGTAACCGGTGTCGGATCATGGCTGGCTCCTTACTCAAACGCTCTGTACAGGAACCGGAGCAAATTCCATACCACCCTGAGAATGACTGACACATCCGCACGATGAATCTGGCTCTATCCGGAAATTTAAAACGCTCCCTACAGTAAAAACGTATTCATCAGTCGCGGACCGGAACTTCCGTCGGCACATATTTTGCAAAACCTTTTCATGTTCTGGAATGAACACGTCTGGCGAATTAATTAGGGGTGAATTAATGAACAAATCATTAGGTTCAATTTGTCTGGGCGCCATCATGGCGATGGCCTTTTCTTATCACGCAGCCGCCGCAGATCTTCCGGAAATAGAAAAATCCGGCACCCTGAAAGTCGCGACCGAAGATGATTACGCGCCTTTTAACTTTATGAATAACGGCCAGGCGGATGGCTTCAACAAAGATATGCTCGATGAATTACGTAAATACGCGAAATTCAACGTCGACCAGAGCATTCTGCCGTGGACCGGATTATTGGCGGCGGTCTCCACCGGGCAATACGACATGGCGTTAACCGGCGCGGTGATTACCGATGACCGTCTCAAGGTCTTTGATTTCACGCCGCCGTGGGCGTCAGCGCAGCACTATTTTGTCAAACGCGCGGGCGATAATTCCCTGAATACCATTGCCGAACTGAGCGGAAAAAAAGTGGGCGTTCAGGCGGGCAGCGCGCTGCTGGCAAGGCTGCCAGAACTGAAAGCGATGCTGGAAAAAACCGGCGGTAAGCTGGGGCCGGTGGTGGAGTATCCCTCCTATCCTGAAGCCTACGCCGACCTCGCCAACAAACGCCTGGACTACGTGATTAACGTGGTTATCTCGGTCAACGACCTGGCGAAGGCTAAGCCGAAGGTGTTTGCCAAAGGTCTGGCGGTATCCGGCCCGGGCTATATGGCGTGGCCGATCCCGAAAAACTCGCCGCAGCTGCTGGCCTATATGACCAAATTTATGAACCACATGAAGGAGACCGGCAAGCTCGCGGAACTCCAGAAAAAGTGGTTTGGCGAAACCTATGACGACCTGCCGACCGAAGCGATTACCAGCCCGGAACAGTTCCATAAATTAGCCGGGCTGTAATGAGTTCTGCGGCGGGAAACCGCCGCCTGTTCAGGTGAAGGAGGGCTTCATGGATGCAATTTCCTGGCAGTTACTGATTGAAGGCGCATGGACGACCCTCTGGATTTCGGCCATCGCCATTGCCTTTGGGGTGGTGATTGGTCTGCTGATCGCGCTGGTGCGCATGCTGCGTATCCCGGTTATCGATCAGCTGCTGGTGGTCTATATCAGCCTTGCCCGCGCGACGCCGCTGGTTACGCTGGTGCTGTTCCTGTTTCTTTCTCTGCCGACCGTCGGGATTAATCTCGATAAAAACGTCGCGGCGATTGTGGCGCTGACGCTCAACACCTCGGCCTTCAACGCCGAAATCTGGCGCAATGCCTTTCGCACTTTCCCCCGCGAACAGCGGGAAGCGGCGGAGTCGGTAGGGATGCGCCGCTGGGCTTACTTCCGCTACATCATGCTGCCGCAAATGTGGATTGAAAGCCTGCCCGCGCTGGTTAATGAGATGTCGTTCCTGATTAAGGGCAGTCCCGCCATTGCGGTGATTGGCGTGGTGGATTTGACGCGCGTGACCAACCGAATTTCTTCGGTCACCTATGAGCCGCTTTCGCCGATTCTGGCGGCGGGTCTGCTGTACGTAGTGATTATTGGCCTGCTGCTGAAACTGCAGGGGATGGCCGAGCGTAAAGCGAAGCGTCTGGCACGATAAAGAGAGGAGGTGCTATGAATCAGTGGGCCGTTATCTGGTCGGTGCGCGACAGCTTTATTGCCGGTTTACTCGCCACCCTTGAGCTTTTTATTACTGCGGCAATAGCCGGCTTAATTATCGGCGTGGCCCTGTGCTATTTAACCGAGTATCAAAAGAAAACTCTTAACCGGCTTATTATTGGCTTTGTCAGCTTAATGCGGGCGATTCCCTTTTTGATCCTCGCCTATTTGCTCTATTACGGACTGCCGCAAGTGGGTATTAGTCTGGAGCCCTGGACCGCCGGATTAATCGCCCTGATTATCTACCACGGCGCCTATTTCTTTGAGATTTTGCGCAGCCAGCGTCGGGTCTTTTCCGGAGGCTATATCGAGGCGGCGGTAGCGCAGGGGTTCTCGCGCTACAAAATATTCCGCCGCATTATTCTGCCCAATATTTTGTCATCGGCACTACCGCTGATGGGCAATCAGCTGATTATCTGCCTGAAAGATACCGCTTTCCTCAGCATTATCACCGTCCAGGAGATAACCGCCGCGGCTAACAGCGTGCAGGCCACCTATTTTATCCCGTTTAACGCCTTTATTGTCGCCATTGGACTCTACTGGGCGATCAGCATCCTGCTGGAGCTGTTGATTAAGCGTCTGAGCGCCTGGGGAGCGAGAAGAGGAATGAGTCATGCCTGATACGACTGCTGTAAGCGTCAAAAACGTCTCAAAACAGTTTGATAATGTTGAAGTTCTTCGTGATATCAATCTGACGGTAGAGAAAGGGACCGTGGTGAGCATACTCGGCTCGTCGGGGTCAGGTAAATCAACGCTGCTGCGCTGCATGAACTGGCTGGAACAGCCGGATCGCGGCGAGATCCGCATCAGCGGCCAGCGGCTGGGGATTGATGAGCAAAATGGCCGGGCGATGTCCCATCGTCAGCTGTCGAAAATCCGCGAGCGGGTAGGGATGGTGTTTCAGAGCTTTAACCTGTGGCCGCACCTGACGGTGCAGCAGAACGTCAGCGAAGCGCTGCTGCACGTCAAGGGGATGAAGCGTGATGAAGCGAAGGCTATCGCCATGCAGCAGCTGGAGAAAGTGGGGATGGCGCATAAAGCCGACGTTTACCCGATCACGCTCTCCGGCGGACAGAAGCAGAGGGTGGCTATTGCCCGTTCGCTGGCGATGTCTCCGGAGGTAATTCTGTTTGATGAGCCGACATCGGCGCTGGACCCCGAGCTGGTCAACGAGGTGCTGGGGGTGATGAAGGCGCTGGCCGCCGAGGGCTACACGATGGTGGTAGTGACCCACGAGATGGACTTTGCGCGACAGGTATCGGATGAGGTGGTGTTTCTTGAGAAGGGATTGTTGATTGAGAAAGCTCCGCCGGAGAAGTTTTTCAGCAACCCGGACTCCGAGCGCGTCAGGCAGTTTCTGCAGAGCAGCCGGTAATCTCCAGCGGCCAATCTTCCCGGTCGCGCTGCGCTTACCGGGGCTACGGGTTTCCAGCCGTCTGCGGGGCGGTAGCCCGGGTAAGGCGTTTACGCCGCGACCCGGGATTTCCGGGCTCGGTGTTGGAGGGTGGCAGATTGGGTAGCCCTGACAGGCGCGTCAAGCGCCGCCTCCGGGAGAGTTTCATACAGCAGCGGGGATATTTCTGAAACAACGTGAGATGCAGCGATGCCCTGGCCCCCGCTGAAATCGGCGAACCGGAGGACCGAAGACAAGGGCTGGCCGCCAGGGATGGCGGCCAGAGGCGAATCGAGACAGTGATGTCGAGTTGAGCCGACCGCAGGCTGAGGTCCGGGAGGTGAGCGCAGTGCGCAGCACCGATTTCTTTGCGGGACCGCGGGGATTGTAAAGGGGGAGACGGTTTTCTCCCCCTTTACCCGTTCACCTACCACGTTGAGACATTTTCTGCGGGATAATAGTGAACGGAACCCCTGCACACTTTCCCGGAGGCGGCGCTTATCGCGCCTGTCCGGGCTACCATTCCCGGAGGCAGCGCTTCGCGCCTCTCCTCCCTACCAAACCTCAATCCCGATCGATCGCGAACGGCTGCCAGGCTTGACGTACCGGCATGACCTCGACCCGGTTAATGTTCATATGGTCCGGCAGGGTGGCGATATAAAACATCTGTTCGGCAATATCCCGCGCGCTCAGCGGCGTGGTGCCTCGATACAGATTGTCCGACGCCGCCTGGTCGCCTTTGGTGCGCACCAGGGTAAATTCCGTTTCGGCAATACCCGGCGCGAGATCGGTCACCCGCACCCCGGTCCCGAGCAGATCGCAGCGCAGGTTATAGCTGAACTGCTTCACGAAAGCCTTACTGGCGCCGTAGACGTGGCTGCCGGGATAGGGCCACTGCCCGGCGATAGAGCCAATATTGATGATGCTCGCCCCCGCGCCGTGACGAATCAGCGTCGGTAGCAGGGCATGGGTCACGTTGACCAGCCCGGTGACATTGGTGTCGATCATCGTTTTCCAGTCGTCCAGATCCACTTTCTGCGCGGGCTGCGGCGACAGCGCCAGCCCGGCGTTGTTAATCAGCGTCGTGATATCGGCGAATTCAGCGGGCAGCGCCGCCACGGCCCCGGCGACCGCATCGCTATCGCGGACATCGAGTTCGATAATGTGCACCGGCACCTGCGAGGCGAGCTTATCCTGTAGCGCCTTCAGCCGCTCAAAACGGCGTCCGCTCAGCACCAGCGACCAGCCCGCATCGGCGAAGACCTGCGCCGCTGCTTCCCCAAAACCCGAGGTCGCCCCGGTAATAAACACCACTTTGCTCGTTGCCATTTCATTCTCCTGTGCAGGTTGTCGCTCCCACTATAAAAACCCCGCGCGCGCGGGCACAGAGCCAGTCGGCGCGCGGCGATGTGACACGGTGTCACATCATTTTCGCCTGACTGGCTCTATCCGTTTCTGCCCTGAACGACCAATGATGAGGCCAACAACAACGACATGAGAGAGGGCAGGGTATGAAGCTGGCACTACAGAACGAGGTAGCGATAAGCAATGATGAAGTTCGGCAGCTGGATCGCGCTTATGTGTTTCATTCATGGTCGATGCAGGGCAATTTACATCCGCTGGTGATCGCCGGGGCTAAAGGCTGCGAGCTGTGGGATTACGAAGGCAATACTTACCTGGATTTCAGCAGCCAGCTGGTCAACGTCAACATTGGCTATCAGCATCCGCGCGTGCTGGCGGCGATGAAAGCCCAACTGGAAGAGCTGGTGACCATCGCGCCCGCCACTGCCAACCTCGCCCGCGGCGAAGCGGCGAAGCGCATCGTCGATCTGGCGCCGGAAGGCTTTAGCAAAGTGTTCTTCACCAACGCCGGCGCCGACGCCAACGAGAACGCCATCCGCATGGCGCGGCTCTACACCGGGCGCGATAAAGTGCTCTCTGCCTATCGCTCCTATCACGGCAACACCGGCAGCGCCATTGCCGCCACCGGCGACTGGCGCCGGGTGCCGAACGAGTATTCCCGCGGCCACGTACACTTTTTCAATCCCTACCTCTATCGCAGCGAATTTAACGCCGCGACGGAAGAGGAGGAGTGCCAGCGCGCGCTGGCCCATCTGCGGCGGATGATTGAATGCGAAGGCCCGAACGCGATAGCCGCGATTCTGCTGGAGTCGATTCCGGGCACCGCCGGGATTCTTGTCCCGCCCGAGGGCTATATGCAGGGGGTGCGGGCGCTGGCCGATGAGTTCGGTATTGTGCTGATCCTTGATGAAGTGATGGCCGGTTTTGGTCGTACCGGGAGCTGGTTCGCCTTCGAGCAGGATGGCGTGGTGCCGGATCTGGTGACTTTCGCCAAAGGGGTCAATGCGGGCTACGTCCCGGCCGGCGGCGTGCTGATTAGCGAGCCTATCGCCCGCTACTTTGATGACCATTTCTTTGCCGGGGGGCTGACCTATTCCGGCCATCCGCTGGCGATGGCGGCGATTGTCGCCACCATTGACGCGATGAAGGAAGAGAAGGTGGTGGAGAACGCGGCGACCATCGGCAACGAGGTGCTGCGTCCGGGGCTGGAGGCGCTGGCGGAGAAGCACGCGATTATCGGCAACGTGCGCGGCCGCGGTCTGTTCCAGGCGCTGGAGCTGGTCAGCAGCCGCGAACATAAAACGCCGCTGGGCGCTGCCGATATGGCGGCCATTAAAGGCGCGTTAACCGAAGCCGGCCTGCTGGCGTTTGTGGTGGAGAACCGCATTCATGTGGTGCCGCCGTGCACCATCAGCGCCGGGCAGGTGGCAAAAGGCCTGGCGATTTTTGATGCGGTATTCGCCCGCTTCGCGAACCTGGCTCAGTAAGGGGATGATTTCCCGGGTTGCGGCGTAAACGCCTTACCCGGGCGACCTTCTCGCAGATGGCGGCGAACCCGTAGCCCCGCAAGCGGGGGCGGGTTTTCAGTCTAACCGATGTTCGCCGTTCGCCAGCGCTTCGCGGTCAAAGAAGCGCTGAATCACGCCTTCCGCCATAAACGCTGCCCGGTCCGACATATGGGCAATCACATCGGCATCGTGGCTGACCAGCAGATAGGTCATTCCGTGCTCCTGCTTTAGCCGATTGAGCAGATTCAGTATTTCCGCCTGCACCGACATATCCAGCGCCGACGTTGGCTCATCCAGCAGCAGAATCTTTGGCCGCAGCAGCAGCGCGCGAGCAATCGCCACCCGCTGGCGCTGGCCGCCGGAAAGCTGGTGCGGATAGCGGCGCGCGGCGTCGGCAGGCAGCCCCACCTCTTCCAGGGCGGTGGACACCCGCTGCTCGATCTCGCCGATAGCGTGAATTTTCAGCGGCTCCGCCAGCGTACGCCATAGCGTATGATTGGGATGCAGCGAGGCGTACGGGTCCTGAAACACCATCTGTACGTTGCGCCGCAGTTCGCCCTGAAAACGCGCGCCCGGCGTAATGGCCTTATCGAACAGTTCAACGCGGCCGCGCCAGTCCCGCTGCAGCCCGGCTAATACCCGGAGAATCGTTGATTTTCCGCAGCCGGATGCGCCGATCAGGCTGAACGTTTCCCCTGCATCAACGGCAAAGCTGGCGGCGGACACCGCGGTTTTTTCAGCAAAATTCACCTGTAGATTGTTGAGATTAACGATTGCCATGCGCCGCCTCCGTCAAGTTCAGGGTTCGGTCGAGGGTCGGCAGCATCTGACCGTAAGTTTGCGCGGCCGGGCGACAGGTCCAGAGCGTACGGGTGTAGGGATGCGTCGCCGTCGGCAGATCTCGCGCCGCCATCTCATCGACCTTTTTCCCTTGATACAGGACCAGCACCCGCTGGCAGTGCTCGGCCACCAGCGGCAGGTCGTGGCTAATCAACAGCATCGCCATCCGCCGCTGTTCGCACTGCTCTACCAGCAGTTCAAGGATCTGATTGCGCAGTCGGGCATCGAGGGCTGAAGTGGGCTCATCGGCGATCAGCACCTGCGGATTATTGAGCAGCGCAAGGGCTATCATCACCCGCTGGCCCATCCCGCCGGAGAGTTCGCCAGGATAGCGGTTGAGCACCGGTAAATCCAGACCGACGGCGGCAACGGCGGCTTTGACCGCCTCCAGCCGTGCGCGGCGGCTAAGGCGCTGATGCAGAGTTAATGCCTCTTCCAGCTGCGCCTGAATGCTTTTTACCGGATTGAGCGCGTAGCGCGGATCCTGCAGCACCATCGCAATATCGTTGCCGCGTAGCGCGCGCCAGCCGCGCTCGCGAAGGGTTAATGCGTCGCGCCCCAGCACGTTGAGCGCATCGGCGCTGACGACGCCGGGCCGGCGGACCAGCCCCATCAGGGCGCGTGCGGTCATGGATTTACCGGAGCCGGATTCGCCGACCAGCGCCAGTCGCTCGTTGCCGAGCGTGAAGCTTAAATGGTCCACCACTCTGGCGGTGGGATAGTCGATGGTTAGTCCCTGAACGATCAGACGAGTATCAGTCATGTTGCGGCTCCAGAACGTCGCGCAGGCCATCGCCCAGCAGGTTAAACGCCAGGCTGGCGATCAGGATGACGGCGCCAGGGGCGGCGGCGATCCACCACTGGTCAAAAATGACCTGCATGCCGTCGGCGATCATCGCGCCCCATTCCGCCATTGGCGGGCGGGCGCCGAGGCCAAGGAAGCCGAGACCGGCAGCGGCGAGAATAATCCCGGCTAGATCCAGCGCCAGCCGGACGATCGCCGAGGGCAGACAGAGCGGCAGAATATGGCCAATCAGCAGACGCCAGCCGCGAATGCCCATCATCTCCGCCGCCGCCAGATAGTCGCTGTGGCGCAGGCGCTGAATTTCGCTGCGCGCCTGACGGGCGTAAGCGGGCCAGGTCGTTAGCGCCAGCGCCAGGGCGCCGTTCACCAGGCCCGGGCCGAGCATCGCGACAAACGCGAAGGCCAGAATCAGCCGCGGCATCGACATTACCACGTCGGTAAAACGCATCAGCACGCGCTCCAGCCAGCCGCCGTAATAGCCGGACAGGATCCCCACCAGCAGACCGGCGGGGAGCGTAATCGCCGTCACCAGCGCAACCAGCCCCAGCGCCGGACGGGTGCCGAAAATCAGCCTTGAGAGAAGATCGCGACCGTAGCTGTCGGTGCCGAGCCAGTGCCGCGCGCCCGGACCCTGCAGCCGCGCGGCGGCGTCCTGCCAGTTCGGGTCGAGCGGAGCCAGCCAGGGCGCAAAGAGCGCAGTCAGCAGGAGTAACGTAATGATGATCAGACCGCAAAAGGCGGCGGGAGAACGGCGCAGGCGGCGTAAAAAAAGGTAGCCAGGCATCAGCGTATCCTCGGATCGGTCAGCCGCACCAGCAGGTCGGTGAGGTTATTAATCAGCACAAAGCTCGCGCCGATCAGCAGCGTACCGCCCATAATCGCCGTGGTATCGCCGGCAAAGAGCGCGGTGGTCAGATAGCGGCCAATTCCCGGCCAGGAGAAGACGGTTTCGGTCAACACCGCCCCTTCCAGCATGGAGGTCCAGGCGAGGGCGGTCACCGTCAGCAGGGTGCCGCGGATATTGGGCAGGACGTGACGCAGCAGAATCGTCATCTCACCGGCCCCTTTGGCGCGCGCCAGCAGGATGTACTCTTTGTTCATTTCGCTCAGGCAGGCGGAACGGGTCAGGCGGGTGATGCTCGCCAGAGAGTAATAGGCCAGCAGCAGCACCGGCAGCAGCAGGTGCCCGGCGGCGTTTTTAACCGCCTCTTTATCACCCGAGAGCCAGGTATCAATGAGCGCAAAGCCGGTGCGCGGTTCGACGGTGTACTGATAAATATCGTCCAGCCGCCCCGGCCCCGGCGTCCACTGCAGTTTGGCGTAAAACAGCGCCAGCATCAGCAGGCCGAGCCAGAAGATCGGCACCGAGTTGCCGAGCAGCGTAAAGGTGCGCATCGCCAGATCCCACGGCGAGCCGACGTAGCGAGCGCAGAGAACGCCTGCGATAACGCCCGACAGCGCGCCGATAATCAACGCCAACGTGGCCAGCTCAAGGGTTGCCGGGAAAGCGGCGAGCAGGTCGTGCAGCACCGGCTGGCCGGTTGAGCTGGCGATTCCTAGATCGCCGTGGGCGAGATTCAGCAGATAGTGCCAGAACTGCAGCGGCAACGGCTGGTCGAGGCCGAGCTGGTGGCGTACCTGGTCATAGGTGGACTGACTGGCGTGGTCGCCGACGATTTGCAGCACCCGATCAACCGGCGACAGCGCAGAGAGCGCAAAGGTCACCAGCAGCAGGCCGAGCAGCGTCAGGGCCAGCGTCAGCAGTCCCTGAAACAGCGCGAGCAGGGGGCGTTTTGCGCGCCGCTCTGCTCGGGGAGGTAAAACAGCAGACATGGTTATTCCGTTGGTAAAAAGTACAGTGTTATCAGCTGGTGCGATCTGTTGTTGTAGCCCGGTCAGCGCAGCGCCAACGGGAAAACATAAGGTATCGGGGCCTGCGTTCCCGAAGGCGGCGCGTTGCGCCTGTCCGGGCTACCTGATCGTACCTGCCCCAGGCGTTATTTGGTTACCCGGTCATACCACACCATATCGGCATTGAGACCCTGCTGATAACCCTTCACGTTATCGCGAACCACAATCTGGGTTTTACCCTGATCGATAAACACATAAGGCGAATTGCGCTGCAGTTCCTCCTGCATGTTTTTATACAGATCCTGGCGCTTCGCTGCGTCCGGCTCGGCGACTGCCGCCAGGGTCGCTTTATTCAGCTCCGGGATCTGCCAGCCGTTTAGCCCGGCGACGGTACTGGATTTACCGTCGTTGTAGGCAAAGGCGCTGGCGTTAGAGTGGGCGTCGAAATAGTCAGGGATCCACAGCCGAATCGCCGCCTGATGCTGTTTGGCGCGCACGCGAGCATAGACCTGGCTACCCGCGGCCGGCAGCAAATCCACCTTCACGCCGCCCTGGGCGAAGCTCGCCTGCATCGACTGAGCAATGGTGATAAACGGCGGCTTGTTTTCGACGTCGAGGGTGAAATGCGCCTCTTTAATGCCCGCTTTAGCGAGGATGTCTTTGGCTTTTTGCGGGTTGAATGTAAACGGGTTATTCTCCAGCGCGCCCGGCAGGCCGACCGGCAGGAAGCTCTGATGGACGAAATATTGCCCTTTCAGCAAATCTTTCGTGATGCCGTTGTAATCCACCAGCCAGCGCGCCGCTTCCCAGAAGGCCGGGTTTTTCAGCAGCGGGTTAGCGCTGTTGCCGGTATTAAAGACCAGATAGTTCTGCTCAGCGGAGGGGATGCTGAGAACCTTGACGCCCGCTTTACCCTGCAGAGCCGCAATCTGGTCGGCGCCGAGATCGCGCGCCACGTCAGCATCACCCTGCTGGATGAGAAGACGACGTGAGGCCGGGTCCGGAACGTTTTTAATGATGATGCTTTTCAGCTTCGGCGCGCCGCCGGGTGCGCTGCTGTTGGCCTCCAGCACGATGGCCTGATGCGGCTGATAGACCCGCATTTTATACGCGCCGCTGCCCGCCGAGTGCATTTTCAGCCAGCCGTTGCCGAAGTCGTTATCTTTGGCGTTCGGGGCGACCTGTTTCTCATCGACGATAGAGGCGATCGGCGTGGAGAGAATATTCAGCGCCACCGCCGGGCTGACGTCGGCAGTCCAGCGTAGCGTGAGGGTATGGTCGTCTACCTTCTTCAACTGGCTGGCGATGTTATCCGGCTGCCAGCCGAGGACGTTAAGAATAAACGCCGGCGATTTGTTCAGGGTGACCGCGCGGGTGTATGAGTAAATGACATCTTCCGGGCGTAGCGGGTTACCGGAGGCGAATTTGGCGTCGGGCTTTAGCTTGATGGTCAGCGTTTTCGCCGCCGGATCGGCCTGCCAGCTTTCGGCCAGGATCGGGGTGATTTTTTCAGGGTTATCGCGGTCCGGCTGCACCAGACGCTGATAAAGGCTCGGTACCGTCTGGATGCTGGAGAGCTCGTTGGCTTCCGCCGGGTCGAGGCTGACGATATCGTCGAGGCCCTGGGCGACCACCAGAGTCCCCGGCGGCGTGGCGGCGTGAACGGCGGCGGATAACGCGGCGAGCGCCAGCAGCGGCAGCAGTTTTTTAGTCATATGCGATCCCTGAAAAAAGTTATTGTGATTATTGATGTTTCGCTACGTTAGGCCGCTTAATTACGGGCGTAAAGTCAAAGATCGGCTAAGTTTATGCTTAAAAAGCATAAGCAACACCAATGGGTTATGACGATCGATCGTACCGGGCATCTTCCGGCCGTTCGGCTTTCTTGCTATAACAATTTGATAACAATACGGGAGAGATAAGCGTGCCGGAAATTAATGAATTTGGTCAGCAGGTCAACGATCGCGTGCCCGGGTGGCGGGGGGCGGGGCTTCTGCGCCGCACGGCGTTAAATGGCCGCTATTGCCGACTGGAGCCGCTGGATACCGACCGGCACGCGGCGGATCTGTTTGCTGCCTATGCTCTCGGCGACGACAGTGACTGGACGTGGCTGGCGAGCACGCGCCCGCAGAGCGTTGAGTCAACGGCGAACTGGATCACCGGCAAGGTTATGGATGACGGACTGGTGCCCTACGCGGTTGTCGATCTGCGCTGCGAGCGAGCCGTCGGGCTGGTCAGCTATATGGCGATTGAGCGGGCGATGGGCACGGTGGAGATTGGCCACGTCACCTGGTCGCGGGCGATGAAAAATACGCCGCTCGGCACCGAGGCGGTCTGGCTGCTGCTGCAAAATGGTTTTGCCCATGGCTATCGTCGACTGGAGTGGAAGTGCGATTCAATGAATATTGCTTCCCGCCGCGCCGCCGACCGACTGGGATTCACCTGGGAAGGACGCCTTCGCCAGAGGATGGTGCGTAAAGGACGAACCCGCGATAGCGATATGCTGTCGATTATCGACAGCGAATGGCCCGCGCGCGATGCGGCGCTGCGGGCCTGGCTGGCGCCGGAGAATTTTGATGCTAATGGACGGCAGATAAAGCGGCTGGAAGATTTTCGCTAGTTTTCCCTCTCCCGGAGGGAGAGGGAGCCGTTCGGCGCAAACGTTGCCTCCCGGCACAGGGCCTGAGGGGGCTACTGATGCGGTTTTCGCCCTCGCCCCGTTGGGGAGAGGGCGGGGTGACGGGAACCGCCTCTTACCGGCGAACCGGCGCGCCGTTCGCCACGTAATACGCCGCCGTGCTCTTCGGCAGCGGCTGACGGCCGCGAATGGCATCAGCCATTTTTTCGCCAATCATAATTGTGGTCGCGTTAAGGTTGCCGGTAATAATCTGCGGCATAATCGAGGCGTCGACCACGCGCAAGCCTTCCAGTCCGTGAACCCGACCTTCGCCATCGACCACCGCCATCTCGTCATAGCCCATTTTACAGGTGCCGCACGGATGGAAGGCGGTTTCCGCATGATTGCGCACGAACTCATCCAGCTCGGCATCGCTCTGGCACTCCGCACCCGGGCTGATCTCCCGGCCGCGATAGTTATCCAGCGCCGGCTGATGCATGATTTCGCGGGTAATCCGAATCGCATCGCGAAACTCCTGCCAGTCCTGTTCGCTGGACATATAGTTAAACAGAATCGCCGGATGTTCGTGCGGATCGCGCGATTTCAGCCGCACGTGGCCGCGACTCGGGGAGCGCATAGAGCCAACGTGGCACTGGAAGCCGTGCTCTTTCACCGCGTTTGAGCCGTTGTAGTTAATCGCGACCGGCAGGAAGTGATACTGAATATTCGGCCACGTAAAGGCTTCCCGGCTGCGAATAAATCCGCCCGCTTCAAACTGGTTGCTGGCGCCGATGCCGGTTCCGCCGAACAGCCATTCGGCGCCGATTTTCGGCTGGTTCCACCACTGCAGCGCCGGGTAAAGCGACACCGGCTCTTTGCATTCGTACTGCAGATACATCTCCAGATGATCCTGCAAGTTTTCCCCGACGCCCGGCAGGGCGTGTACCAGCGGAATATCGAACTGGCGCAACAGTTCCGGGCTGCCGACGCCGGATCGCTGCAGAATTTGTGGCGAAGCGATAGCCCCCGCGCAGAGCAGCACTTCTTTATTGGCGGTCGCTTTCGACGGCGCGGTGCTGTCGCCCTCCAGCCACTCGACGCCGACGGCGCGCTTGCCGGCAAAAATAATATGATCGGTCAGCGCATGGGTGCGAATAGTCAGATTGGGACGCGCGCGCGCCTGGTCGAGATAGCCGCGCGCGGTGCTGGCGCGGCGTCCCTGCGGCGTCACGGTACGATCCATCGGGCCAAATCCCTCCTGCTGGTAGCCGTTAAGATCGTCGGTGCGCGGATAGCCAGCTTGTACGCCAGCTTCAATCATCGCGTGGAACAGCGGATTATTGCCCTGCTTTGGCGTGGTGACGCTGACCGGGCCGTCGCCGCCGTGGTAATCGTTGGCGCCGATATCGCGGGATTCTGCTTTGCGGTAATAGGGCAGGCAGTCCAGGTAGCTCCAGTGCTCAAGCCCCGGCGCCGAGGCCCAGTTATCAAGATCCATAGCGTTGCCGCGGATATAGCACATGCCGTTGATTAACGAGGATCCGCCGAGTCCCTTACCGCGTCCGCACTCCATGCGGCGATGGTTCATATGCGGTTCAGGCTCGGTCTCGTAGGCCCAGTTATAGCGACGCCCCTGTAGAGGAAACGCCAGCGCGGCGGGCATCTGGGTGCGGAAGTCGAAACGGTAATCCGGGCCGCCCGCTTCCAGCAGCAGGACGGTGGTGTCAGGATCTTCCGTCAGTCGTGTAGCCAGTACGTTGCCGGCGGAACCGGCACCAATAATAATGTAGTCAAACTGCAAAAATGACCTCCTGGTTAAAATATGGATTGAAACTGACCCATCTCAACCTGGATGGATTTTATCTGGGTGTAGCTGTGCAGCGTCTGTACGCCGTTTTCGCGGCCAATCCCGGAGTGCTTGTAGCCGCCGACCGGCATCTCCGCAGGGGATTCGCCCCAGGTGTTGATCCAGCAGATCCCGGCCTCCAGCCGATGAATCAGACGATGGGCGCGGTTTAAATCCGGCGTGACGACGCCAGCGGCGAGGCCGTATTCGGTGGCATTGGCGCGGCGAACCGCTTCTTCCTCATCGTCGTAACTCAGAATCGACATCACCGGGCCGAAGATCTCTTCGCGGACGATGGTCATCTGGTCATCGCAGTCGGTAAACACCGTCGGGGCGACCCATGCCCCGTGGTCGAAGCCTTCCCCTTTCAGCACTTCGCCGCCGCAGAGCAGGCGCGCGCCTTCTTGTTTACCCGTCTCGATGTAGCGCAGCACGTTCTCGCGGTGCGGGAAGCTCACCAGCGGTCCGAAGTTGGTGCTTTCAGCAAACAGATCGCCGGGGCGGATACGCGCCACGCGGGCGAGGACTTTCTCTTCAAATGCCGCTTTCAGGCGCCCCGGAACGAATACCCGGGTGCCGTTGGTGCAGACCTGGCCTGAACTGTAGAAGTTAGCCATCATCGCGATGTCGGCGGCGAGGTCGAGGTTGGCGTCTTCGCAGACGATCAGCGGTGATTTTCCGCCCAGCTCCATAGTCACTTCCTTCAGTGAGGAGGCGGCGGAGTTGGCCATCACTTTTTTGCCGCTGGCGACGCCGCCAGTAAAGGAGATTTTGGCGATGTCCGGGTGCTCGGTGAGATACTGGCCGGTTTCGGCGCCGGTGCCCGGCAGCACGTTAAATACGCCCGCCGGGAGTCCCGCTTCGCGGTAAATTTCCGCCAGCTTCAGGGCGGTGAGCGGGGTGACTTCACTCGGCTTAAAGATCATCGCGTTCCCGGCCGCCAGCGCCGGGGCTGATTTCCATAAGGCGATCTGGATCGGGTAGTTCCAGGCACCGATCCCGGCGACGACGCCCAGCGGTTCCCGGCGGGTATAGACGAATGAACTTTCGCGTAGCGGGATCTGGCTCCCTTCCAGCGCCGGGATCAGGCCCGCGTAGTACTCCAGGACATCAGCGCCGGTGACGATATCGACGGCGGCGGTTTCGCTCAGCGGTTTGCCGGTATCGAGAGTTTCCAGACGCGCCAGTTCGTCGTTGCGCTCGCGCAGAATGTCGACCGCTTTACGCAAAATGCGCGAACGTTCCATGGCGCTCATCGCCGCCCAGATTTTTTGCCCTTTTTGGGCGCTCTTTATCGCCCGGTCGACGTCTTCGCGGCCGGCGGCCTGGACGGTCGCCAGCACTTCCCCGTTGGCGGGGTTAATCGTCTCGAAGGTTTTACCGCTGGTGGCGGAAACATAACCACCGTCGATGTAAAGCTGCTGTTCGGCCATTCGGGACATGGGTCCTCCATTATTGAGAAGTCGGTGGCAGATATTTGCTGATGAAGTGCTCGGCGAGCGTTTCGGCGCGGGCTTTATCGAGCGGTTTACCGCTCAGCGCCGCGCGTAGCCACAGCCCGTCGATCAGCGCGGCGAGACCGTATCCGGCCTCCTGCGCCTCTTCGCGCGGCAGGGCGCGCTGAAACTCATAGACGATATTCGACAGCAGTCGTCGGCTGCTGACCTGCTGCAGGCGATAGAGCATCGGCTGATGCATGCTGCTGGCCCAAAAGGCGAGCCAGGCCTTCATTGCCGCGCTGCTTATCTGACTCTCGTCGAAGTTGCCGGCCACGATGGCGCGCAGGCGTTCCCGCGGGCCGGCCCCGGGCAGGGCGTGCAGGCGGCTCAACACCGCCTGGCGCAGCTGGCCGGTGATATCGCGCATCGTCGCCTCCAGCAGGCCGTTCTTATCTTTGAAATAGTGGCTGATGATGCCGGTCGATACGCCAGCACGTCGGGCGATCTGCGCGACGGTGGCATCGTGCATTCCCACTTCATTGATGGCGGCCAGGGTCGCGTCAATCAGCTGCCGCTGCCGTATCGGTTGCATCCCCAGTTTGGGCATTTCTCAGACTCCATTCATCAGCTTTGTTTATCTATTAAAGCGGTTTTTGATTGGACGTTCAATATAAAATGTGTCTTAATTGTTGCCGATTTTGGTTTTAATAGTTGCAAAAAAAGTAAGGAGAATGGATGACAGACCTTTCGCCCAGCAGAGAAAAGGACAAAATCAATCCGGTGGTTTTTTATACCTCCGCCGGACTGATTTTGTTGTTTTCCCTGATGACTCTCTTCTTCAGCGATTTTTCCGCGGCCTGGATTGGCCGTACCCTGAACTGGGTTTCAAAGACCTTCGGCTGGTACTATTTGCTGGCGGCAACGCTGTATATCGTGTTTGTGGTGTGCATCGCCTGCTCGCGTTTCGGTTCGGTGAAGCTCGGGCCGGAGCACTCGAAGCCGGAGTTTAGCGTCATGAGCTGGGCGGCAATGCTGTTCGCCGCCGGTATCGGTATCGACCTGATGTTTTTCTCCGTCGCCGAACCGGTGACCCAGTATATGCAGCCGCCGGAAGGGGCGGGGCAGACCATGGAGGCGGCGCGCCAGGCGATGGTATGGACGTTGTTTCACTACGGGCTGACCGGCTGGTCGATGTATGCCCTGATGGGGATGGCGCTGGGATACTTTAGCTATCGTTATAATTTACCCCTGACCATCCGCTCCGCGCTCTATCCGATCTTCGGCAAAAAGATTAATGGCCCAATCGGCCACAGCGTGGATATCGCCGCCGTTATCGGCACCATTTTTGGTATCGCCACCACCCTCGGGATTGGCGTGGTGCAGCTAAACTACGGCCTCAGCGTGCTGTTTGATATTCCGGACTCGCTGGGCGCGAAAGCGGCGCTGATCGTGCTGTCGGTCATTATCGCCACCATCTCCGTGACCTCCGGGGTGGATAAAGGCATTCGTATCCTTTCCGAGCTTAACGTGGTGCTGGCCCTCGGGCTGATCCTGTTTATCCTGTTTATGGGCGACACCGAGTTTCTGCTCAACGCGCTGGTGCTCAATGTTGGCGACTATGTGAATCGTTTTATGGGCATGACCCTCAACAGCTTCGCCTTCGATCGTCCGGTCGAGTGGATGAACAACTGGACCCTGTTCTTCTGGGCGTGGTGGGTGGCGTGGTCGCCATTTGTCGGCCTGTTCCTGGCGCGTATTTCACGCGGGCGCACCATTCGTCAGTTTGTGGTGGGAACGCTGATTATCCCGTTCACCTTTACGCTGCTGTGGCTGTCGGTGTTCGGCAATAGCGCGCTGTATGAAATCATCCACGGCAATGCGGCCTTCGCCGCCGAGGCGGTCGCCCACCCGGAGCGCGGCTTCTATAACCTGCTGGCGCAGTATCCGGCGTTTACCTTTAGCGCTTCGGTGGCGACGATTACCGGCCTGCTGTTTTACGTGACCTCCGCGGATTCCGGGGCGCTGGTGCTGGGTAACTTCACCTCGAAGCTGAAGGATATCAACAGCGATGCGCCAAACTGGCTGCGGATCTTCTGGTCGGTGGTTATCGGCCTGCTGACCCTGGGGATGCTGATGACTAACGGCATTTCCGCCCTGCAGAACGCGACGGTGATTATGGGGCTGCCGTTTAGCTTCGTGATCTTCTTCGTGATGGCGGGGTTATATAAGTCGCTGAAGGTTGAGGATTATCGCCGCGAGAGCGCCAACCGCGACACCGCCCCGCGACCGCTGGGCGTGCAGGATCGCCTGAGCTGGAAGAAGCGCCTGTCACGGCTGATGAACTATCCCGGCACGCGCTATACCCGCCAGATGATGGAGACGGTGTGCTTCCCGGCGATGGAAGAGGTGGCGCAGGAGCTGAAGCTGCGCGGCGCCTATGTCGAGCTAAAAAGCCTGCCGCCGGAAGAGGGGGACAACCTGGGCCATCTTGACCTGCTGGTGCATATGGGCGAGGAGCAGAACTTTGTTTATCAGATCTGGCCGCAGCAGTACTCCATTCCCGGCTTTACCTACCGGGCGCGTAGCGGGAAGTCGACCTACTATCGTCTGGAGACCTTCCTGCTGGAAGGGAGTCAGGGCAACGACCTGATGGACTACAGCAAAGAGCAGGTCATTACCGATATTCTTGACCAGTACGAGCGTCATTTGAACTTTATCCACCTGCATCGCGAAGCGCCGGGCAACAGCGTGACCTTCCCCGGAATGTAGGCCATCTAAACGTTTTCTGAAAAAGGGATTTAGCTGGTTAAATATACAGTGAAAAGCGCAGGGAAGCGTATGATGGCGGCGGGTGCCTGAGGCTTTCTGCGTTCAGGCTTAGGTGAGGATTCAGAAAGACGAAGCCCCAGGAGATGTTCCCATCAACCTGAGGCTCACGATCCAACCCTAGCACGTTGGATAGTAGCCTCTTCTTCGCATGGAGGCAACGAGATGCTGACAAAATACGCCCTGGTGGCAATCATCGTGCTGTGTCTGACAGCGCTGGGATTGACGTTAATGGTGCACGACTCGCTGTGCGAGCTGAGCATCAAAGAACGTAGTATGGAGTTCAAGGCCGTTCTCGCTTACGAAACGAAGAAGTAGCCGGTATGCGGGGAGCTATCCCCGCTTATCCGCAGGCTGGGTAAGGAACCTTAAGGCACCTTTTTTCTGCTGATCCGGGAGCAGGATGGACGGCGAGAGAACAGAGACCGGTTAAAAGCAAAAGCGCCGCCACCCTGCATAATGCTTATCTGGCAGGCGTCAGAGTATTGACGTCGACCACGTCCATACCTGCATTTTTTGCGGCTTCAATACCAAATCGTGAGTCTTCAAAAACCAGGCAGCGTTCAGGCTGAACCTGAAGCTCGCTGGCACATAATAAAAAAGTGTCGGCGGCGGGTTTATGATTTTTAACCCGGTCAGCGGAGACGATAGCGGCGAAATGCTGAGTTAATTGAAAGCGTGCAAGCAGTATATCCACGGTGCTACGTTCGCTTCCGGTTCCCAGCGCCAGGGGAATTTTGCCCTGCCACTGCTGTAAAATCTTCATGGCCGGTAAAAGCTGAATATCGACCGTCTGCAGCAAGTTCTCGATCGCCTGTTTTTTACGCTCGGCCAGGGAGAACGGATCGGCTCGTAATCCTTTTAAGGCCACAAGCTGGCTGGCCACCTGCCAGGGCGCTGAACCATTGAACGGAATCAGCTCCTCTTCAGAAATGGTGATATTGTCGGCAGCGAATACGCTCAGCCACGCTTTGCGGTGCAAAGGTTCGGTGTCAAAAAGCGTGCCATCCATATCAAAAATCAGGGCCTGATAGTGGCGATACATAATGATTGCCTGTGTGCTGTGATCATCGTCAGGGAGGGAAATGCGGAGAAAGCTCCCCGCATTGTTATACCGTCTTACCAGCAGACAAAGCCGCCATCGACAACCAGATCAACCCCGGTACAGAATGATGCCGCGTCGCTGGCAAGGAACAGCGCCGGACCGGCCATCTCTTCAACCTTCGCCATGCGCTGGATCGGCGTCTGGCTTTCGAACTCGCGGGTCTGATGAACCATCTCAGGGCGGGTGTTCATCGGCGTGGCGGTGTAGCCTGGGCTGATGGAGTTAACGCGGATCCCTTTGCCGATCCACTCCATCGCGAGGCTTTTCGACAGGTGGATCACGCCCGCTTTCGAGCAGTTGTAGTGCGCCTGATCGAGGCCGCGGTTAACAATAATGCCGGACATGGAAGCGATATTAATAATCGAGCCGCCGCCGGATTCCTGCATCAGTTCAGCTTCCGCCTTACAGGAGTTCCACACGCCGGTAAGGTTAATATCGATAACCCGCTGCCACTGCTCGGTTTCCATTTCCAGCGCCGGATTGGCATTAGCAATCCCGGCGGCGTTTACGGCGACATCAAGGCGGCCAAAGCGGCTTTTCGCCAGCGCGACGCCGGCGCGTAGGTCGCTAAGCTGACGAACATCGCCGGTGTAAAAACAGGCTCCGCCGCCGATCGCCTCAATATTTTTGACGGTTTCAGCAAGGCCGCCGTCTTCACGTAGATCGAAGCAAACAACCCGGGCCCCCGCGCTGGCGAGTCCGTAAGCAATCATCTGGCCGATGCCGCTGCCCGCGCCGGTGACAAAGGCTACGCGGTCCTGCAGATTAAATAGCTGTTGGGCAAAATCTTTTGCGATCATAGTTATTTCTCTCTAAAAAATATTCTTTAGCATGCCCGGTGTTGGCGTTCCCGGAGGCGGCGCGTTGCGCCTGTCCGGGCTACGGGGCTTGTGCCTTCGGGTAGCCCGGACAGGTGCGCAGCACCGCCTCCGGGAGATGATTTGTATAGCCTGACCTGAAATATGCCAGGCTGGCGGCATTACGACATAATCAAGCCGCCATCGATATTGATGGTCTGCCCGGTGAGGTAGCGCGCGTCGTCGGAGGCGAGAAACGCCACCAGCCCGGCAACGTCTTCCGGTTTGCCGGCGCGCTTCATTGGAATGCCTTCGACCCACTCCGCCATTAGCTCGCCCTTACCGTAGCGCTTCTGCTCGGTGCTGAGGATCTCGCCCCAGACGCGGTCGTTGTAATCCCACATTTCGCTTTCAATAATGCCTGGACAGAAGGCGTTAACGGTGATATTCCACGGCGCCAGCTCGTGCGCCAGGCTTTGGGTGATGCCGATGACGCCCATTTTGCTGGCGGCATAGTGCGGGGTGTAGATAAAACCCTGTCGACCCTGGCCGGAAGAGGTATTGATCAGGCTGCCGTGGTTCTGCTTAACCATGTATTTGGCGGCTTCGCGGCAGCACAGCCAGACGCCGGTGGTGTTAACGGCGAGCACTTTTTCAAAGTCGGCTTTCGGCATGCGATCGTAATAGTCGATGGTGATCACGCCTGCGTTCTGGATAGAGACATCGATGGTGCCAAAACGCGCTGCAGCCTGCTCGTACAGCGACTGCACCTGCGCTTCGTCGGTCACATCAACCTGTAACGACAGGATATCGGCCTGATAGCGCTGGCGTAAGGTTTCCGCCGTTTCATGGACGCGCTCGGCGTTAGAGACCATCACCAGATTCGCACCATCGCGCGCGAAGCGCTCAGCGATACCTGCACCAATTCCGCGGCAGGCGCCGGTGATCACAACCGTTTTGTTCTGGAAATTTCTTTGCATGTTTTTCATCCCTTATTGAAGCCGGACGGCAGTGCGTCCGGCGGGGTAATAAATAGGTGATTAACTGGTGGCTCCTGCCGCAGCCAGCTTCTCCTCATGGCGGCGCATCAGGATGACTTTGTTCTGCAGTTTCTGCTGGAACTGGTCGACGACGACGGCGGTGACGATAACGACGCCTTTAATGACCATTTGCCAGAAATCGCTGACCCCCATCATCACCATGCCGTCGGCGAGGAAGACGATGACGAATGCGCCGATGATTGACCCGGTAACCCGGCCGCGACCGCCTGCCAGCGCGGTTCCGCCGAGCACGGTAGCGCCGATGGCGTCCATTTCGAACATATTGCCGGTCATTGGGTGCGCGGTTTGCAGCTGTGACGCGACGATGAGGCCAACGAATGCGGAGCACAGGCCGGAGAAGGCGTAAACGAAGATTTTTGCTTTGACGATAGGCACGCCGGCCAGGCGAGCGGCGGATTCATTACCGCCGATTGCATAGATATAGCGGCCCAGCGGGGTTTTGGTGGTCAGCCAGTAGCCCAGCAGCAGGAAGCCGATCATCAGCCAGATAGGCAGATAGATGCCCATCAGCGTCCCGGAGCCGAGAGTGGAGAAGCCGGTATTGCCCAGCGCTTCCATGCCGTTGAGGTTCGGATAGGTGCTGCCGTCGTTGAACAGCAGCGCCGAGCCTCTGGCGACATACATCATGCCCAGGGTGCAGATAAAGGGCGCCACGCCGAAGCGGGTGATTACCGCGCCGTTAACAAAGCCAACCAGCACGCCGAAGAGCGCCACGCAGAGGATCACCTCCGGCACGTTGAAAAAGATAACGCTGCCGTTCCATAAGGGCAGACCGTTGGTTAAGAGCGCCCCGGCAACCATACCGCAGATCCCGGCGACGGCGCCGACGGAAAGGTCGATACCGCCGGTCAGGATAACCAGCGTCATGCCGATGGCCAGCAGGCCGGTGATGGCCACGTGCTGGGTCATAATCAGCAGGTTAGATGTGGTCAGGAAATTCGGTACCATCACACTGAAGAATGCGATAACCAGCAGCAGAGCGATAAACGTTCTGGCCTTCAGCAGGTACATATAAATCATATATTTCTGGTTCATGATGGGTTCCAGCCTGATTAATCTTGAGGTGTTGAAGCCGCGATCAATTTTTCGCGGGTAACCGCATGGCGCGGTAAATCGGCGGTAATCCGGCCATCAGCCATCACCAGAATGCGATCTGCCAGCGCCATAACTTCATCCAGCTCCGATGAAGAGAACATCACCGCCAGACCCTGTTGGGCCATTTTGCCGATCAGGTGATACACGTCAGTTTTCGCGCCGACGTCGATACCGCGAGTGGGCTCATCGAGAAACACCACTTCGGGCCTGGTCATCAACGCCTTGCCGAGCACCACTTTTTGTTGATTGCCGCCGCTGAGCGAGGTGATGGGCAGATCGGGGTCGCTGACCTTGATCGCCAGTTCGCGGATCATCTCTTTGACGCAGGTGATTTCTTTCTGCGGATTCAGCCATTTCCACGCCCGACGAAAGCCCTGAAGGCTGAAATCAGAGAGGGTCATATTCGATTGAATCGACATCATCTGCACCACGCCTTCTCCCTGGCGGTCTTCGGGAACCAGCGCCAGCCCTTTTTTCAGCCGCGCCTGGAACGGGGACTTTTCGATATTTTCGCCGTTGAGATGGACGTTACCGCTTTGGCAAGGCATTAATCCGACCAGGCCTTTAAACAGCTCCGTGCGTCCGGCGCCGAGCAGGCCATAGATGCCGATCACCTCTCCCTTACTTAAGGTGAAGGTCACGTCGTTGAGCTTATAGCCGCCGCTCGGGTGCAGCGCCGTTAAACCTTCAACGGCAAGGACCGCTTCGCCTTTCGGCGCGGGCCGGTAGTCGAAATGTTTTTTCTTATCGCCGACCATCTGTTCGATAATCCACGGGATACTGGCGTCGCTGACCTCGCGTTCACTGATAAAGCGTCCGTCGCGGAAAATGGTGATGTGGTCGCCAATTTCCATCAGTTCTTCGAGGCGGTGGGAAATATAGATAATGGTGACGCCGCGACGTTTAAGCTGTTCAATAACGTTAAACAGGATTTTGACTTCCGACTGGCTGAGCGCAGAGGTGGGCTCATCCATAATTAATACCCGGGTGTCTTTTGAAAGCGCGCGCGCAATTTCGACCAGCTGCTGATGGCCAATACCGAGCTCGCCGAGCTGGGTATAAGGGTCGACGTTGAGCTCCAGCCTCTCGAGTAATTTTTTGGCTAACTCGTATTGATATTTTTCGTTGATCTTTCCTTTTTGAAAGAACTCGTTAGCCATGAAAATATTATCCATGACGTTCATATTCGGAAATAAATTTAATTCCTGGAAAATGATGCTGATTCCCTGCTTTTCGGCCTGGTGAGTCGAGCTCAGGGTAACCGGAACGCCATCAAGAATAATTTGACCGGAGGAGGGTGTTTCAACGCCAGCAAGCATTTTCATCATGGTGGATTTACCCGCACCATTTTCACCGATCAGAACGTTTACTTTATTTCGATAGACCCGGTAATTGACGTTATCTAAGGCAACGACGCCGGGATAAACGCGCGATAATTCACGGGTTTCGATAATAACTTCAGATTCGACTGGTTGGGAATTGACGAGTTCTTGCCGCTGCATTTTATTGTCCTCCCAAACGAACAATTTTTGCCGGCGTAATATCAGGAACGGTCTGCGGAATATCCCAGGCCGAGAACACGCCATATACCTGCACCGCTTCACCGGTTTTAACCTGTGCCGTCTGGATCATTTTGACCGCATGTTCGTTAATCGCCCGGCTATATTCACCAAACAGCACCTGATCGTTGAAGTCCTGATAGCTGGCGCCCTGGTAGCCGTCGCGTAAAAGCGTGCCGCGCAGCGTCGGGCCAATCTGCACCACCACGTTGCCGCCGCTGGTATCCTGGATCGTCATTTTTCCGCTGCGGGAAGCGGAATCAATTTTGCTGATATTGCCTTCCACTTTGACGTAGAACACGCACGGGTTCTCATCCTGAGCGCGATAACCTAACGCTTTGCAGGCGCTATCAATGTCTTTCGCCGTGCGCAGGGCAGTCATTAACTCGGCAACGGGGCGAGCCCTGGCCACAACCTGAGGAACGACCTGCTCTTGCCATGTCCGATCGATATCCGCCATATGCGGATTAGGCGGGGATTTCAGGTCGGCCAGCTCCTGCTGAGAAACAATTCGGCAGCCTCCGAGGGCAACAACGACCAGCATCAGCGAGATTTTTTTATACATAATACTCTCCTGTGCGCCCCGGAAGGGGCGCAACAACCTGGAATCAGGATTTGATATTGAAGTCCTGAACTTTGTCTGCATTGTCCTGGGTGATCAGAATGCCGCGGAACATCACGCGCTGCCTGGCCGGTTTTTCGCCTTTTTGCAGGTAGTTATCGAGGTCGGTCACTCCCTGAGCGGCGATGGCCTGCGCCTGAAGCATCACGGTGGCCTGCAGGGTGCCGGCTATTACCGCGTCGCGCTCATCGTTGCTGCCATCGATACCGACCACCACCACGTCGTTGCGATTAGCGGCTTTCAGCGCGGCAATGGCGCCAAGCGCGACAGGACCGTTGCCGCAAATCACGCCTTTCACGTCGGGGTGCGCCTGCAGGATGCTGTCCATAATGCGTTTGCCGTCGATTAACGTGCCCTTTGCGTCCTGCTTAGCGACGCTGACCATATCCGGGTACTGGTCGATAACCTGGTGGAAAGATTTTGAACGCGTTACGCAATTATTATCCGCCAGGTTACAGGTCAGCTCGGCGTATTTGCCTTTCTCCGCCATTTTCTCGACAAATACGTTGGCGACTTCAGAACCGGCCTGGAAGTTATTATGGGTAATTTGCTCCAGCGCAATATCATCGACAGGAATTTCACGGTTGATTAAAACCACCGGAATACCCGCTTTCTTCGCTTTTTCAATGGCGGCGACGCTGGCGGTGGAGTCGGCGTTATCCAGAATAATGCCCTGAACTTTTTTACCGATGGCGGTATCGATCAGCTCGTTCTGTTTTTTGACATCTTCGCCATGGGACAGAATGGTAGTTTGATATCCCAGCTCTTTGGCTTTCTCGCTGGCGCCCTTGGCTTCAGAGGCGTAATACGGGTTATCCAGCGAGTTAACCATGATCATAATGGTGCCTTTTTCTGCGGCCTGAGCGGCAAAAGAAAAGGCGGTCAGGGTAGCAGCAGTTAAAAGCGTTAAACGTAATTTCATGACAATTTTCTCTCTTGGTTGTTATTGTCGGGTACGGTGAAACAACGTAAGGCCTGTAAATCGAGTTTATGGGCCGGGGGTCTCCTTTTGTTGATGAGTAAGGTGCGTCACGCGTGCGATTCCCTGGTGGGCGTCAGGCGGACGTTGCCGGTTTCCATAATGTTCTGTTCACCGCATGGCGCCACTCCTGCCATCTCTTCTGCAGGCGCTGGTGGCGGGCCATATCGGGAATAAATTCGCTATGTTCGGTTAAAAAGGCTTTCAGGTCGGTGACCGTTCCCGGATTCAGGGCCTTGCGCGCAAGGAGGGCTGCGCCAATCGCCGACAGTTCGGCAACGTCGCTGCGCATCACCGGGCAGCCGAGCAGGTCAGCCTGATACTGCATTAACCAGTCGTTTTTGGTCGGGCCGCCGTCGACCATCAGCGCCGCTAAATGGAAGTCATCCTGCTGGCGCATGGCGACGACGACATCGGCGATTTGATAGGTAATGGATTCCAGCGCGGCGCGAATCAGATGGGCGCGCTTGACGCCGCGGCTCAGACCGCAAATCACGCCGCGGGCGCTGTCGTCCCACCACGGTGCGCCGAGGCCGGTTAAGGCTGGTACAAAATAGACGCCAAGAGTGGAGTCCACGGAGCCGGGAAGGGTGTTAAGCTCGTGAGCCAGTTCGGCATCCGAAAGCTCGCTTAACCCGGTGCTGTCGGCCATCCACGCCACGGCGTCGCCGGTATGGGGAATATTACCTTCGAGCCCGTAGGTGATGCTGTCGCCGTCGTGCCAGGCGATGGTGGTGGCCAGCGCGTCGATATCGCACTGTGCGGATTTTACCGGCGCCATCACCGATGACCCCGTACCGTAGGTGGCTTTAACACAGCCGAGTTCGCCCAGTGCGTGGCCAAACAACGCGGCGTGGGAATCCCCGACCATCGCCATCACAGGAATACCGTCAGGAATATTATTCAGCCCGCGGGTATAGCCAAATAATCCGCTGGACGGTTTAATCTCCGGCAGCGCGGCGCGTGGGATCTGGAACAGCGCCAGCATTTCGTCGTCCCACTGGCCGGTTTGCAGGTTCAGTAGCTGCGTGCGCGCGGCATTGGAATAATCGCAATGAAACGCTTCGCCCTGGGTTAAGTTCCACAGCAGCCAGCTGTCGATAGTGCCGAGGCAGATTTCTCCCCGCTCTGCCAGCATGCGACCCTCAGGAATGGATTCCAGCAGCCAGCGCATTTTTGAGGCAGAGAACAGGGGGGCAATCGGCAGGCCGGTAGCGGCCTTAATTTGTTGCTCAGTACCGTCGCGGCGTAGTTCATCGCAAAACGCAGCGCTGCGGGTACATTGCCAGGTGATAGCCGCGTTGATCGGCTTACCGCTCTGGCGATACCAGCCGATCGCCGTCTCGCGCTGATTGCTGATGGCTAAGGCAGCGATGTTTTCCGCGCCAACGTGTTCAACCGCTTGCGCAATAACGTCCAGTGACGCCTCTACCAGCACTTCTCCCGACTGCTCAACCCAGCCCTCACGCGGTGTTTGAATCGCCAGCGGCTGGGAGAATTTCACCACGACCTGGCCGCGGCTATCGAGCACGACGGCTTTGGCATTCGTGGTGCCTTCGTCCAGTGCAATGATGAACTCTTTAGGTGTTGCCTGCATTAGGTAGTCTCCTGAGTCACACTTCGTCCTGGTGCGGAGGGCAAAAGGTGAGCATTCCTCTTGTTCGCATTGCTTCCTGGCAGGGCATGATGTGACAATTCGTTTTCACTTTTTTAATCACTGAATATATATTCGATAGTGATTATTTATTTGATACCTTAGCCAGAAACTTCCCGTCGGGCTACTGGAAAAGTTATCAATTGTGCTGGCAATCACACTTATCCGATCGGCGAAGCGTTCAGCTATGGGTGGGAAAGGAGGTGATTTTCGAGTTTTATATTATTGAAATATAATGACTTATTTGCGTAGCCTTTACGCTTCTGGCAAAGCGTAAAGGCTGTGGGAAAGTGTTTGAGTGAGGAAATTAACCGGCAATAAGCAGTCTGGCCGTTGGGTAATCGGTGATCAGAACATCGATATAACCGCCCGAAAGCGCACCTTTGATAGCCGCGACCTTCTCGCTGCCGCCGGCCAGGGCCACCACGTTAGGGCACTTCTTCACCTTCTCCAGCGCCATACCGATAACAGGATCTTCATCATCGCGTAACACTGCTCTGCCGTTTTTATCGTAATAGTGCAGGCAAATGTCACCCACGGCACCGCGTTCCGCCAGCACCTGCAGCATATCTTCGTGATAGTAGTTGCCGGATGTTTTCAGCAGCTGCGAAGGTTCAAGAATACCGATCCCGACAATTGCGATATCGACTTCATCAAAGCGGGCAATAACGTCGGCGACATCTTTACTGGCAACAAGACGATTCTTCTCCTCGGTGGATCCTTCAATGCTCTGGGAAGGGAGCAGCCAGGCTTCACAGTTCAGATGCTGCGCCAGGGTCTGGGTGAGAATAGTGGCCTGCACGTTGCCGTTCGGCCCTACGCCGCCGAGCAGCTGGATGACGCCGCTGGCTTTCAGGTTTTGCGCGTGTACTTCATCCACCATCGCGCGGATGGTGGAACTCCACGAAGAGACGCCAATCAGATCCTTTGGCCGTAATCGCGTTTCGAGGTAGTGGGCAGCGGCGGAACCGATAGCGCGCTTGATGGTGTGATCGCTGGCATCCTCTTCGGTATCCACCACGATGGCTTGCTTAATTCCGTAACGATCCTCAAGACCTTTTTCAAGGTTAAGAAAAATATTTGATGGCTGAACAACGCTAATTTTCACCACGCCCTCTTTCTGGCAGCGGGTGATCGCTCGGGAGATAAATGACTGAGAAAGCGAGAGAAGTTGAGCAATGTCGGACTGCTTGCGTCCTTCGAGATAGTAGAGCGTGGCAATCTTAACTAATAGCCGTTGTTCATCCTGCTTAGCCATATATTTCCCCGAAAATCATTTACGTGCAGCCATTATCTTAGAGCTCATTATCATACGCGAAAAGAAAAGACATTTAAGTGTGATGAATATCTAACTTTCGCCAATCCTCAAAATCAGCTATGGACAAAAACAGAACAGTAGCTGCATAATTGAATAAAGAATCGTTGTTGAATATATATTCATGGCGATTTCAGGTCAACTGAAAAGTGCCCGGGTGAAGTGCTACCCGGTGGTAAGGAGGCAGAATGTTCCTGAGTATGATGCAGCGGCGTGAGCCCTACGATGCGTTGCCTGGGGATGTCTGGTTTTTTTAGTCCCTGACGGAATAAATATTCCAAGTTGAAAATAAATTCAGAGGTATTAAATGAATCCCTATAGCTATGATGTCCAGGCACTTGAGCGTAAAGCCCGCGCCGTACGTCGCCATATCGTCAGATTGAATGCCAATAGCCCTGCTGGCGGGCACACCGGCGCCGACCTGTCGCAGGTTGAACTGCTCACTGCGCTCTATTTTCGCATTATGAACGTCGCGCCGGACCGCGTGGATGATGACCAGCGCGATATCTACATCCAGTCGAAAGGCCATGCGGTGGGCTGCTACTACTGCGTGCTGGCCGAAGCGGGCTTCTTCCCGGTTGACTGGCTGGAAACCTATCAGCATGCGAATTCTCATCTTCCTGGTCACCCGGTTCGTCAGAAAACGCCGGGGATTGAACTCAACACCGGCGCGCTGGGCCACGGTTTGCCTGTTGCGGTGGGGCTGGCGCTGGCTGCGAAAAAAAGCAACAGCTCCCGCCGCATCTTTTTAATTACCGGCGATGGCGAACTGGCGGAAGGCAGCAACTGGGAAGCGGCGCTGGCTGCGGCGCACTATGGCCTTGATAACCTCGTCATTATTAATGACAAAAACAATCTCCAGCTGGCGGGGCCGACGCGGGAAATTATGAATACCGATCCGCTGGCCGATAAATGGAAGGCCTTCGGAATGACGGTTACCGAATGCCAGGGTAACGACATGGCGTCGGTGGTGGCGACCCTGGAAGGGCTGAAGCAGGAAGGTAAACCCAACGTTATTATCGCCAACACCACGAAAGGTGCCGGTATTTCCTTTATCCAGGGGCGCCCGGAGTGGCACCACCGGGTACCGAAAGGCGAAGAAATTGCACTGGCACTGGAGGAACTGAAAGATGAGTAATGCAGAACACCTGGCGAGCGTGATGGTTCAGGCCTTTATTGATGCGGTCGACAGCGGTGTCGATCTGGTGCCGGTGGTGGCTGACTCCACGTCAACGGCCAAAATCGCGCCGTTTATTAAACAGTTCCCCGGGCGTCTGGTGAACGTGGGCATCGCTGAGCAGAGCATGGTCGGGACGGCGGCGGGCCTGGCCCTGGGGGGGAAAGTGGCGGTCACCTGTAACGCCGCGCCGTTCCTGATTTCCCGCGCCAATGAGCAGATTAAAGTCGACGTTTGCTATAACAACACCAACGTTAAGCTATTTGGCCTTAACGCCGGCGCCAGCTACGGCCCGCTAGCCAGCACCCATCATGCGATTGATGACCTGGCGGTGATGCGCGGCTTCGGCAATATCCAGATTTTCGCCCCGTCTTCGCCGCGTGAATGCCGGCAGATTATCGATTACGCCATCGGCTATCAGGGGCCGGTCTATATTCGTCTTGACGGCAAGGCGCTGCCGGAACTGCATGATGAAAGCTATCGCTTCGTGCCGGGAGCGGTCGTTACGCTGCGGGAAGGCGAGGATATCGCTCTGGTCGCTACCGGATCGACGGTGCATGAGATCGTCGATGCCGCGCAGATGCTGGCCGACGCGGGGATTCAGGCTAAAGTGGTGAGCGTGCCGTCCATTCGCCCTTGCGATACCGCCGCGCTGCTGGCGGCGCTGAAACCGTGCAAGGCGGTGATAACGGTGGAGGAGCATAACGTCAACGGCGGGTTGGGTAGCCTGGTGGCGGAAGTGCTGGCTGAGGCCGGGGCGGCAATTCCGCTCAAACGCCTGGGGATCCCGGATGGTGAGTATGCGGCGGCGGCAGATCGCGGCTGGCTGCGTAAACACCACGGTTTCGATGCCGCTTCCGTCGCCGGGCTGGCGCAGAAAATGCGCTGACTTTACGCCGGCTTAAACCGATAACCCGTGCGGCTGCCGCGCGGGTTTTGCTTTTACGCCGCGCAGAGCGTAATGACGTAGTCACCGGCCTTAATCCATTGCAGCCGATACTCCCCGGCGGAGAGCCGAAGAAGCAGATTTCCCTCCTTTATATACGCCAGCGTAAAATCGCTAAAACCGACGCCCGCCTGTACGTCGGGATGGCTGGCCTTAAACGCGCTCTCTTTCGCCGAAAATGCCAGCGTGAGCGCCAGCTCGGGGCCCAGGCCGCTGGCGTCCAGCAGACTTTTTTCCGCGCTGTTGATGATGCAGCTTTCCAGCTCAGCCGCCAGGTCAGGAGTCAAGATGCGCTCAATATCAACGCCGATCGGCCGGACAGAGACGACTGCCAGCGCGCTGCGTTCACAGTGGCTTATGCTGCCGTACCACGGGTGCGGCCATAGGGGCTGGCGTTGGTCGCCAATGGCAGGGACTTCTGTCTCACCGACTTCCCGCAGCGCATAAACCGCAGCGATACGCCCGGCAAGATGTTCGCTCTGCCGCTTGCGGGCGCAGCCGGTTAGCCGGGCATGGTGCGGCAGCCAGAGGAGATCTTCAGGCCGAAAGGTCAATGGGTCGAAATCGACCCGCTGCAGCGAGCGATCGGCAAGTTGAATGATAGAACGTTGGGTTTGCATAGGGGGATGTTAACAGATTCTTCCCTCCGCCCTCTATGGGAAGAGGGCGGGGGGAACGGCCGGACAATCAGAAGTGGGTATTGACGCCCAGATACCAGGTGCGGCCTGATTCGTTATAGGTATTGGCGCCAGCGCCAGCCATATAAGAAACATCCGTCAGGCTACCGGTGGTTTGCGCATTACCCGCGCGCCAGTGGCGCTTGTCGAAGACGTTATCCACGCCGCCGGTCAGGCTGACATTTTTCGTCACATCCCAGGTGGCGCTCAGGCCAACGATGCTGTAAGGGCTGACTTCATCCGTTTCAGAACCCACCGCAGGCTCACCTTTGTAGTTATATTTCTTCGGCTGCTGCTTGCCGTACCAGGTGAAGGTCGACTGCACCGAAATATCCTCCTGAATCTGCCAGCTCAGAGTGGAGTTCAGGGTATATTCCGGAATAATCGACAGACGATCGCCGGTTTTCTTGTTTTTACTTTGCAGCATATAAGTGATGTTATTGGTCCAGTTCACCGTTTCGCTGACCGGCACGTTCAGGGTGCCTTCGAGACCTTCAACCACCGCTTTAGGCACGTTTTCCCACTGATAGATATCGGTTTTCACTTTACCGTTCGTCGTCTGTGAAATCGGCGCGTAGCCCGCTTCGATTTTATCGCGGTAGTCGTTACGGAACCATGTCACACCCGCCAGCCAGCCGTCGCGTTTAAACTCAAGGCCAATCTCTTTGTTGATGCTGGTTTCGGCTTTCAGGTCATCGTTACCCATCATGTAGCAACCGGTACCGTTGCCGCTGGCATAGCAGCCCTGGCCTTTACTATAGAGAATATAGTTCGGGTTGGTTTGGTACAGGCTCGGCGCTTTATAGGCGCGGGCGATGCCCATTTTTAACGTGAAGTCATCCCACAGACCCTGAGACAAGTTAAGCGACGGGCTCCAGTTGTTGCCGACGATCGTGTGATGATCGAAACGCAGCGCCGGCGTCAGCATGGTGGTGTCGGTCAGCTCCACGTTGTCTTCGGCAAACAGGGAGAAGATCTCGGCCTTCGAGTATGGGCTACGGCCGGTGCTGTCATAGCCGTCGATATCGCCGCCCATAAAGGTCTGGGTATTTGACGCCAAATCCTTCATCCGCTGCTGATTCCACTCGGAGCCCAGCGTCAGGTTCTGGTTAAACACCAGATCCAGAGGGATGTTGACTTCGCTGTGCAGCATCACGTCGGCGAGGTCGATATCGCTGAACTGGTTGCTGTTGAAGATACCTTCCGTGCCGCCCGCCAGACCTTCGCCTTTACGCGAGTTACGGGTACGTTCGTACTGGGCCCAGTTGCTGGTGGTCACGCCGTTATCCCAGCCGCCGTTCCAGGTGACGGAATAAGTCTGGCGATAGAGGCGGTTCGTCTCTTTCCCGTAGTTCTCTTTCACCAGATCGTTAGTATTGGTGTTCTGCGTATCGCCCGCGTAGAGGTTGCCCTGACGGCTGTAACCGGATTCAAACTCCAGCGACTGCATCGGCGCGAAATCCCAGCGCACGACGCCGTTAATATTCTTATTTTTCACCCCTTCACGCCCGGCAGGCATGGTATTGGCATAGGCGCCGGTACGCTCGGATTGATGTCCGTCGTTGATATCCCAGGCATCGGCCTGGGTTTTGTCGAGGTTGCCCAGCAGGCGGAAGCTGAAATCGCCCCCCAGCGGGCCGCTGAGGCTAAAGTTGGTGCGTTTAGTCGAACCTTCGTCTTTATGCTCCGGGGCGTTCATGTAGGTATTCCATGAACCGTGCCATTCGCCGTCGCTCTTCTTGGTGATGATATTGACCACGCCGCCCGCCGCGCCGTTGCCGTAGCGCGCGGCCGCCGGGCCGCGAATGACTTCAATACGTTCGATCAGCTCCGGCGGTACCCATGAGGTATCGCCGCGGGTATCGCGCTCGCCGCGCCAGCCCAGACGTACGGAGTTGCGGCTGGTCACGGGCTTGCCGTCAATCAGGATCAGGGTGTTTTCCGGGCCCATGCCGCGAATATCAATCTGGCGATTGTTGCCGCGCTGGCCGCTGGTGGAGTTGCCGGTCAGGTTTACGCCCGGCATGGTACGGATAATTTCAGATACGTCGCGCGCAGGCGGACGTTTACGAATTTCATCTGCGGTGATGGTTGATACGCCAGGCGCCTGCAGGTTCTGCTCGGCGGCGGTGACAACCATGGTTTCATCAGCGGTTGCGGTTTTGCTATCGGAGACCGTTTCCGCCGCGCTTAGCGGAAAAGCAGCCCCGTAGATTCCCAGATTGACCAGCAAGGCCAGGGATTTGATCCTGTTATTCATTGTAAATCCTGCTTTTTGTCGCCGCCTTCCCCAAAGGCCCCTTCCCGTCGGGAGGGGAGGCGGTATCAATGTTGCCGGTAGAGAGCACAGGCACTCCGTCGCTGACCAGAACCCGGCTTTCGGGCTAAATTGTTTCCCCGAAAGTCCCGGCGCTGCATAAGCTCTCTCTGACATGTTTATTTTTTAAAAGACGCGCTTCCCACAGCGCGCTAATACGCTATTGCAAATGAAAATAGTTATCAATAATATTATCAATAAATATTGCGTTTATTAATGCGTTTGTTGATAAATGTCACGATAAACATAGGGTTGAAAGGAATGCATAAGATAGGATGCGACGACTGGTGGCGCCATATCTCCGGTCCGCAAATTGAGGTCGTGGACGACGCGTATCGGGTGACCTTTTGGTGGCGCGATCCGGCGGGCAACGAAGCCTCTTCGCCAACCCGGCGGGTATGGATTTATATTACCGGCGTGACTGACCATCATAAAAACGCCGTACCGCAAACGCTGCAGCGCATTCCCGGTACCGATGCCTGGTGCTGGCAAACCACTCTCTCTGCCGCCTGGCGCGGCAGCTACTGCTTTATTCCTTCCGCGCGGGACGACGACTTTTCCCCTCAGCTTTTTAACGGCGACAGCCCGGACCGCGCGTTGCTGCGCGAAGGCTGGCGCAAGCTGCTGCCGCGGGCGATTGCCGACCCGCTTAATCCGCAAAGCTGGAAGGGCGGGCGCGGCCACGCGGTCTCTGCGCTGGAGCTGCCGGACGCCCCCGAACAGCCCGGCTGGGCGCTGCGTGATGAACCTTATCAGCCGCCGGTCTGCATTGAATGGCAGAGCCAGCGACTCGGCAACCGTCGGCGGATATGGATTTACGCCACCGGCGATGCGCAGCCGCAAGCGCGCCCGCTGGCGATTTTGCTTGATGGTCAGTTCTGGGCAGAAAGCATGCCGGTATGGGCGCCGCTAGCAGGATTAACCCGCGAGAAGCGGTTACCGCAGGCGGTTTATCTGCTGATTGACGTTATCGATAACCAGCATCGCGCCGAAGAGCTTCCCTGCAATGAAACGTTCTGGCTGGCGGTTCAGGAAGAGCTGCTGCCGATGGTTCACCGGATAGCACCTTTCAGCGATAGCGCCGACCGAACCGTGGTGGCAGGCCAGAGCTTTGGCGGCCTGGCCGCGATGTTCGCCGCGCTCTACTGGCCCCGGCGCTTTGGCTGCGTGCTCAGCCAGTCTGGCTCCTACTGGTGGCCGCATCGCGGCGGCGCGCAGACGGGCCTGCTGATTGAGCGGCTCAGCCGCGGCGAAATACAGCCGCAGGGGCTGCGCATCTGGCTGGAGGCCGGCGTTCGCGAGCCGATCATTTTTCGCGCGAACCAGGCGCTGCTGACGCATCTGGAACAGCAGACGATTTTCTGGCGTCAGGTTGACGGCGGACATGATGCGCTTTGCTGGCGCGGCGGGCTGACGGCCGGGCTCATCCAGCTGTGGCAGCCATTAGGCCGTGAAGAGTAGCAAAGCGCGATTTACGAGGAATTTGATATGCAATTCAGTAACCCCTTCGACAATCCGCAAGGGCAGTATTACATTCTGCGCAATGACCAGCAGCAGTTCAGCCTGTGGCCGCACCACTGCGCCCTGCCGGAAGGCTGGACGGTAGAGTGCCCGCCGCAGTCGTTAGAGGCGTGCAACGCCTGGCTGGCGGAGAACTGGTCAACGCTTACCCCCGCGCACTATGCATCCTGAGGAGCCCACAATGACCACACGTTTACCGCTGGTTGCGGCTCAGCCGGGGATCTGGATGGCGGAGCGCCTCTCGACGCTGCCCGGCGCCTGGAGCGTGGCCCACTATGTTGAGCTGCGCGGCGATATCGACCCGACCTTGCTCGGGCGGGCGATTGTCACCGGGCTCTCTCAGGCTGACACCCTCAGCATGCGTTTTTGTGAAGATAACGGCGAAGCCTGGCAGTGGGTCGATGAAAATCGTCATTTTGCCGAGCCGGACTATCGGGATCTGCGCACGTCGCACGACCCGCACGCTGCCGCGCTGGCGCTGATGCAGGCCGACCTCGGGCAAAACCTGCGCGTGGACGGCGGTAATCCGCTGGTCTGCCATCAACTGCTGCGGGTGGGGGATAAGTGCTGGTACTGGTATCAGCGTTATCATCATTTGCTGGTCGATGGCTTCAGTTTCCCGGCCATTACCCGCCAGATCGCCGCGATTTATCGCGCATGGCAGCGCGGCGAAGAGACACCAGCTTCGCCGTTCACGCCGTTTGCCGAGGTGGTGGAAGAGTACCAGCGCTACTACGGCAGCGACGCCTGGCAGCGTGATAAACAGTTCTGGCAGGCGCAGCGTCAGGCGCTGCCGGCTCCGGCCTCCCTTTCCGACGCGCCGCTGGCGGGAAGGGCGACCAGCACCGATATCTGGCGCATGAAGCTGGAGGTCGACGCCGGCGTATTTAGCCGGCTGGCGGCAGGCGCGCCGCAGTGCCAGCGCGCGGATCTGGCGCTGGCGCTGACCGCCCTGTGGCTGGGACGGCTGTGCAGCCGAATGGATTACGCCGCGGGCTTTATTTTCATGCGCCGCATGGGCTCTGCGGCATTAACCGCTACCGGCCCGGTGCTCAACGTTCTGCCGCTGGCGGTCAATATTGACGCCCGGGAAACGCTGGCGGAGCTGGCCATGCGTCTTGCCGGACAGCTCAAGAAAATGCGCCGCCACCAGCGCTATGATGCCGAACAGATTGTCCGCGACAGCGGCAGGGCGGCGGGCGATGAACCGCTGTTTGGCCCGGTACTCAATATTAAAGTCTTCGACTATCAGCTGGATATCGACGGCGTACAGGCGATTACCCACACCCTGGCCACCGGCCCGGTCAATGACCTGGAGCTGGCGCTCTTCCCGGATGAAACCGGCGGTCTATCGCTGGAGGTGCTGGCGAACAAGCAGCGATATGATGAGCAGACGCTGCGCGGGCATATCGCCCGTCTATCTTCTTTGCTGACTCAGTTTGCCGATAATCCCACTCTGCCCTGCGGCGAGGCGAATATGCTGTCGGCGGCGGAAAACCAACGCCTGGCGCAGGTGAACGCGACCGCTGTCGACCTGCCGCTCACCACCCTGAGCGCGCTGGTGGCGGCGCAGGCGGCAAAAACCCCGGATGCCCCGGCGCTGGCGGATGGCTGCTGGCAGTTTAGCTACCGTGAGATGCGCCAGCAGGTGGTAGCGCTGGCCGAGCGTCTGCGCGCACGGGGCGTCAAACCGGGCGATAGCGTGGCGGTCGCGCTGCCGCGATCTGTATTCCTGACGCTGGCGCTGCACGGCATTGTTGAGGCCGGAGCCGCGTGGCTGCCTCTGGATACCGGCTATCCCGACGACCGCTTGCGGATGATGCTGGAAGACGCCCGTCCGTCGCTGCTGATCACCTCTGAGGATCAGCTGGCGCGCTTTAGCGATATTCCCGGCCTGGAAAGCCTCTGCTACCAGCAGCCGCTGGCGGCGGGCGAGTCCGCGCCGCTGGCGCTCTCGCAGCCGGAGCATACCGCGTATATCATCTTTACCTCCGGCTCCACCGGGCGGCCGAAAGGGGTGATGGTCGGGCAGACCGCCATCGTCAACCGCCTGCTGTGGATGCAGGACCACTATCCGCTCTGTGCTGAGGATGTGGTGGCGCAGAAAACGCCGTGCAGCTTTGATGTCTCGGTATGGGAGTTCTGGTGGCCGTTTATCGCCGGCGCGCAGCTGGTGATGGCCGAGCCGGAAGCCCACCGCGACCCGCTGGCGATGCAGCAGTTTTTTGCCCGCTACGGCGTGACAACGACCCACTTTGTGCCGTCGATGCTCGCGGCGTTCGTTGCCTCGCTGGAGGCGGAAAACGTCGATTGTTGTCAAACCCTGCGCCGGGTATTCTGTAGCGGAGAGGCGCTGCCGACGGCGCTATGCCGTGAATGGGAGCAACTCACCGGCGCGCCGCTGCATAACCTGTACGGCCCGACGGAAGCCGCTGTGGACGTCAGCTGGTATCCGGCCTGCGGGCCCGAACTGGCGGCAGTCACCGGCGCCAGCGTACCGATTGGCTGGCCGGTGTGGAATACCGGCTTGCGCATCCTTGATGCCGCCATGCGCCCGGTACCGCCGGGCGTGGCGGGGGATCTCTACCTGACCGGCATTCAGCTGGCGCAGGGCTATCTGGGGCGTCCCGATTTGACCGCCAGCCGCTTTATTGCCGACCCCTACGCGCCGGGCGAGCGGATGTACCGCACCGGCGATGTTGCCCGCTGGCTGGATAACGGCGCGGTCGAGTATCTCGGACGCAGCGACGACCAGCTAAAAATACGCGGCCAGCGAATTGAGCTGGGCGAAATTGACCGCGCGCTATCTGCGCTGCCGGACGTTGCGCAGGCGGTGGCTCACGCCTGCGTCTTCAACCAGGCGGCGGCGACCGGCGGCGATGCCCGTCAGCTGGTGGGCTATCTGGTTTCTGCTTCCGGTCTGCCGCTGGACACCGCCGCGCTCAAAGCGCAGCTTGGCGAACAGCTACCGCCGCATATGGTGCCGGTGGTGCTGATTCAGCTGCCGGCGCTGCCGCTAAGCGCCAACGGCAAGCTGGATCGTAAAGCGCTGCCGTTACCCACGTTGAGCAGTGAGCGCAGCGGACGTCCGCCGGAGCCGGGCGTGGAAACTGCCGTTGCCGCAGCGTTCAGCCAGCTGCTCGGCTGTGAGGTGAACGACATCGACGCCGATTTCTTCGCCCTTGGCGGCCATTCGCTGCTGGCGATGCGCCTGGCGGCGCTGTTGAGCCGCGAACTGGAACGCCAGGTGACGCCTGGCCAGATAATGGTCGCTTCTTCCGTCGGCAAGCTGAGCGCGCTACTGGCATCGGATCTGAGCGATGAGCAGGCGCAACGGCTGGGCTTCGACGCGATCCTGCCGCTGCGCGAGAGCGACGGCCCGACGCTGTTTTGCTTCCATCCGGCTTCCGGTTTTGCCTGGCAGTTCAGCGTGCTGGCGCGTTATTTAAGCCCGCGCTGGTCGATCGTCGGCATTCAGTCGCCGCGACCGCAGGGGCCGATGGCGACGGCGGCGGATCTGGATGCGGTATGCGAACATCATCTGCAAACCCTGCTTTCGCAGCAGCCGCGCGGCCCGTACTATCTGTTTGGCTATTCGCTCGGCGGTACCCTGGCGCAGGGAATTGCCGCCCGTTTACGCCAGCGCGGCGAAGCGGTGGCCTTCCTCGGGCTGCTGGATACCTGGCCGCCCGAGACGCAGAACTGGGCGGAGAAAGAGGCGAACGGTCTGGATCCTGAGGTGCTGGCGGAAATTGCCCGCGAACGTGAGGCGTTTCTGGCCGCCCAGCAGGGGCAGGCTTCCGGCGAGCTGTTCAGCGTGATTGAAGGCAACTATGCCGATGCGGTGCGCCTGCTGACTACCGCGCACAGCGCGAAGTTTGACGGTAAGGCGACGCTGTTCGTGGCGGAGAAAACCCGGCAACCCGGGATGGACCCGCAGGTGGTGTGGGGGCCGTGGATCGGCGAGCTGGAGGTGTTTAGCCAGGATTGCGCCCACGTGGATATTATCTCTCCGCAGGCTTTTGAAGCGATCGGTCCGGTGGTCAGGGAGATACTCGGTTAGGGATCGATGAACTCCCGGGTTGCGGCTGACGCCTTACCCGGGCTACCGTTTGTGCCAGATTGGGTAGCCCGGCTAAGCGCAGCGCGAGCCGGGAATTTCTACTTGCGACCCAGCGGCACTACCAGCGGTGTATGCGCCACCGGATCGTCAATAATCGTACAGCGCAGGCCGTAAATCTTCTCGATCAGCGCCGCGTTGACAATCTCCTTCGGCGCGCCCTCGGCGACGATTTTACCGTCGCGCAGGGCAATCAAGTGGGTGGCGTAGCGGCAGGCCTGATTCAGGTCGTGCAGCACCGCCGCCAGCGTATAGCCCTTTTCTCGATTCAGCTCGCTCAGCAGCTCCAGCAGATCGATTTGATGGCTGATATCCAGCCAGGTGGTGGGCTCATCCAGCAGCATAATCGCCGTTTCCTGGGCCAGCACCATGGCGATCCACGCCCGCTGGCGCTGGCCGCCGGAGAGCGTATCGACGCTTTGTTGCGCGAGGTCGGTAATGCCGGTGGCCTTCATCGCCCTGGTGACCGCCTCTTCATCCTCTTTGCGCCAGCGGGTAAACAGCGGCTGGTGCGGATAGCGGCCGCGGGCGACCAGCTCCTGAACCGTTATATCCCCCGGCGTGGTGGCGTTCTGCGCCAGCAGGCCGATGCGCTTTGCCACCTCTTTACTGGCGTAATGCTGGATCTGTTCGCCGTCGAGCCAGACATGGCCGCTGGTAGGCGTCATCAGGCGGCTCAGGGTGCGCAGCAGGGTCGACTTACCGCAGCCGTTGGGACCGATAATCGCGGTAAAGTGGCCATCGGGAATGGTGACGTTCAGCGATTCGGCGATGGTCTTTTTGCCGTACGCCAGGGTCAGCCGATCGCCGCGCAAACGGGAGGTAACAGCGGTCATTTTTTGCGGGACTCCTGAATTAACAACGCGATGAGGTAGATGCCGCCAATGCTGACGGTCACCACGCCCACCGGTAACTGATAGGGCATAAACAGACGCTGCGCGGCGTAGTCGGAGATGGCCAGCAGCAGGGCGCCGCACAGCGCCGCCTGAGTCAGCCCCCAGCGCGCGGTACCGCTGAGGCGGCGCGCGATATGCGGGGCCACCAGGGCGATAAATGAAATCGGCCCGGCGAGCGCGGTGGCGGCGGCGGTCAGTACCACCCCGACCAGCATCATCAGCAGGCGCGAACGCTCAACCCGCACGCCCAGCGCACAGGCGGTATCGTCACCCATCTCCAGCAGCCGCATGCGCCGCGCCAGCAGCGCCCCGCAAACCAGCATCAAGAAAATCAGCGGCGCGGAGGGCCAGGTTTTTCCCCAGGTCAGTCCGTTAAGCGAGCCGGCATACCACAGCCCGGCGGAGAGGGCGGTTTCCAGCGAAGCGCGCAGCAGTAGCCAGGTATTGAATGCTACCAGCATGGCGCGGACGCCGATGCCGATAATAATCAGGCGAAAGGTTTCAATCCCGTTGCGCCACGCCAGTATCCAGACCACCAGCGCGGTGAGGATCCCGCCAGCCATGGCTGCCGCGGCGATGGCCGCCAGGTTCTGGCCGAACATGACCATGGCGACCAGCACGCCGCTCCACGCCCCGGTGTTAAAACCCATCACGTCCGGACTACCCAAGGGGTTGCGGGTGAGCGACTGGAAAATCGCGCCGCTGACGCCGAGGGCGGCGCCGATCAGCAGCGCCATCAGCACGCGGGGCAGGCGCCACTCGGTCACCACCAGGGTGATATTGCGCGGCGCATCGCCGAGCAGCGCGGAGATAACTTGTTCAACGCTTAACGGTACCAGGCCGGTGCCGAGCCCCCACAGGGAGACCAGGGCGCTGGCGATCAGCAGCAGCAGGCAGCTAAAAATCAGGCGGCGGGACGGGGCCATCACATTCCACCTCCGCGCGGCTGGCGGCGGACCAGCCAGATCAGCACCGGCGCGCCGATAAAGGCGCTGACGACCGAAACCCGCAGCTCACCGGGGACCAGCAGACGGCCCAGCACGTCGGCAAACAGCAGCAGGGCAGGGGTGGCCAGCAGGGTGACCGGCAGCGACCAGCGATGATCCGCGCCCACCAGCCAGCGGGCCATATGCGGCATCATCAGGCCAATAAAGGCGATGGGCCCGACCACCGCTGTGGCGCTGCCGCACAGGACGGTAATCGCCAGCAGGCCGATAAGCTGGGTACGTGCCACCCGGCTGCCGAGCGCGGTGGCCGTATCGTTACCGAGGCTCAGGCTGTTTAAGGCCCTGCTCAGCAATAGCGTCACCAGGCCGGCAATGAGTACCGGGATCAGGACAATTTTAAGGGTTTGCAGGGTGCGCACGTCCAGCGAACCCGCCTGCCAGAAGCGCAGCTGATCGTAGACGTCGGGGTTGAGCAGGGCGATACCGCTGGAAAGGCCTTCCAGCACCGCCGCCAGGGCGACCCCCGCGAGGGTCAGGCGAACCGGGCTCAGCTGGCCGCCGCCCTGGCTGCCGGTAAAGGCGACCAGCAGCGAGGCGCCGAACGCGCCGCAAAAGGCCATCAGCAGCTGCTCCTGCGGCGAGGAGATACCAAACAGCGCCGCACCCAGCACGATAGCGAAGCTGGCGCCGGCGTTGACGCCGAGGATCCCCGGATCCGCCAGCGGGTTACGGGTCAGCGTTTGCATCAGCGCTCCGGCCAGGCCCAGCGCGGCGCCGGCCAGCAGCCCGGCAAGGGTTCGCGGCAGTCGGGCATCAAGGACGATGGTGCAATCGGCGCTCTGGCAGGTGCCGGCGAAAGCATCGATGACGACGCTAAACGGTAGGGGTTTGGCGCCGATCAGCAGGCTGAGCGCAACCGCAATGATTAACACGATTAAAAGACCCGGCACGGCAAAGGCGCGCGCCGCGGTCGTTGAAGACGACATGGCTTACATCCCTGACATGATAATGATAGTAATTATCGTTATCGATTCTATCCAGTTATGTTAGCATGTGCACCCATAAAAATGGTATGGAAAATAATAACAAGGCGCTGTCATGAACCGACAATCCTGGCTGCTGAATCTCAGCTTGCTGAAAACCCACCCGGCCTTTCGCGCCGTCTTTATCGCCCGCTTTATCTCAATTCTGTCGCTTGGCCTGCTGGGCGTGGCGATCCCGGTACAGATCCAGATGATGACCCATTCGACCTGGCAAGTGGGGCTGTCGGTCACCTTAACCGGCGGTTCGATGTTTGTCGGTCTGATGATCGGCGGCGTGCTTGCCGACCGCTATGAGCGTAAGCGTCTGATCCTGCTGGCGCGCGGCACCTGCGGCATCGGCTTCGTCGGCCTGTGCCTCAACGCTATGCTGCCGGAACCGTCGCTCATCGCAATCTATCTGCTGGGCATCTGGGACGGCCTGTTTGCCTCAATCGGCGTGACCGCGCTGCTGGCGGCGACCCCAGCGCTGGTTGGCCGGGAAAATCTGATGCAGGCCGGGGCGATCACTATGTTGACGGTGCGGCTGGGATCGGTCATTTCACCGATGATCGGCGGTCTGCTGCTGGCAACCGGCGGCGTGGCCTGGAACTACGGGCTGGCGGCGGCAGGTACTTTTATAACGACGCTGACCCTGCTGCGTTTGCCGCGGCTGGCGCCGCCGCCGCAGCCGCGCGAGCACCCGCTAAAATCGCTGAACGCGGGATTGAAGTTTCTGTTTAACAGCCCGCTTATCGGCGGCATTGCGCTGCTTGGCGGACTGCTGACGATGGCCAGCGCGGTGCGCGTGCTCTATCCGGCGCTGGCCGGAAGCTGGCAGATGTCGGCGTCGCAGATTGGCCTGCTGTACGCGGCGATCCCTTTGGGAGCGGCGTTCGGCGCGTTGACCAGCGGACAGCTGGCGCAGACGGCGAAGCCCGGCGTGCTGATGCTGGCGACCACCGTCGGCTCGTTTGTGGCGATTGCGCTGTTCAGCCTGATGCCGGTGTGGGAGCTGGGCGCGATGTGCCTGGCGCTGTTTGGCTGGCTGAGCGCAATAAGCTCGCTGCTGCAATATACGCTGATCCAGACGCAAACCCCGGAGAATATGCTCGGGCGCATCAACGGGCTGTGGACCGCGCAGAACGTGACCGGCGATGCGATAGGCGCGGCGCTGTTGGGGGGGCTGGGCGCGATTCTGACGCCGGCCGCTTCGGCGAGCGCCAGCGGCTGGGCGCTGGTGATTGTGGGCGTGGCGCTGGTCGGGCTGCTACGCGAGCTGCGCCGCTTTCAGCGCCCGGAGACGGTCAGCGAAAGCTAGTTCCGCTGGTCTTCCCGGAGGCGGCGCGTCGCGCCTGTCCGGGCTACTGGCCCGCAGACGGCGGTGAACCCGTAGCCCGGGTTAGCGCAGCGCGACCCGGGAAGAAGCCGCGCCGATGTATTTATCCCGGCGCATCCCGGGCTATCGACTTGCAGTAGCCCGCTAGCGCCACCGGGAAAACCGAAAAGAGCGCCAATAAAAAGCCCCGGATGGCTCCGGGGCTGGCTATCACTCGTCAGTGACGATTAACGCTTAGTACGCGCCAAGATCGCTCCATACCGCGAACTGACCGCAGTTCAGGTCCGGCTGGTCACCCTGAGACCACCATTTCACCTGGTAGTTATGGCCTTTCCAGCTGACGGTTTCAAAGGTACCCCAGTTGCTGCCATACACGGTGCTGGCATTCCACAGCGGATAAGGCGTGGTTTCGTCTGACGGCACTACATCATCATCCGCCGGTTGAGGTTGATCATCGCTGTTATCCTGGTCGTCCGCCGGCTCATCATCGTTCTTGTCTTCCGACTCGTCTTCGCTGTCATCGCTCTGGGTCGCGGCGACGACGGAGAGCACAAAGCGCTGCTGCGTTGACGGCTCACCCCAGGTATCGCGCACGAACAGAGTAAAGGTGAACTCGGTATCTTCGCTCACTTTCGGGACGTCGAACTCGATGACGGCGGCGGTTTTATCCGCCACGGCGATCGCCGCAGGCACTCCCCAACTGAAGGACAGGTCGTCGCTATCTTCATCCGAGGATTTTTCGCCGGAAAGACGCACGCGGGAGCCGCCAACCACCATCAGTTCGATGGCTGCTTTCGGCGCGTGGTTGACCGCCGGTTCAGGCTGAACGTCGTCTTCCTCATTTTCATCCGTTTCATCCGCTTCATCCGTCGGTTCGACGTTGATGCCTTCGAAATAGAACGGCTCCATATCGATAACTTCAGAGGCCATTTCATAGCCCAGACCTTCACGCGCGGCGTTCACCAGCACGCCGTTGTCCTGGTCGATAGTCCAGGTGAACAGCGCGCCCAGACCGAGGCTGGCTGCGTATTCGCCCTTGGCTTTCACCGTACGCGGGGTGTCCAGAGACATGAACAGTTTGCTTTCCGGATTGTAGAGGTAATCCGCATTGGCCACCTGGTCGGTATAGACGTTGAAACCGTTACGGCCTTTCTGGTTTTCCAGATCCAGGTAGTTATAAATGGTGTCATACCATTCGGTGGTACCCGACTCGAAGGTACCCACGGTGGTGCCGGTGCCCGGGTTATAGGTACCCTTGAGCGGAGACAGAGATTCCAGCTCTGCATTGCGGCCGTTACGGCTATAGGCAGCGTAACCAATATTAATGCGGTCTGACGGGAAGCCTTCGGCCAGCAGATGGTCGACGATGGTATTGACCGCCCAGCCGCCTTCTTCCAGCGCGTTCAGGTTGGTGTGATGGGTCAGGGTTTCCGCCCACGGCGTACCGAAGAAGTCATAGGTC